>FLOH01000048.1_pt1 | contig 398257 bp, 383 predicted proteins | sample 756751 | NCBI WGS metagenome assembly FLOH01 (sample SAMEA4026879, study PRJEB14308) | marine metagenome | biome: coastal water; material: water | depth 74 m
AGTGGTATCGACACCCTTATAGCCCATTTTTTCAATCTTTCCAGGGATCGTGGCCCCTGGACGCACTTCACCAAAGCCGGGGGTTTTCTCGATGAGGAAAGTTGACATGCGCTTGTAAACACTGGAGTCAGCCGAGGCAGCGTCATCGGTGCGCACCAACACGGCGACGAGTGTCGAGGAAGCTCCGTTTGTCAGCCACATCTTTTGACCTGTTAGAGAGTAACCATCAGCGTTTTTCACTGCCTTTGAAGTGATCGCGGAAACGTCAGACCCGCAGTTGGGTTCACTCATGCTGAATGCTCCCCGCACTTCGCCAGTCGCCATGCGTGGTAGGTATTTTTCCTTTTGCTCGGTTGTTCCATGGTGCATCAACATGTAGGCAACGATGAAGTGAGTGTTGATTACGCCGCTGACCGGCATCCAGCCGCGTGCGATCTCTTCGACCACGAGGGAGTAGGTCAGCAGTGACTCGCCGAGGCCGCCGTACTCTTCGGGGATCATCAATCCAAAGACGCCGAGTTCCTTGAGACCATCAACGATTGCCTGTGGGTACTCGTCGGCGTGCTCGAGCTTATTGGCAACCGGGATAATCTCGTTGTTTACGAAATCGCGGACCGCACTCAGGATTTCAGTCTGAATGTCGGTCATTCCTTCGGTATAAGCCAAGCGTGTCATGTTTTCCCCTATTCAGGTTATTGCGTTTATTCAGGTACTACGAATTGTTGGGTGCGGGTCAGTCCGGCCGCCCTACCTTTGGCTGCCATAACCAAAGCCATCTTGCGTGAAGCTTCGTCGATCATTTCGTCACCCAACATCGCCGCACCTTTTGCGCCACCACTTGCCGAGGTGAAGTAGCCATATGCGTCCAGGATCATTTCCGCGTGATCGTAATCTTGTTGATCCGGTGAATAGATTTCGTTTGCCGCCTCAACCTGACCGGGGTGAAGTGCCCACTTACCGTCAAATCCGAGTGCCGCGGAGCGCCCCGCAACCCGACGGAACCCCTCAACGTCTTTGATCTGTAGGTAGGGGCCATCAATTGCCTGTTTGTTGTAGGCACGCGCCGCCATGAGGATCCGCATCAAGATGTAGTGGTACGCGTCCCCAGTGTCGTATCCGAGGGGCTGCTCGCCAACCACGAGCGACTTCATATTGATGCTCGCCATAAAGTCGGCCGGTCCAAAAATGATCGTTTCTACTCGTGGACTCGCTTGAGCAATTGCATCAACGTTGATTAATCCGAGTGCATTTTCAATTTGAGCTTCGATACCAATACGACCCACCTCGAGGCCATTTGATTTCTCCAACTGGGTAAGGAGCAGATCGAGAGCAATTATTTGGTCAGCGGTCTGCGCCTTCGGTAACATTATTGCATCAAGATTTGCACCGGCTCCTTCAACGACTTCAATGACGTCGGAATATGTCCATTGGGTGGTCCAGTCGTTAACGCGAACCGCCCGGATCTTTCCCTCGTATCCACCTTCATTGAGGGCAGCGACAATGTTCTTGCGGGCCTGCGGCTTGGCAAGAGGTGCGACCGCATCTTCAATATCCATGAACACTTGGTCCACCGGCAGGGTGCGTGCTTTATCTAACATTTTCACGCTACTACCCGGGACAGCAAGGTTTGAGCGACGGGGACGTAGTTCTCGCGCAGTGGCAGACATATGGGTATGTTAGCGAGGCAACTTTCTTCTCGCCCGGGGAAAGCCCCACCGATTACGTCACACCTATGCTGTGTTGGGTGTCCAGCCCTGAACTTGGTCTATCCGCCCTTCGGCGGGCCCGAGGGGTCACCATCTATCTCTTCTTTTTTAACGGGATTGCCCTGAGCACTTTGACCCCTCGCTTGGCCGATCTGCAGGGCCAGCTGAATATGTCGGATCTGGCCCTGGGCCTTGTCCTCAGCGCGGGAGCAGCCGGCGGTCTGTTTTTTGGCCCATTTGCAGCGATGGGAATGCGCCGATTTGGCAGTGGCCAGTTTTCCATGATCGCACTGGTGTTCCTGCTCCCGCTATTGCCCCTCCTGGGCTTGGCCCCGACCGTTTTCATTCTGGGCCTGGTTATTTTCGCAATCGGGGCCGTTGACTCGGTACTTGATGCGGCACAAAATGCCCACGGTCTCAGCGTTCAAAGGCTGTATCGGCGATCGATCATCAATAATATGCATGCTTTTTGGGCTCTGGGGACGGTCGTAGGCGCGTTGATCGGAGCAATCACTCTTGCCCTGAACGTCTCGCTCACCTGGACCCTGTCTTTTGTTGCCGTCTTGGGCCTACTCGGCGCACTGGCCACTTTCCGCTGGGTACTTCCCAAGAACTGGAACAGTGCTGACGGCGACCTGGATCTGGCCCGCGAAATTCAGGCCGAACACCTACGCTCAATTGATCCTGGTTCAGTTGCCCCGGCGACATCAGTTACTCGATTTCGCATCAGTGCCGTTCCTCTTGCGCTCACTGCGATTGGGTTGCTGACCGTTCTCGCCGTCATTGTTGAAGAAGTCCCACAACGTTGGTCATCGATTTACTTCACCGACCTTGGAGTTGATCCGAGTCGGGTTGGTCTTGGCGTAGTCGCCTTCACAATTTCCTTGACCATTGGACGATTCGTTGGTGATATTTTTGTGAATCGGTTTGGTGAGCGACTCGTTGCACAAGTCAGCATGGCCATCACAGCCGTCGCGCTTGCCACCTCACTCATCGCTGGTAGTTTCTATGCCTACATCGGCGCATGCGTTGTCGTTGGACTCGGTGTTGCGACTCTTTTTCCCGCTGCGATGCACGCGGCTACTTTCGTCAAAGGCACCAGTCCGGAAACCGCGATCACTGTCGTTAGCTGGATTTCTCGCGCCGGATTCGTTTTCGCACCATTCATGGTGGGCCTTATTGCTGAGCAGATAGGTGTGAGTTGGGGGATTTCAATTGCCGTCGTTGCGGCTTTGATTTTGATTCCACTCTCGCGGATATTGCGAGCCAAAGCCGAACGCTAATACACACCTTTTAAATAGGTGAAGTCTCCATGGGGATTTCACTCTTAGGGTTTGACTTGATCACGAGAATCACCCCGGCCAGGATTAGGGCGGCTGCAGGGTAAATCGCAGCCGGTGGGGCTTGCCCCAGCCAAATAGCGGCGACGAGGGCCGCGCCAGGCATCTCAAATAAGATGGCAAGTGAAACAAACGTGGCAGAGGAACGGGCTAATACCTTGTTCATCAATGTATGACCGAGCAGTTGCGCTCCCAAAGTAATCCCAAGAATCATCAGCCATGCGTCGAGTTCAAACCCAATTAACTCCTGTTCAAACACGAACACCAGTGGCAAGATTGTGAGTGCTGCAACCGCATAGAGCGGAAACGTCATAGTTGCGGTTGACACGCTCTTTCGCACTTCCGCCCCAACCGACATGTACGCGGCAGCGAAAATCGCACCGGCTAGCGCTAACGCATCGCCAATCAAATGATTGGTGTCCATCCGGATATCAACCCCGGTCAACACCAAGACCCCACCGAGTGCAATCCAAATCCCGACCCATGAGCCTCGGCTAATCCGGACACCTCGAGCTCGGGCAATAAATGCCGCCCAGATTGGTTGGGTGGAAACCAATGCGGTCGATGCGGCTACGGATGTAAACACCAAGGACGGAATCCAGGTCGCGAAGTGCAGACCCAAAAAAAATCCTGAAATCGCGGTCAGGCGCCACTCTCTGCTGGTCAGGCGCCGGAGGGATTTTCGGTCTTTGAGCCCCACCCACACCCCGGTAACGCCGCTGCCAATCAGGCAGCGCCAAAATGCGATTGCTAAGACCGGGGCTGCGGTAGCGGCGATAACCGGCCCGCTCAGAGCGATGAAAAAGATGGCTACGGCGAGGGAAATCAGGTCTCCGGCTGGAGGCAAGCCAAGGTTCACCGACCTTGGGCCTGACCCCGCTTGCGCCTGTGAACTCACGGGTGAAGCCAACACCATTGACCCTCTACCCCCCTCATCAGCCTGACATGTTTTTCCAGGAACACGTTAAGGGGTACCCTGCACGGGTGAGCACGAATCCCCGCGTCTTTCTCGCCCGCCTGAACGGCCTTGGCGTATTTGACCCAAATGGCGACCAAATGGGCAAGGTGCGAGACGCAATTGTGGTGCTCCGGACGGGAAATTTGCCGGCACGCCTGACCGGGCTTGTCGTTGAAGTTCCACCACGTCGACGAATTTTTATCCCCATGACCAAGGTCACCACAATTGATTCCGGGCAAATAATTGTCACCGGTACGGTAAACCTCCGGCGGTTCGAGCAACGCAAAAACGAAACCCTCGTCACAGCAGAGCTGCTCGATCGAACGGTTGCGCTACAAGCTTCGGGCGAACCGGTAACCATCATTGATGTTGGCGTTGAGCAGTCTCGAAGTCGCGAGTGGTTTGTTGACCAGCTTTTCGTGCGTCGGGCAACTCAGGGGTTTCGCCGACGCAGCGAGAAGATGGTTGTTGATTGGAATGACGTCACCAATATGTCACTACCCGTGCCGGATCAACCAGCTGAACAGCTACTTGCCACCATGGATTCACTGCGACCCGCAGATGTTGCGTCCATGCTCCGCGAGTTGAGTCCCATCCGCCGAACTGAGATCGCCCGCGAACTCGACGATGAACGCTTAGCTGACGTACTCGAAGAAATGACGGACCAGAACCGCGTTGAGATCCTGGAGGCGCTCGAGGCGGAACGAGCCGCAGACATCCTCGAAGAAATGGATCCCGACGATGCCGCTGACTTGATTTCTGAGTTAGCACCCGAACGCGCTGAAGACCTACTGGAGCGAATGGAGCCAGAAGAGGCGGATGACATTCGACGATTGTTGAGATACGACGACTTCTCAGCTGGTGGCATGATGACGAGCGAGCCGATTGTCTTGGCCCCCGACGAAACTGTTGCTGACGCACTCGCTCGGATCCGAAACGCCGATCTTTCACCAGCGCTCGCTTCACAGGTGTATGTCTGCCGGCAACCCACGGAAACTCCCACCGGGAAGTATTTAGGTGTGTGCCACTTCCAAAGACTCTTGCGGGAGCCGCCATCTTCTTTGGTATCGGCATTATTGGACACATCTTTTGCGCCGATGCGCCCGGACACCCCACTATCCGTCTTGACGCGTAGTTTTGCAGCGTACAACCTGGTCGCGTTGCCGGTTGTTGACGAAACAGGTTCGCTCGTTGGGGCGGTTACTTTCGATGATCTAGTGGACCACATGTTGCCGCAGGGTTGGCGCGAGTTACCTGATGGCTGGGGTCACGACGATCCGGTGGTGCACCGTGGCTAAATCTGTAAATAACCCCGGCCGCAAAAGACGTCTTGATCAACCGCTTGAGCGCAGTCGTGCCCGTCGACCGACGTACGACCCTGAGGTTTTCGGTGCGATGTCTGAGCGGGTCGCTCGCCGGATCGGGTCATGGGCATTTATTGCCTGGATGACCGTTGTGGTCATCACGTGGATCGGCTGGAATGTCTTAGCACCGGACAACCTTAAACCCGATATTTTCCCGTTTATTTTTCTTACCCTGCTGCTGTCCTTGCAGGCCTCTTACGCCGCGCCACTCATTTTGCTCGCGCAAAACCGCCAAACCGACCGGGACCGTGTTCAATTCCAAGAAGACCGAACCCGCAATGAACGCATTCTTGCCGACAGTGATTACCTCGCCCGGGAAATTGCTGATGTCCGGGATGCCATGGGCGAGCTTGCCACCCGCGACTATTTGCGTGGCGAGTTGCGCGACCTACTCGAGGAAATAAGTGCTCGCCTCGATCGAATCGAAAGTGCCCAGGTGCCAGATCGCGCTCTCCCGGTAGCATCGGACAATGACCCCCACCAGCAATAAGTCGAATGAATCTGCCGAATCTAATGACCCGATTAACCTAGAAGCGGTACACACTGCACTTGCCGGTGTCGATGACCCTGAGATCCACCGGCCGATTACTGAACTCGGCATGGTTAAGGGAGTCCAGCTTGGTAAAAATGGCGTAGTAGAAGTGGGGATTTTCTTGACCGTCGTCGGTTGCCCCATGAAGGCCACCATCACGGAGCGCGTGACTCTCGCAGTGATGCAAGTTCCGGGAGTGGCTGAGGTAAAAGTCGAACTAGATGTTATGTCTGAAGAACAACGCGGCCAGATGCGTCAAACCCTGCGCGGCAAAGAAGACAAGGAGATCCCGTTCAACAAACCAGGATCCCTCACCAAAATCTTCGCCATTGCTTCAGGTAAAGGAGGGGTTGGCAAATCCTCGGTTACCGCTAACCTTGCTGTTTCACTTGTTCAGCAAGGTTTCTCAGTTGGGCTACTCGATGCCGATGTTTATGGTCACTCGATTCCTAAGATTCTTAACGCCATGACTCCACCCACCATGGTGGAAGGCTTAATCATGCCGCCGCAGGGTAACGGCGTCCGAGTAATGTCGATGCTGTCCTTCAAGCCTGGTGGAATTGAGCAGCCCGTTGCCTTCCGCGGACCAATGCTGCATCGGGCGCTTGAGCAATTCCTCACCGACGTCTGGTGGGGCGACCTAGATTTCTTGCTCTTGGACTTGCCGCCGGGAACCGGAGACATCGCGCTTTCAACAGCCCAACTACTGCCGCAGGCAGAACTGATCGTGGTTACTACTCCACAACAAGGGGCCGCCGATGTTTCGATTCGTTCGGGCACGCTTGCAGCCCAAACGAATCAAAAAGTATTCGGTGTAATTGAGAACATGAGCGCATTCCCTTGCCCACACTGCGGCGAACCAATCGACCTGTTTGGTGCTGGCGGAGGTAAATCTGTTGCTGACGGGTTGAGCAAAACATTGGGAACCAGTATTCCGGTTCTGGGAAATATTCCTTTCGATGTTCGGTTACGCGAAGGTGGAGATACCGGTGAACCCCTCGTCAGCGCTTTCCCCGACTCCGATGCTGCTGTTGTCATTGCATCGATTGCCCAACTACTTAGCGCCAAGCCCCGCGGACTGGCAGGAATGAACCTCAACATCACCCCGGCAGGGCGTTAGGTCGCATCAGGGTCAAATGCTGGGTTCTCTGGTTTCTTTGCACCTTCAGTTTCTTCCCTGGACGCGTCCTCGGTGAACAATGATGTTGCAAGTTTGCGGGGGTGATATTCACCTAGGCTTTTGACCGTATTAATCGTGTCCTGTAGGTCTAGACCTGAGGACTCGGACAGGTCTTTGCGCGCAGTTGCGCCCATCTCACGAATTTGGCGCAACCACTTCGCCGCATCGGCGGCGGCTCGAGGCAGTCGCTCTGGGCCAAAAATCAAAAGACCCAGCACCCCGAGTGCAATCAGCTCTCCGACTCCAATGTCAAACACGACATTAGGTTACGCCGGAGCTACCCAAGTACGCCTTGGCCCCCTCTAACCGATTTTGCTGGAAGAGCCCAGTGCCAATGAAACCGTGGAGGGCTGCCCGTTACGCGTCAGGGTGATCTCAATCTCTTCGCCGGGGGCATAACTTCGGATCACCACCACCAGCTCAGTTGAGTCGGCAACTTGGCGTCCGTTTAATCCGGTAATAACATCCCCTACCCGAACCCCAGCCTTCTCAGCCGGTCCTCCCGGGGTAATTTCACTCACTTTGGCCCCGTCGCCGGTGAATGCCGTATTGAGCACTACCCCAATGATTGGGGTTTGCGAGTCGCCCGTGGCGATTAATTCTTCGGCAATTCTTTTCGCGGTGTCAATCGGGATGGAAAAACCAAGTCCAATCGACCCGCTCTCCCCACCGATCGTTCCGGCCAAGGTCGCAATTGCGGAGTTAATCCCAATCACCCGCCCAGTGCCATCGAGTAATGGGCCGCCAGAGTTTCCCGGGTTGATCGCCGCATCAGTTTGAATTGCGTTAATAAAGGCGAGTTCACCACTACCGCCAGCCGTCACCGGTCGGTCAAGCGAACTAATGATGCCGGCCGTGACTGTTCCATTAAGACCCAGTGGTGCACCAATCGCGATGGCAACTTCCCCGACCCGCACAGCACTTGAGTCCCCGAGCACCGCCGCCGGTAAACCATCTCGATCAACTTTGAGTACCGCGAGGTCGTAGGAAGTATTGCGTCCCACAATTTTACCAATGACCTTGTCACCGTTATCAAAAACAACCGTCAGTTCCCCACCATTTGCTGCTGGCGCTGCTACGTGATTGTTTGTCAGAATATAGCCGTCAGACTGCACAATAAAACCTGAACCACTACCCGAATTTTCGCCAGCTTCAATCAGAATCGATACAACACTTGGTAAAACCGATTCAGCTATCGCGGCGACATCGCTCGAAATCGTGTTGGCAGCGCCATCAATCTGAGGGAGCTCCACAATGTTGTTCGAGACGCTCGAATTTTCATCTCCATTGGATCCGATCAAATATCCGCCAAGCCCGGCGACACCCCCAACGACGACAGCGGTCACGGCGGAAACGAATACTGTTCCCAGCACGCCAAGTCCACGGCGCCGTTCTTTGCGCGGTGGAGGCAACGGAATCGGCGGGGGTACGACAAAGTTCGTTGGCGGAAAGTCACTCACCCGTGAAGCCTAACGCGCGCGCATGTAGGTGTGCGAAGGCTTGCCACTAGGCTCTTGGCAGCGTGTACATTAATAGGTGTCAATCCGGTAAGGAGCGAGATGTCCCATTCAGCGATTACAGCAAAAGCCGCCGAGTTTACTGAGAATTACTTGGGCGAATTTGACGCTGAGCATGCCGATGAACTCCGTGTTGCCAGAGAACACGCTGCGGATCTAGGAATTGAGTGTGTCAGCCATCAAGTTGCTTCCCTATTGGAACTTCTAGCGGCCTCGATCCAGGCGCAGGCAATCATTGAGATCGGCACGGGGACGGGTATTTCAGGCGCCGCTCTGCTCGAAGGAATGAAGACTGGTGGGGTGCTCACCAGTATCGATCTTGAGGCCGAGTATCAACGCCATGCGAAGGAGCTTTTTACTAGCCTCGGGTGTGAATCCAATCGCACCCGATTGATTGCGGGTCGCGCCCTTGATGTACTCCCCCGCTTCTCTGACCGCGCCTACGACCTAATTTTTGTCGATGCCGACGCAGGTGATAATCCAGCAATTCTTAATCAGACGAAACGCTTGCTGCGAATTGGTGGCTTGGTCATTTTCCACGGGGCATTCGCCACCGGGATGGCCGATGCGTCCGCCCGTGACTACGAAGCAACCGCGATGCGGGACATCGCTACTGAGTTGCGCTCCGACAACGCCTGGCTGCCCTCGCTTCTCACTGTGGGTTCAGGTCTGTTCTTGGCCTCACTTCGAACCCCGGAGTAGCTCGGTCCTGTTAAGCGAAAACAGCGAGAAGCTTCTCGCCCAGTTCCTTGGCCTCGTCGGCCTTTAGTTCAACTACCAACCGCCCGCCGCCCTCTAAAGGGACTCGCATCACGTAACTGCGGCCCTCTTTGGTGACCTCCATTGGTCCGTCTCCGGTACGTGGCTTCATCGCGGCCATAAGTGTGTCCCCTTCCAGCCAAGTCCTCGTGGCGCCCATGCGCCAATACGTTCCCCGGGGGTGCCCGGGTCGAAGACCCTATTATCCCGTACCCGCCCCTGGCGGGCCGACTCGCCCTCACATTGGAGCCGATTTGCGAAAGTGGCCGGCGCAACCGGATTTGCGAAAGTGGCCGGCGAACCCGATCACGGGCCGTAGGCAATCCGAGGCAAAAGGCAACAGAAGCGAATCCCCCCTGGCCCACAACGATCAACGGTAGCACCTCTGGGAGCACCTGAATTCGACTCAGGCCTCGATCAAGAAAGTTTCCAGCCACCATCGCTTCGTGGTAGTTCTGGGTCGCGGAGCTGCTGGAGGGCTGTGGGAAAGCAAATGCCAAGGCTATGACTAAAACAACAAAAGACGTGAAAGTGCGCTTCAACCAAAAAACAAAGAGTCATTACATGAAATTTCCCTTGGGCCAACCCGCATAACTGATCCGGCAAGAGTTGGCGGGGAGCCAATTGTGGTTGCATTAAGCGCACTGTTGCAGGTTGCCCGAAAGTCTTTACGCGTGGTCTGAGAAGGAAGCCCCAGATTCAATTTCACGCTTGAGAGCCTTGAGGGATTTCTTAACCCCTGCGAGCATCGGGTATTTACCTAGTGGCCAGCCAACAGCCCCGAGCACACCCAAAGGCAATTCGAAATCCTCGCTCCAAATAAACCGGGAAGTGTTCCCCGGCAGGGCAATCACCTCCATGGTTCCCGTTCCTTTAACTAGGGAACCGGTATGCAGGACATCCACGCGATAAGGCGTCTCCCAGCGGGTAATTTCCATTGTGTCCCAGAACCCCACCGGTCCGGCTCCAGTCCAGCCAGCGATCACTGAGCCCACGCTTTTGCCATCCCCTGCGCGCACTTCAACCCTCGTGCCAACCATCCAGCGGTGTTGCTGGGTCCAGGCGGTGAATGCGTCAAAGACTTCCTGCACTGGCGCGTTAATCACTATGTCCAAATCAAGACGACGAACTCTCTTGGTGCTCATCGCTGTGGATTCGCTTCGAGTTCGGTGATTCTACCTTCAAGCTCGGCGATTCTTTGATCAACCTCATCCATTCGGTAACCCCGGAGCGTGACATCAAAGCCCGCTGACTCAAGTATGTGGTCGCCCGTGTTCTCAATTCCCACGCTAGGGGCGAATCTGCCGGTGATCAACATTGCAGCCCCGGCAATCACCAGGATCGCAAGAATCACAAAAATAAATGTCATGGGCTTATTCCATCATGAAAATTCGAACCTTGCTCTGTTAACCAACTGCGCAGGCTTGCCGACACACTTGCGAGTTCACTCTTACTCACAAATTCACCCTGGCTGTGCGCGATCGCCGGATTTCCAGGGCCGTAATTTACCGCCGGGGTTCCCATCGCTGCAAAACGAGCAACATCGGTCCAACCGAATTTTGGTGCGACCTGAGCACCCGTCGCTTGAACAAATGCTTGGGCCGCAGGTTGTGACAACCCGGGGAGCGCCCCTGGCGCCTGGTCGGTCACCTCAATCTCGAAATCACCAAAAAGATCGTGCAGGTGAGCCACGCTTTGCTCAACGGATTTATCCGGCGCGAAGCGGTAATTTACGGTAACCGTGCAGGCATCGGGGATTACATTGCCGGCCACACCCCCCACAATTCCGACCGCATTGAGCCCTTCCCGAAACGTCAGGCCGTCAATTATCGGGGTTCGCGGATCGTAATTTTCAAGGATTTCCAAAATCTCTCGCGCTTGGTGAACCGCATTTTTACCCATCCACCCGCGAGCACTGTGGGCGCGCTCCCCGCGAGTCGTAATGCGCGCTCGAATGGTTCCTTGACAACCCGCCTCAATCTGCGCATTGCTGGGTTCCATCAGCACCGCAAAGTCAGCCTCCAAAAACTCTGGCGCGAGGTCAGCAATTTTCTGCAAGCCATTGAACTCGGAGGCAACTTCTTCGGCTTCATAAAAAATAAATGTGAGATCCCGTACCGGTTCTGGGACCGTTGCGGCAAGTTGTAATGCAACGGCCACCCCACCTTTCATATCGCAGGCCCCTAGCCCATAAATCCGATTCGAGTCCATGCGATGCGGAAGATTCCCATTGACTGGAACGGTATCAAGGTGACCTGCGATAACGACCCGGTCACCTCGATCGCCATGATTGGTTGCAATAACCGAGTTTCCAATCCGAGTGACATCTAAGTGTGGGTAACCCTCTAGTGCTTGCTGAACAAGGTTTGCCAGATGTTCTTCTTGGTGTGATTCGCTCTGGATGTCGATTAAGCTCGCCGTCAGATCTGACAGGTCTGCGTGAAGGGAGAAAGGTGCTGTCGACCCGGGAATGCTCACGCCACTACGGTAGTGCGGTGAACGAAAATCTGTTAAGTGGACCTGCAAGCGGCTTCGGGTTGGCCACCTACAGCGGCGAGACGTTGCTGGACGTGTGGTATCCACACCCGACCCTGGGTTCAACACCAATTGATATTCCCGGCCTCGATGCCGGAGCGGTCCATGACGAATTGCGCGGGGTCACCGTCCGCGGAATTCGCACTGAAATCTCTCATCTTTCGTCACCTCCCGCCGATGGCGCAGATGCGTACTTGCGGTTGCACCTGCTCTCGCACCGACTCGTAACGCCTCGATCAATCAACATGGACGGAATTTTCGCCAAGTTGGAGCTCGTCGCCTGGACAAACCTTGGGCCCATTCCGGTGGAGCGGGTAAGTGAAGCGCGTCTACGCACCCGCGCCCGCGGAAATCAATTAACAATCTTCGGTCTGGATCGCTTCCCACGAATGGTCGATTACGTAACCCCCAGTGACGTTCGCATCGCCGATGCTGACCGGGTGCGACTTGGTGCCCACCTAGCACCCGGAACCGTAGTCATGCATGAAGGATTTGTGAACTTTAACTCCGGCACACTCGGAGCGTCCATGGTGGAAGGTCGCATTTCAGCCGGGGTGATAGTGGGAGCCGGCTCAGATATTGGTGGTGGCGCATCCATCATGGGAACTCTCTCCGGTGGTGGAAAGGAAACGATTTCGGTCGGCAGCGAGTGCTTGATCGGCGCAAACGCCGGAATTGGAATCTCACTGGGTGACCACTGCGTTGTCGAAGCAGGACTTTATGTCACCGCGGGCAGCAAAGTGTTGTTGCCCGATGGCGAAGTGGTTAAAGCAGGTGCGCTATCCGGCGCCCACGATCTTCTATTTCGAAGGAACTCGGTGACCGGTGGCATTGAAGCCGTGAATCGCACTGGCTCATGGGGCGGACTCAACGCCGCATTGCACTAGGCCCTGCTTAATAAATTCCTAGCGCGTTGGGTAATTGCGTTCAATTGCGCCCGTGTACACCTGGCGGGGGCGGCCAATCTTGGTAGTCGGATCCTCGATCATCTCACGCCATTGGGCAATCCAGCCGGGCAAACGGCCAAGTGCAAAAAGTACCGTGAACATGTGCGTGGGAAATCCCATCGCCTTGTAAATCAAGCCCGTATAAAAATCAACATTCGGGTACAACTTGCGCTCAATGAAATACGGATCTCCAAGGGCAACTGCTTCGAGTTCAAGTGCAATGTCCAAAAGTGGGTCTTTGACATTGAGCGCCTCGAGAACCTCGTAGGTCGTTTTTTTCACAATCGCAGCGCGGGGGTCGTAATTTTTGTACACCCGGTGGCCAAAGCCCATGAGCTTGACACCGTCTTCGCGCGCTTTCACTTTCTGAATAAACGCGTCGACCCCCTCGCCCGAGTCATGGATCTCGCCGAGCATTTCTAGAACAGCCTGATTCGCTCCACCGTGCAGAGGCCCAAAGAGCGCGTTAATTCCGGCTGAGACACTAGCAAAAAGATTTGCGTGGGATGAGCCGACCAGTCGCACAGTCGACGTGGAACAGTTCTGCTCGTGGTCTGCATGCAGAATAAACAATTGATTCAAGGCCCGAACGACAACCGGGTCAGCAACGTAATCCTCAGCGGGTACCCCGAAAGTCATGCGTAAGAAATTTTCAACAAACCCGAGAGAATTGTCCGGATATAGCATGGGTTGACCAACCGACTTCTTGTAAGCGTAGGCCGCGATCGTGGTGACTTTGGCGAGCAGGCGAATGGTTGAAATCTCAACCTGCTCCTGATCAAATGGATCCAGTGAATCTTGGTAGAAAGTTGAGAGCGCTGAAACAGCCGAGGACAGCACTGGCATTGGGTGGGCGTCCCGCGGGAAGCCGTCAAAGAAGCGTCGCAGATCTTCATGCAACATGGTGTGCTGGGTGATGCGTGATTCGAAATCGGCCAACTGTGCCGGCGTGGGCAATTCGCCATAAATCAATAGGTACGAAGTTTCAAGAAATGTGGATTTTTCAGCAAGTTGCTCGATGGGGTAACCGCGGTAGCGGAGGATCCCTTCTTCACCATTAATGAAAGTAATGGCGGAAGTGCACGACGCCGTATTAACGAAACCCGGGTCCAAGGTGACGTTGCCGGTGGCACTGAGCAGTGAACTAATGCCCAAGCCATTTTCCCCTTCGCTTGAGTCGATGAAGGGAAGATCAAGGGTCCCACCGGGGAAATTAAGCACGTTGTCGGTCACGGGTAAAGACTACCCGCCACTTGTCGCTAGCGAAAATCCGCCTACACACCTGTGGTCAGGCGCGAGACCGCATTTGCGATGGCTAGATCACTCGCAGTAAGTGCCACCCGAACAAAATTTCGAGCCTTCTCGCCATAGAAAGTGCCTGGCGTGACCAGGATTCCTAACTCTGCGAGGTCGGCCACGCTCTCCCAGCAGTCTCTGTCTTGGGTTGCCCACAGGTACAACCCGGCCTGACTGTGACAAATCTCAAACCCAAAGGTGCCTAATGCCCCCTTAAGTGCAGCCCGCCTGGCGCGATATCGCTCCTTTTGCTCACGGACGTGCTGGACATCTTGATAAGCGGCGACGGCGCCATACTGCACGAATGTGGGGACCATCATGCCTAAGTGTTTGCGGATTCCCAAAATCCGATGTACCAATGCCGGGTCACCGGCCAGAGTCCCGAAACGGTAACCGGCCATATTGGATCGTTTGGAAAGTGAATGTACCGCGAGTAATCCGGTCAGGTTTCCGCCGTTAACTCGCTGATCCAGAATAGAAACGGGCTCAGCATCCCAACCAAGTTCGAAATAGCACTCGTCGCTGGCGATCACAACGCCGTGTAACTGACCCCAAGAAACCAAGTCTTGGAGCCTTGCCAGGCTCAGTACTTCGCCGGTTGGGTTTGACGGCGAATTAAGCCACACCATAGAGACCGGGGTGGGCAGCAATTCGGGTGAGTCGGTGGCAATTACCTCCAGGCCCGCGGCAAGTCCACCCACCCGATAGGTCGGGTAGGCAACTTCAGGAATCACCAATCGGTCATGTGTTCCGAAGCCAAGCAGGTTCGGTAGAGCGGCAACGAGCTCCTTTGAACCGATGCAGGGAAGAACTCCAATGGTGCCGGGAGCTCCCAAAGTCGTGCGAGCCCAGTCAATGAAAGTGGCCGATAGTTGCGCGATGCCGGCCGTGGTGGGGTACCCGGGCGCATCTGAAGCCTGGGCAAGCGCTTGCTGAACAACCAGTGGGGTTGGGTCCATGGGTGTCCCGACGGACAGATCAATCATTCCATCGGAATACTTTCGCGCGATCTCTGCGAAGGGGACGAGCGCATCCCACGGAAAATCAGGTAACTGCGCCCAACGATCTCCAGTCACAAAAGCGCCCTTTGACCAGGCTATTCGTCGTGTGCTTGGGTTTCGATGCTTGCGAGCAAGGGCGCATCGAATGTCTGGGGCCCCAACTTCGCGGCCCCACCGGGTGAACCTAGTTCAACAAAAAAGTCCACATTGGCGGCAGTGAAAGCTTGGTGCTCTGCGGGAACATCGTCTTCATAGTAAATAGCCTCAACCGGACATACCGGCTCACATGCGCCGCAGTCAACGCACTCGTCGGCCTGGATGTACAACATGCGGTCGCCTTCATAGATGCAATCCACCGGGCATTCTTCAATGCAGGACCTGTCTTTGAGGTCTACACAGGGAAGGGTGATCACGTAAGTCACTGTCGCTCCAAAAAAGTAGGGCGCATTCTCATTGCGCCGGGTTAGGAAAGTATATTCTCCCCGCGCAACTTACCGCCTCTGCGTTGTCCCTGCACCTTCCGTCCCCATAAGGTGGCCAGCGTCTAGGCTCTGGGTGTGCGGATCTATAACACCATGACCCGGGAAATTGATCCCGTCGAGACGGCGCACCCCGAAATCGCCCGGATCTATGCGTGCGGGCCAACCGTTTATCGAGATGCCCACGTGGGAAATATGCGTACTTTCTTGGTTACCGACCTGATCGCACGCACCTTGCGCCACGAGGGTCTTCGGACAATCGTTGTCCAAAACATCACTGATGTTGGCCACATGGCTGACGACACGGGGCTAGGTGACACGGGATTGGATCCCGCCCCACAGGACAAAATGCTCGCCGAATCTGAAAAAACGGGCCAGAGCGCCCTCGAGATCGCCCAGCGTTTTGAACACAAATTCCACCACGACCTCGCCCAGCTCAACATCTATCCGGCCGATCACTATCCCAAAGCAAGTGAGTCCATTGACTCAATGCTCGACTTGATTGGAAAGTTAATTGATAGTGGTAACGCATACGTGGGAACTGATAATTCGGTGTATTTCTCGGCCGAGTCCTTCCCAAGTTACGGGGCATTAAGCGGAAATAGACTCGATGCCCTGCGGCCCGGTCATAAATTTGATCCGGACGAGAATGAATCCGCCAAGCGGTTCCACGCCGACTGGGCGTTATGGAAATCTGCAGGAGATGCTCGTACGCAACTCACCTGGGAAACGCCTTGGGGCCGTGGATTCCCCGGTTGGCACACCGAATGCAGCGCCATGAGCGTGGATCTTCTGGGCGAAAACATTGATATTCATACGGGGGGAATCGACCTTCGATTCCCCCACCATGAAGATGAACGCGCTCAAAGCAACTCGGCCATTTCCGGTGACCACGAAGTAGTTCGCCACTGGGTTCATGCGGAACACCTACTTTTCGAGTCAAGGAAAATGAGTAAGTCCTCCGGAAATGTTGTGCTCGTACAAGACATTATCGATCGCGGATACGACCCGCTGGTGATTCGGTTAGCCTTCCTGCAGCACAAGTATCGAAGTCAAATGAACCTCACATGGGAAGTCCTGGCTTCCTCGCAAGAACTCCTTGATCGTTGGCGCCGTAAAGTTAATGTGTGGTCCCAAAGCGAGTCCCAAGCAATGGATCAAGAGCTCATCACCGAAATCGCAGGGCACTTCTCCCAAGATCTCAATACCCCCATGGCGGTTAATGCCTTGCGGACATTGGAGAAGAACCCACAGATAAGCGACGGTTCAAAATTCGAAATGTTTGCTTATCTAGATTCACTCTTCGGGTTAGATCTCACCCGAGAAGTCGGCCAAGACCTGAACTCGCTTTCTGCGATTCCCGCGGATGTGTCCCAATTGCTGGAACAACGCGATGCCGCTCGCACCTCACGAGACTGGGCATTAAGTGACCAATTGCGCGATCAAATCGCAGAGCGTGGGTTCACCGTTGTTGATACCAGCGAAGGGTCACAACTCGAAACCAATAAAACCTAGTTTTCTGGTTTCTCAGGTGTGTTGGCTGCAGAAACGCTCTCCCCCTCTGCGGGACTTGGGGTGTCGTTACCAAACTCGACACCCGAAGGCTCAAGTACTTCTGGTTTAGGCTCTTTCTTCTTCTTCTTACACACAACATTGGGGCCCGCGTTGTAGACCGTCGTCATGGGCTCGCGCTCTACTTCTTGTCCATCTTTGATGAAAACTCGATCAACGGTAATGGTGAAACCTTCAATACCCGACTGGGATCTACATTTCTTGTTCCTCTGAATAATTTTCTTAGGTTCTTTGAGATTAACCCGTTCCCCAAATTCTGCTTCAATCGAGTCGTACTCCTTGGTTCCCCAGAAGGTAACTTTCATTGAGCTGTTTGTCATTTTCGTTTTGATCAACACAGCGCGGGATAACTTATTTGTGAATTTCATGTCGAAAATTCCCCATGCCACGGTTGCTTCCAAGCCCGGTTGGTAACGGGAAATGTAGAGCGAATGAGCTCGAGTGTCGGTCCGTTCCATGCCTGCAAAGAAAGCTGCTGTCCACACGGCCGTTGTCGCCGCAGATACGCCTCCACCGAGAGCATCTTCGAAAACGCCACCGGGGCCAATAATTGTCCCGACCGTGTACCCATTTTCAACAGTGCGTTCACTAATCGTGTCATTCATCGAAAACATTTCCCCTGGCATCAAGATTGTGTTGTTTACGTACTCTGCCGACTGCCCAATATTGGTAACGCGGTAAGGAGCATAGATAAAATCTTGAGTAAAGCTCGAAAGCTTCTCATTAATACCGAGCTGCTGTGCCTCTAAGGTGGTCATCTCAGGATCGCGTGTTCCCAGCGCAACGGAAACGCTTCGATCACTGCCTGGGGCGGAGAGAATCCCCAGCACAGAAGTTGCCAGCTCCGCATCTGAGACACCTTTACCCACGACAGAAGGCACTACAACTGGTTTCCCATTGTCAATTACGAAACTGGCGTCGCGTCCCGGTGTTTCCGCCCGCTTAAGTTTATTGGCAATTGATGCATGAAGTAAGGCGCCGTCAAGTTCTGGGGAAAGTTGATTGCCCTGAATCGTAAAAGAAAGCGCCTGGGCAATAGTTTTTGGGTCAATGACGGCTTTAACGTCTTCGACCACGACGTTTACTGGATTGGCAACCGCTTGCTTGGCTAAAGTCTCTGCGCTAATTGCATCTGCTGCAGAGACTCTCGGTGGCGTAACTTTTAGCGGTGCTTCAATCATTGATCTGGGCTCGGGAACCGCCGCTATAATTTGGGTACCCAGCTCCACACGATCAACCTCCAGGCCATCACTGCCTTGGGTTAGTGAAATCTTTTTTTGGGTCACGGAAAGTTTCGGTTCAATCGGTTTCACGCTCACAGCGTCCGCGATTGAGTCTACCGATTGTGAAAGTAAGTTTTGATCAATCAAAATTATCGGTTCAATATCTCGCGAACCGATTAAATCCGTGACCACGCTAAAGGGATTAAAGCCACGCGCAGTGGCCTGCTCAACAGTTGCTGCGGCATCAAGGGTGATTCCGGCAGCCCGGGGACGGACTTGAAAAAATTGATCACCGGCTGAAATTTCAATTTTTCGGTTTAGGGCAGTGCCCAGGCCCTCTTCGAGCACGCCCACTGCCCGGTCAGTGCTCATGCCACCAATCGCGACACCAGAGACGGTAGTTCCTGGCCGTACCCCGTCATTGGTCGCGGCGTACATGCCAAGAAAAAGAGCGAACAAAGCCCCGATTCCAGCCCCAACCCACAAGAGATTGCGCTTTGAGAATGCGGGCATCTGCTGATGCTCACTCACAACTTATCTCCACAACTGTTGACATCAAGGTTTTACTTGCAACCCATTGGACTAGACCCCAATGGTAAGCACTGCCGCCAGATGAATCTGAAGCGACATGCCTTCAAATCACCTGATTACTCCAAGGGAACTGACGGCCGTGGGAGTCGATTGGTTCCCTTTCGCACCGAAAAATCAACGGGAAGTGTGGCAGCAGTGGCGCCCAGAACAATTCCGCCAAAAAGATACACCACTTGGCGGGCTCCCGAACTGATCGCCAGATCACCCGATGGCGAGTCTGCCGCCAGCAGTACTGTCGCCGCCAGCCATCCGGTGAAGAACAGCCAACCAGCCCAGCGGGTCCCCGTGGCGAGGGTGGCCAGCCGGGTCACCATCACAATTACGACCAGTAGCAGGGCCGTGCCCCACGGCACAATCACCACAAAATCACTAGTGGAGAAGATCGACCGATGTGCCTGAATGAATGCGCCGGCAATCCCGATGGCGAACCCCATCACGACGAACCCCACCAATAGCAGGCTGCGACGAATCGGCTCAGACAAGATTGAGGCCCTCGAATAAGTCGCTTTCCTGACCTGATCTGGGCATTTTTCCACGAACTAAACGAAAGTGCTCCTCGCTAAAAATTTCAAGCCCCAAGTTATTCGACAGCGCAAAGAATCCACTATCGGTCGTCACCTGCGTTTTGTGGGCGGTAAGTGCCGCAAATTTTGCCTGAGTGAAAGCCGCTCCATCAATCACCGTCGTGATCACCGAGTCGTCAACCGCAAACGGGATGTCATCCGGATCCATCGATGCAAACTCACTTTCGTCACCAATCTCTTTGAGCTTGGCGATTCCTTTCGCAATGCGACTCTTGGGAAACGCGGTCCAATAAACCTTGGCCACTGACCAAGCCTCACCCAGTTCCGGTTTAAAGCTTGGGCTCTCGGCCAGTGCAATTGCATAGGTAGTAACCCGGTGCGCCTGGATGTGATCAGGGTGACCGTATCCACCGAAGTCGTCGTAGGTCGCGATGACTTGTGGCCGAACCTCACGAATAATCGCTACTAAATCGGTGGCGGCTTCCAGCAGATCGGCATTCCAGAAACAATCAACGCGCTCGTTGCTCTCAACACCCATCATGCCGGAGTCGCGATATTTTCCGGCGCCTCCCAAAAACCGGAAGTCAGTAACTCCCAAGATCGCCATGGCCTCGGTCAGCTCAGCGATCCGATGCTCCCCCAGCAAATCATCGTGATCAGCTGCCAAGTGCGCTAACTCGGGGATGAGGACTTCTCCCTCTTCACCAAGGGTGCAGGTCACCAAGGTCACCGAGGCGCCCTCGGCAACATATTTCGCCATAGTTGCCCCCGTGCCAATTGACTCGTCGTCAGGGTGGGCATGGACAATCAAAAGTCGCGCATCAGAAGTCACCGGGCTAGGTTACCGGCCACATGAACTAGGGCATGATTCGCACATGAGTGAATCATTTCCCCGGCAGAAGGCAGCAACCCGCGATTTCCGCCTCGGAGTGCCTCGAAACTTCTCCATTAAACCTAGCGGCGACCTGATCCTGTTCCTACGAACAGCGAGCGGCCGGGCCCCTACTACCGATATTTGGTTGGCTGAAAAAACAGACTCCGGATGGGTTGAACGATGCCTGGTCGAATCAGCGTCGCTATCGATGGGTGGGGAGATCCCGGCCGAGGAGCTTGCTCGCAGGGAGCGGATGAGAGAAGTAACTCAAGGGGTAACCGCCTATTCAACCGACCAAGAATTCACGAAAATTACTTATGCCCTCGATGGGAAACTCTTCGTGCACAGCTTGCCACAAAGATTCGGTGAGGCCGTGGCGCTCCCAACGGCCATTGATACCGGTGGCGGGTGCATCGACCCAAGACTCAGCCCCGACGGGGGCCACATCGCATTTGTTCACGCCGAGTCGCTGTTCACCGTTGGCACTCACTCTCAACAGGTGACTCGACTTTGCGGTCCGGCAGAAGCCGAGGAAAACGTATTCTGGGGACTCGCCGATTTTGCAGCAGCCGAAGAATTCGAGCGCGTCCGCGGCTACTGGTGGGCGTCAGACTCAAGGAGCCTACTTGTAGAGCGGGTTGATGAAACGCCGGTCGACCTCGCGTGGATCACGGATCCGGCACACCCGCTCAAGCCAGCGCGTGAACACCGTTACCCATTCGCGGGAACACCCAATGCGGAAGTCTCACTGCATCGCGTCACGCTCGCCGGTGATATTAATGAAATTCTGTGGGACAAAAACACGCATCCCTATCTGGTGACTGTGAACCCACGAGGCTCCGCGCCTACTTTCAGTGTGCTGTCGCGGAATCAACAAAGCCTGGAGATATTTCGATTAAACGAATTAACACCAACATCAATTCAGATCAGGAATGAAGGGCCATGGCACACGGTCGCCCATGGAGTACCAACACTCAATGACGCCGATCAACTCATTGAGATCCGCCCACTCGACAACTTATTTCGTCTCTGTGTTGATGGAGAAGCAGTGAGCCCGAAAGGCCTTCAGGTCGGGGGCGTGCTGATGTTCGACGGCGACATCACTTACGTCGCGCAAAGTGAGACCACCAATCAACACATTTACTCGCTAGGAAAAGGGCAACTTTCCGCCCCCAAAAAAGTCCAGTCTGTGAATTCTGGAGTGCGCAAAGGTGACCTCCTCCTATTAGCCCACACCGATTTCGAGCATACCAAAGCCACGTACTCGCTTTACAATGTCAACGACCTTGGGACACCCGAACATGTCTTTACCAACAATGCGGAATCACCCGTCGTGACTCCCACCGTCACCGTCGTAGCCACGGGTCAACACAATCTCAAGAGCGCAATTATTTGGCCGGAGAATCACCGGCAGGGAACCAAAGTCCCAGTGATCTGCGCCCCCTATGGCGGCCCGCACCACGCACGAGTAGTCGCATCGGGTCTCTCTTTTTGCTCAGACCAGTGGCTCGCCAACCAAGGTTTTGCGGTGATCGTCACTGACAATCGCGGAACTCCTGGGCACGGACCGGATTTTGAGTACAGCATTGCGACCGACTTGGCGAAAAAAGTCGTTCACGACCAAGTAGAGGCATTAACCGAGCTCGGTGCCGCACACCCGGATCTTGATCTCACCCGCGTGGGTATTCATGGTTGGTCATTCGGTGGATACCTGGCGGCACTGGCAATAATTGAACGACCAGACATCTTCCACGTGGGCATTGCCGGCGCTCCGGTTACCGACTGGGCGCTCTATGACACTGCTTACACCGAGCGCTATCTCGGTTTGCCCGCTGAAAACCTCGGGGGTTATCAGGAAGCTTCACTGTTAACCCGGGCGCACAAATTGGAACGACCCCTCCTAATTATTCATGGTCTCGCCGACGACAACGTTCTCGTGGCACATTCACTTCAGCTCTCAAGCGCACTGCTAGCCGCGGGCAAAACCCACTCGGTACTGCCACTTTCCGGTGTCACCCATATGACCTCACACGAGATCGTGGCCGAAAACTTAATGTTGGCAGAGCTCGATTTTTTTCACGAACACCTGCGGTGATAAAAAACTTCTGGCCACCGGAGTAGTTACTACGCCTTGGCCTTTCGACCAGAACGTTGGCGCTCACCAGCGTCAAGGATCACTTTGCGGATCCGGACCGCTGCCGGGGCGACCTCAACACATTCGTCCTCACGGCAGAACTCAAGTGCCTGCTCGAGTGAGAGTTGCTTGTGGGGAATGAGAGGAACCAAGACGTCTGCTGAAGACTGACGCATATTGGTCAGTTTCTTTTCCTTGGTGGGGTTAACGTCCATATCATCACTGCGCGAGTTCTCTCCCACGACCATGCCTTCATAGACCTCCGTGCCTGGCCCAACAAACAGGGTTCCGCGCTCTTGAAGGTTTGCCAAGGCAAATCCCGTGGTGGGTCCGGTTCGGTCAGCGACAAGCGCGCCGGTTGGGCGGGTACGTAATTCACCAAACCATGGCTCGTATTTGTCAAAGACATGGTGTAGCAGTCCGGTTCCGCGGGTTTCGGTGAGGAATTCGGTCCGGAAACCAATTAAGCCTCGGGCCGGAACGAGGTAGTCCATGCGGACCCAGCCGGTTCCGTGGTTGATCATCTGCTCCATGCGGCCCTTGCGCAGAGCCATCAGCTGTGTGACGACACCCAAATAGTCCTCGGGGATATCAACCGAGAGCCGCTCAACCGGTTCGTGAAGCTTGCCATCAATGACTCGGGTGACCACCTGGGGCTTCCCCACGGTTAATTCAAAGCCTTCCCGCTTCATCATTTCAACCAAAATTGCCAGCTGGAGTTCACCACGACCTTGTACTTCCCACGTATCCGGGCGTTCCGTGGGAAGCACTCGAATCGACACGTTACCGATCGTCTCATCCTGCAAACGCTCTTTGACCATGTTGGCGGTCAGCTTCGTTCCCCCACTGCGACCAGCCACGGGTGATGTATTAATTCCGAATGTCATGGAAATCGAGGGTTCATCAACAGTGATCACGGGCAAAGCAACGGGATTCTCCGGGTCAGCCAGCGTGTCGCCAATTGTGATTCCGGGGAATCCGGCGACGGCGATGATGTCACCAGGTCCGGCACTCTCCGCTGGGACACGACTCAATGCCTCGGTCATGAGGAGTTCAACAACCTTCATGCGGACCGTCGTTCCATCGCCTTGCATCCAGGCAACCTGCTGGCCCTTGGTGATCGTGCCCTGATGAACGCGGCACAGTGCCAAGCGACCCAAATATGGGGATGCGTCAAGGTTGGTTACGTGCGCCTGCAGTGGTGCGCCTTCGGTGTAAGTCGGAGCCGGCACTGTCTCGATGAGAGTCTTGAACAACGACTCAAGGTTTTCTTCCTCTGGCATCCCACCGTCCGCGGTACGAGTTAAGGAAGCACGACCCGCTTTCGCGCTGGTGTACACAATGGGAAAGTCGATCTGAATTTCATTCGCATCAAGGTCAAGAAAGAGTTCATAGGTTTCGTCTACGACTTCGGCGATCCGCGAGTCTGGTCGGTCTACCTTATTAATGACAAGCACTACCGGAAGGTTCTTCTGGAGTGCCTTACGCAGGACGAATCGGGTTTGTGGGAGGGGGCCCTCTGAAGCATCGACCAGCAACACCACGCCGTCGACCATTTCCAGTCCACGCTCTACCTCGCCACCGAAGTCAGCGTGACCCGGTGTGTCAATAATGTTAAAGGTGATTCCCTCTGGGGCAGATGGACCGCTGTAACGAACAGAAGTGTTCTTGGCCAGGATAGTGATCCCTTTTTCGCGTTCAAGATCCATGGAGTCCATGACTCGCTCGTTTACATCCTGGTTCTCGCGGAATGCACCGGACTGCCAGAGCATGGCATCCACGAGGGTGGTTTTGCCATGGTCAACGTGGGCAATGATGGCAACATTGCGTAAATCTGAGCGTAAAGTCACCTGCGAAGAATAGGCCTTTATCACATTTTCATTTCACATGGGTGGCAAACGCTACAGTTCGGCATGCTTTTGATCCGACAGCCCCGCACCCACTCGGTGCTCAAACTCGATTCTGAAGGCCCGAATCCTGTGATTCCTGCGGATACGGACTTCTGGTCGATCACTAAAACCTACGACGAACTTTCCCTGGTCTGCGTTACCGGTGAGGCACCAAAAGTTGGCGTCATGGAGCGCTCGGATAATTGGTGCGCGTTTCGAGTGGCCGGAACTATGGAGTTTACGCTTACCGGGGTCGTCGCCCAAATCTCGCAAGTTCTCGCCGATGCACACCTGGGCATCTTTGTGGTGAGCACATTTGACACCGACTTCATTCTCGTCGCTTCACATGACGCGGACGCCGCAGTCGACAAGTGGCGCGAAGTGGGTATCGAAGTCGTTGAACCACTCCACCAGACAACTCGGCTGGACTTCATTGATTTTAATTATGAACTAGAAGACATCGCCCATAACAATCGTCAGGGTAAGACCTGGGTTGACGACTACCCCACCAAAGGCGACACCATGATTGCGAACCTTTCGTTAACTGCTCAGCTTGATTCTTCACAAGAAGTCCCCATGCTTTTTGCATTGCGATCACGATCAACTGGACTAGCAATCGGCAGCATTGGCTTTAGGGGCGAGCACATTGACGCTGCTATTCATGCAAGAGAGATTGGTTACGAGTTGGTAGAGAGCCAGCGCCTAAAAGGGCTCGGAACTGAGGCGATCGCAGGTCTAATAGAAATCGCGCGCACACGAGGAGTAAAGCATCTATGTGCCAAAACTGATCCACTCAATATCCCGAGTCAAAAAGCTCTTGCACGAAATGGTTTTGTTGAGCTCCCAGGGACCGGTGCGGAAATCATGTGGGAATTTTCAATCCCAGATAAACTTGTGGGCCAATTGGCTGAGTAACCTTGGACTATGAGCACCCATGTTTTTGGTAGCGTATTGGATTCAATTGGAAACACTCCCCTTATTCATCTCGGGCAAATGTCACCTGTCGGCGGTGCGGCGATCTACCTGAAACTCGAATACATGAACCCCACCGGTTCTAAGAAGGACCGCATGGCTCTGGCAATGATTGAAGGGGCCGAGGAACGAGGCCACCTGACACCTGGAATGAGCGTCGTCGAATACTCCGGAGGAAGTACTGGCACCGCGTTGGCATTAATTTGCAGTGTAAAAGGGTATCGATTTCGCTTGGTGACCTCGGATGCTTTTTCCCGGGAGAAGATCCACATGATGCGCGCACTTGGTGCCGAACTGGAAATCATTGAAGCCTTTGACGGGGGGATCACCGGAGCCTTGATCCAAGCCATGGTGGATCGGGCAGCTGAGATCGCGCAGGAACCAGGAACTTTCTACACCGATCAACTGAACAACCCTGACATGCTCAAGGGGTTCGAGAAACTCGGAACAGAATTCCTCGAGGCGCTCGGCGCAGATGGGATTACGGCCATGTGTGACACAGTGGGTACCGCAGGCACATTAATGGGGGCGTCGCAAGCCTTTCGCAAAGCTGGGGCTCAGGTTGAATTGATTGCACTTGAACCCGCGTCTTCTCCGATTCTTAGCAGTGGCGTAAAGGGATCCCATCGGGTTGAAGGTGTCGGATTGGGATTCGTCCCCGCACAACTTGACCCAAAAAATTACGACCGGGTCATGACAATTGACGAGGAAACAGCTCGGGAAACCTCCCGCGAACTTGCCCGTAAAGAGGGAATATTTGCCGGAACGTCCACCGGTATGAACGTAGCCGGCGCAATTGCAATTGCTCAGGAACTGGGACCAAACGACACCGTGGTCGCAGTTGCCTGTGACACCGGGATCAAATATCTCAGTGAAGGTTTATTTGACGCCTAACGGACAAACAGACCGATGTTTACACGTTGAAGCGGAACTCCACCACGTCGCCATCGGCCATGATGTAGTCCTTGCCTTCCATGCGAACTTTGCCACGTGACTTTGCCTCACTCATAGAACCGGCGCCCATCAGGTCGTCAAAAGATACAACTTCAGCTTTAATAAAGCCCTTTTGGAAGTCAGTATGGATGACACCAGCAGCTTCGGGGGCGGTTGCATTGCGAGGAATCGTCCAGGCACGCGCCTCTTTTGGCCCTGCCGTGAGATAGGTCTGAAGTCCGAGAGCATCAAAGCCCACCCGGGCTAACGCGTTAAGACCAGATTCGGTTTGCCCAACTGATTGAAGCAGTTCCAACGCTTCTTCATCAGAAATTTCAACTAATTCAGATTCAATTTTTGCATCCAAGAACACTACCTCAGCGGGAGCGACGAGTTCCTTCATTTCATTCCGGAAATCACTATTGGACAGCTCTTCTTCGTCTGCGTTGACCACATACACAAATGGCTTGGCTGTGAGTAAGAAAAGTTCACGAATTGGTTCCGAATCAAATCTCGCGCTGAACAGAGTCTTGCCACTGTTGAGAATCTCTTGGGCTTTCTCTGCGGCCTCTAAAACGATCGCCTTAGATTTATCGAGCCGCAATTCTTTTTCCAGTCGTGGAATCGCTTTTTCAAGAGTTTGCATGTCGGCCAAAATTAATTCGGTATTGATGGTTTCCATATCTTCTTTGGGAGAGACCCGGCCTTCGACATGGACAACGTCGTCATCAGTGAAAGCGCGCAGAACCTGACAGATCGCGTCAGACTCACGGATATTCGCAAGGAACTTGTTGCCGAGACCAGCACCTTCGGATGCGCCTTTCACAATTCCAGCAATATCAACGAACGTAACACTGGCCGGGATGATCTTCTCAGAACCGAACACTTTGGCTAAGTCATTAAGCCTGGAATCGGGCACGCCGACCACGCCCGTGTTGGGCTCGATAGTTGCGAAGGGGTAATTCGCGGCAAGGACATCGTTCTTTGTCAATGCATTAAATAGGGTTGATTTGCCCACGTTGGGCAGGCCGACGATACCTAAAGTTAATCCCACACCCGCGAGTCTAGATTGAGCATCAATCAACCTAAATGTCGGTCGTACATGCGAGTATCGGGGAGTGGAATCAGTAGGACTAATTATCGTCGTAATTGCGCTCGTTTTTTTGGGTGTTGGGTGTGGATATTTCTTGGGAACCCGCAGCAATCGCTCCTCGGGTGTGCCAGAACTGGAATCAGGGTTAAATTCACTCTCTGATGCAATTGACCGGATCACCTCTTCGGTCTCAGCCCAGCAAATCTCGTCCGCACAGTCTTCGGCGGCGCTGCGCGCCGAGTTAACTCAATCACTTGCACATCAGTCTGAAAGCTTGCTTCGCTCGGTCTCGGAAGTTAAGACCCAAGCCCAGCAGCTCAGTTCTGTGCTCAGCCGCTCCGGTGCCCGCGGGCAGTGGGGCGAAATGGAACTCACCCGGTTAGTGGAGGCAGCCGGCATGATTAACCGGGTACATTTCCTTGACCAAAACACGATTGACGGTGCTGAGGGTCGTTTGCGACCGGACCTACAAGTCATGCTCTCCAATGGCCGGTGCATTTTAATTGATGCGAAGACCCCGATGGATTCATTCCTGCGGACGGCAGGAAACCAATCCGAGGAAAACATTGAAGTCCTCATGAATGCACACGCTGAGGCCGTCATTCGACACATCGAGCAGCTTGGCCGAAAGGGGTACAGCTCAGAAGTTCGCGAGTCGGTGGATTTTGTGGTGATGTTTCTTCCCTCCGAGGCATTGCTCGAAGCAGCACTGAACCACCGGCCTGACCTACTTGACTTCGCATTTAGTCGCAGCATTGTCCCCGCCACACCCACCACTTTGTTTGCACTACTGCGCGCGGTTTCCCTGGGTTGGCAAAACAGTGACATGGTCGAGCAAGCCCAAGTCATTGTTCGGCTCTCCCAAGACATGTACACACGCCTTGACACTGTTCTCGCCCACTTTGCCAGCCTTGGCAAATCACTCGGGGCTGCCGTGAACCACTACAACGGTGCCGTGCGTTCAATTGAAACCAGACTTAGACCTACTGGTCGGGCATTAACCGACCTAGGCGTTCGGGGCGTCAAAAACGAGAGCGAGCTCACGGCGACTCCAACCCTAGAAGTGTTCGCATCCGAACTCCCAGAATCGGATTAGGTAGCCTATTACTATGACCGACCAACCCGGCGAAGAATATGAGGCGCTCTTTCGCCCAGCAGAGCCCACTCCTGAACCTGTAGTGGCTGAGCCCACTGAAACCGGACGTGTCTTTAAAAGCCAAGGCGTTCACGGAAATGAAGAGGCGTTACTTGCGCTTCCCACCAGTAGAACTAGTAAATTGCGAACACTTGAGCGCGTCAATTCGCCGGCTGAATCTGAACATGCCAGCCAAGGCGCGATTGCCATGCATTCGCCGGCACCAGAGCGGTCCGGACAGATCCCAGCGCCGGAATCCGCGAAAGCCCAACGCGTTCGCGAATCCCGACGTGGTACCGTTTTCGGAGCGCTTAGCGCACTCTGGATTTACGGAATCACAGTCGGAGTAACGCTGGTTTTTGGTCTGGTCGACGTTCTCATATTCGGTGGCGAACCTGGGGCACTCTCTGGGTTTGGACTCCTTGTAGTCTCAGTCTTCGCGAGTCTCGCAATTCGCTCACAAGACGATTCCCAAGCCATATTCGCGCCCGCCATTGCATTTTTTGTCATGGCGATGACCGTTGGTCAAATTAACGTGACCGATACTTCGCTCATTAATCGGTTCGTCACCGTGTTTTTCACTTTGGGAAACAATTGGTTCTGGGTGATTGGGTCCACGATTATCGCCTTGGGCGTGGTGGCCTTTCGCCGCCGGTCATTTCGCTAAATCACTGCGACGTAGCTGCTTTAATATCCCGTCGTAATTCTGGTGGAAGGGCAAACATCAATGTCTCTTCAGTGGTAATCACTTCCTCACAGTCATTAAAACCCTGCTCGGCTAACCACTCAATAACTTCTTGTACGAGAAGTTCCGGCACTGATGCTCCACTGGTCACCCCAATCGTAGACACGCCTTCAACCCACTCGCTTTGCAATTCGCGGAAACTGTCCACCCGGTAAGAAGCTTGCGCCCCAGCATCCAGGGCGACTTCAACCAAGCGCACTGAATTAGACGAGTTACCCGAACCGACCACAATAACGAGTTCGCAATTTGGAGCCATCACTTTAACCGCAGTTTGCCGATTCTGGGTTGCGTAACAAATATCATCACTTGGTGGACTCGCCATCTCAGGAAACCGCTCCTTGAGCACGTTGACAGTTTGGATAGTTTCATCGACCGAGAGAGTCGTTTGGGAAAGCCAAATGAGTTTATCTGGATTTTCAACTTCCAAATTACGTGCTTCCTCAGGGTTCTGGACCAAGGTGATGGACTTGGGGGCCTCCCCCATGGTCCCTTCAACCTCTTCATGGCCTTCGTGCCCAATCAGGATGATGTCGAGCCCGTCATTGGAAAAACGCCTTGCTTCAGCGTGAACTTTGGTTACCAGCGGACAAGTTGCGTCAATCGTCTTAAGGGAGCGTTGGGCGGCTTCTTCATGCACACTCGGAGCAACTCCGTGGGCAGAAAAAACAACCGTTGAACCTTCCGGTACAACATCGAGTTCATCAACAAAAATTACGCCGCGATCCTCGAGCGATTGGACTACGTGCCTGTTGTGAACGATCTCTTTGCGAACATAGAGCGGAGCGCCATAGAGATCAAGGGATTTCTCGACGGTGAGGATAGCCCGGTCAACCCCCGCACAATATCCACGGGGGGCAGCTAAAAGCACTTTTTTTTCTGAAGCCATGCCCCTATCGTAGGCCCATATCCTAGGTAGAGCACCCGCTGTCCGCTTAGGCTGCGCAGGTGACCTTGCAGACATCGGAACAATCACCGGCGCCGGTACGAGTGATCTCCAACCTGCTGCACGACTACATCAATCGCTTGAGTTCCATCTGGATCGAAGGACAGGTCGCCCAGTATCGAGTCCGACCTGGCGCCAATGTCCAGTTCCTCACTCTGCGTGATACCGATGCTGAGTTTTCACTCAAAATAATGGTGAACTCCGCACTCATCGGAGCAATGGACCCGCCCCTAGCCGAGGGGCAGAGAATAATTATTTTTGGCCGGTGCGATTTCTGGGCCAAACAAGGTTCACTGCAAGTCGTCGCACGCGAAATTCGAGCGGTCGGCCTGGGTGAATTACTCGCCCAGCTGGCTGCCTTAAAAGAGAAGTTAGCCGCAGAGGGGCTCTTCGCCCCCGAGCGCAAGAAGCCACTGCCTTTTCTCCCCACTCGAATTGGTCTCATTACCGGCCGCCAGAGTGATGCAATGCATGACGTGCTCGCACACACGAAGGAACGCTGGCCGGGGGCTGACTTTGAGATCCGCGAAGTTGCCGTCCAGGGAGTCAGCGCTGTTAGCGAAGTCACCGCAGCATTACAAGATCTCGATGCTCTTGGACTCGACGTGATCGTCATCGCTCGAGGCGGTGGCAGCATGGAAGACCTGCTGCCATTTAGCAACGAAGCTTTGATCCGGGCTGTAAGTATTGCCAGCACGCCAATCGTTAGCGCGATTGGACACGAACAGGACACTCCACTACTCGACTTTGTTGCGGACCTGCGCGCTTCCACGCCCACCGACGCTGCCAAACGGATCGTCCCTTCTGTCGTTGAAGAACGAAGGAATCTCACCGAACTTCGCGCTCGCAATCTGAGGGCAATCTCAAATGCACTTGACGTAAATAGATTAAAGTTAAATGAGTTGCGAAATCGCTTGACCCAGCGGGTTACCCATCGCATTGATGCGGAATTGGCCACCGTCACGCACCTTCGCGCACAGATCCGCGCCCTATCCCCTGCTGCCACCTTAGAACGTGGCTACGCGATTGTTCAGAGCGTAAAAGGTGCAATTATTCGTGATCAAGCTCAGGTTGCGGTCGATCAAGAAGTTCAGATTCGAGTGAGCGTCGGCGAATTTTCGGCAACACGAAATGACAACAAGGAGTGAGGGATTACCGTGGCAAAAGATGACGAGCTGGGATACGAACAAGCACGTGACGAATTAGCAAGCATTACCGCACAACTTGAACGCGGGGGGCAAAGCCTCGAAGAGTCACTTGCCCTCTGGGAAAAGGGGGAAGCGTTGGCTCAAGTGTGTGAAAAATGGCTCAATACTGCGAGCGAGCGGATTACTCCACCGGAGAAATAGTTGCCAATGAGGCTACTGCAGCCTCAAGCTCTGCCGCAGAGACGGTTCCGCTGAGAACTGTTGTCGAATCCGGAGTCACTCGCACAAGAGCCCGCGAATCAGATCCATCAAAGACCAACCATTCCTGACCGGCTATTGATTTCTCACCATCAGCTGTAATACCCGCGATTTCATTGATCAGATATTCCTCATTTGAGGCGGCGGACTGCGTGATTTCTAGGTATTCCTCTTCTACTGTCACGTAGCCCACATGCCATACGGGTTCATTTTGTGAGTACTTGGTTGGCTCCCAACGAGCGCTTGTTGCTCGCAGTCCGGCAATTTCAGGGACAAGAATGGGAAAATCGGCTTGCGTATTAGCAAATACGAGTAAGGGGAGCGGATCAAGTTCACGCACTGGATCAGGGGTTGGGCGCCAGGTGACCAGCATTATGGCGCCGATCACACCCAAAACAATAGCGAGTGAACGCACCATGTCACTCACGGTTTGACCCATTCGGGCATTTGGCTTTCCGGTGGGAACTGGCGTGCTCACCCCCCCATAATGGATCATTGCGCCTGCCGCTGCTCACCCAACACCACTACGCTGCTGCCATGAGTGGAGAACAAGTTGGCGGTGTAGCGGTACCCGAGCGGAATCTGGCCCTTGAATTAGTACGCGCTACGGAGGCCGCCGCCATGGCTGCGGCCCGCTGGGTGGGGCGTGGCGACAAAAACGGGGCTGACGGAGCCGCTGTGAATGCCATGCGAACTCTGGTCAGTGGGGTCAGTATGAACGGAATCGTTGTCATTGGTGAAGGCGAAAAGGACAAAGCCCCCATGCTGTTCAATGGCGAACGCATCGGCGATGGCAGCGGCGCGGCAGCCGACGTTGCCGTGGACCCCATTGACGGAACCACCCTGGCTGCTAAAGGGATGCCCAACGCGATCTCGGTTATTGCGGTCGCCGAACGTGGGACCATGTTCGACCCGAGTGCTGTCTTCTACATGGAAAAACTGGTGGTGGGCCCTGAAGCGGCTGGATTAATTGACATTGAAGCGCCTACCGCTTGGAACCTCGACAAGATTGCCAAAGCGAAAGGTGAGTCGATTTCTGAGCTGACCGTGTGTCTATTAGATCGACCACGGCACGAAGGTCTCGCTCGTGAGATCCGCGAAGCCGGTGCTCGCATCAAATTTATAGTTGATGGTGACGTTGCCGGTGCGGTGATGGCTGCGCGACCCGATACCGGCATTGACGTCCTCATGGGGATCGGCGGGACGCCCGAAGGAATCATTGCTGCTTGCGCGATGACCGCCCTCGGTGGGGAAATCCAAGGAAAACTCTGGCCGACCAATGATCAAGAGCGCGATAAGGCAATTAATGCTGGGCATGACCTGAGCAGAATTCTTGGTACCCGAGATCTCGTCTCTGGGAACAACAATTTCTTCTGCGCAACCGGGATTACTGACGGTGAACTGCTGCAAGGGGTTCGATACAGCCCCCAAGGCCCCACCACGAATTCAATTGTAATGCGGAGCGCGAGCAAGACAATCCGCGAAATCAAAAGCGAGCACCATTACGCGCCTAACTCCCAGTACTCAACCGTGAACACTCAACCGTGAACACTCAACCGTGAACCGTTGATTCCACTGCCTGCGAGAGCTCGGCAGGACCCACCGGCCTAGGCTGTTCCCGTGAGCGAATTCGTCTACACCGACCAGTTGCCGCTTGGTGCTGACTCAACCCAGTATCGCCTTCTCACGACCGAAGGCGTGAGTGTTGAGCGCCTGGGGGAGCAAGAGTTTCTCCGCGTTGAATCCAGTGCGCTGACGGCATTAACGTTTGCCGCCATGCAGGACATCTCGCATTTACTGCGCAGTGACCATCTTGCCCAACTGAAAAAAATTCTCGATGACCCCCAATCTAGTCCGAATGATCGCTTTGTCGCCCTCGACCTGCTCAAAAATGCAAATATTGCCGCCGGGGGTGTCCTGCCGATGTGCCAAGACACGGGGACGGCGATTATTATGGGCAAGCGCGGCCAGCGCGTCCTAACGGCCGGCCAAGACAGTGCGGACATTTCACGCGGGGTGTTTGATGCATTTGCCAAACTCAACCTGCGCTATTCCCAGCTCTCTCCCATAAATATGTGGGAGGAACGTAATACCGGTACCAATCTGCCGGCGCAAATCGAGTTGTATTCCGATCCTCACAAGAACCAGTCCTATGAATTCCTCTTTATGGCTAAAGGTGGAGGCAGCGCCAATAAGAGTTTCCTCTATCAAGAGACCGCGGCTCTACTGAACCCGGCAAAGTTCAGATCATTTCTCGATGAAAAACTGCGTGCCATCGGAACTGCTGCCTGCCCGCCTTACCACCTGGCAATCGTCGTCGGAGGAACTAGTGCCGAGTACGCTCTTAAAACCGCGAAGCTCGCCTCTGCCCATTACTTGGATGGCCTGCCCGTTCACGGCTCACCCGATGGCCACGGCTACCGCGATCTAGAAATGGAACATGAGGTTTTCCTGCAAACCCAGGAATTCGGAATTGGAGCCCAGTTCGGTGGCAAATATTTCTGCCACGACGTTCGAGTTATTCGATTGCCTCGGCACGGCGCTTCGTGCCCGGTAGCGATCGCTGTTTCTTGCTCGGCTGACCGGCAAGCGAAAGCAAAAATTACGCCCGAAGGAGTGTTCCTTGAGCAACTTGAGACGGAACCAGCTCATTTCTTGCCCGAAGTTGAGGACTCACACCTTGATGACACGACGGTGCATATTAATCTCAATGCGCCCATGAACCAGATCAGAGAAGAACTGAGCAAGCTTCCCATTCGTACTCGCGTCTCACTCACCGGATCACTCGTTGTCGCGCGCGATCTCGCACACGCCCGGATCAAAGCGATGCTTGATCGTGGGGAACCGATACCCAGTTATCTCAAAAATCATGCGGTGTACTACGCGGGGCCTGCAAAAACTCCCACTGGCATGGCATCTGGATCATTTGGCCCGACGACCGCGGGCCGTATGGATTCTTATGTTGATCAGTTCCAAAAGGCGGGGGGCTCAATGGTCATGTTGGCAAAGGGGAATCGTGGTGCGGAAGTCACCCGCGCGTGCAAAGAAAACGGCGGCTTTTACTTAGGTTCCATCGGTGGCCCGGCAGCAAAACTGGCCCAGGATAATATTAAGAAAGTTGAAGTCCTCGATTTTCCCGAACTCGGCATGGAGGCCGTCTGGAAGATTGACGTTGTTGACTTCCCGGCATTTGTAGTGGTTGACGACAAAGGCAATGATTTCTTTGCCGAGACTCTGCGCCCGATTGCCACCAACATTCCGGTGGGACCGCCCAAGTAGCGTTTATCAGACTAGGTCGTCAGCAGCTTTTCCTTGTGGGCCAATGGTGCTTGCCCTTCCCTTTTGCCCAAATGGTCCAAAATGCTCGGTCCTGCCAGTAGCGATTCCATTTATTCATGGGCTTTTTGCGTAATTTTTTGACCAGGCTCACTCCGGCCTCGCCCATTTCCTTTTTAACCTCCGACTGCATCATCCACGTCACGCCGCGAGCGAGGCTCTTTGAGAACTGATAGGCGCCACGGTAGTAACTGCCCCTACCGGCTTTGTAGTGATGGTGGGATTCAGATTTGGAGATACATTTGCGTAATTTCTCGCGTTTGGGCATGTGCCACTTGCCTTGATAAAGACTTGGTTCATATCCGATCCGGTCATTTGATTTGGGGGAGCCAAATGCGTGTGCCGTCTCTGCGGCGATTCGAACCTGACGGCTGACTGCGGAATCGGCGGCCGGATTGTTGCCTTCATCTCCGGCTGGGATCGCAGCATCCCCGTCCACCACGGTTGGCTCAGCGGTTGGCTCAGCGGCCGGTACCGGTGCCGCCTCTTCGGCCAGTGCAGAAGTGGTGGGAAGCATCAAGGCGAGAATCACGGTCGCAAGGACCGCGCTTTTGCCAAAACTTCCGATCTTTCGCACACGCGCCTTTCTTCACTCATCATGTCACCTCAACCGTGCCGCAAAGAATCTCATTTATAACTGTGCATTTAGATCTTCGGCCCCACTATTAAGCCACAAGGTGCTCTTGTGGACAATCCGTATCAGGGGTCCGCTCCAAGTAAATAATGTGATCTATGTCACTATCTACTGGTTTAGCCGGCTAGCACGCGTTTCGGGAGCCGGTCGAGCCGGCAAATAGTTAAAAGCCAAGCCCGATTCCTAGCTAGCTATCACCGACCCGCCGTGACAAAAAGGCAGCCAGGCACACAACAAGCGCGCAGAAAGTTGCCAATATCCCGCGATTCAGTGGAACAAATGAGGCAATGGCGGCTCCCAGTGACCAAGCAACAGGGAAAGCAACCACGGCTTTCAATGCCGGGGCCCAGTTACCGGTTCGATCCATTAGGCCAGCAACCGCGAAGCGAATTGAATCGATGAAGGGGCCCGTACTTGAAATCACATTGGCCTTGTATCTCCCCACCATGACGAAAATCGTTCCCAGAACCGCCAAGGCCATGGCTGAAGATCCCACCGAGACCGCACCCGCCCACCACGACGACGAGCCAATTGGGAACTTGCCATTTTCAACACCCTTGATCGGTTCAGTAAGACTCACCCCCGCAAAGGCAGTCACGGCAAGAAACACCGCAGCCATGTAGAGCAGGGCGCGTGAGCCTGAAGGTGTGACAAAGAATGCAAATCTAAATCGCAAGACAATCACAATCATGACACCGATTGCGCACCCCGCCAAGGAAAAAAGAGAAAGCGTCGCCTCACCTGGATTATCCTGCATGCGCTCCCACAGCAACACCAAGTTTCCCGCCTGGTTGGCAGTAAAAACTCCGTACACTCGAAAATCAAGTGCATCCATTGCTCCCGCGATGGCCGCCAATGTCAAAACCAGGGCGTAAGGACGACGAAGCGCTGAATCCGCGTTCGGATTCATGACCTGTTCTGCAGGAGCGTTCACGTGCCGAAACGACGATTGCGTTCCGCGTACGCCCGAACTGCTCGCAGGAAATCAATCCGCCTGAAGTCTGGCCAAAAAGCTTCACAGAAATAAAACTCCGAGTGGGCGCTTTGCCACAGAAGAAACCCTGACAATCGCTGCTCACCGGATGTGCGGATCACTAGATCAGGATCCGGTTGACCTTTTGTGTAAAGGTGTTCAGCAATGTGGTCAACGTCGATCAGCTGGGCCAGTTCGTCAAGACTCGTTCCTTGACTTGCATGGTCAGCAAGTAGGGATCGCACCGCGTCGACCACCTCACGACGCCCGCCATATCCCACCGCAACGTTGACAAGTGACCCATCAATCTCAGCAGTTGCCTCCGCGGATTCCTTCAGAAGATTTGCCGTGTGTGCCGGCAGTAGATCAAGTGCACCCACCGGATGAATCCGCCAACGACCTTCGGTAACCAGATTGCTCACAGTTGATTCAATAATCGTCATTAACTTCTCAAGCTCAACTTCAGGCCGACTCAAATTATCGGTTGAGAGCAGCCACAAAGTGACAACTTCGACCCCTAACTCGTCGCACCAGCCAAGGAAATCAACGATCTTGGCAGCACCGGCCGCATGCCCATGTGCCGAAGATGAGCCTTGAGCGCTGGCCCACCGACGATTCCCATCAAGGATCACACCCACATGCCGTGGAATTCGATTTACCGGGACTTGGGCTGCCAGATTGCGTTCATAGACGCCGTAGACGAGATCTTTGAGACCCACCTTCACCCAGCCCTTTCATCCTTGAGAGTACCGCTGCCCTACCGACCCCTGAGGTTACTCCTCTGCGGCAATCAGATGTCGCAGATGTGGTCTTAGGCCAATAAATTCGCCCAGTTCCTTGGGGTCGCTCGTAGGAAGCTCACAGATCGTGAATCTACAGACTTGAGCGTGGTCTGCTTCGCCTTGCAACCAACGGATTTCCGGGCATAAGGGTGAGAGCAATGCCAGTCGAGCAAACTTGGCGCTTTCGGGGCCACTCACCGCGACCTCCCAAGGACCCTGGGCCAGCGACCACATGGCTACCAGACCCCAACCCACTGCCCTTGGAGATCTAAGTGCGAACTGGGGAACTACTCCCAGAGCCTGCTCAGCCCTAGTTCTCAATTGTAGGAAATCACTCGGAGCAAGTGCGCTGAAGCGAACCAGGAGATTCGCCATGGAAAACCAACCTGATGGTTCCGCATTGTCTGCGAAGTCACGCGGCCTACGAATCAGTTTTTCAGAATCTTGCGCAGTATCGAAGAAACCGCCGTTACCGTCGTCGAACGACTCAAGGGCGGTGTCCATCAAGTTACGAGCCAGACTCAGCCATTCTGGCTCCCCGGTTACCTCATAAAGTGTCAATAGTCCCTCTGCCATGTTGGCGTAGTCATCAAGTACCCCCGAATTCTTGCCAGGGACGCCATTCCGCGAAGTTCGCGACAGGCTGATCGGGCTCGGGCCGGCTCCCAGATGAACACTGATTACACAGTCGGCGGCAGCTTCTGCCGCTTGGATCCATTCGGGTTCATCAAAAATCGATCCCGCCTCCGCCAACGCTGAAATAGTTAATCCGTTCCATGCGGCAACTACTTTGTCGTCTTGTCCGGGTCGGATCCGCTTGCTTCGCGCTTGGAATAACTCCTGCCGAACCCGGGACCACAAGTTCGGGTCCTGCGGATCAGTGAGCAACTGCAATGTTGACTTCCCGTACTCGAAGGTTCCCGCTGCGGTGACTTCAAAAAGTTCACACGCCGTATCTGCGAATTCGGCACCAACAACTTCCGCAATTTGGCTCGGTGTCCAGGCATAAAACTTTCCTTCTTCACCTTCGCTGTCCGCATCAAGGGCAGAGGCAAAAGCACCCTGAGGCGTGCGCATCTCACGCAGGAGGAACTCAATGCTTTCCCGAACCACCCGCTCCGCAAGTGGGTTTCCGGTGAGACGCCACCAGTGGGCATAAGCCCGAATGAGCAGTGCGTTGTCGTACAACATTTTTTCAAAATGTGGAACAACCCAAGCCTCATCGACGCTGTAGCGAGCAAACCCTCCGCCGATTTGGTCGTACATTCCTCCACGAGCCATCCTCTCAAGGGATGCGAATGCCATGAACCCGGCCTGTTGACCCACCCGGGTATCAGAGGTCATGCGTAACAGAAACTCGAGCACCATGGATGGCGGGAATTTCGGGGCGCCACCAAATCCTGCGTTCTCGCCATCAAATGATTCCTGTAATCCGTTGACTGCGCCACGCAAATACTCCAAATACTGCTCGTCATCCAGTGCCGCCAAATCAGTCGCATCAAATTCTTGGGTCCGATTCTCTAGCGCGCTAATGATCCGTTCACCTGCCTGCAAAATATCTTGCTTTCGCTCAACCCAAGTATCAGAAATTGATTGGATTAATTGCCCAAAGCTAGGAAGCCCATGGTGCGGGGTCGGCGGGAAATAGGTGCCGGTATAAAACGGCCGTCCTTCGTGGTCAATAAATACTGACATGGGCCAACCCCCGTGACCGGTCATAGCAACCGTCGCTTCCATATAGATCGAATCAATGTCAGGACGCTCTTCACGATCCACCTTGATATTGACAAAATTCTCGTTGAGAAATTTCGCCACCTCTGGATTCTCGAATGACTCATGGGCCATGACATGGCACCAATGGCACGCTGAATACCCAATACTGAGGAAAATAGGGACGTCACTTGTACGCGCTTGTTCGAAAGCTTCTTCCGACCACTCCCACCAATCGACCGGATTATCTGCATGCTGCAACAGGTATGGCGAAGTGGAGTGGGACAGTCGATTCATATGCTCTAGCGTAACTGACATTTCCTAAACGGGATATGCAAGGATACCCAGCAGCGAAGGAGTCACATGTTTGAAAAAGCAAAAAAAGAATACGATGAAGCGATAGATCGAAATATCACCTTGGGTGAACTAGCCAATCAAAAAACGAGCGTCAGGGAGCCCAAGTCTCATCGGGTACTCAGCAAGGTCATTATCGCCTCTGGCATCGCAATTGCCATTGCATTGCTAATTATTCTTTAACGAATCCTTTTTTCAACACTTCCATTGCTCCGGTGAGTTCACTGGGGATCACCCACACTTTATTAGCATCTCCCTGTGCAATCTCTGGAAGAGTTTCTAAGTAGCGGTGAGCCAGAGCCGCAGCAGAGGGGTTGGCCTCGTGGATCGCTCCGTAGACCTTCTCCAGCGCAGCAGCCTCGCCTTCAGCCCTCACTACTTGGGCTTGTGCCTCCGCCTTTGCTCGAACAACCTCAGATTCAGCAAAGCCTTGGGCCTTGAGAATTGCACTTTGCTTTTCACCCTCCGCCGTAAGAATCGCACTCTGCTTTGCCCCTTCTGCAATCAAAATGGCGGCGCGGCGCTCCCGCTCAGCTTTGAGTTGCTTCTCCATCGATTCTTGTACCGACATAGGTGGGTCAATTGCCTTGAGCTCAACTCGGTTGACCCGGATACCCCACTTGCCGGTTGCTTCGTCGAGAACCCCGCGTAGCTGACCATTAATTTGATCACGGGAAGTCAAGGTTTTCTCAAGGTCCATGGAACCGATCACATTCCGCAGTGTGGTCACCGTGAGTTGCTCAATTCCCAGCAGGAAACTCGAAATCTCGTAGATAGCCGCTTTAGGGTCGGTAACCTGGAAGTACACCACCGAGTCAATAGAAACTACCAAGTTGTCTTCAGTGATTACCGGTTGTGGTGGGAAAGATGCAACCTGCTCCCGCATGTCTACTCGCTCACGAATCCGATCGACGAACGGAATAAGAATTGTGAGACCCGGTGTCAGCGTTCGTTGGAATCGGCCGAGTCGCTCAACAATTGCTGTGCTGGCTTGATTTACAATTACCAGTGTTCGTGTAAGCATGAGCAGTAATACGGCAAGTGCCGCAAGGGACCCTAAAATTAGGCCGGCCAAATCCATGACAACTCCTTAAATTGTTTTCAGTCGAGTGGGAAAATAAGCGCGGTCGCGCCATCAATTCGAGAAACACACACCCGTGAATTGGGTTCAATGGGCTCGAGTGCGAGATCAGGATCGAGTCGGGCACTCCACGTTTCACCCCTAAGCTTGACCTGTCCTTCATGCATTGTGACACTCCTGAGGGTCAACGCTTCAGCGCCGGGGAGCGCGTCGACACCGGTGCGAGCACCGATGGGAACTCTGGCGAATCTCTTGAGGGCCAATGGGCGGATCACGACAACGCCCAATAGCGTAATGGCTGCGGCCACGAGAACCTGAATAATTCCCGGAGCGCCCACTGCTGCCGTAGCAAGGCCACCGAGCGCACCAACGGCAAGCAGCCCAAAGTAGAAAGTCGTCGTGGCAAACTCAAGGCCCAGGGCAATGCCCGCGGTTAAGCCCCAAAACCAGATCATGTACTCCACTGTAATACCCAATGCACACTTTGGCACGGGTAGCCGAAGCTTGTGTGCGTCATCTAATCTGTGGGGATGCTTCCCCCCATCGAGAGTGTCGCGCACCCGAGTTGGCTGCCAGCATTTGACACTTTGTCTGAAGGGATTACGTCAATCAGGGGTTTCCTCGATGCCGAGACCGAAAGTGGCCGCAATTGGCTCCCGGCTCCTGAAAATGTCCTGCGAGCTTTTGCTCAGCCCCTGGATCAGGTCAAAGTAGTGATTCTCGGACAGGACCCGTATCCAACCCCCGGTCACAGCGTTGGTCTTGCCTTTTCGGTCGCACCCGGCGTTGCACTACCGCGCAGTTTGTCGAATATTTTCAGTGAGATGCAGAGCGATCTTGGTGTGGATGCTCCCACAAACGGGGATCTCACCCCCTGGTCGCAGCAAGGGGTTTTACTGTTGAACTCGGTACTGACGGTGCAAAGTGGGGTGGCGGGCAGTCACCGCGGGAAAGGGTGGGAGCAAGTAACCGGCGCTGCACTGCGTGCCTTAAAAAATAGAACCCGTGGCGCACCAGTGGCAATCTTGTGGGGGAAGGCCGCCCAAGAGTGCGGCGCAGATTTTGATCGGCGCGGTGTGATTTCCAGTCCGCATCCCAGCCCCCTTTCAGCGCACCGAGGATTTTGGGGAAGTAAGCCATTTAGTCGGGCTAATGATCTGCTGATCCAGGCGGGTATCGCCCCTATTGGGTGGGAGCTCGCTTAACAGGTAGCGAGCGAACGTAACGGTGCATAACAAAATCCGCATAAAAAGACGCAAATGGAATCGTCCCGGCAAGGAGAAGTGCCAGGGTCTTAAAAATTGGGAACCGCAAAAGAAATGCCAGGTTAACCGCGGCGATGAGATAGGCGAAATACAACCAGCCGTGAGCAACCCACAAAATACTGTAGAGAAGTGGCTTGCCACCTTGGGTTCCGTAGTTCAGGAGCACGTAACCGTAGAGCGCCCATACTGAGGCAACAGCCAAAACAACTCCCGTGACCCACGCCATGATCCGAAATGCCAGCAGCGCCGTTGGAATTTTGTTCATGAACGAAGCCTACGTTCAGCCGAGTTCATGTGCGAACGGTGGCGTGGCACCTGCACGTTGGCAAGTGATTGCAGCAACTGCAATCCCAAATTGGACTGCACTACGGATTTTCTCAACATCTTGTGTGTCTCGGCGAGTCCAGTTGCGAGTATCCCAATAGGAAAGGAAGCCACCGCTGAATGAATCACCAGCTCCCACCGTGTCCACTACCTCGACATTGGGAACATCGCAGTGGAATTGCACACCTTCGGTGAATACGTGAACACTTTTAGATCCGTCGGTGAACAACACAACTGCACTGGATCGTTCGTGGATCTTCTTTGCCGCGTCAACGTTAGCAAGGCTCGGAAACATGTAATCCAAATCCTCGCCGCTGACCTTAATCACATCGGCGCGGTCAAGGGAAGTATTAAATGTCTCCCAAAACTCCGTTGGGTCATCCATGACACTAGGTCGAGCATTCGGATCCATCATTAATAATTGATCTTCACCCATTCCCGCTACGACCGCGCGGGTTGCGCGGGATAAAGGTTCAAAAATTAGTGCCAGAGTTCCAATATGGACCGCGGCTGCACTTGGGTTAACAGCTGTGAGCGCGATTTCAGGGCTAACCGAAAGCGATGAAGTTCCGTGAATCAAGAATTGATAGGACGCTGCTCCACTTTCATCTAAAGAGGCGATGGCCAATGTGGTTGGGGCAACGCAGTCCTGCTCGATTGCGCAATTAACACTGTCAGAGTCAAGTAGACGCCTGATTCGCTTCCCAAGTGCATCTTGGGAGATTCCACCAAGAAAAGAAACTTCCGAACCCAGCCGTGCAATTGTGCGAGCCGTGTTTACCGGGCCTCCCCCGACAATCGAATCGATTTCCCCCTGCGGCGAAACGATTATGTCGATCAAGGCCTCACCCATCACCTGAATCACGTGCGCAACTTACTACCTACGACCAGCCAGCGAACGTAGACCGCCACAGCGAAGAGTGCGAAAATCCACCATTGGATTGCATAAAAGAAGTTCTGCAATGGAAACGCCACGTCCCCTGTCGAAATAGTGGGAGGAACCCCTTCCGGAACATTTGCTGTTACCGGCTCCTGGTCTTGCATAACGATGAACCCATCAAGTAACTCAACATTCCACAGTTCCGATAGTTTCTGGGAATCAATCACCACAATTTTGCCCTTTTGATCACCTGCGAAATCATAGAAAGATTCACTAGGCTGCAATACACCCTTGATACTGACTTGTTGCTCGGGAGTTGCGAAAACTGCACCTTCGGGGACCCAACCCCGAACGACTGCAATTGATTGACCGGTATCGAGCACTAAAGAAGAAACGATCCATTCGCCTGCGGCTGATTGCGAAGAGAGCCTGCTACCGACGCGAACCTGATCCGGGGAACTAAACGCGCCCATTGCGGTGACAGTTCGACCATAGTCTTCCGATTTCATCGGTTGGACTATGTCGGTAATCGAAACTGCGGCTGTCGACGCCGCACGTTTGGCGTCCAAAATATCTTGGGTGCGATCCCACTGCCATTTACCAAGGAAAAAGAAAAGTACGCAAATAAAGATCAAAGACGCCAACGCCAAGATCGCCGTCAATGTGCGCGCCCGCGACCACAGCTCACTGCTTCGCGGCATCAGGTTCTTGCTCGGCGCTCTCTTCCATTTGCGGGACGTCACCGGATTCCTGCGCAATAGCACCTTCACTGCGCCCACGTGGGAGATTGGGATCAATTCGCTTCATTTGGCGATTCATGTTGAGCCACAGTAAAACCAAGGCAATCGCCACGAGCAATACGAAAAGTCCAGCGATAGGGCCGGCGCCGTCAATAATTGTGCTGAGATCGAGTTCACTGTCCATAGTGGTTCAACTCTAACCCTTAATCAGTTTCTAGCGCAGGCCGGCAAAAAGGTCAGTCTCTGGAAATGCCGTCTCGACCAGACTCGAGGCCAACTGAAATTCCTCGGTTGGCCATGCTTGCTGCTGCAACTGGGTTGACACCGCGAACCAACGGCCATCGGGTTCAATTTGGGTTGCATGGGCCTTGAGGGCGGCATCTCGAATCGGGAAGTACCGCGCGCATTCAACGCTCGTGGTGATCCGATCCGCATCCTCTGGCTTGTCTTCCCAGTTTGCCAACCACTCTTCATATGGTGATTCGGTTTCCTGCTCGATAAGCAAATTGTGCAGAGCCACTACTCGTTCCTTATGGAACTGCTGGTTGTAATAGACCTTCTGAACCTGATGACCGGGACCAAGCTCTGGGTGCGCCTCTGGGTCAGCCGCCACCGCAATTGCCGCAATTGTGATCACATGGGTCTGAATATGATCGGGGTGAGGATACCCACCGTTTTCGTCATAGGTGGTGACAACCTGCGGACGGAACTCACGCAAAAGCTTGACCAGTGGTGGCACGCTTATCGATAGAGGAATGAGCGCGAATGCGTCTTCGGGGAGGGGTTCTCCCTGTGTGAAACCTGAGTCCATGAAACCAAGCCACTCATGTCTGACGCCAAGAATTCTCGCGGCCTCCGCCATCTCGAGCTGGCGCACCTGGTGAATTCCATGTAGGTCGACTAGTTCTTGAACCTGCTCGTTGATTACATCGCCCCGCTCGCCGCCGGTGCATGAGACCACCATCACCTCAATGCCTTCGTCGACGTATCTTGCCGTGGTTGCCGCACCCTTGCTGGACTCATCATCGGGGTGGGCATGAATAGCCATCAAGCGCAATGGAGTTGGGGTGGATTTATTTTTCACGGGAGCATCCTCTCACTTGCGCGGGTAACTCTGGTTACTGTGGGAGGGTGTCAAGCCCCTTTCGCAAAGATCAGTTGAGTTCAACGATGCAGGAACGGTACGGATTCAATCACACGAATTATTTGCGCACGGCTGCTATTTCCCTGTTGACTTTAGGGTTTCTCGCAGTGGTCGGGTTTGTCACTTTCTCAATGTCTCAAAAAAGTATTCAGTTCAAGCTCCTCACCTGGGGCGTTGAAAGCCCAGAGCGCGTTGACCTGCGTTTCGAGGTCCGAAGGATCGGCAGTGACGCGGTTGACTGCGTGATTCGAGCTCAAGACTCCACGCGCATTGATGTCGGGTACTCGCTGATCACCATCCCAAGCGGGGTGGACTACGCCCAAGAGGATTACTCGCTGCGGACTCTGGCACCCGCCTATACCGTTGAAGTGCTCACCTGCGTTAAATCTGGTGAGCCAACCCGAGTTCCCGGACCCCAATTCCCGGCGGGGGTCGCACCGCCCCCTCAGCCATGGACCCAGAGTTCTGGCACGTGATTTAGGTTCCCCCGTTCACAAATACGGAAAAAGTATTAGGGTTTCCGGTTATGACCGAAATTACCTGGTTGACCCAAGACGCTCATGACCGCCTGACTGCTGAATACGAAGACCGTCAGGGCCCTACGCGCACGGAAATTACCAAGAAAATCGAGGCAGCCCGTGAAGAGGGTGATCTCAAGGAAAACGGTGGTTACCACGCAGCGCGTGAGGAGCAGGGCAAGAACGAGGCACGCGTGCGTCAGCTGCGACAACTTCTTGAAAATTCACAGATCGGTGTTCCTGAAGCAGCCGAGGGTGAAGTGAGTCACGGAAAAGTTATTACGGTTCGACTTATTGGCTTTGATGACGAGGAAAGATTTCTGCTGGGTTCACGTGAAGAAGCAGCCCACGCATCAATTGACGTGTACTCACCAACTTCGCCCCTAGGAGCCGCGGTTCTGGGCAAGCGGGTTGGCGAAAAAACCAGTTACCAATTGGTCAATGGTAAAGACATGTCAGTTGAAATACTCAAAGTCGAGGATTACACCTGAAGTTAGCGACGGCTGACAGTACGGTATTTCCGAATTGCCAGCGGGGCAAAGATTCCAATGACGACTGAGCACGAAATCACCGTGTATAAAACGGGGTACTGCAACGACCAAAACTCGGGTTCTGTTCCCGGTGCATAGCCGGTCGGATTACCAAAAAGTTGTCGAGTCGCTAAAACCAGCGATGAAACTGGGTTGTACGCCGCGAATAACTTGAGCACGCTGGGTAGCGAATCCAATGGGACAAATGCATTGGACAGGAAAGTCAGTGGGAAGATCCAGATAAGACCAGCCGTATTGGCAGTTTCGGTATTCGGTACTGACAGGCCTACGAACGCCCCAACCCACGTCACCGTGTAAGCGAAAAGAAGTAGAAGTAAATATGCATAGATCGCGTTCAGAATTCCGTCATTGATTCGCCAGCCCACGATGTACCCCGTGATGCTGAGTACTGTTAGTACCAAAATTTGACGCAATGCGTTAGCGAAAGTGTTGCCAATCAACGCCGCGGATTGCGACATGGGAAGCGCTTTATAGCGGTCAATAATTCCCTTTTGCATCGCCTCAGCCAAACCAACTGTGCTTGCAGCGGCGGCAAAGGCAACAGTTTGACCGAAAATCCCCGGCATCAGGTACTGCCGATACAAACTTGCATCTGCAGCACCACCAGGGTCAGCGCCAGGAATGGGAATCGCTCCACCAAAGACGTACGCAAAAAGTAGGACGAAAATAACGGGCTGAATTAGTTGAAAGAACAACGCTTCAGGGATTCGAAATGACGCCAGGATCGTGCTACGCGCAATGACTATTGAGTCGTGCAATGTCCAACCGAGTAATGGCCGAGACATGGCAACGGGTGGTGCGGAACTCAAGTTTTTTACCTGACTCATGATCGGTTCCGCCCTCTTCTTGTCCCACTTGCGGGCTTTCCCGGATTTTCGTCTTCTGCACCATGTCCAGTCAATGACAGGAATACGTCATCCAGGGTTGGTCTGCGCAAGGCCAAATCAGCAATTGTAATATTTTGAGAGTCCAGTAAACGAACCACGTCAACAAGAACTGTCGAGCCACCGGAAACCGGACCAGAGACCATGCTGTGGCTGACTATGGACTCTCCCCCAAAGACTGGTGCCAATGCCGTCTGTGCATCACGCACTCGTTCAAGGTCAGCAACGGTGACTTCAATTCGATCACCACCGATTTGATCTTTAAGGTCCTCAGCCGTGCCGTGGGCAATCACCCGACCGTGATCAATCACCACGATGTCGTCAGCGAGCTTGTCGGCTTCTTCCAAGTACTGGGTTGTGAGCAGAACCGTAGTTCCCTCAGCCACCAGACTCTCAATCACTCCCCACATGCCAAGTCGTGACCGGGGATCAAGGCCGGTCGTGGGTTCATCAAGAAATAGAATGCTGGGCTTGGCAATCAAGCTTGATGCGAGGTCAAGGCGCCTGCGCATTCCGCCCGAGTAAGTTTTTGCCGGGCGTTCAGCCGCTTCGATGAGGTCGAACCACTCGAGTAGCTCCTGGGATCGCTCTTTTACGTAGTGCGGAGCTAAGTGATACAGGTCACCGAACATGCGCAGGTTCTCACGCCCGGTCAAGAATTCGTCCACCGCCGTGTACTGGCCGGTCAGCCCGATGCTGTGCCGGACTTGATCAGCCTGCTTTCCAACATTGAATCCATTGACGTAAGCGACACCTTTGGTGGGCTTCAGCAGAGTTGCAAGAATTCGAACTGTGGTCGTTTTGCCCGAACCATTTGGTCCCAAGAGGCCAACCACCTGCCCCCTGGGTACTACTAGGTCCAATCCGTTAAGTGCTTTTACCTCACCAAACTCTTTGACTAAGCCCTCGGCATGAACTGCATCGTCTTTTGCCATAAGCGGAACTGTATACCTATAATTCGATAGCGCTAAATCCTTGGTCGATCAGTTTATGCAGGACTTCCTGTGAGTGATCACGACCCCGCGTCTCAACGTGAATGTCAATCTCCACTTCGTCCACGCCCAAAGATGGATCCATGCGGTTGTGGTCAACTTCAACAATATTTGCGTGCACCTCCTGAACCGCGGCAAGAATTCTCGCAAGGTTTCCGGGCGAATCAGGTACTCGGACTTTGATTGTCATGTAGCGCCCGCTCGCGGCCATTCCGTGACGAATAATGCGAAGCAAAAGCAATGAGTCCACATTGCCGCCAGAAAGTAACACCGCGACAGGTGCTTCAAATTTTGTTGGCCAGGCCATGACGGCGGCTGTCGCAGCGGCCCCGGCCGGCTCTACCACCATTTTCGCCCGCTCAAGCAAGAGCAACGCCGCGCTTGACAATTGATCCTCGGTCACGGTCATAATTTCATCAACGTGCTGATTCACAATTTCAAAAGGAATATCTCCGGGCAAACCGACCGCGATTCCATCCGCCATTGTCGACATGTGGTCAAGTTTCTGGGGCGAGCCAGCTGCAAGTGACGCTGGATACGCTGCGGCATTTACCGCCTGCACACCAATCACTCTGATGTCAGGGTTTTGCGATTTGATTGCCAAAGCAATGCCAGCAAGTAGTCCCCCGCCCCCCGTGCAGACCACAACGGTCTTCACATCAGGGATCTTCTCCAAGATCTCTAGGCCCAATGTTCCCTGCCCGGCAACAATGTCTTGATGATCAAATGGGTGAATCAAAATAGCGCCGGTGCGTCTAGCAAATGCGCGTGCTTCCACGAGTGCCTCGTCAATGCTGTTACCCACGAACTCGACGTCTGCGCCATAACCCTTGGTCGCTTCAACTTTGGGAATCGTCGCACCAATCGGCATGAACACTGTTGCTTTGATGCCGAGCATCCGAGCGGCAAGCGCGACACCCTGCGCGTGATTACCGGCGCTGGCCGCAACGACTCCGCGCTCACGTTCTTTTTCAGTCAATTTAGCGAGCCTGTTGTAGGCACCACGAATTTTGAATGAGCCGGCCCGTTGCAAATTCTCGGGGATTAGATAGACCGGTCCTCCAACAAGTTCGGTCAACCAGCGCGCATTTGCAACCGGGATGTCAGCGATTACCCCGACAAGGGATTCCTGAGCCGCCTTGATGTCGTGTAATGAAACAGTGTGAGATGCTCGTTCACTTGGTCGTGGCACCCGGTAATCATGTCACCAAGTGCTCCAGTTGGTCGAACTACAACTAAGTTAACCGGAAAGTTCTTGGCGGGCGCCCGGCAATTCTCGGCGATTGCCAAGATTGGCCCTTGAGGCTGCCTTGCGCCCTGCGCTTGCAGCCGATCCGGAATTGCTCGTGGCCGCACCCGAGTAACCACCCCAACTGCCACGGGCCTGGGAATTCTTTCGATGAAATGAGCTGATTTCTTTTTCTCGGTCGGCAAGGACTAACGCACCAGCGGTACCTCCTTGTTTTTTGGTCTTCAAATCATTTTCCCGAATTGCTTGAGCACGACCCTCGTGCACTCGCTCACCGATTCGCACGATGTAAGCCCGGTAAAACGCGGCCCGGGCGGTCTGAGCCGTGAATTCGACTCGGCGGCGGCGGTATCCACCAGAAACACGAACTCGTCCGTCAAATTTCTCGCCACGCCAGGAACCTGAGTTCACATAAGCATTTCCATGGGTGATCATTTGGACGGCAAGTGACGAGAAAAGAGCTTCAATTGAATCCAGGTCACTGGGCATTCCGTAACTGATTACATAGGTTGAATCTCGAGCAACATCGACGTGTGCGCTATTTGAGTGTGCGACCGTCACAAAAAGATTAACCAGGTGCGTATTGGCGCGCTTGCCTTTAACTCCGATCGTGACCGTACGACTCACGGGTGTGAGCGTCTCTGTCGTCTTGGTGTGATTGCGCGCCGTTGCAAGGTCAATACTGGCAAGGGTCGCCAACATCTGTGCTTTGGTGAGATAAGCATCGGCCTCCGCCTGATTGTCTGTCCGCTCGGCCTTTGCCAACAGGGCCGCAATTCGCTCTAATTTCATGTTGCACTCGGATGTGAAAATATTTCTTGATGGTCTCCAACCGGAACACCCAGTTCCAAGTAACCGGCCGAAAGTAGCAACCGGGCCTGGTTGCCGAGAGTCGTTTCAACCAGCATCAGCATGCACGCTGTAAAAGTTGGACCGTGCGCTGGCTCGTCGACCGGCGCGCACGATCCTGCTACATGGTGCGCACATTCATGAAGTAGGAGCGTTTCCCGCAGTGCCCACATTGCCGCTTGACCTGAAACAGGAATGGCAATTACCCCAGTGTCAAATTCGTAATGCGCCTTCGTAGATCCCTTACGCTCCCGGGTTCTTGGAGGCAATAGGTCACCGTCCAGCTTGGCAAAAAGCCCGGATATGTAGATATCTATTGATTCAAGGTTCGCAAATCTCTTCTGGGTGGGTATGTCAAGAACTGAGCCAAAAAATTCAACCTTCCCGCCCCGGTTCATCAGGCTCGAAAATTGATCCTCAGCGGCATAGACTTTTGCGCGATTTCGATCAGCTGCGTGTGCTCGCTCGGCGCTTGTCATGCGGCTATCTTGCCCTGCACCGGACAAATAGTGAAAGAGGTTCCATCGGTGCGTGGATTACGACGCAAGTAGAGTCGGAGCAGGTTTCACCACTTGCGCTCTCATAAAGGATCTCAGTGCCCGAAATACCTGCTAGCCCAGAAGACCAACCTACGACGGCCTCGCGCACCCGGCGCGTCGGTGGCGCTCTTAGGCGCACCCCCCTCCTCAAGGGGCTTCCGAAGGAAGTGGCAGTTCTTTCGGTAATTGCGTTCTTCGTGGCCATTGGATTCGGAATCTTGGCCCCAGCGCTACCCATTTTTGCCAAAACCTTTGATGTAACAGCCCTGCAAGCCAGCGCGGTCATCTCAGTTTTTGCATTGATGCGATTTGTATTTGCCCCGATCGCCGGCGTACTGGTTGACCGTCTTGGCGAACGGATTGTTTTGACATCTGGACTCCTCATTGTTGCTACTTCCAGCGCAATTGCTGGTTTTTCCCAGACGTACCTCCAGCTCGTCGCCTTTCGCGGAATCGGCGGAATCGGCTCATCCATGTTCACGGTTTCGGCGCTCGCTTTGCTGCTGCGTGTCGTTGATTCAAGCCAGCGCGGACGCGCCGCGAGTGCTTTCCAAGGAGGGTTTCTCCTCGGTGGAGTTGCCGGCCCAGCGGTTGGGGGGATCGTTGTCGCGTTTTCAATTCGCGCTCCATTTTTCGTATACGCCGCCGCCCTTTTCATGGCGGCTCTTGTCACCCTGGTGTTTCTCAGCCGCGCCCAACTCCTTGCCCGCGAAGACGCGGTCTCCCACGGCCAAAGTGACCGACTGCAAGAGCTTCGCGGCGCCCTCAAAGACAAGGCGTATCAGGCGGCTCTAGGCACGAACCTCATTTCCGGTTTCGTCACATTTGGTTTGCGTAGCTCGGTCGTGCCACTCTTCGTGGTCGAAGGGCTGCAGCGTGGAGCCTCACTTTCAGGCTTTGGGTTCCTTGCAGCCGCTGCCGTGCAGGCCGTGGTCCTGCTCCCCGCCGGCCGGATGGCTGACACGCAGGGCCGACGCAAAGCACTGCTGTACGGCACAATTACGACCGCGATCGGCATGGTCGTACTCACCCTGGCCGATGCCGCGGTCCACGGCTTGGGCCAAGCCGCCATGTTGGGAACCATCCTTTTCCTGGTCAGCATGGCGATTCAAGGCTTCGGCGCCGCTTTTCTTGGCTCGGCACCCTCAGCGGTCATTGGCGACGTCATGGGGGGCAAGAAGGGTGGGATAGTGGTTGCAACCTTCCAAATGATGAGCGATGTCGGAGCCGTGATTGGGCCCCTGGCTGCCGGACTCTTGGTAGATCTTTTCGACTTCAGTTGGGCCTTCGCATTTGGGGCGCTGCTCGCGATACTGCCTATTTTCCTCGTGATTCGCATGCCCGAAACCCTTAAGCGCTCGGACGTAACGTAGTCTGTAGAAGCTAGCCGAAATGATTTTTCTCGATCAAGTAAGGATCAACAGTCTCAGTGACCGAAAATGACTCCTCTGCGACCAGCCAGGCGATGATCAACACCATCGTTGCCGCCGGAACCGCCCTGATTTTGCTAGCCGTGGGCACCGTCTTTTTCGTGTCTTCGGTTCGGTCCACCCCCGTTCAAGCTGACTCGGTCAGCGATTCCACGCCTTCGAGCAACCCCCTCGTTGAAGGCCCAACGAGCAGCGACCCGGTTGGGCTCTTGGCAGACGCTAAGAACCTTGTCTTCGTTCTTGCCGACGACTTGGACTGGAATCTTTTCAATCAAGTCCCACGCCTTGCCGCCCTTAAAGAACAAGGCATCACCTTCACCAATCACACCGTCACCGACTCGCTGTGTTGCCCTTCTCGCGTTTCCATTATGCGCGGCCAATACATTCACAATCACAAAGTGATTTCAAATATTGAGAAAACCGGCGGTGGCTGGCCCACGTTCCGTGACCGCAAGCAGGAAAATGACAACCTTCCAGTGTGGCTCGCTAACGCGGGCGTCACCACCGCCCTGTTTGGGAAGTACCTCAATGATTTTCCCTCGAAACCAAAGGAAGCCAAGTACATTCCCCCGGGTTGGGACCAGTGGGCAGTGCCCATTTCCCGCGGTGACTCCTACACCGGATACAACTACACGCTCAATGACAACGGAACTCTCGTCCGGCACGGGAATAAGACCTCGGATTTTCTTAACGACGTACTTACCAACAAAGCAACCCAGTTCATAGAAACTGCGCAGCAGCCGTTCTTCCTTGAACTTTCGACATATAGTCCCCACAAACCGGCCCCGGTTGCAACCCGTAATGCGCTGAAGCAAGGCGGGACATTGGCCCCGCGAAATCCGACGTATAACGCCTACGGCGTTGACGAGCCAAAGTGGATGAAAGACACAACTCCACTTAATGCAACCCGACTAGCGAAAGCCGACCGGCAATGGCGTCAGCGAGCACGATCCGCCGAATCCATTGCTGATTCCGTTGATGAAATTATGGCTAAGCTCAAGGAAACTGGACGAGATAAAGACACTTTGATTGTGGTGACAACCGACAACGGATACCACATGGCTGAGCGACGCATGTTTAAAGGCAAACGCACCCCTTACGCATCCGACACGGTAGTTCCTTTGATCGTGATCGGTCCTGGTGTACCAGCAGGAATTACGGTGGACGCAATGACCAGCACCATAGATCTTGGTCCATCATTCGCCCAGTTGCTTGGCGCAACTGCTCCTAACTGGGTCGATGGACGCTCTGTGGTTGACTTTTTCTCAGCGGGTGAAACCCCCGAAGGTTGGCGCAATGCCGTTCTCTCCGAAAGCCTGGGGATTTCAACACCAGAGGACCCCGACTACCAAAAGAATGCGCCGCCTCAGTTCTTTGCTCTGCGCAGCGAGAAGTGGCTCTATGTCGAATACGTGGATGGCTCTAAAACCCTGTACGACCGCGAGAATGATCCCTACGAGATGGTGAACCTAATCACGACTGCCGATCCACTTCTGATCGCCAGCTTGTCAGACCAACTCAAAGCGCTCAGCACTTGCTCGGGTGATGATTGCCGCGTGGCTGACTCAGCGGCAATCCCTCTTGTAGCCGTTTCTCAGTAGACGGGTGCGGGCAAAGCCACCGCAACTATCCGAGTGCTTTTTCCAAATCTGCCACGAGATCGTCGGCCTGCTCAATGCCAACACTAAGCCGAACCAAGTCGTCGGGAACTTCAAGTGGGCTACCACTGACAGCCGCGTGGGTCATGCGACCTGGATGCTCAATTAGCGACTCAACTCCGCCCAGAGATTCACCGAGAGTGAAAAGCGTTGTTTTGGAACAGATATCAAGCGCTGCTTGCTCGCCGGCCTTCACCCGGAATGACACCATGCCACCGAATCCACTCATTTGCTTTGCGGCAACTTCATGGTTGGCATGTGTTGCAAGGCCTGGGTAAAACACCTGGCCAACAGCCGAGTGTCCTTCCAGGAGTTCAACAATTTTGCCGGCATTGTCATTGTGGCGATCCATGCGGACACCCAGCGTCTTAATGCCACGCAAGACCAACCAGGAGTCAAATGGTCCGGCAATAGCCCCCATTGCATTTTGGTGATATGCCAACTGCTCACCAAGCTCGGTATCTGCAACAACCAGCGCGCCACCCACAACGTCACTGTGACCACCAAGATATTTGGTTGTGCTGTGCACCACCACGTCAGCGCCGAGCAGTAGCGGCTGCTGCAAATAGGGGGATGCGAAAGTGTTATCAACCACGAGCAATGCTCCGCCCGCATGTGCGATTTCTGCGATTGCCGCAATGTCACCCACATTTAACAGCGGATTTGTTGGTGTTTCGATCCAGACCAACTTGGTCTTGGGCGTCATGGCCGCGGCAATAGCTTCCGTGTCGGTCACCGGTGCGGTTGACAGCGAAATCCCCCAAGGCTCAGCTACCTTTTTAAACAGGCGGTATGTACCACCGTAGGCGTCATTAGGGAGGACAACATGATCTCCCGGCTTGAGCACGGTGCGGATCAATGTGTCCTCAGCTGCCAAGCCGGAAGCGAATGCCAGCCCACGAGCGGTATCAATGCCAGGCGCCTCGATTGCAGCCAGGCACTCTTGTAATGCAGTCCGCGTCGGGTTACCACTGCGTGAGTATTCGTACCCGTTTCGCAGGCCACCCACGCCGTCTTGGGCATAAGTTGACACTTGGTAAATTGGGGTAACCACCGCACCTGTTTCGCGGTCTGGTTCTTGCCCGGCGTGAATTGCGCGCGTATTGAAACCGTCCATGGCATCAGCCTATGTCGCCCGTGCCAAGTTGGCTGAGCAGAGGTCAACTAGAGGGATTAGATTAGGGACATGTTCGGATTCGGGAAACCCACCATGATTACGCCAGAATCGGCACTCCCTGGCCGTGATTCGCGACCTCTGCCAGTGAGCGCCAAGAACGCAGTACTCGGTTCACCACTGGAAGGCCCTTGGCCCGAAGGTTCGTTGGTCATCTACCTGGGCGCCGGCTGCTACTGGGGTGTTGAAGAAATTTTCTGGCAGACACCCGGGGTGATCAACACCAGCGTTGGCTTTATGGGCGGTTTCACCCCCCACCCGACCTATGAAGAAACTTGCACTGGACTCACGGGCCACACGGAAACGATCTTGGTCGTCTACAATCCCGAGCTGATTTCCACGGTCGATGTTCTCAAAATCTTCTGGGAAAACCACGATCCGACCCAGGGCTTTGGTCAAGGAAATGACATTGGGACGCAATACCGATCCGCAATTTTTTGGACGACCACCGAACAAGAGCGGTTCGCCTTGGAAACTGCTCGGGCATATGAAACTGTGCTGATTTCGCGAGGACTCGATCCGATCACGACTCAAATCGCGCCGTCAAGCGACTTCACTTATTACCTCGCACAAGACTCGCACCAGCAGTACCTGTACAAAAACCCCAATGGGTACCGGTGTCACGCAAATACCGGCATCGCATTTCCAAATCTCGTTTAGGTTGCCAGAAAAGCCAAAACGTCTTGTCGGGTAATAACACCTGTGGGCTTACCGTCGTCAACCACCATCAGCGCATCAGCCTCGGTGAGCGCGGTCATGGCCGCCGCAACTGACTCGCCGGCACCCACCATGGGAAGGGACGCACTCATAACCGACTCAACCCGGTCCGACAGGTGAGCCGTGCCATGGAAGAGGGCATCCAGTACGACCCTTTCGACAATGGACCCTGAAATTTCGGCGGTCATGATCGGGGGCTCGGCACGAACAACCGGGATCTGGGAAACGCCATACTCTTTCAAAATTGCAATCGCGTCGGCTACCGACTCGGTGGGGTGGGTGTGAACGAAATCGGGTAAGTCTCCATCAAGTGTTTTAGCCCGCAATACATCACCGATTGTTTGCTCTGTGTCGCCTTGAATAAAGCCGTAGCTGGACAGCCAATCTTCATTAAATACTTTGGAAAGGTACCCGCGACCGGAGTCTGGGAGTAACACCACGACTAGTGATCCAGGTTCGGCTTTGGCTGCAACCCGTAGGGCCGCTACAACCGCCATTCCACAAGATCCACCAACGAGCAATCCTTCTTCGCGCGCCATTCGACGGGTCATGTCAAATGAATCGCGGTCGGAAACGGCAACAATTTCATCAGCGATTCCGGGATCATAGGCAGTTGGCCAGAAATCTTCGCCGACTCCTTCGACGAGATAGGGGCGACCCGAACCCCCGGAATACACTGAACCTTCCGGGTCTGCACCAATAATTTTGACGGAGCTATTGCTGGCTTCCTTCAAGTAGCGACCAGTACCTGAGATCGTGCCCCCAGTTCCCACCCCAGCAACAAAATGTGTGACCGTGCCGTCGGTTTGTTCCCAAATTTCTGGACCGGTCGTTTCATAATGCGACCGCGGATTGTTCGGATTGGAATACTGATCCGGCTTCCACGCGCCAGGCTCACCAGAAAGTCGGTCACTGACGCTGTAATAGGAACGCGGGTCCTCCGGGTCCACTGCGGTTGGGCATACAACAACTTGCGCACCATAAGCCTTGAGCACATTTCGCTTGTCTTCGGACACCTTGTCCGGACACACGAAAATGCACTTGTAGCCCCGCTGTTGGGCCACCATGGCCAGGCCAACCCCCGTGTTGCCGCTCGTTGGTTCAACAATTGTTCCACCAGGCTGCAGTGAGCCGTCTTTTTCGGCGGCATCAATCATGCGCTCAGCAATTCGATCTTTCACCGAGCCACCCGGGTTAACGTATTCAACTTTGGCGACAACAGTGACGCCTTCAGGGACAATTCCCTGCGTCACCTTATTAAGCCGCACCAGTGGCGTGTTACCAATCAGGTCAAGAACTGAGTCATAAATCTGCACGGGACAACCTTACGTGGGTTTTTATTCAGCGCAGCAGGAGCCTGCGGGCTGTCGTCTTATTGCACAGTGTTATCAATAACCCAAAAAGTGCATATGCTGTGTCTATGGACCCATTACACGAGGAGATTCTGCGTGAGCTCGATCGAATTAGGCTTCGGCTTGCAAGTTTGAATCACGATCGACTCGTCACAATGGACACTCCCGTGTACACGTGTGCAACCACAATTTGGGAATCCACCAATCCGGGCGGTCGTAAAATTCCCCGAGTTGGACCCGGTGCTTATGCCGCGCAACTCACGGTTCTGACCCAAGATCTCCTTGCGGTGAACCCGCATGGAAACGCCGAAGCCGCGGCGGCCCTGACTGCGCTTCGTCGCGCGTTGCCTTAGTCCCGACCGGCCAGGATCGACAGGAGGCGCAAGATCTCGAGGTACAGCCACACCAAGGTAACCAGCAGACCGAAGGACAATCTCCACGATTCGCGCTCCGGCAAGCCCATGTTGATTCCCTGCTTAATCGCGTCGAAGTCCAGCATCAACATGAACGAGGCAAGGAGTACACCGGCAGCGCACAGGAGCAGACCCCAGAAACCCACTCCGTAGAATCCCCAGCCACCCCCCACGCCGAATAGGGCACCCACCAGGGATGCCATCGCAATCAGGAAATAGCTGATCATGGCTGCCATGAAAATTCTCTTGAACTTGCCGTTGACCTTCACAATTCCAGTCCCGTACAGGAACAGCATTACTCCAAATGCGGTGAGGGTTCCAATAATTGCTTGGCTGACCAATCCTTCGTAATTCTGGGCGAGCGCCATCTGGTCATACGACCAGCTGATTGCTCCCAGCAGAAGTCCGGCAAATGTCGCGTACAGAACAACCAGGATCGGTGACACTTCCTTTTTGAAAGCGTTTGTGAGTCCAAACACCAAGGCACCGATCAGTCCAATCCAGAGAACGATTGGGGCACTGGGAACGATCGCCCAACCCACAAAAGCCATGATGACCGTAATGATGAACAGAATCGTGCTCTTTACAACTACGTCTGCAAAAGTCAGGCGGGCTCCACCACCCGCGGTGATGCTTTCAAACTGCGACTGGGTACCGGCTGATCCACCCGCTGCTTGCGTGTAGGCAGACTGCCCTTCCGCGTATGCGAAGCCGTCGCCCTTAGCGGGGGCTTCGTAGCGCTTGAGGATTGGGTTTGCGGTCTGTGAGAATCGTGATGACATGGCTATAAGATAACAAACTATTTCGAAACCGCCAACACTCGCTTAGCCCACGAGAATGGGTGTCCCCGGTGGGATTTGAACCCACACTGTGCCGGGTTTAAGCCGGGTGTCTCTACCGATTGGACTACGGGGACGAGAAGGTCGCCCTTCTCGGGCGTCACTCTATCTACTGGCAAGTAGCCCCCGGTACCAACGAGCACTCTGTTTTGGGGTTCGCTCGCCGGTCTCCGGATCCACTCTGATCATGCCGAATTTTTTGGTCCAGCCTGATGCCCATTCCAGGTTGTCCATCAAGCTCCAGGCGAAGTAGCCTCGAACGTCAAATCCGTGGCTGCGCGCCGAAATCGCCTGTTCAATATGGGATTTTAGGTAATCAATTCGGCGCGGGTCTTCTAGCCCGTCCGGCAAAGCCATCCCGTTCTCACAGACCCACTGAGGAATACCCGGTAACGCCTCGTTGATTTGTTGAAGTGCTAGCAATAGTCCTTCGGGGACTACTTCCCAACCCATATCGGTTAGTTCACCTCGGGGGGCAAAACTTACTTGTGGGCAGGCGGGAAACATCGCCGTGTCCTGCCCAATTGATCGGATCGTGCTCGCGCCCGGAGCCGCAATTCGGTTCACCGTGTAGTAATTCTCCCCCACCCAATCAATCGCGGTGGCGAGAACGGCATTGTCTTGCTCTCGAACAAATTCCCAGTCGGTGAGTTCCTTGCACGATTCACGGGTTTTTGTGCTGACGCCTTTACCCGCAAGCAGGTCCAAGAAGATCCGGTTCTGCATTCCATCAATATGTTCTGTCTCTGATTCCATCTCCGGTGACTGCGCCAAACAAGGAATGATGTTCAGAACGATTCCAATGTTCGTAGCACCCACTTCACGCATGGCATTCACGGCAAGCCCGTGGCCCAGGATTAAGTTGTAGGCCGCTTCAAGTGAAACAGCCGGTTCGGTTCGACCAGGTGCGAAATAGCCAGCGCAGTATCCCAGAAATGCTGAGCACCATGGCTCATTCAATGTGGCCCACTGCCCGATTCGGCCTTCGAAGTGGGCCGCCATCAATCGCGCGTAGTTGGCAAATTTGTAGGCGGTATCACGGTTTTCCCAACCACCTTGGTGTTCAATTTCGGCGGGTGTGTCCCAATGGAACAGGGTTGCAACAGGTGTGATGTTCCGCTCAATAAGCCCTTCAACAAGTCGATCGTAGAAGTCCAAACCTTCTGAAGAAAGTTCACCCGAACCGGTCGGCAAGATACGCGGCCAGCTGATGGAAAAACGGTAGGTGTCAACACCCAACCAAGTTAATAAATCAAGATCTTCTTCCAGTCGATTGACGTGATCGCAAGCCGGTTCACCCGTGGACCCATCAATGACCTTCCCGGGAATGGCTGCGAATTCATCCCAGTTAGCCGCACCGCGGCCATCAACATCACCTTCAATTTGCCATGATGACGTTGCAACTCCAAGTTCAAAATCTGCAGGAACAATAAGGCCGTCAAATTTACGCACATGTGGGCTCACTTAAGGTAACTAACCCTTCACCGAACCGGCCAACAGGCCGCGGACAAAGAATCGCTGTAGCGAGAAGAACACGATGAGTGGCACGATAATTGCTATGAACGCCCCCGCGGTAATGAGGTGAATTTGAGCTCCGTAGGAACCCTTAATCGCTGCCAAATAACTGGTGATGGGGGCAACGTCAGGTGTACCTCCAGCGAATGTAATGGCAACAAGTAGGTCGTTCCAGACCCACAGAAACTGGAAGATTGCAAACGAGGCAATTGCAGGCACTGAAAGGGGCAACACAATTTTCCGAAAGATCAAAAAGTGCCCGGCACCGTCGACTCGGGCAGCTTCCATCAGGTCTCTTGGCAATTGCGCCATGAAGTTGTGAAGCAAGAAAATGGCTAGCGGCAGTGCGAACATGGTGTGGGCGATCCACAGCGGAATGTACGTTCCGGCAAGCAGAGATTGCTGCGATCCCTCCTTATTCAGATCCGGGAAAATCGGGATATCACCAATACTCCAGCCCAGATTAAACATTTGGAGTAGGGGCAAAAGCGCCATTTGTAGGGGGACTACTTGCAAGGCGAAGATCCCAAAAAAGATCCACGTTGAACCTTTGAACGGAACCCACGCGATCGCATAGGCGGCCATGCTGGCCAAAATCAAGGGGAAAATTGCTGCCGGAATCGCTATCGCAAATGAGTTGAAGAAATACGGCATGATGCCGGATCCCATTGTGGTTCCACCTGTGATTACCTCGCCGTAGTTGCTGAAGGTGACCGCTGGATTTCTAAAGAACGTCCACCAGCCTGAGTTCTGGGCGTCAGAGGCCGGTCGAAAACTAGTAACGAGTAATCCAACAGTTGGTATCGTCCAAATAACGGTGATAATTACTACTGCTAGCACCGCCCACGGACTGCTGAGCTTGCGCCGCGCGGCTTCTTTGATGCTGGGTTTCTCTTCGTTTAAGTCTGGCCCAGGTAGCACGACAAATTCGGATGCTTCAACGCTCATCGGATTGCCCGTTCCTTTCGAAGCTGAATTATGTTGTAAATGATTAGCGGAATCACACCGATAAAGAGAACTACGGCGAGCGCGTTTCCATGGCCTTGGTTGAACTGCACGAACGACTGCGCGTACATTTCATTAGCTACAACTTGAGTTCCGAAATTTCCGTTGGTCATTGTTCGTACGATGTCAAAGATCTTTAGGACCGCGATCATGATTGTTGTGAGGACAACAATCAACGTGGCACGAATCATGGGAATGGTCACGCGGCTGAAGAGTTTCCAACCAACAGCGCCGTCCAACTCTGCGGCCTCAACAACATCAGTGGGAATATTCTTGATCGCGGCTGAAAGAACCACCATGGCAAATCCAACTTGAATCCAAATCATGATGATCATGAGGAGGTAGTTGTTAAATGGTTGCCACAGAATCCAGTTGGGTGGGTCCTCGACTCCGAACCACATGGCAACTTGGCTGAAAAGTCCGACCTGTTCACTCGTGGGGGGGCGATATTCGTACATCAGTCCCCAGATAATGCTTGCCCCGACAAATGAAATCGCCATAGGCATAAAAATTAAACTCTTTGCTACGGACTCACGCTTCATGCGATCTAGTAGCAAAGCCAATGTCAGGCCAAGTCCGGTGGAAGCAAGGGGTGCGATCACAATCCACAGAATCGTGTTGGTCAGCGTTCCCCATTGGGTTTCAAAGATCCAAGCGTAGTTATCAAAAGCGATAAATTCCTCTTGACCGGCGTCGAGGAAACTGCCATAGATTGTTCGACCAGCAGGAACGATCAAACCCATGGTTACCAAGATCGCTGCGGGACCAAGGAAAACGGCAATAGCAACCGGGCCTTGGAGCTTGCCGCGAATCCGGCCGCCAATTAGGAAAAGGATGAGCAGAAAAGCCAGGAAGAACGCAATTGCTGCCACAGCACTACCTAGTTTGGGTAGTCCGTCGAGTAGTTCTTCCACTCATTTCCCTTTCGCCGCGGTGGTCTAGGTCGATCAAAAACTCTATTTTTAAGTCTTTCAGAAAATGAAACTGCCGGAGTGAGAATCAGCAAATCGCTGAGTCACTCCGGCAGTATCGTTGAACTGATATCTTTCAACCGATGACTACTGACTAGTTTTCTATGATCGCAACCTTAGGAAGTTGGCCAAGCAGCATCGATTGCCTTGAGAACTTCGGCCGTTGGCTTGTCCTCTGCGAACCATGCGGTCATTTCAGTCCACATCGCGCCTGCGCCAACCGCTGCTGGCATCAAGTCAGAAGCGTCGAAGCGGAATGTTCCACCAAGGTCGGTGAGATACTGAGCCGACAGTTGATCGATGGAACCATCTGCGTACGTGTCAAGGGGAACACCGCTGTTGGCAGAGACCCATGTACCTAGTGCCGCCTTGCTGGTTGCAAACTCTGCCGAGGAGAGGTAGTTCTGAACTGCCACTACTTCTGAACGATCAGCGAATGCTGCTACGAACTCGCCGCCACCCACAACAGGTTGCGGGGCAGTTGCCTCATCAATTGCTGGGAGGTAGAAAGCGAAAGCGTCACCGTCGGCGCCGACGGTTGCACCCTCTTGGAAGTTAGTCCAGAAATTGGCGTAAAAGCTAGCCTGCTGAAGCATTCCGCACTCACCCTTGAGAATCGGGCCACCGGCATCCTGGAATGCGGTTGATGCGATTGTCTGCACGTTACCGAAACCACCGTTTACGTAGTCTGGGTTTTTCATCCAGCCTGCGAGAACGTCCATGGCTGCATTAACTTCTGGGGACTCGAAGAGGAGTTCGTGGTTGACCCAGGCGTCGTACACTTCGCCACCGTACATGCGCAGCATGATCTGCTCGAGCCAGTCGGTAGCTGGCCAACCGGTTGCTCCACCGGACTCAAGACCGCCACACCATGGCTTTACGCCGTCGGCGACCATTTGGTCTGAAAGGGCCCACAGTGCATCCCACGTGGTGGGGACGGTGTAGCCGTTGGCTGCGAATGTCTTAGGTGAGTACCACACGAATGACTTCATGTTGGAGCCAAGTGGTGCCGCGTAGAAGGTTCCGTCGACGGTGCCGTAGGACTTCCAAGCTGGATTCCAGTACGTGTCAACATTGGAGACTGTGCCTTCTGGCGCTACAACCGGTCCACCGTCAGAAACAAGCTTTGCAAGCAAACCAGGCTGAGGGATGAACGCGATGTCTGGTGCGTTTCCGCCGGCGATCCTGGTGGGAAGCTGTGCTTCGAACTGGTCACTTCCTTCGTAGACAATGTCAATTCCGGTGCACGACTCAAATTCGCTCCATGACTGCTCGAAAAGGCCCTGCTCTGGAGGAAGAATGGAGGTGAAGATGCTCACTGATGCACCTTCGTTGCCCATGTAATCTGCATAGGCTTCGCAGCCTGCAGCTACGTCCGTTGTACCTTCTTCGGTTACTTCTTCACTTGCTGTTGCTTCTTCGGTTGCTGCTGCGGTTTCGTCTGTGGAACTGTCGCTCGAACATGCGGCCAGCAACATCAAGGTTGCTACACCACCTGCGAGAACTGCTGCCCCACGGCGCCGCTTTAGTGCGGTCATTGATTCTCCTTGTTAAGCTCAAAATCGAGGGAGGTCCTCAACTTTCCTAAGTAAACGCTTTCATTTTCTACCTTTCCCCCCCGTCTGGCAACCCCAAATCATGTAACGGCTTCATGTAACGACTAACAATTTGGTATCGCTCCACATGTTTATTGGATCTCAGGACTACGGAGCAACAAATGAGTACGGTTGCAGAAATATTTATTTCCTCCACAACGGATCGTCCGGCACGTACCTGCCGGTGGAAGGTGCAAAATAATGACCGAATCAGTTCGCTTCGACGACGTTTCACTGCTCTACCCGGGAGGAACCGTTCCCGCGGTTAGCCACCTCAATTTGACCATTGAAAAGGGTGAGTTTCTCGTACTTGTTGGTCCATCCGGCTGCGGGAAGTCCACCAGTTTGCGAATGGTGGCGGGTCTGGAGCCGATTTCTGAAGGAAAAATTTATATTGGTGATCGGGATGTAACCCACCTTGCTGCCAAAGATCGAGATATTGCCATGGTCTTTCAGAACTACGCGCTATACCCGCACATGTCGGTGGGTGAAAATATGGCATTCGCGTTGAAGATTCAGAAGGTGTCAAAGGAAGAAATAGCACGGCGGGTGCAAGAAGCCGCGAAGTTACTCGATTTAACCGAATACGTTGATCGCAAACCAAAAGCACTCTCAGGAGGTCAACGGCAGCGGGTTGCCATGGGTCGCGCAATTGTTCGCGAGCCACACGTCTTTCTTATGGATGAACCACTCTCCAACCTGGATGCGAAACTGCGCGTGCAAACCCGCACGCAAATCGCCGCATTGCAGAGGCGTCTTGACACCACGACCATTTATGTCACACATGACCAGGTTGAGGCAATGACCATGGGGGATCGAGTTGCGGTACTCAAAGACGGTGTTCTTCAGCAAGTTGATACCCCTCGTAAACTTTATGATGAACCGGCAAATGCTTTCGTTGCAACGTTTATTGGCTCGCCAAGCATGAATATCATTCATGCCAAGGTTCTTGATGGTGGTGCGGAATTTGGTGGCACGGTTCTCCCCATTGAACGCGATGTACTGGATAAGGCTGAAGGTGACCACGTACTAGTCGGGGTGCGACCAGAAGATCTCAGCCTTGCTGATTCCGGACCAGAGATGAAAGTTACATTGGTTGAAGAACTCGGCGCCGACACTTTTGTTTACGGGACGACCCCCGATGGAGTCGACGAACTCGTTGCTCGATCCCACGGATTCACTTCACCACGGGTGGGTGACACGGTGCACCTTGCTCCGCAGCGAACCTACGTCTTCACAGCCACAGGAACGCAAGCGCGTATCAAGTAGTAACGCGAAACCATCTTGCGCAATCAGGTGGCAATACGTCAGTTTTGTCACCTAATGCTCGTACGCTTTCACTATCAAGGAGTACTTCCGCCGTTTGCAAGAACTCGGGAAGCAAGTATTCATTGTTGCCCGTATTGATCACACAATAAATTCCTTGATCGCGATGACAAATCATTACAGCGGAATCGCCCGACTCCATGAAACTTGCTGCTCCTGTGAATCCCGCCCGTAGTTTCAGGCTCTGGGAATACAGACTCAACGTGCTGCTGGGCTGATCCTGTTGGGAGGACACCGTCAGTTGCGCCCAATCACGGGGTTGCGGCAACCAGGTGGGGTTCACCGATTCGGTAAAGCCATACGGAGGTTGATTCCCACTCCACGGCAGCGGGACCCGGGCGCCATCGCGTCCTTTTTGGGATCCATTCGTTCGAAAAAAAACGGGGTCCTGGCGATCTGAATCGGCGAGTGGTGCATCGGGGAGACCCAACTCTTCGCCCTGGTAGACGTAGACGCAGCCGGGAAGGGCGTGGGCGACCATTGCAAGGGCGCGCGCACGAGCCAAGCCTTTTAGCCCACCGCCGAGTCTGGTGACGACTCTTGGCGAATCGTGATTGGACAAAGCCCAGGTGGGTGGCGCCCCAACAACCTCCACCGCCGCGATAGCTCGATAAATGGTGTCTTGCATAATTTCCGAATCCCAGGGTACGACCAAGAAATCGAAACCGAAAATTTGATGTAGCGAGGTTGGTGAAACGTAGCGTCCGGCACGGTGCGCGGGGACCCAAGCTTCACACACCGCCATCCGGTCGCCCGGATAGGAATCAAGGACTTCGCGCCATGTGCGGTAAATCTCCTGAAGTTCATCTCGATCAAAAAAGCCGGAATTCTCGATCAGTAGGCGTCTAGCGGCAGCTTCTGGGGAACCATCATCGAGATCAAAACGCAATGCTTGGGTCAACCCAATCGGGTCTGGTAAATTCGCGTACGTCATGTCCTTTGCCAAACCGTGTGCAACATCAACTCGAAAGCCGTCGACTCCTGCATCAAGCCAGAACTTAAGTGTGGAAATCCAGTCTGCGGCTACTTCCGGATTCGTCCAGTTCAGGTCAGGTTGGCTCGAGTCAAATACATGTAGGTACCACTGACCCGGTGATCCATCTTTTTCAGCAATTCGAGTCCACGCTGGTCCACCAAACATACTCGCCCAATTATTTGGGGGCCCATCTGATGAATCAACAAAGTGGAACCTTGACCGCTCCACCGATCCGGGACTCGATGCAAGCGCCGCCGCAAACCAAGGGTGTTCAATTGAGACGTGGTTGGGAACCAGATCCACCATAATTTTAAGACCCAACTCATGTGCACTTTCGATCAGTTCATCAACATCAGTCATTACTCCATACATTGGATCGACACCACGTTGATCCGCAACGTCGTAGCCCGAATCGTGTTGGGGAGATGGATAAAACGGTGATAGCCAAATTGCATTGATTCCCAGCTCTAACAGGTACGACAACTTTGATTGCACCCCGGCAAGATCTCCCAAGGCATCACCATTTTCATCAAAAAATGATCGCGGATACACCTGATAGACCGCTGCGTCAGACCACCATTTCGTTAACAATGATTGCGCATTCAACTCTTGGTGCCCGTTGATTCTCGCACCATTAATTCGGTCGGTAGTTCTGTCACTCGGCCGTTTTCACCCAGCGGATCAATCCCGAGAATCTGCCCCATTAGGCGCTCCCCTGCCGTTACCCCGAGTTCGGATACTGGCTGGGACACGGTTGTCAGTCCTAAATATGAAGACATTGGGTGGTTATCAACTCCCACGATCGATACATCGCATCCCGGTTCAAGCCCATGCTTGCGAATTGAGCGGATGGCGCCGAATGCCATTTCATCAGACATTGCAAAAACTGCAGTAGGGGGATTCGGCTGATTGAGAAGTGCATCCATTGCGCTTTCACCACCTTCTATTGTGAAATGCCCGAACACCTCCAACATCGGATCTTCAACGAGTGAATTTTGTTTCATGACCAAATGGAAACCACGTTCGCGCTGGGACTCGGCCGTGAAACGTGCTGTCGCTGGGCCGCCCGCCATCAGTGCGATTCGTGTATGACCGAGAGCGACCAAGTGCTCGGTTGCTCTCTTTGCCGCCGATACGTCATCGATCACGACACATTCCACATTGGGGGCGATTCCACCAATCATGGCCGTTGGCATGCCAAGGCTCAAAATAGCTTCAAGGTCTGGATCTTGCGGTGGCAAGGAAACAATCAAGATGCCGTCAACTCTCCGACGCAATCGAGGAGTTGGTGGGATTCGGGCATGACCATTTTGATAGTCACCCACGTTCATCAGGAGTAGATCCATTCCGGATTGTTGCATGACAGATTCAACACGGGCAATAATTTCAGAGAAGAACCAACGCGATATATAGGGGGTGATGACCGCGATCGAGCCCGTTCTCCCCGATGCCAATCGTGATGCACTGGGCGAAATTACGTAGTCCAGAGCCGCGGCAACATCCTTGACCCGCTCCCGGGTGACTTGGTCGACATTAGGTAATCCGCGCAGTGCTCGGGAAACTGTGGCGGTTGACACGCCCGCTGCTGCAGCTACATCTCGGATTGTGATCCCCACGATGACCCCCTTTTGAGTGAAAGCGTAACCACCCTAAAGGGGGCAATCATAAGAAACCGGATGTCACGTGGTTTTGAGTCGAAGTGCTTTGTTCGCTTTGTTAGAACCAACGCCAATCAGGCCGGGATCGCTATTGCCACACTCTGCCGCCGTTGAACGGCACGGACCCATTTCTAGCCCGTAGTAATACTTCCCCTTGCGACCCAATTCTGCGTTAATGGTGAACTCACCATTTTTACGAACGGTCGTGCACGCCGCATCAAGAGTCTGCGAGGGCCATCCATCGGCCTCTGGCTTAGTCGGGTATCGAGTAAGGCACACAATATTGTCGCCCTTGGTCCAACTCTTGAGACTCTTCTTGGCCTTTGTACTGAGATTGCCGGTGAAAGTGGCGGTATCGCCCGAAGGCACTTTCTTTGCATTGACTTGCATGCAGGCATAATTCTTATTTGCCGTGTCTTGTGCACACACGGACTTACTTGGTTTCGGCAGGTCAACAGCTTGGGCCATAGATGGAACCACGAAGGATGGGACCATAAACGGCACCACAAGGGCTACCGACGCGAGTTTCACCATTTTCTTAGTAGATAGATGCATAATTGCATCATTACATAAAACTAAGTGTTTTTCAGCGCTATAACGACCCCGTCGAGCAAATCCTTTTCGCTGACCACCACCTGCGTAAAGCCAAGTAACCTCATCGATTCCCTCAGTACTAACGCTCCACCACCGATCACATCCACTCGGCCGGGGTGCATAAATCCAAGTTCTGCACGTTGTGCGCGGGTCATGTGCAGCAATTCGTTCGTGACCGCATCGACTTCTTCCATACTTAGCGCGGAGCCATGAATCAGGTCGGCATCATATTCGTGCAGTCCCAGTGCCATTGCCGCAACCGTTGTCACCGAACCGGCAAGGCCAATGAAAGTTGTTTCAGTCCTAATCGGGACCGTTCTTGCGATTAGTTCGATTTGATTCCTGATGTCCCTGGTAGCCGCCTCAACTTCCTGCTGGGTCGGCGGATCAGATTGCAAGTACCGCTCGGTCATTCGAACGCATCCGATGTTCACACTCTCTGACACTAAGGAGCGATCAGCCAACGTGGTTACGAATTCAGTTGAACCACCGCCAATGTCAGCCACAAGTACCGATCCCTTCACATCTAGCCCCGACAATGCACCCCGGTAAGAAAGCTCAGCCTCCTGATCCCCGCTGATTACTTCTGGTTCAACTCCCAAAATTTCTTTCACCCCGGTAATGAAAACATCACGATTTGAGACGTCGCGTGATGCTGAAGTTGCGACGAATCGCAGTTCCTTGATCTCGTATTGCATTAACAACTCTGCATACTCACGGCAGGCCGCGAAAGTGCGCTCAAGGGCCATATTGCTGAACTCCCCTGTGGCGTCGACTCCTTCACCCAATCTGACAGTGCGCATTTCTCGAAGGCGATCCGAAACCTTGTTGCTATCAACCGCTGCAATCAATAGGCGGATTGCGTTGGTGCCGCAATCAATCGCGGCGAATGTTGGCACTAGTTCAGGCATGAATTTTGCTTCCACCACGGAGACAGCATGGCAAGCGCCCGGTCACCCAGTGGATTGACACCCGGGCCGCATGCGAGTGACTGAGCAATCAATACGTGTAGGCATTTAACCCGGTGTGGCATCCCACCCGCACTAATCCCTTTTAACTCAGGGACGACACCGAGTGCCTCCCGGTCACGCAGATAGCGCTCGTGGGCGGCTTGATATTGCGCAGCAAGTTCAGGGTCTTGCGCCAAGTCGGTCTCCATCTCACGCATCAGACCCGTGCTCTCCAAGGTTCCAATCGCGCCCGCAAGCCTGGGGCAGGTGAGGTAATAGGTGGTGGGGAACGGAGTGCCGTCAGGTAATCGAGGTGACGTTTGGACGACGAGAGGGGCAGTGCACTCGCAGCGCGCCGCGACTCGAAAACAACCTCGCGCCGATCGACCAAGCTGTTGACCAACTAGTTCAAGTTCTTCCGGTGAGATCTCAGCCACTGCCAGGCTCAACTGCGTCGTCGGCTTCAGCTAGCGCGCCCCAGAGTTTGCTGTACCAGTTGGGTTCAACCTCGGCTGCTTGCGCGGAAATAGTTTCAGCAGCTGGACGTCCATCAGCACCCAGGGCGACATAGCCGATCTCACCCGGCATGACAAAGTGCAACCTTCGCCGCGCTTCGGCGGCGATGTAGGCGGGGTCAGCCCAGCGCTGTTGCTCAAGTTGGAGTCCAGCAACATTTTCTTGGGCCACTTGAATCTGTGCCTCAAGGGCTGCGATCTCGGCTCGCTGGCCAAACCAGTTGCGTACTGGCACCGCCAGAATCACCCCCAACAGGACGACTGTGACAAGGAGCGCCAAAGCCCGGCCCGTTAGCGAGCCGTTACTGCGATCCTTTGGGTCTGCCACGAGTCAATAGTCACACGGACTAAGCGCAAATGCGCTCAGGCGCCCCCGCCAAACCGTGGGAATGCGCTCGTGCCGGCATAACGTGCGCTGTCATCGAGCTCCTCCTCAATCCGGAGAAGCTGGTTATATTTAGCCACTCGCTCACTGCGAGCAGGAGCACCGGTCTTGATTTGACCACAATTGACCGCGACCGCGAGGTCAGCAATTGTCGTGTCCTCAGTCTCGCCGGAGCGGTGGGACATCATGGACGAGTAGCCATTGCGCGTGGCCATGGAGACTGCATCAAGGGTCTCGGTGAGTGAACCGATTTGATTGACTTTCACCAGAAGCGCGTTAGCGGCACCTTCTGCGATTCCCCGCGCCAAACGCTCTGGATTAGTAACGAAGAGGTCATCACCAACGAATTGCACCCGGTCACCAATCGCATTGGTCGCATGGATCCAGCCCGCCCAATCGTCTTCGGCCAGAGCATCTTCAATTGAGACCAGCGGGAAGTCAGCCAAAAGTGATTCGTAATACGCCGTCATCCAAACAGATGAGCGAGCAGCGCCTTCGAAGGTGTACGAGCCATCGGTGTAAAACTCAGTTGACGCAACGTCGAGTGCCAGTGCGATGTCGCTGCCTACTGTAAAACCAGCAGTCTCAATTGCAGTAACAATCAGATCAAGTGCCGCACGGTTATTGGGCAGATCTGGCGCGAAACCTCCCTCGTCTCCTAAACCGGTTGCGTAACCATTCTTTTTTAAGACTGACTTCAGCGCGTGATACACCTCGGTGCCACTGCGCAATGCCTCCGAAAAAGTTGTTGCCCCAATCGGCGCGATCATGAACTCCTGGATGTCAACACCGGTGTCAGCGTGCGCTCCACCATTGAGGATGTTCATCATGGGGACGGGGAGAAGGTGAGCATTAGGGCCGCCCAAATATTTGAATAACGGCAATTCGGCGGAGAGCGCCGCGGCTTTAGCGACTGCAAGGGATGTCCCCAAGATTGCGTTCGCGCCAAGCCGGCTCTTATTTGGTGTCCCATCAAGATCAATCATGACCTGGTCAACGCTTCGCTGGTCATCTGCAGACAAACCAATTATCGAATCAGCAATTTCACCCTCGACCCCTGCAACCGCCGCCAAAACACCCTTGCCGCCATACCGAGAATCTCCATCGCGCCTTTCAGCCGCCTCAAAAGATCCAGTTGAAGCGCCCGAGGGGACAGCCGCCCGAGAAACGGTGTCGTCATCGAGGAGAACCTCAACTTCAACGGTGGGGTTACCCCGAGAGTCAAGAATTTCGCGTGCAATTACCGCTTCAATGATCGCCATGGGTTGAAGTCTAGTGAGCGGTCAGGAAAGACCTGATCTCCCTATGTTGTCGAATTGAGACCAAAAACAGGCAACCGAAAACCTCCAGCACACATCCAATTGATCACATGCAGCACATGCATATCCAAAGGAGTAGGACATGGGCGGATCCAAGGCAGCAATCTTCGCAGGAATCGGGCTGGCAGTGCTCGGCCTAGCCGGCTGCGGCACCACAGATGCTGGAGATTCCACCGACTCTATGAACTTTGAACAAATGGATTCCGGATCAGTCTCCAAAGACCCGGCCGGATTCGACCAAAAGGGTTCCGAACAGTACCTCACCCAAAACTCCAGCATTTCCCTTCAAGGATCAGATGTCGCAGAGCTGATCGACAATGTCCTATTAATCACAGCAGAGTTTTCCGGCGTGGTTTCTCAACAAGATATTCGAAATGAAAGCGAGCAGAGTTACGCCTCACTCACCATTGACGTCCCTGAATCCGACCTCGAAGACTACCTGGACCGCCTGGCCAGCGTAGGCGAAGTAACTTTTCTGAGCACGTCAACACTTGATGTCACCACAACCGTGATCGATCTTGATACTCGAGTTGACACGCTCAACACTTCAATTTCGGCACTCACGACACTTCAAGGTGCGGCAACTTCAGTTACAGACCTTATTGCAGTTGAATCCGAGCTCACCGCACGAATTGCGGAGCGGGATTCGCTTGTGGCTCAGCGTGGCTTTTTGCAGAGTCAAATTGATATGTCCACAGTGTACGTCAGCATCTGGACAGACCCCTCAATCTCAACTGATTCACCACAGTTTGTCCAAGGGATACAAAATGGCTGGAATTCCTTGATTAATGCCGTTGCCGCATCCATCACGTTCGCTGGGTTCCTCGTGCCATTTTTGGCCGCCATTATTGTTCTTATAATTCTCATTGCCGCAATTCGCAAGGTAATAAAGCGAGTGCGCCAGCGAATTTAATCACTGACGCACCCTCGGCCTTCCCCCATCTGACCGAACTCAACTTTCGTTGAATAAGTTCAGGCTGACTCACAGGTCTGACATTGAGGGCTCGCAATCAAATTACATAAATGTGATTTCGGCCTAGGGCTGGTCGCACATTAATTGATTACCCAAGGCGTCGAGCACCCGTTGCGCCGATTTAACTGCATCGCGCGCTGACAGCGCAGCGTCTGCCATGCCGAGTGCTTGAGAAAAAGAGTTTTCAGCCTCCTGCGCATCGTTAAACTTGTTCAGGGCTTCATCTTTTGCAAGCAATGCGGCATCAAGATCCATCCGTAATTGCTGCTGTTCGGCCGATTCGCCCTGGAGGGAAGAAACAAGGTCGGTAAGTAGTACAACCTGATTATCAAACTCTGTTTCAAAGGCAGTGACCAGATCAGGATTTGTGACCAGGTCTGCGACTGCCGTGGAAAGTGAGGCTTGCATTTGATCCAGGATGGCGCACGAATCACCCACGTTCTCACTTGGCGCGGGGCTCGCTGATTCGGTCACCATGGGCGTCACGGATGGACTCGTTTCGCTCTCCGATGAGCAGGCAGAAAGCACGAAAGGAATGGTCAAGGCGACTGCAATAAGTTGTTTGCGCACCCACACATTTAAACACCAAGTAAAACCCGTGAATCACAGGCCAAGGAGTTGTCGAACATGCCTAGGGGCGGGAGAGCCGAATTGGAGCATCAAGTCATGAACTTCTCTCCAGCTCCAATCCGGATGCATGAGTCGCAGATCCTCGGCTAGCTGCCTCACTTCGCGGTAACCAACAAAATAAGTGGGCAGCTGCCCTGCGGTCAGTAATGCGCGTCGCCACTTTCCGGCAGCTTCGCTTTCCTCTTGGTACCCGCGATTAATCATGAGTGACATTGCCTCATCTTCATCGATCTCTTGGGTGTGAACACTGACGTCAAGAATCGCATTGATGCTCATGCGGGCTTGCATTTTTAGTTGCTGCAACCTAATAGCCAGCGCACTGGGCTTGGTAGGTTCGGGTGAATAGCCCTGTGAAATGAGGAGTTCCTCAGCGTACACAGCCCAGCCCTCGACAAAGGTGCCACTAAAACCAAAGCGTCTGGTCAGGCTCTGCTCGCTCCCGTGACTGGCCACTGCTAATTGCAATACATGCCCCGGGATCGCTTCGTGAATGGTCAAGTCATGGATTTGAACGCCGTTGTATTCCCGGAAGAAGCTTTCTTTACGCTCGGACGCCCACTGCGCTGGTGTTGGCGCCACCGCGACAAATGTCGGGACGTGTGCCTGCTCCAACGGCCCTGGAGCATCGCAATAAGCAACCGCCACCCCCCGGTGGATCTCCGGCATCTGGATTACTTCCACATCAATTTCTGGAACGGTAACCAAATCGCGCTCAATGGTGAAAGCCTTAGCGGCGGCCATGGCCGAGGCAACTTGTGAAAGAACAGTTGAGTCGGTCACTGGCGCGCTCTCCGCGATCTGAGCAAGCGCACATGAGATCGGATCACCATTTTCCTCAATCTCAATATCGATTTCGGCTAAGTATTCCTGGGCCACGTGAAGCATTTGCGAGTTAACTAGATCAAGGTGTTGGTGAGCAGCAACCAGCAACTCTTGGGCACTGCTTTCGGCGTCAAGTGAATGCCACAAAATTCCTGAGTAGATTTCAGAGCCCATGCGAGGAGATTTATGTGCAAATGGAAGTTGCTCTTTGAGCCACTCGACATGTTGATCAAGTGACTGAATGATCTGCGGTTGGATGTCAAGTGATTCAAGTAAGGCCCGCGTGCCCGCAAGTTGGGCGATTGCAGTTTCGCAGTGAATCGCTGGCATCTCTTCGAGTGTATTTCGAGCTTGCTCAAGAAAGTCTGGAATGTTTTCGCATCGATCTGCAACATTGGCCATGCGTTCTTCGAGCGGTGCGAAATCACGCGAAAGCAATAAATGAATTGCGGTCCCCGGATTCCACAACATGGGATTCCACGTGTGAGCAGCGACCTGCGTGATATCAAAATGAGCCCTGGTGAGAAATGCCCTAAGGATTTCCAAGTCAACAAGATCAGTCAATGCCAGTTCAACGTCATCTACGGCATCTAGCGCGGTGAGGTAGCCCTCAATTCGTTGCGCGAATTGTCCTTGTCCGTATTTGGTGAGATCGGGCAGTAGCGAATCGAATGTGTGCTCACCCATCCAGGTAGCGCCGACCGGGTCCATGTGGAATGAGTCTTGGATTACTTCACGGGCTATCCCTTCAAAATCTTGCTGCGCGCTACTCATGTGCTCGCACCTCCTGTATTCGACGCAGCACCGCTTTACGTACTGCGGCTTCGGTGTCTAAACCCTGTGAATGCGCCGAACTGACTAGGGCAAACAAGAAGTCACCCAGTTGTTCCTCCGTACTGACTCGTTCAAGTAGATGGTTAGCATCATCTAAGTATTTCGGTTCGGGTACGTCAACGGATTGGACTCTCGCGATTAGTTTCTCCGCACGCATGAGGGCCGGGAGCGTTGCTGGAATTCCATCAGTGACGGAATCACGCTTCTTCTCTCGAGTTTTGCGCTCGTGCCAAGTGAGTTCAACGGCATCGGCGGTGTCGATTTTCTCACTACCAAATACATGTGGGTGCCGATTAATCAGTTTTTGGGATATCCCGTCAATCACGGCATCAATGTCCCAGCCACCCGGTTGCTCCTGGGCGATGCGCGCGTGAAATACCACTTGAAGGAGTAGATCACCGAGTTCCTCACGCATTGCCGCACTGTCATTAGCATCGATCGCTTCGACGCTTTCATAGGCCTCTTCGATTAAGTACTCAACCAGACTCTGATGGGTTTGCTCCGCATCCCAGGGGCAACCGTCGGGCGACCTCAATCGATCAAGGATCGCCACCAATTCGGTGAAGTGGCTTCCTCTCATGTGCTATTCCGAGCCGAGGTCAACGCTTTGCGGTTCCGAAAGTGAATTGGCCGCTGGGCCAACTGAGAGATTCTCTGGATCCCACGTGCCAAAGCGTGGCGCGACCTCGGTACCAAGCTCTGAGCTTAGTTCGGAAATGGCAATAAATACCCCCGCGCTTTTGGCATCTGCATCACCCGAAGGAGACAGAACATCGCCTAACTTGGCGACCTGAAGATTGACGCGAATAATTGAGTCGACCTCGCCAATTGAAATGCCTTGCTCGCCAATTGACGCTTCAAAGACTTCTTGGCCACCCGCTTGAGCAACGTATTGGAGACGAAGGTCGTCGATCTCTCCTTGAGTAACTTTGATCTTCTCTCGATCCGCCAATTCGTTGACCAAAATTCCAGTGATGAGTTGATCAAGAGTGCTCGTAATAAGTTCATTGGATGAATCCGTTGACGAAAGACCCTGCAGGGCAAGGACATCCTGAACCTCGGTGTCAAGCTGTGATTCACTGATTCGCTGATCCCCCACTACGGCCGCCGCACCCGCTGTTTGCGAACTACATCCGCTGAGTCCAAGACTGATCGAAAGCAGACCGATTCCGGCGATCACAGTGAAGCGTTGGCGGGTGGGCTTGGCGTTCATAAGTGACACAGGTTCTCCGGATCTTCAGGGGTTGGAAAATAAAACGGTAAACAGTTCGTGGAGCCATTCTAGGAGCTGGGTATCTCGCAGTTCAGGTGCACCAATACCAGTGCCGGAAGTGGGCTTGGGGACCAGAAGAATGCTCGTTGCCCCTTTGATCTTGCTGCCTGGGTATACGCGCGCAACCCTCATGGCACGGGACTCAGGAAGTACTACGGGCGAAAGCCGGATTGCCTTGCCTGTGGCAATAACTTCTTGAATTCCAGCAGATTTAGCCGAAACCCGAAAACGCGCGACCCCGATCAACGCCTCCAGTTCACCCGGCATGGCGCCGTACCGGTCAATGAGTTCTGCGACAACTTCATCTACTGACTGGTCGCTGCTTGCATCTGCTAAACGCTTATAGGCTTCAAGCCGCAGTCGCTCCTGGGGGACGTATCCGGTTGGGATGCTCGCATTAATGGGCAACTCAACGCGGACCTCATTGACCTCTTTAGCTGGCTCATTCTTGTATTCGGAGAGAGCTTCACCCACCAACCGTAAATACAGGTCAAAGCCCACATCTGCAATATGGCCACTTTGTTCGCCACCTAGCATGTTGCCGGCACCGCGAATTTCAAGATCTTTGAGAGCGATCTGCATTCCCGAACCAAGATCGGTTCGTTGGGCAATGGTTGCTAACCGCTCGTGGGCCGTTTCTGTGAGCGGCTTATTCGGGTCATAGAGAAAATATGAGTAAGCACGTTCGCGACCGCGGCCCACCCGACCTCGCAGTTGGTGCATTTGTGAGAGTCCGAATTTGTCTGCCCGATCAACAATCAATGTATTGGCGTTGGGAATATCAATTCCCGATTCAACGATCGTGGTACAGACGAGTACGTCGATTTCTTTCTCCCAAAATTGAACAATCACTTGCTCAAGGGAACCTTCGTCCATTTGCCCGTGGGCAACTGCGATGCGAGCTTCGGGGACTAGTGTCCTGATTCTTGCGGCAACCCGGTCGATTGATTCAACCCGGTTATGAATGAAAAATGTTTGTCCATCACGCAAAAGCTCACGATGAATTGCAGCGGTGATTTGCTTCTCGTCGTATGGACCCACGAAAGTCAATACCGGATGGCGCTCTTCCGGCGGAGTCTGGATGACCGACATTTCCCTGATGCCCGTAACGGCCATTTCTAGGGTTCGAGGGATTGGAGTTGCACTCATAGCAAGAACGTCAACATTGGTGCGAAGCGCTTTTAGGTGCTCCTTGTGCTCCACGCCAAATCTTTGTTCCTCGTCGACAATCACCAGACCTAGGTCCTTGAAGTTAACCGAGCGCGTGAGCAATCGGTGTGTTCCAATCACGATGTCTACGGTTCCTTGGGCTAATCCTTCGAGGATTTCTTTCACCTGAGAGTTCGGTGTAAATCGCGAAAGTGCAGCCACTTTTACTGGGAATGCGCTGTATCTTTCTGAGAAAGTTATGAAGTGCTGTTGCACGAGCAGGGTCGTGGGAACGAGCACGGCAACTTGCTTTCCATCCTGTACTGCTTTGAATGCTGCCCGAATAGCGATCTCAGTTTTTCCAAACCCTACATCGCCACAGACCAAGCGGTCCATGGGAATTTGCCGCTCCATGTCCCGCTTGACTTCGTCGATCGTGCTGAGCTGGTCGGGCGTCTCGACGTAGGGGAACGCGTCCTCCAGCTCTCCCTGCCAAGGAGTGTCTGGCCCAAACGAGTAGCCTTTAGACGCTTGCCGTGCCGCATAAAGTCGAATGAGTTCACCGGCGATTTCTTTAACCGCTTTGCGCGCCCGACCTTTCGCCTTCTGCCAATCGGCACCACCAAGCCGGTGCACGCTGGGCGCTTCTCCACCGACATAACGAGTAATCAAATCAAGCTGGTCCATGGGTACAAAGAGGCGATCTGCTGGTTGCCCGCGCTTACTTGGGGCATATTCAATAATCAGATACTCGCGTTCAGCTCCCCCAATCGTTCTCGTGATCATTTCGACATAGCGCCCAACACCATGATGTTCGTGAACAATGTAGTCACCGGAGTTGAGTGTGAGCGGATCAATTGCACCGCGTCGTCGGCTTGGCATTTTCCTGAGGTCTTTCAACACCGACTTTGCACCCATCAGATCTGACTCACTAAAGACCCAAAGTTGTGAATCAACCAGGTGAAAACCGCGATCTACGTGAGCCGTGATCAATTGCGCAACTTTTGGTATTGCCGGAATTGCAACAGACTCTGACTTCACCGCACTTATTCCCTGGCTATCAAATTCCTCCGCGATTCGATCTATCGAACCGTGGCCCTCTGCGGTGACAACTACCGTTGAACCGATCCCGAGGGCCTGGGCTATGTCCCTACCGGCAAGTTCGGCATTCCCGTGATAGTTATTGTTTTCGTTGGCGTTCAACGTGATTACAGCGTCATCGCGCTCACGTGGCAATTGAGTGAGATTCCACACCGATCCATTTCGATGACGGACCTCGCGAACGACTTCTGACATGGTTGTGAACATGGAGCCGGAAAGGTCAATCGGTGAAGCTCCCCCGACAGCCGCACTATGCCAACCCGCGGTCAGGAACTCTTCCGCGGTTTTAACAACATCAAGTGCCCGAGAATTTATTCGCTCCGGCTCAACCAGAATTAGCGATGACTCCGGCGGTAAAAGTTCATGTAAGGGGCTCATCTTCCCGGCAAGTGCCGAGGAGAGGGACTCCATCCCTTCAACAGATTGGCCGTTCGCAATGTATTCACACATTGCGGCGACTTCAACATGTGCCGCTCCAAGTAGTCGGGCTTTCTCTTTGACTTCTTCGGTGAGAAGCAGTTCTCGAACCGGTGGCGCCCACAGTCCATGTTCAGCATGTTCTAGTGAGCGCTGATCCACTACTGCGAAATAGCGGAGTTCTTCCACGTCGTCGCCCCAGAACTCAACTCGGATGGGGTGCTCCTGCGTGGGCGGGAAAATATCGAGGATGCCACCGCGCACCGCAATTTGTCCGCGCCGGTCAACCAGGTCTACGCGCTCGTAACCCAAAGCCACAAGCCTGCTCACCGTCTCCGTGAATGATGCTTGATCACCGATCTTTAGTTCGACCGGTTTCTGATCCCCAAGATCGGCGACGATTGGTTGCAATGCTGCGCGCACGGATGTGATCAGTACCGTGATGGGTGGGGCGTGGACACTCCCAATAATTGGGTGCGCGAGCCGACGCAGGACTGCCATGCGCCTTCCCACTGTGTCAGCTGAGGGTGAGAGTCGCTCGTGCGGAAGTGTCTCCCAACTCGGGAATACTTCAATGCCTTCATCCGGTAGATACGCGCTCAGATCCGCGGCTAGTTCGTCTGCTGCACGACCAGTGGTGGTCAAAATTAACACGACGCCTGATTCCTGCGATTGCCTAATCTGTGCAATTGCAAGTGGGTAAATTACCGCGGGTCCAACGAGATCTACCGTGCTGGCGACCTGGGCCTGTTCGGAAATTGAAACAAATGCTGGATCTGACCTGACCAATTCAAGAAGCCCGGCCAGCTGTTGTGTATCGCTCACGCTCCCTGGGTTTCTTTTATAGCCCGCAGAACATGCGGATGCAGATCCGCCCGGGATACAGCGAGATCAGTGACATAAGGCGGCATGTGATTAAAAGTGACTGGCGCGCCATCCATGTGTGATGCGATCAGCCCGTAGTGCTGCGCAACAATGTACGGGGCTGCGACATCCCACTCGTAAAAGCCGGTGTTGTGCAAATAAATGTCTGCGCGTCCGCACAAAATCTCATTTACTTTTGCGCCCACAGAGCCAACGTCAACGATTTCAACCTGACTGTGAGGAATCTCTGCTTCTGTCAGGAGCTCGCCGAGCCTTGCGACGATTTCCTTCAACGTTGCCGGTGGGCGGGAACGAGATGCGACGACCCGGATCACCGAGTCCTTCGAGGTTGCGATCTCTACAGCATCGAGGACGCTTCGTGTAAGGCCTTGGTCGGGGAGATCCACAGTGCCAGCACTGAGCTTTCCGGATTTTGTATTCCATAAAGCAATGTGAACTCCAAAATCTTTGCGATTCTGCCCGTACTCCCAGGTTCCGTCTAGCGGGTCAACGATCCACACTCGATCTGATTCGAGTCGGGCCGCATCGTCTTTGCCTTCTTCACTAAGAATTGCGTCACACGGGCGGGCGGCTGAGAGTTTATCCATAATGAAAAGGTGCGCCGCACGATCGGCTTGGTCGCGTAGTTGATCACTTACGGTCTTGTCAATTGAATCCACCGGGTGGGCGCGAAAAAACTCCTTGCGCAGCGCCATAAGCAGCACACCGGCCTGCTGGGCAACAGTGCGCGAAAGCTCAGCATCGCCGAGTTGGGTCAAATCTTCGGTTGGGTTCATGTGTGCACATCGCCTAACTGTTAAATTTACTTTGGGCCAAATCTAAACCGCGGGTCACCAGCGTCTCAAGTGCTTCACATCCACGACTAATAAGTTCAGGTAATTCCTTGCGCTCACCTGCACTGAACTGCGAGAGTACAAAATCAGCCGGATCTTGCCGGCCCTGTGGTCTGCCAATTCCCATTCTGGTCCGGTAGTACTCACCGGAGCCAATTGATTTTTTGATGCTCTTGAGCCCGTTGTGCCCATTGTCTCCCCCGCCAAGCTTTAGTCGGATTGCGGCGAAGTCAATATCGAGTTCGTCGTGGACAACGATCAGGTTTTCGAGCGGCACGTCGTAGAAATCAAGGATCGACTTGATCGGTCCACCGCTTTCATTCATGTAACACAACGGGATCGCGAGTACCACGCTCTGCTGGGAACCGGGAAGCCCAATATGACTTTCCCCAACTGCCGCGAATGCCTTCTTGTGCCGCGATAACTTTACTGACAAATGTGCAGCAAGTTCGGCGACAACCATCGCACCGATGTTGTGCCTGGTCCCGGCATATGCGGGGCCAGGATTGCCCAACCCCGCGATAACAAAAGTCACTACTCCGCAGCAGGCTCAGCCGGGACGATGTCAGTCTCTATAACTTCCAAGGCGGCGGCGGCGGATGCGGCAGCAGCATCTTCGCTGGCACCGGCAGCGGCGGCTGCAGCAGCAAGTTCAATCGCCTTTTCCCTAGCGTCATCGACCGCGTGAGCCACTGCGTCAAGAGGCAGCTCGCCACTGGCAACGGATTCTTCCCATGACTGCATGACCATTGCGATGTCGAGCCCGGCTTCTTCAGCTGCTGAATGCACCTGGGCGACTGCGTCCGCGTAGTCACTACGAAGTGCTGCTTCTTGTTTGGTAATCACCAAGAGGTCAAGATGCTCAAGGTTAAGACGAACTGGATCGCGCTGAATATCGCGTGGCTTCGTGAGGTAGGTCTGGCTGTCAAAAGCAATATTGAGCACCACGCGAGGTTTACGAAGGGCCAAGTTCAGTTCGTGCTCTGGCAGGGTGACGTGCATGAGCGAGGTGTCCGTGCCGTACAAGACTGCAGGAATCTGGCCACCACGGCGGATCCGGCGCGCAGCGCCCTTGCCAAATTCCGAGCGGGGGGAAGCGGTGATGTTGACGTTAGTCACGAAGTCTCCTTGTATTTGATCGGCACATTTAGGTGAAGCAGTTGCGCGCCAAGGAGAGGGGCTAAAGCCCGACCACGTCGATTACGGTGCCGCGCTAGCTGCACCCTCGCCGAGGAACGCCCTGAGTCTACAAAGGTCTGCTTTGCCTAGTGCGAGGAGGTATGCCGACCGAAGTCTTCGTCTTCAAACATCCGGGTAACCGAACCGTCGGTGAAGACTTCATTGATCGCTGTTGCCAGCAACGGAGCGATTGAAAGCACCGTGAGCTTGTCAAATCGGCGCTCTCCTGCGATCGGGAGCGTGTCGGTCACTATTACGTCAGAAATATTGGAGTTCTGGAGGCGTTCGCGGGCCGGGTCGCTCAGAATGGCGTGGGTTGCAGCCACGATCACCTGCGAGGCGCCATTTTCAAACAGGGTCTCTGATGCCTTCACAATCGTGCCACCGGTGTCGATCATGTCGTCAACGACCACGCAGACGCGATCTTTGACGTCTCCCACGACTTCAAGCACCCGCACCTGATTAGGGATATCGGGATCGCGTCGTTTATGAATAATTGCCAAGGGTGCGCCCAGTACATCGGTCCACCGCTCAGCGACGCGGACTCGGCCGGCATCCGGGGACACCACAGTGATTTTGCTACCGTCAACTTTGCCTGCGACGTGTGCGGCCAGAAGAGGCAATGCGAAGAGGTGGTCTACTGGTCCATCAAAAAAACCTTGGATCTGTGAAGTATGCAAATCAACCGTCATGAGGCGATCAGCTCCGGCAGTCTTAAACAGGTCTGCCATTAGGCGGGCGGAAATCGGCTCACGGCCTCGGTGCTTCTTGTCCTGGCGGGCGTACCCGTAAAAGGGCACGACCACCGTGATGCGCTTTGCGGAGGCGCGCTTGAGCGCATCAACCATGATCAGCTGTTCCATGATCCACTTATTAATGGGCGTGGTGTGGCTTTGAAGCACAAATGCGTCACCACCGCGAACAGATTCACGAAACCGGACGAAGATCTCACCGTTAGCAAAATCGTGTGCGGTAACAGGGGTCAGATCAATGCCTAGGTTCTCAGCGACCTGATCGGCCAACTCCGGGTGCGACCTGCCGGACAGCAGCAAGAGATGCTTCTGGGTTGGGACTGACTTTTCGGCCACTGCTCCACCTTTACTGGTTGCGATCTATCTCACCGGGAGAACTATTTACTTGTGTCTGGCGCGGGGAAGGTGGGTGTTCTTGACTAAACCTTTTCATGTCCCGATTGATCGGATTGCGTTGCCCTCTGTGCGGCTTGCGCTGACTGCGTGCCAGGGCGCTTTCGAAGGACCCAATCCAGAATATTTCGTTGCCGGGCCCGGCCCACGGCCATCGCACCGGCGGGGACGTCCTCTGTCACCACTGAACCCGCCGCCGTGTAAGCCCCGTCGCCAATCACCACAGGCCCAATCAACATGTTGTCTGATCCAACCCGGGCCTGGTCCCCGACCGTGGTGTGGTGTTTCTCGACTCCGTCATAGTTGACAAAAATGGTGCCCGCACCAATATTGGTGCCAACGCCGATAGTGGCATCGCCGACATAGGAAAGGTGCGGAACTTTGGAGCCCTCACCTAGCTGAGCATTTTTCATTTCAACGAAGGCACCGGCCTTACCGGAAGCACCGATTACGGTTCCGGGCCGCAGATAGGTGTAAGGCCCTACCGTTGCGCCGGCACCGATCACGACAAGTTCGGCCCAAGTGTGTCGAACAATCGCATTGACACCGACTTCAGCAGAAATCAAAGTGGTTCCCGGACCTACCTGAGCGCCAGTTTCAATGGCGGTCGGCCCGCGCACAGTAGTCTGTGGGAATAGAGTTACATCGGGCGCCAATTCGGCATCAACGTCAATCCACGTGCTCTCCGGGTCAAATATGGTGACTCCAGCTTTCATCCACTTGTCATTTATTCGATCGCGCATGATTGCCATTGCTGATGCAAGCTGCGAGCGGTCATTAATTCCCAGGATGTCGCTTGTGTCGTGTGCACTCACCCCAATTACGACGTCGCCGCGTGAGGCCAGAATCTCGATGACGTCCGTGAGATATTCTTCCCCCTGCGAATTGCTGGTATTTAGCCCGGTAATCGCATCAAGTAATGCCGCCCCTTCAAATGCGTACATGCCCGAATTAATCTCGCCGATTTCACGCTGCTGCGGGGTCGCATCCTTTTCTTCTACGATTCCCACTACCCGGTCGCTCGAACGAAGGATGCGCCCGTAGCCAAAAGGATTATCCAGATCCGCTGTTAACACAGTTGCCGCTGCCGTGTTTTCACCATGCTTAGTCAACATTGTGACCAAAGATTCACCGGTAAGTAGCGGGGTGTCACCGGTAAGCACAACTACTGGAGCTTCACTTGTCGTAACTCCACGTTCGCTCAAAAATTCCAAAGCAACGCGGACCGCATGGCCGGTTCCATTGCGTTGTGTTTGTTCGACGGTTGCAACCCAGGGTGCCACTTCATCAAGGTGCGCGACCACTTGTTCGCTTTCGTGGCCGACAACCACCACCAGGTGTTCGGGCTCAATAGTTGCGGCCGCTTCAATCACGTGACCCAGCAGGCTGCGCCCAGAAATTTCGTGGAGAACTTTTGGTGTTGCCGACTTCATGCGGGTCCCTTCACCTGCCGCAAGAATGATCACAATTGGGGGACGCACCCCCCTAGCCTAGTTTGTCGTGATCCTGGCACGAGGGTCATCGAAAAAAGTATGACGAAATTCCCAGCCCCCGGGGAAGGGATAGGACTTGCGTTGAAGGATTCGCCGCTGGAAGCAATATTGGGGGATGCACTCATCACCAAGCAGGTTTACGGGTAAATTCCAAGATGCCCACCTCGATCATGGTCACGGTGCTGTACCGGTGGTTACTCAGAGTTTGTTGCCTGGGCCGAGCGGTAATTGCTCTGATAAGTTTCCACCACTCGCGCCACAATCCTAAGGAGATAATCATGGAATCGGTCATTGAATTCACTATGCACGCAAAGCCCGGCAGATATGCAGATGTTCTCGCTGCCTACAGTGAATTTGCCCAGGCTTTCCAAGAGGCAGTGCCTGCCGACCGTTTGATTCTCATCACAGGAGATCCTGCCAGCGGACTCATCCGGGGTATCGGGGTCTTCACTGAAAAGCAAATTGCCGCTGATGTTTACAGCATGCCTTTCTTTGCAGAATTCAATGACTCAATCTCTGAGCTCATTACGGAAACACCCGAGCGCTCAGAGTTGGATTTGATTCACCTCTACCAGGTCTAGGCCTAAATTTTCAAATTTTGAGCATTGCCATTCGGTCCCATTCGAGGCCGTAATGGGCAGGCTCTACCAGAAAGCGTCTGGGCAAGTCAGAACATCCGGGTCGCACGCACGGATATCCCGTAATTTATGGGGGCGTAATCCGGGGATCGCCATGCCCACAGCGAGCGGCCGCAACATGCAGAGGCATCCCAAACATGTTCTGAGCTGCCTTCATATTTGCGCCAGCGCGCAACTACTCCGCCGGGTTGGCCTTGGCCAAAGGTAGCCCGCCAAATGGGTTTGGGAGGGGGAGGGTGGTGACGGGACCAGCGGGAGTCGGGATTTGTACCAGGTGAATATCCTCCGGATTACTCATCGGCACCTGATGGAAGTTGGTCAGCCGCGCGGCAGGGGGATCGATGAACAGATGGGCTCCTGAGTCCAGGTGGTAGCAATATTGGTAGCAGAGAACGCCGAGATTTCAGTTTGTGCTTAATCAGAAGATATCGACATTGTGTTTGCATCTGGATCAGGATCGCCGCCTGCTTCAGCAATCAGTACTGCTTCGTTCTCCATGTGACTTTGCAGCACTTCCATCGATGGAGTGAACATGACCAAATGAAACGTATCGGCTTCCTGTAAATCCTGTCCACGATAAAGAGTCCGGATGCCATAGTCCTTGTCGCGACGTTCTTCAAGACCCTCAAAGGCTGCCAGCCAGTGGTCGTAACCTTTTGTCATCTTCCCTTTAATTATTACCGTGGGCATTTACTTGCTCCTATTCTGCGTGATGGGCTTGTAGTCATGAAAGATTATCTGAAGAAGGCAAAACTAGCGAGTGGACCACAGTTATTAATCTGCCTCAGGCGTTGCCGCCTCGGCGGGTTCTTCCGGCTTGGCTCCCGGGGGAGGGATCGAACCTCCGTTGACGGATTCAAAGTCCGCTGTCCTGCCGCTAGACGACCCGGGAATGTATGAGGGAAATCCTAAGTTTCCGGATTTTTACCCTCGGAGCGCCCCGTGCCCGCCCCGCAAACCTCCAACGCGACTATATAACCAACCGTTCTGCCCACAAGTGTCCCAGACCTTCGCGTGCCTAGTGCGCTATACGCAGACCTCGACACAGTGGAAGAACATGAACACTATAAATGAATGGCTGACCGCATCGGAAGCCGCACTCGAGGCCCGCGTTTCCAGGGCCACCCTCTACCGCTACTGGTCCCTTGGGAACGGTCCGCGGTACTCCCAGCCAGGCGCCCGCCGCCTGGTCCGCCGGGCCTGGCTGACCGACTGGCTACTGGAACAGGAAGCCGCCTAATGCAGAGCTACGACGTCCGGGTCTGGGACCTCCGGAAGCGCACCAGGGCAGGACGCCCCACCCGCTTTGAGGTCCGCTGGGTGGTGGACACCCAGGAGCATTCCCGCAGCTTTGAGTTCAAAGCCCAGGCGGACGCCTTCCGGTCCAGCCTGATTGCGGCGGCCAAGACCGGGGAGCCGTTTGACATGGACACCGGTCAGCCTGTCAGTGCGACCCGAGGCACCGGACCGACCTGCTACGAGATCGCGCAGCAAATGATGGCGGCGAAGTGGGTAAACTCGGCAGCCAAGTCACGGGTCACCGAGGTGGATAACTTGGCGCACGTCTTGTGCGCCCTGGTGCCGACGAATCGGACCGCACCCGAAGGGTTACGTTTCGCCCTGCGGGCCACACTCGGCCGGAAAAATGTCGAGCGGGAACCGACGGCAACAGACGCACTGCGATGGCTCACGCGGGCATCTTTGCCAGTTGGTGACGTGACGGATCAGATTGTGCGTCGCGTCCTTGACCACGTCGCGACCGGCCTGACTGGGAAGCAACTGAGCGACAGCGTTCGCAAACAACGCCGAACCTACCTGTCGGGCTTGTTCACCTACGCAGTTGAGCAGAAGCACATCACAGTGAACCCCGTCGCGACGGTGAAGGTTAAGAAATCCGAACGGGCTGTCACCTCGCAGGCCATCAACTCCCGCCAGATTGGCGACTTGGAAACGGCACGCAACACGATCAAGCAGATTGTCGGTGATCTTGAACGGGACTTCGTTTCCACCGTGTTCCTTGCGGGCATGCGTCCGTCGGAAGTTGCAGCCCTCCGCGTTGAGGATTGCAACCTGCCTGCTGCCGGGTGGGGCGAGTTGGTGCTGGCGAAGTCGTCGGCATCGGTTGGTCGTTCCTGGACGGACTCGGGTAAGTCCCGCGACAACCGTGGGCTTAAAAATCGTTCAGCGTCGGAGCGGCGCACCGTTCCGATCCCGCCCGAACTGGTCGTGCTGTTGCTGAAGCGCATCGGTGACCGTAAGCGCGGCTGGGTGTTCGCCCGCGGTGGTGAGCAGGTCAGTGACGTCGGGGTGTCGCGGGCCTGGAAGCACTCGCGAGGCTGGTGCGAAGTCAACGACGACGTGTTGCCGCGCGTGTATGACCTGCGTCACTTGGCGGCATCGCTTTGGTTGAACGCCGGAGTTCCTGTTGTTGAAGTGGCCGCGCGACTGGGGCACTCCCCAGAAGTTTGCTTCCGCGTATACGCGCATGTGATCCATACAGAACGTCCGCGCTGGAATGCGGTTATCGAGGCAGCCTTAGATGCATAACCTGCATTGCCAAGGCTCATCATCCAAATGGCCTTTCGTAGCTTCTGCCCGAACCGGATGGTTCCGCGAATGATGGCATCGAGTTCACAAGGTGGAACGTGATACAGCATCAGGTCGCCCGCACACGAGTGCGGGTCGAACTCATTCGACGCGCGTCTGGCACTCCTGTGTCTGACGAGATCGAATAGTGCAAATTGGTGTTCCTTCTAACCGTCGCAGGGTGGGTCACTGTGCATCACAACGCCTCATGGGTTTTGTGAGCATATGTGCAGGGTGACTCACTCTGTGACAACGCATTTTCACAAACTGACGATGTTGGATTTCTAGTCCAGGGTCAACTCGACTTGCATGCCTTTCGCGTGGATCTCTGCGACCTCAGCTGAGAGGCGATCCCACATGGCAGACTTCTCCGACGTCCATTCGATGGGAACTTCCTCCTTGGGGATCCCTAGGACGATGTATCGAAGCATCCTGTCCACTTGATCACCATTTGTCACGACCCCACTTTATTTGATTGGCTACCGAAAATTACCTTGAACATCAGCGAAAGTGAATGCTATTGCCTTAGGAAAACTTCTCCTCTCGCTCCACAACGCGATATGAATAGATGAAAAGCGACTTGCCTGAGAGAATTCATGTATCACGAACCTTCACTTACGATGTGAGTTCAGTCGTAGAGGAGCTAAAACAAAACGGAGAGAAAAACATCAACGAGGACACCATCATCGAATATGTGAAGAGTCTCGTTGGTGAGGACATGACCTCACCCGTCAGCCGTCACGACCTAGTCTGGCAAGATGAGAACGGGAATGATTTACAGTAGCAACCCTGCCATGGGAGTGTGCGCTGTCAACTCCCCGTGAGAGCATTACGCATGAGTAACGAGAAATTGAATAAAAAAGCAGTGGCTCGTGAGCTCGCAATTGCGTTCCTACGCACGGTGGGCCTTGTCGTGATTATCTCATTTATCCTGAGTCTTACTCCTGACAAGCAAAACTTGCAAGCAGTTGGTGTGATTGTCGGCATGTTTGTTTTGACCGCTATTTACATATCCTTTTTTGTTGGAGAAAGACGAGCCGTTTCGAGATCAAAGTTCCCCAATATTCGAGCGGGCGAAGCCATGCTGTCGTCAGGGATCCTTCTATTGGCCATTTTTGCCAGTATCTATTCATTGATATCACTGCAGGATCCAGAAGCTTTTACCGAAGTCCTCACCCCGTTTAGCTCAATGTATTTTGCCCTGACCGTCCTGGCAACCGTTGGTTTTGGTGATATTGCACCAACCACTGTCTCGGCACGGTCAGTAGCCATGGGTCAAATGGTTCTCGATTTAATCTTCATCGGCGCTGTGGTTCGCGTATTTACCAATGTGGCAAAGCGATCCCTTGCGAGCAGAGCCAGTGCAGGGCAAGGTTCAGATTAGTGACCCATCACTGTCACCACATAACTCAGGACCAATGGCCCTCATCTTGTTGGTCCTGGCTCAAACAAACGCCAAGTTGAAGCCTAGAGCTTCCGCTGGAGTGCTGATGTTTGCAATCTTGCAAGAACTAGTGGGGCTTATTTGGTTTTGCGTGTGATGATGCCGATTTTTTTTGCCCGGTCGACCCAGGATCGGACTGTGCGAGGGGTGGTTGCGTATTTGCGGGCAAGGATGTTGGCGTAGCCGTATCCAAGCTCGTGGTACTGCTCGGCGATTTCTTCGAGGAATCCTGAGGTGAGGTCTTGGCGTCCGGGTGGAGCCCAAAATTGTATAGGGACTGGTTCGGTTAATGGATCAGATCCGGCTGCGATTACATCAGCCATCCAAATTTCTACGATTTCCCGGGGGCTTGACCACCTGAAGTCCCCCTGCAATCGGGGTTCAATAGCGCCTTCGGGCGCCTCAAAAGCAATTTTCACCAGTTGGGGGCACCCATCGACAAGTTCAACCCTGGCGGTTAAAGACCCAGTGATTTCCCCGGTTAAGTCATCTGTTTCCCAGTATCTGACCTCGACAGGCAACACCACCGCCGCCCCGTTAGGAGCGGTCCAGGCTCGACGTCGACCATCTGCCCGCTCAACCGTGCTGTTTCTTGCCATGATCAAATCCTAACCCACCCCCGCGTCGTTTGCAATATGACATATGATATATTTATATCTATCAGGTAGTTAGATAAACCAACACCCTAAAAACAGAAGGAAACGGTCAAAATGAACGTTAAAAGAAATCTTGCGTTGATCGCAATTGCACCCTTGCTCGTAGGTCTTGCGGCCTGCAGCACGCCACCCAGCCCCCAATCATTGGCAGTCGATCGCGCCGTTGAGGCAGTCGATGGCTTCCTGGCAGAACCAGACGATGCCCAGATCGCGGTATACAAGCGCGTCTTGACTGCAGAGTACGAAGCAATTGGAATGACGGCGGTAGGAAGTAATGTCACGTGGGCGGACGTAATGCGCCCCGCTCTCAAAACATGCAGTGACTTCGCCGACGGTGTCACGGTGACCGACATGCGGGCCAAAATGTTTAATGACTTGAAAGACCAACAACCCAATGCGGAACCCTTCGAAATAGCGTTGGTCGTCGACGCCAATCTGAACGCGCTACGGGCACCCGGTTCACTCTGCCCCTGACAACAACGGCCCTACCAATGGCAGCGGTCACCCTTACTACTCGTGATTTACATAAATCAGGTAGTTGCATAGAGCAACACCCTAAGGACAGATGGAGATGGTCAAAATGAAGAGTCGAATCATTGCCGCATCAATTGGCTTTGTACTTTCACTGAGCGCGATTGGCTTTGCGACACCGGCCATGGCAGAGACGAATTGGACGAGTCGTGATCAAGAACGCTCATGGATCACCATGAAAGAAATAGCGTCGGAAGGTTCTGAAAGATTTGGACGACGTGCCACCCTGAAGAACATTAAGACGGTGTGCAGGGGCTTGGATAATTCCTACTCACCTGAGGACATCCTGGCCCAATATTCAAGAATTGCACTTAAGTCGGCAACAAGCGAACGACAGTTCGAACAAATGGAAGACTATTCGTACGCCCTAGTGGCTGTCGCAACATATTCACTCTGTTCAAGTCATAGGGAAGACTTCCAACGAGCTGTTGATCGTTACAAAACTAAGGGCTATTGGAACTGATTGGCTCGTCCACATACACGAGACTTTCCCGAGATAAAGAAAGAGGAATAAAACTAATGTTCGGTAGAAAAAAAATAATGTTGCTCGAGGCTCAAGTCGAAGAGAGCAAGTCTGAACTTGAGAAACTTGGCCGGATGGAAGTAAGCGAATATGCGAGTCTTCTTGACGATCTTAAGGTGCGAAAGAATAACGCTGACGATGCACTGAACGAGATTTTGCAGGAGACTCGCGAAAAGAAAAATGAGTTAGTAGAAATTGATGACCAGCGAATTTTGCAGGACGTGGGGATTTACCAAATCAAGCATCCGCTGGCTAACGCAACTGCGTACAAGGAGCGGCTAAAAGAAGTCACGCAGCTACGAAAGGCTGAATTGAGTCGTCTAATTAAAAGTGGTGGAGAAACAACCTGGACAGTTGGAGACTCAAAAGTTGAAGGCCGAAAAATGGTCAAACAGACACAACGGCTGATGTTAGAGGCGTACAACTCTGCTTTGGAAAATTCCGTTCGAACAATGAAGCCATATACGCTAGATCGAGCCATTGATCGTATGGAAAAAGTTGAGGATCGGGCAAATAAAAATGGTGAAGTACTTGGAATACGCATCTCCGACGAGTACCACCGAATAGGTATTCTCGAATTAGAATTGACCGCCGACTACCTCGTGAAAAAAGAGGAAGAGAAGGAAGACTTGCGGGCGGAGCGCGAGATGGAACGGGAGAATAAGCAAGCTCAGAAAGAATTTGATGCTGAAAAGAAACGGCTACAGAAACAACGAGAATTGAACTTAAAAGCACTCGCTGCGTTATCTAAAGACAGAGTTGAAGAGCGTGGGCAACTGGAAAAAGTGATTTCTTCGATTGAGGGTGACATTGAAGAAGTTGAAAGCCGTGCAGCAAATACGCGCACCGGATTCGTTTACGTAATCTCCAATGTTGGATCATTTGGCCCAGACATCATCAAGGTGGGGCTTACCAGGAGACTCGACCCAACCCTGCGTGTGAGAGAACTGGGAGACGCATCGGTTCCATTCAAATTTGACGTGCACGCACTCATTTTCAGCCACGACGCTGTGACATTAGAAAAAGATCTTCACGAAAGACTTAAGGAATTTCGTGTCAATGCCGTCAATCAGCGGCGTGAATTCTTCTACGCAACACCAGACCAAGTCAAGGAGATAATTGAGGAGTTCGGTACTGAATATCTACTTGAATACGACGTCGATGCGGAAGCTTACGAATGGCACGAGTCCGGTGGGCCGGGTCGCCGAATAAGTATTCAAGACGACCGTATCGAGCGACAAGCTCAAGATGAAGGACAGCAATCTGACCTGAACGTGACATCGGTGCGGGAGATAATGGATCTGGTCGAAGCAGATGAACAGTGACGTCTCCAAGTCGACGACAACACATACGTGAATTTTTGGCTTTTCAACCACCCCCGGGGTAGAAGTAACGTCAGCAAATACGAAAAATACGAAGACTGATTTCGCCGTGAATTATCGCCATGCCTCCACGTTGAGTGCGATTGCTGATGACACAGTCACCGACACGGCTGCATGGCGTAAAAGCCCGATCGAGAAGCGAGGAGTAGTTGATGGGTAAGACGAAGCGTGGTTACGAGATCAGACCGGGCGCGAACTTGAAAAACGCAGGCCTGGAAGACGCGAACTTGACCGGCGCCAAACTGTCTGGGGCGAACTTGACTGGCGCGTATCTAGAACGTGCCAACTTGACCGACGCGAACTTGACCGGGGCGAACTTAACTGACGCGCACCTAGATGGTGCCAACCTGACCCGAGCTGACCTGACCGGCGCGAACCTGGGCGATTGGGGTGACTTATCGTGCACGAAGCTGACCGGTACGAATCTAACTGGCGTCGATTTGACACGCATCAACTTGTTCCGGTCGCCCAAGATTGATCTGTCCACCGCGAACCTGACCGGCACAAATCTAACCGCAGTAGACCTAAGAAGAAAATTTAAACTGCGGGGCGCGAATCTGACCGGCGCAAACCTGAGGGACGCGGATCTGCGGGGCGTAGACCTGACCGGCGCGAACCTGTCCGGTGCAAACCTGAGGGACGCGGATCTGAAGGGCGTGGACCTGACCGGCGCGAACCTGACGAATGCGAACCTGAGTGGTGCGTTGCTGCGCAAGGCGAACCTGACCGGCGCGAAGCTAGATGGGGTGAATCTTAAGCTCACGATCCTAGATGAAGTTGATTTATCCGTTGTCGATTTAGATGACGCCGATTTATCCGCTGCCCACTCGTCTGTCCTGAACGGGATTCTTGGACACACGGCTAGGGAAGACTTGAGTGTTAAAAATCTAATCGAGGTGAGCTTGGGTCACGCCGTGGGCTCAGAGACGACTCGTGGCAGGTTCTGTCTGACTTGCCCGTATGAAGGTGACGTGGACGAGGAGTTCTGCCCCGACTGTTTCGTTGTTCTTGACGGGAATACACGCATTCAACAGCCACTGAGTCGGGTCAAGTATGCAAGACACAAGACCTACAGTGACAGTCCCAATCCAAATAAGAGCTTCTCTTACAGTTGGGAGGAGGACACCACTCCTGTCCCTTATATGGCGGAGGAGGGGTCTACGTATCCGCGAAACGTGGCGGGTAGGGAGGTAAGGAAACTCACCCGCACCTTAAACAGACTGACCAAGGACCTCGATTACATGGTTCGGGTATCTCGGTACCACACTTGGCGTGGGACAGACGTGAGATTAAAACTTGATGACTGCTGCTATCTGTGCGGCCGGTTGACTGATCCGACAAGCAGTCACGGCATGTACCCGACAGTTGACCACGTAATTCCGCAAGCAGCCGTGGAGGATTCTAGGCAGGTTCCTGCTTCTGTGGTGTACAGCACCAGCAACCTCCGATCTGCACACATGTTGTGTAACACGAGGAAGAATGACAAGAACCTGGGCGACCTGGAACTTCCCTACGATCCACCCCAGGACTGGGACGCCACCGACATCGCAGAACGTTGGGCGCTGTACGACCTCATCATCGCGATACAGGACAGACTTCGGGAACTTCGAGGCTATGTGCCACAGAAAACATGGGATTCAGTCGTCGTTGCATATAGAGGCCGTGAGGACCAGCAACACAAAATGGCGGTCCTGAAGCTACCTGAAAAACTCCCGATCGTGGGGTCCTAATGGTTTTGATGGTCAAACACAACAGTCGTCAAATGTGAAGCACAGCCCGAAACAGCCTCGAGGGGTGTAGGTCAGACGTCGGGTGTGTTGTTGTTCCCTGTGGGGGGAACCGAAGGGGGGTCGGATGCGTCCAAAACATATGAGCAAGTACTGCGGAGGATGCGGCACCACCCAACCCTCAGTGATGTTCGATAACGATAGGGACGAGAAGGATGGGCTAACAACTATGTGTGCGGCATGCGATCGAGCATATTCACAGGCATATCGCCTATCTGAAAAAAATCGCACACCCGTGCCTCTGACTGCACATGAGTTGCAGGTTCTGGCGGCGGAGAAGTTGGCAAGAGACAACGAAATAAAACATCGCCGCCGGGCTCGTAAGCTCGCAAATGGCGTCAACCTTGTGAAGGCCACTGAAATGGTTGCTATTGCTGCCCGGCCTTGTACAGCGTGTGCAGCCCCAGCACCCTCAACTGTGGATCACGTTATTCCTATTGCCCGTGGTGGTCCACACTCGATAGGCAACTTGATGCCGCTGTGCAGGTCATGCAACTCGTCGAAGCACGATATGTTGTGGATCGAGTGGAAGTACAGCAACCGGCCACAGGCCGTCTTAGCATTTGCATCGTAGGCCGTTCCTGTTGTTGTGTTTGAGGGTCGAGACGCCTGCGAATCTGGGATACTAATTTCGAGGCGAGGAGTAGTTGATGGGTTTATTGGATAAGAGGGTTCATGGTTACGCGATCAAGCCTGGCGCGCAGTTGCGTGGCGCGTTACTTACACACGCGGATCTGTGGCGCGTGGACCTGTCCGAGGCGAACATGGAGCGTGCGATGCTGTACGGGGCCTGGCTGGAGGAGGCGAACCTGTCCTACGCGGTCCTGCAATACGCAGAACTAGGGATGGCGAACCTGACCGGCGCGAACCTGAATGGCGCGAACCTGAATGGCGCGAACCTGACTCAGGCGAACCTGACCGGTGCGAACCTGTCCAAGGCGAACCTGCGTCGCGCTAATTTTTATGCCAGTTCCCTGAACGGCGCGGACCTGTCCGGCGCGAACCTACGCGGCGCGTACCTTAAGGGCGTGCACCTGGGCGTGAACCTGACGAACGCGGACCTGACCAAGGCGGACCTCACTGGCGCGAACCTGAATGGCGCGAACCTGAATGGCGCGAACCTGACCCGCGCTGACCTGACTGATGCGTACCTGGGAGACGCGAGTCTGGATGACGCTATCTGCTACTACACGACGATAGCCGATGGCCGCTTCCATCACTCCTGAATAGGGCAGCACAATCACCGGCCAAGCAGAGAGGTGTAATTTTTGATCAGCACGAAGCGTTGGGGTCGCCTGCCTAGTTGGTGAGTAGTTCCCGGAGTGTGGTCGTCGCGGATTCAGCGGCCACCCTGTCCCCGATACTCGTCGCAGTCGCAAGTCGGAGCGCGTTATCGAGGATCACTGACGAGTGCTTGGAACTGATCCTCTTGCGTGCAGCCTGGGCGGCTTCACGTTGTGGCGCGAGTACTTCTCTGGCGAGGTCTCTGTATCCAGATGCACGCGGATCGTTCATATTCACGACTACAGGCTACCGCAAATTGGCGCACAATTGGCGCACAAATGGCCTAAAACAGGAAACGGGCTCTGAGTGTAATCCTCGAAACCCGTTGCGCTGCAACACTTATTGGTAGTGGGCGATACAGGAATCGAACCTGTGACCTCTTCCATGTCAAGGAAGCGCGCTAACCCCTGCGCCAATCGCCCGAGTGAAGACTTGCCCTAAACCTTTCACGGCTCATTTCGCTGTGTTAGCCAATAATTAGCCGTTCACCGTCGAGGTCAAGCAAAAAAATTAGTCTCTCCATGCCGGGATACGCGCAGAAGACTACCGCATAAAGTCATGCTCGCCATCATGGGTCAATGCAAGTCCTGCAGGCAGTCATTCAAGTTCCTTACTGGGCGAAATCTTCGCTTGTGAGGCATTGAAATGCCTATTGTGAAGAGTGTGATGCCAGCTCACGCTTGTGGCCGGTGTTAAGTTGCTGAGTTGAGAGTACTTTTCGCAATGCGGTGGCAAGGGCCCGTAATCAAGGAGTGACGTGTTAAGAATTCGTCCGTTCAAGGTTGCGGCTCTGACTTTGACTGTGGTAACCGTCATGCTGGCTGGCCAGAGCCTGACAACGCTTGCGGCGCGACCGAACATTACCCCCAACCTCATCGCAATACGCGATCTTGCGCGGGATGCCTACGTGTGGGGTTTGGCCCCTGAATTTGTGTACCGCTTTTCCAACTATCAGGAACTAGTGAGCGCTCCCGTCAATACGCTCAAATATGGAAATAATGAAGCAGCCTGGAACAACAACGCCACGAATGCAGGGGATTCATCCATCCTGTACGTCAACGGCTTCGTGGACTTCAACGCTTCCAAGGGTGAGCGAATGGTGCTCACAGTGCCTCCAACGACCGGACAGTATTACGTTGCCAATTACTTGGATAACTTTGTCAACGGTATTGGCAGCATCGGTAACCGAACTACTCCGACTTCGACGTCTACGTCCTATATTTTGGTCGGCCCTAACGACCCCGCGGCGTCACAATCGACTTTAAGACTGAACGGTCAGGTGTATCCCGTCATGGCGAGCACCTCGAATCTCAACTGGCTGCTCGTCCGCATCAGGGCGAACTCGCTCACATCGTCTGAGGACCCGAATTCCGTTGCGAATGTCCGCACGAACGTTGTCCAAAAGTTTGCGCTCAATACTTTGACGCAATTCCAGGCCAACAAGTACGTTCCTGTTTATCCCACTACCTTCGACAACTTCGTCCCCAGCGGTCAACAGTTGGAAGAGGCTCAGGCTTGGAAGTCTGCGCCAACAAACGCCTTAGCTTTTTTCACACAAGTGGGGCGGAGTGTATTTGACAGCCCCTTGCCGACTGCGGAAACTGCCATGAACGGCACACCCATAACTGCTCTACCTGATTGGTATATCCCTGACAACGGGTCATCTTCGATGTACAACATGCCATCGTTTGACCAACAACCCACCCTGGACAGATTTGCACCCATTGGACTAACGGCGGCTGGGTTCACCGCTCCCAGCGACTGGGGTGCTGAACAGTTCGCTGCACTGGAAATCGGCTTTCAGCGAGGGGTATCGGACGTTCAGGCTTTGGCGGCAACTGGCACGGCGAAAGCAGCGACCAACTACTGGACCTACCTGAACAAAATGATTGGCACCTACCCAAACACGCCCGTTGGTTACATTGCGCGCGCGGTGGTGGTTCTTGCCGGCGGTTCGGCAAATGTGCCCTTGGACGCGGTCTACCCCACGATGAACTCCAATGACGGTAACAGCCAGTTGGATGGGAACAACACCTACTCGATTACCTTTAAGGTGCCGGCCTCAAGCTATACGAGCTACCCTGTCGAGGGAATTTTGCCTCCTATGGTGAAACAGAACGGCAAGGTGGCCGGCTTCTGGTCACTCGAGGTGTACCAACCGGACGCATCATCTAGTTCTGCTCCCTTTATTCCACAAACGAGCGCATTGAACACGGCGTACTCAGACGCTTCGAGCACTCAAATCGTTTCGGTGAGTGGAAACACCCTGACCGTGAATGCCCCTGCATGGGGACCAATCGAACAGAGCTCCCCAATGGTGTTTGGGTCTAATGCGGCCGAATACGGACTGGAGCCTGGTGCGGTTTACTACGTGGCCACACAACCGAACCAGCCGGCAGCTGGCCAGTATGCCTTCGAGTTGTCGCGCACGTGGTCGCAGGAATTGTCCCCAGGGAATGTCCCCGTCCAGCAAAGTGGATCCTTGGGTGGAAAGGCGGGCGACGTGGTTTCGCTACTGCCTGGATCAGGCACGTTGACTTTTGGACTTGTTCAACCGGTCTCGCAGTTGGGTTCGGATCAACTAGATGCCGGAAACCTTGCCCTCAATAGCGACGGTTCGGTGACGATCTGGCTCGCACCCACTCTTCCAGCGGGCGCGCAGGCTTCGAACTGGATTCCCACGCCCAATTCGGCCTACTACGACGAGTTGTATGGGGCAGAGGCGGCGGTTTCGACCAATATTCAGGCAATGATCCGAATGTATTACCCGACTCCGGGTGACCAGCCTCCTTCCATCCTCCCTTACAGCGAATCAGTATCAACGACATACGTACCGCCCAAGATGATCCTTGTTCCGGCGGCTTTACGGAACCCCGGCAAAGCCGAGTTGGTTCGACCGGGTGTCGTGCTTCTCAGCGACAAACAGGCTGAGAGGGTGAAGGATCGGACCATGGTTCACGCCCCCAACGTGCGCTTGTCACGTGCCCCGGTCGTAAAAACGGAGGCGGGCCAGCCATTGGGATTGGTTGCTGGTGGGCTCAAGCCATTGAGTGATTACACAGTTAGTCTGATTCAGCCCGAAACTGATGCGATCGTGGGCACGGTCAGATCCAATGCCGAAGGAGTGGTTGCGCTTCCTGTAATCCGGATCGATTTGTCCGGTCGGTACACGCTGGCCCTGAAGCCTACGGCTGGCGGGCCGGCAAGGTATGTCAAGTTCCGATCGGATGTGCGCGCCAACAAGTGAAAGCCAACGGGAGAATCACCTACCGCTTCCACTGCGCTCGTCGTCTTTGGATTTTGTGAGGTGGAGACGGGATTCGAACCCGTGTACACGGCTTTGCAGGCCGTTGCCTCGCCTCTCGGCCACTCCACCAGATGGGCTATTGAATTGCTTTACCCTTCGAGCGGACGACGGGATTCGAACCCGCGACCCTCACCTTGGCAAGGTGATGCGCTACCAGCTGCGCTACGTCCGCACGCTCACCGACTCTCATCTGTGAAGCGAGACCAAACACTATATGACAGCAATTAGCAGACCCGAAGCGGTCGCCCCGAAATGACCCGGCAGGCTAGCGTCATGGACGAGGGTTCGGGCGAACGCGAGATGTTGCCTTCGGCCCCCATGGCTCGATTTGGGAATCAATACGCCTACGACCTGGTTGAGGTGACCCACGACGTTGCTCGGGTGGAATTTGGGGGGCGCTGGGCCGTCTTGATTCCGTTTTCAGGGGAATCGGTGTTTGCGAGGTTCAGCTCCTGGGAAGGAACTCCTCGCGCGGGAACGGTTGGCACCTGGTCCGGGGTGGAATTCACCGGGTGGACCAGTTCAATGGATCAAGGTTCCTATGAACAAGCAGTGGAGCGCACCCGCACAGCGATCTCTGCAGGCAATGTGTACCAAGCAAATATTTGTCGGGTACGTTCGCAGGCCTTCGATCACTCAAGCGACATCATGGCCTTAGACGAACTTCTCGCGGCAGGAAATCCAGCCCCGCACTCTGGTGGACTTCGAATTCCTGAACTAGGGGTCTTCGTTGCTTGTGCGAGCCCGGAGCTGTACCTATCACGATCGGGGTCGACCTTGGCTTGTAAGCCGATTAAAGGAACAGCCCGTAAGCCCGAGGAGTTATTGGAGAAAGACCGGGCAGAAAATATCATGATTGTCGACCTTGTTCGGAACGACATGTCACGTTGTTGCACGGTCGGGAGTGTCAAGGCCGTTGACCTTCTCGATGTCCAGCGTCACCCGGGACTGGTTCACCTCGTGTCAACGGTTCAAGGTGAACTCCAGCCATCAGTTGGCTGGGGCGAGATTATTGACTCAACTTTCCCGCCGGGATCAATTACGGGGGCACCCAAGATTGCTGCACTTGACCTGATCGAGTCACTTGAGCCCGAAGCTAGAGGTCCGTATTGTGGTGCTTTTGGTTGGATTGATTCAGACGCTCAGACTGCAAACCTGGCAGTTGCGATCCGCACTTTTTGGGTTGACCAAGATCAACTCAAGTTCGGAACCGGTGCTGGCATCACGTGGGGGTCTGATCCTAAGCAAGAGTGGGATGAAACCGAACTAAAGGCGAGACACTTGGCGAATATCGCGGCTCTTTCGAGTGACCAAGAATGAATATAATTCAATGGCAGCAGGGCCGGTGGGTTTCCGCGGAAACAATTGCACTTACTCAAGAAGTGTTAACCGGCCGGGGTGTCTTCGAAACAATTCTGGTGGAAGATCAGGTTCCGTTGTTCTTGGAAGAGCATCTGACTCGTTTACTTAATTCTTGCACGATCAGTGGACTGTTGTTCCCTGATCTTGATGCAATTCGAGTTGGAGTGAATAAGCTTGTGGCATCGCACGGGCTTGCACCACGTGCGCGACTTCGCGTAACGTTTTTTGGCGGAGACGACCTTGTGCTTTCAGTAGTTGATATTGATGCATGGCCCCCAAGTGCCAGTGTCGTCTTGGCTCCGTGGACTCGGAATGCGCATTCGGCGATTGCAGGTGCCAAGTCGGTGTCCTATGCCGAGAATGTGGTCGCGTTGGACTGGGCTCAATCACTAGGGTTCTCGGAAGCGTTATTCCTTGACGCATCAGGTCACCTTTCGGAGGCAAGCACGAGCAATATCGTGTTAGTGATCGACGAAGTGGCGGTGACTCCGGGGTTGACCACCGGGTGTTTGCCGGGGATCACTCGTTCAGTTCTGCTCGAACTCGGGTTAGTCATTGAGGCTGAAATTGACGTAAAGGATTTGGAGCAAGCGAGTTCGGCGGCGTTGTTATCCAGTACTAGGGGGGTCCAGCCGATTCGCTCTGTCGCTGTTGGTGGTACCGAATGGATATTTGACGTCTCATGTGATGGCTTGCAATTTATAGGCGACTCTTATCTTGCTCGGGTTAGATTAGAAAAAGAAAGTTGGGCGAGACTCCCGAAGGAATCCCGCCCAACCTAATATTTCATCTGTGTTTAACGCCCGGTGTAGTTACGGGCAGTTTTGAACGGTTGCCACTGTCCGGAGATCCCGGGTGCTTTACCGATCACGGTGCAGGTTCCCTTGTTCTTGATCTTTAAGGTGACTGAACCGTTATTGGGGTAGAGCAATTTGCAGTGCTTCTTGCCTGGTTTCTTGATCTTCCAAGTGATGTTCTGTCCGGCATTAGTGTCCTGCTGGCTTGGGGATTCCAGAACGAGAACGCGCTTGACCTTGTAGCGGCCTGATGGTGGTGCCGAAAGGGTCGCTGTTTGTGTTCCTGGAACGAGGTTAATCGTGTAGTTGTAGGTGACTCCGGCGTATCCGTTGCCCCCGGCAGAAGTGGCCTTCATGTTGCAGGCCCCTGTGCCAGCGTTGACGGTCAACGTGAGACCGGTTACCTGGCAAGGTCCAGTTTCACTCAACGATACGGGAGCACCGGAGAGCGTGCTTGCCTGGAACGCAAAGTTGGAACCATTACCCATGTTGTAGCTGCCACCATTGGTCCAAGGTCCCCAACCTGGCTGCACGAGAGTGATTACGTCGGTTGCTGCAGGTGCACTGTTAACGGTGATCGTCTCTGAGGTTGATCCTGAGCCACCTGTGTTCGTCGTGTAGCTGGCACCAAGAGTGATCTTGCCTGCAATGTTGGGGGTCCAAGTAAATGACGCCTTTCCATTGCTAATTGGGATCGAAGCGCTGATTGGTGCGCCATTGACGGTGAAACCCACTGAACCTTGGGTGTTGGATGGGAACACTGACGCTGTCAGAACAACCGGAGTGCTGAGGTTCATGGTGGGTGGTGCGGAAATGGAAATCGTGTTTCCACTCGGCGTTGCGATCACAGAGTCTTGAATCGATGTTGATCCGGTGGCCATACTTCCTGCTGAAGGAATGTAAGTTGCGATGAAAAAATACGTGCCAGCGGCCGGTGGAGTCCAACGGAAGTATGCGTAGGACTGTCCTGAGGCTGGGCCGTTTGTCAGCCCCATTGTCGTGATGGTCGCGTTATTAGCGTCGGTGATCCGAACTTGACCCGGTGGGTTGTACTGACTTCCCCCAGAACTGGTGACAGTCGCTGTGATTGTTATTGACTTACCCAGGGTCGCTGTGTTGGGAGCGGCGATAGCTGTTGTGGTAGCAACAACGCCAACAATGTTCAAAGTAACCGTGTTGGAGATCGAAGCGCCCGAATCTTGATCGGCGACGAAGAGATTCAGGGTTTGGGCATTTGCTGGCGTGACGAAAGTGAAGAGTGCGCTGGGGTCACCGAGCCCGACGATCTGGTAGGCGTAGCCCTGTCCATTTGTGTCCTCGAGAACCAGGTTGCCAGCAGGTGGATTGGGAAGGGTGAATGTGACCTGCTGTGAGGGATTGGCACTTGATGGCCCGGTGAGGGTTCCAGCGGCCTGTGCAGCTGGGCTGCCAATTGCTATGGCCCCTGTCACGAGGGTGAAACTGGCCAGCACACCGATTGTGCGACGCAGATGGGGAGACAACTTCATCAACCTACTCCTTTGTACATACAGATCCTGCATGTGTTGATTTGAATATTTGCTTAAACGTAACCCGTAAATACATGAATCCATGTATTTCCCGGCGGCAGTTGACTGTTTCGGCGCTGCTGCCGAATGGCCTTGTAGGTTGCGTAGTACGGTTAAGCGCTGTTCCGGGCGATTGGCTCAGTGGTAGAGCACTCGCTTCACACGCGAGGGGTCACTGGTTCGAACCCAGTATCGCCCACCGGAAATGACGTGGAAATTGGAAAATTGGAGGAATCCCGTGCAGGTCACAGTCGTAGAAGAAGCTGGATCACGGGTCGCTGAGCTTGAAGCTGGTACCAGCGCTGTGGAACTGTTCCCCAAGCAGAGCGGGGTTGTTGCTGCGAGAGTGAATGGTGTGACGGTTGATCTGGTTGCTCCCTTGAGTGAAGGTGACACGGTCAGCGGTGTTCACATTTCCAGTCCAGAAGGTTTGTCAATCCTGCGTCACTCGGCGGCTCACGTTGCCGCTCAGGCCACCCAGAAGTTGATCCCGACCGCTAAGTTGGGAATTGGACCACCCATCACTGACGGGTTTTATTACGAGTTTGATCTTCCCGAGCCACTCAAGCCTGAGGATTTAGTTGCGATTGAAAAAGAAATGGTGGCGATCGTCAAGAGCCGTCAGCGTTTTAGTCGGCGGGTCGTCAGTCGTGAGGAAGCAGTTGCAGAACTCGCTTTAGAGCCGTACAAGCTGCGACTTATTGGTGCTGATTCGGGTGCACAGGTTCTTGACCCCGAGGTCATGGAAGTTGGCGGGTCCGAACTCACCATTTATGACAACGTGGATGCAAAGTCCGGTGAGATCTGCTGGAGTGATTTATGTCGCGGACCACACGTACCTGACACGTCCTATATTCCCCAGAATGCCGTGAAGGTCATGCGCTCCTCTGCCGCTTACTGGTTGGGGGATCAAAAGCAGGAGTCACTGCAAAGACTTTATGGAACAGCGTGGGCGAGCAAGGAAGATTTGCGGGCGTACCTCGAATTTCTGGCAGAAGCTGAAAAGCGAGACCACCGCAAATTAGGCACCGAGCTGGACTTGTTCTCCTTCCCTGAAGAAGTCGGGTCTGGCTTGGCGGTCTTCCACCCCAAAGGCGGAATCGTTCGCCGGGTCATGGAGGACTACTCCCGCAAGCGGCACGAAGAAGCGGGTTACGAGTTTGTGAATACCCCGCATATAACTAAAGCTGCACTTTTTGAACAATCTGGTCACCTTGATTGGTATGCAGACGGAATGTATCCACCCATGCATCTCGATGCGGAGTATCACCTTGATGGACAATTAAAACGTCAAGGGGCGGATTACTATCTCAAGCCAATGAACTGCCCCATGCATAACCTGATCTTCTCAGCGCGCGGACGTTCCTACCGTGAATTGCCATTGCGTCTCTTTGAATTCGGCACCGTTTATCGGTATGAGAAATCAGGGGTTGTGCACGGACTCACACGCGCCCGCGGGTTCACTCAGGACGATGCACATATTTATTGCACCCTGGAACAACTTCCCGGCGAGTTAAACTCTCTCTTGGACTTTGTGCTGGGGCTGCTGCGCGACTACGGATTGACCGATTTCTACTTGGAACTATCGACTAAGAATCCCGAAAAGTGCGTTGGTACGGATGAAGAGTGGGAGGTTGCCACCGAGTTCCTGCGCCTTGCTGCGGAAAAGCAAAACCTTGAACTGGTACTCGACGAAGGTGGTGCAGCGTTTTACGGCCCCAAGATTTCGGTACAGGCAAGAGACGCAATCGGTCGCACCTGGCAAATGTCAACGATTCAAGTTGACTTCCAGTTGCCCCAACGCTTTGACCTTGAGTACCAAGGGTCTGACGGTGTTAAGCAACGACCGATCATGGTGCACCGGGCGCTTTTTGGCTCAATTGAGCGTTTCTTCGCTGTGTTATTGGAGCACTATGCGGGCGCGTTCCCGCCGTGGCTGGCTCCCGTGCAGGTCGAAGGGATTCCGATCTCGGACGCTCACGTTGACTACCTTGAAGGTGTTGCATTGCAAATGCGGACAGAGGGGATTCGCATCGAAGTGGATTCATCCGATGACCGCATGCAGAAAAAGATTCGTAACGCACAGAAACAGAAAGTTCCGTTCATGCTGATTGCGGGGGACGAGGATGTTGCGGCCGGTGCTGTTTCATTCCGGTACCGGGATGGAACGCAAAAAAACGGCGTGTTGATCGCCGATGCGATTGCAGAGATCACTTCTGCTATCGCTGATCGGGTTCAGGTCTAACGTGACCCAGTCGTGGGATCGGATTTACACACCGCACAGGTTGGAATACTTGCGTGGTGGCAACAATCCTGACCGCTGCCCGTTTTGCGCCGCACCCGACTTGGATGGAAGCGAAGAACTCGATCTGGTTGCCCATCGGGGTGCATTCGCGTATGTCGTCATGAATTTGTATCCCTACAACGCGGGTCACATTCTGATTTGCCCTTACCGCCATGTCGCGGACTACACCGATTTAACCGACTTAGAGCGTGATGAAATCGCTAGGCTCACGCAGGAGGCCATGGAGACGTTGCGAGTGGTGTCTGGGGCGCAAGGCTTCAACCTCGGTATGAATCAGGGATCGATTTCAGGTGCGGGGATTGCAGCGCACCTGCATCAACATGTTGTTCCTCGCTGGGGCGGGGATGCTAACTTCATGCCGATTATTGGTGAGACAAAAGTGTTGCCGCAACTACTTACTCAAACACGTGATCTATTGCAAGAGGGTTGGATTTCGCGCGCTGAATAAGTGAGCCGGGAACGAGTTCTGTGCGTGTTTTGACAACAACTACTTCACCCTGGACCGCTGTGTGTTGTTGCTCACCTCGGCTTCCGGTGATCTGCTGAATCTCGATCTTCGTTTCGTGAGCGTAGTAGGCACCGAGGGTGAGTTCCCCTTGCCACACGCGCACGGAGTTGTTGGTAAGTGCGGTTGCAATGAGTTCCGATGTATCCGATTGGGTTGGTGTCCACGAATGGCTGTCGAGTTCCGTGGCGAACTGCGCCAATTCACTAATTCCAATTGGCCCCTCGATCGCAAACACTGGAATAATTTCGCTTCGGGCGGCTGCCGTTAAGAGTTCCTCACGCAATTGGTCGGCGGAATCAAAGCCGTGGGCTAAAACGGACCGGGTAAGAGTGTCGTCTGTGCTGGTAACAACTACCGCATTTGTGAGTGCCTCAAGGTGGGATTCGATCAAGTCGTAGTGGCCAGATTCAAGTTCGTGGGTAGTTGTTGTTCCCTGCTCGTCTTGGATTCGGATCTCTAGGTCGACCAGGTCCAAAATTGCGTTGACCAAAGGTTCTTCCCCGTCAACTGACTCAGCAAGAACCGGCAGTGTGATGGCAACTGCGTGGTGTCCCTGATCCATGACACGTGAAATGACGGCCAAAGTTTCGTCGAAGTTTGCCCTTGGTGCATCAAGTCCGGTAATCGCGACCATGAGTGGGTGGTGTTGGGCGACCTCTTGGGCCCGTGCGATTGATTCTGCGTCTATTCCCGCCGAGCTGTCGACCACAAGGAGTGCGATATCAGCGCCCCAACAGATAAATGAGCCAAGTGCGAAAGGGGAAAACTGTTCGGGTAGTGCGGGAAACGCGTTCAGGGAAACCATTGCCCCGAATGTGATTGTCGAGTCAGCCGTATTTTCGCCCACAATGTGTGCTTCTTGGAAGTTTCTGTACCTGTTGAGTCTTTGGGACAGGTGTTGTGCGAGAAGTGGATCGGTCGCAAGCACTGCGATTGATGCATTGTTTGGCACGGGCGGACGGTAGCATCCACGCAATGCTCAATAACCCTAAAGCACGCAAGGCGGTCAGCGGGCTGCTTGACCCGCCCGCAAAACTTCTACTGCGCCTACGGATCTCACCCGATGCGGTGACGGTTGTTGGCACTTTGGGCGCGGTTGCCGTGTCGGTTGTGTTTCTGGCCCAAGGCAGTTTCGTGCTGGGCGTTATAGGAGTGGTTGTGTTCGCGCTGGCCGACCTGCTTGACGGTGCTATGGCGCGGATGAAGGGCACGAGCGGTCCTTGGGGTAATTTTCTTGACGCGTCCTTGGATCGGGTAGCTGACGGCGCAATTTTCGGATCGGTGGCTTTCTGGGCGGCTACGAGTGGGGAAATGTGGCTGGCTGCAGGCACGCTCATTGCACTTGTTGCAGGTCAGGTCACGAGTTACACGAAGGCTCGAGCAGAGGCCGTCGGAGCGGAAGCAAACGTTGGAATTGTTGAACGGGCTGAACGTCTAATTGCGATCCTTGCTGCGTTGTTTCTCTCAGGTGTTGGTGTCCCGTGGGTTCTCGACATTGTGGTTTGGGCGCTCGCAATCCTTGGTTTGGCGACCGTAGTGCAGCGGATGGTCCATGTACGCAAGCAACTCAAGCCTCGTAGTGACAACTCGTAGCGGGATTAAATAGTGGCAAATTCACAAGCCGTCATTGACTCGGCAACCAATTGGGCGTACGCCGCTGGCTGGGCCGCGACTAAACGGATGCCTGAACGTGCGGCGCAACAGGTTTTTCGGACGGCGGCGGACACTTTGTGGTGGCAGAACGCAGGTGGTGTGGATCAACTGAACAAAAATTTGTTAAGGGTTCGACCCGATTTAGATGCCAACGAGTTGAACACACTCAGCAGGGCTGGGATGCGCAGCTACATGCGGTACTGGTGTGAAGCATTCCGTCTGCCCAAAATGCAACCAGAACAGATCAATGAACGATTCGAGTTACGCGGCGTGGAACTCTTGGACGCAGCCCTTGACAGCGGCACTGGAGCGCTCATGATCCCCGGACACATGGCGAACTGGGACCTGGCAGGTGCCTGGGCCACACAGCGGTACGGCCAACTAACAACGGTCGCGGAGCGTTTAAAACCTGAGAAACTCTTTGACCAGTTTGTGTCCTACCGCGAGTCACTGGGAATGGAAGTGCTTCCGCTCGGAGATCCAGATGTGATGCGTAATTTGATAGAGCGCTTACGCGCCGGCGGATTGGTTGCGTTACTGGGGGATCGCGACATTTCGCGTAATGGCCTTGAAGTCGACTTCTTTGGTGAGAAAGCATCCTTCCCTGCGGGTCCGGCAACCCTCGCGCTCGTGACGGGAGCGCCGCTGTACCCGGTCACCATGCACTATGAAGGCCCACGGACGATTGGGGTTGTGCACGAGCGAATCTCCATCCCGCAGGAGTTGCCCAAAGTCGAACGGGTCGCACACATGACACAGCAGATTGCTAGTGCCTTTGAGTTGGGGATCTACGCACACCCTGAGGATTGGCACATGCTGCAAAAGATTTGGGTTTCCGACAGGGGTAAGCGGTGACCATTAAGAAAATAGGACTTGTGTGCCCGTACTCGTGGGACGTCCCTGGGGGTGTTCGCAGCCACGTTGCCGATCTGGCTTTGACCCTGCAGATTAAGGGTTACGAAGTGAGCGTGCTGGCACCGGTTGAGGATCCAGATGCATTGCCGGACTACGTAGTTGACGGAGGTCGACCCACTGCGGTTTCCTACAATGGGGCAGTCGCACGGATGAGTTTCGGGGTTCGTGCAACGCGAAGGGTTCGCCAGTGGATCCGAGAGGGCGAATTTGATGTTGTTCACATTCACGAACCACTTGCGCCAAGTGCATCCCTGCTGACCTGCTGGGCGGCACGTGGACCACTCGTAGCCACCTGGCACTCCTCACATGAGCGTTCGCGAGTGCTTTCTGCCGGGTACTACGTTGCCCAAACCGCAATGGAAAAACTTCGTGGTCGGATCGCGGTCAGCGAAGCGGCGCGTGAAACTCTCGTCCGTCACATAGGCGGTGATGCCGTACTCATCCCTAACGGTGTTCGCGTCGCAGATTTTCGGGATCAAGAAAGTTTCTCTTTGGAAGGAACTCAAAAAATTCTGTTCCTGGGCAGGATAGACGAACCACGCAAAGGACTCGCGGTCCTACTCGAGGCATTGCCACATGTATTCGCTGAACTCGGCCGTTGTGAAGTAATTGTTGCCGGCCCCGGCGACCCAGAGGAGTTCAATGAACTCATTGATCCAGACTGGCGTGATCGGGTTCGCTTTGTTGGATCAATTTCCGACGAAGAAAAGAGGCGGACGTTGCGTCAAGTAGATCTCTATGTTGCACCGCATACTGGAGGGGAGTCCTTCGGTATCGTCTTGGCCGAAGCCATGGCAGCGGGAACAGCAGTTATTGCGTCGGATCTACCCGCGTTCGAGCGGGTGCTGCAGTCAGGTAAGGCGGGCAGGCTATTCCCTGTTGGGGACTCAAACACTCTAGGACGCGAGATCGTCGAGTTGTTGACCCATCCACAGCAGCGACAAGAGTTGGTTGAGGCTGGAAATATTCGCGTCATGGACTTTGATTGGGATCGTGTAGTTGAAGACGTCATAGCGGTCTATGAAGCAGTGCATTTACCCGGTGAAAAAGTGGAAGAAGACTTACGAGGTCAAGTTGTGGGACGCCTCGCCGGCAGGTTATCTCGCGAGACGCAGGAGCAACAATGACTTTCTGGCTGGTGGTGATTATTGCCGCGGTCCTGTTAGCGGCCATCTTGGCTTTCTACTTAAACATGACAGCTGGACGAATCGACCGGCTGCACAGGCGGATTGACGTTGCGCTCCTTTCACTTGATTCGCACTTGCTTCGAAGATCAGGCGTGACACTTGAATTGGCCGCCAGCGGCTTTCTCGACCCCGCGTCCTCTCTGCTTATTTCCGAAGCGGCGCACGCAGCCCGACTCTCTACGGATCTTTCCTCGACGCAGCGTGACACGGCAGAGTCTGAACTCACAGTTGCTTTGAATGCCGTTCTGGACCACGAGGAGATCGAGTTCATTGAGAGCGAAATCGCTGGACGAGAGATTCTTGCCGAGTTCACTGCCTCGGCAAAGCGAGTAGAACTCTCGCGTCGCTTTCTTAACGATGCAGTCCGGGCTTGTGTGCAATTAAGAACCCAGCGTTCAGTCAGGTGGTTCCACTTGGCCGGACACACGCCGATTCCTCACACCCGTGAGATATTCGACCATGTTGAGTTGACCCAGCGATCGTAGGTCCGGAAATGCCAACTCGGTATGGTTCGCCTATTATTAGAGTGTTGTTATTAGGGTGTTGTATTTACAAGAAAGTTAGTCACTTTAGTTTTGGTCATGAAACAGGATTCATCTAACGGGCACTTCAATCTATGAGGACGGCAAGCATGTCGAGTGAAATCAGTACCGGAACCACCCGTGTAAAGCGCGGAATGGCCGAAATGCTCAAGGGCGGCGTGATCATGGATGTGGTCAACGTTGAGCAAGCACAGATTGCGCAAGACGCGGGGGCTGTGGCAGTTATGGCGCTCGAGCGGGTCCCTGCAGATATTCGCGCAGAAGGCGGCGTTAGCCGCATGTCCGATCCAGACATGATTGACGCCATTAGGGCAGCGGTAAGTATCCCCGTTATGGCGAAGGCTCGGATCGGACATTTCGCTGAAGCTCAAGTTTTGGAATCCCTCGGTGTTGACTACATCGACGAGTCGGAAGTTCTCTCACCCGCCGACTACGCACATCACATCGATAAGTGGAAGTTCACGATTCCTTTCGTGTGTGGCGCTACTAACTTGGGTGAAGCACTACGTCGACTCACCGAGGGTGCAGCCATGATTCGCTCAAAGGGTGAAGCGGGTACCGGAGACGTGTCGAATGCGGTTACGCACATGCGCAAAATTCGCTCCGAAGTACTCAAACTCTCGTCAATGGCACCTGACGAGCTCTTTGTTGCTGCAAAAGAATTGCAAGCTCCCTATGACCTTGTGGCCGAAGTTGCCCGAACGGGCTCGCTGCCCACCGTCTTGTTCACGGCTGGTGGTATTGCAACTCCAGCAGATTGTGCGCTCATGATGCAGTTGGGAGCCGACGGAGTTTTCGTGGGTAGTGGGATCTTCAAGTCAGGTAATCCGGCGGAGAGGGCAGCCGCAGTTGTTCAGGCGACAATGCACTTCGATAACCCTGACGTTGTCGCAAAAGTAAGTCGCGGATTGGGCGAGGCAATGGTGGGGATCAACGTTGCGGACATCCCCGTTCACCACCGACTCGAAGATCGTGGCTGGTAACACTCCGTGAAGTCGGTTCCCGTAGTTGGGGTGCTGGCAATTCAAGGTGGAGTCCGCGAGCACTTACTGTCTTTGGAAAAAGCGGGTGCCAAATCTGTCACCGTCAAGACGTTGCGACAGTTGGGTGAGGTTGACGCGCTCGTGATCCCTGGCGGTGAGTCTACGACCATTGACAAGCTTGCTCGCAAATTCGGCTTGTTGGAGTACATGCGTGAAGCCCGGGCGGCAGGAATGCCCATGTATGGTTCTTGTGCGGGCATGATCATGCTCGCTGACCACATCCTGGGAGCGATAACAGACCAAGAATCGGTCGGGGGCCTTGACATCACGGTAGAGCGCAATGCATTTGGGCGTCAGAGCGAGTCCTTTGAAACGGGTATTTCCATCACAGGGATTCGTGAGCCAGAGCGGGAGTTCGAGGGAGTCTTTATTCGAGCTCCGTGGGTGAATTCCGCAGGCGAGTCCATTGAAGTAATCGCAAAGGTAAATTCAGGTGTTCACACGGGTAGAATCGTTGCGGTGCGAAGTGACACGTTGCTGGCGACGTCATTTCACCCGGAACTAACCGCGGACTCCAGGGTTCACGAACTATTTGTCGAGATGGTGAGGAAAGCATGAGTGGGCATTCCAAGTGGGCAACCACCAAACACAAAAAGGCTGTCATTGATGCCCGGCGCGGGAAGCTCTTTGCGAAGTTGATCAAAAACATTGAGGTGGCGGCTCGACAGGGCGGCGGGGACCTCGAGGGAAATCCCACACTGTTTGATGCTGTGCAAAAAGCACGTAAGAATTCGGTCCCCCTGGACAATATTGAACGGGCTGTTAAGCGTGGCTCGGGTGCAGAAACAGGTGGAGCCGACTGGCAGACAATCATGTACGAGGGTTACGGTCCCGGTGGGGTTGCGGTTCTCGTGGAATGCCTCACCGACAATCGCAATCGGGCGGCCTCGGATGTTCGAGTCGCAATGACCCGAAACGGCGGATCTATGGCGGACCCTGGCAGTGTTTCGTATTTATTTGGACGCAAGGGCGTTGTGATTGTGAACAAAGAATCCGAAGGAAATATCGTCACGGAAGATCAAATCCTTGACGCAGTACTTGAAGTGGGCGCGGAAGAAGTCAATGACCATGGTGAAGCATTTGAGGTTGTCTCTGAGGCAACCGATGTCGTTGCAGTCCGTACAGCACTTCAAGGCGTGGGAATTGATTACGAATCCGCAGAGGCAACCTTCATGCCCAGCATGACTGTGCCAATGGACGAAGACGGCGCACTTCAATTATTTCGCATGTTGGAAGCACTCGAAGACAGCGACGACGTGCAAAACGTTTACGCTAACTTTGACATCTCCGACGACATTATGGAAAAGATCGGATAGCTATGGCCGCTGAATCTGTTGGCAAACAGTTGCGCGGTTGGGATGCTGCCACATTTCGCACGGCTAGCGGAGATCCGAGTATGCGCTCCACGGTGGTTGCCATGGCAATCCTGGAGTCGGCACCGAACTGGGACCGGTTACGTGCCAGGCTTGAACGGCTTACGCTTTTCGTGCAAGAGCTACGCATGCGTCCGCTTTACGGCATGGTTGGTTTCTCGGCACCTCGATTGAGCGTTGACCCTGATTTTGATCTTGACTTCCACGTTCGTCGGTACCGATTACCTGAAGGCGGCAGCTGGACTGACCTGCTCGCAGACGCTCGCCGGATCAGTTTGAGCGATTTTGATCAGAACAGGCCACTGTGGGAGGCAACCCTTGTTGAGGGTTTACCCAATGGGCATAGTGCATTTCTTCTAAAGTTGCATCACTCAATCGCAGATGGTGCGGCCACGGTCATGATCGCGCTGACACTGTTCGAATTCGGCGTGGACACCAATCCAGAAGAACCTGTACCACCAGAAGCGCCCGTGGGTTTCGACGTCAGTTGGCAAGATGTTTTCCGGGCCAACTCAATGGACAATCTCTCCCGCGTGGTTGACGGAACAAAGGGGTTGTTGGGCACTGCCCTACGGCTTGCCAAAACATCCCTGACCGACCCATCTTTGGCTTTCGAAAAAACAGTTGAGACCGTGGGGTCGATCACGCGGGCGGCAACGGTCTACGACGCACCGCTTTCCCCGCTACTGACAGCCCGTGGAACCACCTACACTTTTGGAACTTTGGAGTTCCCATTTGAAGAGATTCGACAGGCTGCCAAGTCACGCGGACTCAGCGTCAACGACGCCTTTATGGCGGCGGTCATGACTGGCATGCAGACCTATCACGCCCGTCATGGCAGTTCGGCGCAGGAACTGCGCGTCAATGTGCCCATCTCCCTTCGCGGTGATGCTGGAGACCGAAGTGGGCAGGCAGCCAATGCGGTGGCTATTGCACGTTTTCCCATGCAAGTAGCGGGACAGTCAGCTGTCGAACTCATGAATCAAGCACATGAACTTGTGGCCAAGTGGCGAAGCGAACCCGCCATGCGACTCGCGGACCCACTCGCCGAAGTTAGTTGGTTCGTTCCAATCCCGATGCTGGCTTCAGTTGCCCGAGCGTCCGACATCACGACCAGCAACGTTCCCGGTCCGCCCATCCCGATCTACCTGGCAGGTAGCCGCATGATCGCCGTCTACCCACTAGTTGCCACCATCGGTGCGGCGGTCAATGTCACCATGGTCACTTATGATTCGAAAGCGTTTATTGGAGTGTCAACCGACGACAGGGCAATTGGTGACCATGTGGATTTAATGCATGATCTCCGCGCGGGCTTCCATGCCGTGACACTCGCGGGAGATACCCTCTAAACGCACGTCGGATCAAGCTGGTGCGCTGTTGGCACGAGGCACCGCCAGGGCAACGAGTGAAAGAGGATTCATGCGCGTACTGGGAATCGATCCAGGTCTCACCCGCTGCGGTGTAGCCGTGATCGACGGGACCCCCGGACGCCCGGTTCAGGCACATCATGTGGGTGTTATCACTACTCCCGCTGACAGTGAATTATGTGATCGACTCACCACCATTTACGAGCAACTCACCCTGCTGATCGAAAAATTCTCACCTGAAGTGATTGCTATCGAACGAGTATTTAGTCAACAGAACGTGCGTTCGGCTATGTCAACCGCGCAGGCGGCCGGGATCGGACTACTTCTGGCTGGGCAGAGAGGAATTAGTGTCGGCATGCACACTCCGACCGAAGTGAAAGCCGCAGTGACCGGAAATGGGCGTGCTGACAAAAATCAAGTAACCCTGATGGTGACAAAAATCGCCCGACTCAAGGCCGCGCCGAAACCAGCCGATGCAGCCGACGCACTTGCGATTGCAATCACTGCGGCGTGGCGCGGAAGTGCGTCGAAGAAGTACGAAGATGCCAAGAATCAAGTCGGGCGAAGGGCTATGTCTAAATGATTACATTTATTCGTGGTGCAGTGTGGAAGATCGGCCCAGATTTTGTTGTGGTCGATACGGGTGATCAAGGTATTAAGGTCTTATGTCCACCGACGGCAGCAATTTCAATGCGCGTGGGTGATTCCATTTTTTTGCACACTGCGCTAATCGTGCGGGAGGATTCATGGACGCTGTACGGCTTTGCTGAGGAAGAACAGTGTGCAATGTTTGACCTCGTGCAAACAGTCACGGGGATTGGGCCACGCATTGCCCTGGGAGTTGTGGCTACCCTTTCACCCGGTGAGTTCGCCCACGCAATTAGTTCTGAGGATCTGGGAGCATTGACGGCAATCTCGGGAATCGGAAAGAAGGGCGCATCCCGCATGGTTCTTGAACTTAAAGACAAGGTTATCGCCACCGACACACTTAATCCTGCCGCTTCACGCGCTAAACGGTCACAAGGCTGGCGAGTTCCAGTCGGCGCCGGCCTGGCATCACTTGGTTGGACTAGCAGGGAAGCAGAAGCGGCAATGGAAACGGTCGCCGTTGACTATCCAGATCTAGCGGGTGCACCCGAGCCGGACGTTGGCGAACTTCTCAAGGCCTCACTTCGATCACTGGATCGCTCATGAGCGAGTCACTAGTTTTTTCTGAGTCCAGTGACGACGACCTTGAAGTGGAAGGCGCATTGCGACCAACAACGCTGGGGGAGTTTATTGGCCAAGATCGGGTAAAAGCACAGTTAGGTTTGGTCCTTGAAGCCGCAAACCGTCGCGGGGGAGTGTGCGATCACGTTCTGCTCAGCGGACCGCCCGGACTGGGCAAAACAACCTTGGCCACCATTATTGCTACCGAGCTTGGTGCTCCCGTTCGGTTAACTTCAGGTCCGGCACTTCAGCACGCGGGTGATGTTGCGGCCGTGCTGTCCAGTCTGCAACCGGGCGAAGTTCTTTTCCTCGACGAAATCCACCGGACAGCACGTGCAGCCGAAGAAATGCTGTATCTCGCCATGGAGGATTTTCGTGTGGACGTCATGGTGGGTAAAGGTCCCGGTGCTACTGCAATTCCCATTGATATTGCCCCATTCACGTTAGTTGGGGCTACCACTCGCGCGGGGCTGTTGCCATCGCCGCTTCGGGATCGTTTCGGGTTCACCGCGCATCTTGATTTCTATGAAAGCGCCGATTTGGCCACGATCATCCACCGAAGTGCACTGTTATTGGGAGTGGAACTGAGTGTGGACGGGGCAACTGAACTTGCTGGGCGCTGCAGGGGAACACCCAGAATTGCCAACCGACTACTTCGCCGGGTAAGGGACTGGGCTCAAGTTCACGGAACCGGAGTGGTGGACCTGGATGCGGCACGAAGCGCTCTTGAACTCTATGAAGTGGACTCGCTCGGCCTAGACAGAATCGACCGGGCCCTCCTTGATGTCCTTATCAACCGCTTCAACGGCGGACCCGTGGGACTTTCAACTCTGGCTGTAGCTGTGGCAGAAGAACCGGAAACGATTGAGTCGGTGAGCGAGCCTTTCCTTGTTCGACTCGGCCTCCTCGCGCGGACTCCACGTGGTCGGGTTGCGACCGATGCGGCATGGCGCCATCTGGGAGTCGTCGGTGCACCGAAAGACGTTCTGGGACAGGAATCATTCGAGTTACCCCTGTGAACTCACCCGAAAAGACTCGCCGAAAGCGTGGACGGGTAGCCTTCGACAACAGATGACGTGGATTGAACAGTTCACCAAGTGATCGACATAGGAGTGTCATGGATATTCTCAGCCTCGCCCCCATCCTTTTATTAGTCGTGGCCTTTTATTTTCTGTTGATCCGACCGCAAAAAAACCGGCAAAAGAAGCACACCGAAATGGTCAACGCTGTTGAGCCAGGCACAGAAGTCATGACAACCGCTGGAATTTTTGGCACGGTGCGCGAAGTAACCGATGAAAATCTCAGTCTGGAAATTGCTCCCGGAACGGTGATTCGGATCCTTCCCGCCGCCATTTCCAAGGTTATCCACCCGTCTTTGCCTCCCATGGACGACGCAGAGTAGATTTCGTGTCTTGTGCGGGAGCAATCCCGTATCTGGTTTCACCGATAAAGGAGCTCCGTGGCATCACCAGCGAAAACGCGTCCCTGGCGCTTACTGTCACTTCTCATATTTATTTTTTTGGGTTTCTCCGTGTGGGCCTTTTTCCCGGGCACAGACAGCTCGATTCGACTAGGTCTGGATCTTCAGGGGGGAACCCAAGTGGTTCTGGTTCCCAAGGCAGTTGCCGAGGGCGCGGAAATCACCGAAGAACAACTTGCTCAAACTGTTGAGATCCTCCGGGCGCGGGTCAACGGCTTGGGCGTCGCTGAAGCGGAAGTGACAACCCAGGGTTCTGGAAGCGGCTCGGCAATTGTGGTGTCTGTTCCGGGGCTCAATCAAGATCGAATTGTGGAGCTAGTTCAGCAAACCGCGCTCCTTGATTTCCGGCCCGTGTGGAATGTATACGGCCCAACACCTGCACTACCGGTGGAGGGAGCGGCACAGGTAACAGCAATCCCCCCGGTGCAAGCAACTGACAACTCACCAGAATTCCAAGCGCAACTCGCCGCTTTGGACTGTACCGATCCGGTCGTAACAGCCGGTGGCACGCCAGACGATCCCGAGAAGTGGCTGGCTACGTGTGAACAAACGGGTGTAACCAAGTACTCCTTGCAACCGGCATTTATCAAGGGGACCAACGTCACCGACGCGACCGCGCAACTCCCACAGGGTGGGGTTACCTGGGTGGTAAGTCTTGAGTTTGATTCAGAAGGTGCTTCGGCGCTGGCCAGTGCATCAACGGAACTAAGCGCATTGCCCGAGTGTGGCTCTGGAGCGGAACCATGTAATGCCTTTGCGATTGTACTTGACGGGGTCGTTGTTTCGGCTCCGCGATTCAATGAGGCCATTCTGGGTGGGCAGGCCCAAATCGAAGGTAACTTCACCCCTCAAGAGGCTAAAGACTTGGCAAGTGTTCTCAAGTTTGGAGCATTGCCGCTCACACTGGAGCCGGTAGACGTCACCACGATTTCGCCGACGGTAGGTAATGACCAGCTAATAGCCGGGCTGATCGCTGGAGGAATTGGCCTGATTCTGGTCATGATGTATCTACTCTTCTACTATCGAGTTTTGGGATTAGTTGCCGGTGCGTCTTTGATCGTTGCAGGTGGTTTGGTTTATTCAATTTTCGTTGTGTTGAGCAAGACAATTGGTTTGACTCTGACATTGGCCGGTGTTGCAGGCGCAATCGTGGCGATCGGTATCACGGCGGATTCGTTCATTGTTTACTTTGAGAGAATCCGAGACGAAATCCGAGACGGCAAGTCACTGCGACAGGCATGTGATACGGGTTGGATCAGGGCGCGCAGGACCTTGCTGGCTGCGGACTTTGTCTCGATACTCGCTGCAGCCGTTCTCTACCTCCTGTCCGTGGGAAGTGTGCGAGGCTTCGCCTTTGTTCTTGGGCTGACCACTTTGATTGACGTGCTTGTCGCCTTCTGGTTCACCCATCCGGTCACTGTGCTCTTGGGTCGCAGCAAATTTATGCAGAATGGATCTCGCTGGACAGGACTAGATCCAAGTCGTCTGGGCGGCGTGAGCGTTGCTGATGCACTCGCGGGCAAATCCCGTCGTAAGCGAAGGGATGAGCCCGAATGAGCAAACTCACAGTAATTGGACAGCGGTTGTATCGTGGCGATGTCTCCATTAACTTTGTTGGGCGTTGGAAGACGTGGTACGTAATTAGTGGCATTATTTTGCTGATCAGCGTTGGAGCGCTACTGGGACGCGGGCTTAACCTGGGTATCGAATTTAAGGGAGGGGCGGACTTCTCCCTACCTTCAGCAACGTGTTCGGTTGAAGAAGCCCGGACAGTGTCTGAAGACGCTACGGGAGCGCAAACCATTGTGACGATTACGGGTTCGGGAACCGTGAGGGTGCAAACCGAGACACTTACGCCCGAGGCATCTTCAGTGCTTGCGGGCCAACTGGCCGACGCCTGTGGAATTTCAAAGGATGACATCAAGTACCAAGTGGTTGGCCCCACGTGGGGGGCGGAAATTTCCGCAAAGGCGCTACAAGGTCTGGTTGTGTTCCTTTTGCTCGTGACACTCTTCCTTACCTTGTACTTTGAGTGGCGCATGGCGGTTGCCGCGCTGGTTGCCCTAGCACACGATCTTCTTATCACGATTGGTGTTTACGCCTTGATCGGTCTTGAGGTGACACCGGCTACCGTGATTGGGTTGCTGACTATTTTGGGGTATTCGCTGTACGACACGGTAGTGGTCTTCGACAAAGTAAAGGAAAATACGCGCGGAATCACCGGGCAATCGGTGCTTACTTACAACGAGTCGGCCAACTTGGCGGTTAACCAGACACTTGTCCGTTCGATCAACACCTCGATCGTTGCACTGTTGCCGGTTCTGTCAATTATTTTTGTCGGAGCATTCTTGCTAGGTGCCGGAACGCTTCTGGACCTTGCAGTTGCGCTCGCTATCGGAATGGCCGCTGGAACGTATTCATCGATTTTCGTTGCCACCCCGGTCCTTGCTCAACTCAAGTCGGCCACACCGGAGATGAAAGCCCTTGCGACCCGTGTCAATGCTCGTCGTTCACAGGCACAAAAAAAGAGTGCCGACCTCGGTGAAGAAGTCCCCAGTGTTGACCAGCTGGTGACAGCGCGAACACAGAATGCAGTTGATAGAGCACAGCCAAGAAAGGTTCCGCGATCTAAGCGCAAGAAAAGTTAGACCTAATGCCTCAATAGGGTGAACGCGTTTACAATAGTAATTACTCGTGTTGCCAAGGAGGGAAAATGTCAGAGGACCTAGTTGCTCCGCAGCCCCTCACGCCCAGCACGGGTCCATCTGTGAGTGGGTCTCAGAGTGGGTCTCAGAGTGGGTCCGAGAGTGGGATTCGCTCCAGGCTTTCTCGATTTGGGTCACAGCGCTCAGGGGAAAGTGAAATTGATCCACTTCTTAAGACTCTGCGCAAGTATCACCCCAAGTCGGACACAAAAGTCGTGGAACGTGCTTATGTAGTGGCCCGAGATCTACATCTAGGCCAAAAGCGTAAGTCGGGTGAGGAGTACATAACACATCCTGTCGCGGTCGCGGAAATACTGGCGGATCTTGGCATGACTTCCTCAACGTTGGCGGCGGCTCTGCTTCACGACACCGTGGAAGACTGCGGTTATTCGTTAGACGCACTGCGTGAAGATTTTGGTGACGAAATCGCTCTACTTGTTGATGGTGTAACCAAACTCGATAGGGTCACCTACGGCGATGCAACCGCGGCGGAGACAGTTCGGAAAATGGTTGTCGCCATGGCGCGTGATATCCGCGTACTCGTAATTAAGCTAACTGATCGGCTGCACAATATGCGCACGCTGCGCTATTTGCCGGACGCCAAGCAAGAGAAAAAGGCACGCGAAACACTCGAGATTTATGCACCTCTCGCACACCGATTGGGCATGAACGCGATCAAGTGGGAACTGGAAGACCTAGCCTTTGGAACATTGCACCCGAAGATGTTCGCAGAAATCGATTCACTTGTTGAGCAACGGGCTCCCTCGCGCGAACGCCATCTCAACATTGTGATAGCCCAACTCAATGAAGATTTACGGACAAGCAAAATCAAATGTCAGGTGACGGGGCGCCCCAAGCATTACTACTCGATTTACCAAAAGATGATTGTTCGTGGCCGGGACTTCAATGACATTTACGACCTGATTGGCGTCCGTATTCTCGTGGACTCCATTCGCGACTGCTATGCGGCACTTGGAACTATTCACGCCCAGTGGAGTCCGGTGCCTGGGCGTTTCAAAGATTTTATTGCCATGCCGAAGTTCAACATGTATCAGTCACTTCACACCACCGTAATTGGGCCTGACGGAAAACCTGTTGAAGTGCAGATACGAACCCACGACATGCACCGGGCATCTGAATACGGAGTCGCAGCGCACTGGCGCTACAAGCAAGGCTCCGAAGTAAAGACAGATGACTTCGCGTGGCTGCGCCAACTAGTTGATTGGCAACGGGAAACCGCCGACCCTGGTGAGTTCATGGATTCACTGCGATATGACCTTGGCACTGCAGAGGTGTATATCTTCACCCCCAAAGGTGACGTCTTCTCACTACCCATTGATTCAACACCCGTAGATTTCGCGTATTCCGTACACACCGAAGTGGGTCATAGGTGTGTGGGTGCACGAGTTAACGGCAAACTTGTGCCGCTTGAATCCGTGCTTAAGAACGGTGACGTCGTTGAGATTTTCACGTCGAAGTCTGACGGATCCGGACCCAGTCGGGACTGGCTTAACTTTGTTATTTCGGCACGGGCGAAAAGCAAAATTAAGGCTTGGTTTTCCAAAGAGCGACGCGAAGAGGCTGTTGACAGCGGTAAAGATCAAATTGTGCGAGCCGTTCGCAAGCAGGGGCTACCGCTCCAACGCATGATGACCAATCAGGCGTTAACCAGTATCGCTGCGGGTTTGAATCAAAGCGATGTAACGGCGCTTTACGCTTCCGTTGGTGAAGGAAGAATTTCGGCGCAAACGATTGTCGCTCGGCTCATTGACGTTTCGGGCGGGGTAGACGGCGCAGCAGACGACACGGCAGAAGCAATTCGTCCAACATTCGGCACGGCGACGAAATCCCGCAATCATGACGTGGGTGTGGTGGTGGACGGTGCAGACGACGTGTGGGTCAAACTTGCACGGTGCTGCACGCCTGTTCCTGGGGATCCAATTTTTGGATTTGTCACCCGGGGATCCGGTGTCTCGGTACATCGCGGCGACTGTGTGAATGTGGACTCCCTGAAAGCTCAACCTGAGCGCCTGGTTGACGTGTCGTGGGCGCCGACTCCCAATAGTCTCTTCTTGGTCAATATCGCAGTCGAGGCTTTGGATCGATCACGGCTGCTTTCCGATGTAACCAAAGCGCTGTCTGACACCCATGTCAATATCTTGAGTGCTTCGGTTGCCACGACGAGAGACCGTATCGCGACATCACGTTTCACGTTTGAAATGGCCGACCCAAAGCACCTAGGTTCGGTAATTAAGGCCGTGAGGGGAGTTGAAGGGGTCTTTGACGCTTATCGCGTCTGATGATTAGGAACGTAGATCAGCGGCGGTGTTTTCTACCGCGCCCAGCAGCGCCTTGAGGTTGGAAATTGACTCTTGAATTTTAGCGGCCGCTTGGGTGTCACCGGCAGCATTGGCTTCGTCGAGTTGACGCTCGTATTTGGAAAGTCCGCCCGCGAATGCACTGGCAGTGTCAGCAGCCCTGGCCAGTGCCTCCGGATTTGAACGCGTCCACTGTTTTTCCTCAACGGAGCGGAAGGCATCTTCAACTTTTTTCAATCGGGAATCTAAACGTGCGCGATCCTTTTTTGGAAGCTCACCGATTTTTTCCCAGGCACTCTGAAGGTCACGAAGTTGGGATTTTTGAGCTTTCAGGTTACTCATGTCAACAGGAAGTAGCGCTTCGGCTTTGAGAGCAAGCTCTTCCTTGAGTGGAATATTGGGAACGAGTTTTTCTTCTTCGGCAGCTTCGCCTGCTTTGAGCTTGTCGTAGAACTCGTCTTGTGCCGCCTTAAAGCGCTTCCAGAGCTTGTCTTCGTCTGCGCGACCGCCGCGGGGCGCCTTTTTCCAGGCTTCCATGAGATCTTTGAACTTCTTAATCCCGGCTTTGGGGTCGGCGGTTCCAGCAGCCGCCTGCGCACGGGTAATGAGTTCACGCTTAGTGCTTAGTGCCTCCTTGCGAACTGCGTCTAGCTCATGGAAGTGAGTCCGGCGACGCTTGTCGAAGGCGGTACGTGCATTACTGAGTCTTTTCCAGAGTTCCTGTTCGGCACCACGGTCAACTCGTGGGAGGGTTTTCCATTCTTCAACGATCGCGGTGTAACGCTCGGTTGTGGACTTCCAGGATCCTGAGTCTGACATGGACTCGGCTTCCTCGACTAAGACCAGCCGTGCGGCTCGCGAACTTTCTTTGAGGGCTGCTTTTCGTGCCCGCTCCGTGACGCGCCTTTCTTCAATCAACACGTCTACCTTGTCGCACTCACTTTCCAATGAAAGGATGTCACCGACGAATGAACGTCCTGCGAGTGCCTCTCGCACCTTCTTAACAACCAGCGCCGCGGCCTCTTGTGAGGATTTACCGTCGGCAAGACGAGTACGAATCACGTCGATTTCCACGACAAGATCGTCATATTTGCGGGCATAGAAAGTAAGTCCCTCTGATGGGCTGCCTGCCGTGTACTGGCCCACTTCGACTTCGCCTTCAGGCGCCTTGAGAAACACCGTTCCGTCCTGGGTCACCCGTCCCCAGTGAGATGCCTGCGCGATAGCCGGACGAACTACAGGCTTGAGCGATCCGGGTGTGGGAATCGAAGTAAGTGGTGTGTTCGTCATGGCGAGCCTTTCGCGGGAACCTGGTCGGTCGGCTACAGAGGTTGTAGCACCGTCTAAACGAGTGAAGCGGTCATAACACTACTTTCCTACATTTCCTGAGTTATGCCATGGGTTGAACCCTAATGTTAGGAAACTGTTGCAGAATTGATAAATACTGGTTGAGCCGGTTGCCCGTCGGAAATGCCACCCTCGACGCCTACGGAGCCGACTTCCTGAACGATATCCAGACCACCCACGACGGATCCCCAGATCGTGTAACCAGCTGGCAGGGACGTATCAGCGTAGACAATGAAGAATTGTGACCCGCTGGTTCCGGGACCAGCATTAGCCATGGCGACAGTCCCAGCCGGGTAATTGACTTCCCCTTCAGCGGGAAGGTTCTCGTCGGGTACCGAGTACCCGGGGCCACCTGAGCCGTCACCTGCCGGATCGCCGCACTGAAGGACGAAAATTCCTTCGGTTGTGAGCCTGTGACAGGTGGTGTCGTCATAGAAACCACTCTGAGCCAGGAATGCTTCAGAGGCGACCGTTTCAGGGGCGTTCGGATCCAGTGCAATCGTGATGACACCACAATTCGTGTTCAGGACCATGGAGGTTGGATTCGTGTCGAGCGCCAATGGCCCGTCGGGGTAGGAAATGTCGTTTGCGCGTGGGGTACCGGGTGCAGTGCAATCCAAGGCGGTCGCTTCCACCTGTGATTCATTGTCACTGGGGTTGACTTCATTGGGATCAACCGGTGCTGTTTCGGCCGTGATGGCGGGGGAGCCACTGTTACTTGCGTTGAATACGGCAAAACCGACTCCAGCAGCAATTAAGGCGACCACGACAACCACTGCGGTAATTCGCTGATTGCGCTTAGCTCGAACGGCTCGGGCAGAGCGATTGGCCTGCTGGCGCTCAAATTTCGCCTTCGCGAGTTCACGTTCACGCTTCTGTGTCGACATCGTGTGGGTCTCCATCGTTTATGTGACTACTGACTTTTGATTGCTGAAGGTTAATGCTGTAGAAATTGCGTTCCAACGAGTCTTGGATCAACTTGGGACCTAAGACTACCCTTGGCTAGGCTAAGACCCTTATGTTGATCAAGGGTTTCCCCGCTGGCTCCTGGGCCACGAACGCGTACGTCGTTGCCGCTGGCCCGGGTGAGCCGGCAATTATTATCGATCCAGGTCAGGATTCAATTAATGGGATCAACGAAATCGTCCGGGAAAACCGGCTCGTCCCAGCCGCCGTGATCTTGACCCACGGTCACATTGACCATATTTGGAGTGTGGCACCGATTTCCTCACAATTCGACATTCCCGCGTTCATTCACACACAGGATCGCTATCGCCTCGCCGACCCTGCGGGCAGCAGTTTCGCAGCCGCACGTGAACAACTATTAGCTATGACAAAAGGGGCACTTGAACTGAGCGAGCCAAGTGATGTCAAAGTAATCGAAGATGACTCCTCACTTCTGCTTGCCGGGCTTGATTGGGGATTCCTGCACGCACCCGGTCACACAGAAGGGTCCATGGTTCTCACAACTAATCGTGGAGGTGACCCGATCGCCTTCACAGGAGACGTTCTCTTCGCAGGTTCAATCGGTCGAACTGATCTACCGGGTGGCAGTTCACAGGCCATGCAAGCGTCATTGGAAAACGTTATTTTCCCGATGCCCGACGAAACACTCGTATACCCAGGACATGGTCCTGACACCACAATTGGTGTGGAACGCGCGACTAATCCATTTCTTTCCACGGGGCGAGGCCTGTAACCGATGGCTTCGATCAATGCACCAAAAGGTGTGCCGGACTATGTACCGCCGCGCAGCAGGGATTTTTACCGTGTTCAGGAGAGTCTCAGTGGATCGGCTCGCCGAAGTGGCTACGAGTACATCGAACTTCCCGTTTTTGAATCGACCGAACTTTACGAGCGCGGTGTGGGGGCCAGCACGGACGTCGTTCAAAAAGAGATGTACACGTTCACAGATCGGGGTGATCGGTCAATCACTCTGCGCCCAGAAGGCACGGCAGGTGTTATGCGCGCGGTCATCGAAAATCGTTTGGACAAGGGCGCGCTGCCAGTAAAGCTCTGGTACCGAGGACCATTCTTTCGAGCCGAGCGACCACAGCACGGTCGGTACCGTCAGTTGCAGCAAGTGGGTGTTGAAGCAATAGGTTCGGTCGATCCGATCATTGACGCCGAAGTAATCGCCATTGCCGACCAGTCATTTCGTTCATTGGGACTCAATGGTTTTCACCTCGAACTTACCTCACTTGGCTGTAAGGAATGCCGACCCGCATATCGTGCGAAGTTGCAGGAATTTCTTTCTGCGTGCGATCTTGATCCAGAAACTCGCGAGCGGGCGAACGTGAATCCGCTGAGAGTACTCGACGACAAGCGTGAGGTTGTTCAAGCGCAACTTGTTCAAGCCCCCCTCATGATCGATTCGCTGTGTGACTCATGTCAGCGACACTACGACGAGGTACGTGCGTACCTGAGCATCTTCGGCGTTGAGTGGAATGAAGCCCCCCGAATGGTCCGTGGGCTTGATTACTACACGCGCACAACATTCGAGTTTGTGCACCCTGCGCTAGGGGCCCAGTCTGGAATTGGCGGTGGCGGCCGCTACGACGGACTCATGTCTGAACTAGGGGGAAGTGAACTTTCTGGAATCGGTTTCGGACTTGGCGTTGATCGAACGCTTTTGGCGTGCGAAGCAGAGGGCCTGACACCTTTGATTGACCACACGGTTGACATTTTTGTTATCCCAGTCGGTGAGGAAGCGAGAGAGCCAGCAGTTTCATTGCTCGTTGGGTTACGCAATGCAGGTTTCTCTGCCGATATTTCGGTAGATAACCGCGGAGTAAAGAGCGCCCTGAAAGTAGCGAACGGCATGAAGGCTCCCGCTGTACTTATTCTTGGCCCCGACGAAATCAAATCCGGCTCAATCATTGTGAAGGACATGGACAGTGGTGAACAGGTCACGGTCTCACTAGAAATCGTGGAATTGGTTCAGTTGTTACAAAGAAACTTACACACTAAGAAAGAGGATGAATCGTGATTCGCACAGCCCAAGCAGGCGAACTGACCCGTGAAGATATTGGCCGGGAAGTGACCTTGGCCGGCTGGATTGCTAGTCGCCGTGATCATGGTGGCGTTGCCTTTCTTGACCTGCGTGATTCAACCGGCGTTGCTCAAGTAGTTGTTCGAGACACCACGCTGGCACACGACCTGCGGGACGAATACTGCATCGCGATCACAGGAACCGTTGAGGAGCGACCTGAAGGAAATGCGAATCCGGACTTGACTTCCGGCGAGATTGAAGTAATTACAACGAAACTTGAGGTGCTTTCCAAGTCAGCCCCACTCCCATTTCCCATCGACGAACGGACAACTGTTAACGACGAAGTCCGACTGCGCCACAGGTACCTAGATCTTCGGCGCAAAAGTTCAGGTGACATTCTGCGCATGCGCTCACAAGTAAGTCACATTGCGCGCAATGTTCTCATTGCTCAGGACTTTATCGAGATCGAGACGCCGACTTTGACCCGCTCAACGCCCGAGGGTGCTCGCGACTTCCTGGTTCCAGTTCGACTGCAGCCTGGAAACTGGTATGCACTGCCGCAGTCTCCGCAATTGTTCAAGCAGCTGCTCATGGTCGCCGGCATGGAGAAGTATTTCCAAATCGCTCGTTGCTACCGCGATGAAGACTTCCGTGCTGACCGTCAACCCGAGTTCACCCAACTCGATATTGAGATGAGCTTTGTCGACCAAGACGACGTCATGGCTATCGGTGAAGAAGTGATTCGGTCGCTCTGGCAAGGAATTGTGAACTACACGATCGGCGAGATCCCACAATTGACCTACCACGAGGCAATGCGTCGTTTTGGTAGTGACAAACCCGATCTCCGTTTTGGCCTTGAACTCGTGGACCTCACCGGATACTTCACCAACACACCATTCCGAGTATTTCAAGCGGAGCACGTTGGCGCCGTTGTTATGCCGGGAGGCGCTGATCAGCCTCGTAGAACCTTTGATGCGTGGCAAGACTGGGCTAAGCAGCGTGGTGCAAAAGGTTTGGCGTACGTAACATTGACCGATGAAGGATTGGGTGGACCGGTTGCAAAAAATCTCAGTGACGAAGAACGCGACGGACTAGTTGCCGCAACGGGTGCGAAGGTCGGAGATTGCATTTTCTTCGCAGCAGGAAGAACCTCAGAAGCGCGTGCATTACTGGGTGCAGTACGAAATGAAGTTGCCGAACGCTTAGCTCTCATCGATAAGAGTGTGTGGAGTTTCGTGTGGATCGTCGATGCTCCAATGTTTGAGCAAGTCCAAGACGACTCGGGCAACTGGGTGTGGACCGCGGTGCACCACCCGTTCACGTCACCCAATAGTGACTGGCTTAATTCCTTCACTGAGTCACCCGGTGAAGCACTTGCCTGGGCCTACGACCTTGTGTGTAATGGCAATGAAATAGGCGGTGGTTCAATTCGTATTCATCAAGGCGAGATTCAAAGTCAAGTCTTTCGAATTCTTGGACTCGGAGAGCAGGAAGCCAATGACAAGTTTGGTTTCCTCCTTGAAGCATTTGCATTTGGACCTCCACCCCACGGCGGCATCGCATTTGGCTGGGATCGGATTTGCATGTTGCTTGCCGGAGCTAATTCGCTCCGAGACGTGATCGCATTTCCCAAGACTGGTGGGGGGCACGACCCCTTGACCGGTGCGCCAACCCAGATTACAAGCGCCCAACGTAAGGAAGCGGGCATTGACTCCACACCGACAAAGCCCGAAGCGACCAGCGAAGAAACGCCTGCGACCTCGGTGTCAAAGGTCTAGCGCAGGCTATCGACCAAATGGGTAATGCGTGAGCCTTTTCGAGCAAGGAGCGGTTGGCCCGTTGGCGGTGCGCATGCGTCCGCGTGGTTTCGAAGACTTGGTCGGCCAAGATCGGGCACTTACGCCGGGAAGTCCATTGCAGTTACTACTTACCGGCGGTGGTTCTGTTTCCGTGATCCTGTGGGGACCTCCTGGGTCAGGCAAGACAACAATTGCAACCTTGATATCCCAGCAAACGGGTCGAAAGTTTCGAGAACTTTCGGCAGTAAGTGCCGGAGTGCGAGACGTCCGTGAGGTGATCGACAAAGCCCGTGAAGATTCCAGTCTGTATGGGAGCGAAACAGTGCTTTTTATCGACGAAGTTCATCGGTTCAATAAAGCGCAGCAGGATGCATTATTGCCGGCAGTTGAAAACGGCTGGGTGACACTTGTAGCCGCAACTACAGAGAATCCAAGTTTCTCCGTAGTTTCACCACTCCTCTCGCGAAGTGTTGTCGTCAAATTGGAACTTCTCAATCAAGACGCTTTGCGCACCGTCCTCGTGCGCGCGATGGAAAGCGACGAAGGACTCGGAGGCCGAGTCAACGCGAGTGAAGCAGCGATGCAAGCTCTAGTGGACGCAAGTAGTGGAGATGCACGCAGAGCGCTCACTTCCCTTGAGTCCGCAGCGAATGCCGCGCTGGCACGCTCAGGAACAGAAATTTCAATCCAGGACGTTGAGAATGCGATCAATATTGTTGCCATTAATTACGACAAAGATGGCGATACGCACTACGACGTAATCAGCGCCTTCATTAAGAGCATTCGAGGCAGCGATCCGGATGCATCACTTCACTATCTCGCGCGCATGTTGCACGCGGGCGAAGACCCAAGGTTTGTAGCCCGGCGCCTCATGATCTTGGCCAGCGAAGATATTGGACTTGCCTCCTCGCAGGTGCTGTTGACGTGTGTTGCGGCTGCGCAGTCGGTTGCACTGGTGGGAATGCCAGAAGCGCAAATTATTCTCGCTCACGCAACACTAGAAGCAGCACTGGCGCCCAAGTCGAACAGTGTTGTAGCGGGAATTGGGGCTGCCATGGCTGATGTTCAACGCGGAAGGGTTGGCAGTGTCCCGCTTCATTTGCGCGATGCACACTACCCGGGTGCTGCAGACCTTGGCCACGGGACCGAGTACGCCTATCCCCACGACGAAGCTAGCGGCGTTGCCGAGCAGTCCTACCTCCCGCAGGACCTGTTCGCCTCGAAGTACTACAAGCCGACGAGTCATGGTGCTGAGGAGCGACTACGAGCAGTCGCTGATCGGCTTCGCAAACTTCGTTCCGGCGAGTCGTTAGACTGAACTATGCGCAGAATGGTGTGGGTCTCGATAGGAGCCGTAGGTGGAGTGTTGGCCTACCGCAAACTTGAAGAAATTGTTAACGAGTCAGTAGACAAAGGAATCGTCTTGACCGTCATGGATGCGAGTGCGTCTGCCAAAGCCCTCGCCGTGGGCATGGGTTCTCAAGTCACCAAAATCCGCGGAACATCTCAACAAGCCAACTGAGCATGTCAACTTAGCCGCACCCAAGCACCAAGGAGTAAAGCACATGGATTCCGCCCAGATTCGGACCAGATTCCTCACGTTCTTTGCCGAGCGGGGGCACGAAATCGTGCCCTCGGCATCACTTCTCCTTGACGACCCAACGTTGTTATTCGTCAACGCCGGCATGGTGCCATTTAAGCCATATTTCCTTGGGGAAGCACCGGCCCCCTACCCGCGTGCCACGAGCGTTCAAAAAGTCGTTCGTACCCTGGACATTGAAGAAGTAGGAAAGACCACAAGGCACGCTTCCTTTTTTCAAATGGCTGGAAATTTTTCATTTGGTGACTACTTCAAAGAGACAGCAATCCCTTTGGCCTGGGAGTTGCTCACTAGTCCAATTGATGAAGGCGGGTATGGCTTTGACCCCGAACGTTTGTGGGTAACGGTCTACCAGGACGACGATGAGGGTGAAGCGATTTGGCGCGATGTCGTGGGTGTACCGGCGACCAGAATTCAGCGACGCGGGATGGATGACAATTACTGGTCAATGGGAGTGCCGGGACCGTGCGGACCCTGTTCGGAGATCTATTACGACCGTGGGCCAGAGTTCGGTGTCGAAGGTGGACCGATCGCTGACGAAAATCGCTACCTTGAGGTGTGGAACCTGGTCTTCATGCAGTTTGAACGAGGGGACGGTACAGGAAAAAATGACTTCCCTATCTTGGGCCCATTACCCGCTGCAAATATCGATACAGGTATGGGACTCGAGCGTATGGCAGCGATCCTGCAAGGGGTCGACAATATTTATGAGATTGACACTACGCGCGGAATTTTGGACACAGCTTCGCAACTTTCAGACACACAATATGGCGTGAGTGAAAAAGATGACATTGCACTACGAGTGGTCGCAGACCATTCACGAACATGTATTTTTTTGATCTCAGACGGTGTGATCCCAGGCAATGAAGGCCGCGGATATGTACTTCGACGACTTATGCGCAGGGTAATTCGAAACATGCGGCTGCTTGGAGCGCACCAATCAACACTTCGCGCTCTGTGTGATTCTGCGATCGAAATCATGGCTCCCCAATATCCAGAACTCAATGACTCACGTGAAAGAATTCTCAGTGTTGCTTCGGGTGAAGAGAATGCTTTTGCACAAACCCTCATGACCGGCAATGTGCTGTTTGACTCGGCTGCCGCGGAAACTAAAAAATCTGGAAGTACAACAATTTCGGGTGAGAAGGCTTTTGCACTACATGACACATATGGGTTCCCCATCGATTTAACGATGGAAATGGCTGCTGAGGCCGGGCTCAGCGTAGATCGTGAACGGTTCACAACGTTGATGAAAGAACAGCGTGATCGCGCGAAGGCCGACTCGCTAGCGCGCAAGAGTGACTTTGCGGCAACGACCGCATACAAGGAGATTTTGACCAGCGGCGGAGGCACTACTTTTACGGGTTACTCCGAAACCGTTTCCCAGTCAAGGATCACCGGACTTGTAATCCAGGGTGCTTCAGTACCTGCAGCAAGCGTGGGCGCGAGCGTCGAAGTGATCCTGGATCGCACACCTTTTTACGCGGAATCGGGCGGTCAGCTCGGAGATCACGGAGTCATCACGTCCGAATTGGGTCAATCACGGATCGAGGTCTACGACGTTCAAACACCGGTTCCGGGTCTTTTCTTACACAGAGGGCGAGTAGTCGAGGGCGAATTTACTGTTGGTGAGAGTGTTGTTAGTTCAGTTGATGTGGAACGACGTAAAGCAATCTCCCGTGCACATACCGCAACCCACATGGTTCACCGGGCATTTCGGGAACGTTTGGGGGAGACGGCGACTCAAATGGGATCTGAAAATTCACCCGGTAGATTTCGGTTTGACTTCCCAAGTCCTGAAGCGATTTCACCATCGGTACTGCGCGATATTGAGCAATACGTCAACGAGATGTTGATCGAAGATCTGACAGTCAGCGCTCAAGTCATGTCACAGCAGGAAGCCGTGACCATGGGAGCCATGGCACTTTTTGGTGAAAAATACGGCAATGAAGTCCGCGTCGTCTCGGTAGGCGATTGGGCACACGAACTGTGTGGTGGAACACATGCCGTGCGTACCGGTGCCCTGGGCCTGGTGTACTTCGTCGGTGAAGGTTCCGTGGGTGCAGGTGTGCGGCGAGTGGAAGCCTTAGTGGGGTCCGACGCATATCAATTCGCAGCCAATGAGCACATCTTGGTGAACAAACTCACCACAATGCTTAAGGTTCCAGCAGAACAACTCGTTGATCGACTCGAATCCACCATGAATTCTCTCAAGATTGCTGAAAAGGAAATTGCTGAAATTAAGCGTAGCTCTCTCCTAAAGGAAGCTGGAAACATCCTCGGTGACCCAAAGCACGTTGGCAGTTGTGAATTTTGGTCTTTTTTAGCACCGGAAGGAACAGAGACCAACAGTGTTCGAGAGCTGGCCCAGCAAGCAATTTCTCGGGTGGGAAATTCGGTAAATGCGGTTGCATTCGGGGCAGTAGTTGCTGCAGGCAAAATCTCCGCTGTAATGGCGGTCAATGAAGGTGGAGTTAAAAGCGGTCTTTCTGCACAAGTCCTCCTGCGCATTGCGCTAAGTGAACTCGACGGAAAGGGCGGAGGAAAAGACAGTTTTGCTCAAGGTGCTGGCACCAATATTTCGGGTCTGACTGCAGCTATTTCTTCTGTTGAAGCGGCTTTGGCAGGCCGCTAATCATGGACCCCAACATTGATCAGGAAAACACCGTTGATCCGAGTTACGGAGATGGGAGTCCTGTCCGAGTCAACCAATGTCGTGTCGCATTCGACGTTGGCACCGTCCGCGTTGGAGTTGCCACATGCGATTTCGATGCAATTATGGCTTCGCCGCAGAACACAATTCCTGGTGGCGCAGTTTCTATTGAAGCGGCCTTGTCCGTGCTCGCGGAGTATGACCCGTGTGAAGTACTTATCGGACTCCCAAGCAACTTAAAGGGTCGTGATACCGCTTCAACGGAATATGCTCGAGAATGGGCGCGTCAACTTAAGGAAAGTACCCGAATCCCAATTATCCTCATTGATGAGCGGCTGACCACCGTGCAAGCCGCTGGGGCATTGAGAGCCAGCGGGCATAACTCCAAACAAATGCGGAGCAAAGTTGACAGTGCTGCTGCGGCCATTTTTTTACAGGCTTATCTTGACGGTCTGGCAACAAGGAAAGGCGCCAACCAATGACCTTTATCGACGAAGTCCTCAACAGCGATCAGTTACCACCTTCACGCAATGCACATAGTTGGAGCAAAAGAGTTGTAGTCGGCGCAGGACTCATTGCGGTATGTGCAATTTTCTACGGGGTTTACTCGCTACTGGGTGGATCGAGTGAAAGTAATGATTTTGTTGGGCCCGGTAGTGGCTCCGTCGAAGTCACTGTGAGTCGTGGTGACAGCCTGACGCAAATCGGTTCGTCACTGCTGAGCGCAGGGGTTGTGAAATCGATTGACAGTTTCACTTCAGCCGCGGCGAATAACGAACTGAGCTCGACAATCGGTCCTGGAATTTACACAATGCAGTCTCAAATGAGTGGTGAGTCGGCACTCGCTCTTATGCTGGATCCAGCTTCCCGGGCTTCTTCGCGTTTAGTATTGCCTGAAGGGCTTCGACTTGGTGAAACCGTTGAACTAGCCGCCAGGGCAACAGGGCTTCCAGCTGCCGATTACGAACAAGTGCTAGAAAAGCCCGATGCCCTGCCACTTCCAAGTTGGGCCGAAAGTCGGCCCGAAGGATTCATGTTCCCTGCAACCTATGATTTAGTGGGAGATGAAAACGCTGAATTGGTCTTGGGAACGCTGGTTAAGAGATTCAATGAGTCGGCAAATAATATAGATTTTGAGGCCAGGGCCACGCAAGCAGGTCGTAATCCTTATGAGGTTTTAACGGTGGCTTCACTGCTCGAAGGCGAGGTAATCCCTGAAGACTTCGCGAAGGTTGCGGCGGTTGTCTACAACCGGCTCAAGGCTGATATGCCATTACAACTCGATTCGACGGTCTCCTACGCATTGGGACTAGACGATCTCGAGCTTTCGGCAACTCAACTTGATACAGATTCGCCCTACAACACCTACAAGGTTTCTGGGCTTCCGCCAACGCCAATCAATTCACCCGGTGAGGCCGCGCTTGAAGCCGCCCTTTCGCCCGCGAAGGGCAAATGGCTGTACTTTGTCACGGTGAATCCGGATACGGGTGAAACAAAATTCGCCAAAACTTATGAGAGATTCCTTAAACTCAAAGATCAGTACCGTGACTTTCTCGCCAGTCGATAGTCAGGATCTTTGATGAAAGCAGCAGTATTAGGGCACCCCGTATCTCACTCGCTTTCTCCGCTTTTGCACAACGCCGCATATCAGGCACTAGGCCTAGACATCAGTTACAGTGCAATTGAAACCACGCGTGAGCAACTAGCAGAGCGAATTGGTCAACTCGACAACGACTACGTCGGTATGTCATTGACCATGCCACTCAAACAAGAGGTACTCAACCTGATTTCGAAACGTTCAGCCGTGGCCGCTGAAACTGGCAGCGCAAATACGATTTTCCGGAATGCGCACGGCGACTGGGCGCTGGAAAATACCGATGTATTCGGAATCACAGAGACAATTCGACGCTCAGATATCGGGGTAGTCCCAAGCGCAAGCATTATTGGTTCGGGTGCTACTGCTCGTAGCGCCCTTAGCGCACTTGCGCAGTTGGGAGTGACCAATGTGCTGTGTATAGCTCGTAATACCGATGCGATCCAGGTGTTACAGCGACAGGGTGAGGCCATTGGTGTGGATGTGCAGGCTCGCACCCCAGAATCCGATATTTACTTCGCTGGCAGCCTTGTGATCAGCACGGTGCCAAGTTCAGCGCAGCAGCACCTTATTGACCTGATCGCGGCAAGTCAGGAGTTGCCCGCACTTTTTGATATTGCGTACAACCCCTGGCCTAGCCGGTTAGCCACGTATTGGACGGAACATGGCGGTGGCACGGTGCTCAGCGGAATCGACATGCTGCTGTGGCAGGCGACGGTGCAGGTGGAATTATTCGGAGGTCTTCCCGCGCCTGTTGAGGCGATGCAGTTAGCAATCAGTCTGCTTCAATGAGTTATCCACAGTTTGGAATCCAAATCTTGTTGTAACCCCATTCGGTCGGCCAGAATCACGATATGACACTCGTGACTTGGTTCCTTTTCGGCGCCACTTGGGGTTGGTTCCTGGTAACTGCGCTCCTGTTGTCGCGGGTTGACTTTAAAGAGCATCGATTGCCCAACTTTCTGGTGTTGACGGCCTATTTGGGCGGACTCCTTGGATTCGGATTGATTTCATATGTGCAGGGAGACTCCGGAGTACTTTTGCAAGCGCTCGTAGGTTCGGTCTTAGCCGTGTTCGCGTACTTGATAATTCACGTTCTTGGTGGAATGGGAATGGGTGATGTCAAATACGCGGCGGTGATTGGATTGTATTTGGGATCATTGGGTTGGGCCTACTTGTACATCGGCTCACTTATTTCATTCGGAGCAGCAGCCATGTGGGTACTGCCGCTCATGATTGGCAACAGGAAAACACGCAGCGTGCCATTTGGTCCGTTCATGGCATTTGGTGTGCTCGCGTCAGGATTTATCGCCCTAGGTGTGAGCGCGACCGTGTAAATCGGGTCTGACAGTATTACCTCATGGTCTCGAGTCTTAGGTGGTTAACAGCCGGTGAATCACATGGTCCGGCACTTACCGCGATCATTGAGGGACTTCCCGCGTCATTTAACGTCTCTACCGCGGACCTAGATCGGGACTTGGCTCGGCGCAGACTGGGTACCGGGCGGGGTGCCCGCATGAAGTTTGAAAAGGACGATGCAAAGTTTCTTGGCGGTGTGCGCCATGGTCAAAGTTTGGGTGGACCAATAGCCATTCAAATCGGGAACACCGAATGGCCAAAATGGGAATCAGTTATGAATCCGGAACCCGTTGATCCGGAAATCCTTGACACTCTGGCCCGCAATGCACCCCTCACTCGCCCACGCCCCGGGCACGCAGACCTAGCTGGAATGCAAAAATACGCCTTCGACGACGCCCGTCCGGTCTTGGAACGAGCTAGTGCTAGGGAAACAGCAGCGCGGGTCGCGCTCGGAGCCGTGGCCCGAGCCTTTCTCGAGCAAGTAGCAGGCATCACGCTGGTAAGTCATGTGGTTCGTATCGGCTCAGTGGAGTACACCGGTTCGCCGCCGATTCCAGACCAAATGGAGATAATTGATGCGAGCCCGGTTCGCTGCATTGATCCGCACGTGAGTGATCTGATGGAAGCGGAAATAGGGTCTGCGCACCGCGATGGCGACACCCTTGGTGGGGTTGTCGAGGTCGTGGCCACCGGGTTGCCGCCGGGGCTGGGAAGTTTTACGCACTGGGATCGCCGGCTCGACTCGAAATTGGCGGCAGCACTCATGGGAATTCAAGCCATTAAGGGCGTTGAAGTGGGCGACGGGTTTAACCTGGCGGCCGTGCGGGGCTCCCTCGCCCAAGACGAAATTTTCGGCGAAGCAAATCAGGTGCGCCGGGGTTCCGGTAAGTCCGGGGGAACCGAAGGTGGCATGAGCACAGGGGAAATGCTGAGAGTGCGAGCAGCCATGAAACCTATCTCAACAATTCCCAAAGCTCTGCAAACGATTGATACGTCGACGGGGGAAGCTGCCGCCGCAATTAATCAACGCTCAGATGTGTGTGCTGTGCCCGCTGCTGGAATCGTGGCAGAGGCCATGGTTGCGTTGGTATTGGCTGAAGCGATTCTGGACAAGTTTGGCGGGGACTCGTTGAGTGAGTGCCAGCGCAATATCTTCACCTACGTGGATAATCTCGCTATCACAATCGCGCCAACAGTCACGTAGGCGCATTTGTGACCCCTCGAGCCATCTTGATTGGTGCACCCGGAGCTGGCAAAACAACGGTAGGTGGATTTCTTGCCGGTGACTTGGGGTGTGCATTTGCTGACTCGGATCAACTCGTTGAAGGAGCTCACGGTGCAAGCGTTGCTGACATTTTCGTCGAAGAAGGGGAAGCATTATTTCGACTCTGGGAACAGTCGGCAATCGCCCAAGCGATCAAAGAATTCGACGGCGTTCTTGCGTTGGGTGGTGGGGCGGTCATGAACCCCGACACGGAGAGGGAGATTACTAAGAGTCGTGCGTCGGTAATTTGGCTTGAGGTGAAAAGCTCAGTAGCGTTTCGCAGAGCAGGACTATCGGCGCCAAGGCCACTGCTTGTTGGCAATGTTCGCGCGAATCTCGTCGGTCTGCTCGAAACACGGACTCCCGTGTACGAAAGACTCGCGACACACCGAATTGATGCGAACACAATGGAACCGGAACAACTGGCCCGGCACATCGCCGAGCAACTTAGAAGTGATGAATCATGAAACGTTTTACCGTTCACGCCGAGCGCAGTTACGATATCTTGATTGGCCGCGGACTACTCGGTGAATTAGACGAGGCGGTTGCGGGGGCTACTCGGGTGGCGATTATTTATCCCGTTGCTTTGCGTGTGAGTGCTGAGTCCCTGCAGGGTGAATTGGAGAGCGCCGGCCGTCGCGCAATCTTGATCGAAGTACCCGAGGCAGAGGAATCAAAGAGCGCCGCCGTATTGGAATATTGCTGGAACGCACTTGGCACATCAGGGTTTACCCGATCAGACATGATCATCGGTTTGGGTGGGGGAGCAACAACTGACCTCGCAGGTTTCGTTGCGGCAACATGGTTGCGTGGAATTGCATGGATTGCCGTCCCGACCACACTTTTGGGCATGGTGGACGCTTCGGTCGGAGGAAAAACAGGGATCAATACTGACGCAGGAAAAAATCTGGTTGGTGCTTTTCACAGTCCAAGCCTGGTGGTGATCGATGTGAACTCACTTGATTCACTTCCAGAGAATGACTTGCGAGCGGGCCTAGCCGAAGTTGCCAAGGTCGGGCTCACGAACGACCCATCTATTTTGGAAACAATTTTGACCGAGCGTGAAAATTCATTTGACCCACATCAAGATGTCGTTACTTCACTCATTGAACGTGCGATCGCGGTAAAAGCCGAGGTCGTGTCGGGTGACTTCACCGAGCAGGGAGGCTCAGATCTTGGTCGGGAGGTACTCAACTACGGTCACACATTCGGCCATGCAGTTGAAAAATGCGAGAATTACCGCTGGCGTCACGGTGCCGCTGTTTCCGTTGGGATCATGTTTGTTGCAGAACTGGCTAATATCGCCGGGAGGCTCAGTGACGCTGACCTGCAAGTTCATCGAGACGTACTAGAAGTCATTGGCTTACCAACGACCTACCCTGCCGGTCGCTGGGAATCCCTTTTGTCGTCAATGAAAGTTGACAAGAAAACTCGCGGAGACCTGTTGCGTTTCGTGGTTCTCGACGGCGTTGGAAAACCGGCAATCATGGAGGGACCGGATCCTGCTCTGCTTTTTTCGGCTTATAGCAACATATCTTCCTAGGGAGTGAGGAGGCCACTCGCTAAGGTTGTGCCATGGTGCACAGAGTCTTGATCCTCAACGGTCCCAACCTGAACAGGCTTGGCACCCGCGAACCTGAGATTTACGGGAACGTGAGCTATTTGGATTTGGTGGCAGGAGTCACGAGCGAAGCTGCTGGACTCGGGCTGGAAGTTGATATTCGTCAAAGCAATAGTGAGGGCGAAATCATTGGCTGGTTACATGAAGCGGCCGACACCGGCACCCCGGTGATATTCAACCCGGCAGCATTCACGCATTATTCCTACGCGATCGCGGATGCCTGCGCCATGCTTACCGCTCCACTACTTGAGGTGCATGTGAGTAACCCCGGTGCGCGCGAGCAATTTCGACACCATTCGGTCGTGACACCCATGGCCACGGGAGTGATTGCAGGTTTTGGAGTGGACTCCTACCTATTAGCACTGAACGCGATCTCGCGACTATTGTTGGCCAAGGCGTAATTCAAAGCCCGGCGACTACACGAGTCACCGCCAACACGTTCACAGCAGAGATAGGGCTCCTTGGTGGCAACCAGCAATGATTTAAAAAATGGAATGGTCCTCAGCATTGATGGACAACTGTGGACGGTAATTGACTTCCAGCACGTGAAACCGGGCAAGGGTGGTGCGTTTGTCCGTAGCAAGTTGAAGAACGTGCTGAGCGGCAAGGTGATCGACCGCACATTCAACGCTGGCGTTAAAGTTGAGACAGCCTCGGTGGACCGTCGCGACATGCAGTACCTCTACCGCGACGGTGACAGTTGGGTTTTCATGGATAACGAATCCTACGAACAGATTCCCGTCCCTGACATGATTGTTGGTGAGAGTTCCAAATACCTCCTTGAGAACCAAAATGCGCAGGTTGCCATCCATGAAGGAAACCCAATTATCGTTGACCTCCCTGCCTCTGTTGAAATCATGCTCACTTACACCGAGCCAGGCCTTCAAGGTGATCGTTCAAGTGGCGGCACCAAGCCAGCAACGCTGGAGACAGGTGCAGAAATTCAGGTGCCACTGTTCATTGACTCCAATACGAAGGTCAAAGTTGATACCCGCGACGGCTCATATCTTGGTCGCGTGAACGACTAGTGTCCGCTCGTGGGAAAGCCCGCAAACGCGCTTTGGACATCATTTTTGAAGCAGAGTCAAAAGAGGTACCAATCCCGATGATCCTGGGGGAGCACACCCGGCGTCGTGAGAGCGACGGTGATCCCGATTTGAACCCTTATGCAATTGAACTCGTAAACGCGGTGGCATTGCATCACGCGCAGATTGACGCAGAAATTGCGGCACATTCGCAGGGTTGGACCCTTGATCGCATGCCAGACGTCGATCGTTCGATCCTTCGGCTCTCAGTTGCAGAGTTGTTGTTTATGTCAGAAGTTCCACACGCCGTTGTCGTGAGTCAAGCAGTCGAACTCGCGCAAAGCCTGTCCACCGATGAATCCGGATCATTTGTACATGGTGTCCTTGGTGCGGTCTCTCGTTCTGTTAAGTCAACTACTGCAGCGGGTTAAATACTTGGGTTTACCAGTAGCGTGATTTCACCCGGAGCAGTGCTTTGCTCACCCAGTGTCGCACTGATTGTGATGTCAAACCCGTTGCCAATTGCCCCGAACACCTTGATTGTCTCCGATGACAAGTCTGCGAGTGGTCCGACCTCGAAACTTGTATCAAATTCCCCAAGGAAATCCTGCTGGACTTCGAATACATCTCCGGTTACCGACCACGTGGCGACTGCTGTTCGGTCATCAATTATTGACACCGCAATAAGGGTTCCTGTGGGAGTTGGTACTCCCGCGGGCCAATCGGAGGGCAATGCCAGGTCGCTTCCCACGACAAGTTCGTTGCCTGAGCCGTCGTCCAAAAGTGGATCATCGGGATTTGATACTTCAAATTGATTGCCCGATGCAGTTGTTTCGGGTGACGTGGAATCTTGGGAACATCCGGTCAAGCCGACAACGGCAACAAGTGATGCACCTAAAATGAATTTTCGCAAGATCACGCGTCAAGTATGTGCCCCGGGTCGGATTCGAACCGACACTGGACGGTGTTTGAGACCGCTTCCTCTACCGGTTGGGATACCGGGGCTAGGGGGCATAACCATACCGATGAACGGATAGGTTCTAGCCTTACCCCATGCAGATCCCACAGGTGAGCGAGTTGGCACCGGATCAAGCGCCTTTGCGAGTCCTTATCGCAGAAGATGAAACTTTAATTCGACTTGATTTGGCCGAAACCCTGATCGAGTTGGGAATGGAAGTCGTAGGTGCGGTTGCAAACGGCCAATTGGCCGTAGACCTTGCTCGAAGCACTAAACCCGATGTAATCCTGATGGATATTACGATGCCGGTACGGGACGGGATTAGCGCAGCGGCTGAAATAACTTCAGCCGAAATCGCACCGGTAGTGTTGCTTAGTGCCTATTCGCACCCAGATCTTGTCGCCAATGCCGCTTCGGTGGGAATTTTTGGATACCTGGTGAAACCCTTTACCGGGGCTGAGGTGCGCGCGGCCATCATGCTCGCGCACGTTCGCTGGCGTGAATTGACAACTCTTAACGCTGAAATCACACTGCTGCGCTCGCGCAACCACGCATCAGAGGTGGTTGAGCGTGCGAAGCAGGTACTTCGTGGTTCGGGTATGTCTGAGGAAGAAGCATTTGCATTTCTGCGCAGGGCAGCTATGGACAATCGACTCACCATCGCAGAAGCGGCGACCAAAGTCATTGTTTCCCAGGAGTAAAAATGTCTGAAACAACCGTGTAATGGGGTACGGAGCCATTACAGAGGTCACATTCCGATTACGAAGTGGTCAATTCATGCCCCAGGACTTGGAATCCGGTGGGATATGGCTCTACAGTAGTGCACTGGCTCAGGCAACTGAGCTTTGGAAACGGTGGGGGCACACGCCTTCACTGCCTTTAATCAAGGAGAATGCATGAAGCGCACTATGGTCCTAAAGACCGTGGCTGTTCTGGGTGCGGCATCGCTTGCTCTCGCTGCTTGTAGCAGTGACAGCGACGATACCACCGCCAGTGCAACCACTGAAGAAACTTCAGCCGAGGCAACCGCCGAGGAAACCGCCGAAGAAACCGTCGAAGAAACCGCAACCGACGAATGTGTAAGTTCCTCTTTGGTGTTGGGAACAATGCTCCCAGCAACAGGTGACCTTGCATTCCTCGGCCCACCCGAGTTCGCAGGCGTTGAAATGGCTCTTGAAGAGATCGACGCCGCAGGCGGCGTTCTCGGATCCCCAGTCACCTACATTGAAGGTGACTCAGGAGACACGACCACAGATATTGCCAGCCAGACCGTTGACTCGCAGCTCGCTCAGGGTGTTAACGCGATCATTGGTGCTGCCTCATCCGGTGTGTCATTGACGGTTATTGACAAGATCACCTCCAACGGTGTTGTCCAGTTCTCACCAGCCAACACGGCTCCAGTACTGACCACCTACGAAGATAACGGTCTCTACTTCCGTAACTCACCCTCTGACGTGCTTCAGGGCGCCGTTATTGCCGCTTCGGCAATTGACGCAGGGGTAACTAGCATGGCCGTTATCGCTCGCCAGGATCCATACGGCGAAGGATTAGCCATTGCAACGGTCAAGGACTTCACAGCTGCTGGCGGAACCGTCACCAGTGACATCCTTTACGATCCAGCTGCCCCATCATTTGAGGCTGAAGTTGCTGAAATCAAGGCCGGCTCACCAGATGCAGTTACCGTCATTGGTTTCGAAGAATCTGTCAAGCTTGTTCAGGAAATGATCAAGCAGGGTGTTGGCCCAGCTGACGTTCAGCTCTACCTGGTTGACGGAAACCTTTCCACAACCGCTTTTGCCGACTTCCCTAAGGACACGATGAAGGGTACCGTCGGTACCGTTCCATCCGGCTCAGAGGATCTAACTGCTTTCTACGATCGTATGGCGACATTCGATCCAGCTCTGACCGACTACAGCTACGGACCACAGTCATATGACGCAACAATGGTTATTGCCCTTGCTGCTCAGCAGGCTGGTTGTGCTGACGGTGTTGCGATTGCAGCAGCGCTAGCTGATGTAGCCGGTAACGGTGGCGAAGAATGCTCCACGTACGCCGATTGTCTTGCTCTGATTGATGCAGGCACAGACATCGACTACATGGGCGTTACCGGAGGCGTTGACTTCAACGAATTCGGCGACCTCCTTGAGGGCACCATCTCGATCAACGAATACTCCTCAAACACTGAGTTCAGCGAAATCGGCTCAGTAACCGCAGTGGTCCCATTGCCATAAGTGGTAACTCACTAGCAGTAGAGACTGTGGCCCCGTACCCCTTGGGTACGGGGCCACAGTTCTGTTCAGCAGGAATTTTCACCAGTGCATCGAAAAAAAAATGGGCTTACCCCGAAACCGGGATAAGCCCACAAAGTCCTCGTGTTCAGTTATCAAGCTTTAGCGAGCGTCCCCAGATACAGTTCAATGACCTTAGGATCATTAGCCAGGGCTGATCCTGTACCGGTGTAGGCGTTCTGGCCTTGATCCATAACATAGCCGCGATCCACAATTTGCAGGCACCGAGCGGCATTTTGCTCGACGATAATCACGGTCACCCCGGTAGCGTTGATTTCCTTAACACGAATGAATACTTCATCTTGTAGGGCCGGGCTCAGTCCCGCACTCGGCTCATCCAGGAGCAGGACGCTGGGAGCCATCATGAGAGCGCGCCCCATGGCGACCATTTGGCGCTCGCCACCGGAGAGGGAACCGGCACGCTGCTTGCGCCGTTCGCCCAAGGTGGGGAATAGGTCCACAACCGCGTCAAAGCGTTCAGGAAAGGACTTAGGGTCCTGAAAGGCGCCCATCTGCATGTTTTCTTCAATGGTGAGAGTCGGGAAAACATTGTTGTTTTGCGGAACGAAACCAACACCACGACGCACCAGCTGGTCAGCGCGTAAGTTTGTGATGTCCTCATCGCGCAATGTGACCGAACCCGAATTTACACGTACTAGGCCAAACAGTGCTTTGAGTAGTGTCGACTTACCCGCTCCGTTAGGCCCAATAATTCCTACGAGTTCACCCTCGTGCGCATAAAGATCGGCGTCGTTGAGGATATTGACGCCCGGGAAATACCCGGCGATTAGTTTGTCAGCCTTAATCAAAGCGTCAACCGATTCTGCGGCATGCAGTTGAGCAGGTGTTGCAGGGTTGGCGTGGGAATGCTGGGTCGCGTTTATGTCAAGTTCGGACTCAAACTCGTGTGCTCCATCGGGGCTGTCTATTTCGGGGAGATCACTGGGTTCGCTGAAGTTCATGCGTTTCCTCCTTGGGAATCAGCCGTAAGGGATGTTCCATCGTCTGTCAGAGCCGATCCGTGACGAGAACCAAGGTAGGCCTCAATGACCTGAGGGTTCTTCATTACCGCGTCCGGCGGTCCCTCAGCTATTACCTGACCTTGGGCCATGACAATTACCCAGTCACTAATGTCATGAACCATGTCCATATCGTGTTCCACGAAAAGCACCGTGGTGCCCTCTTCACGGATGTTCTTGATATGTCCCAAAAGACTCTGGGTCAGAGCAGGGTTAACGCCAGCCATTGGTTCGTCCAGCATCACAATTTCTGGGCCGACCATCAATGCTCGTGCCATCTCGAGCAACTTGCGCTGACCGCCCGATAGGGAACCGGCGAAGTCGTCAATCTTTTCGTGAAGATTGAACCGCTCCAGAAGTACCATGGCGCGCTCCCGATTGGCGCGCTCTTGGCCTCTCCAAGTGAAGGGGACAAGAGCATTGAGCACCCGCTCACCGCTCTGTCCGTGCGCCCCCAGCAGCATGTTGTCGATAACGCTCATGCGGGACAGGGCCTTTGTGAGCTGGAAAGTGCGCACCATGCCCATGCGGGCCAGTCGGTGCGGTGCGGTGCCGGCAACGGACTTGTCATTAAACGTCCAAGTCCCAGTGTCTGGCTTGTCGAATCCGGTCAACAGGTTGAACAGAGTGGTTTTACCTGCGCCATTGGGCCCGATCAGCGCGGTGATCGCGCCTCGTTGGATTTCCACGTGAGCCACGTCGACCGCTTTGAGCCCGCCGAATTGGCGACTCACATGATCGGCAATCACGACCGGATCGGGTTTGGGTGCGCCTGGAACCTGGGGAACATCACGCAATGCCTCGACGGCGGCAGCGTGTCCTGTGGCCATGTGGTCCGTTTTAGCGGGCATCGAGGGCCAACTCCCTTCGGTCTCCGAATATTCCTTGTGGTCTAAAGATCATGAGCAGCATCAGCCCGAGTCCCATCAGCATAAATCGAATCGAGCCAACATCTGTGGGGGTGAGGAACTCGATGTAACCGTTATTGATCAAGGAGCTCAGGAGCTCACCGAATCCGGCAAGGAGGAACCAGAAAATGATTGTCCCCGCGATTGGTCCGAATACGCGCGCTGCTCCTCCCAGGAGGAGGATTGTGTAGACGAAGAACGTGAAATCAGGCTGGAATGTGTCCGGTTGGACCGATTGCTTGGCAACCGCCCACAAGATTCCACCAAAAGCTGCAATGCCACCACCAATTATGAGGGCCTGCATTTTATACACAAAGACGTTCTTGCCCAATGACACAACGGCGTCTTCATCCTCGCGGATTCCCTTAACCACTCGGCCCCATGGGCTGCGTACTAGGCCCCAGACCAGCAAAGTGAACAGTAGGGCGAGGCTCCACCCGACGATTACTACCCACAGGTCTTGTCGGCTCCATGTGAGAACAGGAAGGGTGAAGTCAGCAGGGAGCGGGTTAAGGTCGTGAAACTCCTGGCCGAGTTTGCCATTAAGCCCTTGTGCACCGCCGAAAACGTCCTTGAACGCGATTGACCGCACGAGCAGTCGCAGTAGCTCACTTGCCGCGATGGTGACGATTGCTAGATAGTCCGCGCGCAATCGAAGGGTTGGGATTCCCAGTAGAAGGGCCAATAATGTCGATACGACCACGCCCACGACCACCGCTAGCCACAGGCCCAAATCGAAGGTAAGAACGATCACGCCAACTGCATAGGCACCTGCGGCCACAAAGGCGACCTGACCGAAGTTGAGCAGCCCCGTGTAACCGAACTGGACGTTAAGGCCGATCGCAGCAAAAAGGTAAATGAGGGCGGTGACGCCCACCGCTTGGGTGATGGTGAGTGAAAATATTTGCACGAAATCCATTTGGATTAACCCACCCTCTCTTTTCGACCCAGTAATCCTTGAGGCCTCACCATCAAAATCAGGATCATGAGGAACAAGGCACCCACAGTTTTCATCTCAGTCGGAATAACCAGGGTGGTCAATTGGACAAAGATTCCGACCACCATGGCTCCAACGATTGCGCCATAGATGGTTCCCAATCCACCCAAGATAACCGCGGCAAAGAGCACCAGCAGAATCCGCTGACCCATATTCCAGACGGTATTTTGGGTGAGTCCCAAATAAATTCCGGCGAATGCGGCAAGGCCCGCGCCAACAATCCAGACCACAGAAATTACTCGCTCAACGTCAATCCCGGTGGCAGATGCGAGCGCGGGGTTGTCCGAAACGGCTCGAGTCGCCTTGCCGATCCGCGAACGCTGCAGCCACGTAACGGTTGCGGTTAAAGCTATTACGGCGAGCAGGCCCAAGATCAACGCCTTGGGAGTTGTGTTGAACGGCCCAATTTCGATACCGGGCTGACCAGCAAACTGCTTGTAACTTGATGGAGCGCCGCCAAAGAACAGCACCAGCGTGTAGCGCAGGAAGATTGCGAGTCCGATACTGACAATCATTGCGGCAATCAGTCCAGTTTTGCGCCGTCGCAGTGGACGCCACAGGATTCGATTTTGGCCCCAGCCGTATACGAATGCCGCAAAAACGATCGCGATCGGAGCGGCGATGATGATGTTCACACCCGCCGTGTTGATGGCTAGCGCGGTAAATGCGCCCAGTGAGAGGAGTTCGCCTTGGGAGAAGTTGGTCAAACCGGTGGTTCCAAATACCAGGTTCATGCCGACAGCACCGAGGGCTATGACCAGTCCGTAGAGGATTCCGTCGAGAAAAAGCTGAATGACGCGTTCCGACGTTCCAGACTCGACTTCGCTAATCCCGGAATCGCCGCCCTCTGACAGACCGATGAGTATCCTTTTTTCGCCACCCAACACCAACAGCGACCGGCTCGCATCTTCCGCATTATTGAGGGTGATTCCCTCGGGGAGTGTCGTTATGTCAACTTCGACAAGATAGGTGCCGCCGGCGGGCAGTGGCACCACGAAAACCCCTTTGTCGTCCGAGGTATCCGACGTGAGTACGCCGTCGGCGTCCGTGGCGGTCACTAACACTCCCACCACTGCTTCACCACCAGGGGTAGACAGGGTTCCCGTGATCGTGGTGTCCGCGGCAGTGGCTGGCGAGAGGCCGCCGGATACGAAAAGGGCGATTGTTGCGAGGAGAAGTACTCCCAATGCGAGTCGAACGCGTCTAAGCACGTGGGCGTACCTCCGGGTCTCGGGTGTTCAACTGTTGAATTCGGGCACAAAAATATTAGCGATGGAACCTGGAGAACCCTACCGATATTAGAGGCGGTTGAGTACCTCTTTTGAAGAAGTATTTCGATTGTTACACATTTGTAAGTGTTCCCTGTAACTCGTCAATGTTTCCTATAAGTCGGTTCAGGGGGTCAGGTCCGTGGCGTACGGGCTAGGGCTGTTAGTCGAGCCGTACACACTCGCTCGCCTTGTTCATTTGTGATCACAATTTCACTACTCATAATGGTTCGGCCAGTGCCAATCATGTGCGCGACACCGGTGACTACCCCGTCACGAGCCGCTTTATGGTGTGTGCAGTTCAAATCAATGCCCACGACCATCACACCCTCGCCCATCTGGTGGTACGCCGTTATTGCCGCGGCGACGGATCCAAGGGTTTCGGCCAGTACCGCGCTAGCCCCGCCGTGCAACAGGCCGTAGGGCTGAGTGTTTCCTTCCACGGGCATCGTGGCGCTAATGGAAGCTCGGCCTTCTGAATCGACGGTCGCCCGTGTTAACTTGATTCCCATCCGCTCACCGAGCGCCCCCATGGCGGTTTGGGTGACTTCGGCTGTGACATCGGTTATTCCGTGTTCCAAAGAGTTCGACATAGTGCGAAAGCCTACGGTGCAGGTGGGCAACTAGTATCGGTTTGTGGCGCAAAATCGATTATTACTTATCGATGGACACTCGATGGCTTACCGAGCTTTTTTCGCTTTGCCGCCGGAAAACTTTACGACCAGCACGGGTCAACCCACAAATGCTGTGTACGGATTCACATCCATGTTGATCAATCTGATAAAGCAATACGACCCCACTCATATCGCCGTCGCCTTTGATGTGTCACGTAAAAGTTTTCGAACTGAAATATTTCCCGAATACAAAGCAACCCGGTCGAAGTCCCCAGAAGAGTTCAAAGGTCAGGTCGACCTAATAAAGGAAGTTTTGGACTCAATGTCGATCATGCGGCTTGAGAAAGAAGGCTACGAAGCCGACGACCTCATTGCCACACTTGCAACCCAAGCCAGCGAGGCGGGGTTCGCCACTGAAATCGTGTCGGGAGATCGTGACTCATTTGCATTGGTGTCGGCATCGGTGACGGTGCTCTATCCAAAAAAGGGAGTTTCTGACCTAGCGGTCATGACCGTTGAGGCTATTGAGGAAAAATACAAGCTTTCACCGGTGCAGTACCCCGACTTCGCGGCCCTGCGGGGTGACCCAAGTGACAACTTGCCCGGGATCCCTGGGGTCGGCGAGAAGACTGCACAAAAGTGGATCAACGAGTACGGCAGTCTGAGCGCCTTGGTCGCGGCCGCAGATTCAGTGAGGGGCAAGGTCGGTGATTCCTTGCGCGAAAACTTGGCCCAGGTACTTCTTAACCGACGTATCACAGAGTTAGAACGTGATGTGCCCCTTGACTTAGTCGTTGACCAGCTGGGGAGAGAGGCCTTTTCGTTGGCGGACGTGTTTCAACTTTTCGACACGTTGCAGTTTTCGGCTCTTCGCGGGCGGGTCAGCAAGTTGCCCGGCGCGATCGAGGCTGAAGGGCTTGCCAGTGAAGCTGCAAGTGAACGCGAAGAACAGCAGGTAATTGACCGATCCGTGTTCTTAAATGCCAGCCTTGCGGAGCTGCAAGCGATCAAAGGCCCCATCGCAATTGCAATTGAAGGAGAGTTCGCTCAAGGGTCTGGGCGCATTAGTTCACTGGCAGTGTGTACTGCAGATTCAATATATGTTGTGCCAGAAATATCGGTTTCGCACGAACGCGAGTGCGTACAGTGGTTGGCTACGTGTGAAAGCGAGAAAACTGTCCATGACGGCAAGTGGTTCTTATGGGCTTTGGCGACCTCGGGAATAGATATTTCTGCTGTGACGATTGCCATGGACACTGCTTTGGCCGGGTACCTGGTTGACCCAGGGCAGCGATCCTATGAATTGGCGGACCTAGTTCAAAGGGAGTTGGGCGCAAGCATAGATGCACCAGAAGACCAGCTCTCAATGTTCTCAGAGACTGACGAGTCAGCGAGTCTGGTTCAATCGGCCACTCTTATTTGGGATTTGGGAAGTGCGCTCACGCTCACACTTGAACGACTCGACCTCACCGACCTTCTGCACAATATGGAGATCCCGACCGAAATTGCTCTCGCTCAAATGGAGCACGTGGGTATCGCGGTTGACTCGAACGCTTTAGCGTCCCTCTCCGAAGAATTCGGTGTATCAATTCGCGCTGCCGAGTCGGCAAGTTTCGAATTGGTCGGACATCAATTCAATTTGGCCTCACCCAAACAACTTCAGGAGGTCCTCTTCGTTGATCGAGGTCTTCCCAAGACCAAGAAGATTAAAACTGGGTTCACCACAGATGCTGAAGCTCTTGCGAATCTGTATTCCCAAACAAAGGATCCGCTACTTCAACATTTACTGAGTTGGCGTGAGGAATCCAAACTAAGGCAAACGGTTGACGGCTTGATTCCCCTGGTGGATGCACACGGTCGGATTCACACAACATTTCGACAAACTGTCGCTGCTACCGGTCGGTTGTCTTCGATGGATCCGAACTTACAAAATATTCCAGTCCGGACAGAAGCTGGGCGGCGAATTCGGGCGGCATTTGTTGTCGGTGAGGGGTTTGAATGTCTATTGACCGCGGACTACAGCCAAATTGAACTCCGGATCATGGCGCACCTCTCACAGGACGAAGCACTCATTGAAGCATTCAATTCTGGTGAGGATCTGCACGACACTGTGGCGCGAACGGTGTTCAATGTCAGCGAAGTGACACCGGACATGCGAAGGCAGATTAAGGCAATGTCCTACGGACTTGCCTACGGACTTTCCCCATACGGATTGGCCGCTCAACTTGATATTTCAACCGAAGACGCACGGATCATGATGGACGACTATTTCAGAAGATTCGGGGGGATTAGAAATTATTTGGCGCAGGTGGTTGACGTTGCACGGGGAAAGCTCTACACCGAGACCATGTATGGACGCAGGCGCAAACTGCCGGATCTGGCGAGCGAGAACCGTCAGCGCCGAGAGATTGCCGAGCGGATGGCCCTCAATGCTCCCATTCAGGGCAGTGCCGCCGACATTGTGAAGATTGCCATGCTGAAAGTGGATACGGCTCTTCGAGAGTCCCATTTTCAATCGCGGCTGCTGCTCCAAGTTCACGACGAACTCGTGCTGGAAATTGCAGAGGGGGAGCGCGATGCAGTAACCGACCTTGTCCGAACCGAAATGGGATCTGCGGCACAACTACTTGTGCCCCTTGACGTGAATGTGGGTACCGGTCTGAATTGGGATACCGCCGCCCACTGAGCATAGGTTAACCGTTACGCTTGGGTCGCTCATTCAATCGAGGATCAGACCTAGAATCCCCATAAAAAGTGCGAGTCAGCATCCATAACATCTATCCACCGGAGCCATTTCCTCCATGACTATTCCTACATCAACTTCAACACCGCCCCAAATTGCCATTAACGACATTGGCACCGCCGAGGATTTCCTCGCTGCAATTGACGCAACAATCAAGTACTTCAATGACGGTGACCTCGTCGAAGGCATTGTCGTCAAAGTCGATCGAGACGAAGTTCTCCTTGACATCGGCTACAAAACGGAGGGAGTTATCCCTTCCCGCGAACTTTCCATCAAGCACGACGTTGACCCCAGTGAAGTGGTGACCGTCGGTGACAGTGTGGAAGCACTAGTTCTCACGAAAGAGGATAAAGAAGGTCGACTAATTTTGTCCAAGAAGCGCGCCCAGTACGAACGCGCATGGGGCACGATCGAAAAAATCAAAGAAGAAGATGGTGTCGTTGAAGGACTCGTTATTGAGGTTGTCAAGGGAGGCCTGATCGTCGATATCGGTTTGCGTGGCTTCTTGCCAGCATCATTGGTTGAAATGCGTCGCGTTCGTGACCTTCAGCCATACATCGGTAAGACGCTTGAAGCCAAGATCATCGAACTTGATAAGAATCGAAATAACGTGGTTCTTTCCCGTCGTTCCTACTTGGAAAAAACCCAAAGCCAGGTGCGACAAACCTTCCTGAACCAACTGCAGCGCGGTCAGATACGCAATGGTGTTGTGTCAAGCATTGTGAACTTCGGTGCATTCGTCGATCTCGGCGGCGTCGATGGTCTCGTCCACGTGTCTGAACTGTCGTGGAAGCACATTGATCACCCCTCCGAAGTCGTGCAGGTCGGCGACGAAGTCACCGTTGAGGTTCTCGAAGTTGACATGGACCGCGAGCGCGTGTCGCTGTCCCTCAAGTCCACCCAAGAAGACCCATGGCAGCACTTTGCACGCACGCACGGGATCAACCAAGTTGTGCCAGGCAAGGTCACCAAGTTGGTTCCATTTGGAGCATTCGTGCGTGTCGATGAAGGAATCGAAGGACTCGTTCACATCTCTGAATTGGCCGAGCGTCATATTGAAATGCCAGAACAGATCGTTCAGGTCAACGACGACATCTTTGTCAGGGTAATTGATATTGACCTTGAACGTCGTCGGATCTCACTGTCCCTCAAGCAGGCGAATGATTCTTCAGACTCTCAGGCGGTTGAGGAGTTTGACCCATACCTATATGGCATGGCACCGGCATTCGACGAGGCTGGCAACTACACCGGGCCAGAAGGATTCGATCCTGAAACAGGTGAGTGGAAAGGCGGCTTCGAAGAGCAGCGCACCGAATGGGAGCGTGAATACGCAGAGGCCCATGCACGTTGGGAAGCTCACCGTAAACAGATGACCGAGGCAAAGGAAGCCGATCAAGCTGCGGCTGTTGAGTCGGGTGATGCGAGTGCATATTCATCCGAATCAGCCACCAGTGAAGGCACACTCGCTGACGACTCCTCACTCCAGGCCCTTCGGGACAAGCTCACCACAGAGTAATTTTGTGGCTCACCACATGCCTTTTGTTGTCGGTCTGACCGGCGGTATTGGTTCGGGTAAGTCAACAGCGGCGTCGTGCTTTTCACAGCACGGCGCCGTTGTCATAGACGCTGATCAAATCTCACGTGCGCTTACGGCAACTGGCTCAGAAGTGCTCGATGAAATCACCGAGTCCTTTGGTTCGGCATTGGTAGACTCGACTGGTTCTCTTGATCGCGCGGCACTTGCATCAATTGTATTTAGCGATCCTGATTCACTGGCCACACTTAACGCGATCATGCACCCGAAGATTCGAGCGAAAGCACTCGAAATAATTAGTAAGAGTGACCCCCGTGCAATTGTTGTATATGACATGCCGCTTTTGGTTGAAACCGGTTCAGAGGATATCTGTGACGCAGTGGTCGTGATCGACGTTGACCCGCGCACTCAAGTAGAAAGGCTAGTTGCTAGCCGCGGTATGAGTGCGGAACAGGCGGAGGAAAGGATTCGCAATCAAGCCTCACGGGAATTTCGAAATCAGTCGGGCACTTGGGTAATTGAGAACTCGAGTTCGCATGCAGACTTCGTGATCGCGTGTGAATTCGTATGGAAAGAGATCGAGCAGCGAGCACATAGGGTTAGGGAGTGACCAGGCCCGTAACAGATCTGACTCGAACCGTTGCGCCATTTGAGGTGATTTCGCCATTCCGGCCGGCAGGTGATCAGCCTGCGGCAATTGACGAGCTTGCGAAGCGAATCTTGGCGGGTGAGAAAAATTCAGTATTACTGGGTGCAACGGGCACGGGTAAAAGCGCCACGACGGCTTGGTTAGTTGAGAAATTGCAACGTCCGACTTTGGTTATGGCGCCCAATAAGACCCTTGCGGCGCAGCTCGCTACAGAGTTCCGGGAACTTTTGCCAAATAACGCGGTTGAGTATTTTGTTTCCTACTACGACTATTACCAGCCGGAAGCCTACGTTCCGCAGTCTGACACCTTTATTGAGAAGGACTCCACGGTTAATGAGGAAGTTGAGCGGCTCCGCCATTCGGCGACAAATAGTTTGTTGACCCGCAGGGATGTTTTAGTTGTTGCGACGGTTTCTGCGATCTACGGACTTGGAACCCCACAGGAATATGTGGATCGCATGATTCGATTGCGTGTGGGTGAAGAGTATTCGCGCGATAAGTTGCTACGTGGGCTCGTGGCTATACAATATACGCGCAATGACATTGCTTTTACTCGAGGGACGTTTAGGGTCCGTGGGGACACCGTCGAAGTATTTCCAGTCTATGAAGAACACCCCGTTCGCATTGAAATGTTCGGCGACGAAATTGAACGCATGATGACCCTGCACCCGGTCACAGGGGAAATAATTACCGAAGACTCAGAGATGTACATTTTCCCAGCGACGCACTACGTTGCGGGACCAGAACGCATGACCCGAGCAATCGGTGAGATTGAAATTGAATTGGCGCAGCGCGTAGCGGAGTTTGAGAAACAGGGCAAACTACTTGAAGCTCAACGCATCAAGATGCGAACAACATTTGACATCGAAATGATGCAACAGGTGGGGTTCTGCTCCGGGATTGAGAATTACAGCAGGTTCATCGACGGTCGTGAACCAGGGAGTGCACCTAACTGCTTAATTGACTATTTCCCTGAAGATTACCTTCTCGTAATCGACGAGTCTCACGTCAGCGTTCCGCAGATCGGTGCAATGTTCGAAGGCGATGCAAGCCGAAAACGAACATTGGTTGAGCACGGATTCCGGCTGCCAAGCGCAATGGATAATAGGCCGCTGCGTTGGAAAGAGTTCGAAGAACGGATCGGTCAGGCGATCTACCTCTCAGCGACTCCGGGACCCTATGAACTCACCGCTGTGCAAGGCGATGTAGTCGAGCAGGTGATTCGACCCACCGGGCTGGTAGATCCCGAAGTTGTGATCAAACCCACCCAGGGACAAGTCGACGACCTGATGCACGAGATCCGAATCCGCGTTGACAAGCATGAGCGGGTATTGGTCACAACGCTCACAAAACGGATGTCAGAAGATCTCACAAACTACCTTGCCGAACACGGGATCAAAGTTCAGTACTTACACTCGGAAGTCGACACGCTTCGTCGGGTTGAACTACTTCGTGAACTGCGCTTGGGAGTATTTGACGTCCTCGTCGGAATCAACCTCCTGCGTGAGGGTCTCGACTTGCCAGAAGTTTCACTGGTTGCAATCTTGGATGCAGACAAAGAAGGGTTTCTTCGATCGGGAACCTCGCTTATCCAAACGATTGGTCGCGCGGCACGTAACGTCAATGGTCAAGTACACATGTATGCCGACAAGATCACGCCGTCAATGGCTAAGGCGATTGACGAGACCAACCGTCGCCGTGCAAAACAGGTGGCTTATAACAAGAAGATGGGTGTTGACCCGCAACCCCTTCGAAAGAAGATCGCGGATATCACGGACATGCTTTCCCGTGAGGAGGAAGATACGGCCAAATTGATTACGGCCGAGAAATCACAGATACGCAGACACACGCCTAGTGGAGACCTCGTGGTCCTAATCGAGGAGCTCAGCGAGCAAATGCGCGCTGCTGCAGGCGAATTGCAATTCGAACTAGCCGCTCGTCTACGAGACGAAATCTCGGATCTCAAAAAAGAACTGCGTGGCATGCAATCAGCGGAAGCCCACTAGTTCATGGACACATCAATTGGTTTATGGCTCGTCACGATCCTAGGAATCGCATTGCTCATAGCGGTTGACTTTCTCGCGATAACGCGAAAGCCACATGAAGTCAAATTTAGGGAAGCGCTCTGGGCGTCCATATTTTATGTGGGAATCGCTATTGCATTTGGCATCTTTATTTACATTTGGCAGGGGTCCCAGTATGGGACGGAATATTTCGCAGCGTACTTGGTCGAAAAATCTTTGAGCGTAGATAACTTATTCGTATTTATCATTATTCTCACCCAGTTTGCTGTGCCGTTTAATCTGCACCAGCGTGTCCTCTTGGTGGGTGTAGCACTAGCAATCGTGCTTCGGGGAATATTTATCGCTATTGGTGCCAGCGCGTTGGCGTACTTCTCATTTACATTTGTGATTTTTGGTGGAATTCTGGTGTGGACCGGTGTCCAACTGATGCGACATCGCAATGAAGACCCAGACCCCCAAGACAACTTATTAGTTCGACTGGCCCGCAAGCGTTACAGATTCTCAGACGGCTACCACGGGACTTCGCTGTTTATCAAAGAAAATGGATTACGAGTTGCCACGCCGCTGCTACTTGTTATGTTCGCGATCGGAACAACTGATCTGCTGTTTGCGCTGGATTCAATTCCCGCGACATTCGGGGTCACCCAAGAGCCCTACCTAGTTTTCACTGTGAACGCCTTCGCGCTACTTGGATTGCGTGCACTCTATTTCCTGCTGCGGGGGCTCTTAGACAAGTTGATTTACCTATCACTTGGATTATCAGTGATTTTGATCTTCATCGGCGTCAAATTGTTTTTGACCTACTTTCACGAAGTCAACGACTCAATCCCGAAAATTTCAACGAACGTCAGCCTCATATTTATTGGGGTAGTGCTAATCGCCGTATTCGTCGCTTCGTGGGTCAAACTTAAAATTGATCCAACCGCACAGGGTCATGCCGGTCGAGTGACAGATGCCGATCCGGACGACAAGGGCTCAACAGTTTGATCGGGATTGCGCTTATGCAATTACCAGCCTCGTGCTCGCCAGTCGTCAAGGAAGTCGCGTTCTTCGCCCACGTTAGTGTCAAATCCGTGACCTGGATATACCCAGGTCGTGTCTGGGAGAGAGTCAAAAATGAGTGACTTAACTCCATTAAACAAGGTCGTGAAATCTTCCGGATTATTTGTTTTCCCTACACCACCTGGGAAAAGGCAATCACCAGAAAATAGGTGTCCATGACCAAAAGGATCGTCGTACAAATACATGCTGGCTCCAGGTGTGTGGCCTCCGGTTGTGAGCACCGTCAAAGTGATGTCACCAAATGTCACCGTGGAGTTGGGGAAAAGCTCATGATCGGTTGGCACAGCAATTGAGTCGGCATCCTGGCTCGGGGCGTAGGTGGTGGCTCCCGTAGCCGCAACGACTCCCGCGAGCGCATTCCAGTGGTCTGGGTGCCCGTGAGTCGTGAGAATTGCGTTCAAGCCACCGGGCCCCACGAGGGTGAGCAGGCGATCTGGCTCTGCCGCGGCATCAATGAGTATTTCGGTACCGGTCGAAGAACACCTCAACAAATAGGAGTTGTTGTTAAAAGGTCCAACACTGATTTTGCTAATGATCAAATTCGTGAGTTCCCGTACGTGGGCCGGGCCGTCAACTTGTGTATTTCCGTTATACATGTTTCGACTATAGCCGTCCATGTCAATCCACCTAAGAAGGCATTTTCGGGTGAGTCGAATAGGCTAAGGGCTCAATAAGATTACAGGGAAGAGCTTGTGTGGAAAAGTTAGTTATTCGAGGCGCTCGCGAGCATAATCTCAAGAACATTTCCGTTGATCTTCCGCGCGATTCACTGATTGTTTTTACGGGCCTCTCGGGCTCGGGCAAGTCCAGCCTTGCCTTCGACACGATTTTTGCCGAAGGACAGCGCAGATACGTTGAAAGCCTCTCGGCTTATGCCCGGCAGTTCCTGGGACAGATGGACAAGCCAGACGTGGACTTTATTGAAGGCCTTTCACCCGCCGTGTCGATTGACCAGAAATCTACTTCCCGAAATCCGCGTTCGACCGTGGGGACGATCACAGAAATCTACGACTACCTGCGATTGCTGTACGCAAGAATCGGTAAACCACACTGTCCTTTGTGCGGTGACCCGATAGCTAAGCAAACTCCCCAGCAAATTGTGGACCAGATTTTGGAACTGCCCATGAAAACGAAATTTCAAGTATTGGCACCGCTGGTGCGCGAGCGCAAGGGTGAATATCTCGAAGTGTTCAAGCAGCTTCAGTCTGACGGTTACTCGCGGGTCAGGGTAGACGGCGAGATTTATGCTTTGGATAGTGTCCCTGCACTTAAGAAACAGGAGAAGCACACGATTGAAGTTGTGGTTGATCGATTAAGTGTGAACACGGAGTCCCGCCAACGAATGACCGATTCAGTAGAAACGGCACTGTCGCTAGGTCACGGAAATGTGACTTTAGATTTTGTTGAGAAGCCGGAAAATGACCCAGATCGGGAACTAACTTTGAGTGAGCACCTCGCCTGCCTGCGCGACGGCCTTTCCTTCGAAGAATTAGAGCCTCGTTCTTTTTCGTTCAACTCACCATTTGGGGCCTGCCCGGACTGTTCCGGGTTGGGGGTAACTCGTGCGGTCGACGAAGAACTAGTGGTACCAGACCCCGCTGCAACCCTGAATGAAGGCGCAATTGCGCCGTGGTCCCGAGGAACGGTGAGTGAGTATTTCAAGAGGTTGCTCGAGGCACTCTCAGAAGAAACCGGAATAGACATGGATGCTCCATGGTCTTCGCTGAGTGCTAAACATCGAAAAGCGATTCTTTATGGAACCGATGCTGAACTCCACGTCAAGTTCAAAAACCGATACGGGCGTCAACGCTCGTATTACACAACCTACGAGGGGGTTGTGAATTTCATCGCTCGGCGACACGCAGAAGCGGACACTGATTCCTCGCGTGAACGTTTTGAGGGCTTCATGCGCGAGGTTCCTTGTGTGTCGTGTCAAGGCAGCCGTCTCAAACCATTGACTCTAGCCGTTACTGTCTCGGATCACTCGATTGCTGCAATTGCGGCGTTGCCTATCAGCAGCGCGCGGGACTTGCTTGCAACGCTGAAGCTTTCCCAGCGTGACGAAGCAATTGCTGCGAGGGTTCTCAAGGAAGTAAATGAAAGACTGCAATTTTTGGTCGACGTGGGATTGCATTATCTCTCACTTGATCGGGCAGCCGGGACCCTCGCGGGTGGTGAAGCCCAGCGAATTCGGCTCGCAACCCAAATTGGATCGGGTCTCACAGGTGTCCTGTACGTACTCGACGAACCCAGTATTGGCTTGCACCAACGAGACAATGAGCGGCTAATTGAAACCCTCGTCCGACTGCGCGATCTAGGGAACACGTTGATCGTTGTGGAACACGACGAAGACACAATCCGTATGGCCGACTGGATCGTGGACATTGGTCCAGGTGCGGGTGAGCACGGTGGTGAAGTCGTTGTGAGCGGGAAATTGGCGGATCTCGTTAAGTCCAAGAAGTCGATAACCGGCGCTTACATCTCAGGAGCACGAAGCATTGCCATGCCCGAACTGCGCCGTGGACAGGAGCGTGGCTGGATAGGTGTTCGTGGTGCGAAAGAGCACAACTTGAAAAATGTCGACGTCGATTTCCCTTTAGGAAATCTGTGTGTGGTCAGCGGGGTGAGTGGATCAGGTAAATCCACATTGGTGAATGACGTTCTGCTGAATTCACTCGCTCGTGAACTCAATGGCGCATCCGTTGTCCCAGGTAAACACACGAAAGTAACGGGTCTTGACCAAGTAGACAAGGTCGTGCATGTTGACCAAGGCCCAATTGGCCGAACACCACGCAGTAACCCAGCGACGTACACGGGTGTCTTTGACCATATTCGAAAACTCTTCGCCGAAACCCAAGAGGCGAAGATTCGTGGGTATCAACCGGGTCGCTTTAGTTTCAATGTCAAAGGTGGACGCTGTGAGTCGTGCAGTGGTGACGGGACACTAAAAATTGAAATGAACTTTTTGCCAGACGTCTATGTTCCCTGTGAGGTCTGTCATGGTGCGCGATACAACAGGGAAACCCTTGAAGTTCACTACAAGGGCAAAACAATTGCAGAAGTCCTCAACATGCCGATCGAAGAAGCAAGTGAGTTTTTTGCGGCAATCCCACCTATTTCCCGTCACTTGAAGACGTTGGTTGAAGTTGGATTGGGTTACGTTCGCATGGGTCAATCGGCTCCGACCCTTTCAGGTGGTGAAGCCCAGCGTGTGAAACTCTCCGCCGAGTTGCAGAAACGGTCAACCGGGAGGACCATTTATATCTTGGATGAACCAACTACGGGGCTGCACTTCGAAGACATTAGGAAACTACTGCTGGTTCTTCAAAGTTTGGTCGACAAGGGCAATAGTGTCATTGTGATCGAACACAATCTTGATGTGATTAAATCGGCTGATTGGATCATTGACATGGGTCCCGAAGGAGGATCCGGAGGTGGACAGGTCGTGGCCCAGGGAACACCCAAAGACATCGCTGCCGTGAAATTAAGCCATACCGGCAGATTCCTTAAAAACATGAAACTCACAAGCTAGGGGGAGAAAATGAAAAGACGTGACGTGCTAAAAGCAGGTGCTTTAACGGGAGCGTTGGCCGTGACCGGCGTAGGTGTTAGCGCCTGTGCGAGTGAAACCGCCTCCATGTCCGCGGAGTCGATCACACTTGCTGACATCCCGGTCGGAGGTGGTGTAGTCGTGAGCGAACCTCCGGTCGTGCTCACCCAACCAACCGCAGGCGCAGTTAAGGCTTTCACGTCGATCTGTCCCCATCAAGGTTGCAAAGTCAACAATGTCTCCGATAATCAAATTTTTTGCCCCTGTCACGGATCCATTTTTTCGGGTATTGACGGCTCAGTCATTCAAGGACCGGCCACCGAAGGGCTGGCCGCGGCGTCTGTGACCGTTAGCGGAAACGATGTCAGTTTTGGCTAAGTCGAACCGACCTTAATGTCAGACCCCTCAAGCTACCGACCCGCGACGGGAACTATTCCAACGAATCCCGGCGTATACCGCTTCCGTGATCCCGAGGGTCGGGTTGTGTACGTTGGCAAGGCGAACAATCTCCGCTCGCGCCTGAATTCGTATTTTCAAGACTTTAGCGCGCTTCACTCGCGTACCCAAAAAATGCTCACAACTGCGGCAAGTGTTGATTGGCTGACCGTTGGCAATGAAGTTGAGGCCCTTGTCCTCGAGTACTCGTGGATTAAGGAGTACTCCCCAAGATTCAATGTTCGCTTTCGTGACGACAAAACCTATCCTTATTTAGCCATCACAATAAGTGAAGAGTATCCACGTGTAGCCGTTGTTCGGGAAGCGAAGCGAAAAGGCACGCGCTATTTTGGTCCTTACACCCAAGTGTGGGCAATTAAAGCGACGCTTGAAGAATTAGTCCGAGTTTTTCCGGTCCGTTCCTGCCGCAACGGTGTTTTCAACCAAGCGAAGAGCAGTGGACGCGCGTGCCTATTGGGCTATATAGATAAATGCAGTGCACCGTGTGTGGGACGAATTTCATATCAGGACTACGGCGTACTGGTTCAACAGTTAATTCGGTTTCTCAGTGGACAGACTCGTGAGTTCGTTGATCAAATCACCGATCAAATGAAGGCAGCGGCACTGCGAGAGGATTTCGAAGAAGCTGCGAAGTGGCGAGATCGCTTGCTGGCGCTTGAAAAAGTGCTTGAGCGGAACTCAGTTGTCTTTGAGGACTCGACCGATGCAGATCTACTTGCTTTTTCTTTTGACGAGTTGCATGTGGGAGTTCAAGTAATCCACGTTCGAGTGGGTCGAATAACAGGTGAGAGATTCTTTGTTGTTGAAAGATCGGAGGAACTCGGCGAATCTGGATATGTTGAACGCATTCTCACCCGCGTGTACTCCGATATCGCAACCGATGGAATCCCAAAAGAAGTTCTGCTCTCGCACCTTCCTTCAAATGAGACCGCGTTAACGGCTTGGTTGTCAGGGGAGCGGGGATCAAAAGTTGACCTGCGAATCCCACGACGTGGTGACAAGCGCTCCCTCATGACCACGGCTGCTGAGAACGCTGAAAGATCGCTCACCAAAGCACGATTGGAAAAAAGCGCCGACATTACGGTGAGAACTCAGGCTCTCAATGACCTCCAGGAAGTGCTTGAACTTGCTGAACCCCCATTGCGAATTGAATGCATTGACATTTCAACATTAGCGGGCGTTGAAACTGTCGGTTCGTTAGTTGTTTTCGAGGATGGTCTCCCAAAAAAGTCTGAATATCGCAAGTTCATCATTAAGGGCGAGCGAAAGGACGATCTTTCATCTGTCTACGAAGTCGTTCGTCGCCGATTTAGAGAGACCCCAGATTCCGAGAGTTCACGCTTTGCCTATCAACCTTCGCTCTTAGTTATTGACGGCGCTGCAGGACAAGTCAAAGCGGCGGTACGGGCGCTGCGCGATTCGGGAGTTTCAGTCCCGGTTGTTGGTCTGGCAAAGCGACTTGAAGAAGTATGGGTGGTTGATCAAGTTGATCCCATAATTTTTGCCCGCAATAGTCATGCACTCCACTTACTTCAGCGTGTGCGAGACGAAGCGCATCGTGCCGCAATCGGTCACCACAGAAAAAGGCGAAATGCACAATCATTGACCAGCCAATTGGACGCGATCCCGGGTGTTGGACCGGTCATGACGAAGTCTTTACTGAGTCATTTCGGATCGGTGAAAGGAATTCGGGCCGCGAGTTCAGAGGAATTGGCAGAGACACCGGGCATTGGGGAAAAGAAGGCTCAGGCAATTTGGAGCCATCTACACCCTGAAGGTTCTTGACACTGTGAGTAACGTGAAATCGTAAAGACTGAGGTGAGGAGGGTGAAAGTGCCAAGTGTGAACTTGAAGAGTTCCGAATTGATAATTCTTACCGGCATGAGCGGAGCAGGTCGAACTACGGCCGCGCGAGCGCTTGAAGACCTTGGCTGGTTTGTCATTGACAACATCCCACCCTCACTGCTCCTCGAAGCCCTCGAATTGGCGAGTAGAAGTTCCGATATTCAGAAAGTGGCCGTAGTGGTTGACACTCGTAGCCGCTCACTATTCGCGCAGCTAAGTTCAGTCTTGGCAGATCTATCACCTCGGGTGGGGAGCGTCACGATTGTATTCCTTGAGGCGACCGATGAAAGTCTTGTGCGTCGCTTCGAGTCATCGCGTAGGCCACATCCATTACAAAAGGATGAGGGGGCTCGGGATCATCGAATAATTGACGGGTTGGCACGTGAGCGGGAAATACTCGGAGACATTCGAGCTGTCGCAGACCTTGTGATTGACACAACTTCATTGAATGTCCACGATCTTCGTCGCCGCATTGAAGCGGCATTTGATTCAGACGCGGAGAGTGATTTTCACATTACCGTCCTGTCTTTCGGCTTCAAATATGGGATACCAGTGGACGCTGACATGGTCGCGGACGTCCGGTTTCTTCCCAACCCTTATTGGGATGAACAATTGCGTCCACTTACGGGCCAAGACCCAGCGGTTGCGGTGAGTGTCTTGGAACGTCAAGGAGCAGGTGACTTCCTCACCCACTTCCAAGAGTTGTTGGGAACAATGCGTGAGGGGTACCTGCGGGAAGGCAAGCGACTGGTTACCGTTGCGGTGGGGTGTACGGGTGGTAAGCATCGCAGTGTCGCCATGACTGAAAAATTGGCAAAAATGCTGCGTGAGAAGGGACTTCAGGCGACAGTTTTCCATCGGGATCTCGGCCGTGAGTAGTGCAAATTCCCCGGCGCGAGTAGTTGCATTTGGTGGAGGCCACGGATTGTCGGCAACGTTGCGAGCGGTAACTCAGTTGTTAGCAAGTAGAGAGATTTCGGACTTGACCGCAATAGTGGGAGTGTCCGACGACGGTGGGTCTAGCGGGAGAATCAGAACTGCATTCGATGTGATTCCGCCAGGTGATTTACGCATGGCCATCTGCTCGTTACTTCCTCAAGACGAAGTGGGAGTGGAAGTTGGGTCGATTCTTCAATACCGATTTCCTCTAGGAGCAAGCAATAGTGGTCTTGAAGGGCACGTAGTGGGCAATATTTTGTTGACCGCGCTGTGGAACAGCGGGATGTCGGCACAGCAGGGCCTTGACTTAGTGGGGAAGTTCTTTGGAGTGCGAGGAAGGGTACTGCCTTGCAGTTCCGAGCCCATTGATCTAGTAGCCACCATTGCAGGGATAAACCCAGCAGATCCAGCAGCCAGCGCAGAGGTGAGTGGACAAGTGGGAATTGCCACAACTACTGGCGTTGTTCAGCGAATTCGAGTACAACCAAGTGCTCCAGCAGTGTGTGAAGAATCAGTTGTGGCGATCTCTGAAGCAGACCTTCTCATTTTTGGCCCGGGTTCATGGTTCACCTCGGTCGTACCTCCACTGCTAGTTCCAGGGATACGTAAATCAGTTATCAACAGTGCTGCACACCGAGTCTTGATAACGAATCTCTCCGAGCAGATTGGTGAGACAACAGGATTCACAGTTAGTGACTATTTGTCTTCATGGAAATCATTATTCAGTGACATTAGTCTCGATGCTGTTGTGGTGGACCCAAATCACCATGGAGACCATGACGATTTGGAAAGGGCAGCGAATCTCCTCGGGGCCAAGGTGTTTAGGATTGACGTCGCGGCCGGCGGTGCAACCCATGATCCGAACAAGTTGGCAAATGCGCTGCGCTTGGTAGCAACGGAATTAGGGAGCAAGTAATGGCAATGACCGCTGCGGTGAAAGACGAACTCAGTCGGGTCGATATAACAAAAACATGTTGTCGTAAAGCAGAAGTATCGACAATCCTGCGATTCGCAAGCGGGCTGCACATTATCAATCGTGCAATTGTCGTAGAAGCGGATCTTGATACCGGTTCCGCAGCGCGGCGTTTACGCAAGGACATTTTTGATATTTATGGTCACGACAGTGAAATCGCACTCGTTCAAGGCACAGGAATCAAGAAAGGAACACGCTATCTGGTCCGTGTGGTTGTGGGTGGCGAAGCCCTAGCCCGCCAAACTGGAATCGTCGATGCGAGCGGGCGCCCAGTAAAAGGACTACCACCGGCCATTGTTGCTGGCGGAATGTGCGACTGTGAGTCAGCGTGGAGGGCGGCATTTTTAGCCCATGGTTCCCTCACTGAGCCCGGGCGGTCGTCTTCCCTTGAGATCACATGTCCAGGTCCAGAAGCAGCACTGGCACTTGTCGGTGCAGCCCGCCGACTGGGAATCTCTTCGAAATCCCGTGAAGTGCGTGGAGTTGACCGCGTAGTCATACGAGACGGTGACGCAATTAGTGCCATGTTGACCAAGTTGGGCGCACACGATGCCATGATGGCTTGGGAAGAACGCAGAATGCGACGGGAAGTTCGAGCCACCGCTAACCGACTCGCAAATTTTGATGACGCGAATTTACGTCGATCGGCGCGTGCGGCCGTCGCAGCGGGAGCCCGTGTTCAGCGAGCACTTGAAATTTTGGGTGAGGACGTCCCTGACCACTTGGTTGTTGCTGGCAGGTTACGCATGGAGCACCAACAGGCCAGCCTCGAGGAGTTAGGCGCATTGAGTGATCCCCCTATGACGAAAGACGCTATTGCCGGCCGCATTCGCCGACTCCTTGCATTGGCTGACAAAAAGGCCGAGGATTTGGGTATTCCAGACACAGAGGCGGCAGTAACAAGTTTGGAAGTTCAGCCGTAACATTTTGGTAACCGCGAGTCGGGTATGTTTGTGCCTTAGGCCACACACATTAGTAGTTAAAAGGAGCCCTCTGTGAAGGTTGGAATCAACGGATTTGGTCGCATTGGCCGCAATTTCTTTCGCGCCATTAACGTAGGTGGCGCAGACATTACGGTTGTTGGAATCAACGATCTCACCGACACCAAGACGCTGGCACACCTACTGAAGTACGACAGTATTTTGGGTCGATTCAATGGAACGGTTGAAGCCGAAGAGGGCGCAATCGTTGTGAATGGCGTCCGAATCCCAGTTTTCGCACAGCGTGATCCGGCCGACCTGCCTTGGGGTGAGGTTGGCGCTGAAATCGTGGTCGAGTCCACGGGATTCTTCACCGATGCAGACGCAGCTCGCAAGCACATCACGGCGGGGGCCAAGAAAGTAATTATCTCAGCACCTGCCAAGGGTGAGGACATCACGATTGTCATGGGGGTTAACCAAGAAAAGTACAACCCTGCAACCGACCACATAATTTCAAATGCTTCCTGCACCACGAACTGCCTGGCTCCAATGGCAAAGGCAATCGACGACGCATTTGGAATTGAACGCGGCCTCATGACCACTATCCACGCGTACACAAATGACCAGAGTATTTTGGACTTCCCCCACAGCGATCTCCGCCGCGCCCGCGCGGCAGCGCTCAACATGATCCCCACAAGCACAGGCGCGGCGAAGGCGATTGCACTCGTTATGCCGCATTTAAAGGGCAAACTAGATGGGTATGCCATGCGTGTCCCCGTACCAACAGGTTCAGCAACCGACCTTACGGTTGAATTAAGGACCGCTGCAACAAAGGAAGAGATCAACGCGGTCGTGAAGGCTGCAGCAGAGGGTGCCCTGAAAGGCATTCTGCAGTACACCGAAGACCCAATTGTTTCCTCGGACATTGTGACCGATCCAGCCTCGTGTATTTTCGACGCTTCCTTAACCATCGCAAATGGCAACATGGTGAAGGTTTTGGGTTGGTATGACAATGAGTGGGGTTACAGCAACCGACTAATCGACATCGTGACATTCGTCGGTGCGAAGCTCTAGTGCGCACACTGGCTGACTTAGTTCTCCCAGGTTCAACGGTCGCACTTCGGTGCGACTTCAACGTCCCGCTCGACCCACAGGGCGAGATCACCGACGATCTGCGAATCGCTGGTGCGCTTCCTACGATTCGTGCGTTACAGCAGGCTGGTTCACGAGTGGTGATTCTCGCTCATTTGGGTCGACCAAAGGGTGAAGTGTCGTCACTCTCGCTGGCTCCGGTTGCTCGGAGACTCAGTGAACTACTTGGATCGACCGTGGCTTTTTCCACCAACCCATCGGGCGATCAACGAGTCATTGACTCACTGGAGCTCGGTGAAGTTGCGTTACTTGAAAACACACGCTTTGATCCCCGTGAGACGAGTAAAGACCCGTCAGAGCGTGCCGAGCTCGCTGCCATCTGGGCGAAGTGGGCTGACGCATTCGTCAGCGATGGTTTCGGGGTGGTTCACCGTGAACAGGCGTCTGTCACCGAGTTGGCGAACATGCTCCCGAGTGCGGCTGGCCTTCTAGTCGCGCGCGAAAGTGAGGTATTTGCTCGTTTACTCGAGGGAGCTGAGCGTCCGTATACGGTGATTCTTGGCGGAAGTAAAGTGGGGGACAAACTCGGCGTGATCGAATCCCTTCTGCCCAAAGTTGACAGCCTGTTAATTGGTGGCGGCATGGCGTATACATTTCTGCTCGCCATGGGGCTTGAAGTAGGTGATTCAATCTCGCAACCCGACTTCGTCGACACGGTCAAAGGTTTTCTCACTAAAGCGGAGGAACTTGGTGTTAATTTAATGCTGCCCGTTGATTTTGTGGTTGCGGATCGATTTGCACCAGATGCCACAACGCAGATTGTCGAGCGTTCGGACATTCCTGCTCACTCAATGGGTCTGGATATCGGTCCACGAACTCGTGAACTCTATTCGCAAGTGATAGCGAAGTCGGCAACGGTTGTGTGGAACGGGCCAATGGGTGTTTTCGAAATGCCGGCATTCGCAGGTGGAACTTTGGCAGTTGCCCAAGCAATGGCAGCCTGCCCGGGATTTACCGTGATTGGCGGGGGAGACTCTGCCGCGGCAGTTCGCATTTTGGACGTAAACGAACAAGCATTTGATCACATAAGCACAGGCGGAGGTGCGAGCCTTGAATTCCTCGAGGGTAAAGAACTCCCAGGCCTCACCGTATTGAAAGGTAAGTAAGTAATGGCTAAGTCAGAATCCCGGATGCCACTCATGGCGGGCAATTGGAAAATGAATATCAACCATTTCGAGGCTATCGCTCTGGTGCAAAAGTTGGCATTCGCGCTCAATGAAACTGATTTTTCAGCGGTTGACGTCGCTGTGATCCCGCCATTCACGGATCTGCGATCGGTGCAAACTCTGATTGAGGGCGATAAATATGAGATTAAGTACGGAGCCCAAGACGTCTCACCACACGCAAAAGGTGCACACACAGGGGATATTGCAGGATCAATGCTCGCAAAGCTTGGCTGTACCTACGTCCTCACCGGACACAGCGAGCGAAGGGCTCACCATGGGGAAAGCAGCGAAGTTGTTAATGCAAAAACGCATGCGGCACTGGCTAACGACCTCACCCCGATTGTCTGCGTCGGTGAGTCATTGGAAATCCGTGAAGCCGGCGGAACAGTTGAATTCGTTCTCGATCAAGTGACCGCATCCCTCGCGGGTCTCAGTGCAGAGGTCGTGGGTCACCTCGTGATCGCGTATGAACCAGTATGGGCAATCGGGACGGGTGCAGTTGCAACCCCAGAGGACGCACAAGAAGTGTGTTCTGCGATTCGCGCACATGTCGCCGCACAGTGGAGTGGGGAAGCTGCCAAGAGTGTTCGGGTCCTGTACGGCGGTTCGGTCAAAGCGGACAATGTCGCGGCGATTATGGCCCAGAAAGATATTGATGGCGCTCTCGTCGGCGGGGCCAGCCTTGACCCGGACGAGTTTGTTGGAATCATCCGCTACCGGATGCACCCGGCCGACCTGTGAATCCCTCATGGGCATACCATGAAGTTCGTAATTTGCCCAGCAATCGAAAGGTCCTGAACCGGTAATGCTTACTGCCCTGACCATCGGACTAGCTGTAATTCTCATAATCACCAGCGTCCTTCTCATTGTTTTGATTCTGTTGCACCGTGGCAAAGGTGGGGGACTGTCGGACCTCTTTGGCGGCGGTGTTAGTTCCTCGGTTGGTGGTTCCTCCGTCGCTGAGAAGAACCTGGATCGATTGACCGTTGGTCTGGGCTTGATTTGGGCTGCGTCAATTGTGGCCGTTGGCCTACTGGTTCGAACAGGTTCTTAAACATTAATCACTCGCTTTGTAATAATCGCTCTAAAAAGTCCCTCTAGAAAATCGCTTGACAAAGGAGTTAGTCATGGCCGGTGGAAGTGCAATTCGTGGAAGTCGTGTCGGCGCAGGTCCAATGGGGGAAGCAGAGCGCGGTGACGCCGCACCACGATTCTTCGTCTCGTTTTGGTGCAGCAGAAGCCATGAATCGAAGCCAAGTTTCGCGGCTGAAGCTGAGATACCCGAAGAGTGGGACTGTCCACGTTGCGGCCTACCCGCTGGACCTGACAAAGAAAACCCTCCAATGCCTCCAAAAATTGAGCCATACAAGACCCACTTAGCGTATGTAAAAGAACGCAGATCAGATAAAGACGGTGCCGCGATATTGCAGGAAGCGATTGACAAGTTACACGGAAAATAACGACTTAGGCCAAGGCGTATAACTCCGCGGCTGATATGCCCCTCGCAGGGGTGGCATTGACGGTTCCCTGCGAAGACATAATCGATTCCAACGCGTCTTTTTTGATTGCCCCACCTGCCAAAAGTAGTGTGCAATGTGAATTGTTTAAGGTGGTGAAACTCAAAGTTACCCGTGTGGGCGGCGGCTTTGGAGAATTAAATACAGGGAGCGCAATTTCAGTCGAGTTAAGTTCAGGGCGTCCCGGAAAGAGCGAGGCGACATGACCGTCGGGTCCAACTCCCAAAATGACAACGGTGAACTTCAATGGCATGCCGTCCGTTTCAAAGTTCCGCATCTCCTGTGAATAGATATCAGCGGAGCGATAGACGGTAGAAACTAAATCTGCTGCAGGGACCCGATGAACGTTGGCCTCAATGAAATAATTCCCAAGAACATCTTTGATCTCAAAGTCATTGCGATCACGTGATGTGGATTCGACGAATCTCTCGTCCCCCCACCACAGATGCGTGTGAGCCCAAATTTCGGAGGGAACCGCTGCCGCAACCTGTGCCAACCCTCGAGTGATCTCCATTCCATGTGTACCACCTGTGAGTACGACGTGATGTGGGACTGCGGCTCGCGTGGAATTGAGTTTATCGACGAGGGTTTCCAGTACCAAGCGCACGGGATCCGGTGAGTCAATGAGGGTTGGTATCACGTTGTTTCCCCAGCAAAAGTTGTGATCACCCAGCCGTAGACCTCGTCAGGATCAAGCCGTCGAAGGTCTTCATTGAGTAACGTTGTTAAGTCGCGACGCGGGAGTGAAATTAGTGCGTCCGGGATGCCCGTTCGCGACAGGGTCGCCGCCACGCCGTCGGGCCTGGTGACAGCAATCTCACCCTCTTCCGTGAAGAGTTGGACGGAGGTGATCCCAGGTGTGTCACTCCATTGGATTTCGATCGAAGCCTTGAGTCTGTGTGCAAGCCACACTCCCAACAGCGCAGCGCTTGGATTGTCATGATCAGCCACGATTAGCCCACCTGTCACTTTTTCAACCCGTTGGTCAAATGCAGCAGCGAGGATAGAACGCCAAGGTGTTAACCGAGACCAAGCAAGGTCTGTATCACCCGGTCGGTACCCTCGACCGCGCTCCCGCAAAGCCTCTAAGGGATCGGTGGAAGTGGCAGAGTCTGTGATTCGCCGCTGAGCATGCCTGCCAATTGGATCTTCTGCGGGAACTAATGGTGCATTTGACGGCCAAAAAGCGACTACGGGAGTGTCCGAGAGCAATAAGGGGATGATGACTGAATTTGCATGCTCGGCCAACTCCCCTCGAAGCCGTAATACGGCAAGTTCACCCGGTCCATCGTCACCACCGACAGCGATTTCTGCGTCGAGTGCGTGTCCGGTGCGGCCAGGCCGGGGAATGACGGTCACGATTCGCATGGGATGTTGTCGAGCAGCGAAGACGGCCCCGGATGTTGCATCTGACTGATACTCCTCATCGGTGAGGATCAACATTGTAAGAACCATTCCCGTTGTCGGGGATCCCTGTCGGTGCCGCTCGGCGGAGATTGCTGCTGCGACTGCACCGCCGCTGGTGTCTTCGAGTCGAATCATGGTCGTCTCCACGTGCGTCCATCGAGTGCGATCATTTCGTAGGATGATGCTGGTCCCCAGCCCCCAGATGCATACTGTTCGGGTGCACCGGCATCCGCCCAGTGATTCAAGATCGGGTCAAGGATTCTCCAGCTCAGTTCGACTTCTTCGTGTCTGGGGAATAGGGGTGGATCTCCCAATAGCACGTCCAAGATCAGTCGTTCATAGGCTTCTGGACTGGTATCAACAAATGAGTCGCCGTACTGGAAGTCCATTGTGACGTCTCGAACTTGAATTGAACTTGTGTCTGGAACTTTTGATCCGAATCGGACCGTGACACCTTCGTCGGGTTGAATTCGAAACACGAGGGCATTGTTACTTAGTTCTTCAACAGAAGATGAGTTAAACGGCAAGTGCGGAGCGCGTTTGAAAATTATTGCGACCTCCGTGACACGGCGCCCGAGTCGCTTGCCAGTGCGCAGGTAGAACGGAACCCCGGCCCAACGCCGATTCTCCACATTCAGGCGCATCGCGGCGAAAGTGTCCGTCGTCGAATCAGGGGCGATCCCAGCTTCTTCGAGGTAGCCTTTCACTGGGATTCCTCCCTGCCACCCGGCTTCGTATTGACCGCGTGATGAATGCGCGGCAATGTCTTTAGGGACGGTGACAGCCCGCAACGCCTTTTCCTTTTCGGCGCGGACATCGTCTGCGCTAAAAGATAGCGGTTCCTCCATGGCAGTGAGTGCCAACAGTTGCAGGAGGTGGTTTTGAATGACGTCTCGTGCCGCGCCAATACCGTCGTAATAGCCTGCTCTCCCACCGATACCGATGTCTTCGGCCATGGTGATTTGCACATTGTCTACGTAATTGTTATTCCAGAGTGGCTCGAACATGGCATTGGCAAAACGCACGGCGAGAATATTTTGAACGGTTTCCTTACCCAAATAATGGTCTATTCGAAATACGCTTCCTGGCGGGAAAACGCTGTCAACGAGTTTATTGAGTTCTTGTGCACTGTGCAGGTTGTGACCAAAGGGTTTTTCGATAACGACACGGCGCCAAGAGTGAGGAGTAGGGCTATTTGCTAGACCTGAACTTTCTAGGTTTTCTAGAACTGCTGGAAACAGGCCAGGGGGGATAGATAGGTAAAAGGCATGATTCCCTTGGGTGCCCATTGTGCGATCAAGTTCGGAAACAACATCTGAGATCCGCTGGTAGGCCGAGGGATCTGTTAGGTCACCGTCGACAAAGCGAATTCCGGCGGCGAGCTGCTTCCATGTTTCTTCACGAAATGGTGTACGAGCATGCTCCTTAACCGCGTCATGCACTTCTTGGGCAAAGTCTTGGTCGGCCCAGTCTCGCCTTGCGAAACCAACAAGGGCGAAGCCCGGAGGTAGTAAACCTCTATTTGCCAGGTCGTAAATAGCAGGCATAACTTTCTTTCGACTGAGATCACCCGTGACCCCGAACAGGATGAGAGCACACGGTCCTGCCACGCGAGGTAGCCGTTGGTCCTCCTGCTCCCGCAGTGGGTTTACGTGGGTGGTGTCAGGCACGCGCCAGTGCCTTCGCAACCGTGTCTAACAATGAAACCCATGCTTGTTCGAACTTGGCAACACCTTCAGTCTCCAACTCAACGCACACAGCCTCACCGTCGATCCCGAGGGCTGCTAGTTCCGCCCAAATATTCGCCGAGGCATCTTGGGTTCCTGAGACCGTGTCACCCACAAATACACCGTGGTCAGCAACCGCAAAGAGCGTCTTTTCAGGCATGGTGTTCACGCAACCGGGAGCGACCAAATCTATGACGTACCGGGTGTCCGAGTAGGTGGGATCCTTTACCCCTGTTGAGGCCCAAAGCGGACGTTGCGGGTTCGCGTTGTCCAGAGACTTCCATCGGTGAGTTGCGAGAACGTCGATGTACGCCTGCCATGCCAAGCGAGCATTCACTATTGCGGCCATTCCCATGAGAGCTGTTGCCTTATCATTGGCCATAGCGGTCAGTTGCGCATCTATCGCGGTGTCAACTCGGCTCACAAAGAACGACGCTACGGACTGAATGCGTGAAATGTCATGGCCCCGCGTTTGAGCCAATTCGAGACCGGACATATAGGCATCCATGACCTGCACGTACCGATCAACAGAGAAAATCAACGTTACGTTGACGCTGATTCCTCGCCCAATCACCTCGGTGATCGCTGGAAGACCCTCTAGGGTCGCGGGAATTTTGATTAATAGATTTTCACGGTCGACAAGATCCCACAACTCTTGGGCTTCTTCGATTGTCGCTTGCGTATTTCGGGCAAGTCGGGGGTCCACCTCGATGGACACGCGACCGTCAACACCTTCTGAGTCGTGAAAAACCCCTGCAAAAATGTCGCAGGCACTGCGCACGTCGTCGGAGGTCATGAGCCGAACTGCATGCTCTGCATCGCTTCCGCCTTCGGCGAGCGCAGTTATCTGTGATTCGTAGGCATCGGCGCTACCGGCAATTGCTCCTTCAAAAATAGATGGATTCGTTGTCACTCCTCGAACGCTCATGGTGTCGATTAGTTCTTGGAGGTTTCCACTGGTGATCCGATTTCGAGTCAGGTCGTCGAGCCAGATGCTGACGCCTGCTTGGGTTAGGTCCTTGAGTACAGCGTTCATGGTTTTCCATTCTGTGCTAGTGGCAACTTAATCCGATTCAGTTGTTGAGCGACTTGAGTGCAGCTGCTGCGACGACGTCTGGTGTAATCCCGAATTCTTTGAAGAGAACAGGGGCGCTCGCGCTAGCGCCGAAGTGATCAAGACCCACAACTTGGCCCTTTAAGCCGACAAATCGATACCAGCCAAAGGTCGCGCCGGCTTCAACAGCGACCCTCGCAGTAATGTGCGGCGGGATAATTTCGTCACGGTATTCCTGTGCTTGTTCGTCAAACCATTCGACGCAGGGCATGGACACCAATTGAACGTTGATGCCCTGTTCGTTGAGTATTGCTTTAGCGGAAAGGGCAACACTGACTTCAGAACCGGTTGCCAGAATCACTACCGTTGGGTCGGGGTCAGCCTCGAGGATATATGCGCCCCTGGCAACACCTTGCTCGATTATCGAGGGTGCGGCTGCCAGGTGGGGGAGATCTTGACGGGAAAGTATCAAGCCAACGGGACTCTTGCGCTTAATGTTTTCAACCCAGGCCGCGACAGTTTCATTTCCGTCTGCCGGCCGCACGATGCTTAAGCCCGGTATCGCCCGAAGCGACCAGAGGTGCTCAACGGGCTGATGAGTGGGACCGTCCTCCCCAAGGCCGATTGAGTCATGACTCCATACAAATGTAACGTCGGTTTGCATGAGCGCTGCAAGTCGCACTGAACCGCGCATATAGTCGCTGAACACCAGAAAGGTTCCACCAAATGGTGTGGTGAGTCCATCCAATGCGATCCCATTAAGTGCAGCGCCCATCGCGTGTTCCCTGATCCCAAAATGAATATTGCGGCCAAATGGAGAAGCCGTATCGCTGAAATAGGGCAGGAAGCTTGGGGAGTCGTTTATCCACGTGTTGTTGGACTCAGCAAGATCGGCTGAGCCACCCCAGAGTTCAGGAAGCTTTCCCGCCAGAGCGTTGATCACCTGGCCTGATGCCTTTCGAGTTGATGTTGCTCCACCCGCCGGATAGGTCGGAAGACCCGAATCGAAACCCTTGGGTAGCCCTTTGACGAGAAGCCGATCGAGTAACGCCGCTGACTCCGTGTGAATAACGCGCCACTGTGCGAAGTTGGAATCCCAATTGTGTCGCAGAACGCGGGTGCGAGATCCAAGGGCTTCACGAATTCTTACCAAGAGCTCAGAATCAAAAGCAAAACTCTCGCTCGGATCCAGTCCCAATTCACCCTTAATCGCAGCAACTTCTTCGGCGCCTAAGGCCGAGCCATGGGCCTTGGCGGTTGCGCGAGCATTTGGAGCCGGCCACGCGATTGTAGTTCGCATACGAATGAAACTTGGTTTTTCGGTGTTGTTCGCGGAGAGGATCATCGCTGTGTGCAGGGCGCGTATGTCGATATCGCCGTCTGCCAACATATCCACTTCATGAACGTCCCAACCATATGCGCGGTAACGCGCTGCGACGTCTTCGGTGAAAGCGACTTGGGTATCTCCCTCGATTGAAATCCGGTTATCGTCCCAGATCACATTGAGGTGTCCCAATTGTTGGGTGCCAGCCAGCGAGGATGCTTCCCCTGAGATGCCCTCTTGAAGGTCGCCGTCCGAGGCTATGACCCACACGCGATGTGCGAACGGGGCCCCCGGGAAAAGACCAGCTTCATAGCGTTCGGACATGGCCATTCCAACTGCGGTAGCCACCCCTTGGCCAAGTGGACCGGTTGTAGTTTCAACGCCGACCGTGTGTCCAAACTCCGGGTGACCCGGCGTCAGGCTGCCATGGGTTCGGAAGGATTGCAGGTCCGACATGGTTAAGCCGTAGCCACACAAAAACAACTGTGAATAAAGAGTCAGGCTTGAGTGTCCAGCTGATAAAACAAATCGGTCTCGACCCAACCACCGTGGGTCACCCGGGTCGTGGTTCATGATCTTGTTGAACAGCAAATACGCGGCCGGTGCCAGACTCATTGCGGTTCCCGGGTGTCCATTTCCCACTTTTTGCACAGCGTCCGCTGCAAGGGCTCTGAGGAAGGCAACGCTTTGGTCGTCATCGGTATCCCATGAAAGAACGGAATCGAGGTCTGGCAATGTCGGAATGTCGGTCGTCATGGTTCGAGTCTATTGGGCGAATCATTATTCGTTGTAGCCTCTGAAGTGACTTAAGGCCGAAGGTGCCTGTATCGAGACTATTGACTATGTTTAAGGGGTGTCACAGGCCAGCGTTCGCGAGCGTCTTGCTCCTTATTTTTGGGTGACCAAGCCACGGATCGTTGAATTGCTGCTCGCAACGGCTGTCCCCACTCTTTTCCTAGCCTCGGACGGACTGCCGACACTCATTTCAACGATTGCCGTTGTGATTGGTGGATCTGCTGCGGCAGCTAGTGCCAACACTTACAACAGCATTTACGATCGGGACATTGATGCGATCATGCATCGAACTGGTACCAGGCCGCTCGCTTCGGGCGTGATCAGTGTGAGAGCAGGCCTCATTCAAGCGAGTATTTTGGGGATCGTAAGTGTCGTGACCCTCGGACTTTTAACAAACTGGCTGGCCGCGTTCCTTGGCTTCTTGGCCATTGTGCTTTATGCGGTGGGTTACACGGTGTTACTCAAGCGCTCGACTCCTCAAAATATTGTGTGGGGAGGGGCCGCCGGTTGTATGCCGGTCCTTATCGCATGGGCGGCTGTGACAGGTACGTTGAGTTGGACCCCAGCGGTTCTCTTTCTCGTAGTTTTCCTCTGGACTCCGGCCCACTACTGGCCTCTGGCGATCAAGTATCGCGATGACTACGCGTCGGTCGGCGTTCCCATGCTTCCCGTTGTGGCACCACCCAAGGTCGTTACACGCAACGTAGTGATTTATTCAATCGCGATGGTTCTCGCATCTCTGCTTTTGATCCCTGTTGCACCAATGGGCTGGGTGTATGCGATCGGTGCGGTTGTCTTAGGAGTGTGGTTCGTCGCTATTGCGTTGAGCCTAGTGAAACTCACGCATAAAAATAGTGTGGGTTACCAAGAATTACAAAAGCCCGCCATGAAAGTGTTTCATGGATCCATTACCTACTTAGCTTTACTGTTTCTCCTCGTCGGGATCACGCCGTTCGTTCCCTAGTGAGCGATTAGACCCAACTCTTTAAGCCTGTGTGTGTTGAGTCTGTGTCACGCCGCGGGTCCGCATAGAAAATGGGATGAACAACACGGCAATCCATGTAATAACAGCACCGAAAACGTGAACGGCTACCAGAGTGCTGGGGAGCCCCGTGAAGTACTGGACGTAACCAATCACACCCTGGGACAGCGTTACTGCGATAAGAATCAGGGTCCGCTTGCGCATGGAGCCCGTGCTTGTGAACAGCATCAATGTCACCAGAAGGCCAATGAGTAGGCCAATGAATAAGAACACTGAATCGGCGTGCATCAATGAAACCGTCTGAGGGTCAAATGAGAAACGAGCCTCAGTATCTGGATCACCGCTATGCGGGCCACTACCGGTAGTAATGACACCCAGGACTACGACGATGGCGGCAACGCCCACGAGCAGCCACGAAAGACTGCGAACGGGGGTAGGAGCCAGAAACACAACGGGCCGGTCGCCAATGTCCCCTGAACGGGCCACGAGTGCGACAGCAGCGGCTACCAGCAGTATCGACACAAGGAAGTGGGCGGAGACGATGAGTGGGTTTAGACCGGTGAGGACAGTAATACCACCGAGTACGGCTTGAGTTGCCGTGCCGACAAATGGAATGATTGCCAAAACAATGATGGCCCAGCGTTGGGGAACCCCGAGACGCCTTCGTGCGCGCGCGTCAATGAATATCGAGACCAGAACGGCAATTGCGATAATTACTAGAACAAAGGTAAGTAGCCGATTCCCGAATTCGATGTATTTGTGAAAGGCCTCTTCCTGTCGAGCAGTTGGTGTGTAGGAACCTTCAACACACTGCGGCCAAGTCGGACAGCCCAGGCCAGAACCGGTCAGTCGAACGACAGCACCTGTCACAATGATTCCAGATTGCGCAACAAGATTCGCAATGAAGATTCCACGCATCCAACGAGGAATTCGAAGCTGATTCAGGGTCTGCATGCCACTACCTTAAGTCGGTTAACGCCACTTGAAAAATCGAGAAGCGAGTAGGTGTCCGAGAATTCCCCATGCGATCAGCACCGCTATGGCCTGCATCACATTCGCTCCAAGACCGCCCGTTGAAATGGAAGTCCCTATGACAGTTTTAAGGGCAAGTGGTGGAAGGAATTCCAGCATGGTTGTGAAGCTGGACCCGAATGTGAAAATCACACCACCGAACATCAAGACGATAACGAAGATCGCGTTGGAAATAGCCAAGACTGCTTCGGCGCGAACCGTTCCAGCGAGCAAGTATGCAAAGCCACTGACGCTGAATACACCAAGTGCGATCCAAATCGGAATGGAGAACGCAGCTGCGCTTGGTGTCCAGCCGAGAAAGAGCGCGGCGATAAAAGTGAATATTCCAGCGAATAAAGCGAGGAGCAAACTTCCCAAGCTTTTGGACGCCACAACCTCCATTCGCGTGAGATTCGTTGTTCCAAGGAAAACTAGCGTGTCGCTGCGCCGTTCAAAGGCAGTAGCGATTGCTAAAGACGTGAACCCAGCAGCGATGGTCGAAACGGTGAGAACAGTTGCTAAGGCGACTTCAATTCCGGTGCTCTCTCCACCGATAATCGAAGTTGAAGTCATGACGAATAAAATCAAGATGGGTATAATGACCAGCAGCAAAGCCTGCTCGGAGTTCCGGGCGTTCAGCACGAACTCCCATCTGGTCTGGATGGATAGCCGACGCAATGAGATCACGAGTCACCGCCCTCAAGGAGCAGACCCTCGACTTGTGCCAAGACTCCACCACGTTCACTGACATGGACATCCGAGACTTCGGCGCCGATCTGCGCACAGAAGTTCATAACGGTGCTGATGAGTGCTGCGTCAATCGGATTTTCGCTCCTCACTTGGTAGCGTCCTTGTGCTCTCTCAGCAATAGTTACGTCCTCCGCCAACGCGTTGCGAAGTGGTTCGAGCTGCAGATTGACGCGGCTGGCAAACGACATGTGAAAAGCGGATGTGACAGGGTTCGAGTCTGAGTCGAATACGACGGATCCCTTTGCTAGTGCAATAACCCTTCCACCAATTGATTCAAGATCTTCAAGAATGTGGGTGGAAATAAGGGTTGTTCGTTTGGCGGGAACCACACTGGCCAATAACGCGTAGAGGTCCCTTCGTCCTTGGGGATCAAGTCCAGCCGTTGGTTCATCGAGAATTAATATGGGGGTGTCCGCAATTAATGCAGCAGCGCACTTGAGACGCTGAAGTTCACCGCCCGAAAGATTCTTGATCATGGTTGTAGTTCTCAAGGCGAATGCATCTAACAAGACGTTCACGTCACGTACGGAATCGTGGTTCTGATCGGTTGCGTAAAGCTTGCGAAGGTATTCCAGAAAAGCCTGCGGCCTAGCGCTGGGATATGGGCGCCCGTCTTGGAGGGCTATTGCCACTTGGTGAATCCCCTCAGCGCGCCAAGATCCTGGAGTTCGCCCAAAAAGCTCTACGTTGCCTGAGCTCGGCTCTCGAAGGCCGGCAATCGTTTCAAGCAATGTGGATTTGCCAGCTCCATTGTTGCCGACAATTGCTGTCCGGCCAGCACCAAAAATGAGTGAAATGTCGGTGATTCCGCCGCCATCGGGGTATTTCACAGTGAGATCGTGCGTGGCAACAGCCAAGTAAGATTCCCTTGGCACGGGCGAAATTTCGGTCACGACCGCAGTCTAGGGATCCGTAGAGTAGACCCCCGCGGTTGCGTTAATTTCGAATTAGGCAACAATAGTGTTGTGAAATTCCCAGGAGGTGCCGCCGAGCGTGTGGCCCGTGTGCTCCTTGAAGTAGGAGCCGCGACCGCTGTGGAGGTTTCACAGACCCTGGAGACCTCTGTTCAGGCAACTCGCAGGTCGATTAATGCGCTGCTGGAAGCAGGATTCGTCGAGTCCCATGAGCGCACCCCGTTCGGTCCCAGTCCAGTCCGTGGTCGTGGAAGGCCCAGCGTGAGCTACTCGTTGACACCACTAGGACGAAGCGCCTGTGATCAAAGTTACGACGACCTAGCCCTTGAAAGCCTGCGCTTTATTGACCGAAGTTTTGGGCGTTCTGCCGTGCGAGCCTTTGCATCAGAGCGCGCCGCCCGGCTTATTTCGAGTGGCGACATATTGTCAATTGTTGACTCGCTGAACAGCGAGGGCTATGCAGCAACTCTGGCGCCCGCGTCCAATAACTCCCATGCGAGCCAGTTATGCCAGCATCACTGTCCGGTAGTCGAGGCAGCGAGTGAATTTCCGGAGTTGTGCGAAGAAGAAACAGCAGCTTTCGGAGTTGCATTGGGTCAACACGTAACCAGGCTCGCCACTTTGGCCCACGGGGATCCAATTTGTACAACCCTAATCCCAAGTCCAGTACCAAGCAGTCAAGTAAACAAACAGGAAAAGTCCGTTCAACACACTCGCAATTCGCGGGTAAGTCGAGAGGTATCAGCATGAGCACAACGATTCCCAATGCCAAAAGTGACAACGCTAAGAGTGAGCAGGATGCGACAATTGAGTCCCTGGCGAACTACGAGTACGGCTGGAGCGATGCCAGCGATGCGGGTGCGAACGCTCGCCGAGGAATCAATGAGGAAGTTGTCCGAGACATCTCGGCCAAGAAGAATGAGCCGCAGTGGATGCTTGACCTACGGCTCAAAGGGTTGAAGCTCTTCGAAAAGAAGCCAATGCCACATTGGGGTTCAGACCTCACCGGAATTCACTTTGACACGATTAAATACTTTGTGCGCTCGACCGAGAAGCAGGCAACCGACTGGAATGACCTCCCAGACGACATTAAGAACACTTACGACCGTTTGGGAATCCCTGAGGCTGAGAAGCAACGCCTAGTTGGCGGCGTTGCCGCACAATACGAATCTGAGGTTGTTTACCACAAAATCCGTGAAGACCTCGAGGAACTCGGTGTCCTGTTTATCGACACTGACACGGCACTTAAAGAGCATGAAGATATTTTCAAAGAATATTTTGGCTCAGTAATTCCCGTGGGCGACAATAAATTCGCGGCGCTCAATACTTCAGTGTGGTCCGGTGGTTCGTTTATCTACGTCCCCAAAGGTGTGCACGTTGACATCCCGTTGCAGGCCTACTTCAGGATCAATACAGAGAACATGGGTCAATTCGAGCGCACTTTGATCATCGTCGACGAAGACGCTTACGTGCACTACGTAGAAGGTTGCACGGCACCTATTTACTCCAGCGACTCATTGCACTCCGCCGTTGTCGAGATTATCGTCAAAAAAGGCGGACGTTGCCGTTACACGACCATCCAAAACTGGTCCACAAACGTGTACAACCTGGTCACCAAGCGGGCAATTGCCCACGAAGGTGCCACTATGGAGTGGGTCGACGGAAACCTAGGTAGCAAAGTAACCATGAAGTACCCAGCCGTTGTCATGACAGGCGAGCACGCTCGCGGGGAGACCCTCTCGATCGCATTTGCTGGCCCCGGACAACACCAAGATGCAGGTGCCAAGATGGTGCACGCCGCCCCACATACGTCGTCTTCGATTATTAGTAAGTCGGTTGCGCGTGGTGGCGGTCGAACCAGTTACCGGGGTTTGGTGCAAGTAGTTGAAGGCGCACACAATTCCAAGAGCACCGTGAAATGTGATGCACTGCTCGTGGATGACATCAGCCGTTCAGACACCTATCCGTATGTGGACGTCCGCGAAGACGACGTTCAGATGGGCCACGAAGCAACCGTCTCCAAAGTAAGTGAAGAACAATTGTTTTATCTCATGACCCGCGGACTCAACGAAGACGAAGCAATGGCCATGATCGTTCGTGGGTTTGTCGAGCCAATTGCTCGTGAACTCCCCATGGAATATGCGATCGAACTGAACCGGCTCATTGAACTCCAAATGGAAGGAGCTGTTGGGTGAGAGCTCCCACAGTCGCACCAGCAACAGATCTTGCACCACGCGTTTTCTCCCGAGAGGTTTCCGACTTCGGGGTCCCCAATGGTCGCGAAGAAGAATGGCGGTTCGCACCGGTCAGGAAATTGGCTGCATTCTTCGAGCCAGCAGATTGGGGAACCGTCGGTCTTTCTGGGAAGCACGAGGCATGTGTTGAATTTGTTCCCATCACCGATCCGCGCCTGTCGCAGTCCTGGATGCCAACCGACCGTCCTAGTGCGATAGCTCGGGCGCGGGCAACTCATGCCGTGCTTATCACGATCGCCAATGAAGCAATTCATACTTCACCAATCCTGGTTAATCTGGCAAATTCCGGATCAAGCAACTACCTACACGTTGAGGTGCATGCGGGCGCCTTCTCCAAGGCGCAGGTTGTCCTGATGCACGACACTTCCAGTGACGTGAGTGGATCAATGCTCGCGATCGTTGCGGATCAGGCAGATCTCACCATGCTCTCGGTGATTGATGCAGAAGCGGCTGTCACCCAGCACCTGCATTGGTTTACCGAGGTTGGTCGTGATGCCAACTTCTTGGGACTTTCCATCACGCTTGGTGGCGGGGTTATTCGCTTCGTACCAACTGTGACGTACAGCGCGCCTGGTGGTAAAGCTCAAATGCTTGGGGCGTTCCTGCTCACGGGTGATCAGTTCCAAGAGCACCGGATTCTGGTCGACCACACACAACCGCACTGCACCAGTAATGTGATTTACAAGGGGGCCCTGAGCGGTGAAGGTGCCCACTCTGTCTGGATCGGAGATGTACTCGTTAGGCGTGAAGCCGTTGGAATTGAGACATACGAACTCAATCGCAACCTCCTGCTCACAGACGGGCCACGGGCTGACTCAGTTCCAAATTTGGAACTAGAAACAGGTGACGTTGTTGGCGCAGGTCACGCAAGCGCAACGGGTCGTTTTGACGACGAGCAATTGTTCTACCTGCAATCGCGAGGGATTCCAGAGCCTATCGCGCGGCAATTAGTTGTTCGTGGCTTTTTTGTGGACGTTCTCAACAAAATCGATGACCCTGAGCTCAGCAGTTCCCTCATGCGCAGGATCGAGTCCAAACTGGGAATCGAGGATCATGAGTGATCAATTGGAGCTCGGAATTGTCTCCGATATTCCTTTAGGTACGGCTAGGCAATTCGAGATCGACGACATGCTCATCGCAGTCGTTCATACGACGGAAGGCATGTACGCACTTGAAGATCGTTGTTCACATGCTGACGTAGCCCTCTCAGAAGGTGAAGTTGAGGGTTGTTTTCTGGAATGCTGGTTACATGGCTCAGCATTTGACGTTCGGACTGGAGTACCTACTTCACCCCCTGCAATAACACCCGTTAAAACCTTCGCAATTGCAACAAATATCTCTGACCCAAATAGCCCGATTTTACTGACGAAAGGCACGACCAAATGAGCAAGCTGACAATTACAGACCTGCACGCCAGCGTTGTTACCGACAGTGGTGAAACTCCAATCCTTCGAGGGGTGTCACTGGTCGTTGAATCAGGCAAGGTAAATGCGATCATGGGTCCCAACGGTTCGGGAAAAAGCACATTGGCCTATGTCATTGCCGGCCACCCCAAGTACACGGTCACTTCCGGATCAATCGACCTCGACGGTGAAGACGTATTAGCCATGACCGTTGACGAACGTGCGCGTTCTGGACTCTTTCTGGCAATGCAATACCCTGTAGAGATCCCCGGTGTATCAGTGTCCAACTTCCTGCGCACCTCGATAACCGCGCTTAAGGGCGAAGCGCCCAAACTTCGCACGTGGACGAAAGACATGAAGGAAGCAATGTCTGGCCTTCAAATGGATCCAGCGTTTGCCAGCCGCAATGTCAATGAAGGATTCTCCGGTGGTGAAAAAAAGCGGCACGAAATCTTGCAGTTGGGACTTATGCAGCCAAAGATCGCGATCCTAGATGAAACCGACTCTGGCCTGGACGTTGATGCACTCAAGATTGTGTCCGAAGGAGTTAATCGCTTCAAGGAAGCGAGTGACGCGGGTGTTCTTTTGATCACGCATTACACGCGCATCCTTCGCTACATTAAGCCTGACGTTGTACACGTATTTGTCGACGGAAGAATTGTGGCCACGGGCGGGCCTGAACTGGCCGACGCATTGGAAGCAGATGGCTATGAAACTTATACGGTAGCGGCGCGTGCGTAGTGTTTGACGTTAAAAAGGTGCGCGAGGATTTCCCCATTCTTGGCCGCAGTGTGCGTGGAGTCCCGCTGGTGTACCTCGATAGTGGGGCTACGTCGCAGAAACCATTTCAGGTCCTCGACGCAGAGCGACACTACTACGAGAACTCGAATGCGGCGGTGCACCGTGGAGCACATGCACTCGCTGAAGAAGCCACCGATGCCTATGAAAGTGCACGCGAAACGCTCGCCAATTTTGTCGGGGCTGAAACAAGCGAGATTGTATTCACTAAAAATGCGACGGAGGGAATCAACCTCGTTGCCTACGCTTTCTCCAATGCAACAGATAAAGCCCGGCATGGCCTCGAAGTCGATCCACGCTTTGTGGTGGGTCCAGGGGATTCCATCGTGGTGAGCGAGATGGAACACCATGCAAACCTGATCCCCTGGCAGGAGTTGTGCGCAAAAACTGGTGCAACACTGCGCTGGTTTGGCGTAAGTGACGAAGGTCGGCTGATTCTTGAACCCGGTGTGATTGATAGCTCGACGAAGTTCGTGTCGGTTGTGCACCAATCGAATCTCTTAGGAACAATCAATCCCGTCAAGGAAATAATGGACATGGCACATGCCGTGGGTGCACTGGGCATGGTTGACGTATGCCAGTCGGTTCCCCATATGCCCGTTGACGTTCGTGAATTGGGTGCGGACTTCGCGACCTGGAGTGGTCACAAAATGTTAGGGCCAACCGGGATCGGGATCCTCTGGGGTAGAAATGACCTCCTGAATGCGATGCCACCATTTCTCACGGGCGGTTCAATGATTGAAATGGTCAATATGGATCACAGCACCTACGCACCGGCTCCACAAAGATTTGAAGCGGGGGTGCCCATGGTGGCCCAAGCGGTCGGTCTGGCGCGAGCATGTGACTACCTCACCGATCTTGGGATGCACAACGTATTCGAACACGAGCGTGAACTGACCGCTTACACACTTGCCGAACTTGCAAAGGTCGACGGGGTTCGCGTTATTGGCCCTACCGACAATAGTGAACGCGGTTCCGCTGTCTCCTTTGTCGTCGAAGGAATTCACCCCCATGATGTGGGTCACATGATGGACGCCAAAGGCGTAGCTGTTCGAGTTGGACACCATTGCTGCTGGCCTACCTGCAAAAGATTTGACGTACCCGCTACAACGCGAATTACAACGTACATTTACAACGATAAAGCGGACATAGATCAGGCGATTGCCGGCATTAAGAGTGCGCAGGCTTTTTTCGGTACGAGTTCGAAGGTGAGCGCATGAGCGAAGATCTATACCAGGAAATCATTCTGGACCACTACAAGAACCCTCGTGGCAAGAGCGTTTTCATGACTTCACTTGGAGAAAGCCATCAGGTCAACCCCACCTGTGGTGACGAGGTCACCGTACACGTGGGTTCAGGTCCCGATGGAACTATCCAGGTGTCCTACGAGTGTCAGGGTTGTTCAATTTCGCAGGCAAGTGCCAGTGTCATGAGCGAACTCATCAATGGCAAGACACCCGAGGAAGCCGCACCCATCCAGGCAGCATTTATCGAACTCATGCAGTCAAAGGGTAAACTTGAGCCCGACGAAGAAGTCCTCGAAGATGGCATTGCCTTCGCGGGAGTGTCAAAATACCCAGCCCGGATTAAATGTGCACTCATTTCCTGGATGGCACTGGCTGACGCACAAATCCGGGCACAACTAACACCAGCACCGAATAACTCAGGCACCGATTAACGCCAATAACGAAGAGACGAGGCGAGTAAATCATGGCTATAACAGATGAAGATGTAATCGAGGCAATGAAAGACGTAATCGACCCAGAACTTGGAATCAATGTGGTCGATCTTGGACTTGTGTACGGGGTAACCGTCGACGAGCACAACACCGCCACGGTCGATATGACCCTCACGTCCGCCGCGTGTCCACTCACCGACGTAATCGAAGACCAGACGAGAAGTGCACTGGACCCGATAGTGACAGATTTCAAAATCAATTGGGTTTGGATGCCGCCATGGGGCCCGGACAAGATTACCGACGATGGCAGGGACATGTTGCGCTCACTCGGGTTCAACGTCTGATTAAGGAATTTCTCCGGCACACTAGACTAACGCGGTCATGATTGCTGCCTCTGAAATTGAACTTCGCGCAGGATCAGACCTCCTACTGACGGCGCCCATGCTTCGGGTCGACAAGGGCGATCGAATCGGACTTGTTGGGCGTAATGGAGCCGGCAAAACAACCTTGACCAGGGTTTTGGCAGGAGAGTCAGCGCCGGCCAGTGGGAACGTCAAAATGACCGGCACGGTGGGTTACCTACCGCAGGATCCCCGGACGGCAGATCCCACCCAATTAGCGAGTTCAAGAATTCTCAGTGCCAGGGGACTCGACGAGGTATCAATCCGAATGTCAAAGGCTGCTGAGGCACTGGCAACACCCGGGATCACTTCTGAAGACTTTGAGAAAGCTGGAGACCGCTACAACCGAGCGCTCGGCGAGTTCGAGGGTCTAGGTGGGTACACGGCAGAATCCGAAGCTGCCACAATTGCCGCGAGTATTGGGCTCGATGAACGAATTCTTATTCAACCATTGGGGACACTTTCTGGAGGTCAACGTCGAAGGGTTGAATTGACGCGAATCCTCTTTTCCGACGCAGATGTTTTGCTGCTTGACGAACCGACAAACCACCTAGACGCTGACTCAATCCGATGGCTTCGGAAATACTTGGCAGCCTACGAGGGTGGTTTTATCGTGATTAGTCACGACACTGAATTGCTGGAGGAAACTGTCAATAAAGTGTGGCACCTTGATGCAAACCGACAAGAGATTGATCTTTATTCAATGGGTTGGTCGAAATACCTTTTGGCGCGGGAAACAGATGAAAAACGTCGCAAGCGTGAGCGCAAGAATGCAGAAACAACAGCGGACACGTTACGGAAACAGGCCGAGAGAATGCGGGCAAAGGCTTCGAAAGCAAAGGCCGCACAGTCAATGTTTAAGCGCGCAGATCGAATCATGTCGGAAACGGCAACAGTTCTTCAAAAAGACAACGTTGCCAAGCTTCGATTCCCCACTCCGAAAGCATGTGGCCGGGTCCCACTTATGGCTGAGAATTTATCTCGCAGCTACGGGAGCTTAGAGGTTTTCACCGATGTTAACCTCGCAATTGACCGGGGGAGTAAGGTCGTGATTTTGGGGCTCAACGGTGCGGGAAAAACCACAATGTTGCGCATCCTCGCAGGGATCGACCCACCAGATACCGGCGCTCGTGAGCTTGGACATGGAGCGGTAGTGGGTTACTACGCGCAGGAGCACGAAACATTGAATCCAACCTCAACAGTGTGGGAGACCATGGCCGCGGCAGGTTCACACCTCAATGACACGCAGCAACGCACAATTTTAGGTTCATTTCTGTTTCAGGGTGATTCAGTTCATAAACCAACAGGGGTTCTTTCAGGTGGTGAAAAAACTCGCCTTGCACTGGCCTGTCTAGTGGTGTCGGGTTCCAATGTGTTGCTCTTGGACGAGCCGACGAACAACCTTGATCCGGCAAGCCGGGCCGAAGTCCTGAATGCCCTGTCCCTCTATGAAGGGGCCGTCGTATTGGTAACCCATGATCCGGGGGCTGTGAGAGCATTGAATCCGGAAAGAGTATTGATCTTGCCGGACGGCGACGAAGACTTGTGGAGTGAGTCCTACATTGAGCTGATTGAGTTAGCCTAAGCTCATGGAAATTCTCACCGACCTCGCTGGCGATCAATTCAACATCACCCTCAATGAACCAGAGAAGCGCAATGCGCAAACACCGCAAACGTGGGATGACCTCTATGAGATTTGCCAGGCCGTACCCGAAGAAGCTCGATTTATTGTGCTTCGTGGCAACGGCAAGTCGTTTTCTGCAGGTATGGATCGGGCAATGTTTACTCCTGGGGGGATTCCGGGGCAGCCATCATTCATGGATATGGCCGCGCAGACCGATACTCAGTTAGACGACACAATCGCGCACTACCAACGTTTCTTTCGTGTTCTGCGTGATCTCCCTCAGATCAGCATTGCACTTGTTCAAGGACATGCAATTGGTGCAGGCTTTCAAATCGCGCTTGCTTGCGATTTCATCATTGCGGAACCGCAGACGGTTTTTGCGCTCAAGGAAGCACAGTGGGGACTGACTCCAGATCTTGGGGGAACCGTGCGTTTCATGGAAAAACTCGGTTACCACAAGAGTCTGGAACTAATAGGGAGTGGCAGAAATATCCTCGCTGAAGAAGCGCTGGCTCTGGGATTGATCACTGGAATACATTCAGATCTAGGCGTTGGCCTTCAGGAGTTCACTGATCCGTTGCGTGCTGTTATGCCCGAAGTTCTTGTCGGTGCCAAAGCGCTCACGGCCGGGATTGCTTTCGGTGAAGAACCTTGGGTTGCCGAGCGTCGCGCGCAAGCAAAAAGATTGCGATACTTACACGCACTCATGTCACAGCAATAACTATTAGTTCGGAGCAAATGTCGGTGTCAAATGAGAATGCTTGGTTGATGTATCGGTCTTTGACCCGGGATTCGTCCGTCAAGGAAAACAAAATTAGTCGAGCAACCGTCAAGAGAATTCTGGGTTACGCTAAGCCATATAAGACACTTATAACTTTTTTCCTTATTACACTCGTGTTCGCTTCACTTTTAAGCGTGGCACAGCCACTCTTATTCCGTCGAATTGTCGACCAAGGCATTACACCGGGAAATGCATCTTTGGTTACCTGGACGGCGGTTTTCATTGCCGGTCTGGCTATCGCAGATGCTGGGCTAGGTGTAGTCAGCCGATATTACTCCGCGCGTATCGGAGAAGGCCTAATTTTTGACCTACGCAATCAGGTCTACGACCACGTGCAGTCCCAGAGCATCGCCTTCTTCACGCGAGCTCAAACCGGTGCACTTATTTCACGGTTAAACAACGATGTAATTGGCGCCCAGCAAGCTTTCACTTCGACCCTTGGGGGAGTGTTAGGCAATATGATTTCACTCGTGATCGTCTTGATCACCATGTTCTTTTTGTCCTGGCAAATCACAATCGCTTCCCTCGTGCTAGTGCCGCTGTTCCTGCTGCCTGCTAGATACATGGGTCGTCGTTTGCAAGCCATGACCCGGGAACAAATGAGTGTCAATGCCGCAATGAGTAACCAGATGACAGAACGGTTCAATGTTGCTGGTGCTTTGCTCGTGAAATTATTTGGGCGTCCGCACGAGGAAGCGCAAGTTTTTAGCGACCGAGCGAAAGTCGTCCGGGACTCGGGTATCAAGATTGCCATGGCGAACCGCTGGTTTTTCACAGCACTCACGCTTGTCGCCGCGCTTGCCACAGCAATGACTTACGGGCTCGGCGGTAATCTGGTCATTACGGGTGCGATCTCACTGGGAACATTGCTGGCGCTGGTGGGCCTACTGGCTCAGTTGTACGGACCGCTAACAGCCATTTCTAATGTTCGCGTTGACGTCATGACCGCGCTCGTGTCCTTTGACCGGGTCTTTGAAGTCCTAGATTTACAACCCCTCGTGGTTGAGTCGCCAACCGCAAAATCTTTGCCTAGCGGGCCGCTGGGTGTTGAATTTAGTAGCGTTGATTTCACCTACCCCAAGGCCAGTGAAGTCAGCTTGGCTTCCTTGGAATCAATTGCCCGCGCTGATTCAGCAGGAGGAGAAGAGCCCGTTTTACGTGGAGTGAGTTTCGCGGTGGAGCCGGGAACACTTACCGCCCTGGTGGGACCGTCAGGTGCGGGAAAAACCACCATCACGGCGCTGTTGTCAAGGCTCTATGACCCCTCGAGAGGCGTGATCCGGATTGGTGGGGAAAACCTTCGAGACGTCAGTTTTGCTTCGCTCCGAGATACGCTGGGTGTGGTTACCCAAGATTCACATATGTTCCACGACACCATCGCGGCAAACCTTCTCTATGCCAAGCCCGGTGCGAGTCGGCAAGAGATCGAGAAGGCATGTGCCGATGCGCAAATTTGGAGCATGATCTCTTCACTCCCGGAGGGGCTTGACACCGTTGTTGGTGATCGAGGGTATCGACTTTCCGGAGGTGAAAAGCAACGGATCGCCCTGGCACGTCTGCTGCTCAAGTCTCCACGAGTAGTGATCCTCGACGAGGCAACAGCGCATTTGGACAGTGAGAGTGAGCGGGCCGTGCACCAGGCTCTTGATAACGCTTTAAGTGGGCGAACCTCCGTCGTGATTGCACACCGATTGTCAACAATCCGCGAGGCTCACCAGATACTCGTTGTCGTGGACGGGGAAATCGTGCAGCGCGGCAACCATGCTGAGTTACTGACACAAGGTGGCGTTTATGCGGATCTTTATGAGACACAATTCACTCGGTGAGGATCTCTGAATACGGCTCCATCGGTGTTTTGGCCTCGCGACGCAAGAAGATAAACCAACCCACGATCGCCACCATGGCAAAAAGAATCCACTGCACTGCATAGGAAATGTTTTGCCCTTCGTCAATTTCGGGGAGGGGGACCAGCACTAGGTCACCGGTTGAGGGTTCCGAGCTGATCAATTGAACTACCCTGTTTCCCACCGATTCAGGTCTCAGCTGCGGGTCTAATTCCTCAATCGACATTTTCGCGACAACACCTTCAGGTAAACCGTATACATCTTCTAGCGGTTCGTCGAAGTTTCGAATAGCACCCATAATCTCCACCACGCCCGTGGGAGCAGGTGGAATCTTGGGAACTTCGGTTGCGATTGTCGACGCTCCCACCCATCCGCGAATCACCCATATGCGGGAACCTGACTCGGTTTGAATCGGGGTGAGAACCCAGTAACCGTTTCCACCGTCCAATGGCCGCTGGCGAACAAGCTGTGTGTCTTGATCCCTGAAAACCCCTGTCACCTCAAGTCGAGTGAATTCCACAAGGTCATTAACTGACTCGACATTGTCCATTACTTCAGCCTGCGAGATTGCAAGGCGCTCAGTCCGATTTTCGTTAGCCCGATCCCATTGCCAGCGGCTCAGAAATCCAAAACCAATAATTGCGACAATGACGAGTGCGGTGAATCCGATCCAACGTCGAGATTTCAGGAGTTCAAGCACACTTCACCCTAAGCCACTGTCACGAGTCTCAGCGAAGCGGTAATGGTTTTCTATTGATCAATCGAGCGGGAAATCCGACGCTGATTCTCTTGCGCTGAGGAGGCACTAGGCAGGGAAACCGCCATTATCCCCATGGAGCCCGGTTTGTCGTTCTCACGCCCTGCGTTGGCGATCACAACGGCCAAATATGGGAGCACTACTGCACCCACTATGAAAAACCATTTGGGCCATCCGGGAACGACAATGGCGGCCAAAACACATGCCGTCCGGATCGCCATTGAGAATAAGTAACGCTTAGTTCGACCGGCTTGTTCATTACTCAACGCGCGGTTTGTCTGCGTGATGGTGTAGACCTCCGGTGCCATGCCGATAGCCTACGTCCATTACCTATCCGGCGCGATTTGACGACAGGATCCATATGACCGACCGTAGCTACGGAATTGCCACGATTGTTGGCACTTCCCCCGAGTCACTCGATACCGCTATTCGCAATGCTGTGCGCAGGGCCGGGGAACTCCACAAACACGTGGATTGGTTCGAAGTAGACCAGATACGGGGCTATGTGAAGGACAACGGTCTGGATCACTTTCAGGTTACTGTTCGAGTCGGCTATCGACTCGAGGATCAGTAGATGCAGCAACCCAAAGGATTGGCGTTTGTCACAGGTGGTAACCGCGGTATCGGAGCTGCAATTGCCCACAAACTGCACGAGGCGGGCCATGAAGTGGTGATCGGTTCACGAGGTGGGGAATCCAGCAAGATCGATGGAATCCATAGTGTTCAAATCGACGTGGGTGAGGTCGACTCGATTGAAAGTGCTATCGCTGAGATTGAAGAGCGATTCGGCAACATTGAGGTCTTGGTTGCAAATGCAGGGGTCACTAGGGATTCGTTGCTCATGCGGATGACCGACGACGACATTGATGAAACAATTACTACAAACCTAATTGGATCAATTCGTTTGGCGCGCCGCGTATTACGTCCGATGATCAAAGCGAAGCACGGTCGAATTGTTTTCATGTCTTCGGTTGTTGGTCTCCTTGGCAGTGCTGGCCAAGTCAACTATGCCGCTTCAAAGGCTGGATTGATCGGTGCAGCACGCTCGCTTACTCGTGAAGTGGGCAGCCGAGGTATCACCGTTAATGTAATCACACCCGGGTTCATCGACACTGATATGACGGCTGGATTAGACGAAGCCACCAAGTCAGCTATCTTGAAAACCATCCCAGCGGCACGCTACGGTCAACCAGATGAAGTTGCGCAAGCTGTTGAATTTCTCGTTTCGAATTCGGCTGCCTACATTTCCGGTGCTGTAATTCCGGTAGACGGCGGTTTAGGCATGGGACATTAAGGAGAGCAATGCTGCTGAAAAATAAGAACATACTCATCACAGGGATTTTGACCGACCAGTCCATTGCTTTTCACGTGGCTCGTCTGGCGCAAGAGCAAGGAGCCAATGTTGTTGTGACCTCATTTGGGCGAACCACGGGTTTAACCAAGCGCAGCGTTGCTCGATTGCCGAAAGAAGTATCTATTGTTGAACTTGACGTAACCTCCCAGCAAGATCTGGATTCATTGGCTCAGCGGATAGGCGAACACGTCCCTCATCTTGATGGCGTGTTGCACTCAATCGGTTTTGCACCCGAAAGCGCTCTCGGTGGAAATTTCATGAACACTACTTGGGAAGATGTCGCGACAGCCATGCAGATCTCCACGTATTCATTCAAATCCTTGGCGCTGGCATGTAAACCACTTCTTGGACGTGGATCCTCAATTGTCGGATTGGACTTCGACGCCACTGTTGCGTGGCCCACCTATGACTGGATGGGTGTCGCTAAAGCTGCTCTGGAGAGCACATCGCGTTACCTGGCAAGGGACCTTGGTGCCGACGGGATCCGTGTCAACTTGGTAGCGGCTGGACCCATTCGAACCATGGCGGCCAAAAGTATCCCTGGTTTTGAAGATTTTGAAAACATTTGGCAGGCGCGTGCGCCTTTGGGCTGGGATGTCACAGATCCGACGGCCGCGGCTCAAGCTTGCATAGTCCTGTTTTCTGATTGGCTACCAGCGACCAGCGGTGAAATGATCCACGTTGATGGCGGTATGCACTCGCAGGGTGCTTAGTCGCGCTGAAACTGCTCAGATCTCACAATTTCGTCTCGGGTAATTCCCAGCAGATAGAGAATCGAGTCCAAATACGGAACATTGACCGTTGTATCGGCACTTTCGCGCAATGCCATCTTGGCATTAAAGGCGACCCCGAGCCCCGCTTCGGAGATCATGTCAATGTCGTTAGCCCCGTCACCTATTGCAATCGTGCGCCGATTCGGTATCTGAAACTGCTCGGCGAAATCAAGCAGTGCCTGCTTCTTGCCTTCCCGGTCAATGATTGGCCCGAGTAATCTGCCAGTAATTTTCCCATCGATCACTTCTAGCGTGTTCGCCCGAAATGCACTCACCTCGAGTTCTTGTGCGATCAATTCAATGACGTTAGTGAAGCCGCCTGAGACAAGAACAATGTGGTAGCCAAGTTGGTTTAAGGTTCGGCACAGTGTTCGGGCTCCTGGCGTGAGTGTGATCATGTCTCGGACCTTGTCCAACAGGGTTGCTGGTGCTCCGCCGAGTAATGCGACCCGTGCCTGAAGTGCTTGCGCGAAATCGAGTTCGCCGTTCATGGCTGCGAGCGTGATTTTACTGATCGCTGGACCAACTCCTGCGAGTTCGCCGAGCACGTCGACGACTTCTTCTTGGATCAAAGTGGAATCAACGTCCATAACGACCAGGTACTGGCCGCGCGCCTCGAGTGCTACGTCCTGAACGGAAATATCCACGTGACACCGAGCAGATACCTCAGCTAGTGGTCGTCGTAGAACGCTTGGAGCCACACCTGATCCTTCAAAACGGATTGCAGTGACCGGATAGTCGGCAATCCGGTGGATCCGATCAAGGTTGCCACCGTGCTGTGCGATAGTTGATGTAACCACCTCTATGCATTCGGGGTGAAGTGGTGAACCCATGACAATCACTTGGAATTTTTCACTCGAATGGTCGACTGTCAGTGTGACACCGGGCCTAGTTGCGACTTCCATATTGTGCGCACTCGCTGCAATGCGCACACGTTTGCGCACCGAGTCCAATTCTGTAGAGGCCCGTGAATCCTCGAGGCCGCTTTCGAGCTCCAGAGCGATCGCAAGCGTGAGATGACCCCGCACGACAAGTTGCTCCATATCGATTACAACTACGGGGGAGTGCGAGAGTGACTCAAAGATTGAGCTCGTGACACCGGGTGCGTCAATGCCGCTAATTGTTATAAGGAGTGTTCGATCGATCACGATCCAAGACTAGGGCTCTCGCATCCCACTAATTGTGACGGTCTCTACGTAAGATGATGCGCGGATACAGGGCCGAAACGTAATGCATAACCATGAGGGGATCAAATGTGAGAATATTTCGCAAAATCCTAGTCGTCGGTGCATTATCTTTGCTGCTTGTTCTGGCGCTGGGAATAGGTGGCGCTGGCGCCGCTCTTTACTACACCTTCGGTTCCGGGAAGTCAGTAGTTGCACAAGGCCCACAAATTTCAACCGGGAGCGCCGATCCCTGCTCCGTGATTCTCATTGATCTGGATCAAGTCAATATAAATTTACCGGAGCAATGGACACTACTGCCTAATCCACGTGAAATAATTCGTATTTCGACAGTTCCAAAGACTGACTTAGAGGCCGGGCTCCTTACCCGCGAGTCTGTCGATACGGTGATTCTGGGATTAGATACCTGTGTTATTTCCCAGGATGCCAGAAGTTCGGAGGGTTCTCTCACATGGACATTGACCCACAGTGCCCTGGGCCAACCGTGGTTTGACGTGATGTCGGGCGCGGCCACCGGCGTCTTTATTGAGAAGACTCAGGGACAAGAAATCGATTTCGACGCGAGCAAAGTCGCAAATTCCACTCTGATCGTGGGTGCGCTCTCAGAGTCGACCGCTATCGAAGAAATTATTATCGATGCACAGGTGAGTTACCCCGATGCGAACACTTGGATACTTGGGCTAGCGATCGTGGCCGGTCTGCTACTCATTTTCTTTGTCGGTTTCGTGGTCCTAGTCATAGTGCGTGGCACAAGAAAGTCACCAGCATGAACGACTGGCGACCGTGGACGGTTCCCAATGCAGTAAGTGCGCTACGCCTTTTAGGCATTCCACTATTCCTATATTTGCTGTTGGTGCGAGAAGACTATTTTTGGTCCCTTATGGTGCTGGCAATTGCCGGGGCCACCGATTGGGTGGATGGGTATCTTGCGCGCAAGCTCAACCAAGTAAGTCGCCTGGGGGTACTTCTGGACCCACTTGTGGATCGCCTGTACATTGCCGCAACTTTAATCGGATTGGCGCTGGCGGATTTAATTCCTTGGTGGCTTGTGATTCTGATTGCATTGCGTGACGTAGTTCTGCTGGCTCTGATTCCTTCACTGCGAAAACTAGGCGTTGCCTCACTCCCAGTGACCTACCTCGGAAAGGCCGCAACTTTCGCCTTGCTGTGGGGATTTCCCTTTATCCTCCTTGGCGGTCTAGATTCAATGACTGCTCAAGTCATGGCGGCTGCCGGTTGGGCATTTGCTCTCTGGGGGACATACATGTACTGGTGGGCGGGTGTACGGTATTTTGGGCAGACTCACGCAATGCTGCGTTCACAACAACTCAACGGATAGGCTGGCTCCATGACTCCTGACGAACTCTCATACACCTCAGACCATGAATGGGTGCGCCTTAATGAGAGCGGCAATGCCGTGTTTGGTATCACCTTTTTCGCACAGGATTCCCTCGGGGACATCGTGTACGTGTCACTGCCCGCTGTCGGAGACGAATTGATCGCCGGTACATCGTGTGGGGAAGTCGAGTCAACGAAGAGCGTCAGTGATCTTTTTGCCCCGATTGACGGCACAGTCATTTCAGTTAATAGCGAACTTGAAGCAAATCCGGAACTGGTCAACTCCTCACCCTATTCACAGGGCTGGCTCGTTGAAGTCGAACCAGGTATTCCCCAGCAGATCGACGAACTGCTCAGTTCAATCGACTACAACGCGCTTATCAACCAGGCTTAGTGGCTCCCATGAAGTGTTCCGTGTGCGATCAAAACGTTTCACCAACGGATCGGTTCTGTTCGGCATGCGGAGCGCCCATTGATATTAATCGGGGTGACGTCAATCTAGGTGGTCTAGGAATCGAGCACACTGGGGCGATCACTTCGATTATCGCAACGGGTTCGGGTCCGGTGCCCGTTGCATCGGGAATTCATCGAGAGCTGCCTAGTGGATCGGCGATGCTCATCGTGCACCGAGGTCCAGGTGAGGGAACCGAGTATTCGCTGACCAAAAGCAGTGAGGTTATTGTTGTCGGCCGGGCTGAGGAATGCGAAGTTTTCCTCGACGACGTTACGGTCAGTAGGCATCACGCCGAGTTCCGTCACGGAGCCCAAGGTTGGAGCGTCCAAGATGTGGGCAGTCTCAACGGCACTTATGTGAATCGAGTTCGCGTCGATGACCAGCAACTTCGCGGAGGAGATGAAGTCCAAATAGGAAAGTTCCGCTTTATCTTTCTAGTAGGCGTAGAGGGCTAATGACCTCGAGCGCTGACAACACGCTTAGTATCGGAGAAGTACTGAGCATGTTAAAGAAAGACTTCCCCGACGTCTCCATTAGCAAGATTCGTTTCCTCGAAACAGAAGGACTGATCACCCCCTCGCGTACCGCATCGGGATACCGCCGTTTCGACACCCATGACGTGTCTAGACTTCGCTCGATTTTAACTTTGCAGCGGGATCAGTACTTGCCGCTCAAGGTGATCAAGGATCAGCTCGATACTGATCTTGAGCAGGCTGGTCTTGCAGCGCCACTGTCCACCGGTTTAGGTGTTCGGCCCGACGACTTCCGTCCAGGGGCTGGAAAGGTCCGCTTGACCAGACGGGAACTTGCAGAAGAAACCGCACTCTCTGAGGCTTTGATTATCGCACTGGAAAAAGATGGTCTGGTGTGGACGAACGCAACGGGCCACTACGACGAAGACGCCGTCCAGATCTGCATGATTGCCGCGAAACTCTCTGAATTTGGAGTGGAGGCCCGACATCTTCGGTCCTTCCGGGTTGTGGCAAACCGAGAGTCAGGTTTAGTAGAACAGATCGCCACCCCGTACTCGCAGCCCCGGGATCGTGACGCCAAAGCGCGATCCCAGCAAACTGTGCGGGAATTGGCATCCCTATTCGTCCAAATGCACGCCGCTCTCCTGCGAGCCGAGTTAATTCGGTCGGGAAGTGGCTGAGCTCGGGTACAGGGTCTACCCTTAAGGCATGATCCCCGTAATCGTGGCTGGTGTCCGCATGGAAATGCCGTCAAACACCCCAATTGTTTTGCTCAATGAAGAGCAGGGCGCTCGCTACCTCCCCATCTGGGTGGGCGCTGTTGAAGCTACGGCAATCGCCTACGCACAACAGGGTGTGACACCACCTCGCCCCATGACTCACGATCTCATAGTTGATCTAATCGCCGACCTTGGCGCGCAACTCACTGGCGTTCGCATTACTTCGCTCACTGACGGTGTGTACTTTGCTTTCCTGGATCTGGTGACCTCCGGTGGCGAAACTCACGAACTTAGTTCCCGTCCCTCTGATGCAATTGCGCTGGCATTGCGCGTCGGCGTTCCCATATCGGTGGCGAGTGAAGTAATGGACACGGCCGGTGTCGCGATCCCAGACGAAACAGAAGGGGAGCCGGAAGACCAGGTGGAGGCATTTCGAGAATTCCTTGAGGGTGTGTCACCAGAAGACTTCGACGCCCCCGAATAATTTTGCTCGACTTCACGTTCAGGTTGAGACTTCTCCTGCGAAAGCTTTGGCGTGTCGGTTAGCATCGGTATCTGGGGTTGCGTAGGTTCGAGCCCTATTCGTAGGAGGAAATTGTGACTGGCGAGAATATTGGTGCCTTTGAGAACTACCCAATTCAGCCATCTATGTTCGAGGAACTAGATGTCCCGGTAGTGCCCTCGAACTTGGGTTACCGTGGTCCGACCGCGTGTGCGGCCGCCGGAATCACTTACCGTCAGCTGGATTATTGGGCTCGAACCGGGTTGGTAGTACCCAGCGTGAAGGGTGCGCACGGATCTGGAAGTCACCGGCTTTACGGATTCAAGGACATTCTCGTACTGCGAATTGTCAAGCGCCTGATCGACACCGGGGTCTCCTTGCACAATATTCGCCTCGCAGTAGAACACTTGAGTTCGCGCGATGCCAGTGTCTTATCCGGGCTCACCATCATGAGCGACGGAGCCAGTATCTACGAATGCACAAGCGCGGACGAAGTCGTCGACCTTGTGCGTGGTGGCCAGGGTGTTTTTGGAATTGCGATCGGTAGCGTATGGAAAGAAGTTGAGGGCAACCTCGCAGCCTTGCCGGGTGAAGCCCCCGAGACCGGAACCATTCACATGCAAGGCATCGACGAACTATCGGAGCGTCGGGCTGCGCGAGTTGCCGGGTAGTTGTAGTCTTCAACCGCTGCTCAATCTCTAGCGGGAGAGAGTGCGCGAAAGTGCACCGCCGAAGGAGCAAGGCCCCACCAAACTCTCAGGCACATGAACCGCTAGAAAGAGGCAAATCTGGAAAGCGACTTCCAAGTCGCACCGAAGGTGAAAGCCACCGGTAGGTGGTGAAGCTCTCAGGTAGGGGAAACCCTAAAAACAGATGGGGTACCCAGTACACCCGTCTACCGTGGGAGAGCGACATGACACAGGCACCATTCGTTGAACGGCATATTGGTCCGCGTGAGGCCGAGATCGCGAAAATGCTCTCGGTTGTGGGCTATGAAAGTCTCGAAGACTTCACACAAGCCGTCATCCCAGAAATTATCCGGTGGAATGACGCACTCAATCTGCCTGACGCGCTGGCCGAGCACGAAGTCATAGCGGCGGCCCAAATGCTTGCACGAAAGAACACCGTTGCAACGAGTGTGATTGGAATGGGTTATTACAACACCCACACGCCAGCCGTAATCAAGCGCAATGTTTTAGAAAGCCCTGCTTGGTATACCGCGTACACGCCCTACCAACCCGAAATTTCCCAGGGTCGACTAGAAGCACTGATTAATTTCCAAACCATGATTGAAGACCTCACCGGGTTACCCGTTGCAGGTGCCTCACTCTTAGACGAACCAACCGCTGTCGCCGAAGCCATGACCTTGTCCCTACGTCACGGAAAGAAGGGCGCCAAAGCAATTCTTGTCGACTCCGACACGCACCCGCAGACACTTGCGGTTCTCAATACTCGTGCCAGGCCCATGGGGATCAGAATTGAGTTGTGGGATCCCAGTAACCCACTCCCGGAAGGTGACTATGCCGGGGTCGTGCTCAGCTACCCGGGATCTTCGGGAAATATCCGTACTATTGGTCCAATCATCCAAGCGATAAAGGCGACCGGCGCTTTAGCAATCGTCACAACAGACCTCTTGGCCCTGACCTTGATTGAGGCGCCTGGCGCACTCGGTGCCGACGTTGTGGTGGGGTCGGCGCAGCGATTTGGTGTCCCCATGGGATTTGGCGGGCCACACGCAGGATTCATGTCGGTACGATCTGGCCTAGAGCGAAGCTTGCCCGGGCGACTTGTCGGAGTCAGCGTTGATGTTGATGGTGCACCCGCTTACCGTCTCGCGCTTCAGACTCGTGAACAACATATTCGCAGGGAAAAGGCGACAAGCAATATCTGTACCGCTCAGGTACTGCTTGCAATTATTTCTGGTATGTATGCCGCCTACCACGGCCCAGACGGTCTCACCACAATTGCTCGTCGGGTAAACAAACTCACAGCCGAACTTGCCGCCCATGTGGCGAACAACGGTTACGAGCTCGGTTCCACGTCGTTCTTTGACACGATCACCATCCACACAACCCAGGCGAGCGTTCTCGCCGACAATTTGGAAAGGTCCGGGATCAATGTTCGTCGAACCAATACGGACCAAATTGGAATATCACTTGATGAAACCTCAACTGCGGCAACACTTGGAACAATCGCGTCAGTCTTGACCCCGAACATACCGTTGGTCAGCATCGATCAGGAGTTCACCTGCATCCCATCAAGTTCAAGTCGCACTACAAGCTTCCTGCAGCACCCGGTGTTTAACACGCACAAGTCTGAAACCTCGATGCTGCGATACCTGCGCAAACTCTCAGACAAAGACATCGCACTAGACAGATCGATGATCCCATTGGGCAGTTGCACCATGAAACTCAACGCAACAACCGAAATGGAACCAATCACTTGGTCCGAGTTCGCCAATATCCATCCATTCGCACCCCTTGATCAAGCGCAGGGATACGTCGAGTTGATCCGCGAACTTGAGGGTTTTCTCGTTGAGATCACTGGCTACGACGCGGTTTCCCTGCAACCGAATGCAGGCAGCCAAGGTGAATTTGCCGGTCTGCTCGCAATCAAGGCGTATCTGGAGAGTATTGGGCAACCGGACCGAGATATCTGTCTAATTCCTAGTAGTGCGCACGGAACGAATGCTGCCAGCGCCGTCATGGCCGGCATGCGCGTTTCCGTGGTCGCCTGTGACGAAGAAGGCAATGTTGACGTGGCAGACCTCAAAGCCAAACTTGATAAGCATGCGGGTGAAGTTGCGGCACTCATGATCACCTACCCCTCAACGCACGGTGTTTTTGAAACGGCAGTTTCTGAGATCTGTGAACTCATGCATGACGCCGGTGGACAGGTGTACGTTGATGGAGCGAATCTCAACGCACTCGTCGGTGTCGCAAAACCAGGGAAGTTCGGGGCAGACGTTTCACATCTGAATTTGCACAAAACCTTCTGCATTCCCCACGGTGGTGGCGGCCCGGGTGTAGGACCTGTCGGCGTTAGAGCACACCTCGCGCCGTTTCTGCCCTCGCACCCACTACGACCAGAGTGCGGCCCCAGTGGAATGGGTTTCACCGATGGCGGGGGTGGACCTGTCAGCGGTGCACCGTGGGGGAGTGCTGGAATTCTCCCAATCCCGTGGGCCTATATCCGACTCATGGGGGCCCAAGGTTTACTTGAAGCAACCCAGGTGGCAATTCTGAGCGCAAACTACATTGCCAACAAACTCAATGACCACTTCCCGGTTCTTTACAGCGGTGCCAACGGACTGGTCGCACATGAATGCATCATTGATATCAGGCCCATCAGTGCAAGCACGGGAATTAGCGTTGACGACGTTGCCAAACGGCTTATCGACTACGGCTTTCACGCCCCCACCATGAGTTTCCCTGTTGCAGGAACGCTCATGATCGAACCCACCGAGAGTGAAAACCTCGCTGAACTCGATCGCTTCATCAACGCAATGGTGAGTATCCGCAAGGAAATTGACCTAGTTGCCAGCGGCGAGTGGCCGGCAGACTCCAATCCACTGGTCAACGCCCCACACACAGCAGAGTGCCTCATTGACGGTGATGAACTGCCGTACTCCGGAGCTGTAGCGGCATACCCGGTCCCTGCTGTTCGAGCGAATAAGTTCTGGGCCCCAGTTCGTCGGATCGACGGTGCTTTTGGTGATCGTAATTTGGTGTGTAGCTGCCCCAGTATCGAAGAACTAGCACTAACTTAGGTCTCCCGTGGTGCTTGCGTCCGGGCTCACTGTTCAGCTAGTCGTGTACACAATCAAGGGACAACACATTACCTTCAACGCACGCATCACATACAAGCGTAAGTTGACGACACCAGTCGTCTGAACAGTTATAGAAGTTTTTCGTGGCGCCGTTGCAGTGTTGGCACTCGCCGATTGGTTCCACGTTTGGTTCAAAGTCGACAGCCATTCTTTTATCAAAGACATAGAGGCTGCCTTCCCAGAGTCCCTTGTTTCCGAAGGCTTCGCCGTATTTAACAATTCCACCATCTAGTTGATAGACCTCACCAAATCCTCGTGACTTCATTGCGCTGCTGAGAATCTCGCAACGGATTCCTCCGGTACAATATGTGACGACAGGTTTGTCTTTAAGGTGGTCGTATTTCCCTGATTCGATCTCTCGAATGAAGTCGTGGGTCGTATTTGTTTCAGGGACAACGGCACCTTTGAACCGACCGATTTTTGACTCGAATGCATTGCGACCGTCGAAGAACACAACCTCTTCGCCACGTGAATCCACCAGTTCATGCAACTCGGCAGGAGTGAGATGCTCACCCCCACCAATCACTCCCTGAGCGTCAACTTTTAGTTCGTTGGGTATACCGAAACCAACTACTTCAGCGCGATTCTTTACCTTCAGCCGAGGGAAGTCCTCGCGAGATCCTTCAGACCATTTGTATTCAATCTCTTTGAAGGCTGGGTATTCCTTATTTTGTTTGATGTAAGTGATCAAGTCCTTAATCTCGCCGCCGACTGTGCCGTTAATCCCATGTTCGGAGATCAAGATTCGACCACGCAAATTTAATGACTCGCATAGTTTTCGCTGCCACAAACTAACGGCCGCAGGATCGCTCAAAGGTCGAAAGATGTAATACAGGAGAATCTTTTGCGGTTGCATTGCACCAATACTAGGGAACCAAATACCGGGTGACTCTTTCAGCGAAGAATTACTGAGCCAAGTCAGCGAAGAGGTCGTATTTATTGCCGTCTTGGTCACACACTTGGGCATATCGCTGCCCCCAGAACGCATCCCAGGGTTGCGTTGCTCAAGTCGATCCATTTAATTGGTGATTATTCCTCGCTCGACCAAGAAACTATTAGCAACTGCCGAGGGTTCTTCATCATCGATTGAAACTTGCTTATTGAGTTCTGCCATCTTGTTGTTGTCCAATGGTGCCAAAATGGCAGCGACAATGGCTTCGAACTGATCTGGCGCTTGATCGTTGGTCTCGATACGCATTCCTTAGCACCGACGCAAAGTGAAGTTGTGCCGCTGGACTCTCAATGCAACATGATGGCTGAGATTTCTGGTCGACGCATAATTAGCCGTCTGAATGGTGACATTTTAGCGACAGGGTCGAATTGTTAAATTGGGGAGTCAAGACGCGCGTTAGAATAGAAATTGATGTTGTCTAGAGTCGTGGAATCGTGGTAGGTCTTGACAGGAAACAACTGGCGCTTGGCAAATGTCCGAAGTAATGAAATTTTTGATCTCACAGATTGGAACCAAAAGCCAATGCCAATTTTGAGAAAATATGCACACACTGCGGCACAAGCCACAAAAAACCCGTGTTCACAACACCGAGAACCTCAGGGGGCATTTTTATGGATTTAGATTCATCTGGATTTTTGAATTTGGGTGCGGATATGGGCTCGGATATAGCCCTTGTCTCTATGATTTTGCTGGGAGTATTGCTCACATTTAGTGTTGTCATAGTCATTCGTGGTAAATATGAGATTCATAGGTATACCCAAACGGTTGCAGTGGTCTTAAGTACCATCTTGGTTTTCTACTTAATGGTTCTCAGATTTCTTCAACCAGAAGAAGCGGACGACGAGGCCACTAGTGAGCTTTTTAATGTACTTCTCTTCACACATATTCTGATCGGATCCATTGCGGTGCTTCTGGGCATCTTCATCACACTTCGCGCGAATGGTGTCCTTCCAAAATTCCTGCAGTTCCAAAACTACAAACCACCAATGAGGGTGTCCTACATCCTCTACATGCTTGCAATTTTCCTTGGCGTGTGGGTTTATGTGGTGATGCCTGACCGGGCCACTGCAATGTAAAACGGAAATGAACTCGTATTACCTGAACAGGCACTAATTTGCGTAACGTCGCAGGGGATCAGCAGACGGAGAACAGTTACCCGCCAGCAGGTGCACAGAGGTCAGCCCACGGGTATCTTTGGTCAGTGCGAGTGAGTGGGGCCACCATCAAACGGATCAGTGCAGTGATTCTGATCTTCGCGTTGACTGCAGCAATCGCGGTTGCGTACATGCCTTCGTCACAACAATCCGTCATGGCTGGAAAATGCGTGTCCGCTGACGCGGCTGCAGTTCAGCAGGTGATTATCCGACAGACAGATGCCTTGAGCATGGGAGAATTTACCCGCGCCCATTCTTATGCTTCGCAATCTTTCAGGTCAGGAGTCTCCGATTCCCAATTCGAACGAGTGATCACCAACGGATACGCGTTTTTAACTGAGAATCCTCAGATCACATTTAATTCATGTGAGCAAATTGATCAACAGAAAGTGCAGACTTTCGCTTCATTCGAAGTTGAGGATGTTGTAGCTTCATTGCAATTCGTGATTGTTTTTGAATTTGGAGAATGGTTTATTGACTCGGCGACCACCGCTCAAGATGTCACTATCTCCGTGTGATCCGCACGCTAGATCGATGGATTGGAGGTTCATGACGCGCAATCGGGCAGGCATTGCGGCAGAGTTGAGTCATTTGCTCGCGGTAGGCCCAACAGGACACAGCATGACCCTTGTACGCATCTGACATAATGTTCATTATCGGGCATTTTTTGTTCGTTGTATCTCGCAGGGAATAAGCACCACCACCTGCAGTAGGTGGGCAAGTCACCAACTAGAAACCGATCCCACATTGTTCACTTTGGTTGTGGATTTACAGGGCGAGTGTCCGGTTCGTCATGACCAGGGCTGCACTCTGATCCCTGAACAGTGACTTCGACCCTGGCGTCAGCGCCAATGGGTCCCACGTGCTCCTGTTTCCCATGAGCGCGCGCTTGGTCGTCCCCGGCAATCCCGTGGATTTCAGCGACGTCACCATGCTGGTCGACGGCGCGTACGCAACGGGCCCTTCCTTTGGAGCGTCAATCCAATAGGGATTTATTCGCTTCAGTGTGGGAAATGCTTTTCGGCAGGAAGTGAGGTCATAGAGACAGTTGCAAGAGATGTCACCCGGGGCAGTCGTGGGATCCCCTCGCAAGGGCCGCCCCTGCATGACCCCTAACCGGCCTATCCGCGCGCTCTAAGCTGTCAATATCTGCCCTTGAATTTCACATACCTCGGAATGCCAAACCCGCAAAGAGATGAACTAACTCCCGACCCACTAGCTCCCGTGCTTACCAGTTTTTGTCTCCCCGGTGGTCGAACTACCCGGATTATTCAACAGAAGCGGCAGAAAAAAGAATCCGATCGGCCCATAGCTTGAAATCGTAGGCGAAAATAGGGAGACCACCCCGATCGACAGGAAATACGTGACATATATCCAGCCGCGATACTTCGTTCGCCAGGTGTCGTAAGCGGATTGCTCCGACTCGTAAAGATCAGGGTTCTTGCGTGCGTGGCGGACGATAAGCGTGGTGTTGAGGCTGATCAGCGCCATTGATCCCCAGTAGAGCATGCCCGAACCACCGAGGTCTCCCCCAGCACCGGCCCAGCCAGCCTCGGAATCGCCGTACAGCGCACTGGTAACCGGAAGAAAAGCAATGATGGAGAGCCATGAGGTATTGAGCCAAAAGATTGTGCCGTCATAACCGCGAAGTTCATTCATGGCCCGGTTGTGCGTGAGCCACATAACCGAGACAACGAAGAAAGTGAAGAAAAAGGTGATGATCTCTCCACGGTGGTCACCTAGCACTTCCCACACGGTGGCCTCGCCACGCTCAATACTCAGTCCGGCGATCGGAAGTACGAGGACGGTAACCGCAACAGCCACGATCGCATCAGAAAAGTTGATTAGTCGGTCGAATGACCGCCCGTCTCTGATTTCACCCGTTGCCATGTCCCCAGCGTAGTTGTTTCGGGGTTAGAGTCTGGTTATGAGCGAACCCTCCCCTGATTTTGATAAATTACTGGATCCATCCCTGTTGGCAGATGCGCCCAAGGAGGCGAGTGCCCAGGAGCGAATCGCGAGGGCATCTCGAATTGCTCAAGGCAACGAAAGATTGAAACGTCAGGGTGAAATCTCCGACGGATTCGGAAAACCGAAATACGGACGCGTGCGGAAAAGTGCACCTTGGATTGCCATTGGGATTGTGACGGGCATCATAATTATTGTGATTGCCGTGCTCGCGCGATAAATATTGCGAAATTTTCGGTTCTTTGATGGAACCGTGAGGGAACTGGCACCGTCCTAACTGCACGAACCAATCGTTGGATCGGTTAGGTAGGAAAGGGGCTAATCATGATTGAGACCTCTATGCGTGGAACACGACTTGGAGCCTTGAGCTTAGAACGAGATGACACAGTGCCCCCAGCGGAACGTGTTACCGTCAATTATGTGTGTCCAAGTGGACACGAATCACTTATCCCAATCTCGGTTGAAGCCGAGGAGATACCCATTGAATGGGTCTGTCGCTGCGGCAGCGTCGCGGTTCGACCGAATTTTGAAGTGCCCATCAAAGTTCCAGATCGCCCAGTGCGATCCCACTGGGACATGCTGCTCGAGCGCCGTAGTTTAGAGGAACTCAAAGCACTCTATGACGAACGAGTAGCACTTCTGCACGAAGGCGCATTTGCCAAGTCAGCATAAAGTTTTCTGTTGAGTAATTTCTCAACTAGTTTGTGATACGCGGAGGTCCTTCGGGACCTCCGTTTTCATGTGGATCTACGTCCTCGTCATTTATCACGACTCCACGGATTACTTCGCCGTCAACATAAGATGCAAACTGACTGCCGGTAAATCCTGCGTTGCTGAAGCCTGGCATGCTCACCATGCGTAGCCCGATCCATGAACTGAGGGCGCGCACGACTCGGTTTCCAATTGGTGGAATCAACAGAATGACTCCTATGAGATCTGTTGCAAAACCAGGAATCATGATCAGCATTCCTGAACCGAACATGAGTGCTGCTGATCTGGCGACCTTTGGTTTTTCGGTGTCGGGTGTTGTCGAAATGAGTGTTGCCTTTGCGGCTGCATTGCGCATCAAGGCTGCGCCAGCGGGGAAACCAGCGATTATGAGCAGGATTGCGATACCCCAGCCGGTGAAACTGGCAACCCACCACAGCAACAGGATTTCAACGAGCGGGTATCCGAAAAGGATGAGTCGAGTACCAAATTTCATTGTGATGTTCCTGCCTTTTTTCTGAAGACTCTTGTGAGTGCTTTTGCGCGTCGATCCACACCCCACACTGTGACCCGCCACAGGGCCTCCGTGACTATCTTTCGACTCATTTTGCTGCTGCCAACTTGGCGTTCAACGAATGTAATCGGGACTTCAGTGACTACGAAACCGCGTTGCTTCGCGCGCCAGGCAAGGTCTACCTGGAAGCAGTAACCCTGGGATGCGACCTCATGCAAATCAAGTGAGCGCAATGCGCTGGCCTTGAACGCTCGATAGCCCCCTGTTGAGTCGTCAATATCGATTCCGAGCATCACTTTGGTGTAATAGTTGCCGCCCTTTGATAATAACTCGCGGTTCTTAGACCAGTTTTCCGTTCCACCACCCTTAACCCATCGGGAGCCCAGGACCAGATCCGAGTATTCCAATGCAGCGAGAAGGCTTGGAAGCTGCTCTGGTTGGTGCGAACCGTCAGCATCCATTTCAACCAGGACATCGAAACCTTGTTGCAGGCCCCATGCAAACCCGGCGAGATATGCGGCGCCAAGGCCACCCTTGCCGAGACGGTGCATGACGTGAATCCCGGGATTTTCACTGACCCATTGGTCTGCGATTCCTCCGGTGCCGTCAGGTGAGTTGTCGTCAACGATCAGGATCTCGGCAGTGGGGACGCTGTTTTGCACACGGGAAAGGATCAGTGGGAGCGCGTCTAGTTCGTTGTAGGTCGGAATAATTACCAAAACCCGTCCTAGGTCAGCACTGACTGCCTCCGGTGCTGTGCTCACACACCCACCCTAACTGTTGATCCCGCGCCGCCTTCGAATCGGGATAAATGCCAGAGTCCCGACCGCAATCGCGCACAACAGGAGTTCCACAAATGGACCGAACCTTGCGGCCGGCGTGAGATTCGTTTGTGGTGTTACGGCGACAACAAACGACCCCACTTCGCCGTCTTTGAGAATTGGATTGACACTGCCGTCGGGAAGGATGTGAGCACTGATTCCAGTGGTTGCCGCGACAATCATGGTGCGGTCGTACTCGATTGCGCGAAGTCGTTCAATGTTGAGTTGCTGTTCTGGCAGTGCAGATCCTGCGTAGGTAGCGTTATTGGTTTGCACGACAAGCACCTGTGCGCCCTCACTGATTACGGTGTTGACAACTGGGTCAACTGCCACCTCGAAACAAATCAGGTCGCCGAGGACTACGCCATTGATAGTGAAAATACCTGGTTCGGTTCCGTGCGCGAAGTCCCTCGGGACACGTTCATAGCGGGAAATAAGTTGGGTCAAAATGCTGCGAAAGGGAATGAACTCTCCGAATGGAACAGGTGCGTTCTTTATATAGGTGTCGCCCGGTCCCGAGATTGGGTCCCACATGATTCCCATGTTGTAGACCTCGTTCTGTGGGTCCGTCGCCGAGTCCACAACGGCACCCACCAAAATTGGTACACCAATGGCTTTAGCCGCTTGATCAATCAAAACAGCAGCATCGGCATCCTTGAACGGGTCAAGATCGGACGAGTTTTCCGGCCAAATAACCACGTCGGGCTGTTGCACCTCACCACGTTGAACCCTTTGGGCTAGTTCGATTGTTTGCTCCACATGGTTCTCCAGCACCGCTCGTCGAACGTCCATGGCGCCCAGTCCGATTTGAGGGGTGCCCCCTTGAACGACGCCAATTGCAATAGCGTTTTCGGCTTGGCTGGACTGTGATTCACTGAAGTTGCTGAGTGCCATGGGGACTACAAAACTCGCAGCAATTAGCAGTGCGAGGGCAACCTTGACTCGTCTTGCACTAATGACAAAAATTCCCACTGTTGCAATTGCAATTACAACTACCATGAAACTCAGCCAGGGAGCTCCCCCAAGCCGTGACCAAAATGCCAAGGGTGAATCGGCCTGGCTGAAAGCAATTCGGGCCCACGGGTAACCGCCGAATGGGTAACGTCCGCGCAGGGACTCCTCCAAGATCCAAATTGCCGCAATTGCCATAAGACCCACGGGCCACGGAATCGATCTGCGAGCTATTGCCCGTGAGCTAATGGAGACAACAATTCCAATGAGTGCGATCCAAAGTGCCAAGTAGACGGAGAGGATCCATGTTGCATCGGTGCCAACAACGATCAACCAGTTGTGCTGCAGCCGGAATGCTGCAAGCCCAAACACAAACCCGATGAGTGCCGCAGTCTTCTTGTTCGAATTCCATGCAAGCCCAGTGAATATTGCGATTGAGATTGGCGCCCACCACCACTGGCTTGGCAGCGGATATGCCAATGCAAGTAGCCAGCCCGCAAGTGCCGCACCAACGACCCTGAGCGCAAGTGATGCGACTTTAGACATGCCCGCTGATCCGATCTGTGAAGTTGTCAGAGGCGTAGGCAACTTCGCCATTCACGATCGTGCAGACGTTTGTGGGGATCTCGGGTGTGTCGGCGCTGCCAAGATTGGGAAGTGGAACGGTGGCAGAGCGTGGATCAGTGCTCCACTGGGTGACGCGCGCGTCGGGCACGTGAACTTCGTAGTCCGACACCTCCCAGGTTGCGAGGTTCGCTGGGGCTCCAACTTGGATCACACCGTGCGAATCAAATTGTGAACCTAAAGCACGCCAACCCGCTCGGGTGTGGGCGTTGAATGCGGCCCGCCCAGTGATTTGTTCTCTCGGATTGTGGTGGTGCATGGCGGCGTGGATGGCGCTCCAAGGAGTATTGGGCGTTACCGGTGAATCAGATGAAAAACAGACTGCGACACCTTGTGCCTGCAAACTCCCCCACCGATTCATGCTGTGTGCTCGTTCACCCAGTCGTGCCTGATACATGCCACCTACGTTGCCCCACCACGCGTCAAAGAGTGGCTGCATGCTGGCGGTCATGCCTAGGGCCCGCATTGCTTCGATATTCGGCATTGACAGCATCTCGGCGTGTTCAAGGCGGTGCCGTAATCGTTTGAAAGCCGATTCCGTGGTGCTTTGTGCAGCGAGTTGCGCACCTTGCATTGCTATCTCACACGCTTGATCACCTATCACGTGGAACCCACCCTGTATTCCTGCGTTGGTGCAAGCAATCAAGTGGTTCGCCACCTGTTCAGAAGTTAGATAGCCGGCACCATAAGAGGCGTCCATGTCGGTATAGGGCTCGTGCAGCAGTGCGGTGCGTGACCCGATCGCACCGTCAATGAACAGATCCCCACCCAGGCCGATTCCGTTAAGTTCGGCAACGATTTGCGCGGAGTGCTCGCTCCAGAGTTCACCCCAATAAATGGCGAGGTGGGGCATGTGCGGCCGACTGGCAAGATCCCGCAGTGATCGGGCATCTGCATGGCTACTGATCTGGGGGCCGGCCATCTCGTGCACGCTTACTATTCCCTGTTCCAGGGCGTGCGCAAAAAAAGTTTTCTGAGCTGCTGCTCGTTGATTGTCCGAGACCGAACTTAAGGCATATGTGCGCAATGCACCATGTGCGGCTTGGGTAACCGGTCCCACTTCGAATCCAGCCATTGTTTGACATTCGGGGAGTTGAGCAATGAGCGAACTCGAGACCAGCGCCGAGTGCACGTCTACCCGGCTCAGGTACACAACGCTTCCCCACGTCGCTCTGTCAATTTCAGTTCGAGTGGGCAGGGTTGGGTCACTCCAATGTGTCTCGTCCCACCCGTGGCCCAAGACGGTTCCTCCGCTTACCAGCTTGGCGTAGTCAGAGAGTAAGGACAGCAACTGCACCTTATTCGTCACTTCCGTGAGGTCAAGACCGGTGAGCATGATCCCGGTGCTGGTGGCGTGCACGTGAGCATCGACGAAGCCGGGTGCTAGGAAGTGACCTTGAGCGTCAATGACGGTGTGGGCGAGTTCGCGGTGCACCTCTGCGCCACTGTGATCACCGATCCAGGCGATCTCACCAGCGTCAATGAGCAACGCGGTTGCATAGGGAACGCTCGGTGCATAAATTGCCGCATTAGTGATCAAGGTTCGCCGTGTCATGAACAGTTTTCTATCCCTGTACTACAACAAGGTCACGGGTTTGCTTGTTAATCGATTCCGGACCGCTGGGGGTACAGATCACAATGTCTTCGATCCGCGCCCCGTGCACCCCCTCAATGTAGAAGCCCGGTTCAATGCTGAACACCATGTTGTTTTCGATCACAGTTGAGTTGTTCTCACCGATATAGGGCTCTTCGTGGGTCTCCAGGCCAATTCCATGACCTGTTCGGTGAATGAAATACTCGTTCAAACCGTGCTCAGCGAGGGAGTTGCGTCCCGCTGCGTCAATGTCATGACTTATTGCCCCATGGCTCACCGCTTGGGTGGAAAGTTCCTGGGCGACTTGAAGGGCTGCGTATCTCTCCAAGTAGTCGCCTCCAGGGTCACCCATTGAGTAGGTTCGAGTGCAGTCACTGCAGTAGCCACTCGGCATAGTGCCACCGATATCAACCACAACCGGATCCCCCATTTGGATAACGCGGCTACTGAGTTCGTGGTGTGGACTTGCACCGTTCGGGCCAGATGCCACAATCACAAAGTCAACACGTGTGTGTCCTTCTGCCAGGATCAAATCCGCAATATCGCGCCCTACTTCTTTCTCGGTTCGACCTACTCGCAACAGGTTCGGCACCTGAGCGTGAACTCGGTCAATGGCTGCCGCTGCGACACGCAGATGGTCCAACTCCGCGGGTGTTTTCACCACGCGAATGGCGTTGATGATCGGCGCCGCTAGTTCAATATTTGACTCGGGGAATTTCTCTGTGATTGTGAGTACTCGCTCGGCCCACATGTGGTTGTCAACCGCGATTCGTCCATGCGTGAATCCAGATCTGGAACCAATAAGTTCATATGGATTCTCGCTCTCGCTCCAGCCGATTACCTTCCAACCCAGCCCACCAAACGGGCTAGCCTTCGCCGTGGAAACTTCGAGCTTGGGCACAATCAGAAACGGCTCTGCATGAGGTGCGATAACCAGTGCCGTAAGGCGTTCGAGTGGAATCGCGTTGTAACCGATCAAATATCGAAGGTCGGCACTAGGTGTGACAAGGAGCAGGTCGACACCTAACTCCTGCATGTGAACCTGTGCGCGGGTGATTCTTTCGGAGAAATCTAAGTTCGCTGCCATGTAGGACACATTAACCCGGGTGTCATACTTTCGCCGTGAGTGGACCTCTGTTAATCCTGGACAGCGCAACCCTTTACTACCGTGCCTTCTATGCCCTCCCAGAGAAACTGACCACACCGGATGGACGTCCACACAATGCAGTTCGCGGCTTCGTCTCCATGTTAACGAAACTGGTGACCCTGCATCACCCCAGCGGGCTTGTCGCAGCGTGGGACAACGACTGGCGACCGGCGTGGCGGGTTGAGCTCGTTCCCAGTTACAAAACGCACCGACTGGGAATTGAAACAAGTGCAGAGGAGGTACCCGACACATTAAGCCCACAGATAGATGCAATTGCTGCACTATTGGACGCCTGGGGTGTTGCTCGAATCGGGATCGATGGCTTTGAAGCAGACGATGTCATCGCATCTGTTGCGGCGCAGCGTCAAGGTCGTTCATGTGTCGTGACAAGTGATCGGGATTTGATTCAAGTTGTTACCGACCGGGTTTCACTGCTCCTGCAGGTAACCGGCGGGGTTGAGGGTTGGCCTGTCCTAGGCCCGGAAGCGATCAAGGAGAAATACGGGGTATCCCCCACCAAATACCTGGCCATGGCTGCATTACGTGGTGACCCCAGCGACGGATTACCCGGAATAGCCGGGATTGGTGAGAAGACTGCAGCTGCTTTGATCAACGAATACGGCGACCTCACCGAACTTATCAAGGTATCAAGTTCTGACACCTATGACCGACCGCTCACACCCAGACTCGCCGAACGCATCACAGCGGGATCACAATACTTACATGATGCTCTGGCTGTAATAACTGCAGAAACTCGGCTTCCGGTGGCTGCATGGGACACAGATGTTCCCTATGAGCCTGTTGACATGAACGCCCTACGCGAGATCTCAATGCAATGGGGCGTTGAAAAATATGTGGACGAGTTACTTCAGGCAGCGCTCGGATAGGAAATAATTCCTCGTTTGCACAGTTCGATTGCCGCAACAGCATTTGCATGTAAGTCGGAGTCTTGCGGTGTCACGGCGACGATCTGACCAAGGAGGTCAATCACCTGTCGTACCCAACGAACGAAGTCGCCCGCCGTCACGTCATTGCTTGTCAGGATTCGCATGAGCGTTGCACCTTTCGCCCAGCGGTACACGGCCCAAGCCAAACCAGCGTCTAACGTGCGGTTTTCATTGACCCGGTGTTCGTGCTCAACACCCTCGACCTGACCCCAAATTTGATGGATTTCGTCGAGAGCCTTTTGGGTTGGCCCACCAGGAACCGACGGTGCTTCGTCGGAATCCCCGCGGCGACTTTCGTAGACAAAAGTGGAGCACACCGCCGCAAGTGTCGCCGGATCAAGTTGGTCAAGAACTCCAGCCAGAATAGTTTGCGCAATGAGTAGATCGTTTTCTGAGTAAACCCCCGTTAGCAAAGTTCCCCGCTCAGTGACCTTCCATTCACCTTGTGAATTCTTGGCTAGGTAGTCCAGGGACCCCAGAACAGAACACAACCGATCAAAGCGGCGCGCAATCGTGTTGGTGCGGCCTTTCATGCGGGATGCAACTTCTTGGTATTGGCTTTCAGTTTTCTGGTAGCGCTCACCCCAGCGCGCGTGAGCTTCTCGCTCATCACAGCCATGACAGGGATGGGCACGCATTTGGTCCCGTAAGTCTTGAACCACTGGGTTTACTTCATGTGATTTTTTACCACGTCGTTTTGGGTCTGCCGCCTTCTGTCCAAGATCGCGGACCTGCTGGGCGAGACTCTTTTTAATATGAGCATCGCGTGAAGAAAAATTCTTAGGGACCCGCAACCTGCCAATAGGGGCAAGGTCGACAAGGGCGTCGTGGTGGTTGAGCCGACGAACCTGTCTGTCACCCGTGAGCACCATGGGTCGTGGTTCAACTTTTGGGCTGTTGATTGCGGGAGAGACTACGACCGCTGGTCCAGCCTTTTTCCCGGACGTCAACATGATTACGTCACCTACCTTGAGAGTTCGCAACTGTGACTCACCCAGATCACGGCGAACTTTTACGCTGGCTCGACTGTCTTGGCGCTCTGCAACCGAGATCTCATGTCGGAGGGCACTGTATTGCTCAAAGTCACCAAGGTGACACTGCATTGATTCGAAGTAGCCTGCTTTGGCTTCCTCTAGTTTGCGCAACTCGGTGGCCAAACCAACAACGGATGCGTCTGCTTGGAATTGTGCGAACGAAGTTTCCAAGAGTTCACGAGCTCGCTCGGTTCCAATTGATCCAACAAGATTTACCGCCATGTTGTAACTGGGTCGGAAGGAAGACTTGAGTGGATAGGTTCGTGTTGACGCAAGACCAGCCAGCGACTTCGGGTCAAGGTCCTGCTGCCACAGCACAACTGCGTGTCCCTCGACGTCAATTCCACGCCTACCGGCCCTACCGGTGATCTGCGTGTACTCCCCCGGGGAAAGATCAACGTGGGCGTCCCCGTTCCACTTGACCAGGCGCTCTAGGACTACGGACTTCGCGGGCATGTTTATTCCAAGAGCCAAAGTCTCAGTGGCAAACACAACCTTGAGCAAACCTTGTTGGAACAGGGATTCAACAATCTCTTTGAATCGAGGTAACGCACCCGCATGGTGGGCGGCCACGCCGCGTTCAAGTGCGTCAATCCAGTCGGAGAATCCGAGTGCGGCCAAGTCTTCGTCTGGAATGTCGCGCGTGGACTCCAAAACCTGATTACGGATCTTCTCCCTTTCCGTCGTCGTGGTGAGTCGGAGCCCGGAACTCAAGATCTGTTCAACAGCATCGTCGCATCCGGCTCTGCTGAACAGGAAGTAGATCGCAGGTAGCAGCACTTCGGTTTCAAGGAGCGCGACAACGTCGCTTCGCCAGGGAGTGAGTGTGGTTCGCCGTGGGGCAGTTCGACCTTTACTCCCGTACTTGGAGCGACTTCTGTTGGCAGCGGCTTGGGAGGAGTTTCGCGCTAGTGCTGCCAACTCTGGATTGACCTCGTGTTGTGAGTCATCGATAAATAGGTCGTAGAGTCTTTTACCAGCCATAACGTGTTGCCACAACGGGACAGGTCTTATTTCCTCGACTATTACTTCGGTTTCCCCCCGGATAGTTGCTAGCCAGCGCCCGAACTCTTCCGCATTACTCACCGTTGCACTCAGGGCAATAATCGTCACCGAGTCTGGGAGGTGAATGATCACTTCTTCCCAGACCGCACCGCGCGAACGATCTGCTAGGTAGTGCACTTCGTCCATGACGACATATGCAAGATTCTTAAGCGTTGACGAGTGCGCGTATAACATGTTGCGCAGGACCTCAGTTGTCATTACGACAATTGGCGCCTCACCATTAATGCTGTTGTCTCCGGTAAGCAGGCCCACGTTCTCCGCACCGTAACGTTCAACAAGCTCAGCGTACTTCTGATTGGAGAGTGCCTTGATTGGCGTTGTGTAGAAACATTTTGTCCCCGAGTTGAGGGCGCGGTAAATGGCGAATTCACCCACGACTGTTTTCCCAGCTCCTGTGGGTGCTGCAACGAGCACACCCTTACCGGATTCGATTGCGCGAATGGCGTCGAGTTGAAATGGATCTAGGTCGAATGCGTAATCAGCGGTGAAAGCACCAACCATGGTTTTATTATCATTGGCCTTGACGCGGGATGCGGCGTACTTTTCGGCCGCGGAAGACATGTCCGTAGTCTAGCTTGGAATCGCTAATCCTTGAGATCTGTGTCGAAGGTGTCAGTGTCCAACGGCGAGATTTCGTCGTCATCGAGGTCACTGAAATCAGTATTGCGTGCCTTTCGGGCACGCCTGCGGTCATTGAGCAGTGAGATCATGACAGCAAGTACAACAAGTATGAGAATGGGTGCGGCTAAGAGAAGTAGGTTGATGGGATCACCTGTTGGTGTAGCCACGGCTGAGAAAATAAACACGGTAAAAATGATCCAGCGCCACCACGAGACCAGACGTTTTCCTGACAGGATTCCAGCGAAGTTAAGCAACACAATCAGCAACGGGGTGAGGAAACCAACACCAAACACCAGGATTGTGCGTAAGAAAAAGGATAGATATCGATCAACGGAAACAATATTTTCTACATTTTCCGGTGTAAACCCGAGCAGAATTTCTAGACCAAATGGCAACACGAAATATGCCAAGGTGATGCCTGCGGCAAAGAGTGGTGTGGCCACGGCAGCGAAGCCAACTGCCCAGCGGCGCTCATTGCGGCGAAGTCCTGGCGTGACGAATCTCCACAGTTGGTAAAGCCAGACAGGTGAACTAAGCGCGATCCCGGCCGCTGCAGACACTTGGATCTGTAGGACGAATGGATCCGCCACTCCCGTTAAGGCGAGGACAACGTCTTGACCGTTGTCTTGGGCGGCCGCAATCACATCGGTGAACGGACGACTGAGCCAAGCAAAAATTTCCGCGTAGTAGATCCACCCAATCACCATGCCAATGGCAATGGCAATGCCACTCTTAAAGAAGCGTGATCGTAATTCCCGCAGATGTTCGGTCAGTGGCATTGCCACCGCCTCCTGCTTGTCGCGCAGGGCCACCGACGACTATCTAACGTTCAGTTGGTGCAGCAGGCTTTGTCTCTGCGGCTTCTCGGGAAAGTGATTCTTGGGACTCTGCTTCAACCGTGTCATTCGCCTCAACCGCTTTAGCCGGCGATTGAGATGACTCGACAGACTTGGAATCCTCGTCAGTGTCGTTACCGGTCAAACCCTTTGTTTCAGCCTTGAAGATCCGCATGGACCGACCCAGTCCACGAGCGGCGTCGGGGAGTCTTTTCGCACCGAACAACAGCAGAATAAGCGCCACAATAATGAGCCATTCCCAGCCTTTGAGATTACTAAACATGTGATACCTCTCCTGCCCTGCTCATGTAGATCGCGACGACCCTTGATATCAATTTCTTAACTAAGTGACCCTAATCCTAACTTAGCCTACGTCTGTTCTCTCCTTAGTGCTGTAACCGCACCAAGGATTCCTCCACTATTTCACGAATCTGCCCCGCGATCTCGACGGGTTCGAGCACAACCGCTGCCCCTGCCATGGAGAATACCCAACGAATTAACCAATCTTTGGACAAATACGGCACCCGAATCAGGCTCTGGCCCTCTTCGAGGACAACATGAGGGTTGTTGACCGTATTTACCCACACTTCTTCGGTGACCCAGGAAATTTCCGAATCAATTCGAATCAGCGCCGTGGGAGCCAATGTCAGATCTGCGAGCCCCGTGACTTCCTCCGTCAGGTTCCCCGGGATGTTTTCCAGCGGCGCGTGCAGGCTTAATTCAGACATGCGATCGAATCTAAAGGATCGAATGGCCTCAGCTTGCTCACACCAAGCCGCGAGATAAAGGTAGTCGTCAACGCTGAATACGCGTATGGGCATGACCACTCGGTGCGACTGATCGTCTTGCGCGGACGCGTAGTCGAATTCCAAACCCAATTCGTCTTTGAGCGCCTGCTCAACTAACGCACCGTTGTGCCCGTGATCGGACTCAGAAATTTCCAGTATCTGAGCGTTGGTACCGATTACTGCATCTAGTTTGGCAATTAGTCTGCTGATCGAATCCTTATCGCTGACACCTGGAATCTGGTTCATGCGACGCAGCGCTATTGCTAAAGCAACCGCTTCCTCGGCGTTAATGCGCATCGGCTTTGCCAACGTTTGCGGGTCTTGAACCCAGATTCGGTCGTCGTCCCAAAAATCAATATCAATGAGTTGATCGGGTCCATATCCTGGTAGTCCACACAACACTAATTGCCACAGATCCTTGGTCAACGATTCAACAGTGATCCCGAAGTGTCCGGCTGTGTCGGTCAAGGTGATCCCAGGGCGAGAGATCAGCCATGGAACCAGAGCTAAAAGTCTGGCAATCCGGTCGGTGGTCTGTTCAGTCATGCGTTACACCGTCTCTTTGCGGCTCGGCACTTATGACATGTCCCCTCAAGATCCGCTCCGCTGCTGCACGCACGGAGTCCTTTAGTGGGGGCGATTCAATTGACACGACGTCACCGAGGGTGAGCAATGTCCACTCGGTGAGGACTTCCAGCGGTCCTTGAATACTGATGTGGTCTCCGAGTTCCGTTGTGCGAATAGACGTGGCATGACGGCGCAACATAGCTCCACGATTCGCGGTGATCGTGATCTCGGCTGTTATGACACTCTCAGACTCCGGTAGCTCCATGGTGATCTCCGAAGGCCTAGGAGCGGTGTGATTCTGACTCGTGATTCGCACCGCGCTGTTAATCCGTGGAAGCTTAAATGTTCGTTGCTCCCCACGATCACGATCAAAACCAATGCAGTACCAATTGCCATTGCGACACAGCACAGCCCACGGTTCAAGTGTGCGCTTGGTGTGTTCGCCCGACCTGCTCTGATAGTCAAATGTGACGACGCGTCGATCTCGCGCTGCACTGAGCAGTGTGGGAAGGGAAATGTCCTGCGCTTGCAAACGTACGAGCCCTGAAAGTTCGGTAGGAGGGTTCACGGCACTTTGTCCGTATTTAGCTTCAATTTTGCGAAGGGCGTTTTGGGCAGGTGTACGCAAAACGGCTTCATCCCATACTTGGGCGGCAACACCCAACACAATAATGTCTTGCGAGCTCAGTTCAAGATCCACGAATTCGTAGTCGATAGCCGAAATCCGGTAACCCAGGATATCTCCCATCGGGTCGGTCACGGTTTCAATAGGAAGACCCATAGACCGCAATTCGTCCTTGTCACGCTCAAACATACGTTCAAATGCTTCATCCGAGCTAGCGTCTTCGTAGCCCGCTACGTTGTCTCGGATGTCAGCACGCGAAATTGCTCTGCGAGTTGACATCATGGCAAATACCAAATTTAGGAGTCTTTCGGTTTTATCCCTTTTTGGCATATGCGTTACGACCTTCTGAGATCTCCTACTGAGCAGTCCTATTTGACAGCGAGTAGGTCAATAATAAAAACGAGGGTCTTTCCCGAAAGTCGGTGTCCACCCGATTCCCCGTAGGCAAGTGCTGGTGGGATGACGAGTTGACGGCGTCCACCAACCTTCATGCCGGGAATACCTTCTTGCCAACCGGCAATCAGACCTGAAAGTGGAAAATTGATGCTTTCCCCTCGGTCCCAAGAAGCGTCAAATTGTTCGCCACTGTCGAATTCCACACCGACATAGTGAACCTCAACCGATGCGCCCGGCAGAGCTTCTGTGCCCGAGCCGATAGTGATGTCTGTGATCACGAGTTCAGTGGGTGCGGGTCCTTCAATGAAGTCAATTTCGGGTTTTAACTGTTCTGACATGTGTTTCCTTCTTTCCGAATCTGAATGTGCAATTACGAATGCGAATTAGCCGATGGACACGAGTTCGATGACAAAGATCAGGGTCTCGTCGACTTCGATTCCACCGGGAGGGTTAACCCCGTAGCCCAGCGAACCCGGGATCTCGAGGAGTCGACGTTCACCGATCTGCATTCCCGGGACGCCCTGCGTCCAACCCTCAATAAGGGCACCGGGGAGCAACTGGAATGTCGCCGGTTCACCCCGCGCCCACGAAGAGTCGAAGAGTGCACCGGTTATTTGACCGACACCGCAATAGTTCACCGTGATTGTGTCACCCACCGCGACGCTTGCCCCGTTACCCGGAGAGAGTTCATTGGAGATCAAGTCAACGGCAGGGGCGGATTCGGGACCGACGGCAATTGAAGGAACTGCATCTTCGCCGATCACTAGCCCGTCAATCGCGATCCCGGCAGGGGCGGTCTCTGAGATAACCGGTCCGGCTAATGCGGCGCAGTCATTGATCGAATAGGGGCCTGATGCGCTACCGGAGTCCGTGAACTCAGGGTCAGTATCGGTGCTGCTGGAACAACCAGCCAACAGAGCTAAAGAGGAAAGTGCAATTGCCGAAGTTAATAGGATTTTTCTCACTGCCCTAGTTTAACTACATACCCATCTACATTGTCGCAATCAGCCGTTCAACACGCTCATCGGTGTGAGCGAAAGGGTCTTTGAGAAGTACTGTTCGCTGCCCTTGATCATTGAGCTTGAGGTGCACCCAGTCGACCGTATAGTCCCTATGTCTTTCCTGCGCTCGAGTAATGAAGTCTCCCCGAAGTTTGGCCCGAGTGCTTTGGGGTGCGACTTCCTTTGCGGTGTCTACCTGTTCGTTGGTCAAAATAGTCTCCACTGCACCGCCTTTTTCCAGGAGGTAATACAGACCGCGGCTTCGCCGAATGTCGTGGTAGGCCAAGTCAAGTTGGGCAATTCGGGCGTCTTCCAATGTCATATTGTTTTTGCGCATGTAACGCTCGATCAGGCGAAGCTTGATCACCCAATCGATCTCGCGGTCGATCAGATGAAGGTCACCTGAACCCACCGCTTTGATTGCCCGTTCCCAAAGCTCCATGGCCTGTTGGGTAACCGGATCGGTGATTGCGTTCCTGGTAACAAAGTCAGAAACCTTCTGGAAGTATTCACTCTGCATCTGAATGGCTGAAAGTTCACGCCCGTTGGCCAACTTCACAGTTCGGGTTCCCGTCGTGTCGTGACTAATCTCCCTAATTGCCCGAATCGGGTTGGCCAGAGTGAGGTCTCGCATGATCGTTCCGGACTCGATCATGGACAGCACCAAGTGCGCCGATACAACCTTGAGCAGATTCGTCGTGTCGCTCATGTTGCTGTCTCCGACAATTACGTGCAAACGCCGATACAGATCTGCATCGGCATGTGGTTCGTCACGCGTGTTAATAATCGGTCGTGACCGCGTGGTCGCACTGGAGACCCCTTCCCAAATATGATCCGCTCGTTGACTCACCGCGTACGTTGATCCTCGGGGGGTTTGGACAACTTTTCCCGCTCCCACCAATATTTGCCGAGTAATGAGAAACGGAATGAACGTATCTGCGAGGGCCGTGAAGTCGGTGTGTCGCTCAATCAGGTAGTTTTCGTGACAACCATATGAATTACCCGCCGAGTCAGTGTTGTTTTTGAATAAATACACATCCCCGTGAATTCCTTCTTGTTCTAAACGTTCCTCGGCTTCAATTCCGAGAACCTCGAGGATCCGTTCACCGGCCCGGTCCTGTGCCAATAGTTCCAAGAAACTGTCACACTCGGCCGTTGCGTACTCTGGGTGTGAGCCAACGTCGAGGTACAGGCGCGCACCATTTGCGAGGAAGACATTGCTACTTCTCCCCCAGCTCACAACCCGGCGAAAGAGGTAACGAGCGACCTCGTCGGGACTCAGGCGCCGTTGACCTTTAAAAGTACAGGTGACGCCATACTCCGTTTCGATGCCGAAAATTCTACGATCCATGTGTATTACCCGAGAAACTCGGCGATGTCGTCGTGGTTTAGGCGACGAAAACGCCTCCCTGAACCCACCCGATCAAGGCGGGCAACTTCAATAGAATCCAGGTCTTTCTCCCCCGTGGGGAAAAGAGCCGAAATCGCCGCGGTGAGGGTCTGCGCTGCCGTTCCACCCACCGTCCAGTTCTGCAACATGTGACTCGCAACGCTCTCACTGTCACCGCCCATACAAATAAACCCTGCTTCGTCATGTACGGAACCGTCGAATGAAATTCGGTACAGCTGATCTTCCTGGCAGGTTTGTCCTACTTGAGCCACGGCTATTTCCACTTCAAAGGGTTTGGATGCCTCAATAAAAATACTGCCGAGAGTCTGCGCGTATGCATTGGCAACGGTGCGAACAGTTACATCTGCTCGGTCATAGGAGTAACCGCGGGTGTCGGCTAGACGAACGCCTGCAACCCGCAGGTTTTCAAACTCGTTGTATTTTCCCACCGCCGCGAACCCGATTCGGTCATAGATTTCACCAAGTTTGTGCAGCGCCCGAGAAGGGTTGTCAGCCACCATGTAGACCGCGTCCTGCGCGCTGGCAACTATGACTGAACGGCCGCGGGCTATGCCTTTGCGTGCGAATTCAGCTTTGTCAGCGATTATTTGTTCGGGTGACACGTAGTACGGCATGCTCATGCGGAATCACCGCCACTGGCGAAGCGCACTCGTGGACCGTTAGGTTCAGATAGTCGACGCTGCAGCATTTCCTTTGATAATACGGATACTCGTTCAGCCGAAATTTCCTGAACCCCGAGTGAAGTTGCTGTGAAAATCACGGGGAATATTCCCCTAGACACGTCTGGGCCTCCTGTTGCGCTGTCGTCGTCTGCCGCGTCGAAGAGTGCTTCAATAGCTGCAACTATAGCTTCGTCTTCACTTTGCTCGAGTGCGTTAATTTTCTTGAGCGCCCCTCGGGCGAATTGCGAGCCAGATCCCACCGCATAGAAGTCATGTTCTTCATAGCGTCCACCCGTGACGTCATAGGAAAAAATGCGACCAAGATTCATTGAGTTGTCAAAACCGGCAAAGAGCGGGACTACGGCGAGCCCTTGCATTGCCAGGCCAAGATTGGAACGAAGCAAACTCGAAAGACGATTGGCCTTACCGTTGAGCGAAAGCGACGTGCCCTCAATTTTTTCGTAGTGTTCTAGCTCTACCTGAAACAGGCGCACCAGTTCCAGGGCCAGGCCCGCTGACCCCGCTATTCCGATCAAAGAAAAAGTGTCAGCTGGAAAAACTTTTTGAATATCTCTTTGGGCAATAATGTTTCCCATCGTGGCCCGTCGATCCCCCGCCATGAGGACTCCCTCGGCATGACGCAGCGCAACAATCGTGGTCCCGTGTGGGGCTAAGTGCTCAGGGCTAGTTCCACCGATGGGAGGCAGGGGCAGCTTTTCCTGGGATTGAAGGTGCGCGGCAAATGAGGATTCCGGATTCACTGGCCACCCTTTTGCACAAATGATTTCACGAAGTCTTCGGCATTGACTTCAAGGATTTCATCTATCTCGTCGAGTAATGAGTCGACGTCGCTATCAAGATCTGCGTTACTGGTCGAGGAAGTCACCACCTCGGCTTCAGTGGCGTCTATGTCCTCTTCGCGTCGAGAACGTTTACTCGAATGACTCTCGTGGGTAGGCATGACCTAAGCCTAACCCTTACTGGGGCGCTCGCAGGGAATCGATCAACGCGGCAGCCGTCTCACTTCGGTCCAGCAGGGCCTTAATAGCCTCGCGATTCCCTCGAAGGGGCTCCAATGTCGGGATCCGAATAAGCGTGTCACCGCCAGTGTCGAAAACTATGCTGTCCCAGGAGGCCGCGGCTACGTTTTGCGGGTACCGGCGCACGCATTCACCGCGAAAATACGCCCGAGTGTCGGTTGGTGGGTCACTAACGGCCCCCTGCACCTGGTCGCGGGTAAATAACGTGTCGAGTGACCCTCTGTTCATTAACTTGAGGGCGATTCCACGATGTGGGTCAATATCGCTGTATTGGAGGTCGATCACACCTAGGCGGGGCGAGTCCCAATCCAGTCCGTCGCGTTCCCGGTACCCCTGCATAAGCGCATACTTTGCGACCCAATCTACGTATCCCGCGGCCACCGTGAAGCGACTTTCTGGATCGTTGAGTGAGTCGAGGGTCTGCTGCCACAACTCCAAGATTTCGACGGTCTGAGAATCTGGTTCATTCTGGGAATACAAGAACCCTCGAATTGTATCCAAAAATTTGTATTGAATATCAATTGCGCGCATTGCTGTGCCATTGGACATGGGCAGGACTTGTTGTAGTGAAGTGTCGTAGGAGACCTGGCTCATGGCCGTGATCGGCGCAGCCAACTCCAAGGGACCAAAATCATCAAACCCAGCCTCGATCAGCGCCAATACAAGTGAGGTTGTGCCCATTTTGAGCATGGTCGCTTTCTCAGACATGTTTGCATCCCCCACGATCACATGTAATCGTCGATACTTCTCCGGGTCAGCGTGTGGTTCGTCGCGCGTGTTAATTATTGGACGTTTCAAGGTAGTTTCTAATCCCACCTCCGCTTCGAAGTAGTCAGCCCTCTGGGAAATTTGAAATTCCTTGACTTGACCTTCCTGGCCGCGTCCAAGTCGGCCTGCACCCGTAAAAATCTGCCTGCTTACAAAGAAAGGAGTGAGTAATCGAACGATATTTGAGAATGGAGTTTGACGGGCCATGAGATAGTTTTCGTGGGTTCCATAGGAGGCACCCTTGTTATCCACATTATTTTTGTACAACTTAATCTGGTTGCCATCAAATTTCGGGGCGTGCATTGCCGCTTGATGCATGACGAGTTCACCCGCTTTGTCCCACAGTGCAGCATCTCGCGGATTGGTGACCTCCGGGCTTGAATACTCTGGGTGGGCGTGATCCACATAGAGCCTGGCACCATTTGTCAAAATTATGTTTTCAAGACCGAGCTCCTGGTCATCGGTTAACTGACTGGGATCAGCATCGGCTCGGCTCTGGTCGAACCCACGAGCATCTCGCAGGGGAGATTCGCGGTCATAATCCCAGCGCGCGTGCAGCCCTTTGTCTAATCCGCTCAGCCGAGCGTAGGCGTTTACGATTTGCGAACTCGTCACCATGGCGTTCATGGTGGGGTGTCCGGGCACTGAAATCCCGTATTCGGTTTCAATTCCCATCACACGCTGAACGCTCATGGCCACCTTAAAGATTGAAACGTCACACTGATATTCATTGTATTAGTGTGACTCGACCGACGCATACAAGTAACGACTATAGGTACTGCCCCGTGTTGGTTGCCGTACTAATCGAACGACCGGGTTCGGAACCCTTCTTACCTTCAATCAAGGTCCGAATGAACACGATCCGCTCGCCCTTCTTGCCTGAGATTCTGGCCCAGTCATCGGGATTCGTCGTATTCGGTAAGTCCTCGTTTTCTCGGAATTCGTCGATGCACGCATCGAGTAAATGTTGCACTCGAATTCCGCGCTGACCCGAAGCGAGGAAATCTTTAATTGCCGACTTCTTGGCCCGGGCAACGACGTTTTCAATCATTGCTCCCGAATTGAAGTCCTTAAAATACAAGACTTCCTTGTCACCATTGGCGTAGGTGACTTCCAGGAACCGATTCTCGTCAGTTTCTGTATACATGCGCTCGACTGCACGATCGATCATAGATGCGCACGTTGCATCTCTATCCCCATTGTTTTCGGCTAAGTCATTTTCGTGCAGCGGAAGATCAGAGGTGAGGTACTTCGAGAAGATAGCCGCGGCCGATTGCGCATCCGGTCGCTGAATCTTTATTTTCACGTCAAGTCGACCCGGACGCAGAATCGCAGGATCAATCATGTCCTCCCGGTTGCTGGCGCCGATAACAATCACGTTTTCCAGGCTTTCGACCCCGTCAATCTCGCTGAGTAACTGGGGAACGATCGTATTTTCCACGTCACTGCTCACGCCGGTTCCCCGAGTTCTGAATAGTGAATCCATTTCATCGAAAAATACAATTACCGGCATTCCTTCGGATGCTTTTTCCCTTGCTCGTTGAAATACCAATCGAATGTGCCGCTCAGTCTCACCCACATACTTATTCAAGAGTTCGGGTCCCTTGATATTCAAGAAAAAGGATCGACCCTCCCCCATTCCAGTTTTCTCCGAAACCTTGAGGGCTAACGAATTGGCAACGGCTTTCGCGATCAGTGTCTTCCCACAACCCGGTGGACCGTACAGCAATATTCCCTTGGGAGCCTTCAATTTATGTTCGAGAAAAAGCTCGGCATGCAGATACGGCATTTCAACGGCGTCGCGGATGGCTTCAATTTGTTCACCGAGCCCACCAATATCTTCGTAGCGAATATCGGGGACTTCTTCGAGTACGAGTTCTTCAACTTCAGCGCGAGCGATTTTCTCCACCGCAACCCCATTGCGCATATCGCACAGCAGAGTGTCCCCCGCACGAAGTTTCGCTTCAATGAGGGGTTGTCCGAGTTTGATTACCCGCTCTTCGTCCGAGTGAGCGACAACAAGTGCTCTATCCCCGTCGATACGTTCCTTGAGAACAACAATTTCACCGGTTTCGTCGTACTCCCGAATGCTGACAATGTTCATTGATTCATTGAGGAGCACTTCACGGCCAAGCACCAGATCGGCGATATCGACGCTTGGACTCACTCCTACTCGCAGTTTCTTGCCCGACGCCATGATGTCTGCGGTGGAATCGTCATGGGCTACCAAAATTGTGGCGAACCCACTTGGTGGTTGCGCTAAACGGTCAACTTCAGTCTTGAGGTCCACGATTTGTTCACGCGCATCACGCAGTGTGGTGATTAGACGCTCATTGTGATCGCGCGCAGCGGCCAACTCACCTTTTACCCGAGTCAAATCCGAGTCTTGCTCCATACCGTCACCGCTCTCTATTGGTGTAAAGACTTAACACGTTGACGAGCCCACACACTGCTCAACCGTTATTGCCACCACACCTTAACCCGGATGGGCACATTTAGCGCGTGTTGAAGCCTCCCGGAAACAATGCGCTCTGGGCAGTGCAGGAGATAGCCTCTATTCAACCTCGTATATTCCGCCCGGGCCGTGGTAGTCCTCACCGTAGGCACCCGGTGCTGGACGGCGCTTGCGGTCAAGGGAAGGGCCGTTCATCAGTCTTGCTGCCACCAGAAACCCCGTGTGTCCATTCATTTTGTGGTCAGGGCGAACCGAGAGGCCATCAAGGTGCCAGGTTCGTAGCAGGCTCTCTTCGGCTCGAGGTTCGGTCCATGAATTACGCACGCGAATTGTTTCCACTAGTCGGGATAGTTGGGTGGTGGTTGCTACGTAGGCCACAAGAGCGCCACCGGGTCGAAGCGATGCCTCGACGACTTCCAGACATTCCCAAGGGGCAAGCATGTCCAACACCACCGAATCGAAAGATCCTGATTCCGGCTTGGATTCGGCCAAGTCGTCAACTTGCAAAGTCCAAGACTGCGGAAATCCACCAAACCACCTGCACACGTTCTCGGTAGCGATCTCGGCAAAGTCTTCACGGCGTTCAATGCTCACGACCGAACCCGTTGTGCCCGCGCTGCGCAATAGTGAACACGTCAAAGCACCAGAACCCACTCCAGCTTCCAGAATCCGTGAACCTGCACCGATATCGGCCAAGCCAACTATTCGAGCGGCATCCTTTGGGTAAACGACGGCTGCCCCCCTGGGCATAGATAGTACGTAGTCATCAAGTGCTGGTCGCAATACTTGATAGGAGATGGCGCGATCACTATTAATGATGATCCCTTCATGGTGACCAATCATGTCGTTGTGCATGATTTGGCCCCGGTGACTGTGAAACACAGTATCTGCCATCAAAGTAATGGTGTATTTATTTGACTTGGCGTCAATAAGTTGTACTAAATCCCCTTCGCACAGGGGACCTCTCGGCCTGGCACCCACCACAACCGGTTCACGCGATGCGGGCGGGTGAACCGGGCGTTTAGGCATGGGTGGACTTTATCCACGACCTGTTTCAACGTGCCATTAGGCTGCGATTGTGTTTCCGCAATCACTATCACCCTCGCGCAGTGCTGACTTTTTACAGTGTCCACTGTTGTATCGATTCAAAACAATTGACAAATTGCCCGAGAAACCGTCATTGGCTGCGGTTCGTGGGACATTGGTGCACTCGGTTTTGGAGAATTTGTTTGATGCTCCTGCGGGATTGCGCACTTATGAACTTGCGGTCTCGCTCTTCACAAAGGCACTCGAAGATCTAGTTGTGAGCGCGCCGGCAGAAGCAGCCTTAATCTACGAGGCCGCGCAGGGTGGAAAAGAAAAACTAGCAACATCTCAGGAATTGGGTGAAGCGACATTAATTCCGATTCGGCCCATTTTAGAGACCTATTTTTCGATGGAAGACCCCAATCGGCTCGAGCCACACGCTCGCGAGCTCGCTATGAACGTTGAACTCAACGATGGTTTTTCCATTCGTGGATTTATCGACCGTGTCGATCGCACACCCGGTGGAGATATTCGGATCGTTGACTACAAAAGTGGCAAGGCACCAGCACCCCAATACTCGGACAAGGCCCTGTTCCAAATGCGTTTTTACGGACTCGCATGGTGGCGAATCACCGGTCAATTACCTCGTTTGTTGCAACTCATGTATCTGGGTAACGGCAAATTCCTGAAATATGAACCGACCGAGAGTGACCTGCTGAGCACGGAACGAAAAATTCTGGCTCTGCGGAAGTCAATCGCACACAGCGCCGAACTTCAAGTATTCCCGCCTAACCCGACAAAGCTTTGTGGCTGGTGTTCATTTAAACCCCTGTGTCCTGAGTTTGGGGGAACACCGCCGCCACTTCCCGATCCCAGTACGTGGACGTCGGGCAGTTCCTTAGTGGAAGACTCACTCAAAAACTCACTTGAGTCAGTTGTTCACAATCTTCCAGAGTGATTCAACACCGTGTCCTTCAAGCGTGTCTAGGACAAACGCACCGGGTACATCGATAGGCGCCATATGCGCCACGGCGACAACCTTAGCTCCCGCGCGAACGGCGGAAAGGGTTCCTGTGGGCGAGTCCTCGATTGCTAGACACTCACGAATGGGTGCCCCAAGAGCCGCTGCAGCGTTGAGGTACGGCTGTGGGTGAGGCTTTGAGTTTTCCACTTCGTCCCCGGCAACTGAAAAGGTGAATTCGCCGACACTTTCACTCATTCGGGCCATGACGGTATCGAGCAAAGATCGCCACGAAGCGGTAACAATTGCAGTCTGAATGTTGAGTTCATGCGCCTGGGTGACCAGCTCATGTGCCCCCGGGCGCCACTCCAGAGGTTCGGAGACGAAAAGTGAAGCAACTTCGTCAAGTAATTCTTGACCAATAATTTCCGAGCGTTGGACGCCGTTTATGTGAAGTTCCATATAGTCGGCAACCCGTTCAAGCGGTCCACCCAAACAGTGATGTTGGTCCTCCACCGTCCACGCGTGCCCGTAGTGGCTCATAATGTTGCGTTCAGCGATGAGCCATAAACGCTCAGACTCGAGGAGGGTTCCATCGAGATCAAGCAATAAGGCAGCTGGTTTAGTCACGGGCAACCTTATTGCGCGAGCCCTGGAGTGCGAGAGTAGGAGGGTGAATGCACACAGTATTGCCTACCGGTTCCAACAAGGCCTTGATCCTGCGCTGACCCCCATTGTGCTGTTACACGGCTTGTCACAGCAGGGTGACTTCTGGCATCCACTGATTGGGGCACTTGGCCCGGACTACACCGTTCTAACGCTCGATTTACGTGGCCATGGAGATTCTCGTGATTTAGTACACGACTACCAGATCTCGACAATCGCACAGGACGTTGTCGAGTTGATATCTCAACTAGGACTTGCACCCGCTTGTGTTGTTGGACACTCATGGGGCGCCGCTGTTGCACTTCACCTCAGCGCCCAGCACGAACAGTTTGTTCGCAGTTGTGTTCTGCTGGACGGCGGCGCGTTCACACCAGCCAATATTCTCGCGTTGGGGTGGGTAACCCTTGATGAATTGCGGCGTGAGCTCACTCCCCCGCCGGGTCCTTTTTCCCAAGCTCAACTGGAGGAGCACTACCTCGCTTGGGTCGAGCCGGAAGAACGGGAAAGTGTCATGAATGCAATAGCTCGGACATATACCCCGATTGGCCAAGACCCAGATAGCGCGTTCGTCACGACAATTGGGGTTGAACGCCACATGCAAGTCTTAGATGCATTTTTTTATTACAACCCTGATGATGATCTCCGAGCGATATCTGTCCCGACGTGGATACTTATTGCCGTTGACCTGCCAAAATCTGAACACGTGAGCAAGAACGATGACTGGGATGCCGTAAAAGCTGGGGTCACGGCTAAAGTTCGCGGAAAATCCAATATCGCATTGCAGCATTGGTACGGTGCTCTCCATGACGTTCCCCTCTACTGGCCCCAACGCGTGGCTTCATTGATTTCCCATGCGGCATCCAAGGAAGGAAATAACTCGAATTGATCGAGTACGACGACCTCCCCGTTTTGGACAACCCGATCTTGCTGTGCGCATTTGAGGGTTGGAATGACGCCGCCGAAAGCGCCTCTGGTGTAATCAATCACCTACGGGAGATCTGGAATGCCGAGTTGTTGCTGGAACTAGATCCGGAAGAATATTACGACTACCAGGTCAATCGACCACAAATGTACGTAAGCGATGCCGGCGATCGTGGGATTATTTGGCCTGGAACCAAAGTCTTCACAGCACGCGTTCCAGAAATTAAGCGCGACGTGATCTTGGTCGTGGGCAACGAACCCAGCATGAAGTGGCCCTCGTTTATTCGCGAGATTCTTGGGCTTGCAGCCGAGTTGGACGCAAACTTGATTCTGACCTTGGGTGCTCTACTCTCCGACAATCCCCATACGCGACCTGTGCCGGTTTTCGCCTCCTCGAGTGATCCACAGTTAATGAGCGATCTCGACCTGCAAAAGTCCAACTATGAAGGACCGACCGGAATAGTTGGGGTAATTGCCGCCGCATGTGATCAGTTCGGGATTCCAAATGTCTCGTTGTGGGCCTCGGTGCCCCACTATGTCGGCCAGTCGCCATGCCCAAAAGCCACATTGGCGTTAGTCGCGAAAATCGAAGACTTACTCGACCTACCCATTCCTTTGGGTGAACTCACAGAAGACGCCCGCGCGTGGGAGGCAGGTGTTAACGAACTCGCGCAGGAGGACGAGGAAATCGCCGACTACGTTGCTCAATTGGAAGAAGAGCAGGACACCACCGAATTACCCGAGGCTTCTGGCGATGCAATTGCTAAAGAGTTCGAACGGTATTTGCGCAGGCGTGAAAGCTAATAGCTTCTTCGCAACTGCAGGTAGCTTTCGATTGACTCCTGGGTGCTTGGATCAAAGTTCTTCACAAGATCCCTCGACTCGAACGCTTCGGTGATTCCAGTGGCCACTTTCTTTCCCAGTTCCACCCCCCACTGGTCAAATGAGTTAATTCCCCAGATAACACCTTGAACAAATACTGAGTGTTCGTAAAGTGAAATCAACATTCCCAACATGTGAGGTGTCAATTCAGGGAACATGATCACCGTTACTGGGCGATTACCCGGCATCACCTTGTGTGGGACAAGTTCCGCTGGAACACCGCTCTCGGCGAGTTGGTTAGCGTTAAGACCGAGGGACAGGACAGAAGCCTGGGCCAGCGCATTTGCTACCAAGATGTCTTGCTGGTTTCCTAGACCTACCTGTGCGCGCGCAACGACAACAATGTCGCAGGAAACAACGCTGGTCCCTTGGTGCAGCAACTGGTAAAAACTGTGTTGACCATTTGTTCCTGGTTCACCCCAATAGATCGCACTCGTGTTGTAGTCGACACTTTCACCATTTCTTCGGACACTTTTCCCGTTGCTCTCCATGGTGAGCTGTTGCAGGTAGGCGGGGAATCTGGACAAATACTGTGAGTACGGCAGTACAGCGGTTGTCTCAATGTCGAGAAAGTCCCGGTTCCATACCGCGAGCGATCCCATTTGCATCGCGATATTGGTTTCCCATGGTTCCTGTGCGAAGTTGCGGTCAACCGTGTGAAACCCATCAAGCATTGCGGTGAATTGTTCGGGCCCAATTGCGATCATGGTGCTCAGACCGATTGCCGAATCCATTGAGTACCGGCCCCCGACCCAGTCCCAGAATCCAAAAATATTCTTTGGATCAATACCAAATTCCTCCACGGCTTTTTCATTTGTTGATAAAGCAACAAAATGTTTGTCGACGACTGAATCAGAGTTGCCGTCACTGGCAGCCTGTACCCATGCGCGCGCGTGCTGAGCATTTGACATGGTCTCTGCAGTAGTGAAGGTTTTAGAAGCAATAATGAATAATGTGGTTTCGGGCTCGCATAATGTGAGGGTCTCAACCAGATCAGCAGGGTCTACATTTGACACGAAGTGCAGGGAAAGCTGTGGATCGCTATACGCATGTAGTGCCTGATACGCCATTGCCGGCCCAAGATCGGAGCCACCGATCCCAATGTTCACAACGGACTCGATTCGCTTACCGGTGAATCCGACCCACTCACCTGAGCGCACTTTCCGCGCCAGAATGCTCATGCGATCCAAAACATCGTGCACTTGCGGAACTACGTCCACTCCGTCAACTACCAGCTTGGCACTCCTTGGGAGCCGCAGTGCAGTATGTAGAACCGCGCGGTCCTCGGTTGTGTTGACATGAATCCCTGTGAGCATCCGGTCGCGCCACTGCAAAACGCCGCACTGTTCCACCAATTGCTCAAGACTCTTCCAGACTTCCTCGTCAACCCGCTGCCTACTAAAATCTACATCTAAGTCACCAATGCGGCCACGCATCTGGGCTCGGTCTTGGTCAACGAGAACATGAATGGGTTCAATTACTTCACTTCGCTGCGAGAGTAAAGACCATGCAGGAGTCAATGTTGGATCGATCACTCATCTAGTCTTGCACACGAACATGCGTATAGATCACGTATCAGATTTCAACCAATAGAGGGAGCGGTCATGTCAGATCAACCAGACAGCGTCAGTATCGGGATGGTTGGCCTTGGTCGCATGGGCGCGAACCTCAGTCGTCGGGCCGTGGCCGCCGGTCACACTGTCGTGGGATTCGATCGCAACACGGATTTCATTTCCGCACTCAGTGAGTACGAAGTTCAAGGAGCGGAATCATTACAACAGTTGGTCGAAGCGTTGCCTGTCCCACGAACTGTATGGATTATGGTTCCTGCGGGCCCACCGACCCAAAGTGTTGTGGACGAATTAGCAACACTGCTCGAATCTGGTGACACAATTATTGACGGCGGTAACTCCTACTATCGGGACGACATTGCTCACACCGAGCAACTCGCACCCAAAGGAATTGCATTCATTGACGTAGGAACCTCCGGAGGAGTGTGGGGTTTAGAGCGCGGCTACTCCCTCATGATCGGTGGCCCCGAGCAGCAGGTAAACGCTTTGGAACCACTGTGGGATGCGCTGGCACCCGGTATAGAAGCAGAAGCACGCACAAACGACGCTGCGCCATTGTCAATTGCTGAACGTGGATGGCTGCATTGCGGTCCAAGTGGTGCCGGCCACTTCGTGAAAATGGTTCACAACGGAATTGAGTACGCACTTATGGCCGCATATGCCGAAGGTCTCAACATTCTTAAACACGCAAATGTCGGAGCGCAGAGAGCCGGTCATGACGCTGAGACCGCACCTCTCGCACACCCAGAGTTTTATCAATACGACATTGACATCCCAGCGGTTGCCGAAGTGTGGCGACGCGGCTCGGTCATTGGCTCTTGGCTGTTGGATCTCACAGCTTCCGCGCTCGCACAAAGCCCAGAACTCGAAGAGTTTTCTGGCCGCGTCTCCGACTCGGGCGAAGGACGGTGGACGTCCGTAGCTGCCATTGAAGAAGGAGTTCCCGCACCGGTTCTCACTTCAGCGCTGTATTCACGTTTCGCATCGCAGGGAAACGACCAATTCGCCAACCAGATTCTCAGTGCAATGCGCAAAGGGTTCGGTGGGCACGACGAGAAAAAAGACTAAAGATACACGCCCAAAATACTTGCGCATAGATCCTTCACAAGCCCAGGCGCTTCTGAATCGGATCCGCCCGCGTGCACAGTGTCCCGAGCCCAATTGTCAATTGCGTCAAGTGCGCTGGGGGTCTTGAGATCGTCAGACATGACCTCACGTACCCGCTCCAGAACACTTTCTGCCGGGAGACCACAGAGCATCGAGGTTGCAGCGCGCCATAGGTCCAATCGAGCCAAAGCCCCTTCAAGACCTTGTGGTGTCCAGGACCAGTTACTCCGGTAATGGTGCGCGAGCAATGCGAGCCTAATCGCTGCTGGCTCGACGCCATCGTGTCGAAGCGTTGACACGAATACAAGGTTTCCACGGGACTTTGACATTTTATGGCCCTGCCACGACACCATCCCGGAGTGGACATAAAACCTCGCAAAAGGTTCGATTCCGGTAAGGCTTTCAGCTTGAGCGGCACTCATTTCGTGGTGCGGGAATATCAGGTCAGACCCCCCACCCTGCACGTCAATCTGATTCCCCAAATACGTCAGGGCGATTGTCGAACACTCGATATGCCAACCGGGACGTCCATGTCCAAGCACTGTATTCCACGCGGGTTCATCGGGTCGCTCACTTTTCCACAGCAGCGGATCAAGCGGATCGAGTTTGCCTTCGCGCTCAGGATCACCGCCGCGCTCACCAAATATTCCCAGCATCTCTTTTCGCGAAAGGTGCGAGATGGAGCCGAACAGCCGGGAATTCTCGATCTTGAAATAGATATCGCCGTCCAAGGCATAGGTCTTTCCCTGTTCTTGGAGCTCACGCACATGTTGGGCGACTTGAGGGATAGATTCAACCGCACCGATGTAATGCTGCGGTGCGATCACTCCGAGGGCCTGCATATCCTCACGGAACAGAGCTGTCTCCCGATCAGCTACGGCCCGCCAATCTTGACCTGTGGCAACAGCACGTTCCAAGAGAGGTTCGTCGATATCAGTAACATTTTGCACATATTCGACTGCAATCCCGGAATCGAGCCAAGCCCGAATGAGCAGGTCAAATGCGATGTACGTATTCGCATGACCCATATGTGTTGCGTCGTAGGGGGTAATTCCGCATACATATATTTTGGCAACTGCTCCAGGAGCGGTCGGGCGAACGGCTTGGGTTGCCGAATCAAATAGGCGCAAGTCCCTGCCTCTGCCTGGGAGTTGCGGGATTACCGGCTGGGGCCAACTATGCACCCCGTGAGCCTACCGGTCTAAAACACTGGCCACGGGATAGCCGGCCAATCGTCATGTGGTCGGGGGAATCTCTGGCCTTGCAGAAGGTCAACGATCCTTTGGCGCAATTCAACTGATTCACGAGCATCAAGGTATGGATCTATCAATTCATGGAAATCGCCCAAAGTGTTCTGCAGACGCTCGATGTCCATTAGATGGTGGTCAGGAATCTCTTCGTTGGCCCACCCCCACAAAACCGTTCGTAACTTGGGTTCTTCGTTAAAGCACAGTCCGTGATCAATTGCAAAAATTTGACCGGTGGAGTCAGCAATCACATGCCCGGCTTTTCGATCGGCATTATTTACCACGGCGTCAAATAGAGCCATACGTTGCAGCTGCTCGCTGACTTCATGGGCGAGGGTGACAGGTCTACCTGATTGGTCAATCGCCTGCAATACCGAGCGCCAGCCTTCGGGAACACCGTCTGTGTCAAAAATATTTACCGGTCTAAGTTCGTCGATTTCCTCCACCCACGACTGCACCATTCCGGGCCCCAACGGTCCTTCCTCAATCCAACAGGTTGGTGGAACCAAATGCCATCCTAGAAGGGAATCCATATTTGCCGCGGCTACTTCGCGCCCAGAGAGGGTCTCATTTGGGAAGTCCCATAGGGGTCTTTCCCCAACTACCGGTTTGTAAACAAACAGCGCTTCTGTTGCGTCCTTGCATAGCAGTGAACCATTACTGGCACCGCGAAGTTGACCAATGGGCTCAAGGATTCCACTGGATATTTGCTTAGAAATCTCGCCGCTTGTACCCATTAGCCCTCGGACAAATATGACCTTCAGGGTCGAGTGCCTGCTGGCAGAAAGGACACGGTGGGCGACCTGAATCAGCGACCCTGCGGGTTCGGTCGGCGAATGCCCTTGCATAAGGGGCACTGAGCCACACGCGGAGCGTGTCCGGCCCCTCGTCGCCGTCTTCACCGAGCTCGGGGACTTCTTCGCTTTCCTCGGCGATTGCGTGCGCCTCGATTACGACACATGAACTGCCTTCATCCCAACCGAGGGCCATGGCGCCAACTCGGAATTCTTCCATGAGCGGCATGTCCAATGGCTCTCCATCGAGTAACTCGGGGGGTGCGGATTCTGGGACAACTCCACCCGGGTCACGACTAGCTTGAACCTCGTCCAGTAGTTCGTCGATCCGCTCGGCCAGCACGATTGCTTGTTGTTTTTCAAAAGCAACTGCGCTCAATGCGCCTGCCGACTTAACCTGCAGGTAAAAAGTGCGTTCGCCGGGCATTCCCACCGTTCCCACCACGAAGCGTTCTGGCAGACGGTATTCAAGGATCCTTCTAGTCACCGGAACCACCTCCCACGGGTGCGTCATCTTTGATCGTGTGTGAAACGTTGACGTGTCGACGTGCATCTGCACCACTGCCATTTGAACTCAAAACAAAGGGTCGACCCGGCGTGTAGTTAATGACACTTACCGAGGCCGGGTCAGCACCAATGCGTTGGAATAAATCGAGGTGCATGCCGAGTGCATCAGCGAGAATCGCTTTTATGACGTCTCCGTGTGAGACAGCGATGTATACAGCTTCGGGTCCAAGGAGATCGTTCCAGCGTCGAATAGCACTCACGGCACGTTGTTGCATGTTTGGCAATGATTCACCGTCTACTCCCGGAAACACAACAGAGGAGGGGTGATTTTGCACCGACTTCCAGAGGTCCTCGGTCACCAATTCGCTTAAACTGCGACCGGTCCAATCGCCGTATTCACATTCGAGCAACATTGGCTCCTGCGTGATCTCAAGGGATCCTCCACCCTTGCTCACTACCGTCGCTGCTAGCGCTTGAGCTGTCTGCATGGTTCTTTCCAATGGGGAGGAGACAATGGCCGAAATTTCCATGCCCTCAAGTTCGGAAGCCAATGTGTGAGCCTGTTCAATGCCACGAGCATCTAAGTCAGTTCCTGGAGCAGTTCCGGCCAGGATCCCTTTTTCATTCGCACTCGTGCGCCCATGCCGCACGAGGAGAACAGTAGTCATGCCGTAACGGTAGTGCCGTGCAAGGCGATGACACAAAACATTGCGGTGGTGTTCGCGTCCGGCGGAAACTCCAAGGGAAAGAGGGAACCAAGGAGGTGATCACCGAACACATTCGCCGCGTGAACGACACGGTCCAAAGCACAGGCAATGCCTTGCTCACCATGCTGATGGCATCAACCGCATTGCAGGACTGTCACTAGAACACCGACATGCGCAAGATTTCCTCTTGGGTTGCTATTGCAGCGGTGCCAACACTCACCGCTGGTATTTACGGCATGAATTATTAAGATATGCCCGAACTTAACTTCAGTTTCGGGTACGCGATAGTGCTTGTTTTCATGGCAACTACGTGTGGGCTTCTTCACCGCGGATTCAAAAACAGCGGATGGCTTTAAGCAACTTACGTTAAAGTTCCGGTGGCTAATAGCACAAGCACCACAATGCCCAGTACGACTCGGTAAACCACAAACGGCGTATATGTTCGGGTGGTTAACCAACGCAATAACAGTGAGATCACACCTAAGCCGACGAAAAAAGCAATCACCGTGGCAACAATTGTTTGACCCCACTCGGCATTTTGCTGTTCGGAGATCTTCGTGGCCTCGTAGAGACCTGAACCCATAACCGCAGGAATAGCAAGGAGAAATGCGTACCTGGTGGCTGCGACCCTGTCGTAACCCAGAACAAGGCCGGTTGTGATCGTGGCACCTGACCGGGAAACCCCAGGAATCAATGCGAGCGCTTGACCAAGACCAAATGCGAGTGCATCGGGTAGTCGCAGCCTCTCAATGGACTTTATTTTACGTCCGTAACGGTCAGCAAGACCTAAGAGGATTCCAAAAACAATGAGCGTTGTTGCCACCAGATACAAATTTCGTGCAGTTGTTTCAATTTGGCTTGCAAAAGTGAATCCAAGAGCTGCAACCGGAATTGTCCCAACAATCACGTACCAGCCCATGCGGGCATCGAGTTCCTTGCGCAATGAGGGGTTCACGAGCGATCGAAACCATGTGGAAACAATTCGCTTAATGTCTCGCCAAAAGAAGACAATGACCGCCAGTTCTGTACCGATTTGGCTGACAGCGGTGAAGGCCGCCCCAGGATCTGACCAACCAAAGAACTGGCTAAAGATTAGTAGGTGCCCAGAAGAGGAAATCGGGAGAAACTCCGTCAGACCTTGTAATGCTCCAAGTACAACCGCTTCAAACCACGACATTTCCATTACGAACTGGAATCCGCGTCCAAATCTCCAAGTCCGGAACTCTTTAGTGCGTCTTTCATGATTTGGAGAGTGCCTACGCGCTCCTGCAGCGTGCCAGCAAATGAGGCAATGCTGAGGTTCGTAACTCCAGCCTCCGCATAAGCGGGGAGTCGATTTGCTATTCGATCCGGTGGACCGATCAACGAGGTGGCATCAATGAATTCAAGGGGAACAGCCGCAGCGGCACCTGCATAGTCCTTTGCCATATAGCGCTCTTGAATCTCAATTGCAGCGTCTTCATAGCCCATACGCGTGGCCAGCTGGTTATAAAAGTTCTTGTCCCGGGACCCCATACCGCCGATGTACAAAGCAGAATACGGCCGCACAAAATTCGCACACTCTTCAACGTCTTTGCCCGGGACAACTGGAACTGTAGGAACTACGTCAAATCCTTCCATTGTTTTTCCAGCCATTTCGCGCCCAGCCAGTAACGGTTTCATGAGTTCACCAGCATGCTCGGGTGAAAAGAAGATTGCCAACCATCCGTCCGCGATTTCACCCGTCAGTTCCAAGTTCTTTGGACCGATCGATGCCAAATAGATCGGGATATTCTCGCGCACCGGGTGAACGGTGAGCGTGAGCGCCTTTCCAGGGCCATCGGGTAGAGGAAGTGTGAAGAATTCTCCGTCGTACTTCACTCGCTGCCGCGAGAGTGCCAGCCGAACAATGTCGACAAATTCTCGGGTGCGTTGCAGTGGTTTGGTGAAGCGAACCCCGTGCCAACCCTCTGACACCTGAGGGCCAGACACACCAAGCCCAAGTCGGAACCGACCACCTGAAAGGGTGTCAAGGGTTGCCGCGGTCATCGCGGTATTTGCCGGCGTGCGGCCAGGGATTTGAAAGATTGCGCTACCCACGTCAATCTGTTTGGTTTGCGCAGCGATCCACGCCAGTACGGTTGCCGCATCGGAGCCATATGCCTCAGCGGCCCACACGCAGGAGTACCCGAGTCGATCTGCTTCTCTGGCTACCTCCAAGTTATCTGCGTCGTTTCCCGCACCCCAATATCCAAGATTGACTGAGAGTTTCATAGAGGCAGCCTACGACCTGTTATCCCAACTTTCACGCGGTATGGGGATACGGTTGCCTCATGCAGCAACGGCCATTGGGCAATTCGGGTATTCGCGTGGGTCGACTCGCACTTGGCACCATGACGTGGGGCCGAACAACAGACGAGTACGACGCCCGTGACCAACTCGCCGCCTTCCTTGATGCAGGTGGAACACTCATCGACACCGCAGATGTCTATGCCGAGGGCGTCAGTGAGGAAATGCTGGGAACACTGATTCAAGAATTCGAATGCCGCGATTCAATAGTTCTTGCCACCAAAGCCGTTTCCTTGCCCAACACCGAACGCAGATTTGACGCCAGCCGCCGCCACCTCCTCGACGCTTTGGACCGCAGCCTTAAACGCCTAGATGTCGAGCACATTGACCTGTGGCAAATGCACGCATGGGATTCACACACACCCTTGGAGGAAACACTCTCGGCCATCGATACGGCAATTTCCTCGGGCAAGGTGCGTTATGCGGGTGTCTCCAATTACTCGGGTTGGCAAACTGCACGAGCCTGCACAATGCAGCAACTCACACCAGGATCTGCCCCACTGATCACCACACAAATGGAATATTCACTCCTTGAGCGCGGTATTGAGCGAGAGATCGTTCCTGCTGCCAAGTCGCTGGGGATTGGAATCCTGCCGTGGTCACCACTTGGCCGTGGAGTATTGACCGGCAAATACCGTCATTCAATTCCCATTGACTCACGGGGCGCACATCAAGACACCAGCGCATTTGTCGGCCTGTATTCCGACGAGCGAGCAAAAAGAATTGTCGATGCCCTGGCAACCGCCGCCCAAGGACTGGATGCAAGCCCAGCGGAGGTTGCCTTGGCTTGGCTGCGTGAGCGGCCAGGTGTCATTGCACCAATTCTGGGCGCCCGGACCAACACCCAACTCCTCATGGCACTGGGCTCAGAAGAACTTGTGTTGCCGGAGGAAATTACTTCAGCGCTCAATGACATCTCCGATCCAGCAATGAGTTACCCCGAATCTGGCTGGGCGCAAAGACGATGAAAGTTCCAGCAACACCATGACCCGCACCGAACCAATCTGGGAGTTTCGGGAGATAAACATCTCCCGGGACAGTTCCCGCGAGGAAACCCGCGAATACTTGACCTTCAAAGCCGAGCGAGGCCGCTGGGAACTCGATCAAACCAGGATCTACCGCGACGGTCGCAAGAAAGTACGTTTACGCCGCAAGGTGTATCGGGTCGTTAACTCCCTTTAGTGCCAGACTGCGTAACAACGCGTCATACCGACCGCAGGAACCGATCCAGAGTTCGGACCCCAAATTGCAGCCCCTCAACGGGCACGCGCTCATCGACCCCGTGGAAGAGTCTCCAATAATCCAAATCAGGTGGCATCCGCAGCGGTGAAAAACCGTAACAGGCGATCTCCAAAGTGCTCAGTGCCTTTGCATCTGTGCCACCGGAAATCATGTAGGGAACGGCCCGAGCGCCTGGATCCTCTTGCCGCAGAACGCTTGCCATGAGGTCAAAGGTTGCCGTCTCAAAAGCTGACTCAATCGCAATGTCGGTACTGACCGGTTCAATATTAACGTGTTCACCAACTAGTTCCCGGATCGTCTGATCGAACTCACCTTCAAATCCGGGTAACACGCGACCGTCAATGTGCGCGGTTGCCTCCGAAGGGATCACGTTCACTTTGTAACCCGCATTGAGCATCGATGGGTTGGCGGTGTTCTGCAGGGTTGCTCCCACAAGCAGACCTAGCGTTCCCAACTTTGACACAAGTTCCTCCGGGTCGCTGCCGTCAATCTCAACACCGTAGGCATCACTGAGCTCAGCCAGGAATGCGTCTACGGTTCGGGTTCTGCGTACGGGCCATCGATGCTCGCCGATCCGAGTAACAGCCCGAGCTATTTCAGTCACCGCGTTGTCCGTGTGAATCATGGATCCGTGCCCAGCGCGAGCAGCAGCCCGCAATCTGAGCCAGCGAATCCCTTTTTCGGCGGTTTGAATTGGATACAACCGTAGGTCGTCACGTACTGAAATCGAGAAACCGCCAACTTCACCGATCGCCTCGGTTGCTCCCTCGAAAAATTCTGGGTGGTTCCGGACAACCCACGCCGAGCCATGCTGCATGCCTGCTTCTTCATCGGGGAAGAATGCAAGAATTATGTCTCGGCGGGGCCGAATACCTTCGCGGGCCCAATGTCGCAGGACGGCAAGAATCATGGCGTCCATGTCTTTCATATCTACAGCACCGCGACCCCAGATAAACCCGCTATCGATCTCCCCACCGAATGGATCATGTGACCAGTCCTCCGCTATGGCGGGAACAACATCAAGGTGGCCGTGAACAATCAGCGCGTCCGCATCCGGGTCGGTTCCAGGGATTCGAAGGTGGACTCCTCTGCGCGAATCTGATGTTGTGGAATACACCCGCGGGTCATAACCGACTTCACGTAAGCGCTGCGCGCAGTATTCCGCGACCTCAGCTTCTCCGACAGTTTCCACCGAATCACCCCAATTACTCGAGTCAATTCGAATGAGTTCCTGAGTCAGTGTCACTACGTCGGCTTCAATAGCCAGCTTCGCCGCCAAGCTGAGTGCGTATTCCTGGGTCATGACATGATCATGCCATCTTGCTCTGGCGCGGGCATTAGTCATGACTGGGTCAATTTTTTGCCGAACACCAACTTATGCGGGCCAGAAGGCCAACCCGTCCATGTTTAACGCCCGGTTTACCCAAGTTATGTGCCGTGGGTATAGTTGCGACGCTGCGAAAGTGGCACCCAGTCCGGGTGGCGGAATAGGTAGACGCGCTAGCTTGAGGTGCTAGTGCCCGCAAGGGTATGGGGGTTCAAGTCCCCCCTCGGACACAAGATCTTGCAAGTTAAGAACGGGTAGCGATCAAAAAGAACCCGGGGCCATTGGGGTTCACCCGGTCCAAAATTCCATAGGTGAGTGTGCCTAGGCCCAATTCCTGCAGAATGAATTCAATATCAGGAAGTTCGAGCCAGTTGGCGTATGAGTTTGGCCCGCCCGCAAAAGTTCCTTGGCTGGTGTCCTGCTCATACTCGTAGCGGTGAAGACAGATATTTCGTCCGTGCCATGATCGCACTTCGTCCAAGTGCGGTCGTAACCTGTCTTTAGCGGCCATGCCGGACACTGCTTCTGCGTCGAAAAAGTGCGAGTGAATGAACACAGTGTCTGCGTGCGCTGCGATCGCCTCAAGGAAACCGATCGGATCAACTTGATGATAAAGGATTCCACTCGCCCAACCGATATCAAATCGATCGTTGGTCGAGGCTAGATAAGCGTTCACGTCACCGTAAAGCATTTTCGCCTTAAGGCCAAGTAACTCTTTCACCACCAAACACTTCAGATATGCGGTTCGGCTCGCTTCGACGGTAGTTATACTTGCGGCCCCCGCCCACTCCATAGACGCGGTGTGATACCCCTCGAATGGCCCCAGCTCCAAGATCGATTTCCCAGCGAAGCCACCAGGTATCGCGGTACTTGCCCAAGGGACCCGTGTATCAACTTCGGGATCGAAATGATTTACCCACCCTGCGGTGACACCAAGATCATTGGGGAAAGCCGAGATCCACTGGTTTGCGAAAATGTCCAATGTCTGCTGCGGTGATGGCGCATCCGCCGCGAAGTCATGCCGCGCCTCCACTTCTCCCCCGACGACATGCCGCGCCCCCACTTCAACCCCGAGGACTCGGCGTAAGCGCCCCTTCAAGCGGGTAGCTAAAGTCCGAACTTGGGGATCGTTTTGGGCCATTACGCGAGCATAACGCCTGCGCGGTGAAGCCGATGGTTCCTCCGTATTGAATGATATCCGCACTCGGAAATCAGCTCCCGCTCATGGATAAATTCATTACAGGATACGTACTAGCGGTCATTGAAATTTTTCAACTTGCGCTGGTCGTTTACGAAGCACGACTCGTGGCAATGGCTGAGGAGTCTCACCGATGTATTTGCGGTTTCCCCAACCAAATGGAAATCACACACCCCATGGCAGCTTCGCCGCGCTAGCTTGAGGTGCTAGTGCCCGAAAGGGTATGGGGGTTCAAGTCCCCCCTCGGACACGTTGGGTACCCGATGGAAAACCACAGATTGAGCGTTACGAAACTCCCCGAAATCACCAACTGAAATGGTGGTTTCGGGGAGTTCGTCTTTCTATCCAAAGTCGTGAAGATAAACGCTTGTGCAGCTCCCCACATTGGGAACCCACACTTAACTCGAATGTAAATTATGACCTGGCATGACCGGTCTAAACCCTTCTCTGGCCAAGATTGTGCAGGTGCCCTGAATCTAAGGTTGGAGTTGACAAAAGGGGAACTCCATGAATTTTCGAACGCAATCACTCGCCGCACTCGCTGCGATGGCACTTGTATTAACTCCAGCGCTTGCTGGCTGCGGTCAAACCGCGGAGAACGTTGCAGAGTGATGGCACCGCCTACGCCATGTGGCAGGTTGAGGGAACAGACTCAGACGCAGCCGATTCGTACGGGGACCTGCTTGTCAGCGCTGGGTATTCGTTGGAACGCGACTCAAATTTGGACGGCGCGATCATGCGTGATTACACGGGAATGGGCACATTTGTATCCGTCGTCGCCAGTGAGTCTGATGGCCAAACGACAATTTCGGTCACCGACATTCCTGAATAGCCGTTCTATCCGGTAGATGCCTGGGCATCCCAACCGGAGACCTCCGTAAGCCAGATATGTGACACTTGTTCCGTGGGAACGAGTGCTTTCAACTCTATGAATAGATCCCCAAGTTGCTGTTGGTCGTTGTGGGAAAGTGCGACTCGAACCCGACACTGCCAACTTCTCAATTGGCGGCTGTGGGTTGAGTCTTGATCAGTCTCTCGCGAGGAGTCTTGCTCGCAGGGCTTCACGTCGATCCTCGAATCGATTCACACTGACATCCATGTCCGCCAGGATTTGGGCGAGTTCTTCTCGGGCGGCTTCGCCGTAAGGTCCGAAGTCATTGCGCTCGAAGATTTTCCATTTACGAAGTACGGGCATGATTACTTCGTCGCGGTGTTGCTTGAGATCATAGATACCAGCGACCGCAATCTCGACGGCCTTGCGCTGGAAACCTTCAATCCCGTTGCCTGGCATAGCGAAATCTTTCACACTAGCCAGAATCGCCTCCATGGTTGCATCAGGTTGCAACTCCAGTGCAGCATCTAGGAGGTTGCGGTAGAAGATCATGTGGAGGTTCTCGTCCAATGCGATTCTTTGGAGGAGTGATTCACCGACCGGGTCACCTGTCGCTGCGCCAGTATTGCGATGCGAGACGCGGGTTGCTAGTTCTTGGAAGGACACGTACGACAGTCCAGCCAAGATCCCCGGGTGAATCGCTTGGAAACCCTCTTGCATGTGGACCATGCGAGCGCGCTCAAGTTCAACTGGGTCAACTGCACGCGTGACAACGAGGTAATCCCGGATTGCCGTTCCATGCCGACCTTCTTCCGCTGTCCAGCGACCTACCCACTCCCCCCACGCTCCGTCCCGACCGAAAATTGTCGCAATTTCATGATGGTAACTAGGCAAGTTGTCTTCGGTGAGCAGATTAATAATCAGGCTGGTACGGGCGGCTTCACTGAATCGTCTTTCCTCCGGGGTCCAGTCTTTTCCACCAAGGTGTGCGAAGTTACGCGCTTCATCCCACGGGATGTAGTCATGCGGGAACCATTCTTTAGCGATCGCGATATGTCTATTGAGTTCTTTCTCAACAACGGGTTCGAGTTCGGTCAGCAGATTGAGCGTGGCAACTTCGTCCAAGATCGCGGTCATGGACCTAGTCTGGCACGATCCCGTGCACTTTTCTTTCCAGGCCTAGATTGAATTTGGCAGGTCATGACGACTTCCCTAGGGGTACATTGTTTATATGTCCGAAGATCCGAATGAATCCAATCCCGCACACGTCGTTCGAGTAACCCATGACGTGGCCAGCGAACCTGGTGACAGCGCTGACGCGGCTGACCGGTTGACCATGATCATGGAAGCCGAAGCAATTCGTAACGGCATTAGCGCAGACACGGGTGAATTTGGCGGAGAAGGGTCCCTCGACGGGCTGCTGTACCCGCTAGAAGACACTGAATACGTGCTTGCCAGTGAGGACGCTGATGATTCAAGCGATGACCCGATGCACGCAGGTGGTCTGACACCTGCGCCAGTTGTGCCCGAAGAAATTGCAGCGATGCACTTTCTCGACACTGACAAATATGTAGACGACGAATCAGACGATGACAAGGCAAACCCAAACGTGGACCAATTCGATGAAACGCCGAGGGATTTGACCCCCGAGGACGAAACCCTGCTCGGGGTTGACCCATACGAGGAGTAGTTACCTCACCCGCACTACTTCTTAATCTCAGGCTTGGGTTTGCGCAGCTTGCGGGCAGTTCCACGGACAAGACCGCCAAGGAACATACCGAGCAAAAATGACACGGTCACAATTAGCCAAACATAAATGTCAAAATCCATGCCCAAAAAACTCACTTGAGCGGTATCAAGGTTTTGAACGGCAAAAACAACGAGAACAAAAGCAATAATGATCAAAACAATTCCGCGCCACGTAATTCGCATTCCGGGCTTCTTATTGGCTGTTCCAAATGTTTCGCTCATGGACTCCCCTTCTCTGTTGGTGGTGCCAGCAGGATCTGCTCACGCGGTCACTCCCATAATTTTACGGCAACGACACCTAAATCTGTGCCTTGATGCTATGAATACACCATGAATCTGCCCCCAGCTACCGAATTTGTCACCTACTCCGTCGATTCGCATATTGCGACAATAACTTTCAATCGCCCTGATCGTCTCAACGCGTTACTCCCAGACATGATTCACACCTACTCCGACCTTTTGACCCACGCTGACTTAGACGCAGATGTTCGAGTGATTGTCGTGACCGGCGCAGGACGTGGCTTTTGTTCCGGTGCAGACCTGAGCATTTTGGGTGAAGACCCCGAGTTGGTTCAAGGATTCCTCAAAGGCCAAAGCCACAAGACCGTCCCAGGAAAGTTCCTGCACCTGTCAACCCCTGTTATCACAGCGATAAATGGTCCTGCCGCAGGCTTGGGATTCGTGATCGCTATGAGCGCGGACTTCCGCTTCGCAAAGAGTGACGCAAAACTCAGCTCCACTTTTTCACGTCTTGGTCTGATCGCCGAGTACGGAATTGCCTGGCTACTCCCCCGTCTCGTTGGGCTGGCTCGAGCAACTGAAATCCTGATCACCGGTCGCACCTTTACCGGCCAAGACGCCTGTGAATACGGATTGGTGCTCTCAGCGAGTGAGGATCCACTCGCTGAAGCGTATGCCTGCGCCAATAACCTAATTACCAACTGTTCACCAGCATCTGTTGCAGTGATCAAAGCTCAACTGTTGCGGGGACTTGGCGCTGAGTTCAATGAAAGCGCCGATGATGCATTTATTGAAATGGGTCACGCATTTGGGCGGGAGGATCTAGCCGCCGCACTCATGGGGAAGATCAATAAAGTTGCACCAGAGTTCCCTGCGTATTCGAAGTAATTGCAACTACGGCAGTAATCCGCAATGCGCCAGTGCCATGCGAACTAGCCTCCCCTGACCGCCCACCATTTCCCGCTCAAACTCTGGGCTCGTTGCCGCGTCCGGTGACACCCAGATTAAATCGAGCGAGTCTTGAGACGGCGCACATTCCCCTTCGATCGCAACGATGTAAGCAAGTGAAATCGCGTGCTGGCGTGGGTCATGAAAACCGGTCACACTTTCGTCTGGGAAGTACTCCACTACTGTGAATGGTTGTGGCGATGCGGGTAATTTGGGAAAAGCCAAGGGACCCAAGTCTTTTTCCAGATGACGCATAATTGCGTCCCTCACTCGCTCCTTATGTAACACGCGACCTGAGACAACGGCCCGACTAATTGAGCCATCCGGCATAGCGCGCAACAGTAGGCCAACTTCGGTCACCTCCCCGTTCGCGTCAACACGTACCGGGATTGCATCGACATACACGATTGGCAAATTTGCCCGCGCATTCTCGATTTCATTGAGAGAGAGCCAGGAACCTGAGTTTTCGAGTAGATCCATCACGGTCGTATCTTGACATGAAACACCCAGACATACAGGCGGGCAGGATAAACCAAGAAAAACACTACATGCGTATTCTGTGCCTATGAGCGGATCAACCCCAGCAAGAGACGGTTCCAAGAGGCCCGACGGCAGTGACTACACGACAGTTCTGTCCGAGGATCAGTGGCAGGAAAAATTGACACCGGACGAATACCACGTACTGCGGCAAGCCGGCACCGAACCTGCTTTCCAGGGAGAGTTCACCGATGAAAAGCGCAGTGGCTCCTATTCATGCCGAGCGTGTAGCGCCGAGTTGTTCACAAGTGACACCAAATTCGACTCCCGGTGCGGATGGCCCAGTTTCTATGAGCCACTGGCGAAAGATTCAGTGGTCTACCTCGAAGATACAAGCATGGGTCGCACCAGGACCGAAGTGCGCTGTGCTGCGTGCGGAGGTCACTTGGGTCATGTGTTCGAGGGTGAAGGTTTCGAGACCCCGACCGACCTGCGCTACTGCATCAATTCAATTTCAGTGAATTTCGACACCCCATAGCGGCGCGCCAGCCCCTCCAATCACTTTTGCCTCATTAGTCTTAAGCGGTGCGCACCGTTACCCCTTCCGCTGATCACTTTGCCCTCACGGTAGAGCAGATCAGCAATGTCGTGGTACGGCCGGACATCACTTTGACCCAAGTCCCAGCCCCCAGTCGACTTGCACCATTTGCCCTAGCCCTTACGGGAGAGCCGACCGACCCAGATAGTGACGCGTTCTCAGGTCGATTCGTGTTGCTGCATGATCCAGATGGTGTTGACGAGTGGGGCGGTACCTTTCGGGCCGTTATTTTTGCCCGCGCCGAGCTCGAAACTGACCTTTTGAACGATGACCTTGTACGCGAAGTCGCCTGGAGCTGGATCAGTGAAAGCGTCTCGCACTTAGAAATCACCGAATTGGGTGGAACAGTTACAAGTAATGCAGGTCAATCATTTGGAACGCTCTCTGACCGCCCAGCCGACGGCTTCGTTGAAGTTCGCGCATCGTGGACGCCCACGGAGGACGAACATGGCGCACCTGTTGACAATCTCGGCTCCCATCTGAGCGCGTGGATCAACGTTATGGTGTGCGCCGGCGGGTTGGTTCCTCTCCCCGAGGGGATTGCCCACGTGGGGCATGTTCGTCGTCGTGGATAACGAAAATCCAGATGCTGTCCCTGATCAAGTAAAGATTCCGTATCAACCGAGTGAAGAAGTTCCTGCGGTAATCACCACCCATCAGGCACTTCTTGAGTACGCGGACAAACTTGCTTTGGGTACCGGGCCACTTGCATTAGATGCCGAACGCGCTTCGGGCTATACCTATTCCCAAAGGGCATATTTAATTCAAATGCGCCGTGAAGGTGCCGGAACCGCATTAGTTGATCCCATTTCCTGTCCAGATCTTTCACCTATAGCCGAAGCATCCGTCGGGGTTGAGTGGATTTTGCACGCTGCTACCCAAGATCTTGAATGTTTGCGAGAGGTTGGGCTTTCCCCTGATTCGCTCTTTGACACCGAACTTGCGGGGCGAATTCTCGGTTGTGATCGCGTGGGGCTTGGGCCGCTGATTGAAAGTGAACTCGGGCTCTACCTGGAGAAGGGTCACGGGGCTGCAGACTGGTCGGCACGGCCGCTTTCCCCTGCCATGCTGCGCTATGCCGCCCTCGATGTTGAATTACTCGTTGAATTGCGCAACTCATTGGAAGAAAGTTTGCGAGAGGCCAACAAACTTGAGCTTGCACGACAGGAGTTCACCGCACTCCTGTCGTGGAAACCCCGCGAACACACGGGTGAAGCATGGCGCAGAACCTCGGGCGTGCACGGGGTGAAAAATCCAAGGGCACGAGCTGTAGTAAGAGAATTGTGGATCACCCGGGACGACATTGCCCGGCGTAGAGACCTAGCACCAGGACGATTAATCCCTGATCGCGCGATTATCGCCGCGGCGCTTTCCAAACCCGCTGACGTTCTACTTAAAGTCAAGGACTTCCACGGCCGCGGCGCCGTGCGGTATGAACGACAGTGGAAGTCTGCCCTAGAGCGGGCAAGATCATTGCCCGAGTCCGAATTGCCCGGGCCACCTCCTAAGAGCGACGGACTTCCATCGCCAAAAAGTTGGATTGACAAGAACCCCGCAGCATTTGCTCGGTTGGAAGTTGTTCGAGGGTCGCTGGCCGAAGTCAGTGAACTGCTCAGCATTCCGGTTGAAAACCTGATGACCCCGGATCTCGTTCGTCGGGCAAGCTGGATGGACCCAGTGGAAGACGAGTCGTCGTATCGTGATCTATTTACTGGCGGTGGCGCTCGGGACTGGCAGTGCGAGATTGTGGTTCCTATCGTCTTCGCAGCGCGCCACGCGCAACCTCGACCCGTACAAGCAGAACCCGTACAAGCAGAACCTGCCGAACAACCGGAGCCGGGAGAGCGATAAGTTACTAGCGGGTAACATAGGACTTCCACAAGGAGGAACAAATGGCTGAACGCGCAAATGTCGTTTTTGTTGACGGGGCTCGGACCCCTTTCGCTCGAGCTGGGAGTCTCTACGCAGAGACCAGAGCCGACGACCTGATTGTCAAGGTCATGAGAGAACTCCTCAGACGCAATCCCAACCTTCCACCGGAACACATCGACGACGTTGCAATCGCCGCGGCGTCCCAAACGGGCGATCAGGGTATGAACATAGGGCGCTCGGCATCACTTCTGGCCGGGCTACCAAATACTGTCCCGGGTTACTCGATCGACCGTTGGTGCGCGGGCGCCATGACCGCGGTTACCACGCTTTCCAGCGCGATCATGGCCGGTGCCTACGACCTAGCCCTTGCAGGTGGCGTTGAGCACATGACGCATCACCCTATGGGAGAAGGCATGGACCCCAATCCGCGCTATCTGTCAGAAAAAATTGTCGACCCCGAAGCAATGGCAATGGGCATGACGGCAGAAAACCTGCACGACCGGTTTCCACACTTAACCAAGGAGCGAGCCGATGCCTTTGCACTCGGGTCGCAGGAAAAAACTGCAAAGGCCTACGCGAATGGATTGATCCAACCGGATCTGGTTCCTGTCGCCGCACGCAGCGCGGAGCTTGGCAGTGTCCTGGTGAGTGTCGATGAGGCTCCCAGGCCAGGCACAACACTCGAAGGCCTGGCCAGTTTGAAAACTCCTTTCCGACCACATGGTCGTGTAAGTGCCGGCAACGCCTCAGGACTCTCGGATGGTGCCACTGCCGCACTTCTCGCAAATGAGGGAGTCGCCGATCAACTCGGACTCACTAAAAAAATGCGCATGGTCGGCTTTGCATTTGCAGGAGTCGAACCAGAAGTAATGGGCGTTGGCCCAGTGCCCAGCACCGAAAAGGCACTTGCCCGCGCTGGGCTATCCATCAAGGACATCGACCTCTTCGAAGTCAACGAAGCATTCGCCGTGCAGGTACTGGCATTTCTCGACCACTTCGGAATCGACGACGACGATCCACGCGTAAACCCAATGGGCGGGGCAATCGCGGTGGGACACCCACTAGCTTCCAGCGGAATTCGATTGATGTCGAACCTTGCGGCGGATTTCACCGTGAATCCTGGTGCAAAATATGGAATTACCACCATGTGTATTGGTTTGGGCATGGGCGGAACAGTCATTTGGGAAAATATTTCAGGGAGTAACGCATGAGCGAATCAGCACAAGCCGTAGTCGTAAATATCCCTGACGAAGTCGTCACACAGTCTCGGGTCCGCTATTTTGAACTACCCCTCGGTGCAGGCACCATGGCACTGATCACCTTGGACAATGGAAAGGACCACACGCGGCCCTCAACTTTTGGGCCTGCGGGTCTAGCGTCACTCAATACCGCACTTGACGAGATTGCAGCCAGAACAGATATTGCAGCTGTCGGCATCACGGGAAAGCCTTTCATTTTCGCTGTTGGGGCAGACCTGTCTGCAATGAGCATGGTCAACGACCCACGGATTATTGCGGCTTTCGGAAAACTCGGCCACGACGTCATGCGACGATTCGGAGAGTTTTCCGTTCCCACTTTCGCCTTTGTTAATGGCGCTGCAATGGGCGGGGGCATGGAACTTGCCCTGCACTGCAACTACCGAACCGTAAGTGCAGATGCCGCAGCCTTGTCATTACCCGAGGTTTTTTTAGGTCTGATCCCTGGTTGGGGTGGAGCATGGTTGCTTCCCAATCTGGTCGGTCCAAAGAATGCACTGGAAGTAATTATCAACAACTCAATGAGCCAGAACAAGCAAATGAAGCCCAAGCAAGCTGTGGAACTCGGTGTCATGGACGTCATGTTTGCCCCGGCCGACTTCCTTGAGCAATCCATCCTCTGGGCCGCAAAGATTCTTACCGGCTTAGTCAACATTGATCGGGCTCCAGTTGATCGTGACACCTGGGATGCAGTCGTTGACGCTGCGCGCACACAAGTTGACGCACGGGTGCATGGCGCCACTCGGGCGCCCTACCTGGCACTTGACCTCGTCGCCGCGGCCAAGACAAGCACCCGAAGCGAAGGGTTCGACGCCGAAGACGTCGCCCTCACCGATCTGGTTATGTCTGACCCACTTCGCGCTTCACTGTATTCATTTGATCTGGTTCAAAAGCGAGCAAAGCGACCTGCTGGCGCACCGGACAAGACACTCGCTCGACCAGTTAAGAAGGTGGGAATAGTTGGAGCTGGACTCATGGCCAGCCAACTCGCCCTGCTTTTCGCGCGTCAACTTAAGGTCCCTGTTGTTATGACCGACCTTGATCAAGAACGTGTGGATAAGGGCGTGGGTTACGCCCACGCCGAATTAGACAAGATGCTAGGCAAGGGCCGTCTTAGCCAGGACAAGTGCAATAGGCTCAAAGCACTCATCACGGGAACAACAGACAAGGCTGATTTCTCTGATGCTGACTTCGTGATCGAAGCGGTCTTTGAAGAACTTGCAGTCAAAAAGACCGTCTTCGGGCAGTTGGAAGAGGTTGTGAGACCTGACTGCATTCTGGCAACCAACACCTCATCACTTTCGGTCACCGATATGGCAGCGGACTTGGAGTACCCAGAGCGCGTTGTCGGCTTCCACTTCTTCAACCCGGTTGCCCTGATGCCACTTCTCGAGATTGCGCGCGCTGAAAGGACCGACGATGCTTCGCTTGCTACAGCCTTCGCCGTGGGCAAGGGACTCAAAAAGTCGTGTGTCCTAGTTGCAGATCGACCTGCATTTGTCGTTAACCGACTGTTGAACAGATTCTTGGGTGAAATTATTGCCTGTGTCGACGAAGGCGCCAGCTTTGCAGACGCTGACGCAGCGGTGCACGCGATGGGTTTGCCGATGGAACCTTTCGTGCTTGTGCAAATGGTGGGCCCAGCAGTGGCCCAGCACGTCGCCCAGACCTTGAATGGCCACTTCCCTGATCGATTCCACGCCTCAGAAAAGATGGGGCAACTTGTGGCAGCCGGACTGCCAGGAGTTTGGCTTTGGGATCAAGCCGGTAATAAGACTGTTGATCCAAGGGTGGCTGAGATTTTTGGCGATTCCCCAAGCACCATGACGCCCGACCAGATTCGTGACCGTGCGCTTACCGCAGTAGCCCAGGAAGCTCAAATAATGTTAGACGAAGGTGTTGTCGCCCAGGCGCAGGACTTAGATCTATGCATGATCCTTGGAGCCGGCTGGCCATTTTGGTTAGGCGGCATTACGCCCTATCTTGACCGCGAGGGTTACAGCAACCCACGTTTCCTGCAACAGGGTGTGGCTAGCGTTCCTGCGTAACTGAATCATGTGAGTCAGTGGATTGACTATTTGCAATCCACTCGGTTATTGACCGGGTGATCGCTTGTCCGGTCAGTCCAAGCTCGCTGAGGATCGATGCTCGTTTGGCGTGGTCTAAGAACAGTAATGGTGTACCAAAGTTTCGCACTGGAACGTCAACGTTGCGGTCACGCAAGGCTTGACTCACCGCAGCCCCTACACCACCCACCCGGATTCCGTCTTCAATCACAACAACTATTCTTGCTTTGGCTGCTTGGTCGACCACGTACATTGGGACTGGTTTCACCCACCGGGGGTCGAGTACTTCAACCCCGATTCCCTGAGCATGAAGTCCCTCGGCGACCTCAACGCCAAGTTGTACAAATGAACCCACCGCAACGATGCAGACTTCTGTGTCTCCGTAGCGAGCAATAATGTCCACCCCGTCTACACGGGCCTGCGCGGGAATGTCTGCAGGAACAGCACCCTTAGAGAATCTCACTACCGTTGGTGCGTCAGCGATGTCAACTGCTTCTCGCAGTGCCAACTTCAATGTTGATTCGTCTCGTGGAGCAGCTATTTGAAGTCCTGGAACGATCTGCAGCATTGACATGTCCCAGATCCCGTTGTGACTCGCACCGTCGTCACCGGTTACACCGGCGCGATCCAACACAAAGGTGACACCAGCCTTGTGAAGTGCAATGTCCATGACCACTTGATCAAATGCTCTGTTCAAAAAGGTTGCATAAAGCGCAACGACCGGGTGCATGCCACCGTAGGCCAGACCTGCCGCACTTGTGGCTGCATGCTGTTCGGCGATACCTACGTCGTATATCCGATTGGGGAATTCTTGCGCAAATGCGTCCAGCCCGGTTGGTCCAAGCATGGCTGCGGTTATGGCCACGACGTCAGGTCGCATGCGGCCGATCGAAACAAGTTCGTCTGAGAATGCTTTCGTCCAACTACGGCCCGCAGCTGAGACTGGAAGGCCCGTTTCTGGATCGATAACACCCACACCATGGAAACGATCCGCTTCGTCTGCCTCCGCTGGCGCGTAGCCGTGCCCCTTGTGAGTGATTACGTGCACAATTACAGGCGCTTCGAAATCCCTGGCTCTGGTCAGGGCGAATTCCAATTCAGCTTCGTCGTGTCCGTCAACCGGGCCGACGTACTTCAAGCCCAAATCCTCAAACATTCCTTGTGGTGCCACCACGTCTTTGACGCCCTTTTTCATGCCATGAAGCGCGTCGAAAACTGGGGCTCCGATCACTGGGGTTCGAAGTAGGACCCGCTTGCCCCATCCCATAACTTTTTCATAGTTCGGTGCCGTGCGCAGTGTGTGTAAGTGATGTGCCAACCCACCAATTGTGGGCGAGTAGGAGCGTGCATTGTCGTTAACGACTATGACAACGGGTCGCTCCCCGGTCGCAATATTGTTGAGTGCCTCCCACGCCATGCCACCGGTTAATGCACCGTCCCCGATCACAGCCACGACGTGTTGGTCTCCCAGAAGCCCGCGTTGTTGCCAGGCCTTGGCTAACCCATCAGCGTAAGACAGTGCCGTTGACGCATGTGAATTCTCCACGATGTCATGTGCACTTTCACTCCGACTGGGGTAACCGCTGATCCCGCCTTCCTGCCGAAGCGTGTCAAAAGCTCTTGTACGCCCGGTTAAAATCTTGTGAACGTAAGACTGATGACCCGTGTCCCAGATAATTGCATCTTCAGGGGACTTGAACACTCTATGCAGTGCGATGGTGAGCTCCACCACTCCAAGGTTTGGACCTAGGTGCCCGCCTGTTGCTGACACTTTTTCAACGAGGAAGGCCCGAATCTCGCGTGCCAGAGCGGGGAGTTTTTCAGCTGGTAAAGCCCGGACATCGCGGGGGTCACGAATACCTTCCAAATAACGCACGGACTTAGTCTAGGTCAGAAGTGTTGACTTTGCCCGGACCGTTAGCGGCCAACGCGGCACACACGGACTTCACCTCGCGGTCGGTCCTTACCAAGTGCGCACCCGAACTGCTCAAGCTCTCCAGGAGTGCTTCGACGTGCAGCGAACCTGAACCGGTCCTAGCCGTGGCATACAGCTTGCGCATGAGGGCAATATCACTGTTAACACGCTCTTTAAGCACCCATGCCAATGCAACGGGGTCGCTTCTACTTGGTGAGTCGCGAAACTCACCGGGAAGGCGGTCCAGCAGCCAACGACACACCTGCCCTGCGAACTCTGGATCATGTGGAGCAACAAGATCTGTTGGCCACCCCACCTCCGGTTGGATCACAGAAGTGAGCGAAGCACGTACTGCAAAATGCCGCCATTTCGGTAGTAGTCAGCCTCACCTGGGGTGTCAATGCGCAGAATTGCGTCGAATTCCGTGACCTTGCCATCTTGACCGGTTGCAATAACCGCAACATGTTTGGGTGTTCGTCCCTCATTGAGTGCGGTAATCCCACTGATGGAGAACACTTCGGTGCCGGAAAGACCCAAAGACTCTGCATTTTGCCCCGTTGCGTACTGGAGCGGAAGAACCCCCATCCCAATCAGATTTGAGCGGTGAATGCGCTCATAAGACTCCGCGATAACAGCACGAACGCCTAGAAGCGCTGTTCCCTTTGCGGCCCAGTCACGGCTTGAACCTGACCCATACTCGGCACCGGCCAAAATCACCAAAGGAATTTTCTCGCTCTGATATTTCATGGACGCGTCATAGATCGTGGTAACCGGCGATCCCTCTTGGGTGAAGTCGACGGTAAAGCCGCCTTCTGTGCCCGGTACCAGAAGGTTGCGTAACCGGATATTGGCAAAAGTTCCACGGATCATGACTTCATGGTTACCACGTCGCGAGCCATATGAATTGAAATCCTTGCGCTCAATCCCGTGCTCACTTAGATACTCTCCCGCAGGCGAGTCGGCCTTAATGGATCCAGCCGGTGAAATATGGTCGGTTGTTACCGAATCCCCGAGCATGGCGAGAACCCGTGCACCGTTGATGTCGGTGACGGATGAAGGTTCCCGTTGCATTCCTTCAAAGTAAGGCGGCCTACGCACATAGGTGCTTTGCGGATCCCATTGGAAAATGCTCCCGGTCGGTGTGGGAAGTGACTGCCACGCTTCGTCACCTGCAAAGACATCGCGGTATCGGTCCGTGTACATCTGCGAATCGATTGAGTCGGCAATGACCTGGTCGATTTCCGTTGCAGAAGGCCAAATATCTGCCAAGAAAACCGGTTTGCCATCAGGATCAAATCCCAGTGGATCATTAACTAAGTCGGTGTCCATGGTTCCAGCGATTGCATAAGCCACCACTAACGGAGGGGAAGCCAAGTAGTTCATCTTCACGTCTGGATTAATGCGACCTTCGAAATTTCGGTTACCGCTGAGCACCGATGTGACAGCGAGATCATGTGAATTCACCGCCGCGGAAACTTGTGGAATGAGTGGTCCTGAGTTTCCAATACACGTTGTGCAGCCGTAGCCGACCACATTGAATCCCAGTTTGTCCAAGTACGGGAGTAGTCCTGATTTTTCGTAGTAGTCTGTGACAACTTTCGAACCTGGTGCCAATGTAGTTTTCACCCAAGGCTTGCTCGTAAGACCGCGTTCAACAGCTTTCTTAGCTAGGAGTCCGGCGCCGATCATGACCGAAGGATTCGACGTGTTTGTGCACGATGTGATGGCAGCAACGCTCACGGCACCGTGGCCAATTTCTACCGGCTCCCCCGCAATCTCCATGCCGACTCGTTGATCAGGGTTGTCGGTGAAAGCAGTGAGCGCTTCGGCGAACATGGGTTGAGCCTGCGAGAGAATCACGCGGTCCTGCGGGCGTTTTGGCCCAGCGATGCTGGGCACCACGGTGGACATATTTAATTCGAGTCTTTCTGAATAATTTGCTTCGTGTTGTGGGTCATGCCAGAGCCCTTGTCGTTGCGCATAGGCTTTAACAAGCGCAATGGATTCCGTGGTTCGTCCGGTAAGTTCTAGATAGTCGAGCGTCACTTGATCGATGGGAAAAATCGCTACCGTGCTGCCGTATTCCGGGCTCATATTTCCAATAGTTGCCCGATTCGCCAACGGAACAGCGCTGACACCGTCGCCATAGAACTCGACAAATTTGCCAACAACCCCCTGCTTTCGCAGTATCTCGGTGATTGTGAGAACAAGGTCTGTCGCCGTTGCGCCTGCAGGGAGTTCACCCGTGAGTTTGAATCCAACAACGCGCGGAATCAACATGGATACCGACTGTCCCAGCATGGCTGCTTCGGCTTCAATTCCGCCGACTCCCCAACCGAGTACGCCTAGTCCGTTGACCATGGTGGTGTGTGAATCAGTTCCCACGACCGTGTCGGGGTAGGCCTGGCCACCGCGGGACATGATTACGCGGGCAAGGTTTTCAATGTTTACCTGGTGCACGATTCCCGTGCCGGGGGGTACAACTTTAAATTCCTCAAATGCACTTTGACCCCATCGGAGAAACTGGTACCGCTCTTTGTTGCGTTCGTACTCCAAGGCCACATTTCGCTCGGCTGCGTCGGGCATTCCGAAAAAGTCCGCGATGACCGAGTGGTCAATAACGAGCTCTGAAGGATTTAGTGGCTCGATTTTGTCGGGGTCACCACCAAGCGCAATCACGGCCTCCCGCATTGTTGCTAGGTCGACAACGACCGGAACCCCCGTGAAGTCCTGCATGACCACCCGCGCCGGGGTGAATTGGATCTCCTCGGTCGGCTCTGCCTGGGCATTCCAAGCCCCCAATGCTCGGATCGTGTGCGCATCCACATTTGCTCCGTCTTCGGTGCGCAAAAGATTTTCGAGCAAGATTTTGTGGGTAAATGGTAACTGGGCGCTCCCCGGGACCGAGTCAATTGCGAAGATCTCAAATTCCTCACCGTCGACTTTGAGGGTTTCCTTTGCGGAAAACGAATTTAGACTCTTCACAAGACCTCCCAGGTCACATTAGCTTGATGCCAAGATATCACAAGTATCTTGACGTCAAGATACTTTGGTCTTTCGAAAAACTGCCAAGGACTCAAAGTGGTGGGTCATCGGGAACGCATCCCATGCGGTCAGTGCTATCAACTCGAAAGTTCCATCCGAGCACAATTCCCGTGCGTCTCGAGCTAGGGCGACTGGATCACAGGCAAGATAGAGGATCCAGTTGGGCTCTAGTTCACGCAGTTCGGTACACACCGCAAGACCTGCTCCGGACCGTGGAGGGTCAAGAAAGACGCCGTCGGGGGTTGAATGTGTCTTCCGCACATTGGCCACGAAACGTTCGACGCTGCTGGTAATAACACCAATTGAGGCACCCGATCCTTCGGAGTAATGAGCAAATTTTTTACGCGCCGCTTCAGAGGTTGCCCTGTTGCCCTCAATGCTGGTGACCGTCCCATTGCTGCCAATATTTCTTGCAATCACTTCCGTGAAAACGCCTGCACCGGCATAAAGGTCCCACCAATGGCCTCCCCGTGCAAATGCACCACTCGCCTGCATTGACTCATCAACAAGTGGCAGCAAGGCTGCATTTGATTGCCAAAAATCTCGCGGCCCCGTCTCCCATTCGATTCCGGCAAACTCGCGCACAACGGTTTCTGGCCCAGAATGAAACCCATTGGGCCCAACAACACTGACCCCCACCGCCCCTTGTGCAAAGGTGTACTCACCTGGTTCCAAGCCTTCAGCCTGCCCGAGTTGGGCAAGCTTCTCCCCAACTTGGCTTGTGACCGTCGTGCAGTTCATCGTCTCGACCATGTGATCGCTTCGGTACTCGTGCATGTGCCATGAACCGTCCCACTGGAAACGGGCTCGACCACGCCACCTCAATCCGCTGGCATCGCCAATGGGAAGTACCCCAGCACCCACGAGTTCGTCCACCCGGCGTGAATCTAGTTGGGCGAATCGTTGAAGGGAGTCTTTAAGAACCATAGTTTTCAGAACAATTTGGTGCTGAAAACTCACAAATTGGAAATCGCAGCCACCGCACACTGAACTCGCACTACAACTAGGTTCGACCCGATCGGGCGAACCTTTCATAATCATTTGGGCAACTCCGAAGTACACCTTTTGTCTTTTGTGGGTTATCAAAACTTGTGCTTGTTCGCCGGTCATCGCACCACGCACAAATACGACGCAACCTTCAATGTGGGTAAGAAAATGCCCGCCATGGGTGATCTTGCCTATTTCGGCAAAATACTGGCTGCCGATTTTCAATGTAGGTTTAGAACTCATTTTCTAAACTATTTTCGCTCGATTCGAGTTGCCACGGGACACTAATCACCATTACCGAGTTGGAAAAGAGGAGTCGACTCTTCAATCGCAATGCTGACTGATTGTGCAACAACTGCTCCCACCAGTGGCCCACAACGTATTGAGGAACAAAAACCGCGATGAGGTCGTTGGGTGACTCGGTTCGGAGTTCCTTGACGTAGTCCAGAATAGGACGCGTTACCTCTCGGTACGGTGAGTCAAGGATTCGCAAAGCGACGGGAATCTCTCGACGAATCCAGTCCTGCTGCAGACGCTCGGTCTCCGTGTCGTCAACGTTGACCGTGACGGCCTCAAGAACGGTGGGCCGACTGGCCCGGGCGTACGCGATCGCACGCAAAGTCGGTTTATGAATCTTGGACACCAATACCAAGGCATGTACTCGCGAAGGCAGCATTACATGTTCGGTTTCCAAAGTGGAAAGTTCCCGGCGGACTTTTTCATAGTGTCTGTTGATTCGCATCATGCCAAAGAAAATTATCGGTATTGCGAGGACAACGATCCAAGCTCCATTTGTGAACTTTGTAAAAACCACGATCACGAGAACTGTCCCGGTCATAACGAAACCGACTGCATTGACAACGCGTGAACGAAGGCAACGTGCGCGTTCTCTGGGATCGGTTTCAGATTTAAGGATTCTTCCCCAATGTCGAACCATGCCGAATTGGCTTAATGTGAATGCGATAAAAACACCAATAATGTAGAGCTGAATAAGTCGGGTGACGTCGGCTTGGAAAGCGATAATAAGGAGGATCGCTAGCCCGGCAAGTGCGAAAATTCCATTGCTAAAGGCAAGTCGATCACCACGTGTATGCAATTGTCTCGGGAGGTATCCGTCACGCGCAAGGATTGATCCCATAACGGGAAAACCATTAAATGCAGTGTTAGCGGCTAGTGTCAAAATTAAGGCTGTCGCGAGTGAAATGAATACCACCGCCCAGCCCGCATTATCAAAGACTGCTCCGGCAACTTGGACAATCACAGTCTTTTGGGTCTCACCAATGGGAAGTCCCACGAGATCGCTGTCGGCTTGAGCAACCTTTACCCCCGTTTTCATGGCCAGCCATGTGATTCCACTGAACATCAGCATGCTGACCACTCCCAACATGAGTAAGGTCGTTGCTGCGTTTCTTGACTTGGGCTCTCTAAATGAGGGGACCCCATTTGCAACGGCCTCTATCCCGGTCAACGCGGTCGTGCCGGAACTGAATGAGCGTGCCAACAGGAAAATTAGTGCAAAGCCCGTGAGCGTTCCTTCATGTGAAACACTCCAGCCCGCACTTTCGGCCAGCATCTGTTCCCCGGTGATCGATTTGAACAACGCGACACCGATCATTATGAAAATTGAGGCGATGAAGAGATAGGTCGGAATGGCAAACATGCCACCGGACTCTTTCACTCCGCGAAGATTCAGCAACGTGATGATCACTACAAAACCGACGGCGAACCACACGTTATGTTTCTCGACAAATCCAATTGTTGAACCAAGATTCGCAACTGCTGCAGATATGGACACGGCAACCGTGAGCACGTAGTCAATCAAAAGTGAACTCGCGACGAATACGCCCCACCGCGGACCGATATTGGCCGAAACGACGTCATAGTCGCCGCCCCCATCCGGGTAGGCCCGAACATTCTGACGGTAGGAAGCGATAACTACGAAGTAGACGAGAACTACACCGGCAGCTATCCATGGACCAAAGGCAAATAGTGATGCACCGCCAAGTGAGAGAACAAGGAGAATTTCCTGGGTGGCGTAGGCGTTCGATGACAGAGCGTCACTTGCAAAAACGGGCAAGGCAATTCGTTTAGGCAACAAGGTTTCAGAAAGTCGTTCACTGCGCAAAGCCCGACCCAATACGACCCTTTTCAAGCCGTCTGCGATTGACACGGTCCCCAAGCGTAGACCTCCCGAGGATTGCCCTGCATGGCGACGGCTCAAGCGTGTAGCGTGTGTACGTGCATATCGTGATTTTGGGTTGTGGTCGGGTGGGATCCTTGCTCGCCACTTGGCTGGACCAACAGGGACATTCTGTGGCGGTTGTGGACCAGGAAGCATCAGCTTTTCGTAAGTTAAGCCCTGATTTCACCGGCATCACCGTCAAAGGAGTCGGCTTTGATCGTGAAACCTTGGAATCTGCGGGAATCGCACGAGCACATGCCTTTGCTGCCGTCAGTAGCGGCGACAACAGCAATATCCTTGGCGCCCGAGTAGCCCGGGAGACCTACGGCGTGGAACACGTCATCGCTCGCATCTACGATCCAAAACGTGCCGCCGTCTACCAGCGCCTGGGCATTCCAACGGTTGCTACGGTTTCATGGACCGCCACTGAGATCATGAAAGCCGTTCTGCCCACCGGTGCAAGTGAAGAATTCACCGACCCAACCGGGACCATGACCCTGGCAGAGGTTCCGCTGCATGATCAGTGGTTGGGTCGCAATGGCTCCGAATTTGAGGAAGCCACCGCGGCTCGGATCGCATTTATCACTCGGTATGGGGCCGCTGTCCTTCCGACCTCGACTCTTGTCTTACAGCAGGGCGATATTGTTCATCTGCTTTTTCCTCCTTCAGACCGTGAACGAATTGAAGACATTGCGCTTTCAGGTGAGAAAGGAAACTCATGAGGGTTGCGATTGCTGGGGCAGGCAAGGTGGGTCGAGCCATTGCTCGGGAACTGCTCCAAAATGGGCATGCAATTTTGCTCCTTGACCGAGATGCAGCTTTGGCACGGCCGGGAGTGGTCAAAGGCGCCGAGACACTCATGGCCGATGCGTGCGAAATCACCGCATTGGAAGAGGCTCGACTATCGGAATGTGACGTTGTCGTGGCCGCAACCGGTGACGACAAAGTCAACCTTGTTGTCTCGCTTCTTGCCAAGACCGAATTCGGAGTTCCCCGCGTGGTTGCCCGCGTGAATCACCCCAAAAACGAATGGATGTTCGACGAGTCTTGGGGAGTTGACGTTGCAGTATCCACGCCTCGAATGCTTTCCGCTCTCGTCGAAGAGGCTGTTTCGGTCGGAGACCTCGTCCGGCTGTTCACATTCCGACAAGGTGAAGCGGATTTGGTCGAAATTACCTTGGCGTTTGACTCCCCCGTAGTTGGCCAACGAGTCGGTGCGCAGGACTGGCCGGAGGACACCGCTCTGGTAGCAATAGTTCGTGGTGATCGAGTGATCACACCAAGCGCAGACGACTCACTTGAAATCGGAGACGAATTAATCTTTGTGACCGCTCCACACCAAGAAAGTGCATTGCAAGCGATGCTGGGTCACTCCTCTGACTTGGATGCTTCCAATTTATTGTGAACTGGCTGAAGTAATCGGTACGTGAAATACGCACTGGCAAGGAATAGCGGCCAACCCATTAAGACTTTCATTACACCCAGAGCCCCAATTGCACCACCGAGGTACAGCGGGAGTTGGACTCCTAATCGAAAGAAAAACATGCCGGCCCAGATCCATGTGGCGGCAGCCGCTGCTCTCCGGTATTCCGTTACCGCGCGCCACTTCGTACCTGTCCCGGTGAAAAACCCGAGAAATACACCAAAGAGAGGCCAACGAACCAGAATCGAGATCAAAAATGCGCTCCCGTAAGCAGCGTTGGTGAGCAACCCGGGCAGGAAAAAGTTCTCGGCTCTGCCCGTCCAGGCTGAGAAGGCGGCCGCGATAGCAACCCCAGCAAGTCCAGCGATTACCTGCTGCAGTGAGTCTTTACGAATTACGCGGACTATTGCGATCGCGGCGCCCAACGCGAGCGCGGACCAGAGCGCAATCTGAAGATTGTCAGGCGTAATGAGGTAGACGATGACAAACACCAAGGTGGGTGCACCACTGTCAAAAAGCCCCCGCCATCCGCCGATCGCTCGGTCAAGCATGAGTCGCTCGGCACGAATGTCTTGCACACTTTCGTGCTCGGATCCCTTTTCAGGTTGTGATTGGGACTCTGACTGGGTGGGATCGGATCCGTTCATCGCGATAACGGTCGCAATTCGTATCGGGGGTTAAAAACGACCCGTCGGTCTGTGTTACACGTTAATCGACCGCAGATTCGCATAGTGCGTCCCGCGACTATGCCGGGGATAGTGCGTCGGCCCATCCAGATGACGGTCACTACACCGGAACCGTCATAAATTTCCGCTTCAAGTGAAGGTGTTTTGATTTGAGGATGAAGAATGACACTGCGCACCGTCCCAACAACTTCAATCTGTGTGCCGGGTTCACACTGGGCAATCTGCTGGGTGGCAGGGTCGCTTATCTGAGCAAACTGATCCCGTAGTTCGCGCGACTCCAATTGTGCCGTTGTCGCGGTGAGACTTCTGTATGCGCGGGTTATGGCGTTCATGTTCCTCTAACGGATTTCTGTTATTTCTGGGCCACGAACAAATGGGTTCAGGTCAGGTGAATTTACGGGTGCGGCTTGAGTTGTATCGGTGTTCGCCGGAAGGCTGAGAATTATTGGGGCGCCGGGCGCCATGGCTGAAACCCCGCGAACCACCAACGCACTCTCAAAAATCTTGGTCAGTCGCGCAGCCGCCTCACGGTCTCGGGCTCCCCGACCCATGAAAACGGCCCGCAAGAACCAGCGCGGCCCGTCAACCCCAATAAATCGTGCTGGTTGTAGTGCATTTCCCTCGCCCGGAGTTTGCACCTGAGCAAGTACCTCGGTACCGAAAGGACCCTCAACTGTTTCAACTAACCCTCCAGAGGCGTTGATGGACGACTTCAAAGAGTCAATCACTTCGGGCCACATGGCACCTGATTTGCGTGAAGCGTAGGGCTGAAGCTGCATCCCACTATCGCCGTCACGCAGTGTCATTTGCGAAATTTTTCCAGTTGCTTTATCTGCCGCAACCTGAACTTCGACACCTTCGGGAACACGCAGACGCAATGATCCGAAGGCCATGACGCGTTCTTCGCCAACCCCTTCACTTGGTGCATCAGCGTCAGAGTCGTCCCAGGGTCCACCATCGACACCTCTGAGGTAGGTCATCTCTCTATCCTTTCAGGTTGGTCTTGCCCAGCGATTCCAACTCCGCCACTCGAGCCAAATCCGCGCTCACTGCGAACTGAACCAGGCAGCACGCTGACTTCCACCAGCTCGATTGTGGGAATCTGTTGAATCACGAGTTGGGCGATTCGATCACCCCGTTCAATTGTAATACTTGACGATGTATCACTGTTGACGCCAATGACGGCAATCTCTCCACGGAATCCCGCATCAATAGTGCCGGGCGAATTCAGAACCGTGAATCCGAACTTGATCGCCAGCCCGCTACGCGGGTGAATCAGTCCCACCAATCCTGCGGGCAAAGCGATAGAAATTCCGGTAGGAATGAGGCAACGCTCTCCTGGGCCCAGTGTGAAGCCATGTCGTGCCCGCAGGTCTAAACCGGCATCCCCCGGATACTCATAGCTTGGTAGCGGCAGATCGGGGTCAAGTCGTTGAATCAGCACCTCTTTGGTCATGGATTCACCTCAAAATCTGATGAACCCGGCATAGCGGCTTTCATAGCTGAACGATCGCCGTTACGACGGAAGTGTTCGGCGGTGACTTGTATGAAAATTGCACTCGCTACCACCGCGATAGGCCCGTCTTGGGAATTGAGTCTCGCTGTGGCAACCGCATAGACTTTGCGTCGTTCCTTTCCCAAAATCTCAGCCTGAATGTGCAGAATCGAACCGACTGGAACAGGGGTGCGGAATTCGCATTCCAGGCGACCTGTAACTGCTGGATCACCGAGCAGCCAATTCAACGAACCCAACACTTCGTCGATTGCGGCGCTGAGAAGTCCACCGTGAGCAAGTCCTGGTGCACCTTGGTGGTGTGAAGTCACCGTGAAGGTTCCTTTTATTGTCAGCCCAACCCCGGCAGTCATCTGCATATGTAGACCAGTTTCGTGCTCCTCGCCACAACCAAAACAAGACTTGAAGTGAGATGGGATCGATTCGCCCATTTGGGGGGCTTGCGGTGCTCGCTCTGGAATGCTGGCACCTTCGGGAATGGCAAATGCCAGTGTTTTTATAGACATGACGCATGCACCATACTCCGAGCATGCTGTATCGCGAGCGACTACTACCCGGTCTGACAATGATTCTCCTAGGGATTGGCCTCTTCCTGATGGTTGGCGTTGCCTACTCAGCAGCTTTCGGAACAGTGGCAGGAATAGCCCTCGGCATAATGGTGAGTGCCATATATCTCCTTGTCGCAATTGCATCGGCACCGTATATTGGTGTGGAACGAAGGGAAAGTGGTTACTTCCTTCTCGCAGGACGGGCCGCCATTGACGTTTCTCTGATCGGTAATGTTCATGAATTAAGCGACCTTGAGCGAGAGCAACTTGAGAGAGGCACACGTTCAGATACCGCATTTCGAATCAGCAAAGGCCAGTTGCCTGTTATTGAACTTGCCATTATCGACCCTAGTGACCCTCATGGAACGTGGTGCCTGTCTAGCCGAAAACCACATGAACTTATGCAAGCTATTAGCAAAGCTCAGGGACCCGACTAGGGACCCACAACGCCATGACCATTTAAGCGATGGTAAACAAGTGGTATGTCAGGTTCAGATGAAAATGCCGTTGAGAACAATCTTGTCATTCACGTACTCGCTCCGTTAGCCGCAATTGGAGCTACGTGGGTTGTGCGCAAAGCACTGGATACAAGTTACCGATCGATCACAGGTCACACAGCACCAAAATCCCAAGACACGCACGTTAAACTTGGATCTGCCCTCGCGTGGGCCGCCGTAACCGCAGCGAGCGCTGCTGTAGTCGAAGTGGCAGTTTTCAGATTACTGGCCAAAAGGGGCTAAGCGCACTCTTTACAAATCGGACCTGATTTACCTTCATGGTCAAACTGGCTTTGATGGTGAACCAAGAAACACGACATGCACGTGAACTCGTCGGTCTGCTTGGGAACAACCTCGACGGACAAGTTTTCGCCGGATAGATCCGCACCAGGTAGTTCAATGGATTCAGCCAACTCTGCTTCGTCGACATCAACGGGCGAAGAAGCTTTTTCGGCCCGCTGGGCTTTGAGTTCCTCAAGACTGTCTTCCGCGAGCTCCTCGTCAGTCTTGCGAGGGGCGTCGTAATCGGTAGCCATTGTGCCTCATTCCCATGTATTCAGCGGCGCTCTCGATTTCTCAAGCAGCGTGAGCGCAGATTGTGCCTCATGGAGTTTCACCTCGCGCAGTTGGGTACCTTGGCGCAGGAAGCCAGCGATGCCGAACCTGAAAGTGAGTGAACGATCATGCCTATCTACGCACTTGGAGACAAGACTCCAATTATTGATCCAAGCGCTTTTGTCCACCCCGATGCTGTCGTGATTGGCGACGTTAGTGTTGGACCCCACTCAAGTATTTGGCCCGGTGCGATTCTCCGCGCAGATCACGGGAAGATTTTGATCGGCTCCGGTACATCAATTCAAGACGGTTCGGTAATTCACTGCACCTCGTCGTCTGACACCTACGTGGGAGACAACTGTGTCGTTGGCCACGGAGTGCATCTTGAAGGATGTCGAATCGAATCTGGGTCACTGATCGGGTCACATGCCGTTGTCTTACACAATGCTGTTGTGGGCCCCACGTCGCTCGTCGGGGCTTGCGCCCTTGTTGGCAACAACAAGAATGTCCCACCTCACGCGCGTGCACTCGGCGTTCCGGCCCAAATTACTGAAAACGTAATTTCCGATACAGACATTGAGCCCTCCGCTGCTATTTATAGACGAAACGCGGAGTGGTATCTAAGAGACTTGCGACTCCTTGAGTAACAATTCATGCGCGCCAGCATCTTGAACAAGTTGCGAAAAGTCGTTAAAAATCGCCGGAACGCTTGCCACCAGCAGCTTGCCCAAATCACCGTCAATCGGCGCAGTCACTCGCCCACCGGCGAGTTCAACGATTAACGCACCGGCGGAATAATCCCAAGGGTTTAAACCTATTTCAAAGTATGCGTCAATTACTCCGCTCGCAAGCCAACAGAGGTCAACGACCGCACAACCAGAACGCCTTATGTCGGCAATGTTGGGAATAATCCCGGTCAGGACTTCTGCTTGCAAACGTCGTCGCTCCGCGGAGTAGCCAAAGCCTGTCGCGACGAGTGCATAACTCAAACTCGAAGCTGGACGCACGTGCAATTGTTGGACAATTTCAGCCTCAACTTTAAATGCCCCGACACCTGTAATACCGACATAACTGCATTGAGTCTCCGGGATTGCGATAACACCGACCGCCATCACTCCATTTATTTCAACGCCAATGGACACTCCCCACAAGGGAATACCGAAAAGATAATTGACCGTGCCGTCGAGTGGGTCAATAATCCAGCGCACGCCAGAGGTGCCACTTCGATCTGCCCCCTCCTCACCTAGGATCGCGTCTTTTGGTCGTTGTGATGTGATGCGTTCGACGATCAATTGCTCAGCACCCCTGTCCATCTCGCTGACCAGATCTGAACCGCTTGATTTGGTGTCGATACTCAGGCTCTTGGGGCGTTGCTCCTGTAGGAAATGCCCGGCCACCTGTGCGCAGTCCCAAGCAAGTTGGGCCAACTCGTGTTTGTCCAGTAACGCCTCGCGATCGTTGCTCATCTGCTCAGCCTGCCATAGACAGGCCTTCGCGCGGGCAGGCATCTGGTCTACCAGTACCTTTGGGGATCATGTTGAAGTCCGTTTACCAACCATATGCCGATGCCCTAAAGGTCAGTGGCGCCGCTAAGTTTTCGGCTGCCGGTTTTGTTGCCAGGATGCCACTTGCAATGATTGGTTTGGGAATTCTACTTCTCATCAGCAACACAACTGATTCTTATGCATTCGCCGGATTTCTACAAGCGCTCTTTACCGTCACCGCGGCACTGGCTGCCGTGATTTCCAGCCGAATGAGCGACCGTTACGGCCAGCGAATCATCCTCGTATCACTATCGACCGTATTTTCCGTCAGCCTGTTTCTATTCGTCTATGCCGTCACAAATGATTTTTCGCGAATCTGGCAGGCACTTCTTGTCGTCCTAGCCGGCGCAACATTTCCGGCTTACGGCTCCTACGTCCGTACCCGCTGGGCATACGTTGCGGGAAAAAACAAACGAACTCTGCACAGCGCATTTGCTTGGGAGAGCATCCTGGATGAACTAATTTTCACAATCGGGCCACTGTTTGCAGTTGCGCTGGCATTCAATCTCAGTTTTGCGAGCCCAATTTTGGTGGGTGCAATTATCACGTTAGTGGGCGCACTCATCTTGGCTTCAATGGGTGGGTCGGCGCCACCACCCATTGCCCGCCAAGACCATCAAGATCAAGGCTCTGCAATTCGCCACGAGGGTATGATTTCTGTTGCTCTCGTTGCTGTGGGGATCGGGATTCTTTTTGGCACCTTCGACGTTGGAGTTGTCGCTTTCATGCAAGAAGCGAATGTCCCCCAATTGTCCGGAGTGACCCTGGCCCTGTGGGCAGCCAGCTCTTTAATTGGTGGTTTTGTTTATGGCAGCCGGCACTTCACTCTGTCCTTACCCCAACAATTGATATATACGACCTTGGCCGTGACCGTTGTTGTTTTTCCGCTCGCTTTCATTCATTCCACGATTCTGCTCATGGCGGCCGCGGCTCTCTCCGGATTTGCGATTGCCCCAACGCTGATTGCCACCTTTTCCCTCACCCAACGTCTCGTTCCGTCCAAGCTGCTCACTGAAGGTCTGACGTGGACAAACTCTGGGCTCGCAGCCGGATTCGCTCTAGGCGCGTCCCTTAGTGGAGTGCTCGTTGATCGCCTAGGGCCCTCTTACGCGTTTGGATTGGGAACTGTGGGGGCCGCACTTGCCCTGACCAGTTCATTAACGGCTCGCGAGCGGTGGTTACGGGCCATGTCGGCTCGAATTGATAACCCTGCAACCGCTATCCCACTCCCACTGAATCAGGATCCGATTCCCGGTCCAGCACCCGGTGCGTTTCTTGACGAAACTGACAGCCGCTAAGTTAGACTTATCGTCATGCCGAATACAAGGAGCACACTCTGAACCCCTTGAGCCCACGCGAAGTGCAGCAGCGGGTTCGTGCTGGGGAATCTGCCGAATCCGTGGCGCAGGAGACCGGATGGGATTTGGCCAGGGTTACTCGGTACGCAGAACCACCCTTGCGTGAGCGTTCCTATGTCGCAGAGTGCGCGTTAAACGTACAACTTCATCATTCGCGTGGAAGTTCAACACTTGATAGCGTTGTCGCTCTCGCGTTGGGTGCCAAGCCTGGTGCTCTCGACTGGGACAGTGCCTACCTCGATGGCCAATGGGTAGTTTACTGCGAGAACTCTGTTGGATCTGAGAATGCGCAATGGTCGTATGAACCCTCCGGGAAAACGGTCAATCCACTCAACGCGAGCGCCCGATCCTTGATGGGTCTAGACCCCGTTCGGCAGACGACAACCGAGTCCTCGCGGGAGTCCACAATTATTGTTGACACTACGGCCGCACGGATCACACCCCAGATTCAAGGGGTTATCCCGGAAGATAGCTCACAGCCAAAGAAGCTTGCTGTTGTCCCGGAATTGGTCAGTGAGGTTCTCGAATTTGACGAACCGGTTACCGAACCCGAAATTATTGTGTCTCCTGCGGCTCCGGCAACCAAGAAGACCCGTAAAGGCCGTGCGAAAGTTCCCAGTTGGGACGAAATACTCTTTGGTTCGCAGACCACACAGGATTAGCGCCTAGCTAACCGGTCCAGAAGGGCTACGCCGTTAGCGGCCATAGTCTTCCTCGCCAGAATCAAATGGCAATGGTTCACGTGACATGTGCGCATTGCCGGCTCGCTTGGACGTGAGTCTGGCGCGATAGTGCCGGCGACAGAGCACTTCATAGGAAACCTCCGAGGTGCTGCTGACATCCCCCACCATTACCTGATCTCCGTCGGTGGTCATTATCCCATCGACTGTCCGGGCGTTATGTAAAGCGCGGCTTCCACACCAACACAGTGCTTCAACTTGTAAATATTGGACTCGGTCTGCTAACTCCAATAGCCGGGCAGAGCCTGGAAAGAGTTTTGTCCGAAAATCAGTAAGGATTCCAAAGGCGAAGACATCGATCGCGAGATCGTCGACCAGTTGCGCAATTTGCTCAACCTGTTCGGGAGTGTAAAACTGGGCCTCGTCACAAATCAAGTAGTCAATCCGATGTCCATTGGACAACCTGTCAACCACAAACCTTCGAAGGTTGAGTCCGTCGCTGACCTCAATCGCGGGGACTTCTAATCCCAGACGGCTTGACAGGACAGATTCCCCAGCGCGATCAAACTTGGTCAACACCAAGCCCGAACGACCTCGACTTGCATGATTGTGGTCTGTTTGCAGCGCCAACGTCGACTTACCGCAATCCATTGTTCCCGCGAAATAGATCAATTCGGCCACTGGCGCATAATTCCACGCCGCCTACTGCCCACACCACTTGGCCTTGTGAACGATCGTGCTGATCTCCTAGCCAGAATGAATGACTCGAAACGGAATGCGCATTTCGGCCTCAGAGTGGGCTCCGTGCTGTCCGAGTAAAGCCGAGGATCGTGGGTCCATCACGCTTCCCAGTGACGCATCGGTGCGTGAAATTGCCATAAAATCACCGATCCGACCCGCGAAGTCTGGATCAAGATCGGGAAACATTCCCGCGGAAAGAAGTTGCTCCCGTAAAAGAACCTCGAAATCAGCACCCAACAACTCAGCCCAATGAGCGGCGACTTCCACCGCGGCTCCAGGTTCGGTGTAGAGATGCCTTGCTCTGGGCTCCCCCGCGACCATAGTTACCCCGTGCATCAATTTCGGCACGGACTCAATCAAGATCTGACGCTCACTGGGGCACGCCACCATTCCATGATCCGATGTCACAACGAAACTGATATCGCGGTGCGGTAACTCATGCACCATGGTGGCGATCCGAGATATAAATGCGTCGATTCTGGTGAATTCAGCGAGCCAAGGTTTCGAACCCGGACCGTGCACATGGCCGACTCGATCTAACTCCGGCCAATACATGTACGTCAAGGCTGGTTTGCTGGCGTTGACAATTCGATCTAGGACAACTCGTTGCATCTGAGTCAGGTCCGAGCACCCCAAGTATTCGCCGCCACGAAGCACGGAACGAGTAAGACCTGAGTTTCGGTGCTTTTCCCCGGCAATGCTGGAAACATCGATCCCATGTTCACTTGCCCACTCAAAAAGTGGTGCAACAGGGATCATGGCCAACGGATGGGGGGTGGACTTCCACTTCAAGGGTGCAAAAAGTTGCTCCTCCTCCGGCAGGAAGAAGCTTGCACCAACAAACCCATGTGCACCGGGTCTGGCCCCTGTTCCTAGCGATCCCAATGCAACAGGCGTTGTGCTCGGAAATTGGGTGTGCATGGGTATATCAAGAGTTGTTGTGTTCAGAAATGACTCTGATCCGAAGTCTTGGAGTTGGACTTCACCCAGGCCGTCAACGAGAAGGACCAAGACATGAGATGAAGTCGGTATCGGGTTTTCACCATTCGCAGACGGGATCGGCGCACCGTTAGGAAGCAGGGCACTCAGGGCACTCGGAATGACATCTTTTAGTTCCATCGAAAATTGTGTATTCAGTGTCATCAATTCGTTCTCATCAATTCGATCTCATCTAGCGAGGCAACGAGACGCTTGCCAAGGAGAGAGTGTCGGCGAAAGCAAGTACCTGAGCAACCGTTTCGTGGCCGTCGGCAGCCTGTGAAACCCGCAGGGAGAAATCGTCATTGGTGGTGGTACCCACGAAACCGTGCTCGGCATCACACTCGGGGTCTCCGCAAGACGCTGGCTCCAACTCAATTCGACTGACAGCTCCCCAACCAACCGTGAGTACGACTTCTGACACCAATCGCCCCTGCTCACCAAGAGGATCTTTCACAACCCGGTTGAGCACCACCGTGTCAATCGCACCAAGTCGCACGCTTTCATTCGAGGTCGAAGCATAAGCCTGTCCTTCATGGTTGTGTTCGTCCGTGTGAGAGACGATCAGTCGCGACTGCGTTAAGGCCAACACACTCATGTGGCGCCTGAGTTCGTCACGGTCAAATGTGGCTTCCTGGTGCACTACATAGGCGAGGAGTTCCTCCTGACCCAATGCACTTTCCAAAGCCTGAAATACGACCTGTGGGTAATACCCGTGTCGCTCGAGATCACTTTGCAGCTCCTGCTGCAAGACACCTGTATTCATTGCCCCCAAGTCTAGGGGTTAGGGTCATTAAGTGAATTTCTTGAACCATAAATCGGATTTATTTTCCTTCACGCCAGAGGTCTTGGATGCACTCAATACGGGTGCACCCGTTGTAGCCCTGGAGTCCACCATTATCAGCCACGGACTTCCTCGCCCGGAGAATATGCGCGTCGCGGCCGAGGTCGAAGACATAGTGCGCTCCCGTGGCGCCGTGCCAGCCACGATCGCGATGCTTGAAGGGCGCATTCATGTTGGTCTCAATGAAAGCGAACTCGAAGCGGTCGCAACCCGTGACGATGTTGTGAAGACGAGCATCCGAGACTTAGCAACGGTCGCAGCACGCAAAGGATTCGCTGCTACGACAGTAGCGGCGACGAGTCACTTGGCTAATCTGGTGGGGATTCGCGTTTTTGCCACCGGGGGCTTAGGCGGAGTACACCGTCACGCTCGAGAGAGTTGGGATGAGTCCGCGGATTTAACCGCCTTAAGTCAAATCCCGATCACAATTGTCTGTTCCGGCGTAAAGTCAATCCTTGATGTTGGGGCAACATTGGAAAGACTCGAAACCCTCAATGTAGGCGTGGTCGTATTTGGATCTCAGGAGTTTCCTGGTTTTTATCTCAGCGAGTCGGGCTTCACCGTCGACTGGTCACTTGACGACCCGGCCGACATCGCCGACGTAATGGCCACTCGTCGCCAACTCGACATTACATCTGGCCTCGTGATTGCACATCCGCTACCACATGCCAGCCAGCTTGATCCCGACCTTCACGACCAAGTACTCACCGAGGGACTGAAACTTGCCGACTCGAAAAAGATCGCGGGAAAGGACGTCACGCCATTTCTTCTAGATCATTTTCATCGGGCAACACATGGGCAAAGTCTGGTTGTCAACACCGAGATCATCGTTCGCAATGCCGAACTTGCTGCCCGAATTTCAGTTGCGGACTCACGCGATTTTTCCCAGGCCTAATCACACATGTCGAAGCCATCGGTTCATGTCCTTGGCGACCTCATGGTGGATATAGCCTGCGGAATAGAAAGTCTCGGAGCCCTCACAGCTGCTCGTGGCAGTGACCTGCCAACACATGCACGCTTAACTCCTGGCGGGAGTGCGGCCAATACTGCTACTTGGTTGGCACGAGGAGGCGCAGCCGTGACCCTCATTGGAGCCGTGGGTAAAGACGCCCTGGGTGATCTCCTCGTCTATGAAATAGAGAAATCAGGGGTGCTCGTTAATGCAGAACGCGTTGCACATGAACTCACTGGGCTGTGCATTGTTCTCAATGAACGAAATGGTGAGAGAACCATGATTCCCAGCCCAGGCGCGAACGCGCATTTCTCGATCCCTGATTTGGGCCTTCGTCTTGATACATTAAAAGTGACACACGTTCACGTTTCGGCGTACATGCTCTTTCACGAGACCAGCGGAAGCACCGCACTGGAATATATGGCCTATGCCCGTAAGTCCGGCGCCACAGTCAGTTTGGACCCCTCATCCAGTGCACTTGTTGAACAACACAGTGAGCGACTATTGGCAGCGATGTCCATGACCGACATCCTGCTGTCAAATACGGACGAAGCTCGCGAACTCACTCGGATCATGACAGGAGAGAACCATTCCTTCCATGAAGTTGACCTGAAGTTGCTGTCGGCAGCGATGCATCAACGTGAACCAATGGTTGTTGTCACCGACGGTTTCGGTCCTGTTCGCGCCTTGTATCAAGGCGACGAAAATTACACGAGTGCCGTGCAGAAAATTGAAAAAGTAGCCGCCACAACGGGTGCTGGTGACGCGTTCAACGCCGGATTCCTCAACGCGTGGTTGATAAATCGCCAGATCCCAAATTCCCTTGAAGCAGGCAGTAGTCTTGCCGCTCAGGTACTTGCCCACATCGGTGCCACCACGATTACAACCCAATAGATCTTTCAGCCAGCTAATCCACCGAGAGGAAAACGCCCGAACCATGGCCGCAAAGAAAAGTTCTGGATTCGGTTCCTCAAAAATAATCGATATTGATGTCGCAGAAGAAATGCGCGGCTCCTTCCTCGAGTACGCATATTCGGTCATCTACTCTCGAGCGCTACCCGACGCGAGAGACGGGCTCAAGCCCGTTCAACGAAGAATCCTTTTCCAGATGAACCAGATGGGTTTGCGACCTGAACGTGGTCATGTGAAGAGCGCTCGCGTGGTCGGTGAAGTAATGGGGCGACTGCATCCACACGGAGACTCGGCGATCTACGACGCACTTGTCCGCATGGCGCAATCCTTTTCACTTCGGATCCCACTCATTGATGGGCATGGCAACTTCGGTTCCCTCGATGACGGTCCCGCTGCTATGCGCTACACCGAGGCACGGCTGGCTCAAAGTGCAATCGAGATGACCTCCGGGATCGACGAGGATGTAGTCGATTTTGTATCGAATTACGACGGCCGTGAAGTCGAACCACTAGTTTTGCCGGCTGCTTTACCCAATCTCTTGGTAAATGGAGCAAGTGGCATTGCTGTGGGCATGGCCACCAATCTGGCCCCGCACAATCTGGCCGAGGTGATTAACGCCACGCGTCACCTTCTAGATAACCCGGAGTCCACGCTCGAAGAACTCATGACCTTTATTCCAGGTCCTGACTTTGCCACCGGTGGGGTCATTATTGGCCTTGATGGAATCCGTGACGCTTACGAAACCGGCAAGGTAACTTTCAAGGTTCGGGCGCGGACCCGGATCGAACAAATCACCCCACGCAAACGGGGCATAGTGGTGTCCGAACTCCCCGCAAATATCGGGCCAGAGCGCGTGATTGAGCGCGTAAAGGATCTGGTGGTCAGTAAGAAGCTACAAGGGATCTCGGACATTGTTGACCTAACGGACGGCGATTCTGGGCTCAACCTCATCATTGAATGTAAGAGTGCTTTTTCCCCCGAAGCAGTCTTGGAACAATTATTTAAACTCACCCCGATGGAAGACTCATTCAACATTAATGCGGTCGCCCTCGTAGACGGCCAGCCGGTAACCATGGGACTTAAGCATTTAATTCAAGTCTTCATTCAGCATCGAATCAGTGTAGTTACCCGTCGCAGTCGATACCGGATGGAAGTAGCCAGCAGTCGTCTACACTTAGTTGCCGGTTTACTCATAGCTATTGTTGATATCGATGAAGTAATTCAAGTGATTCGCAACAGCGATGACACCGCAGACGCGCGTGCTCGACTAATGGAGATTTTCGACCTCACTGAGATTCAAACCAACTACATCTTGGAAATGCCACTGCGGCGCCTCACAAAGTTTTCTCGGATTGAATTGGATAAGGAGGCAGATCAACTCCGATCGACGATCGAGGAACTCGAAGCTCTTCTCGCCGACGAAACCCAATTGCGAGCGCTTGTCTCGACCGAGTTAGCTCAAGTGAGTTCGACGCACAGTAGCCCGCGCCGTACATTGCTCCTAGAAGCAACTGCCGCACCCAAAGTAGTTGCCAGTACCTCGCTAGAGATCGCCGACGAGGACTGCGTAGTGCTGCTTTCCAGCACCGGCTTGATCGCGAGAACCGCAAGTATCAACACCCAGGTGACCTCTGAGAACGAAACAAGTCCACGAACGAGTCACGACGTAATAATTTCTGCAGCGCGGGGAACTTCGCGTGGTGAACTAGGCGTACTCACATCAAGTGGTTTAGTACATCGAATCTCGGTTGTGGACATTCCGGCTATCCCACCGACTTCAGGGATCCCTGGTCTTAGCGGCGGTGCACCGATCGGTGCTTTCCTCTCGCTGGAGACCGATGAGTCACCCGTTGCGATTCTTGACCTCGACGCCCCATTTGTCCTAGCAACTAGTAGTGGCTCGGTGAAACGCCTTACTTCCTCCCACGCAATCGGTCGCCCCGTCTGGGATGTTATTGGACTTGAAGCCGGTGACACCGTTGTAGCTGCGCTGGCACTCGACGATGCATTCGCCGCTAAAGCCGAATTGGTGTGCATCACCTCGGCTGGCCAATTGCTACATTTCCCAGCCACCGCAGTTCGCGCACAAGGTAGGTCGGCAGGTGGTGTAGCGGGGATCAAAATGGTGGACTCACATGTCGTTTTCTTTGGCGTTGTTGATCCCTCGGAGCCAAATGTGGTCGTCACCGTATCTGGTTCCAGCCAAGCACTTCCTGGCACCGAACTGGGGCACGGAAAGGTCACAGACTTCAATGAATATCCGGGTAAAGGGCGAGCCACTGCTGGAGTTCGGGCGCACAAATTCAGATCCGGTGAGGACACCCTTCTACGCGCATGGTGTGGACCCGCACCGGCACGGGCAGCGTCTTCTAGTGGAATCGCCGTTCCTCTACCCAAATCGGACGGGAAACGCGATGGCACCGGCACACCACTGACGCACCCAATCGATGCAATTGGTGGCCCGATTGTTATTCGTTTGGAAGCCAAAAAATGACCGTAATCCCCTGTAGCCAGATCAACTCCGCACGACCTTTGGCCGGTACAGCACCAACTGCTGACTCGTGGCTGATCCTTTATCACCCGGGTGCTTGGGGGGATCGTCCGATTGACACCCTTGTTGACGAAGAACTTACTTCGTGGGCGTCCCATAACAACGCCACGATCCTCATGGCTCGAAGTCCTCAGAGCATTGCGCAATACCCTTTTCATACGTATTGGTTTTCCACCAAGGGGGGCGGGCTCCTACGAGGAATGCTCACCCAAGATGGTGTACCGGATCTGAGCACAGCAGAGCCGGCGACATCTTTATTTCTCGTATGCACCAACGGGAAACGCGACCAGTGCTGCGCCACACTAGGCAGGCGACTGATCACTCAATGCGAGCAGGACCTTGCCCCCGAGATTTTCGCCACGGTTCTTGAATGCAGTCATCTAGGAGGGCATCGCTTCGCACCGACTGCAATGTGCATCCCCGCCAACCTTGTTCTTGGTCGCCTTGATTCAACAGTGGTAAACCGTTTCTTAACAACCGGCGTCATTGACGCACAATTTGTTAGGGGCAGCACGTATCTCGACCCTGTAGAGCAAGTTATTGAGGTGGGGAAATGGCCCGCTCAAGTCGAATTCCACTCGTGTGTTACTCACGGAGTCAACTCTGAGGTCTCCTTTACGTGTGAGGGAATTACAGAGACCCTCACGGTTACCGATTCGCTCGTGGAGACCATAGCTTCATGTGGGAGCGAGCCTAAGACTGTTCACGAATTTCACCTAAGCGAAAGGACGTAAATGCCCATTCAATCTGGCTCAACCAGCCTCACACAGATTCCAGGGGCAGTGCTACCTGACTGTAACGGCATCGAGCAATCGCTGGCCCACTTATGTTCAGATCGAGTCAGCGTCATCTTCTTTAGCTGCAATCACTGTCCTTATGTCCAATGGGTTGAACAGGCTGTCGGTCAACTCTCACACAATTTTTCGCAAGTCAGCTGGCTTGCAATTTGTAGCAATGACGTCGAGTCCTACCCCGCAGACGACATCCCTGGGTTGCTCGCCCAGAGTCAACGCGCAGGGTGGGAGTTCCCGTACCTGATTGATGCAGATCAACGGGTCGCCCATACTTTCGGTGCTGTGTGCACGCCCGACTTTTATGTCTTTGATGCCCAATCCCAACTGGTGTACCGAGGGGCCTTCGATTCTTCGCGGCCGAAGAGCGACACCCCGGTATCAGGGGAATACCTTCGAGCAGCCATCGAAAGTGCACTGGTGGGGAGCGTGTTTACCCTAGGGTCTCCAGCACTTGGTTGCGGAATTAAGTGGCTAAGCGCCTAAACCAATTCTGATTAACTCTTCTCGTTCATGAATACTCGTGCGTTCCCTTCCACGCGAGGCTCCCAATTCTTTCTCACGCGCGTCAATCCGATTCCACCCTTGGAAGTCAATAAATCGCACTCCACGGTCTGCAAGCAGTTGATCGATGTTTCCAGCACTGGACTTCTGCCCGCCTTTGTGCTCCTGAACAAGCAAGTTGACACAGGAAACTGCATCTTTCTTATTAGTGCCAATAATGCCTGAGGGTCCACGTTTGATCCACCCAGCAACATAGGAGGACTCCAACCCAGTAATCGACCCCTCGCTATTAGGAATCACGTTGGACACGTGATCAAATGGCAGACCATACAGGCCTTCCCCGCGGTACCCGATACTACGAACCACTAAATCGGATTGAAGCTCATTCACTGAACCTGTTGGCGACAATCGGCCATTCTCGTCAATTTCCATTTCCTTGACCCTGAGAATTCCACGGTCAAGATCGAGAGCGTCTGGCGCACTAAAGAAGTGAAACTCAATTGATTTCTCATTGCTGACCTTGCGGGTTGCCCACTCTGACATTACGTCGAGATTACGAGCCACTATTTTACTTCCTCCACTAGCAAATTCACGGTCCGAGGGAATGTCCTTGGCATTAACGATTACGTCAACTCCCGGAATCTCACCAAGTTCCTTGAGTTCCTTGGTAGTGAAAGTAGCATTTGCTGGGCCACGGCGACCGACCACGTGAACTTTCTTCACGGAGCTGCGTGCAAGTGAGTCAAGGACGTGTTGCGGGATATCAGTCTGCATCAACTCTGAAGCCGGCTTGATCAAAATTCTCGTCACATCAATGGCAACGTTCCCCAAACCAACAACACACACCTCTGTTGCGCGCGAGAGCTGGTCACCGAAGTCTGCTGCATCAGGGTGTCCCGTGTACCAACGGACAAATGCGGTCGCGGCAATACTCATTGGGTGATCTTCGCCCGGTATCCCAAGCTCTCGATCTAAAGAGGCACCATAGGTGTACACCACGGCGTCATAATGATCGTGAAGGTCCTGCGCCGTAAGGTCGCGCCCGACAGTGACGTTGCCTCGGAAGCGAACAAGTGGGTTCTCAAATGTTTGGGCCAATTTGTCCCGCACCGATCGAATTGAGAAGTGATCCGGTGCGACCCCGTAGCGCACCAAACCAAAGGGAACCGGCAACGTGTCAAACACATCGACCTCAACCTGGTACTGGGACGCTAGATGCTCAGCGGCGTAAATGCCCGATGGCCCTGCTCCAACAACTGCGACTCGCATTAGTCACTCATTTCACTCGGCCAATTAAACGTCTTGAGGGATAAGACGCCCGGTCCGAACGTCAAAGATTGCTCCTCCAACCACCAATGATTGCGCGAATAGCGGATAAGCTCGGGCGCGGGTTACATCCAATTTCAATGCACCGACTTGGTCGGACACCGTGCGAATCTCAATTCCCCGAGAATCAATTCCAGATGCTTTATAGATTGCAGCGTGAACCTCTGACTCCTCTGCTGAAGCCATCCGGCAATCCGTGTGCGGCATGATCAACACTCGATGTACTCCCAGAAGGTGGTTGGCCAATACCAAGGTCCTCAAGACGTCTTCTGTCACCCGCGCACCAGCATTGCGCAAAATCTTTACGTCTCCCGGCAACATGCCAAGGAGGGCCAGTGGGTCAATGCGAGAATCCATGCACGTAACGACCGCAAGACCTTCGCGGGCCACGCCCGTAAGTTCGCTTTCATTGAAATTGCTTGCGTACCTTTCGTTGCCTACCAGGATGTCGGCAAACTCGTTATCAAAATCAAGCTCGTGTGAGTTCATGCATCAATCCGATCACGGTTTAAATTTCGAGCTCCCGACACAATAAATTCCTTTCGCGGTGCTACATCCGTTCCCATCAGAAGGTCAAAAACGTCCAATGCATCTTCAGCTTCGTTGACGGTCATGCGACGAAGGGTACGGTGACTTGGGTCCATCGTAGTTTCTCGAAGCTGATTTGAGTCCATTTCGCCTAAGCCTTTGTATCGCTGAATTGGATCTTTCACACGTTTTCCCTTCTTGTGAGCGTCTGCGATCACGGTTCGCATTTCCTGATCAGAATAGGTATAAATCACTTCATTGGCCTTACTTCCCGCAGTGATCACCTCGACTCGATGCAGGGGCGGTACCGCTGCAAAAACCCGCCCATCTGCCAGCAACGGCTTCATATACCGATTGATTAAGGTCAGCAATAAACAGCGAATGTGAGCTCCATCAACGTCAGCGTCGGACATCAAAATAATTTTTCCGTAACGGGCTTGATCTAGGTCAAATGTTCGTCCGGAACCTGCACCGATTACTTGAATGATCGATGCACATTCAGTGTTCTTGAGCATGTCTGACAACGAAGACTTCTGAACGTTGAGTATCTTTCCGCGAATTGGCAGCAAGGCTTGATACTTGGAGTCACGAGCTGATTTGGCGGTACCGAGCGCGCTGTCCCCTTCAACAATAAAAAGTTCAGATTCTGCGACATCGGTGCTGCGACAGTCAACGAGCTTTGCCGGCATAGACGAAGTTTCAAGAGCCGTCTTACGTCGTTGCGTATCTCGATGGCTTCGGGCAGCAATTCGCGCCCGCATGGCGTTGGCGACTTTCTCAGCGATTGTTCGAACGGTTGCTTTCTCACCACGCGGTGGGGTCTTGAGCCATTTGGCCATTTCTTTAGCGACAACAGCCGAAACTATTCGTGTTGCAGCAGGGGTGCCGAGCACTTCCTTTGTTTGTCCTTCAAACTGCGGTTCAGCCAACCGGACCGCCACGACAGCCGTGAGACCCTCGACGATGTCCTCTTTCGTAACGCTGTCCTCACTGGCTTTGAGAATCTTGGTTTCTTTGAGGTATTCATTGAAAACTTTGGTCAAAGCACGTTCCAGTCCGACAACGTGTGTTCCTCCTTTGGGTGTTGCAATCACATTAACGAATGATCGCAACGTGGAGTCATAGCCGGTATTCCACACTAAAGCAATGTCAACGCCGAGATCGCGTTGAAGTTCCTGACTCGTCATGTGACCTTGGTCGTCCAGCACCGGCACCGTCTCTGTGAAGTGACCAGATCCGGCGAGTCTTGTGACATCGCCAATTCCCTCACCGGCACTGAGGTAGGTGGCATATTCGGAGATGCCTCCCTTGTGCTGAAAGGTTTCCTCCCAGATATCTCCTTGGTCCCGCTGGTCTGAGAGCGAAATAGTCAACCCCGGAACAAGGTACGAACTCTGCAATGCCCGTTCCCGTAGTGCGTCACGGTCGTATTCGGCATCTTTTGTGAAGACCTCGTGGTCAGACCACCACCGAATCGTTGTTCCGCTCTGCGTTCGTGGTGTCTTGCCAGTGATATTCAGACCACTTTTCTTGGCAAATGAACCCTTGGGTCCGTCTGCTTCAAAATTCCCAGGAACCCCTCGACGAAACGACATCGAGTGTATTTTTCCACCGCGAATGACCGACACGTCGAGTCGAGACGACAGAGCGTTAACGACCGAGGCACCGACGCCGTGCAAGCCACCAGATGCAGCATAGGAGCCGCCTCCGAACTTTCCACCCGCATGCAGTTTGGTCATAACTACTTCGACACCGGTGAGTTTGGTTCGTTTTTCAATGTCCACCGGGATCCCACGACCGTTGTCGTGTACTTCGACCGAACCGTCGGGGAGAAGTGTTACCGAAATCTGGGTGCAATGCCCTGCTAGAGCTTCGTCGACACCATTGTCAACTATTTCCCATAGACAATGCATTAAGCCTCGTGAATCATTTGAACCGATATACATCCCGGGACGTTTGCGAACTGCCTCGAGGCCTTCTAGGACAGCTAGGTTCTTCGCAGTGTATTCCTGGGGTGAGTCCTTCTTTGAGTTCACTTTGGCCACGGACCTAACCTAGTGTTGTCTGCGCTAAATCTAGGGAACGAATCACGGAGCGGCAGGCATACTGCCAAACTTCGCTATTGGCGAACCTGGCCGTGTTAGGGCCTTTCACACACAGAACTCATGTTGTACTTAGGACATGTCAGAATCAGGTACCCAAACCCTTGTCGCCCCTGTTCTCATGAGCACGGATCGCTGTGACCGTTGCGGTGCTCAGGCTTATGTGTTGGCAGAGTTACCCAATGGGTCAGCCTTGTTGTTTTGCGGCCACCATTGGAACGCGCACGAAGAGGCCCTTCGGCCTAAAGTTGTCAAGGTTGTTGACGAACTTCATCGTTTGAACGAAAAGCCTTAGTACCTGAACTGTCGCGCGTGTCATGGCCCGGCCTACTTTTTACAGCCCCTTCACAGGCACATTAGTCCAGGTAGTCGCGCAGCACCTGTGAACGGCTTGGGTGGCGGAGCTTGGACATTGTTTTGCTCTCAATTTGTCGGATACGCTCGCGGGTCACCCCATAAACCTTGCCAATTTCGTCCAAGGTTTTCGGCTGGCCGTCGGTGAGCCCGAACCTCATGCGCACAACACCCGCTTCCCGGTCTGACAGAGTGTCGAGGACAGACTCAAGTTGCTCCTGCAACAGGGTGAAAGAAACCGCATCACTGGGGACAATTGCTTCCGAGTCTTCAATGAGGTCTCCGAATTCACTGTCGCCTTCTTCACCCAGTGGTGTGTGAAGTGAGATCGGCTCACGTCCATACTTCTGAACTTCAACAACCTTTTCGGGGGTCATGTCCAGTTCCATAGCAAGTTCTTCAGGTGTCGGCTCACGTCCTAGGTCCTGAAGCATCTGACGCTGTACTCGAGCCAACTTATTAATCACTTCCACCATGTGAACCGGGATCCGAATCGTCCGGGCCTGATCAGCCATCGCGCGTGTGATCGCCTGACGGATCCACCATGTTGCATACGTGGAGAATTTGTAGCCTTTCGTGTAATCAAACTTCTCAACCGCACGGATAAGACCCAGGTTGCCTTCTTGGATCAGATCCAGAAAAAGCATTCCCCTGCCGGTATAGCGTTTAGCAAGCGAGACGACCAGTCGAAGGTTTGCTTCCAAGAGGTGATTCTTGGCCCGGCGTCCATCGGTCGCTATCCACTCCATGTCAAGGCGCGTCTTCTTGTCCATCTTGGCGCCCTCATTGAGCATTTCCTCAGCGAAGAGGCCTGCTTCAATGCGTTTTGCCAACTCAACTTCCATTTCGGCGTTGAGCAATGGAACTTTTCCAATTTGCTTGAGGTAGTCCTTGACCGGGTCGGCTGTTGCACCAGCCACCGTGACCGTTTGTACTGGTTCATCGGTTTCATCAACATGTGAAATGGTAAATGTCGCGGATTCCTCCGCTGGCCCAGCTGAATCTTCCTTTCCTACTTCTGCGAGATCCTTTTCCAGATCCACTTCAAGGTCTTTTTCAAGCTCGGCCGCGACTTTGAGATCCGGTTCCTCCGATGAATTTATCTCAATGACTTCGTCGCCTGCGGCGACCACTTCAACGAGCGTGTTCTTGTCCTTCTTGACGGCAGGCTTCGCGGACTTCACCGGCTTCGCAGATTTCACCGGCTTCGCAGTGGCCTTGACCGGGGAGGCGCTCTTTTTCGCTACTGCTTTCTTTGCCACAGTCTTCTTAGCAACTACTTTTTTTACGGGGGCAGTCTTTTTCACAACAGGTGACTTGCCTGCGACTTTTTTGGGGGCTACCTTCTTGGGAGCCGATTTCGCCCGAGCCGGGGCAACCTTCTTGGCAGAAGCGGGCTTTGGTGGGTTTTTTTTGCTTGTTGCCGTCTTTTTCGCTGCAGCTACCATGTGAGAGTGGGTGCCCTTTCGCCGAAGTCCCATAACAAGTGCCCGAGTCAAGCCTGTTGGCTTGTTCGGGCGCCTTATCTTGACATGCCCGTCAACAAGAACGTACGCCGGGGCAACGTAAACGAGCCAAGGCTTGACCGATCGTCACCGTTAATCGTGCGTTCTGGAGCAAATCCGCTGCAATTTCGACCTGGTCAAGTGAATCAATCCTAATATTCCCACTCCACTTCGTTCTCAAACCGATCTCCTTATGTCCGGCTTTTCGGAAAGTATGGGAAATAGCTCGGTCCGGGTAGGGACCACCACTTTGATTTGTTCGAAGACTAAAACCGGCAAAATCCCAATGCCATGAGGGGGTCGTGGTGATACCCACGTTGAATCCGGCCACAGGGATGCTCCAACTCACGGCCTGTATGGATTGACCAGCTCCACATAGCAATGGCAGGTTGGTGACCGCACCTTTTTGAGGCCAACAGTGCGGGTCCTGCTTTGGTACGTACCGTTCAAAACTCTCGGTCGCCCTGCGCTCAATATCCGCGACCGTTGTCACTTCGTAGTGCGTCAAGCAGATTCGATCAACTTCTTTCCAATCACCTCCAGCAGGCTGAAACCACACCCGCATGTGGTCAAGTAAACCTGGACAACCGCGAATCGCGGCATCGCAGTAGTTGTCGGGACCGGGGATGCACGCGGCGGTTAATTTCCAGCCGCAACCGCGGCAACGCACTACTTCATTACGGGTTGATGTATCCACAGACGCAGGCAAGACCAGGCCGCCGCTTCCTTCATAGCGAATCTCCTCGGGATTGGCAAAGACATCAGGGCTTGCCGACACCCTCGCCATGTGAAGTTGCGGTAACGCGCCCACAAGACACATTAAAATGAATGTCAGGATCAGCTTCCAGTAAAATTTTATTGCCACATGCCAATTCTCGAACTAATCCACACCAGATTCAATCCTCGGTTCCTGCCTGTGGAAAACCTAAGTCGTCACTCGCCGTAAAGCATGGCCAACAAATCGAGCAACCTGTTCTTCTTCTACGAGGAAGCCGTCATGCCCGAATGGCGATTCGAGCAAATGCAGATAATCTGCGCCCGGCGCGGAATCTACGATTTCCTGTTGCAAATGCAACGGAAAAAGCCGATCGGAATCAATTCCGACCACGGTAAGGGGTGCCGTAATCTGACCCAAAGCCTCTTTCACTCCTCCACGACCAGTTCCAAGGTCAAATAGGCTCATAGCTCGAGTCAGGGCAATATATGTATTCGCATCGAAGCGCCGTCCAAGTTTGTCAGCATGATGATCCAGATAAGACTCGATTGCAAAACGGCCGCCTTCTGCCGGTAACAGATCACCCTGAACCGCCCGGCCGAAACGCATATTAAGCTCGCTCTCACTGCGATACGACAAGTGAGCGATTTTTCGAGCCAGGCCCATGCCTGCTACTGGTCCGATGGGAGACTCGTAGTAGTCCCCGTTCGCAAAATGTGGATCCAGTTCAATCGCGGCAATCTGAGTTGCATGAATTCCTATTTCGTCGGCACTCACCGCGGCTGTCGACCCCAACACCAACCCACCTCGAACCGCGTCCGGGTAACGGAGCATCCATTCCAGCACCCGCATGCCACCCAGTGAGGGACCAAGCATTAGCACGAAGGAGTCAATTCCAAGGGACTTCATGAGTTTATATTCAACTCGAACCATGTCAGCAATTGTGATAACTGGAAACCGTGACCCCCATTCTTGAGAGTCTGGGGCATAACTCGATGGGCCAGTTGTCCCTTGGCAACCGCCGAGCACGTTCGCACAAACGACGAAGTATGTATTCGTGTCTATTGGCGCGCCGGGGCCAACGAGTGAGTTCCACCATCCACCCGTAATGTGGCCTGACCCGGAATCCCCTGTTACATGGGAGTCTCCTGTGAGCGCGTGCGCAATGTAGATCGCATTGCTTCCTTGCTCATTGAGTTCACCCCACGTTTGATAAGCCACGCGCACGTTGTCAAATTCGAAATTCGAATCGGTGGTGAAGCTACCGATATCGCAGAAAAGTCGATTCCCAACGGGGAAGCCTTCCCGCCAGCCTGCGCTGGCGGGAGGCTCTCCGTCATAACTAAGTGCGTCGTATATCGGGGGCATCTATTGCTGTGCTGCCGCAAATCCAATTTCGAGGTCATTCAAAATGTCTGATAGGCCCTCAATACCAACTGCAAGTCGCACCAAACCAGGAGTAACGCCACCGGCAAGTTGTTCTTCCGGAGTTAATTGAGAGTGAGTAGTGGACGCAGGGTGAATAACCAAGCTGCGGACATCTCCAATGTTGGCTACATGACTGTGCAATTGCAGCCCCTCGACAAATTTCTTACCCGCTTCGATACCGCCCACGATTTCAAAACTGAGAACTCCACCGGTTCCTTTTGGTGCATATTTCTGACCGTTGGCATACCAGGGACTGCTAGGAAGTCCTGCATAGTTGACTGAAATAACTTCTGGGCGACCTTCAAGCCACTGGGCAACGGCAAGAGCATTTTCCGTGTGTCGTTGAACACGCAGCGAGAGAGTTTCAATTCCTTGTGCAATTAGGAAAGCATTGAAGGGAGACACAGCAGCACCTAGGTCACGCAAGAGTTGAACACGAGCCTTGAGGATAAAGGACAGGTTCACCCCGAACGCCCCACCGACGCCAAGATCCCGGGCATACACCAGACCGTGGTAACTAGGATCTGGTTGGTTGTAGTTGGGATAGCGATCCGGATTTTGTGCGTAATCAAATGTTCCGGCATCGACAATTACGCCAGCGACCGATGTTCCATGTCCACCGAGGTACTTGGTTGCCGAGTGAATCACTACATCGGCGCCAAACTCGATTGGGCGAATCAGATACGGCGTTGCCACAGTGTTATCAACGATCAGAGGAACGCCGTACTCGTGTGCGACTGAGGCAACACCAGCAATGTCTAAAACGTCATTGCGCGGATTTGAGAGCGTCTCAGCGAAGAAGGCCTTCGTATTGGGTCGAATTGCAGCTTTCCAAGACTCGAGATCATCTGGGTTTTCAACGAATGACACCTCGATGCCGAGCTTGGGCAACGTGTAGTGAAAAAGGTTGTAGGTACCCCCGTACAAGCTCGGGCTGGAAACAATGTGGTCACCGACCTCTGCGACGTTAAGGATTGCGATTGTTTCGGCGGCCTGACCACTGGCAACAAGCAAGGCGCCAACAGCACCTTCGAGGGCCGCAATTCGGTCTTCAACAGCGGCCTGGGTCGGGTTCATGATTCGCGTGTAAATATTCCCCAATTCCTTGAGCGCAAAAAGGTTTGCCGCATGTTCGGTGTCCTTGAAGACATATGAGGTTGTTTGATAAATCGGGAGTGCACGGGCACCCGTTGCTTCATCGGGGTTTTGTCCTGCATGGATTTGCTGTGTTTCGAACGTCCATTGATCCGTCATGTTTATCTCCTAGAATTTGTGTGGTTGGCAAATGACTTCACGCATTAGCGCACCTTTTCCACCTGGGCCTGCGCTGAGCAGAATTCGCTCGAACTCAGGTGGAGGTGCGGTACAACAGCAACACATAAGCGCCCTCAATCACTCTGGGGCTTCGCCTTTTGCTAGGCCCGCGCTTGCCACAACGTGTGTGACCGGGTCTCCACCGGGAGCACCCCACCGCGGTGGAGGGTTGCCGTCTAGCTAGCCGGGGCTTAACGCTGGACTCTTGACCTAGATCGAACTATAACCGTATGTCCGAGAACGCGCGACACATGGTCAGATTTATTCGGGATCAATTCCGGCAAGGCACTGTTCTCTGGTGAGGGCATTAACACCCTCTAGCCAAAAGGTCGGCGGGAGCGCGTAGTCAAGGGCAGCTCGAACCATGGTTGCCAGGGAATAACCGGGGCTATCAAGGAATGCTCGATCAATACACATATTTGCGATTGCCCCGTTTCCCTTTAACCACCAGCAAATCGCCGCAGAAGTGGCAACAGGCGCGCCTCTGGGCGTGTCCAATCTTGGAAGGAGTCCTGTCAAGAGTTGCGCGGCATGCTCAAGGTTGAAGACTTCGTGCGCCATGTCCCAAAGAATCGAGTCGCGGACGCGCAAATCCGCCATAGCAACAGCGAGCCTTGCGCAATCCAAATTCGAGATCGGCCCTTGATCCCCAATGAACAGTTGTCGGGCAAACTCACTTTCGGCGCTGCGCCATTCCGTGATCACCTGCTCGTCTGGCGCATGCGGGAACAGTTCGGGGTCAATGAGCTGAGCGTTGTCGCTACGACACGCCTGAGCCCGTGCGGCCCTGTCATTACTGCCGGTGGGGAATTCTGAGCCAAACAGTGTGACGTGCGGATCACAATTCTCATCGCACTCCTGCGAGTGCATGCGCTCCCCAACAATCACGAACGCTTCAACTAACGCGATCTCGGCGTTGTTAAGGGCACTTTCCATCGCCGCTATGCCTTGCTGAATTCGGTTGTCCATCTCGTTCATACACACAACAATTAGCGCCTGTTCGGCCAGGTAACTTTTGCCAGGTTCGACGAAAAGTGCGACCTCTGATTCATCCAATGCCCCGGGTTCAAGAAAGGCGTCCACGTCTGCCCTCTGCGTGAGTACAACCTCGCCGGATCTCATCCATCGGATTATCAGGCTGTTAGCCGGGTAGAAGCTGAAAGCCTTGATCATCTGCTTGAGTACCTCTGTAGCAGCTTCAATCTTTGTGTCATGTGATTGCATTGTGAGCGTCATGCGATAAATCTGTTACACGTGAAGAGATTTCGGGAGATGACATAGCCACTCTGTGGATCCCTTGACACCACTAACGGGAATTGTGAATAACCCTACGGAAGCGCTGGCTACACGCGTGGAAAGACATCAATGTAGTCCCAATACTTGGCCGAGATGCCGTCACCCGAGGACACCCCTCTCACCCTGCGGCTGACCCAAGGCCCCCCATGATTCTTTGCCCACCTAGCGTTGCCCACTATGCGCTCAGGCAGGTTCGGTTGTGGTCGGTCTGAGGGGATCTTCAACCAATCATCGTTTCCCCAGCCCAGTGAGTGCATCGCCGCTTTCGCAACGAGGTCATGCCCACTGGGATTGAGGTGAAGCCGATCTGCGTCCCAGAATCGAGGGTCATCGAAATTTTCAAGATCCCAGAAATCCACTAAGTAGCAGTCATACGCCTTCGCGATAGCTACAGTTGCTGATCGAAGCCCAGCGAATCTATGCCCGATCATGCCGAGCAATTTTGAGGTTCGGGCCGGGTTACCGAATGCAAAGAGAAGCACGTCATGTCCGCCAGAGCGAAGTTCGCGGACCGCTCGCTCAATTTCAGTGGCCTTCACATTTAGATCAAATGAGCTACGCATTGCGTCGTTTATTCCCCCGGCGAAAGACACTAGCTCCGGATTCAGGTCAAGGGCTCGAGGAATTTGCTCGCTGAGCATTTCAGGTAGTTTTCGGCCGCGGATTGCCAAGTTTGCGTACTTGAGGGGCGAGTCCGGTGTGCAGTACGTGTCGGCGAGCGTTGCGGCCAGACGGTCTGCCCAACCGTGGTAATTTCCATTGACACCGGGGTCAGCAACACCCTCGGTGAAACTGTCACCAACTCCAACAAATGATGCCCACTTTTTAGCTTGCGTCTGAATCATCTGGATGGCTCCCCGCTTAGAACATTTTTCTTGTGATTAACCGCATGAAAAGACCCGGCCGCCGAAGGCTTCCCCTCCCGCGACGACCGGGTTAACGCAACAATAGTGGGTATCAATCTGGAGGGTCGCGCAGGACACGAATTTGTTCCCAAAGATCGCCCTCGTGGTCGGCGACCAACCCTATTATCTGAACACCTATTACTTACGAGATGCTTGAGCCAGAGCTTGGCCCGCCTTGCGGTACCAAGCGATCAACGCAACCACCCCAATCCCAATTTGCGGGATGAAACTCGCGGCCCGCCACACCAGGTCAGCAGCTGTGGCCGCACCAGTAGATGCACCGAAACCGACCAGTAATGCGATAAGAGCTGCATCAACCGTTCCCAATCCCCCCGGCGTAATCGGAATCATTAGCCCGATCTGAGCAATCGCAAAGGCAGCAAATGCCGCGGCGAATGAAGTTCCGGCACTATCCCAACCCTCAACCCCCCGCAAAGCGACATAGAGAATCAAAAATTGAGTGAACGAGACGGCAATTTGAGCTGCCGTAAGCGCACCCCATCTTTTCTTGAGAACTTCATACATATCTGCCCGAAACTTCACGATCGGCGCTTGCAGATCAATTGTCGCTAACGCTTTAACACGCTTTCGCAGTGGTTTAATCAAGCGATTCGCGAACGCGCCAATTTTGACTGCCAATGATTCAGACCTCATGACGAGCACAAAAACAGAAACGACGGCGACCAAAATCCCAATTCCGAGCAGTCCGGTCAGTGCGTGTGCGTCGCCACCGAGCCCGAAGATAGTGATTGCCACTACACCGAGAACCGGGAAAAACAGTGTAACAAAGGTGCTCCACAATCCGACCGCCGTGATTGCCGCAGTAGCGCTGGTCCCAGCCACCCCGAATGTGCTCAGCATGCCGAACTGAACCGCCAAGCCGACTGCCCCTCCACCTGGCACACCGTTACTAATGGCAAATGCAGCCTGATTCACCTGCTGTGAACGCCAGTACTTGAGCCCTGGAGTTGCCGCCATAAATGGAAGGCCATACGTCAACAAGTAGAGCAACACACATGCGACGATCAAAACAATCGCGAGGGAACTCATTGCCTTGAGTGCGGTCAATGCATCGGAGTAACTCCCGATTTGAGGGATCACTTTCCAAAAGATAATAACTATAAAAACCAAACCAACTAACCCCAGAATGATGGATTTCTTTTTATCAAGCCCACCGGGACTATTCGACTTTTGAGGTTCACTCGCATTTGACTCCACCACCGTACTGTGCCACAAGTTCGGCAATTTTTTGGCGACATGGGGGTGACGTAACAACTGTGCGGGGCATTGGGCAGGATGTCGCCATGCGGCTTGATCACATTTCTTACGCCTGTCAAAGTAGCGAACTCGCTGACGTTGTCCAACGGATCGGGGTTGACCTTGGAAATGCCTTCGTAGACGGTGGGCGTCACCCTTCTTTTGGCACACGCAATTTCACTTTGCCGCTCGCACATGGTGTCTATATCGAAGTTGTTAGTGCACTGGATCACCCTTCTGCACAAAATGCACCATTCGGTCGAGCCGTCGCTGCTCGAGCCGAGGCTGGCGGTGGCTGGATGTCTTGGGTTGTGGCCACGGAAGATATGGGCCCCGCAGAGAAAGTCATTGGCCGCCCGGCAGCACCTGGGCGTCGTATCCGCCCTGATGGCGTGGATCTTCACTGGCGCCAACTGGGCGTCTTAGACACCATGGAGCATCCTCAATCACCATTCTTTGTCCAGTGGGACACTCCACGAGAGCACCATCCTGCTTTTGGCGGAGAACGCACCGGAATCAAGGTGTTGGGCATTGAAATCAATTGTCCCACCCAGGATCTGGGCCCAATGGCTGCGCAACTCTTCCCTCTGACCAATTTAATTACCTGGATCAATGACCCAGAAGCCGGTGATTTCGGCGTGAATGCCGTTACCTTTGAAACACCGCACGGCCACGTACGAATCGACTAGTAAGGAAACTGATGTCCAGTCCCGCCCCCACGACTGATGGAGTACCAGATACCTTAAAAACCGCGGCAGGACTCATCTGGCGCCTTTTAGTTATTCTTGCGGGTTTCGCCGTGATTGTTGTCGGCTTGGGCGCGATCTTTCCCGTTGTATTCGCACTCTTTTTCGCCATGCTAGTTACCGCTTGGACCCAACCGGTCATGAATCTACTTCACAAGGTCTTGCCCAAAGTGCTCTCGATGATCTTGGCACTAATCCTTATTACATCGGCAATTTTTGCGATTCTTTTCGTCGTTATTTCATCTTCGGTGGCTGAGGGGCCAAAATTACTCTCTAGCTTGACGGCGGGGCTCAGTGAAATCGAGAAATGGCTCCAAAACGGTCCGCTCAAACTCAGTGATGACAATTTGTCGAACTTGCTGTCACAAGCGCAAACCCTCGCGGAGACCGCCGCCAAAGGAATTGCAGTGGGCCTTTTGGACTCGTTGGGTTCGATCGGAACCCTAGTGATTGCTGGCTCAGTGTTCATTTTCGGAGTGATTTTCTTCCTGCTAACTCCCAACAAGATTTGGGATTGGTTCGTCGGCTGGCTTCCAGAAAGAATTGAGGAACCGGTTAATATTTCGGGTCGTTTGGCTTGGGGTTCGATTTCCGGCTACACGCGTGGCATTGTTGTGATTGCTTTCGCAGACTCCGTACTCGTCTTCATTGGTTTGACTATCTTGCAAGTACCACTGGCTCCCGCACTGGCAGCGGTCGTCTTCCTAGGTGCATTTATCCCCGTTATTGGAGCTCCAATTGCCACGTTCTTTGCCGCCGTCGTGGCTCTGGCCGAACGCGGACCGGTAATTGCTCTGCTTGTTATTGTCCTGACCGTAATCGTGGGGTCATTTGATGGCGATGTTCTTCAACCACTGGTCATGGGCAAGGCGGTTAATCTGCACCCACTCGCCATCATCTTGGCAATCGCCGCAGGAAGTATTGCCCTGGGCATCGTTGGGGCACTCATAGCAGTTCCCATTGCGGGTGGTGTTTATTCGGTGGCCAAATATCTCACCGGGCGCGATCCTGAGCACCCGTTTCCTACTACTGAACCTTTCACGCCGAGTACAACGAGTTCTTAAAGGCCAATATGGCTTATAAGTCCTATCGGGCTGATCTAGTTAGCTGCGAGCATTGATGTTGTCAATTGGAAGGTCATTGCCAGCGGCGACACAATAACGTTCAATCCGTTCCGATGACAGATTGAGCCGCTTCAGCGATTTTGCAGTAATTCCGTCGGTCCCCTTTTTGGGGTTTGCCTTATTGACATTGTTCTGAATCCGCTCAGCATTGGCCAACGCCTTAGCTGGCAGCTCTCCCCCGATCACGGCTGAATCAATCGAGACCACCATGAGATCGGTATCGGACTGAAGTTCAGTGAGCAGGGCTTTTTTTTGCTTCTTGGTCAGTGCTGTTGTGTCACCATTTATTTGGGAGCGAATCAGGTCGAGTGCAAAGTAGTCGTCACATGCGTCTTGAGCCAAAACGGCAATTACCTCGATGGTTTCCGTCGGAGCCGGGGTCACCGTTGGGGTCACCTCAGATTCCGCGCTGCTTGAACAGCCTGCAAGTATGAGTGAGGCGCTAAGTGCTACAAGTCCAACTGTCGCTATTTTCCTGCGCATGATCGTGCTCCTAAGGCCGGGATTCAAGTGACCCTCACCCTACGCCACCGAACCAGCACCTTCGGGGATATTTGGCCTAACTCAGTAAAGAAATTTCTTCCCGCAGAGTTTCCCAGTTACTGGGAAACTCTGCGGCGGGTTTTCCGCCCTAAATTCGCATCGTGCGGGAGACCGAAACTAACGGCTAATCCCGTTGCGACGAATCCAGCCGCAACAGCTGCCGTGATCTGGGCAGCGGTTGTGTACGCACTCTTGGCCTCGGCCACGTATCTTTCCATTCCTGGCTTCTGTTCAAGGGCCACGATCGCTTGACCGGCAGTCTTATCGACCTGTTCAACCAGAGCCGCCTGTTGCTTGGGCGAGAGAGAACTGTCTTTCGCGAGGTCGTTGGTAAGCCCACTTGCTAGGGCCCCGAAAAGGACCGTTCCCAAAATTGCCGCACCCAGTGCCGAGCCAACTTGTCTAAATGTTGACGTCATTGCAGAGGCTTGACCGCTTTGATCACTGGGAATGTCTTGCAATACAACGTTCGTCAACTGAGCGGATGCAAATCCAAGTCCCAGGCCATACACGATCAGTGCGAAGACGAGCCACCAAGGAGAACGGTCAACTGAAAGTGTTAAACCGATAAGTGCAATACCTGCCACTTCCAGTCCCATGCCTAGTCGGATCACTCGAGTCGGTCCAAGTAACGCTGCAACATGTCGTGCGGCCCCACCTGAGACCAAAGTGCCGATTGCAAGAGTTGCCAAGATGACGCCGGTTGTAAGCGGGTCAGTGCCATGAACTGATTGCATCCACAGGGGCAATACAAACAGAATTCCGAACTCTCCCAAGCTAACAACCAGTGCAACAACGTTTCCGTAGCCGTAACGGCGGATTCCGAAAAGATGGAAGTCAACCAAGGTCGGTGACCCCACTTTGATCAAGTGCCGTTCCCACACCCCAAAACTTAAAAGCAAAAATACCCCTGCAGCAATCGCGAATGGAACAATGGAAAGACCGCCCTCGCTAAGTTCCAGCGGGCCGAGTGTGAACGAATTGATTGCAACCCACCAACCATATGACTGACCCTCAATCAAGCCAAAGACAATCAGTGCCAATCCCGCGGCGGTCATTACGATTCCCACCGGGTCGTAACCTGATACTCGTTTTCCCTTGCTTTCGGGAACCGTTTTGATAACGAGAATAGCGGCCACAATTCCAACGGGGATATTGATGAGAAATGCCCAGCGCCAGCTGAAGTCTTGCGCCAACCAACCACCTAGGAGAGGACCTAGCCCAGCCGCTCCTCCGAAGACCGCACCCCATAGCCCAAAGGCTGCGGCCCGTTGTTTACCGGTAAATAACACGTTAATGACAGCGATTGAAGACGGCATCATCATGGCCGCGCCGGTCGCCTGCAAAGCCCTCGAAGCAATCAAAAATGAAGGATCTTGGGCCGTTCCACTTGCCAATGAGCCCAGCAGGAAGACGCCAATGCCAGCAAGGAAAAGTAGGCGCCGACCAAAACGATCTGACATCAATCCGACCGTGATCAGCAGCGAAGCAAAAATAAGTGAGTAAATGGAGTTAACCCACTGTGCGTCGGTCTGCGTAAGTCCGATGTCAGTCACCATGTCCGGGAGCAGGACATTCACGACACTGCCATCAATAATGATCATGCTCAATCCGATGAGTAATGAACTCAAAGCCCACCAAGGGTGGGCCACCTTCGGACTGTCAATGGATTCTTGTGTAACTGACACGGACGATTCCTTAAATTGAGTGTTTTTGAATTTGTCGCGCAACAAAGATGGGGTGACCCAGTTGCCTGAGATCACCCCACCATTGAGTTAGATACCTCGCTAACGCGACTTTTTAGCTGCAGCCGGACGTGCTCCCGCAACCCTCGCACACGTAGCAACTGCCTGCGGGGCGCATCTTGATTCCACAGGTCATGCAGAGAGGTGCATCTGATGCGGTACCCGTGATCGCTTCAAGCAATTCCGCACTTGAGTGAACTTCCGGAGTCTGCACAACTGGAGCCACTACTGAAATGTCGAGTTCCTCAGCATTGGTCGAGAGGTCAACGGCCGGTGCTGGTGCGTAATTTTGCTGCACCGTTGCGGCGCGTTCATCTGCGGTGAAGATTCCCAGTGCTTCCCGCTGTTCAAATGAAAGATGATCCAATGCCAGACGACGGAAGATGTAGTCCATCATGGATTGGGAGATACGGATATCGGGATCATCGGTCATGCCTGCTGGTTCAAAGCGCATGTTGACAAACTTGTTGACGAATGCTTCCAACGGCACGCCGTATTGCAGTGCGATGCTAATTGCAATGGAGAACGCATCCATTACACCGGCAAGCGTTGAACCTTGCTTTCCGAGTTTAAGGAACACTTCCCCGAGTTGCCCATCGTCGTAGCTGCCCGCGGTCATGTAACCTTCCGCACCTGCCACCGAGAAGGACGTGGTTTGGCTTGGTCGTGATTTTGGCAGCCGGCGACGCACCGGGTTCTCAGCGGCAGCAACCGGAGCAACGGGTGTATCCGTCTTCTTGGCCTTGGCATCACTGAGGGGTTGTCCTACTTTGCAGTTATCCCGGTAGATCGCAAGTGCCTTGATGCCCTGCTTCCAACCCTGGAAGTAGATCTCTTCCACTTCTTCGATTGTGGCGTCTTCTGGCATGTTGACCGTCTTGCTGATCGCTCCTGAGATAAATGGCTGCACTGCCGCCATCATGCGCACGTGACCCATAGGTGTGATTGAGCGGGCACCCATAGCTGTGTCAAATATCGCATAATGCTCAAGCTTGAGACCTGGCGCGTCAATGACATGACCGTTTTCACCGATGAACTCAATAATCGCCTCAACGGTTTCTTCAGCGTAACCGAGTTTGCGCAAGGCACGTGGAATCGTCTGGTTCACGATTTGCATTGAACCGCCCCCCACGAGTTTCTTGAACTTAACGAGGGAGAAGTCCGGCTCAATGCCGGTGGTATCGCAGTCCATCATGAAACCAATTGTTCCTGTTGGAGCCAAAACCGACGCTTGAGCATTTCTCCAGCCATTCGCTTCACCTGTAGTGAGTGCCTCTTCCCAGACCTTTACCGCAAGAGCGGTGACGTCACCGTCAAGGTTGCTGAATCGACGAATGTTGTCATTGGCTGCGGCATGCTTACGCATCACTCGTTTGTGAGCGTACTCATTACGCGCATAACCTTCATATGGTCCAACAATTCCGGCAAGTTCAGCGCTTCGCTTGTAAGCGGTGCCGGTCATGAGTGAGGTAATTCCTGCAGCAAAAGCTCGACCAGCTTCGGAGTCATACGGCAAGCTCGTTGCCATGAGGAGAGCTCCGAGGTTCGCGTATCCAATGCCCAGTTGCCGGTAGCGACGTGTGGTGTCACCGATTGGCAGGGTTGGGAAATCAGCGAAGCAGATCGAAATATCCATTGCCGTGATAACTATTTCAACAGCCTTGGCAAACCCTTCAGCGTCAAAAGTGTCATCCTCTTTCAGGAATTTGAGCAAGTTAAGGCTGGCGAGGTTGCATGAGGAGTTGTCCAAGCTCATGTACTCCGAGCATGGGTTGGAAGCGTTGATCCGACCTGTTTCAGGATTGGTATGCCAGTCGTTAATTGTGTCGTCGTATTGGATACCGGGATCTGCGCATGCCCACGCTGCCTGGGTCATTTTGCGGAAGAGTTCCCGTGCATCAATGCTTTCAATTACAGCGCCGTCTGTACGAGACGTCAATCCAAATGTTTCCCCATTTTCGACCGCTGACATGAACAGGTCCGAAACACGAACTGAGTTATTGGCATTCTGGTATTGAACGCTCGAGATATCAGATCCACCGAGATCCATGTCGTAGCCGGCATCACGCAGAACCCGAATTTTGTCCTCTTCGCGCACCTTGGTCTCAATGAACTCTTCTATGTCAGGATGATCGACATCAAGGACAACCATCTTCGCGGCGCGACGGGTCGCTCCCCCGGACTTGATTGTTCCCGCTGATGCATCGGCACCGCGCATGAACGAAACAGGACCTGATGCAGTGCCCCCAGATGAACGCAAAAGTTCTTTACTGGAACGAATCCTTGACAGGTTCAGTCCTGCTCCGGATCCGCCTTTAAAGATCATGCCCTCTTCGCGGTACCAGTTAAGAATGGAATCCATTGTGTCGTCGACACTAAGGATGAAACAGGCACTGACCTGCTGTGGAGCGGTTGTCCCCACGTTGAACCACACGGGCGAATTGAATGAGAAAACCTGGTTGAGCAACATGTAGGTAAGTTCGTGCTCAAAGATTTCTGCATCCTGATCTGTGCGGAAGTATCCGTTTTCGCGACCCGCCTTGGTGTATGTCAGAACGACCCGGTCAATGAGCTGCTTAAGGCTCCACTCACGATTGTCGGCGCCTACCGCTCCACGAAAGTACTTGGTGGTGACGATGGTCGAGGCATTCACTGTCCAGAAGTCGGGATATTCGACACCGCGCTGTTCAAAGACAACCTCACCAGTCTTCCAGTTGTTTTGCAGAACGTCACGCCGCTCCCATGTCACTTCCTCGTACGGGTGAACACCTTCGGTGGTGAACAGCCGCTGCATATGCAGCCCTGGTCCACTAAGGGTGTTATGAATGAAATCCTCTTTCGAAGTGATCACGGGGGCTTCTGGTGCCTGTGTCATGGTCGTGCCTTTCTGGATTGTTGTCATGCCCTGCGCAGGTGTACCTGTCTGGGGCGGCTTCCGGGAAGTTTCGTTTTTCGATTCAGTATTTACTTGTTGTAAGGAATTCAATTGTTGTAGGCAACTAGGTGTTGGTTCGTGAAATTTGGACCGGTTCTCTTCCTGTGGGTTCACCTTCGGCTCGAAGGAGGGCAATCTCGGCTTCAAAATCTTCGAGGGTGTCAAATGATCGATATACCGAAGCGAAACGAAGGTAGGCCACTTCATCGAGTTCGCGGAGTGGCGCCAAAATGGCAAGTCCCACTTCCTGGGCAGGGATTTCACTGTTGCCGGTGGCCCGGAGAAAATCTTCGACGCGTTGTGCAAGTAGTGCAAGATGATCATCGGATACGGGCCTTCCTTGGCACGCCTTTTTGACTCCACTGACTACTTTGCTCCGATTGAATGGTTCACTGACACCGCTACGCTTCACAACAGCCAAAGCCGCAACCTCCGACGTGGTGAAACGCCTCCCGCATTGCCCGCACTCGCGGCGGCGACGAATGGCAAGCCCCTCCTCAATTGTGCGTGAATCAATTACTCTGGAGTCTTCCTCACGGCAAAACGGGCACTTCATGACTTGGGTAACTCCTTTCTTTCATTGACTTACGCACCATGTGTCACTTAGTCCACTTGCGTAACATCCGTGAGGAGTTGTATCTCCTCTGTGGATTACCTGTGGACGATTTGCAACCAACCTGTGTGTTTTCGCCACATCCTGTGTATAACCAAAACACAACCTGTGGACAAACACTAAGGTCTTACTACTACATCTAGGGGTATGAATCTAATGGATCTCATCGGGTTATGCAACCTATTCGCACCGGCGTGTTGCTACATTGCTGGTGGAATCTGCCCATGAATGCGATTAAGTGCGTCCACGGTGAATTTTGTACGTGTAACGAGTCCTCTATGCGCATAGTGAAGGGGGCCAGACATGGGAATTTTTGCCTGCTTTGCCTTACCCGCCCACGCTAGAACACTGACGTTGCCCCGCTTGGAAGCGATCTTGGCAAGTGTTTTGTTAAACCAGGCTTGTTTTGATTTGCTGAATCGATCCCCATTTCCCCCGTAGAGGTTGACCCAGAGCACGGATCTCTTGGGTCCTAACTGATCGAGTATTTTCTCTATTCGAGTTTTGGTCGTCGCCGTGTCAATCCAACGCATGTCGTTGGTGCCCAAAGCAACTATCACTATTTCTGGCAACCCAACCCACGCCCGCTGGGCTCGAATCTGCTGCATACCCCAGTCAATTCGCTTCCCGCCAAAACATCTGATTGTTGGATTCCAGCCGGAGCGTTTAAGTGACTTAGTCAACATTTGTCGTGAATCCCTTGTCAATGAATCCCCAATTACCAACACTCTCCGGCCCACACCTGGCCCTTTAGAACTGACCTTGTCATAGGAGATCGGTGCACTACAAGCTCGCGAATCACCTCTTGTGCTCCAGCTCGGATCCGACTGCGCCGCCCATGTTGGGGTAACAAAAAACCCCAATAAAAGAGTCCCCAGGATTGACAACATCACGCCAGTACGAAATCTACGTTTGAGCACCGTTCCACCCTAAAAGACTCCTCCAACTCAACTGGAGAGGGGGACTATTAGCGACTGTCCGGGGAAGACGTGCGCTGCACCTAGGTCATTTAATTCTCTAATCCGCAGGACTAAATCCCGAGGGTCAGAACCGGGATCAACGCTCTGGGCAATTGACCACAGATTCTCACCTGGCTGAACAACCACCACCGCCGTCGCCGCTCCGTCGGTTTGAGCAGAAGCATCTGCCGTTCCACTACCGAGAACAACCCAGACGAAAAGTGCCAGAAATGTCAATGTTAATCCAAGGACAATACGACCTCTAGTCGTGAGGACTACGGCTGTATTCGGTGAACCATGAACGAAATGAGGCGTGCCTAATGGGGCATCGTATGAGCGGGCTGACGTTGTACGGGCTGACGTTGTACGGGCTGACGTTGTAGGTGTGTAAGCATTCATTGGGGAAGCCTTTCGGTTATTCGAACTAATGTACGATTTATAGCATCATGCTCGCGACACGTCCAGCATATTTCGAACATGTGTTTGATTCGTGTCGCGCTGTGAGCTAACCTGACTACACCAGAAGGGTCTGACATTCCCGTGAAGTCTTTGGTCATGAGGCCCAGTCACCGCACGCACCACAGGAATACACATACGACATAGAAGCAGCGCATCGAATAGGAGTAACAATGGCCGGTCGAATTCACAAGCCCGCACAATCCCCAACACCGAGTGTTGTCACACAATTGCACGATCCGACACGTAGTGAACTCACTGATCGGCAACGCGCGATACTTTCGATGATCCGCGAGACCACTGCGCAACGGGGATATCCGCCCAGTGTCCGTGAAATTGGCGAGTCGGTGGGCCTGACCAGTCCGAGCTCAGTCGCTCATCAACTCAAGAATCTGCAACGCGCCGGCTACCTGCGCATTGATCCCAATCGCCCCCGGGCTCTTGTCTTGGCACCGGACACACATTCACATATGGACACGGGATCCGACCCAGACATACGACACGACCAAGCCCGATCGCATGATTCAATGACCCAAGTTCCAGTACTCGGTCGAATTGCAGCTGGTAATCCGATTGTGGCGGAGCAGTCTGTTGAAGCAATGTTGCCGCTTCCGACTGATCTCGTCGGGCACGGTGAACTATTTAGTCTGAAAGTTGTTGGCGACTCAATGATCGATGCAGCGATATGTGACGGCGACTGGGTTGTGATCAGGCGTCAACCAAGCTGTGAAAATGGGGATATCGTTGCCGCGCTGCTCGACGATGAAGCCACCGTAAAGACGTTCACGCAAAGAGATGGACACGTGTGGCTCATGCCCCACAACCCGGCATTCACGCCGATCTTAGGTGACCACGCACAGATTCTCGGTAAAGTTGTCTCGGTGCTGCGTAAGTTGTAACCATTGCCACTTAGGTCTAATGGACGTGGCCCTTAGCCTTGACCTTCCCGTTCTTCTGATTCACCTCGAAGTCTTTGTAGCGAACTCATTGCAGTAGTTCGATCTGTCGTGAACCACATGGGCGGCATACTTTTTCGCAAGCTTGTTCCGTACCCGGAGTTTGCAAGTCGTGAGTCCAGTACGCTGACAACCCCTTTATCTGTTCCCGTCCGAATGAGTCTTCCGGACGCCTGGGCGAGCAGCAAACCGGCCCGTGGGAGTGTGACAGACCGAAATCCTGATCCGCCTGATTCGTCGACCCGTGCTGAGCGAGCCGACATAACCGGGTCATCAGGTCTGGGAAAAGGAATACGATCAATGATCACCTGGATACAGGAATCGCCGGGGATATCGACTCCCTGCCACAACGAGAGCGTGCCAATCAGTGTTGACTCCCGATCGGCCGCAAAACGTTCAACGAGCAACGACACCGACTCACCTTTTTTCTGAACGTGCACGGGCGTATCGCAACGAACCCGAAGGTACTCAGCTGCTTTATCAACGGCCCTCCATGACGAACACAAAATCAAAGTTCGTCCGCCGGCGGCCTCCACGAGTTCACCCATGACATCAAGGCTTGTCATGTCTAGACCGTCACGACCCGGTGGCGGGAGATCCGCTGCAACGTAAAGGATCCCCTGCTGGCCGTAATCAAATGGCGAGCCCACATCAATTGCTTCGGTTCTCTTATCTGAATCAAGGCCCAGCGCGGAAGTAATGGAGTCGAAGTTCCCACTGGTAGTCAGTGTCGCACTCGTCACCACGGCAAATTTTTCAGCAAAGAGCCTGTCGCGCAACAGGTGAGCCACGCTTAATGGCGCACTGTGCAAGGTCGGAGGCTTTCCATCATGATCAATCCACAGCACCGAATCATTGCCCTGGGAAATAAGCGTGCCCGCATAGTCGTGTAGTTCTTCTAATCCGCCGCGAGCCCGCTGATTTCGCGCCGCAACATCGGGGTCCTCGCCCTTTTGGGGAGACATTTCAGAGATACCCGCGTGGCTCGAATCCCGAATAAGGGTGAGGGCTAGGAGTAACTCCGAATCGAGAAACTTTAATCGAGTCAGGCCACTCGTAGGGTCGGAAGCACCCAACAGCGCGTCTTCAAAGGACGATTGTGCGTCCACCATGAGATCCATGGTGCGATCGCTGACCTGGGAATTGACACGCGATACGGCCCTATCAACTGAAGCCGCATTGAGTTCAATGGTGATTGCACCGGTAGCCCTGTCAACGATCTCGTGTCCTTCATCGATCACAACGATGTCGTGCTCTGGCAAGATCGGGATGCCTTCCACGACATCAATTGCGAGCAAGGCGTGATTTGTAACAACTATGTGAGCCGACTGTGCCTGCAATCTGCGCTGAGCTGTGAAACAATCCTCCCCAAATGCACACTTGGACTCCCCCACGCATTCCCGCCGATTGACAGAAAAAGCTCGCCACACCCGTGGATCAATATCGTCCCCGAAATCGTCCTTGTCCCCGGACTCCGTCTGCTCTGCCCACGCGCGTACGGCTACAGCTTGATCACCCAAAAACCCCCTGCTGACGTCAAAGAGCGCCTCTCCCTCAGGATCGGGGATAGAAGAATGCAATTTCTGAAGACACACATAGTTGTTTCGGCCTTTGAGCACAGCAAACGTTAGGTCGATTCCGTATATTGATTTAACGGTTGAAGCGAGCAACGGAAGGTCCTTTTCCATGAGCTGCCGCTGCAAGGCAATTGTCGCCGTTGACACCACAACGGTGCTGCCACCTTCACTGAGCGCGTGGGCAGCCGCAGGCACCAAATAGCCGAGGGACTTTCCGGTGCCAGTACCCGCTTGAATTATTCGGTGGCCCCCAGCCTCAAGTCCCTCAACGATTGTCGCCACCATGTTCTGTTGACCCACTCGCTCTGTCCCATTAAAGGCTTGTACTGTCTTGAGAAGCAATTCCTGTGGATCAATGTCAACCGGCACGCAGAAATCCTTGACTTTCGATTTCTGCTGCCAGTGCCGGCGGTACTAACGCACTAACATCGCTACCCGCTTCAACGTGGCAGATACTGATGTGCTCACCAGATTCATGAATCCGTGAAATCAAGTCTCCTCTGCTGTAGGGAATCGTGACATTTATTGAGATCAGATTTTGCGGCAGCGCGCCGTCAATACGGTTAAGTAAGTCTTCAAGCCCAGCACCCGTCGCGGCGCTAATCACGATCGAATCTGGGAATGAACCCTGAATGGAAGTTATATCCAGGGGATCTGCGATGTCACTTTTATTTATCGCGATCAACTCGGGAATATCCCCAGCGCCAATTTCATTCAACACTTCTCGAACCGCAGAGATTTGGCCGAATGGATCCTCATCTGATCCGTCGACCACGTGAACGATCAACGTTGCTTCTTGCACTTCTGTTAACGTCGATCTAAACGCCTCGACTAGGTCATGTGGCAGGTGTCGCACGAATCCAACAGTGTCTGCCAGAGTGAATTCCTTGCCACTTGGTGCCTTGATTTTGCGCACCGTTGGGTCAAGAGTTGCAAAGAGTGCATCCTGAACAAGTACTCCCGCTCCTGTTAGTGCATTAAGAACACTTGACTTACCTGCGTTTGTATAACCCGCCAGAGCGACCGTGGAGATCCCTGATGCTTCGCGTGCGCTTCTCTGGGTTCGACGGGTGGCTTCAAGTGACTTGAGTTCCCGGCGCAATTTTGTCATTTGAGCCCGAATACGGCGTCTATCAGTCTCAATCTTTGTTTCCCCCGGACCGCGGGTCCCCACACCTCCACTGACACCCGCGCGGCCACCAGCCTGACGGCTAAGAGACTCACCCCAACCACGCAATCTAGGGAGCAAATATTGCATCTGAGCCAATGAAACTTGTGCTTTACCCTCCCGACTTCTCGCGTGCTGGGCAAAAATATCCAAAATCAGCCAGGTTCGATCAACGACTTTCACTTTTACAATATTTTCCAGTTGCCGCAGTTGACCCGGCGTCAGTTCACCGTCACAGATCACCGTGTCTGCTCCCGTTTCTGCCACGATCAACGCAAGCTCCTTGACTTTGCCTGAACCTAGATAGGTGGCTGAATCTGGGGCATCTCGCCGCTGGATTACTCCGTCAACAACCTCTGATCCTGCCGTTTCTGCCAACAGCGCTAATTCGCGAAGTGAACGCTCAGCGTGAACACTGGTTCCGCTGGTCCAGACACCGGCGAGAACCACTCGTTCCAGTCTGATTTGCCGGTACTCAACTTCGGTTATGTCCTTTAGCTCAGTGGAGAGCCCAGCTACCCGCTTGAGACCTTGTCTTTGTTCAAGTTCAAGACTGACGTTGATGTCTTGGCCCGGGTTTGAGTCACTCACGGACTAAGTATCACAGATACAGCTCACAAGACATAGTCACAGAAAAAGCTGTGGAGGGTTGATCGTTCTCGTCCCAATATCGAATCACTGCTTGAAGTTCATTACTTGAGGTTCATTAACGGTGAGAGCGCCGCACACACGCCCTGAGCCGCTCACTAAAACCATTGCGAAGGCGCCGGCTCAGTATTTCGATAAATATGTTTAGTTTCCAAATATTCGTGGAAACCCGTTGGCCCTAACTCCCTACCCACGCCTGACTGCTTAAAGCCACCCCATTCCGCTTGGGGTAGATATGGATGGAAGTCATTGATCCAGATCGTTCCATGTCGCAGCGAATGCGCTACTCGTTGGGCTCGTCCAGCATCTTGCGTCCACACGGCGCCGGCTAGACCGTAAATCGTCTTGTTAGCGATCTCGATTGCTTCCTGTTCACTGTCAAAAGTCTCTACAGTGAGAACCGGACCAAATGATTCATCTTGGACACACTGCATGCCCGCATCACAATTGTCGAGTATGGTCGGTGGAAAGAAGAAACCATTTCGTAAATCGATGTCTTCTATGACTGACCCACCACAACGGATAACTGCTCCTTCGGCGACTCCCATGTTGACGTATGCCGCGACTTTGTCCAAGTGCGACTGTGAGATCAATGCGCCGGTTTGAGCTTCAGGGTCAAATGGCCCACCCATCCGAATATTTTTGGCTCGCTCCACAAGTTCTGTCACGAATTTATCCTTGATTGATTTTTCGATGATCAACCGCGAACCAGCAGAGCACACCTGGCCTGAATGAAGGAAAATGGCCGTGAGCGCGTTGTCCAATGCCGCTTCGTAATCACAGTCGGCAAAGACAACATTGGGATTTTTCCCTCCCAATTCCAAAGCAACTTTCTTGACCGTACCTGCCGCCGAAGCCATAACCTTCTTACCTGTTTCCAGACCGCCCGTAAATGACACCATGTCTACTCGCGGGTCTGAAGTGAGTGCATTGCCTACATCTGAGCCGCTACCGAGCAACAGATTCCCCACACCGGACGGTAGTTCAACTGTTTCGAGTATTTGCATCAAAATAATTGAGGTATGCGGGGTAAGTTCACTTGGCTTGAGTACAAATGAGTATCCGGCGGCCAGGGCTGGGGCCACTTTCCACGCAGCTTGGAGCAATGGGTAATTCCAGGGGGTGATTAATACACAAACTCCCACAGGCTCGTAAACAACCTGTGAGTCAATGTGTGACATATCGGTTTCCACTACTCGGCCGGTTGATGTACCGGCCAAGTCCGCAAAGTACCGGAAACATTTGACAACATCGTCGACGTCGTATTCAGCCTCCACATGCCTCTTGCCCGTATCAAGTGCTTCGGCAAGGGCAATTTCTGCCCGCCGTTCTTCGAGCTTGTCGGCCACCCTATTTAACAGAGCGCTGCGCTCCGCGGGTGACGTTTTCGCCCACGAGGGCCAGTTGCGCACAGCGGAACTGATGGCAGCTCGGGCATCGATTTCAGAACTCTCAGAAACAATTCCTACAAGCTGTTGATCCGCTGGGCACTTAATCTCTCTGAGTTCACCGGTTGCAGCAGGAATCCATTCACCGTCAATGAAGTTAAGCCCGCTGCCAAGAGAAGCTGAGATGCCTTGCGGTGGGATTTCTTGCTCATGCATTATTTAGCCATTTCGTGTCGGTAAAAAGGAACGTCTAAGGGCTTAAGTGGTGCGTTACCAAGAATCAAGTCGGCTGCCTTCTCTGCAATCATCATGACTGGTGCGTAAATATTTCCATTGGTCACATAGGGCATCACGGAAGCGTCAACAACGCGAATTCCTTCGAGTCCGCGCACTTTCATCGTGAGCGGATCCACAACGGCCATTTCGTCGGTTCCCATTTTATTCGTGCACGAAGGATGGTATGCCGTTTCGCCGTCCTGACGTACCCACTCGAGGATTTCCTCGTCGGTCGCAACGCTGTCGCCTGGGGAAATTTCACCAGAATTGAACTCACTAAATGCGGCTTGCTTCATGATCGCACGGGCAGTTCGAATCGCTTCGACCCATTCGCGCTTGTCCTGTTCTGTTGACAGATAGTTGAACAGGATCGATGGCGCTGATTTTGGGTCTGCCGAAGTAATACGCACGCACCCCCGGGCATCGGAGTACATCGGCCCAATATGAACCTGATATCCGTGACCACCCTCAGGTGCTGTTCCGTCGTAGCGCACTGCAATAGGCAGAAAGTGGAACATCAAGTTGGGGTAGGCAACATCTTCGTTGCTTCGCGCAAAACCGCCTGCTTCAAAGTGATTTGAAGCCCCTGGACCCGATCGCAGAAACAACCAGCGCGCCCCGATAAAAGGTCTGCGCCAGAAGGCCAAATTTGGATTGAGTGATACCGGTTGCTTACAGGAGTGCTGCACATACACTTCTAAGTGATCTTGCAGATTTTCGCCCACTCCGGGAAGATCATGTATTGGTGTCACACCAATCGAATTGAGGTATGCAGCGTTGCCCACACCCGAAAGCTGCAATAGTTGCGGCGAATTGAAAGCGCCTCCGCACAAAATCGTTTCGCCCGCGTGAACCGTGTGCAACTTCCCTTTGCGATCTGTGTATTCCACTCCGATTGCACGCTTGCCGTCAAAAAGAATTTTGGTAACTTGGGCACGCGTTTTTACTGTTAAGTTTTTTCTCCGACGGATTCCTTTGAGGTAAGCGGTTGCGGCCGAGTATCTGCGACCTCGAAATACATTTCGATCGAATGCCGCGAATCCTTCCTGCCGGTAACCGTTAACATCGGTGGTCAACTCAAAGCCAGCTTCTTGGGTTGCCTTAAAGAATGCCCCGAAAAGTGGATTCTTTGTCTTGCCCCGCTCTAAGAGCAGTGGGCCATCTCCCCCACGCCACTCGTCCGCGCCAGCAAGAGTAGTTTCCATTTTCTTAAAATAGGGAAGGCAATGGGCGTAATCCCATGTTTCAATTCCTGGGTCTGCGGCCCAACGTTCGAAATCAAGTGGGTTTCCACGCTGAAAAATCATGCCATTGATACTGCTTGAACCACCGAGAATTTTGCCGCGCCCGTGGCTAACTTTGCGTCCATTCATTTCCGGCTCAGGATCAGAGGAATACATCCAGTCATAGTGCGAATTACCTATGGGGAAAGTCAAGGCGGCCGGCATATGAATGTATACGTCCCACCAACTGTCCCTGCGCCCCGCCTCTAACACGAGCACGCTGTTTTCAGGGTCTACCGAGAGTCGATTGGCCATGGCACTCCCGGCTGAACCGCCACCGACAATTACGTAGTCCACAACGTGCTTCACACAGCCTCCATTTTTATTATTAACAAAGTATCAGCCGTGGCACGGACGAACTGCTAGCCGTCAAGCTCGACACGACGCTTAGAAACATATTCAATAAGTTCCGCCTTAATTGCTTCATCCATGGGCGGTTCTTCATATTTTTCCAGCGTGTCCAAGTAAACAGCCCGCGCACGACCTGCCGTGTCGATGGAGCCATTGCGGGTCCATCTTTCAAAATTATCTGAACTTGACAGCCAGGGTCGATAGAAGCATTCACGGAAATTTTCCATGGTGTGAGCTGCGCCAAGAAAGTGACCACCGTGCCGAACTTCGTCATGTGCGTCAAATGCCAGATCAGCATCTGTGAATTCAAGTGGCTTGAACTCAGCTACCAGTTGCTCGAGAATTTGCATGTCGATTATGTACTTTTCGTATGAAGAGACAAGACCCCCTTCCAGCCAGCCAGCCGAGTGCAGCACGACATTTGCCCCGGCCAGGAATGTCGGCATGAGGGTCATGACGCTTTCATAGGCCGCCTGTGCGTCTGGAACCTGCGATGCATTGAGAGCACCACCTGCTCGAAATGGCACTTTGTAAGTACGTGCGATTTGCCCGATGCAATATTGACCGGTTGCAGATTCAGGTGTTCCAAACTGAGGGGATCCGGTCTTCATGTCGATGTTAGACAGAAAAGATCCCATGATGACGGGGGTCCCAGGTCGGATCAGTTGGGTAAGCGCAATTCCCGAGAACGCCTCAGCCATTTGCTGAGCTAAAGTTGCGGCGATCGAAACCGGTGACATGGCGCCCATGAGTAAAAATGGTGTGACAATCACAGGCTGCCTTGCGCGGCAGTAGACGAATAGTGAGTCCAACATGCGGTAGTCCCAGCGCAACGGAGAGTTGCAGTTAATCAGGGAATAGCCAAAAGGTTTCGCTTCAATGGATTCCCGGCCTCCTAGGACTATTTCGGCCATTGCAAGTGTGTCCGCAGCGTTTTCGCCCGTGACCACATTGCCCATGATGAACTTGTCGGTTAACGTGAAAGCATTGAACACCATGTCTAGGTGACGCGAATCCAAAGATGCGTCGTTCGGTTCAACGACAACACCTCCGACACTGTCCATCGCGGAGAAGCTTTGAGCTAACCGGCAAAAGTTCTGGAAGTCAGAGAGTGTTCCGTCACGTCGGATATCACCATCACGCACGAACGGCGCACCGTAGACGCTCGAAAACACCATATTGTTTCCGCCAATTGTGACGTTGTTCTCAGGATTGCGTGCCTGCATGTCAAACTGCTCTGGGACCGTTTTCATTTGTTCAAGAATGAACTCTGGATCTAAGTAGACGATATTTTCCTCAACACGCTGGCCTGCTTGCCGGAAAAGTTCAAGGGCTTCTTCTGAGAGAAACTCCACACCTATCTCTGAAACGATCCGGCGCCAGCCTCTGTCAAGTGTTGCCATGGAATCCGGTGACAGGATGTCAAAGCGAGGCATGTCATTTCGCAACATTGTTTTCCCAATCTTTAAGGCGCCCCTCAAGTGGCGTGGCCTTATCCTATTGCAAATGGAACATAAGTTCCATAATATGGAACAAATACTTCAATTTCGTGTAGCATGCGGTCATCAGTTCACTTGCTTTATTCGTTTGCGCTAGTTGAGAGGTGGCACGTGTCTTCACAGATTCAATCAATTGATCGGGCTGCCATGATCCTTGAATTGATCTTGAGTTCAGAAAATGCACCTACTTTCAGTGACGTCACCGAGTCAACCGGGCTTGCCAAAAGCACCGCCTCACGTCTGCTGGCCAGCCTAGAAGCAAATCACCTCATCACCAAAAATGAGGACAATAACTATGTTGCCGGTGCCATGATCACCCGTTTCTCACATTCATCAGGCCCCGAGGAAGACTTGATCGCCCGCTCACACGCCTCGATGGAACTGCTCAGCCAAGAGACCGGGGAGGCGATCAACTTGGCAGTTCTGGTGGGCGACGAAGTCCAGCAGATCGCTCAAATTGATAGTAAGTACCTCATGGGAAATGTGAATTGGGTCGGTCTTTCCGTACCGACACACTGCTCCGCTGTAGGAAAGTCTTTCCTTGCCTTTGGCAGCGCTGAAACTTCGGGCCGCCTTGCAAAACGCACATCAAAGTCAATAACAACAAAGGCAGCACTGCATGTTGACCTAAAGGCTGTTCGCAAACGAGGCTGGGCTTTGTCTGAATCGGAGTTGGAGGTGGGACTCACCGCAATCGGAGCCCCCATCTTCAATGCAGACGGAACAGTGGTTGCCGCGCTGAGCGTGTCAGGTCCCACAATGCGCCTGACTAACGAGCGAGTTGAGACAATCGGCGGGTTGATCTCACAACAAGGGCTTCTTATTTCAGAGCAACTTGGTTTTAGCGTCCCGGAATCTACTCACAGCGGGTATTCCACTTCAGAGCGAAAGGTCGGCGCAGCATGACAAACGAAGAAATCCTCAAGGGTCTCTACGACGAAGTAATGATTGGTAATGGACCCGCGGTCATTGAACTCACCAATCAAGGTTTGGCTAACGGACTTGGTCCAGAGCCAATCCTTTTTGAGGCGCTTATTCCGTCATTGGAAGAGGTCGGTGCACGTTTTGAACGTGGCGACTACTTCGTACCTGAAATGTTGATTGCCGGACGCGCTATGAGCGGGGCGCTTGACATTTTGCGACCATTACTCGCCGAGACGGGCGCGGAAACGGTCGGCACATTTCTCATGGGCACAGTCAAGGGTGACGTCCACGACATTGGCAAAAATCTGGTAAACATCATGCTCGAAGGTGCCGGTTTTCACGTGATCGATCTAGGTGTTCAAGTCCCGCCAGAAAAGTTCGTTGCAGCCATTGAGGAGCACAAACCGGACATTGTTGGCATGAGTGCATTCCTTACCACCACGATGCCCATGTTTAAAGCAAATATTCACAACATTACGAAAGCTGGACTCCGGGAACAGGTCATAATCATGGTGGGAGGCGCTCCAGTCACGCGCGAATACGCCGAGGCATGCGGTGCAGATGCTTATGCCGCTGACGCCGCCACGGCCGTTCGGTTGGCCAAAGAGCTCATCGCAGAGCGTCGTACTTTGGCGAAGGCATAGAACTTTCATGCCGAAGTTATTGCCGATTGTGGAGCATGCTGTAAAAAAGCCTGTCTGGGATTGTCAAATGTGTGGGCAATGTGTTCTGCATTCGACCGGCATGACTTGTCCAATGACCTGCCCAAAAACCCTTCGGAATGGTCCCTGTGGTGGTGTTCGACCCGATGGCAATTGTGAGGTGGTCCCCGAAATGCGTTGCATTTGGGTAAAGGCTCACGACCGAAGTGAAAATATGCCGTTGCTCCCCAAAAAATGGCGCGAAGAGTTCAACCATTTACGACCACCTGTCAACAATTCACTGCAAGGTGACTCATCTTGGATCAACTTCGCGACCGGCAAAGACCGTGAAACTCCACCCGGATGGAACCCAGATCATGACCACTAACACGTTTGAAGAGCTATGCCTGAGTAGGGCGAGGCCAGTCGTCACCGCGGAATTCAACTCATTCGACGGTGGTGATCTCTCAACTGTTGAAAAAGCATTAAGTGAATTGTCTCCGTATGTGGACGGAGTGAATATCACGGATAATCCCGCGGCTCATGCGCATGCAAGCAATACGGCTATGGCGATTGCCGTCAAGACACTGGGTGGAAACCCGATTATGCAAATTGTCTGTCGGGATAAGAATCGCTTGGCAATTCAAGCCGATCTTGTTGGCGCGAGCATGTTTGGAATTGAAAACTTTTGCGCACTGACAGGCGACGACGTTACCGCAGGCGATGAAAAAGAGGCGCGGCGCGTATTCGACCTCGACGGTCCGCAACTTATTGTGGTCATGAACGGTATCTCGCGAGGCGAATACCTTTCTGGCCGTAAACTAAAGCACCAGCCGCACATGTTCATCGGTGCCGTTGAAAACCCCACCGCTCCCCCGCTTGACTACCGAGTGGATCGCGCGAAAAAAAAAGTTGAAGCTGGCGCTAAATTCATTCAACTTCAAATCTGCTATCAGCCTAAAATGCTTGAAAATTTCATGAAGGGTTGTGTGGCCAATGGTGTGGCAGAGCGCGCGGCGATTATGCCCACCGTGGTTTTCACCAAAAGTGCCCGTCCTTTGGGCTTTATGGACAAATCGGTTCCGGGAATTAGCGTTCCACAAGAAGTTATTGATCGGGTCGCCAATAGCGAAGATCAGGCCGAAGAGTCATATTTACTGGTGAAGGAACAGGTTGTTCACGCGCTGAGCTTGGACGGCGTAGCGGGTATCCACCTAACCGATTTCCGGCATGACGGAAGCCTTCAACGCCTCACTCAAGAGCTAGGAATTGGACCCAAGTCCAGCAATAACCAACAACAGGAGGATGCAAATGCATACAGTAGTTAGTTCACCCAATAAGAGCGTCATTATTGGGTCTGACCAGCCATTTTGCATTATTGGGGAGCGCATCAATCCAACTGGCCGAAAGGCTTTCCAGGAGCAATTACGCGCGGGTGACTTAACTTCAGTTGAAATCGATGTTCACGCTCAGATTGCCGGCGGCGCAACAATGCTTGATGTCAATATGGGTGCTCCTTTTGTTGACGAACCTGAGATGCTCGCACAAGCCGTAAAACTCATTCAATCGATCACCGATTTACCCCTATGCATTGACTCGTCGGTAATTGAGGCGCTTGAGGCAGGGCTTGCTGCTTATGAAGGAAAAGCATTGGTCAACTCCATAACCGCAGAAGATGAGCGAATGGAATTGATCCTCCCGTTAGTCAAAAAGTACGGCGCAGCAGTGATTGCGCTGCCCAATGACGAGTTCGAAATCCCCGACGAACCCGAACGCCGGCTCATACTGGTTGACCATATTGTGCAGAGCGCCACCGATAAATATGGAATTCCTATCGAAGACATCGTGATCGACCCACTCGCAATGCCCATTGGCGCTGACTCGACCATGGTGGTGCGCACACTCGAGACAATCCAGTTGATCAAGGAAAAATACGACTTGAACACAACCTTGGGAGCTTCCAACGTATCATTTGGCATGCCCGATCGACACACTTTGAACTCGGTCTTTATCCCGATGGCGATGCAGTCTGGCCTCACCAGCGCAATCATGGACTCACGAACCGAGCAAATCGTGAGCGCTGTGCGAGCGGCTGACCTTATGAAGGGAAATGACGAATGGGGTGCGAGTTGGATCGCTGCCCACCGGGCCAAAACTGCTGCGGGAAAGTGATCAATGAGTAATTCTTTTGCGCCATTTGGTTCGCTCGAATCGCCGGTGGAGACTGCAGAAATCGACGCGCCGCTTGCCAGAGTCGACATCAGTTTTGAGCCGAGTGAAAAGTCCGTACGGGTGCCTTCGGGCGTCTCTGTATTCGACGCCGCAAGTTGGAATGGATTAGCCATTGACTCCACTTGTGGTGGAAACGGAACCTGTAAAAAGTGCAAAGTTCAGATATTGGAAGGTAGCGTTCCTGTCACGAACTTGGACTCGCGTGCCTTCAAACAAGAAGAACTTGATGCAGGCTGGCGCCTGGCATGCGTATCCCATGCGACTGCATCACTTAAAGTGCATGTGCCTCCTCTCACAACTCGCCCAAAGGCGTCAACCGTCGGGGTCGGTCGTCAGGTGATCCTCCGCCCTTCTGTAATTAAGCGCTATATAGAGGTGTCCGAACCCTCACTTAGGGACCAAAGATCTGACCTGCGTCGCGTTCTCGACGAGATCAGCGACGTCACGGTCAACATCGATCCGCAACTGATCAAGGAGCTTCCCAAGGTATTGCGGACATCCGATTTCAAGGTGACATGTGTTGTTGTTGCCGACCAACTCATTGCAATCGAACCTGGAGATACGACCACAGCACTCTATGGAATCGCATACGACCTTGGCACGACGACTGTTGTTGCCTCGCTCATGGACCTAGCCACGGGGACGCCTTTAGCGGTTGCCTCAATGCTGAATAAGCAGCAGCCGTTCGGCGCAGACGTGATCAGTCGAATCAGTGCAACAATGCTCGATGAAAATGCTTTGGACAAACTCCGGGAGCTAGCACACTCCACCTTGAGTGATCTAACAAATGAGGTGTGTGCTGAAGCGGATATCTCCCCAGAACAGGTTTTTGAAATTGCAATTGCGGGTAATGCAACCATGGTGCAAATCGCTTTAGGAATCGACCCTGAACCACTTGGAGTCGCTCCATTCATTATGGCTACTGAGAGTTACCCAACTTTTCTTGCTAGCGAATTAGGCGTGATGCTTCACTCACGCGCTCGCGCATTCTTATTCCCTGCCTTGGGTGCCTATGTGGGTGGAGACATTATTTCAGGCGCGCTGGCTACCGGCATGGATCGCGACAAGCGGCTTCGCCTATTCATTGACATCGGGACTAATTGCGAGATTGTGCTTGGTGACGGTGAGCGACTCATCTCGACTGCGGCTCCAGCCGGGCCAGCATTTGAAGCCGCTTCGATCAAGTGCGGTATGCGGGCGGCGGCAGGTGCAATCGAGGTTGTCACCCTCACTGAAACAGACGTTCACCTTCAAGTGATCGAAGACGCTGAACCCATTGGTCTGTGTGGATCCGGACTCGTTGACGCTGTCGCTGAATTGGCACGGATGCGCATCGCAGATCCTTCTGGCCGATTCATGAGCGACGAAGTTATGGCAGAAACATGGCCAGCTTTATCTCATCGATTGATCACAATCGGTAAGGAACGGGTATTCGTTCTTTCCTTCGACTCAAATAATGAAGCGGGCGTATTCCTCTCACAACGTGATATTCGAGAATTGCAGTTTGCTAAAGCAGCGATCTCAACCGGCTGGAAACTCCTTCTCGAAGAGTTCGGAGTGAAGGAGAGTGACATTACGCAAGTACTCCTTGCCGGATCATTTGGTACCTACCTGTCAGCAAAAAATGCAATCGCAATTGGCCTGGTGCCCAAAATCCCGGTACTGCGTGTCATAAGTGCCGGTAACGTTGCCGGGGAAGGGGCAAAAATGGTGCTGCTCTCTGGGCCCGAACGTAATGGAGCCACCGCTTTGATGCGGGAAATCGCGTACTTAGAGCTCTCAGACCGAACGGACTTCAATGACCGATTCGTAGACGAATTGGCCTTCCCCGTCGTATGAACACCACACAAGGATTTCTCACAAGATATTTTCATAATACGAATATAAGTCTTGCATCTTCTGATATATTATCTTCTTGTGAGTGATTCTTTAGCCGAGCAGGCATACTCGAGCATTCGGCGTCTGATCGTGACGGCGGAATTAGCGCCAGGTTCAGTCCTGTCCGAAGCTGAGCTTCAGGATTCCCTCGGCTTAGGTCGAACCCCAATCCGAGAAGCACTGCGAACATTGGCCAATGACCACCTGGTAGACGTGTACCCCCGAAGAGGGATGTTTGTTGCAGGTGTCGACGTCCGTGATCTGCGTGCGTTGAGTGAGGTCCGAGCAGTTCTTGAGCCATTCGCCGCCGGGATAGCCGCAGAACGCCGTGACGATTCAGACGTCGCAGCGATCGATCAACTATTGGCCGAAATCCGAGAACACAAGAATGTTGATATTCGGACGTTGATTGATCTAGACGAGCGAATTCACCATCGGGTGTATGCCGCGACTCACAATTCATTCCTCATCTCTGACCTCAATCGCTATTACACCCATGCACTGCGTATTTGGTTCTTGGCGCTGGACAACGTGGAAAATCTCACTGAAGCCGTCGAAGAACACGCAGAGTTGCTCACGGCGATTCGAGACTCAAATGCGCGGTTAGCCGTAAAAATAATGACCCGCCACATTAACGACTTCGAAGACGAAATGCGCAAGGCCCTGTAATACCTGTAGTAGACAAGAAATGAACCCACCCCAGTAAAGGAATGCAAATGAGTGAAGTACCATCGAAAGCCAAAGTAGTTGTTATCGGCGCGGGAATTGTCGGTAACTCGGTCGTTTACCACTTGGCAAAACTCGGCTGGAAAGAGATCGTTCAGATCGACAAAGGCCCACTCCCCAACCCCGGCGGTTCAACGGGTCACGCGTCTAACTTTATTTTCCCGGTTGACCACACAAAGGAAATGTCCGAGCTAACACTGGACAGTATGCGCCAATACAAAGAATTCGGTGTCTTCGTGGAATCCGGTGGCATTGAAGTCGCACGTACACCAGAACGCATGCAAGAGTTCCACCGTCGCATGCAGTCTGCCCGCGCATTCGGAATTGATCACTCGTCCTTACTCACCCCGGAAGAAATCAAGGAAATCGTTCCCTATATCGACGAAACCATAATTTTGGGCGGTTTCCAAACCACTTCTGCTGGCGTTGTGGACTCCCTTCGCATGGGCACGTTGATGCGCGAAGACGCTATGGAAAAGGGCGCATTAACGGTCTCGGCCAACACCGAAGTGCTGGATATTGTCGTAGAAGATGACCGGATCAAATCTGTTGTAACAGACAAGGGGGAAATTGAATGCGACTACGTCGTTATTGCGACCGGCTGCTGGGGACCCAAGCTGGCAGCCATGGCGGGCGTATCCATTCCGCTGACACCCGCAGTTCACCAAATGAAAGATATCGGCCCTGTGCCCATGTTCTTGGACGCAAAGTCAGACATTGAGTATCCGGTTGTTCGTGACATGGATACGAACATGTACGAGCGCCAGCACGGAACCGGCCTGGAAATTGGCTCCTACGCTCACCGCCCGATCCTGTACAAGGTCGAAGACATCCCGAGCAATGCTGAAGCAGCACTGACCCCAACGGAATTTCCCTTCACCCAAGAGGATTTCGATATCCAAGATGAGCACGCACTCGAGCTTATGCCTGACATCGTTGGTGACGAATCAATCGGTGAGAAGTACGCAATCAATGGCTTGCTCTCGCTCGTACCTGACAGCATGCCGATCTTGGGCGAATCTCCCAACGTCAAGGGACTATGGTCCGCTTCCGCAGTGTGGGTAAAGGAAGGTCCCGGAGTTGGACGGGCAATCGCCGAAGACATGGTGCTCGGTGTTTCCGAAATCGACTGGCACGGCGAGGAGTATTCCCGTTTCCAAGATTTCCAGATGAGCCACGAGTATATCCAAGCTCGCTGCTTTGAAGGTTTCAACAAAATGTACGGAATTGTGCACCCATCCGAGCAGTGGGAGTCGCTTCGTGGAGTGCGCGTGTCCCCATTCTATGAGCGCGAGAAGTCACTGGGCGCCTTCTTCTTCGAAGCAGGTGGCATGGAAAGACCACAATGGTATGAAGCCAATGCCGAATTGGTCACCAAGTTCGGTGACGCAGTTATGCCCCGTACCGCCGAGTGGGAGTCACGCTGGTGGTCACCGATCATCAATGCCGAGCACTTGCAACTTCGTGAAACATGCGCGATCGCAGACCTCACAGCATTTGTCATATTTGATGTCACGGGGCCAAAGGCTCTCGACGTGGTTCAAAAAACTGTTGTCCGCCAAATGGATGTCGCAGTGGGCAAAACCATCTATACCCCGGTTCTGGCACCTAATGGTGGGTTCAAAGCTGACCTCACGGTCATGCGTCTAGCCAAGAATCACTTCCGCGTGGTTACCGGCGGAGCGCATGGCATGGCCGACAAGAAGGCGTTTGCCAACAACCTCCCAGAAGATGGAACCGCCCACATATCTGACCAAACATCGGGCATGACGACAATCGGGCTTTGGGGACCAAATGCACGTCTTGTTCTGGAGTCCATCACCCAAGACGATGTCAGCAATGAAGGCTTTCCGTTTGCTAGCAACCGAATCATCGAGATCGGCAATGTGCGAGTGCTTGCGTCCCGAATTTCCTACGTTGGTGAGCTGGGTTGGGAACTCTATGTTCCCGTTGAGTCAGGGCTTGCGCTATGGGACATGATTTGGGAAGCAGGCAAGGCACACGGTCTGATAGCAGCGGGGGCGGGCGCCACCGTGGGAACTGGGCGACTAGAAAAGAGCTACCGCGCCTACGGGAACGAGCTTGAGACTAGCTACAACATGGTCGAAGCAGGAATGGTGTTCCCGAAGGTCAAGGATCAGGATTTCGTGGGTAAGGACGCTTATGTCAAGCACCGCGCCGAAGAGCCCATGTCGATTCTGTGCTCACTTTTCATTGATGACCACACGTCGTCTACCGGTGAAAAGCGTTACCCACTTGGCTGGGAACCGGTAGTAACCCGCGAGGGAGAACTACTCATTGACGCAAAAGGGCGTCGCTCATTTGCTAACAGCGCCGGGTCCGCCCCTTCCCTTGGTAAACACCTAATTATGTCCTACCTACCACCCGAGTACGCCAAAGTTGGCACGGAACTGGCAATTGAATACATGGGTGATCGACTGCCTTGCACCGTTGCCGTGGTCGGCAGCAAGCCACTATTCGACCCCGAGAACGAACGCGTTCGTTCCTAATCGATACTCAGCTATCTAAGGAGAATCTTCAATGGAAATTGCTGTATGCGTGAAACGCGTTCCACTCGTGGGTAGTGCTTTCATGCTCACCGACGATTCAATGTCAATCGATACCTCACGGATCGGTGCGACGTTAAGCCCACACGAGGAGAACGCCGTTGAAGCTGCCGTGCGTCTGATCGAAACGCACGGAGGAAGCATCACTTTGTTTTCCGTGGGAGGCGCCGACGCTGAAGAGCAACTGCGAGAGCAATTGGCGATTGGTGCCGACCGAGCAGTCTTAATTGACACCGAGGGTGTTGAGATTGACTCCAAGGCAACTGCCGCATTGCTTGCGCAAGCAATCAAAGACGACTCCACCGATTTCGATCTTGTGATTCTTGGTAGTGAGAGCGCTGACTCCGGTGGGTACCAAACTGGTATTCGGATCGCCCACGCACTCGGCCGGGCCGTTGTGACCAACGTCAAGGGGCTGAACATTGAAGCCAACAAAGCCACATGCGAAAGGGCGGTTGGCTCCACGCGAGAGGTCTACGAGGTCACCCTTCCCGCTGTGATCACCGTCCTTGATGGTTTGAATATTCCCAGGTATCCCTCGGTACCAGGCCGAATTAAGGCGCGCAAAAAGCCGGTGGACAAGGTCAACATCACGATTCCAGCACAAACCACAGTGCGCACAACACTGCGAGTCCCAGTATCCACCAGCAAAGGGGCAACGAACCTCGGTACCGGCCCAGACGCTGCAAAAGCACTGGTTGAAGTACTTAAGCAAATAGGAGTAATGCAATGATGTTAGTTTTCGCCGATCATGACCGTGGGACTATCGACCCATTAACTTTCCAAGCCCTCACGTTCGCGCGCAACCTCGACCCAGACGTTCAAGCAGTGCTCGTGGGTGGCGGCGGAGCCGGTTTGGATGCAACATCAGCCGCAGCAGAACTTGCCCAGTATGGCGCGCAGATAGTTCATGTCGCTGAAATTGTCGGCTATTCGGACTACGCCCCACTTGCCGCGGCACGCGCCCTAGTTGAACTACTTGTTTCAACTGGCGCCACGGCACTCGTGGCCGCAAGCAGCGCTCGGGGCAATGAAGTTCTTGCGCACGTTGCTGCAATCACCGACCGTCCCTTCACCGCAGATTGCTACAGCATTTCGATCGGTGACCCACACCAGATTGTGCGGGCACGCTGGGCCGGGAACCTGCATGAGGAAGTGGACGTAACCGCTGACGTTGTGGTTGCCACAGTTTTCCCGCACAGCACGGAGGCAACACCCGCACCCGCAGCTGGCACGCTCACAGAGTTCACGGCAACGGTCAGTGAACACGATTTAGCCGTGCGCGTTGTCAACCGAATCGGGGCTAGTACCGGCGGTGTCACTTTGCCTGAGGCGAAGGTAATTGTCTCAGGCGGTCGAGGCATGGGTGGCCCAGAAGGGTTTACGATCTTGGAGGAAATCGCAGGCGCGCTGGGCGGCACCGTAGGTTGCACTCGCGTTGTGACAAGTGCGGGCTGGAGACCACATGCCGAGCAGGTCGGCCAAACCGGGACAAAAGTCGCTCCGGACCTCTATCTGGCTTGCGGGATTAGCGGGGCAACACAACACCTCGCCGGTTGCAAGAACAGCAAAACACTGATCGCGATTAATACGGACGCCGACGCAACGATTATGAACCACGCTGACTACATAATTGTTGGCGACGTGAATCAGATTCTTCCTCTCGTGCTCAACGAAATTCAAGCCTCAAAGTCTTAAGCCCCGTCCCTAACATCAAAGGATTTACATGCTTTCTGACATTGAAATCGCCCAGGCCGCAACCATGGAACCGATCGGTGACATTGCGGCAAAGTTGGGGATTCCTCTTGCCAACATCGAACCCTATGGGCACTACAAGGCAAAAGTTCATCTTTCCTATCTCGCCGACCTACCTGCGAAACCGGATTCGCACCTGATCCTTGTCACGGCAATCAGTCCCACTCCCCCGGGTAAAGGGAAAACCACGACCAGCGTGGGCTTAGCCGACGGGTTGAGCCATATCGGTAAAGACGTCATGGTGTGCCTGCGCGAGCCGTCCCTGGGCCCAGTTTTTGGCATGAAGGGTGGCGCAGCTGGTGGAGGCAAGGCCCAAATTGTTCCCATGGAGGACATCAACCTGCACTTCACGGGTGACTTTGGAGCAATCGGGCTTGCAAACAACCTGTTGGCCGCATTGATTGACAACCACGTCCATCATGGCAACGCACTCGATATTGACGTGCGACGGATCACGTGGAAGCGCGTTGTTGACATGAACGACCGGGCGTTACGAGACATAACCGTTGCACTCGGTGGTCCAGGAAATGGTTTCCCAAGATCCGATGGCTTTGACATCGTGGTTGCCTCTGAGATTATGGCGATTTTCTGCCTCGCGACCTCACTTGAGGATCTCAAAGGGCGCATGGGCAATATCGTGATTGGCTACACGCGGGACCGTCGACCGGTTACCGCTCGGGAGCTCAATGCTGAAGGCGCAATGACTGTATTGCTTAAAGATGCCCTGGCACCGAATCTAGTTCAAACGCTGGAGAACACACCTGCGTTCGTACATGGTGGCCCTTTCGCAAATATTGCGCACGGATGCAACAGCGTGATTGCAACGAGCGCTGCAATGAAACTTGCTGACTACGTTGTAACGGAGGCTGGTTTTGGGGCAGACCTTGGAGCCGAGAAGTTTATTGACATCAAATGTCGCAAGTCAGTTCTTCGTCCATCGGTTGTGGTCATCGTCGCAACTGTTCGAGCATTAAAGTATCACGGTGGAATGGACAATGGCACGGACGAGGACCTCGATGCACTCTCCGCTGGCCTTGTGAACCTCGAGCGTCACATCAGCAATGTGCGTGACGTGTACGGCTTGCCAGCAATCGTGTCCATTAATAAATTCACTACTGATACTGATGCCGAAATCGCACTACTCACAGAACGAGTAGTGGCTCTTGGCGCCGAAGTCGTGCTGGCCAATCATTGGGCTGACGGTGGTCCAGGTGCAGCTGCACTTGCTGAAAAAGTTGTAGCAGCGTGCGAAACCCAATCCAGCATGACTTTTGTCTACGAAGACGATTTGTCTCTGTTTGCAAAAATTGAAGCTATCGCTGAGAGAGTTTATGGAGCATCAGAGGTTACCGCTGACAAGAAAATACGGACGCAAATCAAGGAGCTTGAGGCTGCGGGTTACGGGCATTTCCCCGTGTGCGTGGCAAAAACGCAGTATTCTTTTTCAACAGATCCAACTTTGCGCGGTGCCCCGACCGGCCACAGTATTAATATCCGCGAGGTTCGACTTGCCGCCGGAGCAGAGTTCATTGTCATGGTCTGTGGAGACGTTATGACCATGCCTGGCTTGCCCAAGGTGCCATCAAGTGAAAAAATAGATGTCATCGACGGCGCGGTTGTTGGACTGTTCTAGGTGAGTGTTTCAACGCAGTCGCGATCAACCGTGCGGTTCCGAGCAGGAGCCGCTCAAAGTCATGTTGATCGCTTGGCAGTAGAGGCGCCCCTCACCCTTGTGCTTGACGGTGAAGTTCTCGTCACCACGATGCGAACACCCGGGAGTGATACCGAGCTCGTGTGTGGCTGGTTGATTAATGAATCTGATGTTTTCCAGCAGGGTGACATTGCGACTATTCAAGAATTCGCGGGCCGGTCAAGTGAGAGCGACTCCGAAAGCAAAGATATGGAAGACATTGACACGGTCTTGGTCACTCTGGCACCTGGGATTAACGGTCCGCGGCCGAAAGCATTCATGACCACTAGCGCCTGCGGAGTATGTAGTTCTGACATTCTGGCGGCTTTCGCAGGGCCAAAGGCCGATCTCGCTCATGAAAACTGGACACTCAATGCGAGCCAGTGCGAAACCATGATTGAGGCAATGCGCGAGCATCAAAAACTCTTTGACAAGACCGGCTCCCTTCACGCTGCTGCCCTCTTCACCGAAACGGGCCAAGTTCTCTTTGTGCGTGAGGATGTTGGCCGACATAACGCTGTCGACAAAGTCGTGGGAAAGGCTTACCTTGAAGGCAATTTCCCGATGACCAACCATATTTTGACCGTGAGCGGTCGGGTATCTTATGAAATAGTTCACAAGGCACTCACCGCTTCTGTTGCTGCAATAGTTGCGGTTTCCGGCCCAACCACCTTGGCAGTAGACCTTGCCAAGGAACATGGTCTTGTGCTCATTGGTTTTACTCGCGAAGGAACATTCAATATTTATTCAGGTGCGGAAAAGGTGATCATGTGAGAGCAATCATGTGGGAGTCAACAGAGGCAAGCGCACTTGTTGATTCGGAAGTTGTCCTGGGCAATCCGCTTGTCGCATTGCAAGCCCTACAGTCTCAGTACGGGTTCGTCCACCCCGAAGCTATTGACTTGGTGGCGGGGGCATTCAATATTTCTCGCGCTGAAGTCTTTGGAATTGTCACCTACTATTCCGACTTCAGAACTGAGCCTTTGGTGGGAACCAACGTGCGCGTGTGCATGGGCGAAGCATGCCAGGCTGTTGGAGCTCGCTCACTAAATTCGGAAGTCGAACATTATGCAGCGGAGCACAGTGACGCTCGACTAGTAACGACTGAGGTATTCTGCATGGGCAATTGCGCATTGGGGCCCACCGCAGTTGTTGGCGAAACACTGATTGGTCTGGCGACGGTGGACAAAATTGTTTCTCAACTGAAACGGGAACCTTCATGAAAATATTTGTTCCCACCGACAGCTCAGCAAAGTCGGTTGGCTCTGAGATCGTGGCCAGCACATTACGCGCGGCCCTGCCTGAGGCCCAGATTGTGCGCAATGGCAGCCGAGGCATGCTGTGGCTTGAGCCTCTCGTCGAGGTGGAAACAGCACTTGGGCGTGTCGCCTACGGCCCGATTTTCCCTGAAGATGCCGAGTCGCTTGCGCAAGCAATCGCATCAAATGGAGCTCACCACAAGTTCCTGGGTGTAACCGAGGACTTACCGTGGATCCGGGAACAGAATAGGTTGACATTTGCCCGGGTCGGAATCTCCGACCCCTTAGACCCAACAGATTATTTAGAGCTTGGTGGTTTGGTTGGCCTGCGCAATGCAGTTGCCAATCCAAACACAATTGTCGACCAAGTCATGACTTCCGGCCTTCGAGGCCGTGGTGGTGCCGGATTCCCAGCGGCGATTAAATGGCGAACGGTCGCTCAATGCGAGTCAGAAGTGAAATACCTGTGCATCAATGCCGACGAAGGCGACAGTGGGACTTTCGCCGATCGCATGCTCATGGAAGGCGACCCCTTTACCCTGATTGAAGGCATGGCAATCACCGCGATTGCAACCGGAGCGAGTGTGGGTTTTATTTACATTCGCTCCGAATATCCCGATGCAATCCGGGTCATGAACGCGGCATTGACCATTGCGCGTGAGCAAGGGTGGATTGGCAATTCGATTCTTGGATCTGAATTCACATTCGACGCATACGTGCGTGTTGGTGCCGGCTCGTACGTCTGTGGCGAAGAAACTGCCATGCTGGAAAGCCTTGAAGGCAAACGCGGGATGGTGCGTCCTAAGCCACCGATTCCAGCCCTTGAGGGCCTTTTCGGGAAGCCAACCGTTATTAACAACGTCATGACCATCGCCGCGGTTCCCTATATCCTCACTCACGGCGGTGCGGCTTACGCCGACTTCGGAACTGAAAAATCAACAGGAACCAGCGTCTACCAACTGGCTGGAAATATTGCACAAGGTGGAATCATCGAACTGGGATTTGGTGTGACCCTGCGACATCTCGTTGACCATTTCGGTGCAGGTACGCGAAGCGGGACACCCCTTCGCGCCGTTCAAGTTGGCGGCCCATTGGGCGCCTATCTGAGCGAGGAGCAACTAGACGTACCAATGGACTACGAGTCGCTCGCTGGAATTGATGCCATGCTTGGCCACGGCGGAATCGTAGTTTTTGACGACTCGGTGGACATGGCTCAACAGGCAAGATTTGCCATGGAGTTTTGTGCTGAGGAGTCCTGTGGAAAATGCACACCGTGCCGAATCGGCTCAACCCGCGGCGTTGAAGTTATTGATCTAATTATCCGGGGCGAAGACCGTGCCGGGAATCGAGACTTACTTGTTGACCTATGTGAGGTAATGACCGACGGATCCCTCTGTGCCATGGGAGGATTAACTCCAATGCCGGTCCTAAGCGCACTCACGAAATTCCCCGAAGACTTTGGACTCCTACCGGAAGGGCACACGACATGACTCTGACACATGAACAGGATCTGGGAACCCCAGCGCGAGAGTCAACACAGGTCGTGAGTCTTGAGATTGACGGCCAGAGCATTGAGGTGCCTGCCGGAACTTCGGTTATGAGAGCCGCCGCTCTACTTGGTAATGACATTCCGAAACTATGTGCAACCGACAGTTTGGAACCGTTTGGTTCCTGTCGCCTGTGTGTCGTCGAGATTGACGGCCGCAAGGGAACTCCGGCCTCATGCACAACACCGTGTGAAAGCGGAATGAAAGTCTCAACCCAAAGTCCAAAGGTCTCCAAGATTCGCACGGGTGTCATGGAGTTGTACATCTCAGACCACCCACTTGATTGCCTCACCTGCCCCGCCAACGGGGACTGCGAATTGCAGGACATGGCGGGAATTGTGGGCCTGCGCGACGTGCGCTACGGCTATGAAGGCTCCAACCACCTTGATGGTGAGACTGATGATTCAAATCCATATTTTTCTTTTGATGACAGCAAATGCATTGCCTGTAGTCGATGCGTCCGTGCGTGCGAGGAAGTACAGGGAACATTCGCTTTAACCATCTCAGGTCGTGGCTTTAATTCACGCGTGAGCGCTGGCGCCGGACAGTCATTTCTGGAAAGTGATTGTGTGTCTTGTGGCGCATGCGTGCAGGCCTGCCCCACGTCGACCTTGCAGGAAAAATCAGTTATCGAGATTGGACTGCCAACCAGGTCCGTGAAAACAACCTGTGCCTATTGCGGGGTCGGATGTTCATTTACCGCGGAACTGCGCGGCAATGAACTCATTCGCATGGTCCCTGACAAGACCGGAGGAGCGAATGAAGGCCACTCCTGCGTAAAGGGCCGTTTTGCATGGGGCTATGCAACACACGAAGAGCGAATTACATCACCCATGATCCGTGACTCCATTGACCAAGAGTGGCAAGAAGTCTCATGGGATGAAGCAATAGCATTCTCAGCACGCAGGCTGCGGGAAACCCAAGAAACTTATGGTGTGGACTCAATCGGTGGAATCACTTCTTCGCGTTGCACCAACGAAGAAGTGTATGTAGTCCAGAAGTTGATCCGCACTGCGTTTGGTAACAACAATGTCGATACGTGCGCACGTGTGTGCCACTCACCGACAGGCTACGGTCTGAGCCAGACTTTCGGGACGTCAGCCGGGACCCAGGATTTTGCCTCGGTCGCGCTCGCTGACGTGATTATGGTGATTGGGGCCAATCCAACCGATGCACACCCGGTCTTCGCCTCACGCATGAAAAAACGGCTGCGCGAAGGTGCCGGCCTCATCGTGGTCGACCCACGGAAGATCGGGTTAGTTCGCTCCCCCCACATTGAGGCTGACTTTCACCTGCCCCTTCTGCCCGGAACCAACGTCGCCATGATGAATGCATTCGGGCACGTCGTTGTCACAGAAGGTCTGGTCGATCGGGCCTTCGTCGCGGAACGCTGCGACCCAATGTCCTTTGCCGCGTGGGAAAAGTTCATTTCCCTCCCAGAGAACAGCCCCGAAGCAATGGAAGAATCAACCGGAGTCAGCGCCCTTGAAGTTCGGGCCGCTGCCAGGGCGTACGCAAATGCGGCCAACGGCGCGATCTATTACGGGCTTGGCGTCACCGAACACAGCCAAGGCTCCACCATGGTTATGGCAATGGCCAACCTCGCCATGGCAACAGGAAATATCGGGCGTCAGGGTGTTGGAATCAACCCACTGCGCGGGCAAAACAATGTTCAGGGTTCGTGCGACATGGGTTCCTTCCCGCACGAATACCCCGGCTACCGCCACGTCTCTGATGACACTGTCCGGGAAGCTTTTGAATCCTTGTGGGGCACACCACTGCGTTCTGATCCGGGCATGCGAATCCCCAATATGTTGGACGCTGCAAATGCTGGCGAGTTCAAGGGTATTTACATCCAAGGCGAAGACATTGCTCAGTCTGATCCGAACACCGAGCACGTCATGTCGGCACTGCGTTCCATGGAAATCGTGATCGTTCAGGACTTGTTCCTCAATGAAACAGCAGCCTTTGCACACGTGTTTCTTCCTGGAACATCGTTCCTAGAAAAAGATGGCACGTTCACCAATGCCGAACGCAGGATTAACCGGGTCCGCCCGGTCATGCCTTCACCCACAGGAATGAGCGAATGGGGGGTAACCAGCGCCCTGGCACAAGCTTTGGGTTACGACATGCATTACAACCAGGCAAGTGAAATCATGGATGAAATTGCTTCCATTACGCCTACCTTTGCCGGTGTCTCCTTTGCACTCCTCGACGAAGTCGGAAGCGTGCAGTGGCCTTGTAACGAAGCAAACCCGCTCGGCACACCCACAATGCACAAGGATCGATTTGTCCGCGGGGAAGGGCAGTTCATTACCACCCCATACGTTCCCACCGACGAACGCACAACTCGAAAATTCCCGTTATTACTCACAACGGGACGGGTGTTGAGCCAATACAACGTCGGGGCGCAAACGCGTCGCACGGCTAATTCGGTGTGGCATCAGGAAGATATTTTGGACATGCATGAATCCGACGCTGAGGTTCGTGGAATCTCTGACGGAGACTGGGTGCTCGTGAGTAGCCGGGTGGGAGAGACGCGACTGCGGGTAAGTGTCACCAACTCGACCGCTGCAGGGGTCGTGTACACAACATTTCACCATCCTGTGAGTGGCACCAATGTGATCACCACGGACAACTCGGACTGGGCCACCAACTGCCCTGAATACAAGGTGACCGCCGTGGAAATCCGACCTTCAGTTATGGCTGGTCGCTAATGCAGATAAGTCGACTTCCCGCCATGCTAGATCAAATAACCCGCAATATTCCCAACACTGGGGATCCAACCATGGCGAGTGTGGCACATGTCCAAAAAGTTTGGACTCCAAAAATGATCAACGAAGCACTCGATCTTTCACGCGCTGACCCGGAATTATTTAGCCCGTCCGCACAAAAAGTCCTATCCCAACTAGCACCTTTGGCAGGTATCCGTGACGCAGGTTCAAGTAACTAAATGGCGGGAAATCCCCTCAATGATCGTCGCCAAGGACGGCGAGGATCAAGTCAAGATCTCACTCCCCCAGCGCTTCCAGGAAGCAATAGACGAGGCAGCGATGCGTTTGGGTGAAGATGACGCGGACTCATATATAAACGGATGGGTTCGGGATTCCTGGGAAACTGTGGCAGGATCTGCTACGACCGCCGCTGAGGCCTTAGCGGCAGATCTGGAAACCAAGTGGACTCCAGAGGCACTACTGGCTCTCCTTGATTCTTATGGAGCCGCACAGCAGTAGCCCAATGGCCTCCTTTGGTTTTCGGTGTCATTCCATAATTAGTGGTTATCCGACTCCAAGGAGAAATCGTGTCACAGGAACAAATCAGCCTGAGGGAAGCACTCGACTCCGGACTCATTCATGTCGGCGACGGTGCAATGGGTACGAGCCTGCAAGATGCAGGTCTCGACGACGGTGGAGCCCCCGAACTGTGGAATATCGAAAAGACAGAGGCTGTGGCTGCGATCCTGCGCGAGTACGCACAGGCTGGTGCTCAGCTCCTGACCACAAACACTTTCGGTGCCACCCGGCCGCGTCTTGTTATGCACGACCTGGAAGATCGCCTTACAGAGCTGAATACAGCAGCCGCACAACTCGCGCGTGACGTAGCAGACGAGTTCACCAATGTTTACGTGCTAGGGGACATTGGTCCCTCCGGAGATCTCATGGAACCAATGGGAATTCTCACTCCAGAAGGTGCACGCGCGCTTTTCGCAGACCAAGCCACGGCCTTGCTCGCAGGTGGGGTTGACGGATTCATCATCGAAACTATGAGCGATCTCAGTGAAATTGAGGCCGCAATAGCTGGGATCCGGTCCGTGGCTCCTTTGTTGCCCATATTTGCCACCATGAGTTTTGACACAAACCTTCGAACAATGATGGGTGTCAAGCCCGAAGTGGCCGTTGTCGAGCTTGCACGTTATGGAGCAGATGTTGTCGGAGCGAACTGCGGACGCGGAATTGATGAAATCAGGATAATTGCACAAGCCATGGTGCCAGCAGTTCCAGAAGGCACGAAACTCATGCTCCAATCAAATGCAGGGCTTCCGGTCCTCGTGGGTGACACCTTCCAGTACAACGGGACGCCCGAAGAAATGGGTGCTTTTGCAGCTGACGCTTACGCCATGGGAGTGGACATTATTGGTGCCTGTTGTGGTTCACGGGCACAACACATAGCCGCTATTTCAGGCGCGCGGAACTAAATAAGAGCGCGCCCTCGCGCAACGAGTTCGGCAGGCCCGCGCATACTAAAATTACCTGTAATTAGGTCTTCGCTCACTTCAAGCACGCCTCCAGGCACAGTGACCTGCCAGGTAGTTACTTCGGCTAAATCTGGATCATTCCGACGAGCTGCCCAAGCAACCGCACATGCCCCTGTTCCACATGACTGCGTCTCGCCAACTCCTCGTTCAAAGACACGCATAGTCACGGTTCCTTGACCTGTAATCGACGCGAACTCGACGTTGACCCCTTCGGGAAATGAGCTTGCAGGGTCAATAGTTGGCTCCATAAGTAACTCCAAAGTAGGCAACGCTTGCGTGTCTACCCAACACACCGCGTGCGGATTCGGAAAAAATACTCCGATGCTCTCGAACACTTCGCCAGTTTCAAGGTGAACATGGGGTGTGAGTCCTTGAGCTGGTTCACTCGCCGGACCCATGTCTACTGACACGGTGAGATCAGGGTGGATTTGTACGGCCCGGACTCCCCCTCGGGTTGAAATACTAAATTTCTTTTCGGTTTCAAGACCATTGGCCACCAAGTATCGGGCAAAAACTCGGGCACCGTTTCCACACATTTCAGCGTAACTTGCATCAGCGTTTTGATGGTCCATGAACCAGGTGGCGTCACCGTGATTAATTCCCGGAATTGCGATGAACTCGCAACGTACAGCCCCAATAATTCCGTCGGCACCCACACCTGAACGTCGATTACACAGATCAACTATCTGGTTGCTGGTCAAGGATATTGTGCAATTTTCATTGTTGTAAAGGATGAAGTCATTGGATGTTCCATGCCCTTTGACAAAGGCTAGTTCAGATAGATGCACCACCGTGACAGCCTATTGCGCCAATGCAATTGCTCGCTGATACGACGCACGTACCACCTGATCAATATCACTCCATGAATATTTGGGTGCTACTTCAGAATTGTGTTTAAGAACTCGACGCAAGGAGTCTCTATCTCGGTCCCATGCGGCAATAGCTGCCACCATGGCTTCGTCTGATTCGCACATGCGCCCATCTATCCCGTCGGTTATAAATGTCTGCGTTCCGGTTCCCTTGCGGGCAATGACCGCAAGTCCCCCGGTTCGCGCTTCTAAAGCTGCAATACCAAATGACTCTTTGGTAGAAGGTTGAACAAATATTTGACTCCTGGACAAAACACCCTTGAGTTCGGTGGGTGCAAGCTTGCCGAGGAAAGTAATGGGGAGGTCGTCTTTTCGTGCGCGTCGCGCCCACAGTGACTTCTCGGGTCCGTCTCCGACAATGTTGAGTTGGGCATCCACCCCGCGAGTACGTAAACCACTCATTACGCCCAGTAACGCGCCGGTCCTCTTGCGCGGTGCAATTCTCAAAACGCTAACGAGTTGCAGTGGCCGTGCCTGCCAATCGAGTAGACCACGGCTCTTCCATGAACCTACATTGATTCCATTGGGAACCACATCGACTTCTACGCCTAATGATTCCCGCATATGCGCCGCAGCAATATCACTGACCGCACTCATCGCGACCCTGTTCCATTTGAGCCATGAGCCGCTAACCTTAAATGTCGGGCGTGCGAATTGACCCCAGACGCTATGGATAGTTACCAAGGTCGGCAATCCGAGGTCATGTGCTGCTCGAGTCGCACTCCAGGCAAATGGCGAAAGAACACCTGCGTGAACGTGAACAACTTCTGGTGGATTTGCCCGCAGTAGTTGACTCACTTCTCGGTAGGTCCGCGGATGAACTGGCAGGTCAAACGGCACAGGGAAACTCAGACGATCTACGGGAAACTCAGAAAATTCAGGTCCCTTAGTTGCGGTAATCACTCTGACGTCGTCGCCAACGCCCTGTTGGGCCCGAGTGATTCCTAGTACTTGGGTTTCGATCCCTCCTGTTCGAGGGGCAAAGCAGTCGCTTACATGGGTGATCCGCACGGAGATGACCGTACGCCACAATAGGTCCACTATGCGCAACCTGCTCTTTTTACACGCCCACCCGGACGACGAGGCACTCCTGACAGCCGGCACCATGGCCAAGGCGGAGGCCGCGGGCCACCGCGTCCACTTGCTCGTGGCAACCGACGGAGCAGCGGGATTAACCTCAGCAAATTTTCAAGCGAATCTTGCCTCCCACCGCTCGACCGAACTGGCCGAATCAGCACAGATCTTGGGCGTGAGCAGTGTTACCGAACTCGGATATCCGGATTCAGGTCTCAATGCAGAAAACAATTTGGCGGGAGGGTTCGCCGGGATCGATGTTTCTTTGGTCGCGAATCGAATTGAGTTAATTATCGATGAACTCTCGATCGACACGATAATTGGATACGACCCATCCGGCGGTTACGGTCATCCTGATCACATTGCTATTCACAATGTGGGTCGGGCAGTTTCTGCCTCCAGACAAATGCGACTCTTTGAGGCGACTCTTCCGCGTGAGCCCATTGCACGGGCCGTAAAAATCGCCGGTGCGCTCTCATTGACGCCTGCAGATTTTGATCCGCAGGCTTTCGCCCACAGCTGGACGCCACGGGCAAATATCACTCATCACGTCAATGTCCGCTCACACACCGATCAAAAAAAACGCGCGATCCAAGCTCACGCATCACAAGCAAGTGCCGACGGAACCGTGCGAACTTTGGCTGTCCTGCGCAGGCTACCTAAACCTGTTTTCGACTCGCTATTGGGAACTGAGTATTTCGTTAAAGTGCGATAAAACAACGTCACTCAAGTTCTTGTCATCCCAGCGGACCCAGTGGATTCGAGGATCCTGGCGAAACCATCGCTGTTGGCGCCTGGCAAATTTTTGGGTGGCGTACACAATTTTTTCGCGCATGAGTGATTCGGTAATGCCACCACTAAGAAAATCAAGCACTTGCGAGTAGCCAATTGCTCGGGAGGCGGTGGGTGCTGACCGCAGTCCTTGGTTCTGGAGTTCCCGGACTTCTTCAATCAAGCCTGCCTCGCACATGTTGTTCACCCTTGCGTGAATGCGCGCATCCATACTGGGCCGATCAATTTCAAGGCCAACTCGAACACTGGGAATCACTTCAACGGGCTCGGGAAGCCTTGAGTTGTATGGCTTTCCCGTGATTTCAATGACTTCAAGGGCTCGTACGATCCTTCGGCCATTTCCCGGTAAAATATTGGTGGCTGTGAGTGGATCTTTTATCGCAAGGAGTTCATGCAGTTTCTCAGGCCCCTCCTGCTCCAACATGGCTTCATAGCGGCTTCGAATGTGTGGGTCGGTTTCTGGAAAGTCGAATTGGTCAAGAATGGCTTTCACATAGAGCACACTGCCGCCGACAACAATCGGAAACTTCCCGCGGCTCTGTACCGCCTCGATAGATTCTCGAGCCATGTCCCGAAATTGCACCACGTCAGCACTGTGTGAGATTGGCCAGATATCGAGCATGTGATGTGCAATACCTCCCAATTCCGCGGCACTTGGTTTGGCAGTTCCTATGTCCATCCCGGTAAATGCCTGCATTGAGTCGGTTCCGACCAACTCCCCGTCAATTTCACGCGCACAATCAAGCGCCAACGCGGTCTTCCCCACCGCGGTTGGTCCAATGATTGTCAATACCGGCTGCGACTTCATGGGAGATCAATCAAGGTGAAACGAAAGTTGGAATGCCCAACATGACGGAAGTCTGTGAAGTCGATTCTGAGAGCTCACCTGCACGTGTCTGACGCACGAAAGTAGCATCACCTACAAGGTGGTGTGGGGCAGCAGAGAGAACCTTTCCAGTGAGAAAGTCACCCGGTCTAGCCGTCAACTCGCCAACATTAAAATGCGCGAGTCTACCGTCTGCCGTTCGGCCGGAGCGCCTATTTGTGTGGGCGTCCTTTCGACCTTCGCCGTGAGCCACAAGAATCTCAACGGTTCTACCCACCTGCTTGAGATTTTCCTCCCACGAAATCTGGTTCACCAATTTGACTAATCGCTCATAACGTTCCTGAACGACTTCTTTATCGATCTGATCTTCCATAGTCGCAGCTGGCGTTCCAGGTCGCTTCGAATATTGGAATGTGTACGCACTTGAAAAGCGGGACTTTTGCACGACGTCCATTGTTGCTTGAAAATCTTCTTCAGTCTCACCCGGGAAACCGACAATGATGTCCGTGGTGATTGATGCCTCCGGCATTGCTGCTCGGACCCGATCAATTATGCCCAAATACTTCTCTTGACGGTATGAACGACGCATTCTCGCAAGCACCGAGTCTGAACCAGATTGCAAAGGCATGTGCAGAGTGGGCATAACGTTCTCGGTCCGCGCCATAGCATCGATTACGTCGTCGGTGAAGTCACGAGGGTGTGGGCTCATGAACCGTACTCGCTCAAGCCCTGGGACCTCCCCACATGCGCGCAAGAGTTTACTAAACGCCTGACGGTCACCCAGATCAGAACCGTAGGCATTGACATTCTGCCCCAACAGCGTCACTTCAAGCACACCGTCAGCGACCAAGACTTCAATTTCGGTTAAAATATCGCCCGCTCGTCGGTCTTTCTCCTTCCCGCGGAGCGCAGGAACAATGCAGAACGTACAGGTGTTGTTGCAGCCCACACTTACAGACACAAATGCGCTATAGATGGCGTCACGTTTGGTGGGGAGCGCTGAAGGAAAATCAACGAGAGCCTCCGCGATTTCGACTTGTGCTTCCTGTTGAATCCGGGAGCGCTCTAAAAGCACCGGCAGGGACCCTAGGTTGTGGGTTCCAAAAACGACGTCGACCACGGGTGACTTGCGTAAAATTTCTCCCTGATCTTTTTGCGCGAGGCAGCCGCCAACTGCGATTTGCATTCCCGGATTTGCAGCCTTGATCGGCACTAGATGGCTGAGATTTCCGTAGAGTTTGTTGTCCGCATTTTCACGAACCGCACACGTGTTAAACACGATCAGGTCCGCGACTGCGCCACCTTCGACCGGTACGTAGCCTTCCGACTCCAGCAGCCCAGTAATTCGCTCAGAATCATGTACGTTCATTTGACACCCGTACGTGCGTACTTGATAGGTCCGAGACTCGAAACTGGCAGACATAGTGCTCAACAGTAATGAAGGCTCGGTCGTGGGTAACTTCCCCCTATCCCACGGGTTGGGGTGAAGTGCCCTGTTCCGAATCATCGACCGCTTGAATCTCTTCTTCGCCCGGCTCAATTTGAACCCTGGGAAGGATGCGGTCCAACCAGCCCGGAAGCCACCAGTTGGGCTTGCCAATCATCGACATGATTGATGGTACAAACACAATTCGTATCAGGAAGGCATCGATAATGACGGCTGTACCCAATGCAACTCCGAACAACTTAATGGTGTTATCCGGTGTTGGGATGAATGCGAGGAACACGCTCGCCATGATCGCTGCGGCGATTGCGACGACCTTGCCAGATCCGGCAAGCCCACGACGAACCGCTGCCTTGTTATCTCCCGTCAGATCCCACTCTTCTCTCATGCGGGACACAAGAAAGACCTGGTAGTCCATGGACAATCCAAAGAGAATGGCGAAGACCATGATGGGGAGGAACGGGGCGATGGGTCCGGTACCCGATATTCCCAGTAACTGGTTGAACCAGCCCCATTGGAATACGGCCACACTGATCCCCAGTGCAGCCGAAAAACTTAGGAGACTCGTGATTGCAGCCGTCAACGGAACCACCAGCGACCGGAAAAGAATCATTAGGGCGAGGAACCCGAGCGAGACGACGATCAGCAGGAAGAGCGGCAATGCATCGGCCAGAACCCCAGTGAAGTCAGCTGACACTGCTACCGAGCCACCCACATATATAACGGCACCCGTTGACGCCTTGAGATCCGGTGCGGTCACGTCTCGCAACTGGCTCAGGAGTTGATCCGTAGCTTCCTGCTGTGGACCAGTTTCGGGGATAACAACCACCGCTCCCACCAAGCCATCGGGGCTCAAAGCACTCGCGGATTCCCCTTTCAGTAAGGGCAACATGGCAGTCGATGGATTCGTTGAGGCCACACCAGGAGTATTTTCAAGTGCAGCGACAACATCACCGTACTCATCCAAATCATTGGCCGTGGACAATTCCACGGCGACAATAAATGGGCCATTAACCCCGGCGCCAAAACCCTCAGCGGTGAGGTCGTAGGCGATTCGAGTGGGGGTACCGGGTGCGCTTCCCGAGGCGTCTGCAAACCCAAGCCGTAGTGAGAAAACTGGGATGGCCAACACTAGGACTAAGCCCAGGGAAACTACCGCAAATACCCACGGACGACGCTGGATTAAGTGCCCGTATTGATTCCAACGCTGACCTTCCGGCTTACCTTCGCCGGGCTTGGTGCCCCACGGCAAACGCAATCCGAGCGCTTTGGTGCCGAGTAAGGAAAGAGTGGCCGGAAGCAGCCACAGCGCAGAAAGCATCACCATCAAAACCGTGACCGCAGCCGCGAGCGCGAGACCGTTGAAGAATCCAATTCGCAAGACAAACAATCCGAGCAACGCAACTATTACCGTGGTTCCTGCAAACAGAACCGCACGCCCGGCAGTGTTCACCGCGCCCATTGCGGCCTGTTTGGGCGGATCTCCGATCAAGACTGACTGGCGGTATCGATTCAGAACAAAAAGGGCGTAGTCGATACCAACGCCAAGCCCGATCATTGCTGCAAGTACCGGCGTGAAACTCGGAACGTCCATGAACACCGCCACAACGAGAACAAGCATTTGCCCGGCTGCAAGTCCGATAACCGCAACGATAATCGGCATCCCAGCAGCGATAATGGATCCAAACGCGATCAACAAAATAATGATGGCAACCAGAATTCCGACTGCCTCACTCGATGGTGGCTCTTGTCCAGCGTATTCCAGGATTTGCCCATTGGCCCCGACGGCTATCGCATCTGTATTTGCCTCTTTGACCTGATCCAAGATCGACACGGCCTGCTCCGATGGGACATCGCCAGAGCCGCCGATAAATGTAATGGTCGCCGTCGCAACGGAACTATCCGCACTGACGGGATTGTTCGCTGCCGCAGCAGCCTCAAGCGCTGGCGCCAGTTCTTTCTGCTGTTCAGGGGTGGGTTGCGCGCTCGAATCATCTCCGCCGGCCGGGGCGCTTGGGCAGCTGTCGCCGAATGGGGCGGTCACATCAAATGGATTAGTGATGCAGCCAACTGAGCTGAGCTCAGAAATGTCGGTCAATAGCGGAGTAATAACCGCCTCCGACTGCGCATCTACCGCGGTTCCGCCGGAGGGAGACCAGACAATTTTGGCGGTTTCCCCACTAGATTCCGCATTAATTCCCTCGTTACCGATTGTACCGAGCAACTGTTGCGCCGTTGTTGACTCCGTGTCCGGCAGGTCGAACGAGTCATTCAAGGTCCCACCGAAACCAATGCCCAAGCCGATGATCGCAATCACAACCACAAAGTAAGAAATGAGTGCTGCGACGGGCTTACGAACGGCCCACTGCGATAAACCCGGCATGAATTCTCCTAAACAAATTGAAATAACCACCGTACGTCGTAAGACATCCGAAGCCTAACACAATCTGAACACTGCTCACATTGTGGGTACTACTCGCTGAGGTCTCCGAATGACTCCAAATTAGCCCCCACCGTTTCTTTCGCGATCTGAAAACACAGGCCCGGGGCATATCCCTTTCGCTGCAACAAACTGGCGATCCTCCGCACAGCCACACTTGGTTCCACACTGTGCAAACTTCGGTACTTCTTTGCAGCGAGTTGATAAGCCCGCTCTTTCGTGTCTTCGGTGGACAGCTCTGTTAACGCGGCTTCGATTAACTCAAGGTCAATTTCCTTTGCCAATAATTCCCGTGTGAGAACGCTCGGTGCAAGTCCACGGGAGCGGTGGCGGCTGCGAACCCAGTCTCTTGCGAATTGTGCGTCGTCGATGTAACCCATGCCTTCGACGCGTTCGAGAACCCGCTGGATTGCGTCTGCACTAAATTCCTTGCCCAGGAGATACTTCGTTAACTCCCCTCGCGAACGAGGAGCCACATTAAGTCGGCGCATTACCACCAACATGATCTGCGACTCCTCCTTCGAGGAATCAAGCTTTAGGGGATCAAGAACTGGGTCAGACATCTGCGTTTGACAGCTACTTACTCATCGCCTGCGTCAACAGGCGCGCTTGCATCGAGTTTTGCAGCTGCTTTGACTGCTTTGGAATCCACTGGGGCATCGATTTTAGGCCCGATTCCCATTTGTTCTTTGATGCGCTTTTCAATTTCGTTGGCCAAGTCAGCATTGTCGCGGAGGAATGTTCGAGCGTTTTCTTTTCCTTGGCCTAGCTGATCACCTTCGTAGGTGTACCAAGCTCCAGCCTTGCGCACGATTCCTTGATCCACACCAATGTCGATGAGTGATCCTTCACGGGAGATTCCCTCGCCGTAAATAATGTCAAACTCTGCTTGCTTAAATGGCGGCGCGACTTTGTTCTTGACTACTTTGATCCGGGTTCGGTTTCCGACAGCTTCGGTCCCACCCTTAAGCGTTTCGATTCGACGAACATCCATGCGGACAGATGAATAGAACTTCAATGCTTTTCCACCCGTTGTCGTTTCGGGTGAACCAAACATGACGCCAATTTTTTCACGCAATTGATTAATGAAAATTGCGGTGGTATTCGTATTGCTCAGCGCACCGGCCATTTTGCGCAGGGCTTGGCTCATGAGTCGGGCTTGCAGCCCCATGTGTGAATCACCCATGTCACCTTCGATTTCAGCGCGCGGGGTGAGCGCCGCAACGGAGTCGATTACGACCAGGTCGATAGCCCCGGAGCGGACCAACGTGTCACAAATCTCGAGTGCCTGTTCTCCGTTGTCAGGCTGTGAGACATACAGATTGTCTAAATCCACGCCTAGTGCGGCCGCATACTCTGGGTCAAGTGCGTGCTCCGCGTCGATAAATGCGGCAAGCCCTCCGCGTGCCTGAACACTGGCAATGGCGTGTAAGGCAACCGTTGTTTTACCCGACGACTCCGGGCCGTAGATCTCAACAATCCGGCCACGGGGGTATCCACCAATTCCTAATGCAATGTCAAGTGCAATGGACCCGGTGGGAATCACTTCCATGGGCACCCGCTCGGCGTCCCCCAAGCGCATGAGCGATCCCTTGCCGAATTGGCGTTCAATCTGAGCCAATGCGCTGTCAAGGGCCTTCTCGCGGTCTTTCTCGGTATTTGCCATGCTCTTTCTCCTCAACCCTGGGTCCGCGTTCACAACTGCCGAAGCAGCTCGAGCACTTCACGTTTTTATATGTTTGCCACAGGCTAGGTGCGAGCACTGACATTTACCTGAAGTGATTCTCCGTTGTGGATTAGCACCCGCGGTTGTTGATAACTCAACCCAGCGATGTGAGCCTATATCGAACGTGCGTTCGAATGCAGCCGACACGCCGGAACTCTGACCCAGATGGCCAAGGCAATCAGCGGAAGGATCGCGAAGGCACACAACCAGCCATACCCTCCAGCCCACATGATCAGACCCGCAGCCACGCCTCCGAGCGCTCCTGCCGCGTTCATTGATAAATCCGAGAGCCCTTGAACCGACGGCCGCTCGTTGGCCTCAACCGAATCTGTCACGAGTGTGGAACCGGCGATCAACGTAAATGACCACCCCAACCCCAAGAGAAAAAGTCCGATCCCTAGTACGAGAACGTTGTCGGCTGGCGCTAGCCCGGAAATTGCGCAACTGAGTGCCAAAATCACCGCACCCGCAAGGATCATGGGGACCCGCCCGAATCGGTCCACTGCCATTCCAACCAACGGGGAAAATGCGTACATGCCCGCAACGTGCACGCTGATCACGAGCCCAATGAGTTGCAATGTGACATCTACGTGGGCCATATGAACCGGTGTCATGACCATCACCATGATCATGACCACGTGACCAATCGAGATCGCACCAATACCAAGTACAGCCCGCGGGCGCGTCCGAAGGTGATCGATCCCGTCTCTCAGTTTGGGGTGCGCGATCTTTGTGCCTGGTTCTTGATCCTGGCGAAGTTTGGTTGCTAACTGAAATGGGTCTGGGCGAAGTGACACCAACAGAATGAGAACCGCGAGCGTTAGCGCAATGGCTGAAACTACATATGGACCCGATAACTGTGGCAATCCAAGGCTCATGCCGACCGAGCCACTGAAATTTAGCAGGTTGGGCCCTAAAACCGCCCCGATTGTCGCGGCCCACACGACGTAGGACAACGAGCGAGCGCGATGCTGCGGCAGAGCGAGATCGGTGGCCGCGTAGCGCGCCTGAAGGCTGGCCGCGCTTGCCACACCCACGAAAAGCGATCCGAAAAGAACCAGTGCAACGTTTTTCGATACAGCGCCGAAAATCACCAGGATCGCTCCGACCGCTCCCAATCCATAACCACTGGCCAATGAAGGTCGACGCCCCCGGGTCAGGGCAATTCGGGCGAGGGGCAAGGCGAAAATCGCAGCTCCCAAGACACCTGCTGTTTGAACCAAACCCGCGAACGCTTCCGAATCCGTCAACGACACAGCGAGCAATGCCCCTGCTGGGACAGATCCGGCTACTGCTATTCCACCGAACATTTGGGCGCCCGAAAGTGTGGCCACCGAACGGTTTTGGATGGTGATAATCCTTGAGCTGCCAAGGGTTTCATTCGATTGCATTTCACTCGATTGGATATCTCCAGTTGCGCTCACCCGAGAACTCTAGAGCAAGGTTGCTGGAACTTCGACGAAATTACACACCGCACGCCAGATTGCTGCAGTTTCGACGCCGGCCGACACTGCACCGTCCACACTGAGACCAAGATCGGGCAACACCATGTCCTTGCGCCATGAATCGCAATACTGCGAACCAATCACGAGCTCGAGGCGCTCCGACAGGTCGCTCAGTCGCATAGAGAGAAAATCGAGGAAAGGATCAGATTCGAATTGCTGGGATTGCGCTGGGAAATGTGAGCGGTTGTGCTAATTCCGCGTTCGCAACCGAAGTACTCACCGAAGCCAGGATGTCAGAGAGGGAAACGTCCAGTGCGCCACAAATTGCCGCGATGAGTTCAGACGAAGCCTCTTTTTGACCCCGCTCGATTTCAGAAAGGTAGCCCAGGGACACCGAAGCAGCTCCGGAAATATCTCGGAGGGTACGGCCTTGATCTTGACGGCGGCGGCGAAGTTCGTCACCGATGACGTTGCGTAAAACGATCATGTCCATTTCCTTTCTGTGCTACACCAATGCCCCATGCTACTCGCTAAGACTGACATGCGCGGTTTTTGGCTCAAGTCTGTGGATGAAGTTCCGCGAAAAGCCCCGCCTTGAGCACCAAATTCAAAGACGCTTCAACCGCCGCGGCGCGGATAGCGTTCCTATCCGAGATCGAAGGCGGTATCTGCACAAAGACTGCTCCGCTTGCACTCTTGGACGCAAAACCCAGCCATATGGTTCCCGCGGGAACTCCCTGGTCCGGCCCGGGCCCTGCCACACCCGTGCTCGACAGGGCAAAATCTGAGGCAAATAGCTCACGCGCACGAACCGCCATCCCGAGCGCTACCTCTTTCGACACCACTCCATGACCTAGTTCAATGTCAGAAATTCCTAGAACCTTTATTTTTGAGTGAACCGTGTAAGTGACGACTCCACCAGAAAATACTTCCGATGCACCCGGGATCGCCACCAGGGTGCTGGCAATTTCACCGCCTGTGATCGACTCGGCTGTGCAGATAGTTGCACGATTAAACCGTAATAAATCAACCACCTGCTGGGCGATCACGATCGGGCACCATCTATTTGCCGGCGCAGTTGTAGTGCCTTTCGAATATAGGCAATCGCCGTGGTCATGGTGAGGACCACGGCGAGCGTCATGACTGAAATTTTTGCAAAATCCCAGAAGTTAGTGAATGACTCCGAAGCGCCCTCTGGCCATACGTAGAGATACATGCTAATTGCCACAATTTGAAGCAGTGTCTTAGTTTTGCCGCCACGAGAAGCAGAGATCACTCCGTGCTCAATTACCCAAAAGCGCAGCAGCGTGACGCAAATTTCCCGCGCAATAATCACAATTGTCACCCACCACGGCAGCGCGCCTAGGTAGGACAGCCCAAGTAGTGCTACACCTGTCAAGAACTTATCCGCGATCGGGTCAGCAACTTTCCCAAGCGTTGTAATTAATCCAAACTTGCGTGCAACGAAACCGTCAAGCAGATCTGTCAAAGAGGCGAGCAAAAAAACCAGTGTTGCCAAGTTTCTCGAGTCCTGTGAATCTTGGAGCAACAAATAGCCCAGCAGGGGAACCGCCAGAAGCCGTAGGCCGGTGAGAGCGTTGGCAACATTCCACACTGAAGTCGTTGTTGGCTTGTCAGCGGCATGATCCGGTGGGAGTGGATGCTCGCGCATCAGTGAGTCAATTCCGCAACCAGGTCAACTCCGTTGCTGTCAACAACTCGTGCGTGGACCAATTGACCTACCGTGAGTTCACCGCTGCTCTCCCCGAGGACAACTTCCGTTTCGCCGTCGTCGGGACCTTGGTGACCCGCATGGCCCCAATAGCTGTGTGACTCGGAATCAAATGACTCGATTACGACCTCTACGTCTTCTCCGATTCGGTCCTGGGCTCGTTGCGCCATTAGTTCGTCCACTAGGTCTGTAATTAGTCGAACCCTTGAGTCAATAATCGGCTGATCAACTTTTGGATACAGATTAAACGCTTCGGTGCCCTCCTCGTCACTGTAGGCAAAAACACCCACTGCATCGAGTTCACCCTGTTCCAGGAATGCGACAAGCTCTGCAAATTCTTCGTCCGTTTCGCCCGGGAATCCGACAATCACATTGCTGCGGATACCAGCCTGGGGTGAGAGTTCACGAATCGACCCGATCAATTCCAAGAAGGCCTCCCGGCTGCCGAATCGCTTCATCCGTCTTAACAGAGTCGCAGAGGCATGCTGGAATGACAAATCAAAGTATGGTGCTACAACCGGCGTGGACGCCATGACCTTCAGAAGGTCCGGTCGCACTTCAGCTGGTTGTAAATAAGCAACCCGAATTCGAGCGATATCGGTGCCCTGATCAATCGCGGGCAAGAGTGACTCCAGCAGTCGAAGATCGCCAAGGTCTTTGCCGTAGGACGTTGAGTTTTCACTCACCAGAACAGCCTCGGTGACGCCTAGGCCCGCGAGCCAGGCGACCTCTGCGACGACGTCAGCCGGAGGGCGTGAAATAAATGAGCCGCGGAAAGAGGGGATCGCGCAGAATGTGCAACGCCGGTCACACCCTGAGGCAAGTTTGACGGGTGCAACGGGAGAATTTTCCAGCCTCTTGCGCAAAATAGGGGGTTGCCAAGCCAGTGCATCGTTGCCGGGAGGCATGTCTTCCTGCGAGCCGTGGCCCGGTATCGGGTTGGTATTTGCAGCACGTTCCACGGGGCTGATCGGGAGCAGGGTCCGGCGATCACTGGGGGCATGTGGCACAAGTTTGTCGCCGCGCATCACGGCGTCCAGCCGCTCGGCAATGTAGGGGTAATCGTCGAAACTCAACACAGCGTCGGCCTCAGGAAGATCGCCCGCTAATTCATTCCCGTAGCGCTGCGCCAAACAACCAACGGCAACGACAGCCTTGGTTACGGCACCAGACTCTTTCAGATCCGCGGCTTCAATGATTGTGTTGATTGAGTCCGCTTTTGCAATGTCAACAAAGCCGCAAGTGTTGACCATGACCGCTTGCGCCATTTCTGGGTCTTCCACCAATGTCCAGCCTTGGGCCTCCAGCCGCCCGGCGAGTTCCTCGGAATCTACTTCATTACGGGCACAGCCCATGGTGATCAGCGCAACTGTTTTTTCCGACACTCGTGGAGTCTATCCGCCGCGGATAGACAGGATTAATCCCGGAAGTTCGTCCGCTGTGACAAGCACGTCCCTGGCCTTTGAACCTTCACTCGGACCCACAACCCCGCGAGACTCCATCAGGTCCATCAATCGACCGGCTTTGGCAAAGCCCACGCGGAGTTTGCGTTGAAGCATCGATGTTGAACCAAATTGGGTTCCGACCACAAGCTCAACGGCCTGCAGCAACACATCGAGATCGTCTCCTATGTCGCCGTCAATCTCCTTTGCGGAAGCTGCTGGGCTTGTCACTTCGTCAAGATAATCCGCATCCCATTGATCCTTGCAATGAGCGACGATCTGGCGGATTTCATGTTCGGACACGAATGCCCCTTGAATCCGCATTGCCTTGTTCTCCCCCATGGGCAAGAACAAACCATCACCTTGGCCCACAAGTTTTTCGGCGCCCGGCTGGTCCAAGATCACTCGACTGTCAGCCAAGCTCGACGTTGCGAACGCGAGGCGGCTGGGCACATTTGCCTTGATCAAACCTGTAACAACGTCCACACTTGGGCGCTGGGTTGCCAAGACCAAGTGAATCCCAGCGGCCCGTGCGAGTTGGGTGATCCGAACTACCGAGTCTTCAACGTCACGCGGTGCGACCATCATGAGGTCGGCGAGTTCGTCGACGATTATCAACAAGTAGGGATACGCCTCGATCTTGCGTTCAGACCCTGGCAATGGCCTAATCTTGCCAGAACGGACGGCTTTATTGAAGTCATCGATGTGTCGGTAACCAAAAGCAGACAGATCGTCGTAGCGCCGATCCATTTCCTTAACCACCCACGTGAGTGCGTCGGCGGCCTTCTTGGGATTAGTAATAATTGGAGTAATGAGGTGCGGAACACCTTCGTAGATTGTGAGCTCAACTCGTTTGGGATCCACCAGGATCATCCGGACTTCTTCGGGCGTGGATCGCATCAGAATTGAGGTGATCAGCGAGTTGATACAACTGCTCTTTCCAGCACCGGTGGCACCGGCCACCAAAATATGTGGCATTTTGGCTAGGTTTGCGACAACAAAACTGCCTTCAACGTCTTTACCGAGCGCAACGACCATGGGGTGTTGGTCATTTGCAGCTACTTTGCTCTTGAGCACGTCACCTAGTGCAACGAGTTCTCGGTCGGTATTGGGGATTTCGATTCCAATTGCCTTTTTGCCAGGTATTGGGCTCAGGATCCGAACTTCCGCACTGGCAACTGCATAAGCGATGTTCTTACTCAATGCGGTTACCCGCTCCACTTTGACACTTTGACCCAATTCAATTTCGTACCGGGTCACGGTTGGGCCGCGCATAAAACCGACAACCTGCGCGTCAATTCCGAACTGAGTCATAACGTCGGTGAGAGCGGTCACGACCAGGTCATTAGCTTTGGTGGCAGTTTTGTGGGCCGGTCCCACTTTGAGTAGGTCCCCCTTTGGAAGTCGGTATGCACTTCGTGGAAGTAGGGGCAATTGGGTGGCCACCTGGGGCTGACCGACAATTTCTGTGTCATTTTTTGATGTAACCGTGGGCTTGACCGCTGCCACAACGATCGTGTCACTTCGGGAGTCGGCTTCCTTGAGGGCCTTCACTGACGAATCGGCCACACCAGCCATTAATGCGGCGGCAGGGCGTTCATCTTCAGTCGGAATGGGTGAAATGAAAGGTTCATCGCCTACCAAAGGAAGATCAGAGTGATCCGCCCGCAGAACACCATTGGGGTTTGCGAATCCTGGTGTCGCTCTTTCGGCCGCGAGTGACCCTTCTTCGAGTTGATCGATAGGCGAATTTTCGTAATCTTCTTCTGTTTTCCCGCCTGAACGCGATGGCATTCCCCCACGCATTCTAACGAATCCAGCGCCGAGGATTTCACGGAGACGCGCAATTGTGGTCTTCGTGAGAACCAGATAACCGAAGAAGCCAAGAATTACTAGAAGCAGTCCACTCACAATTGCACCAAGTGCCGCCACGACCGGCGCGGTTACGATCCACCCTGTAGTACCACCGGCATTGTTCATGGCCAGTGCGCCATTACTTGGAGTAGGCGTTCCTTGAGAGAGGTGCCATAAACCCAACACACTAATGACTATCGCGGTGATACCAACGGATAGGCGACCGGTTGCGCCGTTTTGATCAGGGTGACGCAGAAAACGCCAGGCAAGTGCCAGGAGGAGGATTGGAATCACCCAAGCCAATGCGCCAAAAAATGAGGTGGCAAGCATTCCGGTCCACGAAATAAACCATCCGTCGACACCAAACCACGTTGCTGCAATCATGATTATCGAGGCCGCGATAAGTGACAGCCCTAGCCCATCACGGCGCAAGGCCGGATCGATTTCTTTGGCTCCCCGACCGATTCCTCTTGTTGCACCTCCAGCCACGTGTGCCAGACCGGTCCAACCTCGGGCCAGCGTGCGACCAATCGCGCCAAAGGCCCGGGGTACCGGGCCAGCCTTCACCGGTCTGGATTTACCGCGCGCTGGAGCCTTGCGCTTTACTTTGCGCTTCGGAGTACTTTTCGTGCTGCTGGGGGAAGATCCACGCGTGCGCGTAGACGTGCGGGAAGCCATAGTTGGCAGCGTACCCAATCAACGAGCCATTCCCCTGCAGTCACACGCGTCCCGCGTGTCACACATTGACGGCCGAACCTACTCGTGGCCGCCCTTGATTCCTATCACGACGGGCACGATCATGGGGCGGCGTCGGTGAGTCGTTCCTACCCATTTGCCGACAATCTTTCGGGCCTTCTGGGAAAGTTCGTGCGGATCCTCGATCCCGTCTTTCATTGCTTCAACGAGTGCTTTCGCGACTTCAGCTTCGACCTTGGTGGTGTCCGATGTTTCGCCCACGCCACGATCCACGATCTCAGGTCCAACAACGACGCTTTGCTGAGCGATATCTACGGCGGCGTACACCGAGATGAACCCTTCCTCGCCAAGGATCAGACGGTCTTTCAGCAGGCTTTCATCAACGCTGCCCACGCTGGTGCCATCGACGTACACCTCGCGCAAAGAATAGGCGCCGCTAATTACCGCATGGTCCGCGTTTAGGTCAACACATGCACCGTTTGCAGCAACTAAGACATGATCTGCGGGAACACCAACGCTCTGAGCGAGCAATGCATTGGCTTTGAGGTGGCGCCATTCTCCGTGAATGGGCATGACATAAGTGGGTTTGACAATATTGAACACATAACGCAGTTCACCCGCCGCAGCGTGGCCGGACACGTGAACCAGTGCGTTCCCTTTGTGGACAACGTCCGCACCGAGCACGGTTAGACCGTTAATTACCCGGTTAACTGCATTCTCATTTCCCGGAATCAACGAAGACGCCAAGACAATCGTGTCGTCGTCTCCGACGGAAATATCATGGTTACGGTGAGCGATTCGGGAAAGCACCGCCATGGGTTCACCCTGTGAACCAGTGCAAATCAATACCGCCCGATCGTCTGGCAATTTGGAGAGTTCATCCATGGATATCAAGGTATTGCCGGGGATTTTTAGGTAGCCCAAATCGCGGGCGACATTCATATTGCGCACCATTGAACGACCGACAAATGCGACCTTTCGGTTGTGAGCAATCGCAACGTCGATTATTTGCTGAACTCGGTGCACGTGGGAGGCAAATGATGCAACGATCACACGACCCTTGGCTCGACTGAACACCCTTTCGAGCACCGGAATAATTTCTTTTTCGCTGGGCACAAAGCCAGGCACTTCGGCATTGGTGCTGTCGACCATCAGGATGTCAACGCCTTCTTCACCGAGCCGGGCAAAACTTGCTAAGTCTGTGATTCTTCCGTCAAGCGGCAATTGATCCATCTTGAAATCACCCGTGTGAAGTACTCGTCCGGCCGGCGTTTTAATGGCAATCGCCATTGCATCGGGGATTGAATGATTCACCGCGAGAAATTCAAGCTCAAATGGACCAATTTTTTCGCTCGATCGGTCCTTGACTGCCAGCGTGTAAGGCTTGATTCGGTGTTCCTTGAGTTTCGCTTCAATGAACGCCAATGTCAGTCCTGATCCAATGATCGGAATGTCGGACCTATGTCGGAGCAGATAGGGAACCGCGCCGATGTGGTCCTCATGACCATGTGTAAGAACGATTGCTTCCACGTCATTGATTCGTTCCAGAATCGGTTCAAAGTCCGGCAGGATCAGGTCAATTCCAGGGTGGGATTCCTCGGGGAATAGCACCCCACAATCAACGATCAGCAATCGGGATTCATATTCAAATACGGTCATATTTCGACCGATCTCACCAAGTCCGCCAAGGGGCATAATCCGTAACGCGCCAGATGCCAAGGTTGGTGGCGCGGGTAAATCAGGGATAAACATGACTAGTCCTTAATGTAGTGAAGTATCGGGAGCATTACGCAGGTAACGCCACGCCGCCAGCAACGAGGTCTTGACGCAATTGTTCGATTTCGCCTAGCGTTGCATTGACTAAAGGGGGCCGAACCGGACCGCTGGGAAGCCCTTGTAATTGCAAGGCAGCCTTCGTCAGAATGACACCCTGCGTTCGAAAAATTCCGGTATACACCGGTAGCAATGATTCGTTGATCACCCGAGCACCCTCGACGTCACCACTCCAAAAAAGTTGTGCCATGTCTGCAAGCCGATCCCCTACAACGTGTCCGACAACAGAAACCATGCCACCGGCACCGAGCGCCAGAAGCGCAAGGTTTAAGGAATCTTCGCCGCTGTACCAAGCTAAGTCTGAACGTGCCATTGCCCATTGGGATGCTTCCAAGTCACCTTTGGCATCTTTATTTGCGATGATCCTCGGGTGCTCTGCCAATCGTACGAGCGTCTCGGTCTCAATTACCACGCCCGTTCTGCGGGGTATGTCGTAGGTCATGAGTGGCAGATCAGTGCTGTCAGCAATCGCAATGAAGTGTTCGTAGATCCCCTGCTGTGGCGGCCGGTTGTAGTACGGCGACGAAGCCATCAATGCATCAACGCCTGCGTTAACAGCTGCTCGGGCGCACGCAACTGAATGTGCAGTGTCGTTGGTGCCGACACCCGCTATCACCGTTGCACGATCCCCAACAGCCTCAACGACCGCTTGTAGGAGCGCAAGGTCTTCAGCGTCGGTTTTAGTCGAGGCTTCACCCGTTGTCCCGTTGATCACGAGTCCGTCGTGGTGGAGATTGTCAACTAAATGAGTGGCGAGTGCCTGGGCCCCTACAAGGTCCTGACTGCCATCGTGCGCAAATGGAGTGATCATTGCGGTCAGCATGACTCCGAACGGGCTTTTCATGTCACAAGCCTACCGCGACCGGCTACGGCGCAACCCGACCATGAGCGTTGAAGGCGGCGTGGGTCAAGGGCATGAGTTTTTCAAAGTGTTCTTCATAGATCTCTGCCACCATTTCGATCTCGCGCTGTGGATATGACACGAAATACGACCCCTCAACCTTGCGACGCAGTGACAGGAAGTTCATCAAAGCACGCGCGTTCATGGTGACGTATGCTGAGGAATAAATGGTGACGGGCAGGACCATCCGGGCTACTTCCCGCGCAATTCCAGCTTCTAACATTTGCGTATAAGCGTCGTATGCACGAATACACGAATCTTTCACGGACCTGTCAACTAATTCATATTGCTCAGCCGAGCCAGCGTGGAATTCATAAGCCCCCGGCTTACCCGATTGCACAAGTGGTCGTTCGTGTGCGGGCGTATAAAAGACAGGTTGCAACTCCCGATAACGCCCCGACTCTTCGTTATAGCTGGCGATTCGGTGCCGCATGTGTTCCCGCCACACGAAAATCGGTGCTTTAACAAAAAAAGTCATGGAGTTATGTTCGAAAGGACTCCCGTGTCGATCACGCATCAAATAATTGATCAACCCTGAACTGCGCTGCGGATCTGCATCTACGTCTTCAAGAGATGCTTCTCCCACAGTAGAGACCCTGGCCGCAAACACGACGTCAGCATCACTTGCATTAGCCCGGACCAGCTCGACGGTCACGTCGTTTCGAAACTCAATTTCCACGGTTACGAGCCTAGTGGGGTTGGTCCGGTTGGGCCGGCTAGATCCCCTGATGACTCGTTCGAGCGCCTATCCGCGTGCTCGCTAACGTAGTGACATGGACACGACCCGATTGGCGAAAGCAACAGATGCACCGTTGATCACTGAACTGCAACTGGCAAACTGGCATATTTCTCACCCGGAAATTGCGGAGTTTCTTGACTCGCGAGACGTCCAAGACCAGTGGGAGTCCGCCATAAAAGATCAGGGTTCGCGCGGCCGCGTCCTCGTGTGCGAACGCGACTTAGCTTTGGTGGGTGTTGCCGCGATTGAGTTCGAGGGCCAACTTGGTCAACTCTCTCTACTGGAAGTCACCCCAACCTGTCGCCGACAGCTCATTGGATCTCGACTCCTGAATGCGGTTGCTGACATCGCAGGGCGGGCAGGTGCATCTTCCATATATTCCTGGGTCGCGACTGCTGACACACCTGCCCAAGAATTCTTGGAATCAACCGGGTTCACTCACACTGGGGCCACACGGACTATAGGTTTCCAAGACGGCGCAAGTGAGTTACTGAGCGACCAGATGTACATGTCCACGAACCTTGACAATCGCGCATAAGGAGATTTTTTCGACGAGGAAAGTAAAAACCGGCGGATCCCCCGTGCCCGCCGGCACCTAAGGGTCACACACTTTACGTACCTATTGCCATAATTATCTGTCCCCAATTTGGGGGACTTTCTCGCGCTTTGATCAAGGAATTCGGGCAAAACACCCAATCAGCCTAACTCGATTCAAGGATGCCGTCCTCGGATGCCTGAACATACAGCTCTGTGCGTGTCCTTGCTCGACGACCAATGTGTTCATATTTTGCTCGAACTCGATCTAGATACTCTTTTGCAGTGTGCGGGGATACCCCCATCCGGTGGGCTACCGCGTTGAGGGTCAAGCCCGCCGCATACAGCCGGAGCGCGTCCACTTCCCTCGGGCTCAAATCTGGACGATCTTTCGCATTGGCAATGATCGATGCGAGGTCGACTGAAAGAAATATCTCACCAACCGCGACCGCTCGAAGTGCCTGCGCAAGAACGTTCGCACTTACTCGCTTTGGAATAAACCCCAAAGCACCTTCGTGCAATCCGCGCCGAATTGCCGAAGAGTCTTCGTTCGCGCTGATCAGCAACACGTTCAGATTCATGTCTACAAGCTCTCGAACATTTGTCTCCACCGAGGCCGACCCCGGTCCTAGATCCACGTCAAGTAAGACAACGTCGGCGATCAGGTCTTCACAATTACTGAGACTCTCACCAGAAAATACCACCTCGACTGCTATAGGAAACCCATGGTTCATGAGGGAGACAAGACCCTGACGAACGAGTTCGTGGTCATCAATAACCACTATTCGAAGTGGCTGCTCCCCTAGCACCGTTCTACCCTAACGTGGCCTGACCATCTAATATCGCTTCCCACAAGAATTGAGCAGTACCGTCAGAATCCACGAGAACCTCAGACTTTCCCAACGTGGGTGCATTCTTCAGGAGGTGAATCTGTAATTGGCGGGTGGACTCCTCGTCATCTGCCATGTAACTGGCCACAAATCGAATAAAGCCTTGATTACCTTCATTCGCCGTTGAAAGCCGGGATGTGGAATCAAGCGGTAGCAGGTTCATGACCCCTTCAAGGAAAAGCCCAGTGTCATGTAACTGGCTGTCATTTATGAATTCGTGGTCCAATGAAATATCAAAGAGTAGCCCGTGCTCCAATGCTGAGCGAGATAAGTGATCTGCAAATGAAGCAACCGGGTCACTTAAATCCAAGTTGCCAAAAATTGCCCGACGCAGATGTGACTCCGCGACACCGCACTCCCTTTGAACCTCACTCGACCACGGGTCGCGGTTACCCTCTGAAATTTCGGCCAGTAATTCAATTATTGGATGTGGTACAACGCCCACGTATCTCTCCATCTTTGATGCGACCATTCGATCACTAAGCGAAATCTTGACTTCGTTAGTCGCCTGTTCTCCGAGCGCCAGCACCCTTGCCCGATCGGTTCGACGTAATTGCATGCCAAAGAAAGCACCTGCCATGATTATCAGGAAGCCAGGGGCAATTAATTCGGCAGGAAAATTTTGTTGGATAACTAACCATGAGATACCTACAGCGATCCAACCCCACCAAGGCCCCGCTGCCGCCATAGCCAAAAATAGAGCAGCGATTGCCGCAGACGCCCAGCCGGTCCAGGGAGTATTGACTATGGGGTTCGAGAGTTCAGCAACGACATACACCGCAATCGCTCCAAGTGCGCTCACAGCAATACCTGAGGCTCGGACACTCCCTGTCCTGCTCTGCACTATTGCGATCATCGAAGCGACACCTAGGACGCTGAGAGAAACCAGGTTGACAAGCGGATTTTGGAATTGCGACCATGACATGAGGATGCTCAACGTCGAGAAAGCAAACCACGTTGTGAGAACGGGAAGTACGATTGAAATCGTTGAGGCCTTCGACTCAAACGTAAAGTTGGAAACCCTCTCTTTCTTTCGGGAAGCGCAAATCTGAACGACAGTTCCCCGTGTGCTGTGCGAGATGATTGCAATTGCCAGTGCATCTGTTGAATTGAGTAATGAGGTCAGGCCAAAACCGTGTGGAGTTTGATTCGGATCGAATCCCAGCCCGTTGTCTTCAATTTCAATGCAGTAATCGCGACCCTCGCTCACGCGGATTACCAATTCAGTTAGTTCCGAATGCCGCAAGGAATTGATGACCGCTTCTCGTGCCGCTGCAACCAAGCCTTCGGTGACATGCTCCGGAGGCTTGGAATTGACATCGCCCGTTATTCGTACATGGATACCTCGTTGGGCACACTCCACCAGGAGGTCTGCGAGGGTGTCAATCGTTGTACCAGCGTGTGCGGTCGACACATTGACTGATGGCTGCGAAAGATCGGACAGAATTACAATTGCTTCGGCACTCCGATCGCGAATCAGCCTTCTGCTTTCGGGAGAATCATTTAGTGAACCACGTGAGATTGCGGTCAGGGTATTCAACACAACTTCGTGAACCGCTCTGCGGAGAGACTCGATATAACTATCAACTTCATGTGCCGTTTTGAGCGAGACCGCCTCGAGGACCACCATATTTTGCACCTCATCAATCTCATGTGCACGATTCAGCAGCATCCGTTGTGCACTCCCAGCCCCAACAGCCAAGGCGAGTGCGTAAAAGGGATAGAGGACGGCCGAGTTCACGCCCAGGTCACCAGAATCGAAGAACCCAAGGGATAGGAATAAGTAGGCTTCAAGTCCAACAATCGCCACCACAAAAAACCACTGCTTAGGATTTCGAATCATAATTCCAGCAGTTCCCGCAGATAAATTGAATAATGACGCCGCAAGGAACCATTCGTTTTCGTTTGTTGATCCAGCATGAATTGACAACACCAATGCAGCGGCCACAATGAAAACTAAATTCAGACCCACGAGTAGTTCAGTATTAGGATGAATTCGTTTAGGTGAGCGTGTAACAATCATTACGAAAACTAGAATTGCCACCGAAAGCCAAGCCCCAGCCAATAAAAGACTCTCAAGCCCGCTCTTCGAGCCGCCTGGCCACAATTCGGGATCTGAGAATAACCATGCGGCCTGCCAGACCAGCGCAAATGCGATCAAGCCGCGGCGCATGGATAGATACGCTGATGGGATCACGTCTGACACGGGCACTAGCCTGACACAATTACTTGGTCAACCGAAAGGGGCAGCATGGCTTGGAAGTTTCGCAGCCACTTGCCCAGCCGCGAAACTCGCTCAATCGACACAAATGCCCTTGGGATCGGGATTGCAACAGGTGCATACGCACTGTCTTTCGGAGCCATATCTGTAGCCAGTGGGCTCAGTATTTTTCAAACTCAAGCACTTTCCCTCTTCATGTTTACAGGAGCCTCCCAATTCGCCTTCGTTGGCGTGATCGGCGCGGGAGGCGGTGCCGTAATTGCGATAGTCACGGCTTTACTCTTGGGTGCTCGCAACAGTTTGTATGCACTTTCACTGGGCCCGATCCTGACTCCCGCGAAGAAGCATGTGCCACATACCGCTTTGCTAACAATCGACGAGTCAACCGCAATGGCATTGCGCTACAACGAATCAAAGAAAACTTCTCGCCGCGCTTTCTTTGCCACCGGCCTAAGTGTCTACGTGTTTTGGAATATTGGAACCGCATTTGGTTCCCTTGGCGCTAGTGCCCTGTCAGATCCCGGAATTCTCGGGCTGGACGCGGCTATCCCAGCGGGCTTCTTGGCTCTGCTGTGGCCTCGACTAACGGGTGGTTCAAGTAGCGAGAACCGTAAAATGTGGTCTGTTGCATTGGCTAGCGCTTTGGTCGCCATAATCCTCATCCCATTTCTTCGACCTGGGCTTCCGGTGCTCTTCAGTGCCTTCGTGGCCGTGCTAGCGAGTATTTTCTGGGGTAAAACCTCACGACCGATCGCTGATTCTTAGTCATGTGGGCCAGTATTCTCATCGCTTCTTTCGGTACCTACGTAGAGAAACTACTCGGGTACCTTTTGCCGCACCACATGCTCGAACGCGAGTCCATCCGCCGCATGACAGGACTTCTTCCCGTCTCACTCTTAGCCGCACTTGTCGCGGTTCAAACATTTGCGGCAGACCAGTCATTCCTTGTCGACGCGCGGCTTGTGGGTCTGGGAGTGGCGGTCATTGCGCTGCTGCTGCGGGCGCCATTCCTTGTAGTAATTGTTGCTGCCGCGGCCAGCACAGCTGTAGTTCGATGGCTAGGCTGGATGCCCTAATGGGCGAACCAACTTTTCGTAAGCCAATTTTTGGGTCACTTTGGCGCTATCCGGAATTCGACGCACTCCGGCTCCAACGAGTTGGGCGGCGCGGACTCATCCGATTGACTCTTCTCGTTCCGCTAACCCTCACACTCGTGTCATTTCTCACCATTAGCGTTGTCTATGCCACGACAGGAATTGGCCTCCTTGAAGCTGGATTGATTGGCGCCACATTGGCAAGTGCCTCAGTGGTCGTTCTTCGAAGCTGGATGCTGGGGACTTTTATCAACGGCAATGGCTTCAAAATTGTGACATTGCTGCGTACATACTCAGGTCGCTGGGAAGACATTCGTGAGGTTGAAAGACAAGTATCCACCTGGAGAGTCCTTGGAATTCCAATCGGAATCGGCACCCAAAGAGTGGTGATAGTAAGACGCAGTGGTGGCTCACTCGCCACGCACATTTACCTGGGTAGCATCGATGGAATCTTCACCGAGAGCAGGCTTGACATGTTGTTTCAGTTAATGCTCAGGTGGAACAGACCTGAATAGGCGTGCCGCTTGTCGCATTGTGGACCGCGCCGCTTTCCTGTCTCGCGATTCGTCATATGCCAATGCGAGTAGGTAGCAGGTGACCCAGTCTGAGGGGTCATGCGCCTTTGCCGTCTCCTCGAACCGGGAATCAGCAGCGGACAGAACCGTACGGCCCGAAACTTCTCTCGGCAAATTGTCTTCTGGCAATTCACCTATCCGGGCTAACTCTCTACCCATTCTTTGCATGGTAAAGCCGAATCGAATCTCCTTGAAAATCAAATAGAGAGCCAGTGCAGGAATCGCGACGATTGCGAGGGCAAAAACAGTCAAGACGACATTCCCCTGAGCAATCAAGAGCCGCGCACGATCAAGTGCAAATAGAAAATAGATAACGCACACTAGGGTGAAAACAACTACCCAAATTTTGGGGTTCTTAACCCTTTGTCTCACCTTAAGAGTTCCCAATTGGGAGAACATTTTCGAGCCCCACAACGACACCTTCAATGTGGCTGATTTCCTTGATGGCGATCAACACGCCTTGCATGAAGGAATCCCGACTAAGGGAATCGTGGCGAATTGTCAGAGTCTCACCAACCGCACCGAAAATAACTTCCTGGTGTGCGACGAGCCCCCGCAATCGCACGGAGTGAATTGGTATTCCGTCAACAAGGATGCCTCGGGATTCCATGTCGCTGCTCGCCGTGGCGTCAGGTGCTTGGCTTCCCTTTAATCGGTTGCGCGAAATTTTTTCGGCGGTGAATCGAGCCGTACCCGACGGAGCATCAAATTTCTCAGGATGGTGTGATTCCACAATTTCGACAGACTCAAAATATGGAGCAGCGATCCCTGCAAATGCAATCATGAGCACGGCACCCATGCTGAAATTTGGCGCGATCAATACCCGCGAATTTGGGCGTTGACTCGCCCAAAGGTTGAGTGTTTCGACTCTTTCTGCCGTAAATCCCGAGGTACCGACAACCGTATCTATTCCATACTTAATACAAAAGGCTAGGTTTTCCATCACGACGTCAGGATTGGTGAAATCTACGACAACCTCGCAGCGATTCCGTGTCAACTCTTCCAGGGAGTCGCCAAGATCAATTGCGGCGACCAACTCGCAATGAGCATCTGCCTCTACCGCTTCGACGACGCTGGATCCCATCTTTCCTGCGGCCCCGATAACCCCAACGCGAATTAATGTGGACATCTTGGCTCCTTCTACGAGCGCGAGCGAGCATGTGGTGGAACAAAGCCTATGGGAGTGCGCAATTTCTTGTACGGGCCAATCACGCTGATTGCCAGCGGTTCTGTGAGGAACTCCTTTGCTAGTTCGTCGACACCCGTGGCCTGGACTTGATCTACTTTGCGCAGTACCTCGTCTACAGAAAGCAAATCTTCATCGTAGAGTTCCGCTTTGGCGATTCGAGTCATGCGGGCTCCGCTGTCTTCCTGGCCCAGCACCGTGCCGCCTTTGACCTGTCCTTTGGCCCGCAACAACTCGCCTGCCGTCACCCCACTTGCAACAAGTGCCGATAATTCTGATTGGCACACTTCAAGAACTTGATCCAACTTCGTGGGAATGCAGCCCGCATAAATCCCGAAAAGACCAGAATCCCGGAAACTTTGAGAGTAGGCGTACACGGAATACGCGAGCCCCCGCTGTTCACGGACGGCTTGGAATAAACGGGAACTCATTCCACCTCCAAGCACCGTGGAAAGAATCGCTCCGGTGAAACGACGATGATCGCCTCGATGCAGCCCGTGCGTGCCCATTACAACGTGCGCCTGTTCTGTTTTTCTGGTGTCCAACGAACTAATCGGGGTGCCGATTCGGGGCGTCCTTTGTACAGCCCGCACTGTCCTCGTGGGCAGATTCAGGAGCGTATTTGGACTGGAATTCATCGCCTTTTCAACCAATTTGACCGCGCGAATGTGATCAACGTCGCCGGCAATGGCGATAACCAGAGATTCTGGCTGATAGAACTTGGCATAAAAGTTGACGATCGAGCGCCGAGAAATTCCTAGAATCGTCTGTGCAGTTCCTAGAATCGGCCTACCCAGTGAAGTATCTCCGAATAGTGTTCGAGCGAATTGGTCATGGACTAAGTCACTTGGGTCGTCGTCGACCATGGCGATTTCTTCTAGGATGACTCCGCGCTCGGCCTCTATATCTTCAGTTTTTAACTGGGCATCTGTGACCACGTCGCACAAGACATCAATTGCAAGTGGCAGGTCAACTGCTAGTACTTTCGCGTAGTAGCAGGTGTGCTCTTTGCTCGTGAAGGCGTTTATGTCACCGCCCACCGACTCGATCGCTGAAGCGATCTCCATGGCCGATCTCTTTGATGTTCCCTTAAACAGCAGGTGCTCAAGGTAGTGAGCGGCGCCCGTGTGCGAACCTTTCTCATCACGTGAGCCTGCATCAATCCAGATTCCAATGGTTGCAGAATGAACACCGGGAACTTTTTCGGTGACCACACGCACCCCACTTGGCAGGACGGACCGTCGAACGAGCGATCCGTCCGTCCCAGCAAGCAGAGTTGTTGTTTTCGCCATTATTCGGCCGATTCAGCGCCTTCAGCTGGCACTGCAATCAGAGAAAGTTTTCCTCGTGGATCAATTTCCTTAATCTCAACCTGAATCTTGTCCCCCACTTTGAGAACCTCTTCAACGTTTTCAATGCGAGCTTTGCCGGCGTACTTCTTCACCTCAGAGATGTGAAGAAGTCCATCTTTACCCGGAACCAACGAAATAAAGGCACCAAAAGTTGCCGTTTTAACAACGGTACCGAGGTACCGCTCCCCGACCTCAGGCATTGTCGGATTGGCGATTTGATTGATCGCATTGCGAGCCGCTTCCGCTGAAGCGCCATCGACAGCGCCGATATAGATGGTTCCATCGTCCTGGATCGTGATATCTGCGCCAGTTTCTTCTTGGATCTGGTTAATGATCTTGCCTTTTGGCCCGATTACTTCGCCGATCTTGTCAACAGGCACCTGTACGGAAATCACCCGCGGTGCTGTTGCAGCCATTTCATCCGGGGTGTCGATTGCTTCGATCATGACGTCCAAGATGGTAAAGCGAGCGTCACGAGCTTGGGTCAGAGCGCTTTTCAACACATCGGCTGGGATGCCATCTAGCTTGGTATCCAATTGCAGCGCCGTGACAAAATTACGGGTACCTGCAACCTTGAAATCCATGTCTCCGAATGCATCTTCGGCACCAAGAATGTCGGTCAACGCCACGAACTTCTGTTCACCGTTCACAATGCCTGAAATGAGCCCCATTGCAATTCCTGCAACGGGTGCCTTGAGTGGTACCCCCGCGTTGAGGAGTGACATTGTGGATGCACACACAGATCCCATTGACGTTGATCCATTTGAACCAAGCGCTTCAGATACCTGGCGAATTGCATAAGGGAATTCATCGCGGCTTGGTAGTACTGGAATCAGCGCGCGTTCAGCAAGTGCCCCATGACCAATTTCCCGCCGCTTGGGTGAACCAACACGACCAGTCTCACCCGTTGAATATGGCGGGAAGTTGTAGTTGTGCATGTAGCGTTTGCGACTTTCAGGGTTGAGAGTGTCAAGCTGTTGTTCCATGCGTAGCATGTTCAAGGTTGTGATTCCAAGAATTTGCGTTTCACCGCGCTCGAAAAGTGCCGAGCCGTGCACTCGGGGAATGACATCAACTTCCGCGGACAAGGTGCGAATATCTGCCAGTCCGCGACCGTCTATCCGGACACCATCGGTGAGCACTCTCTGACGAACTGAATTCTTCGTTACAGAGCGAAGTGCAGCGCTGAGCTCCTTCTCTCGACCTTCAAATTCTGCCCCCAACGCAGCCATGACGTCGGCCTTGATTTCGTCGAGTCGATCTTCACGCTCAGCCTTTGAGAGGATTGTGAGTGCGGCCGAGACAGGCTCTCCCGCAATCTTTTCTACGGCGTCGTATGCATCATCTTGGTACTCCAAGAAAACTGGGAAGTCAGCAATCGGCTTCGCCGCGGCGTTGGCCAATTCAATTTGAGCTTCGCACAGCACCTTAATAAACTTCTTTGAAGCGTCCAGGCCCTGTGCCACGACCTCTTCGGTGGGAGCTGTGGCTCCACCAGCAACCAAATCAATGGTTTGCGCTGAAGCTTCTGCTTCGACCATCATGATTGCGACATCGTCGCCTGCTATCCGACCAGCGACAACCATGTCAAAGACTGCTTCTTCGAGTTGTTCGTGGGTGGGAAATGCGACCCATTGTCCGCCAATAAGTGCGACACGAACGCCGCCGATCGGACCGGTAAAAGGTAAACCGCTCAGCTGCGTTGAAGCTGACGCAGCGTTAATTGCAAGTACGTCGTAGAGATCCTTAGGGTTCAAGGACATGACAGTGACAACAACCTGCACCTCGTTGCGCAGGCCTTTTTTGAATGTCGGGCGAAGTGGGCGGTCAATAAGTCGGCAGGTAAGAATTGCGTCCTCGCTTGGGCGCCCTTCACGGCGAAAAAATGAACCGGGGATCCGGCCCACGGAATACATGCGTTCTTCAACATCGACGGTGAGCGGGAAGAAATCAAATTGATCCTTGGGATGCTTGCCTGCAGTTGTGGCGCTGAGCAACATGGTGTCTTCGTCCATGTACGCGCACACCGAGCCTGCGGCTTGTCGTGCGAAACGTCCTGTTTCGAATCGGATGTTTCTCGTTCCAAATGAACCGTTGTCAATAACGGCACTTGCAGAAGTAATATTTGCTTGCATGCGATGTCTCCTTATTTTTGTGAGACACTTTTGCACTGCCGCCATGTTCGGCGGTCTTCGATCGAGATCCGCGGGTCTCTTCACCCGAAAATCACTACCGAGGACCGACATCCGCGGTGCACCTAAAGTGTCTAATTTAGTTCGATTCTTATTACTTGAGGGGATTAAACTTAGAAGCGCGAAATGGCGGTATCGATATTCAATACCGCCACACGCGAAGCTATCGACGCAACCCAAGCCGTTCAATGATTGAGCGGTAACGGTTAATATCGGTTTTGGTGAGGTAGTTGAGCAAGCGTCGGCGCTGGCCAACCATGAGCAGTAGCCCACGACGACTGTGATGATCGTGCTTATGAGTCTTCAGGTGTCCCGTGAGATCTTCGATCCTGCGACTGAGCATCGCGATCTGGACTTCAGGTGAACCTGTATCCCCTGGCTTAATCCCGTACTTTTCGATGATTTCTTGCTTAACTGCACTGTCGAGCGACATGTATTCCTCTCGGGCGCGCCATGCCCACCGCTGATACAGATGTGAGCCTGGGCATTGATTTCATGGACACGTGTGTGGAAGCGCCCGCCTCCACACCGTCTGAGCTTGAATACTAGCAGTGCTGGCATTCTTCGGGCTTTACCGCCTATCGACTCAAAAGATCCGCTATCGCCACCACGTCTTTTGCGATCTGGGTGAGATATCCATCCAAACTATCGAAGACCTCCTGCTCGCGAATCATTGCGACGAACTCAATATCAACGCTTACTCCGTAAAGCTCAAGATCAAGGCGATCCAGCGCATAGGCCTCGACCCGTTGTGACTTTCCTTCAAAATGTGGATTCAATCCAATTGAAATTGCCGCTGGCATCCGGTCACCGTTGGCAATGAGATAGCCCGCGTACACACCGTCTGCAGGGACAATCAGTTGGTCCTCCCACTCAAGGTTCGCAGTTGGGTATCCCAATTCGCGCCCCCTCTGGTCACCCCGAATTACTTTTCCCGAAAGAACAAAGTTTCTTCCGAGGAGGGCGGCCGCTGACTCAACTTGGCCTAGTCGCACACATTCACGGATTCTTGTTGACGACACGGTTCCATCGGAATCTAGAAGGTCAATCACGCGAACTTCAAATCCGCACTCGTAACCGTTTTCACGCAGCGTGTCTACATCTCCGCTGCCATTTCGACCATAAATGAAGTTTTGACCTACCACGACGACTCGAGCTCCTAAACGATCACTGAGAAACTCCCGAGAAAATTCAATCGGGGTCAAATTAGCTATCTGCGAATTAAACGTGATGACTTCCACATGCTCAACCCCGCAGTCCACGAGGAGCTGCTTGCGATGATTGATATCGCTAATCAACTTTGGCGCATGATCCGGTCGTACGACCGTGTTGGGGTGTGGATCAAATGTACATACGATTAAGGTCAAATTCAGTTGCCGTGCATAGTCTTTTGCAGAGGCAATAAGTGACTGATGGCCCAGATGCACGCCGTCAAAGATCCCAATACAAATTAGCGAACCCGATGCACTCACCACTGCAGGCTACTGGGTGGTTTCACGTCATTAGGAAAGACAGCCAAGTAGGCGCACCGCCCTTCTTTCTTCTCAGCGACTGCCGCGAGTTCACCATTGTGGTCAATCAAGGCGATAATGGGAACGATTAAGTCCTCTGGCCAAGTTAGTCGTTGCCCCCAGCGAACAGCCAAGGAATCAGCTTGGTTGAGTGAACGACAAGGCCAAATTCCACGTGCAACCTGCTCAAGGGAAATCGCAGCACTCCACGGATCTAAGGATTCTTCAAGAGTTTCCAAACCAACGGCATCTTCACACGAAAATTGACCAATGGACGTTCGCTGCAAATGCGTAAGGTGACCGCCCACTGACAGTGCATCGCCAAGGTCACGCGCGATCGCGCGAATGTATGTACCCGAAGAAACGTTGGCGACCACCTCAATGTCCAGGAAGTCACCTACCTGATCTGTATTCACCACCTCGAGGCTAAATATTGTGACAGCTCGTTTAGGAATTTCGACCGTCTGCCCATCACGGACACGTGCATGGGCACGACGACCGTCGATCTTAATGGCGCTCACCGCGCTTGGACGCTGCATTATCTCACCGCGCATACGGCCAAGAACGACATTCACGTCTTCCATAGAAATATTCCGCGCGGGGGTCAATGCTCCCAGTTGCCCTTCACGATCATCGGTTGAACTGGAGGCACCCAAACGAATGGTCGCACGATACGACTTATGAGCGCCAGATATATGTCCCAAGATTCTGGTTCCTGCATTGATCCCCAGGATTAAGACGCCCGTTGCCATTGGATCAAGTGTTCCTGCATGCCCAACCTTGCGGGTGTTGAAAACTCGACGCACCCGCGCGACAACGTCATGTGAGGTTATTCCTGCCGGTTTATCAACAATCACCACTCCTGCAGGTGGCGCAACTGACTGGGTACCTGTCTGCATAAAAAGCCTAGGGAGCCTAGAGGGCTAAGAGTCTTCAGCTTCACGGTAAGGATTCACGTCACCGGCGTACTTAGCCGCCTTGGCCTGTTCGTGAACCCTGGCGTCCGACTCGGCGGCATCTTTGAGCAACTGCTCGACATGTGCTGCATTTTCGGGGATTGCATCCAAGATGAACTCAAGAGTCGGCGTAAATTTAACGCCGGTTCCCTTGCCAACCTCGGTCCGAAGCATGCCTTTACTCGAAGCCAGAGCCGCAGCCGTCGACTGTCGTTCTTCTTCTGTCCCTAACACCGTATAAAAGACGGACGCATCACGCAGATCTGCTGTAAGTCGAACGTCTGTGATCGTGATAAACCCGAGCCGCGGATCCTTGATCCGCATTTCTAAAGTTTGCGCCACAATGACTTTAATTCGATCTGCCAATTTCCGCGCACGTGCTTCATTGCCCATGACAATTCTCCTTGGACTATTTGCGTGGTTTTTCACGCATTTCAAAGGTTTCGATAACGTCGTCAACTTTGATGTCCTGGTAGGAACCAAGGTTGATACCGCACTCGAATCCTTCACGCACTTCCGTTGCATCATCTTTGAAACGACGAAGGGTCGCTATCGACAAGTTATCCGCCACAACGACACCGTCGCGGACCAATCTCGCCTTGCTATTTCGTCGAACAACCCCACTCCGAATCAAGCAACCCGCAACAGTTCCAAATTTGGATGATTTGAATACATCGCGTACTTCAGCGGTGCCAAGTTGCGCTTCCTCGAATTCAGGCTTGAGCATTCCCTTAAGCGCAGCTTCAATCTCGTCGATTGCTTGGTAAATAATGCTGTAATAACGAACATCGACCCCTTCGTGGGTTGCGAACTCGGCCACTTTGCCCTCAGGTCGAACGTTGAATCCGAGGATTATTGCCTTTGATGCACTGGCAAGCGTGACATCGTTTTTGGTGATCGCACCAACTCCACGATGAATAACCCGCAGTGACACTTCCTCACCCACGTCAATCTTGAGGAGTGCATCTTCCAGTGCCTCCACCGATCCAGATACGTCACCCTTCAGGATCAACGTAAGTTCTGAAACTTCACCACGCTCAATTGATTCCAAGAAGTCTTCAAGTGAACGTTTCACGCGATTCTTTGCCAGCATCGCGGCTCGCTCGCGAGCCTGTCGTGTTTGGGCAATCTGGCGAGCGATTCGATCTTCGCTAACGACGAGGAAACTGTCGCCTGCCCCGGGAACCGAAGTCAATCCGAGCACCTGGACTGGAGCTGACGGTCCCGCGACTTCAACGGTGTTTCCTTGGTCATCGAGCATCGCTCGGACCCGACCAAATGCGTCTCCGGCCACAATTGAATCGCCTGGACGAAGTGTTCCGCGTTGCACCAAAACAGTTGCTACGGGTCCACGGCCGCGGTCGAGGTGTGCCTCGATGGCAACGCCCTGTGCGTCCTGATCTGGGTTTGCGCGCAAATCCAGTGCGGCATCAGCTGTCAACAAAACCGCTTCGAGCAATGTTTCAATTCCCAGATCATTCTTGGCCGAAACGTCCACAAACATGGTGTCCCCGCCAAAATCCTCGGCGACTAAACCGTATTCGGTGAGTTGGCTGCGCACCTTAGTTGGGTCCGAGCCTTCCTTGTCGATTTTGTTCACTGCAACAACGATCGGGACTCCGGCTGCCTGAGCGTGATTAAGCGCCTCGATTGTTTGTGGTTTAACACCGTCGTCGGCTGCAACGACCAAAATTGCTATGTCGGTAACTTCGGCGCCACGAGCACGCATGGCGGTAAACGCTTCGTGACCTGGCGTATCAATGAAGGTCAGGGGACGTTCACCATTTGGAGAATGGGCCATAACTTGGTACGCGCCGATATGTTGGGTGATACCACCGGCTTCACCAGAAATCACATTAGTTTTACGAATCGCGTCCAGGAGTCGGGTCTTACCGTGATCGACGTGACCCATGACTGTTACGACCGGCGGACGAGACTGCAGATCTGCACTTTCGCCTTCGTCTTCACCGAACTCAAGGTCAAAAGTCTCGAGTAGTTCCCGATCTTCATCTTCGGGTGACACGATTTGAATCACGAAGTTGAGCTCGGTACCGAGCAGATTCAGTGTGTCATCGTCGATGGACTGCGTCGCGGTCACCATTTCTCCAAGACCGATCAACACTTTCACCAGATCTGCGGGTGAAGCGTCGATTTTCTCAGCGAAGTCGGTCAAACTTGCACCGCGTGGAAGCCTCACACTTTCCCCCGCACCACGCGGGAGCCGAACGCCACCCATCGCAGGTGCTTCCATGTTGTCAAATTCTTGACGCTTCGCGCGCTTCGACTTACGTCCACGCGAAGGGCGACCCCCTGGTTTCCCGAATGCACCAGCAGTATTTCCGCGTCCACCGCTTCTGTTGCCGGGGCGCCCACCAGGGCCACCCGGGCCACCCGGGGCTCCTCCGGGTGCACCAGCTCCACCAGGAGCTCCACCGGGACCACCGGGACGGCCAGCAAAACCACCGGGACGGCCAGCACCACCGGGGCCACCCGGACGGCCAGCACCACCGGGAGCACTCGGACGGCCAGCACCACCGGGACCACTTGGCCGCTGCGGGGCACGTGCAGTCGGCATCATTCCTGGATTTGGGCGAGGCGCTCCAGCAACCCCACCTGGACGTGGTCCGGCAGATCGATCGCTTGTCGGAGACCCAAATGGATTATTCCCGGGACGGGGCGCGGGTTTCGGCATTCCAGTGCTGCTACCAAATGGGTTGTTGCCTGGGCGTGGTCCTGCTGGCTTGGGTGCCGGCGTCGCCGTTGGGGTCGACGTTGGGGTCGACGTTGGGGTCGACGTTGGGGTCTGCGAGCCAGTACCTGAGATTTCCTCAGAGGGTTGCGTGGGAGCCGCCTTTGCGGCAACGGTGCTCGGTGCATCGGCTGAGGTGGCCGTAATGTGACTCGAATCATTCGTCTCAACGGGAGTCTCAGCAGGGGTCGATGTGCCCGCTGCGGCTTTCTTGACGGCCTTTTTCGCCACCTTTTTGGCTGGCTTTTTTTCGCCTTCGGGAACCGGTGGCAGCGCCTCCTTGAGCCTTCTGGCTACCGGAGCTTCAATGGTTGACGAGGCGGAACGAACAAACTCGCCCATGTCTTGCAACTTGGCTAGGACGGTCTTACTGTCCATGCCTAGTTCTTTAGCGAGTTCATATACCCGGACTTTTGACACAACTCTCCTGTCTTGGCCCGGGCTTTACTTACCGGACCGTTACTGGGCGCCTAGCATTTTCATGCGGACACGCTCATGCGAAGGCCTTCATTGAGAAGCGCTCATCTTTTTTTTCACGGTCAACCTCATTTGTTTTCATCGGTCTGAACTTGGTCACGTTCCACAGGCACACTGGTTGCAATAAATGCACGTAAGTCTGCCCACGGTTCACTAACAGTGCGCCAATCTACCGTGCCGGGAATCCGGAGCGCCCCGCGGACCCGCCGTGATCCTTTTTCAACGCATTTGTAGCTCGGATGCAGGTATGCGCCACGCCCAGGGCTGTTCTGGGCAAAGTCAAGAACAATCTCTAATGTACCGCTCCGCCAAATCAGCCGAACAAGTTCAGACTTGGGGCCGGGAAGACGGCAGCCTAGACAGGTGCGAGCAGGTAGGATCACGCGTATCAGTCGGTTGCAGTTGCGGAATCACTGCGAATATCAATTCGCCATCCGGTCAACCTCGCCGCGAGCCGGGCATTTTGCCCCTCTCGCCCAATGGCCAATGAGAGTTGATATTCGGGAACCAGAACACGTGCACTTTTCAGGTCCGCATCCACGATGGTCACCGAAGTCACCTTTGCGGGTGAAAGCGCCTGAGCAATCATCTCGGCGGGGTCGTCGCTGTGATCCACGATGTCAATCTTTTCACCGCCTAGTTCGCTCATAATCTGTCGTACTCGCTGACCCTGAGGCCCGATACAGGAACCTTTTGGATTGACCTCAGATTTGTGGGATCGAACTGCGATTTTGGAGCGATGGCCAGCCTCGCGGGCGATTGCCGTGATCTCAACGGTTCCGTCGGCAATTTCGGGTACTTCTAATGCGAAGAGTTTGCGCACCAAATCCGGGTGACTCCTTGAAACTGTCACAACAGGTCCCTTAAAGCCTTTACGAACTCCAGTAACGAGGCACTTGAGGCGAGCACCATGCGGGTAGCTCTCCCCCGTTGCTTGTTCTTCAGGTGGAAGGTTCGCCTCGATTTTCCCAATGTCCACTCGCACCATGCGCGGGTTAGTCCCCTGTTGGATTACGCCAGAGACTAAGTCACCTTCTCGACCCGTGAATTCCACCAATGTGGCTTCACCTTCTGCTTCACGTAATCGACCAAGCAGGACCTGTCGAGCCGTACTCGCGGCGACTCGACCAAAACCGTCGGGTGTGTCGTCAAATTCCGGGCTGAAAGTCGCGACATCTCCGAGCGCTAATGCTTCCGGTGTTGTGAGTGCCTCTTGGGCCCAAACGGTGACGTGTCCACTCTTGCGATCTAGTTCAACACGAGCTTTCGCGCATGATCCTTCGGTACGGTGGTAGGCCACGAGTAGTGCGGCCTCAATTGATTCAACTAATAGCTCTAGAGAAAGATTCCGTTCCCTTACGAGTGCTTTCAACGCACTGACGTCAATGTCCATGTCTACTCCTCACGATTGAATTCAATTTGGACTACGGCTCGTGCCACTTCTGGTAACGCAAAAATAATCGGATTGCCATCGGGGTCTGTTCCGCTCACCTGATCGCCTTCAACAGAGTGAACCCGGACCTGGGTCTCCGGGTGTTCACTAACAAATGACACGTTGACCAGACGACTAATCGCCCTGCGCCAGTGACGAATATGTGTCAGCGGTCGGTCCGTCCCCGGAGACGTTACCTCGAGGACAAATGGGTGGTCCTCAAGTTCTTCGAGCGAATCAAGTGCTTCGGAGATCGACCGACTTATTTGAGCGATTTGGTCGAGGTCAACGCCGCCGTCCTTATCGACAACAACCGTAAACACCTCCCGGCGACCAGCCGATTTAATCGAGCAATCCTCTAGATCAATCCCGAGGGTTTGGCACACAACCGCTGCAGCTTCGCGCGCGCGTTCAAGAGGTAGTCCCATAATTCTCACCGCGGTTTCCAATTGTGATCGGTCAGTTGTGCTCCCTACCTTACAACGGACTCTTCCAAAGGGATCTAAGCCCAGAGGTCCCACGCAAGGCGAATGATCAGGATCGCGACGATTGCCAAGAAGACAATTCGCACAAACGGGCTACCGCGTGTGATGGCCATTCGGGCTCCAAAGTATGCGCCCAGAACATTGCACAATGCCATGAGCAACCCCAGCGTCCACAGGATTGAACCGGAAAAGCCGAATACCAACAACGCTGCCGCATTGGTACCCAAGTTCACAATCTTGGCGGTAGACGAGGCTGCCAGAAATGAATACCCCAAGAGTCCAACGAGCGCGATCAACAGGAAAGACCCGGTTCCTGGACCAAATATGCCGTCATAGAACCCGATTAAAGCGCCGACTCCTACAGCAACGACATAGTGTCGCTTGCGGCCATCCCACCGCATCTTGCTTGACTGACCCATTAACGGATTCAGCAGAGTCCAGATCCAGACGAGAACCAGCGCGATAACAATTCCAGTGCCAAAATACTCAGTAGGAACTAAGTGAGCCGTTGCAGCGCCCAATCCTGAGAAAATGAATGCAACTGCCGCCATCGGCAGCGCTGTTTTCCAATCTGGATTGAGATGCTTTATGTAGGTTCGAGCGGCTGTAGCAGTCCCGAAGAAACTAGAAAGCTTGTTGGTCGCGAGTGCATTTACTTCGTTGCCGACCGGCAGTGCGATGAAAAGTGCGGGCAACTGGAGCAAGCCGCCACCACCGCTCACGGCGTCAACCCAACCAGCGGCTCCCGCCGCCAGGGCTAGCAGCAGGATCGTCCACAGGCTGAGTTCGATCATGAATCAATTGGTGCAAATTTGGTGTACTGCTGCAACTGCCTGATCAATGGCAATGTCAATTCGATCGCCCGTTGCGCGGTCCTTCACTTCGATCACGCCCTTTTCGAGACCTTTACCAATTACAACAATCGTTGGAACACCAATTAATTCGGAGTCGTTAAACTTTACTCCCGGCGAAACACCAACACGATCGTCGAGGATTACGCGCAAACCCATCGAGTCCCAGGCAAAAGCGAACTCCTCTGCTTTCGCTGCGGTCTCCTCAGATTTTCCTGCTGCCACCACGTAGATGTCTGCGGGTGCGACCTCCCGTGGCCACACCAAACCTTTTTCGTCGTGGTGCGCCTCCGCGATTACTCCGACAGCCCTTGACACACCGATTCCATAGGAACCCATTGTGACCGTTACCAGATCACCATTTTCGTCTAAGACTTTGAGGCCGAGCGACTCGGCATACTTGGTTCCGAGTTGGAAAATATGACCTATCTCGATTCCCCGGGCAATGGAGACGTTCCCACCGCACTTTGCACAAGGGTCTCCGTCGAATACCTCAGCAACGTCAATGAGACCATCGGAATCGAAGTCACGCCCGCACACGAGATCGTAAACGTGCTGACCTTTCTCGTTCGCGCCGGTGATCCATCGCGTTCCGCGCACAACCCGAGGGTCGGTCAGGAATTCGATCCCGCCCGGGGAATTCACCCCGAGTGCGCCGGGACCGATATATCCCTTAATCAGTGTTGGGTACCTGGCGAAGTCCGCTTCTTCGAATGGACGTGCCACGCGGGGGTATAACGCAGCTTCCAGGCGTCTGGTTTCAATTTCTCGATCTCCAGGCAACCCGATTGCAAGTGGACTTTGATTGCCGTCAGAATCCTTCACGATCATCAAAATGTTTTTCAAGGTGTCCGAGGCATTCCATGGCCGATCCGACCTGGCAAGGTCTTCTCGTTGATTCGACAAGTCAACGAGCGAATCAATTGTGGGAGTGTCGGGTGTGTGCTCCGCATGAGCTGCAGGAAGGTCGGTATCAAGGTCGAGCTCAGGATCAAAGCTGGTCATTGGAATGTCCAGCGCCTCCACATTTGCGGCGAATCCACAGTCGCACCGAACGTATGTGTCCTCGCCATGTGGACTGTTCGCGAGAAACTCTTCACTACGGGATCCACCCATTGCACCAGCCATGGCCGTGACAATTACGTAGTCGAGCTTCATCCGGTCAAATGTTGATATGTAAGCCTCGCGGTGTTTGTTGTAGGAATCTTCGAGTCCGACCTCATCGAGATCAAATGAATACGAGTCTTTCATAACAAATTCGCGCCCACGCAGGATTCCAGCACGTGGCCTAGCTTCATCGCGATACTTCGTTTGAATTTGATAAATCGAGAGAGGCAAATCGCGGTAGGAAGAAAACTCTCCTTTCACCATCAAGGTAAACATTTCTTCGTGGGTGGGCCCTAAAAGATAATCGTTTCCCTTCCGGTCTTCGAGCCGGAACAAGTTGTCACCATATTCACTCCACCGACCTGTTGTTTCGTATGCGTCACGAGGGAGTAGCGCCGGGAAGTGAACTTCTTGGAATCCTGCTTGATTCATTTCCTCGCGGACAATCGCTTCGACGTTACGAAATACCTGGTATCCCAACGGCAGCCAGGAAAATATTCCCGGAGCGATTCTTCGGACATAACCTGCCCTCACGAGCAATTTGTGACTGGGTACTTCAGCATCGGCTGGATCCTCGCGCAATGTCCGCACAAAAAGACTCGACATACGTTGGATCACGGCTACCTCAATTTCAATTTAATGTGTAAGTGAACTTCCCATTGTGGCGACACAATGACCTGCATCGTTATTCACCCTAGAGCTATTCACCCTAGAGCTATTCACCCTAGAGCGGACTTCACAGAGTAGTGGCTTGGATATATATCAAAATAATACGGTGGAGAATAGCGACAACTGCTGAAAACCCACACGCTCATAGGTCCTGCGTGCGGGAGTGTTGAAGTCATTGACGTACAGGGTCACCGTATGTGCGAACTTGGCACGAACAGCGACAATAACTGCGCTCAGGGCTGGGACAGCGATACCGCTGCCCCGAAGCTTGGGATTCACCCAGACGCCTTGTAGCTGGGCCACGGAATCAGTTGCAAACCCGATTTCCGCCTTAAAGTGAACTTCGTCATCTTCGATGACGGCAAATGTCATTCCCGAATCGATCCCCTCAGCCACCCGGCGCTTGTACTGGGTCTCGCCGCCGTTTGCGATGGGTGAAATCCCAACCTCCTGAGTGAACATGTCAACACAAGCAGGGAAAAGTAGATCAATCTCCCTCGCCACGACGGTTCGGACCCGCGAGTCAATTGCGCCGAGCGGATCAATGCTCATTGACAAGAAGGGCTGAGCTTCTCGAATCGCCCGAGCCTTTCCCCAGTACATGCTGATCTGCTCCCACAGGTCGAGTACTTCATTTTGGTTGCCGAGAATTGAAGAACTGCGTCTGCCCGTCCGCATCAATTCACCGGCGAAAGCCTGCCGTGCCGGAAAGTCGGTGTTCACCGGGACAATATTTGCCCCGACAAACAGCATGCTGCTCAAGTGATCCCCTATGAAGTACCCCCAGAGCGCACCACCGAGTCGCCAATGGTCAACGAGGGCGAGTTGGATCCGGCTAATGACAAACCCATTGATCTCGGGTTCACGTCGCGCCAAAGCCAAGGCTTCGGGTAATTCTCGCTGAGTAACATTTCGTACCACCCCAGAATGAAAACCAAGGATTCGATCCCTCTCGGCAATGGTCATGAGGCACACGCTAGGACGTGGTGACTAGCGGTTCACCCTTAGTGTCCATTAATTCTGCAAGTTTCATGGCCTCTTCAATTAAGGTCTCCACTATTTGGGCTTCTGGGACGGTCTTGATGACCTCGCCCTTGACAAAAATCTGCCCCTTGCCGTTACCTGAGGCAACACCTAGATCTGCCTCACGAGCCTCCCCAGGACCATTGACCACGCACCCCATGACCGCAACTCGGAGCGGTACTTCCAGACCTTCGAGTCCTGCTGTGACCTGCTCGGCGAGCGTGTACACATCCACTTGTGCACGCCCACATGACGGGCAGGAGACAATTTCAAGTCCTCGCTGGCGCAGGTTGAGAGACTCCAGGATTCCGATTCCCACCTTGATTTCTTCAACGGGAGGTGCCGACAGAGAAACTCGAATCGTGTCACCTATTCCACGTGAAAGAAGCCCCCCGAAAGCAACGGCTGATTTGATTGTTCCTTGGAATGCGGGGCCAGCCTCTGTCACACCGAGGTGCAGTGGGTAGTCGCATTGCTCCGCCAAAAGCATGTACGCCTTCATCATGATTACCGGGTCGTGGTGCTTGACTGAAATCTTGATGTCACCGAATCCGTGTTCCTCAAAGAGCGATGCCTCCCAAAGAGCCGATTCAACAAGTGCTTCCGGCGTCGCCTTGCCATATTTCTCCAACAACCGAGGGTCTAGCGAACCGGCGTTCACCCCAATTCGAATTGGGGTTTTGGAATCCAAGGCCGCTTTCGCGATTTCGCTGACTTTGTCATCGAACTTCTTAATGTTTCCCGGGTTGACTCTTACACCCGCACAACCCGCGTCTATGGCAGCAAATACGTACTTTGGTTGGAAGTGAATGTCTGCGATTACGGGGATGCCCGACTTCTTGGCGATCTGAGCCAGCGCGTCAGCATCATCTTGACTGGGAACTGCTACTCGGACAGCCTCGCAACCCGCGGCGGTGAGTTCCGCAATCTGCTGAAGGGTGCTGTCGACGTCGGCCGTCAGTGTCGTACACATCGACTGCACACTCACCGGAGCGTCCCCGCCGACAGCGAGGGGCTTGAGGTGATGTTTAAGAATCAATTGTCGGGTCTTGCGCCTAGGTGCTACAACAGGTGGTGGGGGTGCTGGAATACCTAAGTCAATGCTCACATGGACATTATCTGCCCTGGGGGCTAGCCCAGCGAGATGGGCTTCACAATATCGGCCCAAATCACAATTACCCCCATGGCAAGGAGCACTCCGGCAACAACGTAGGCCACCGGCAGAAGACGTGCGGTGTCGACAGGCCCGGGATCTGGCTTGCCTCGGAACCGAGCAAAGCGCCTTTTAATCCCTTCGTAGAGGGCACCCGCAACGTGACCACCATCGAGTGGGAGGACAGGCAAAAGATTAAAGAGAAAAAGGAAAAGATTTAACGATGCCGCAAGCCCAAGAAATGTAGCAGCTTTGGCGGTGATCGGAGAGTCCATACTGGCGATCTCCCCACCCAGTCGACTAGCGCCAACAACAGAGACCGGTCCGTCCATAGCTCGATCCTGTCCACCGATCAAAGTGTCCGATACCAATTCGTAGAGCCGCACGGGCAAGGAGATTAATGCTTGAACAGACCGAACCGTGATATCCCACATAAAGGCTGGAACCGCTGAAATCGGTTGTTGTACGTATCCAAATGAAGGGCGCATGCCAAGGAACCCCACCGTTTGACTCTCACCGGTTTCTGCACCATTTTCGTCATAAATTGGGCGAGTTACTTCCGCGATGGCCAGAGGCAGGGCGACTTGACCTTCAGCTCGCTGCACAACGAGTGTGGTGCTTGTGTTGGGGTTAGCGACAATCCAATCCGTCACTTCCTCCCATGTCGCAGCCGTTCGATTGCCTACCGATACAACTTCGTCGCCTTCTTGCAATCCCGCAAGGGCTGCGGGGGTTTGAACAGTTCCCTGGGGACACGCACCGGAAGGTAACGCTTCGCCGCTAGGTGACGCGAGCGTTGGCGTGCAAGGCACCACCGCGGCAACCGTAAGTGAAGGCTGTGGTAACCCGATTCCCACTAACACGATGGCGAAAAATACAAAGGCCAAGACCAGATTCATTGTTGGCCCACCGAGCATAATGATCACTCGCTTGTACACCGGAAGTTTATAAAACAGACGATTCTCGTCACCCGGCAAAACTTCATCGAATGAAGCCTCACGCGCTTGGGCAACCAGAGTTGCAAAACGACCTGTTGACATCGAGCGAGATCGACCCTGCGGATCGTCTTTTGCGGGGGGCAACATTCCGACCATCCGGATGTAACCACCTAGCGGGATTGCCTTTATTCCATAGCGCGTTTCACCCCGCACTTTGGACCACAGCGTAGGCCCGAAACCAACCATGTAGTCGGGAACTCGTAGCCCAAATTTCTTGGCAGGAACGAGGTGACCGACTTCATGTAGTGCGATAGATAAAGCGATGAGCAATGCGAAAAGCAGGATGCCGAGAACCTCAAGCATGTGCTCTCCCTTCCCCTGCCACGGTGTAGTGCGCCCGCCTAATTCCCCGGGACAATTCCCCGGGCCCAGCTATCCGCAGCTAAGACGTCCTCAAGTGTAAGTGCGTTCCCTGAGATGAAGCCACTTCCCGGTCCGAAGTCGCTTTTCCCTTCTAAACTCTTCCCTTCTAAACTCTTCCCTTCTAAACTCTTCCCTTCTAAATGCGCCTGCAAGACGTGCTCAATGTGTTCAACTATTCCTGTGAACATGATTTCACTCGCCAAGAAGGCCGCAACAGCGGTTTCATTGGCGGCATTGAACACAGCTGGTGCAGTCCCTCCCGCCTCACCTGCAGCACGGGCAAGTCCAACTGCGGGAAAGACTTCCCCATCTAGTGGCATAAATTCCCATTTAGCCGCGCGCGTCCAGTCACATGCGGGGGCTGCGTCCTGGACTCGAAATATTTCTTGCCCAGCGGACATGCCCCATGCAATGGGTATTCGCATATCTGGGGGGCTGGCTTGCGAGATGGTAGATCCGTCAACGAATTCGACCATGGAATGGACTATTGATTGAGGATGCACGGTCACTTCGATGTCAGCGAATGGGACGTCAAAGAGCAGATGTGCCTCAATTACTTCAAGCCCCTTATTCACAAGCGTTGCTGAATTAACGGTAACAAGCGGCCCCATTTTCCACGTCGGGTGGGCCAACGCCTGTTCAACACTCACCTGTTCCAATTCTTCGCGCGTCTTTCCCAAGAACGGGCCGCCACTTGCAGTGATGACGAGTTTGCGCACCTCGTCCCGGCGCCCCGCTAGTAAGCATTGAGCAATTGCAGAATGTTCTGAATCAACGGGGATAATTTGTCCCTCGGTTGCCAACCCTTTGACCAGGTCGCCGCCAATAATGAGGGACTCCTTATTGGCAAGCGCCAATCGATTGCCGCTTGCCAGTGTTTCCAAAGTAGCCCGCAAGCCCGCGGCACCGGCAATTGCATTAAGCACGACATCCACATTGAGCCGTGCCAGATCCTCTGGAGCACTCGGCCCAATTACTAATTCGGGCAACGCGTGATTACCTTCGGCGAATCCCCGATCTTTGACACCTGCGAGTAGATGCATTTGAACGTCCTGGGCGTAAGTTCCCCGGGTTACACCAACGACATCCACTTCAAACTCAAGCGCAGACTGTGCCAAAGCGTGTGCATTAGCTCCCGTCGCGCATAACGCTACAACCTTGAAGCGATCAGGATTACGGCGGATTATGTCTAGGGCTTGCACACCGATCGAGCCGGTGCTGCCGAGAATCACAACTCGTATTGGACCAAGGCCGCGGGTAACCGTGCTGGATTGATTCACACCTGACAGTTTAGGAGATCAGGGGTCTGCATCTCCTTCATTCACCCCTATGCTTAGAAAGCAAAGACAAGATATCCACCGCTAGACATCGACGGCTAGAAGGAAAACCCATGACAATTGCAGCCGAACGCATGATCAATGGAGTCAATCAAGAGCGCAATTTGGTGACGAACCTCCCAGGTCCACACTCCCTGGCGCTGTTGGCCCGCAAGGAGAATGCTGTTTCGTCAGGAGTGGGCATTGGACTCCCTGTCTTCGTGACAAAAGCCGGTGGCGGGATCTTGGTTGATGCCGACGGAAACTCACTCATTGACATGGGATCGGGAATTGCAGTCACAACGGTTGGAAACGCGAACCCCGAAGTTGCCAGTCGCGTTGCAGAACAGGTTGCAAACTTCACGCACACCTGTTTCATGGTTACCCCTTACGCCGGCTACGTAGAAGTGTGTGAGGCACTCAATGAACTCACGCCCGGTGATCACGACAAGCGAAGTGCACTTTTTAATTCGGGTGCCGAAGCCGTTGAGAACGCTGTCAAGATCGCTCGCGCTTTTACAGGCCGTCAAGCAGTCATTGTTGTTGAACATGGCTATCACGGTCGGACAAACCTCACCATGGGGATGACCGCAAAAAATATGCCCTATAAGCATTCCTTTGGACCTTTCGCACCTGAGATTTACAGGGTTCCGGTTTCCTACCCATTCCACGACGGCCCCCACACCGGCACAGAAGTTGCCGATTGGGCGATCTCACGCATGGAAAAGGAAGTCGGCGCCGAAAACATTGCGGCAATCGTTGTCGAACCTATTTTGGGTGAGGGCGGTTTTATTGTGCCCGCCCCCGGTTACTTCAAAGCTGTCGCAGATTTCGCACAGGCTAATGGGATTGTTTTCGTCGCAGACGAAATCCAGTCCGGGTTCGCGCGGACCGGTGATTGGTTTGCCAGCGAATTTGAAGGTGTCGTGCCGGATTTAATCACCACGGCAAAAGGTATTGCCGGCGGGATGCCTCTTGCGGCGGTCACTGGTCGAGCCGAAATCATGGATTCAGTGCACGCCGGTGGGCTTGGTGGCACCTACGGAGGAAACCCTGTTGCCTGCGCGGCCGCACTTGGCTCAATCGCTTGGATGAAAGAAAACAATGCCCGTCAGCTCGCCAAAGATATCGAGGCAATCATGTTGCCACGTCTCGCCGACATGCAAATTAATCATCCGACGATAGGAGACATTCGCGGGCGGGGTGCCATGATTGCAATTGAATTAGTCAAGCCTGGCACCATGGAACCCGATGCTGCACGCACCGCTGCACTCAACAAGTACTGTCACCAGCATGGCGTTGTCACTCTCACCGCTGGTACATACGGAAACGTCTTCAGATTCCTGCCACCGCTGACCATGCCGGTAGCACTTCTGGAAGAGGCGCTCGGAATCCTTGAAGCAGCTTTTGAAGCAACCGCCTAGCCTTCACAGAGACGCTTCACTCCCCCGGAATTCGTCCATCGAGAAGCGGCTGACTCGGATCCCACGTTGTTCCATACTTTTGATCTTTTCGGCGCCTAGCAATAGCGCTCAATGCTTCTAGGACAACACGGTTTCCCAGAAGTGCAGTGATATCTGCGTGGTCAAATGGTGGAGAAACTTCGACAATGTCCATTCCCACTACCGGAAGTTCATAGCAAATCCTTCGAACAGCGTCGAGGAGTTCACGCGCACTTAAACCGCCGGGTTCGGGAGTCCCAGTTCCTGGGGCATGGCCCGGGTCACACACGTCAATATCAACGCTAAGAAAAATTCCGTCACACTCACTTAAAGCGATCTCGAATGCTTCGGTCAAGCAGTCTGCTAAACCACGCGTGACAATTTCCGTCATCTCGTAGGAACGCATGCCTTGCTCTGCCATCCACCCCAAGGTCTCGGGTTCTGGCCAATACCCTCGTAGTCCAATTTGCAGGAACCTGTCCCCACGAATTGCACCCGACTCAATGAGCCTACGCATTGGTTGCCCATGACCAATCAGTGATCCAAAAGTGATGTCACCCGTGTCCGCGTGAGCATCAAAATGAATCACTGCAATTTTTCCCCATCCGTGGGCACGGGCTACTCCTGTTGCATCAGGCCAGGTGATCGTGTGATCTCCACCAAGCACTATCGGAATGGCACCGGATTGCGCAATCTTTTCAATTTCGACTTCTAGGTCAGCGCACGATCGTGCAGCATCCCCACTGTAAAGCTCAACGTCACCGGCGTCGACAACGCTGAGGTCCTTGAGGCCGTCGACACGCATGGCCAAAGAGGGACGACTTCCGTCGTGCTCCAAATAGCAAGCCGCTCGGAGCGCTTGCGGGCCAAAGCGCGCACCCGAGCGGTAGGACGTGCCACCGTCAAACGGAGCTCCGACAATCACAATGTCGGCGTTCTCAAATGTTGACGGTTCGCCGAGATCGCATTCAGGGACACCCAAAAACGTGTAATTTGGTCCAAACTGACTTCCGTATCTCGCCATGCCACAACCCTACTCTCAATATTCGCAACTTTAGGAAGGGAAACTCAAGAAGGGAAACTCAAGAATCAAAACCGAGGCCGAGCGAATCAAGTACACGCAGCCATAGGTTCCGCTTCCCATTTTCTCGGTCTGCCTTTTGTAACGACTTTGTTGTCCACGTGATTACCCAACTGCGAAATGGTTCTGGCGGAAATGGCAGGGGTTTTGACTTCACCATGTGAAGCCGAGTTCGCTCGGTATCGCGGTTCTCCACGAGGTCAAGGGATGTCAGGGCAGCAAATCGTGATGCCCCAACACCTAGGCCGGTAAATCCAGCGACGTACACCGTTTTACCTTTATGTGCCTTTCCCCAGAAGGCACTAAACCGGGAGCACGTATCAATCGCACCGCCCCATCCGTGCGTGAAATTCACCTGATCTAACTGTGGGAAGGTTTGGACGAAATGGTCGGCCAGCCTTGCGAAGGATTCGGTGTCACTGTCAAACTCAGGCTTGACCCCGTCCTTTCCTCGGTAGATCGCGTCGTAGCCGCCAAAAAGTATCCGACCGTCTTGCGTCACTCGGTAATAGTGGAACTGGTTGCCGGCATCCCCAACCCCTTCCCGGTCGAGCCAGCCAATTGATTCACGCTCGGCTGTAGTCAGCGGTTCGGTCACTAATACGTAGTCATACACGGGAACGATAAAATGTTTGAGCCTTTTCAACAGCGGCGGATAGGCGTTAGTTGCCAGAACAACCCGTGGTCCGGTGGCACTATGCGCTCCGACATGTACCCGCACATTGGTACCGAGGTCTTCAAGCCCCGTGACTTGTGAGTTTTCGCAGATAGTGACACCAAATCGATCCAACTCCTTTGCCAGTCCCCATGCCAGTCTGGCGGGGTCTGCCACTGCAACGTCGGGGTCCAGTAATGCTCCCAGATAGATCGGTGAATTAATTCGCGACCGAATTTGCTCAGCGGTCAAGTACTCGCAGTGAACACCCAGCTCAAGCATCTCCGCGTGAACTTCTGCTAATTCAATAGCTTGATACTCCTGTGTTGCCACGTCGATTTCACCACTCACCAGCCAATCGCACTCGATCCCAAATTGGGATATGCGATCTCCAATTTCCGCTAGATTCTTGGATCCCAAACGCAAAAGTTCCGGCATCTCTTTTGGCCACCTTGAAAGCCCATTACTAAAGCCGTGGGTCAAAGATGCAGCTACAAAGCCACCGTTTCGCCCGGTAGCACCGCAGGCTATGCGTTCGGACTCCAAGACAACGATCCGCCAATTTGGGTGCTCAAGGGCCGCTTCAAGTGCTGTCCACAAACCGGTAAAGCCCGCACCGACGACTATGAGGTCTGCCGACACGTTCGAGGTCAAGGGTGGCTGTGCTTCGGGCCGATCAGGATTATCAAGCCAATAACTTTCCAGAGTGAGGCTTGCTGTTTTTTCGTACCCTTTTTTTGAGGGTTCGCTTGTAAACATGTGGGTTCCTTACGTTGAAGTTAACGTAACAAGCCAGACCGAGCGCCTGACTTTCCCACCAATCCCTTCACGTTCAACTAACTCGCACCGGGTAATTCACGCCGGCGGTTTTAGATTAACTCCTCGGGAGAAGTGCGTCAATATTTGCGGGGTTCTGCGAGATTTCATTTTCGAGTGCCTTGCGTTTTCTGCTTCCCACAAATTGTGTGATCAGGACTATCAAGAGTGCAACAACAAAAACAAGAGTGGCAAGCGCATTCACTTGCACCGGGATTCCCCGTTGCGCGGCACCCCAAATATAAATCGGGAAGGTCACGACCGTTCCGGCGTTAAAGAAGCTGATGATGAAGTCGTCGAATGACAAAGAAAAGCCAAGCAGCGCCGCGCCCGCGATCCCAGGGGCCACCAGGGGCAAAGTCACATAACGGAATGCCGCACGAGGGCCGGCATACAGGTCACGTGCAGCTTCTTCCAGTCGCGGATCCATCCCTTGTAGACGAGCTTTCACCGTTACAACGACGAACGAAATAATGAACATAATGTGCGCGATCATGATTGTGAGCTCCCCCAAAGGGAAGCGCAGGTTTAAGAAAAGCGCCAGAAGGCTGGCACCCATGACCACTTCAGGGGTCGTCATGGGGAGGAAAATGAGCAGGTTCGTTGTTGAACGTCCCCTAAAGCGATACCGAACCAAAGCAAAAGCGATCATGGTGCCCAAAATGGTTGCAAAAAATGTTGAAATCAGGCCGATTCGGATGCTGATCATGAATGAGTCACACACCCCCGGAACACCACAAATATTAGTCCAACCATCGAGTGAAAACTGATTCCAACTTGTGTTGTATTTTCCTTCTGGTTTATTGAAACTGAGAACGGCCACGACGGCAATCGGGATGAACAGGTACACCAAAACAAGGACTGCAACTACCGCAAGTATGTGACGTCGAATCCAGCGCATCAAAGTAAGTCCTCCGTTCCCGCCCTGCGAATATACGTGAATACCAGCACCAAAATCGCCGCCATTAAGGCAAATGAGAGTGCGCTGGCTGTTGGGTAGTCTCGGAATTCAATGAAATTGGTTTGAATGACGTTACCGATCATGCGGTCTTGAGTGGAACCCAGTAATTCAGAGTTGATGTAATCCCCTGTTGCCGGAATGAAAGTAAGCAAAGTTCCAGCAACCACACCCGGCAGCGATAAAGGCCAAGTAACTTTCCGGAAAGTTGCGAAAGCAGAGGCATACAGGTCATTCGATGCCTCAAGTAGGCGCGGATCTATTTTTTCAAGGGCCGCATACAACGGGAGAATCATAAACGGAAGAAAGTTGTAGGTAAGACCAGCCACAACCGCAATACCAGTGTTGAGTATTCGGTCGTCTGGTAAAAGGTGCAGGTAGTTAAAGAAGGTGGTGATGAAACCTTCGTCGGCCAAGATTGTTTTCCAGGCATATGTCCGAAGTAGAAAGGACGCAAAAGATGGCGCAATAACAAGCACGAGCATCAATGCTCGCCAGCGACCAGCTTTAAATGCAATGAAATACGCCAAGGGGTAGGCAATGAGCAGGGCCAGCGCAGTGGCAATTCCAGCGTAGATAAAGGAGCGAAGGAATTGAGGAAAGTACTCAATAATTGCGTCCGGATAATTACTGAGCTGGAAGGCCGGTGTGTATTGACCAGATTTACCTGGAACGGGTGCCTGAAGGCTTGTCATGAACAAAGTTACAAAAGGTATGGCAAAGAAAATAGCAAGCCAGGTCATTCCTGGTAGCAATAGGAAGTACCCTGTCCTCGACTTCCGTTGAGCAACAACAACGTTCTTTTTGCTCGTCGAAGGAACTGCAGCAACCACGCTCAGACTCCCGCGGCTAGGGCTTGTGCGGTACTCACAAGGAGCGTCTCACCACCGGCAAGTCCAAAAGTATGATCAGGTGACCAATGCACTACAACCTGGTCACCCACATTGCATCTGTCTCCGACAACCACGTTCTGCTCGAACACCGTTATGTTCTGTCCCCATGGAAGCGTAATTAGGTACTGTGTAGAAACCCCAGCGTAAGAGACATCAACGACCCTACCTTCTAATGTGTTGTGACCCGTTGGAACTTTCTCTCGATCAGGAAAGTCCAACACTGTTATTTTTTCAGGCCGAACGCCAATAATGATTTCGTCACCTGAGGCAGCGTTTCTCTCTGTAGGCACCAAGAATTTGGTGCCATTTGCCATGACTTCAATCATGTTCGCATCCGTTGACACCCTGGTACCTGCGAATAAATTTGATTGACCCAAAAAATTTGCCACAAAAACTGTGCGAGGAAGTTCATAAATTGAAGCGGGGTCACCGAGTTGTTCAATTCGACCGGCGTTCATTACCGCAATCGTGTCAGCCATGGTCATGGCTTCTTCTTGGTCGTGCGTCACGTGCACAAAGGTTGTACCCACTTCAGTTTGAATTCGCTTAAGTTCAATTTGCATTTGTCTGCGTAACTTAAGGTCTAGCGCTCCCAATGGTTCGTCGAGCAACAGAACATCTGGTTCATTAATTAGTGCCCGAGCAACCGCAACACGTTGCTGCTGACCACCGGAGAGCTGGGTTGGCTTGCGTCTGGCCATGGCAGATAGTTCGACAAGTTCCAGCATCGCGTTTACGGCCGGTTCAACATTTTTCACTTTGCGTCGGCGCAGTCCAAATGCAACATTCTCGAAAATGTCGAGATGTGGAAAAAGTGCATATGACTGAAACACGGTGTTGACCGGCCGCTGAAAAGCACGCAGCGAGGTGATGTCTTTCTCTCCGATTGAAATGCGGCCCGAGGTTGGATCTTCTAACCCAGCCACCATACGAAGTGTGGTTGTTTTACCGCAACCAGATGCACCTAGAAGTGCGAAAAATGAACCTGCAGGAATTGTGAGAGTCAGGTCATCGACCGCCGCGACTTCGCCAAACTTTTTTGTGAGATCGACGAGGTGGAGGTCCTCAACATTATGTTTGCGATCCTGTGCCACCGTTGACTCCTTTGATCAATCTGAGAAGAGTTTTGACTTACCTGGTTAAACCCTAAAAGTTCGCAACAAAAATATGGAGGGGATCGAATCAATTCGATCCCCTCTCAAAAGCTAGTTTCCAATGGCCTTTTGGAACAACCGCTCATACTCTTCATTTTTTTCTGGGGTAAGTTCCATAAAGACTTTCGCGGAATCAAGCATCGCCGCTGAAGGAAAGATCCACTCACTCGCCGCGAGTTCCGGATCAATCTTTTCCATGGCAGCTTGGGCGCCCTCAACCGGACAAAGGTAATTGACCCAAGCTGCAACTTGGGCAGCGACCTCGGGGTCGTAGTAGTAGTTCATGACTTGTTCAGCGTTTTTCTTGTGCTGGGCTAGCGAAGGAATCACCATGTTGTCCGTCCACAGCATCCCGCCGCTCTCAGGCAGACTAAATCCGAAGTCTTCACCTAGGGCAATGACATCGCCCGACCAGCCGATTACTGCGATCACATCTCCGCTGTCCATGGCGGCGATGTAGTCGTTGCCGGTTACCTGGCGAATTTGACCGCTATCCACGTTCTTGGTCAATACTGCAATTGCTTCTTCAAATTGTGCGTCCGTGAAATCAGCAGCGTCGTAGCCGAGCGAACCCATAATGCAGCCCATGGTGTCACGCATTTCTGACAGCACCGTGATTCGGCCTTTTAACGCAGGATCAAAGAGCTGGTCAAGGGACTGCATGGAATCCTGGCCCGTGGCTTCCTTCAAAGCAGGAATGTTGTACCCGAGCCCAGCAAAGCCTCCCTGCCAAGGAAGCGAATAATTACGGTCTGGATCAAAGTCGACCTGAGCCAGGCGCGGAATCAGATTGACCGAATTGGGAATATTCGCTAGATCCAGTTTTTGAGCGTAACCACTTTGAATCCACAGAGCAGCCATCCAGTCGGTCAACACAACAATATCGCGACCGATGTCCTGACCTTGTTCCAATTGAGTGCGAACCTTTGCGAAGAATTCGTTGTTGTCATTTATGTCTTCTGTATAACTAACGTCAATGCCCGTTGCCTCTTGGAACGCAACCAAGGAGGGGTACTCGCCGGTGTCGTCATCCGTGTCAATGTAAAGCGGCCAGTTCGACCAGTTCATTACCATTTCAGTGTCTGACATATCTTCAGCGGCGGAAGCTTCTGTTGAATCCCCACCGGAACTCGTGCCACAGGCGGTGGCAACCATTGCGGCTCCTCCAATTCCTGCGACTTGCAGTAGCCGGCGGCGCGATACGGAAGATCGCATACCTTGGGCGATTGCGGCAATAGCCTCTGGTCGTTGTGAATTCACTGGGGTTCCTTTCGGGGCAGGCACGAATTGCTCGCACTTAACGCCTTAACTCTACCCCTATTCCTACCCCTATTCAGCGTAAACAAGAACCTTGAATCACTTTTTAATGTTACAACTTTGTCACGAACCTTGATCTCGCATTGACAATGCAGACTGAATATTTACATAAATAACCACCCAAAACTATGCAAAAATGCCAGTGCTTGGATAAGTTTGTTCTTTAGCCAATTCTCAAACTCAGATTTGTCTAAATTCAAACGAGCGAATTATGAAGGGCAGAATCAAACAGCCGGAATAATCTGACCGAACACAATTAACCCGAATGGGAGTCATACATGAGCGTTGTGCGTGCCGCACTGGTCCAAACAGACTGGACCGGAGACAAAGAATCCATGATCGTTAAGCATGAAGAATATGCACGTGAAGCCGCAGCCGCGGGGGTAAAGATTATTTGTTTCCAGGAACTCTTTTACGGGCCTTATTTTTGCCAGGTTCAAGACGCAGAGTTCTATTCTTACGCCGAATCAATTCCCGGTCCCACCACCGAGCGATTCCAAGCTCTCGCGCGTGAACTCGAAATGGTCATGGTCCTTCCCATGTATGAAGACGCAGGTCCAGGGTTCCTGTACAACACTGCCGCTGTAATTGATGCCGATGGAAGTTACCTCGGCAAGTACCGCAAGCAACACATTCCCCATGTCAAGGGTTTTTGGGAAAAGTTCTACTTCCGCCCAGGAAATGGTGGCTACCCCGTTTTTGACACTGCGGTCGGAAAAGTGGGCGTCTACATCTGCTACGACCGCCACTTCCCAGAAGGCTGGCGGGCACTTGGTCTCAATGGCGCTCAAATTGTCTTCAACCCTTCGGCGACATCGCGCGGGCTATCACAATACTTATGGAGCATCGAACAACCAGCCGCCGCTGTGGCCAATGAATACTACGTGGGTGCGATCAACCGCGTAGGCATTGAAGATCTTGGCGACGACGACTTTTACGGTCAGTCCTATTTCATCGACCCCGAAGGTAGCTATGTCGGTGAAAAGGGTGACGCTTACAAGTCTGAGCTGATTGTTCGAGACCTAGATCTGGATTTGATCACTACCGTGCGTACCCGTTGGCAGTTTTACCGAGACCGCCGACCCGATGCCTACCAAGACCTCACACGCCCGTAGACGATAGGAGTTCACATGACAACATTGATCAAGAATGGCTTAGTCATTTCGCCCCAAGGGGCGATCCCCTCCGATGTCTTGATCGACGGCGAAAAAATCGTTGCGGTCTTAACACCCGGGGACACCTCACTCGGTACGGACTTGTCGGCGGGGGCTGATCGTGTCATTGACGCCGCTGGCAAGTATGTAATCCCAGGTGGAGTGGATGCGCATACGCACATGGAATTGCCATTTGGTGGCACCTTTGCTTCTGACACCTTTGACACAGGGACTCGCGCTGCCGCATGGGGTGGGACCACGACGATTATCGACTTCGCCGTCCAAAAGTATGGGGAGCGGGTTCAAGATTCTTTAGCGGCCTGGCACGAAAAAGCTGGAGGTAACACGCACATTGATTACTCGTTCCATCAAGTCATTGGTGGTGTCGACGACGACTCCCTCAAGGCCATGGATGAACTTGTCAATGAAGGCGTAACCAGTTTCAAACTATTTATGGCATATCCCGGGGTCTTCTACAGCGATGATGGGCAAATCGTTCGTGCAATGCAAACAGCTGCCAATAACGGCAGCATGATCATGATGCACGCTGAGAACGGTTTGGCTATTGACGTTTTGGTTTCACAAGCCTTGGCTGCAGGCAATACGGATCCGAAGTATCACTCACTGACCCGTCCGTGGGAGACCGAAGCCGAAGCTACCAATCGAGCCATAATGTTGGCTCGAATGACTGGCGCTCCTCTCTACATCGTTCACATGTCCGCAAAACAGGCTGTTCAAGTTGTGCAGGCGGCCAAAAATGAAGCGCTCAATGTGTTCGGTGAAACATGTCCGCAGTACCTCTATTTATCCTTGGAAGAGCAACTCTCACAACCTGGATTTGAAGGCGCAAAGTGGGTGTGTTCAACGCCCTTGCGGTCGAAAGCAGAGGGACATCAAGACGAACTTTGGAAATATTTAAGGACCAATGACCTATCGATCGTCAGTACCGACCATTGCCCATTCTGCTTCAAAGAACAAAAGGAACTCGGGCTTGGCAATTTCTCGGCGATCCCCAATGGAATTGGTTCGGTTGAGCATCGCTTGGATCTTCTCTACCAAGGTGTCGTTGATGGAAAAATATCACTGCACCGGTGGGTCGAAATTTGCTCAACCACGCCGGCTCGCATGTTCGGTCTTTACCCACAGAAGGGTGTCATTGCACCCGGGTCCGACGCTGACATTGTTATCTATGACCCGGCGGGTCGGACCGAAATCGGCTTCCACAAGACCCACCACATGAACATGGATCACTCCGCTTGGGAAGGATTCAATATTGAAGGCCATGTGGACACGGTGATTTCTCGAGGCAAGATCGTGGTCGACAACAACGAATACCTAGGCCATATGGGACATGGAAAGTTTATCAAACGAGGACTGAGCCAGTACTTGATTTAGCATCTTGTGTTAACCGGCTAGAGTTTTATTCGTAGAAAACAAATTTTAGTTACCCTATTTAAAAGGAGCAGTGCATGCGGACAATCCCCCATTGGATAAATGGTCAAGAGGTTGAACCAACATCAGGAAATTTTGGTCCAGTTTTCAATCCAGCCACTGGGGAACAGCAAGCGCAGGTTGGGCTAGCGAGCGCGGCCGAAATGAATGCGGCGATCGCCAATGCCAAGGCGGCATTTCCCTCATGGCGTGCCACTTCACTGTCTAAAAAGGCAGAAATCATGTTTCGCTTCCGCGAACTCGTCGTCGCTCACCGTGACGAAATCGCAGAGTTGGTCTCCATTGAGCACGGCAAGGTGCCCAGCGACGCTGCAGGTGAATTAGCCCGTGGAATTGAAAACATCGAGTTTGCCTGTGGTATCCCCTCGCACATGAAAGGTGGATTCAGCGAACAGGTTTCCGGCGGGGTCGACGTGTACTCGATCAAGCAGCCGCTGGGAGTTGTTGCAGGAATTACGCCCTTTAACTTCCCAGCCATGGTTCCCCTCTGGATGTTCACGAACGCTATTGCCGTGGGAAATACTTTTATTCTCAAGCCCAGTGAAAAAGACCCGTCCGTCACACTTCTCATGGCACGCTTACTTAAGGAGGCCGGACTACCAGACGGGGTCTTCAACATTGTGCATGGAGACAAACTCTCCGTGGACACGATCTTGCATCATCAGGATATTGCAGCCGTAAGTTTTGTGGGTTCGACTCCGATTGCCCAGTACATTTATTCAACCGGAACCGCCAATGGCAAGCGCGTTCAAGCACTCGGTGGGGCCAAGAACCATATGGTTGTCCTACCCGATGCCGATATCAATATGGCGGCTGATGCTTCAGTGAGTGCTGGATTCGGTTCTGCTGGAGAACGTTGTATGGCGATCTCCGTTGTAGTGGCTGTTGGGGGCGTCGCTGACCCTCTCATTGAGGCAATAACGGCTCGGCTTCCAGCGCTGAAGGTGGGACCGGGCACTGATCCCACTAACGAAATGGGCCCTCTGATCACGGGAGAACATCGAGACAAAGTCGCCTCTTATATTGCAGGAGCAGAATCCGAAGGGGCGACCCTCGTGGTAGACGGTCGTGAAGGGACTCTTCCCGAGAAGGGATTTTTCCTCAATCCATCACTGATCGACAACGTTCGCCCTGGCATGAAGGTCTACGACGAGGAGATTTTCGGACCCGTTTTGAGCGTTATCCGAGTTGACACCTATGAAGAAGCGGTCGAATTAATTAATAACCACCAGTACGGAAATGGAACTGCAATCTTCACCCGTGACGGTGGAGCGGCCCGCCAATTTCAATTTGACATCCAGGTCGGCATGGTCGGAATCAACGTTCCTATCCCAGTCCCGGTGGCCTACTACAGTTTTGGTGGATGGAAGTCCTCCATATTTGGCGATGCAAATATGTATGGACCCGCAGGTATCGAGTTCTACACCCACACAAAGACGATTACTTCACGATGGCCAGACCCCGCAACAAGCTCGGTCGACCTTGGTTTCCCACAGACCCGTTAGCAAATAATTTAACAAAGAAAGGTTTTACTAATGGATATTGGTGTCGTACTTCAATGCACTCCCCCCGCTGCCCGCGTTGTTGACCTAGCACGCAAAGCCGAAACATACGGTTTCAAGTACGTCTGGACCTTCGACTCACATATTTTGTGGGAAGAGCCCTACGTGATTTACAGCAAGATTCTCAACGAAACTCGCAACATCACGATTGGGCCGATGGTCACGAATCCCGCAACACGAGATATCACCGTGACCGCCTCTGTATTTGCAACCCTTAATGAGATGTACGGAAACCGAACAGTGATCGGCATTGGTCGTGGCGACTCAGCTGTTCGCGTTGCTAACGGCAAGCCCGTCACCGTCGCCGAACTTCGGCAGTCAGTTATTGACCTCAAGGGTTTGGTCAATGGAGAATCTGTTAACTACAACGGCAATGACATTCGTCTTCCCTGGGCCGCAGAAAGTCGCTCGCCCGTCTGGGTCGCAGCTTATGGTCCGAAAATGCTTGCACTGACAGGCGAAATTGGCGACGGATTCATCTTGCAATTGGCAGATCCGGCGATTACTGAGTGGACGATCAAAGCGGTTAAAGACGCTGCTAGGGCCGCAGGGAGAAATCCGGAGGACGTCAAGATATGCGTTGCGGCGCCTGCCTACGTCACCGAAGACGTAGCTCATGCACGCGATCAACTCCGATGGTTCGGAGGAATGGTGGGCAATCACGTTGCCGACATTGTGGATCGCTACGGCGAAAGTGGGGGCGGGGTCCCCCAAGCGCTCACAGATTACATCAAAAATCGTAAGGGCTACGACTACAACGAGCACGGTCAAGCTGGTAACTCCCATACTGACTTTGTTCCAGACGAAATCATTGACCGTTTTTGCATTATTGGTCCGCCGGATGAACAAATCCGAAGGCTGCAGGAACTTAAGGATCTCGGCGTCGATCAGTTTGCCCTTTACCTCCAACACGACGACAAGGATCACACCTTGGCAGAGTACGGTGAAAAAGTTATCCCTGCAGTCAGCGAGAAACTTCGGGCAAAAGACTAATCATGTCTAATACCCGTGAGCGAATTTCCAGAGGAGGCATCTCTCTTTTATGGGCGCTCGCGGGTATCGTACTTATCGCAATCATGTGGGAGCTCACAAAAATCCTGGGGACACTCATTGAGTTACCGTTCAATACTTCTGACCAAGCAATGCCAAATATTTGGTCAATGTTTTCAGCGTTTACCCTCCCTGAAGTAAGGGGCTCAGACACCTCGGTGCTTCAAGCAGTTCTCGCAGCCGCTTCGTATTCGTTACTTCTCGCAATGGGTGGGTTCTTTATTGGCGTTGTCGTTGGTTTGATTCTCGCAATTGTTATGCAGCGTTTTCTCTTTTTCGAGCGTGGGCTCCTGCCATTTGTCATTGCCTCACAAACCGTGCCGCTGATCGCGCTTGCACCCCTGATCGTCGGTATTGGAAACCAAATTAGTTTTGGACCCATTCAGTGGTCCACCACCTACTCGGTCATGTTTATCGCGGCCTATCTCGCATTTTTCCCACTATCAATAGGCGCATTGCGTGGACTACAGGCACCGGATCCAACCTCACTCGAACTCATGCGTTCCTACGCGGCTACTAACAATTCAATTCTGTGGAAACTGCGATTCCCGGCCAGCATTCCCTACCTCGTACCTGCCCTTAAAGTCTCTGCTGCAGCCGCAGTCGTGGGTACAGTCGTGGCCGAGATTTCAACCGGTGTGCGGGGTGGAATCGGGCGCCTCATGATCGAGTACGCCCGGGAAACGACTTCCCAACCAGCCAAGGTCTATGTCGCTGTGTTTGGCGCGATCGCACTTGGGTTAGTAGTAGCCGCAATCATTGCCGCAATTGACGTATTGCTCACCAAGAACCTCCCAAAGAAAGGACTCGCATGACCTCCCCCAATATCGTGGAGACGGCTGGAACCGCATTAGCCATCTCTGGTGTGTCAAAGGTTTTTAACAAAGGCAATACAAATGAAGTGACAGCACTGTCAGACGTGAATCTTGACGTCGACACCGGTGAGTTCATTTCACTCATTGGGCCCTCTGGCTGCGGGAAAAGTACTCTTTTGCGGGTTCTTGGTGATCTCACCGAATTCGATTCCGGTGGTATTCAAGTTTCAGGTAGGTCACCTGCGCAAGCCCGCAAGGAACGACTCTATGGAATTGCATTTCAGCAAGCTGCCTTGTTCGATTGGCGAAGCGTTAGCAAAAATATCGAATTACCACTGGAGCTCGCAGGTTGGGATAAATCGAGGCGAGAAGCCAGATCCGCTGAACTTTTGGACATGGTGCAACTCTCCGAGTTTGGTAATCACCGCCCATGGGAGCTTTCAGGAGGTATGCAACAGCGTGTCGCAATTGCACGCTCGCTAGCCGTCGACCCCCCACTACTTCTCATGGATGAACCGTTTGGCGCATTAGACGAAATGACCCGTGAGCGGATGCAAAATGAACTCCTTCGAATTCGCCTCGATACGGGTAAAACAATTATTTTTGTCACCCACTCGATCCCCGAAGCTGTATATCTTTCAGACCGAGTCGTTGTCATGTCCCCACGCCCTGGACGGATCACGGCTGAAATAAACGTAGACCTTGGTGAACGCACTGAGTTGACTCGAGAGTCTGACCATTTCTTCCACAATGTCACCGCCGTTCGAGAAGCTTTACGCCTACATGACTCGTCTGCGGTCAGTTCGACTTCTCACCGAGGTGAAATCTGATGCACTCTCGCTTGAGTTATGTGTGGCCGCCCATTTTGGTTGCCGCATTATTTCTCGGTGGCTGGCAACTGCTCGTTGTCGTTCAAGAACTAAAACCATTTCTACTACCCGCACCTAGCCTGATCGCCTCTGAATTTACCGATGGCGCCACCCTAATGTGGAGTGCGGCAGTTTACACCGGCACTACCGCTTTTCTTGGACTACTCTTTGGCACGCTTGCGGGTCTGTTTATCGCACTTCTCGCTCAGAGATTCATTACCGTTAACAATCTGGTCACACCGCTCGCAGCGGGTCTGGCCACCGTGCCGATCATTGCGTTAACGCCAATTTTGAATAACATGTTCAATATCACCAGCCGAACGCCACGGGTCCTAGTCACAGCGATCATTGTCTTATTTCCTATATTTGTCAATGTGATTCGTGGCCTAGTACAAGTAAATCCGGTACAGCTTGAACTTATGCGTTCGCTGAATGCCGCTCCTCGAACCACCCTAAGGGTCTTGCGGATCCCCAACGCAATTCCATTCTTTTTCACCGGCCTAAAAATCGCGGCGCCATTATCGGTGATTGCAGCACTCGTCGCAGAATACTTCGGCGGGCCGCAACAGGGGCTTGGAAGCCGAATAGCTAGTGCGGCTGCAAACACCGCCTATGGTCGAGCATGGGCATATGTGTTGGCGGCAATTGTTACAGGTTTAATTTTTTATCTAACGATTCTGTTACTTGAACGACTCGTTACCCCGCGCTCTGCCATGCTGTCGTCTAAGTCGTAAATCTTTATCAATGAAATCAACAAGGAGGAATAGTGAATAGAGGAAAAAGCGCAACCCGCGTTGTAGCACTCGCTGCATCGGGACTCTTGTTGCTATCTGCGTGTAGCAGTAGCGACGACACAGCGACTGATTCGGCAGCCGAAACGGCGACCGAATCAGCGGAAACGGAAACAACTGAAGAAGCCGCAACCGACGAAGGTGCCTGCACTGAACTCACCCCGGTTTCACTCCAGCTCCAGTGGTTCGTGCAAGCCCAATTTGGTGGCTATTACGCTGCCAAGGATCTGGGCTACTATGAAGATGAGTGCCTCGACGTTACGATCCTCGAAGGTGGCCTTGACATTGTTCCGCAGACAGTTCTCGCCCAAGGTGGAGCAGATTTCGCAATTTCATGGGTCCCCAAGGCCCTGTCTTCGCGCGAGCAGGGTGCTGGAATCGTTGACGTAGCTCAGGTTTACCGGACTTCAGGAACCTTGCAGGTGTCATGGGCCGACTCAAACATCACAACGGCCGCAGACCTAGCTGGCAAGAAGGTTGGCAACTGGGGCTTTGGAAACGAATACGAGCTCTTCGCTGGTATGACCAAGGCTGGAATTGATCCAGCCGGCGGTGTTGAGTTAATCCAGCAGCAATTTGACATGCAAGCCCTGCTCAATCGCGAAATTGACGCTGCTCAAGCCATGACATACAACGAATATGCCCAGGTACTCGAGACAGTCAATCCCGACACTGGCGAGTTGTACCAACCTGATGACTTTAATGTCATCAACTGGAATGACGAAGGTACAGCGATGTACCAGGATGCAATCTGGGCGTCAGAGGAACGTTTAGCGGACGCTGCGTACCAAGACACCACCCAGCGCTTCGTTACAGCATCCCTCAAGGGCTGGACACATTGCCGTGACAACGCTCAAGAGTGTGCTGACATCATCACTGCAAATGGTTCAAAGCTTGGATCGAGCCACCAACTCTGGATGATGAACGAGGTCAATAAGTTGATTTGGCCTTCACCCATGGGTATCGGTGTAATCGAGCCTGAATTATGGTCACAAACGGTCGATGTAGCACTCAACACCAATAACCTGGAAGGTGCAACGATTATTACGACTGCGCCACCTGCGGAGGCCTACACAAATCAGTACGCAGAGGCTGCCAACGCGGCCCTTAATGCTGAGGGTATCGACACCACCGGAGATAGTTTCGCTCCCATTGAGGTGACTCTCAACGAGGGTGGCAACTAACCCTTAGGAAACAGCAAGAAGGTCCGGGCGAGAGTATCCACTCTCGCCCGGACCTTTTTATTCCTTAACTTTCTAAGTTCGCCATTACATGCTTGATGCGGGTGTAATCCTCAAAGCCGTACATTGACAGGTCCTTGCCGTAGCCGGAATGCTTGAAACCACCATGAGGCATCTCTGCAACGAGTGGAATATGTGTGTTAATCCAGACACAACCAAAATCAAGCCCCTTAGCCATGCGCATTGCACGGCCAAAGTCCTTCGTCCACACAGAGGATGCGAGTCCGTAATCCACCCCATTCGCGTAGGCGAGTGCTTGGGCTTCGTCATCGAACTTCTGAATTGTTACCACAGGACCGAAAATCTCCTGCTGGATCATTTCGTCATCTTGGCGAAGTCCAGCAACGACCGTCGGGGCGACATAAAAGCCACGATTTCCTTGCCGGGCTCCGCCGGCGACCACCTTGGCATGTTTGGGCGCCCGCTCGATGAAGCCAAGCACACGTTCCATTTGTCCGGCATTGTTCACCGGCGGAACGAGGCCTTCACCCATTGGCCCATCTTCAAATGTTGTCGAAGTACCCACTGCTTGCTCCGCCATTGCTGCAACGAAGTCGTCGTAGATTCTTGGGGCGACCAGCATGCGTGTCGCTGCGGTGCAATCCTGTCCTGCGTTGAAGAATCCTGCGACAGCTAGCCACTCTGCAGCAGCTTCAATGTCTGCATCGTCAAAAACCACCACAGGCGCTTTTCCACCAAGCTCTAAGTGGACGCGCTTGACATCCTTGGCGGCAGATGATGCAACCTGCATTCCGGCGCGAACAGAACCCGTTATGGAAACCATTTGAGGGGTCTTATGCTCGACGAGTTCCTTTCCCGTGTCTCGATCACCGCACACAACGTTGAATACGCCATCGGGCAGTGCACCAGATTGCGCGATTAGTTCAGCCATCTTGAGAGTGGAAGCCGGAGTCGTATCACTTGGCTTGAGCACAACGGTGTTTCCAGCGGCGATTGCGGGGAAGAACTTCCAAACAGCCATCATCATGGGGTAGTTCCACGGCGTGACCTGTCCGATCACACCAATTGGTTCCCTGCGAACCATTGAGGTGAATCCGGACATGTATTCACCGGCTGCTTTGCCTTCAAGGACTCGAGCGGCACCCGCAAAGAATCTGATTTGATCGATCATGGGGGGAATCTCTTCCTCCATGGTGACCGGGATCGGCTTGCCAGTGTTTTCACTTTCGATAGCAACGAGTTCTTCAGCGTGCGCCTCAAAGGTATTAGCAATTGTCAATAAAGCCTGCTGACGCTCAGATGGAGTTGAGTTTTTCCAGGACTCGAAAGCCGTGGCGGCAACTCCGTAGGCTCGATCAATGTCAGCGGCACTTGAAACTGGTGCCGTTGCGAATACTTCACCGGTTGAAGGGTTAACGAGTTCACTAACTGCTCCGCCTTGGGTGTCGACGAAAGCGCCACCCACGAAGTTTTTCAATTCTCTGGTCATTTTTCCTCCAAGATAGGGATTGGCCAACCGTAGCGCACGGCACCTGATTCCACTTGTTTTTCATGAACAAAAGTACGTTTTTCGTTGTTTGTTTAGTCATTTATTGCGGAAAGACTTGATTATTGGCAAAAATACGGGCATGGTAGGCACATGCCTCGCAAGTCTGCTCCGATCGATGACGCTTCACGTGCGATTATCGAGCAATTACAACAAGATGGGCGCCGCCCGTACGCAACGATCGGAAAAGCGGTCGGCCTCTCGGAAGCGGCTGTCAGACAACGGGTTCAAAAAATGCACGACCAAGGTGTCATGCAGATTGTTGCGGTCACAGATCCCGCACAAGTGGGATTCGCTCGCTCAGCAATGATCGCAATAAACGTACATGGTGACGTGGAGGCGGTATCCAAGCACATCGAGCAGCTTCCAGAGATTTCTTATCTGGTTCTCGTCACGGGAAAGTACGACCTCCTTGCTGAATGCGTGGCGCAGGACGACGACCACTTACTCCACGTGACGAATACCCAGATCAGAAACATCCCTGGAGTTGTATCAACAGAAACTTTCGTGTATCTCGGACTTCGCAAACAAACCTACAATTGGGGCACAAAATGACAACAACACCGCAGTACGTAACTGAATCTGGACCGGACGCACTCGCCGACAAAGCGCGCGATCATCTCTGGATGCACTTCACCCGCCACTCGACCTACTATGAAGGTCATCATGTCCCGATCATCACTAAAGGCGAAGGCGCCTATATCTGGGACGACCAAGGCAATAAGTATTTTGACGGACTCTCTGGCCTCTTCGTGGTTCAAGCAGGTCACGGCCGCAAGGAACTAGCTCAGGCTGCAGCAAAGCAAGCTGAAGAGCTCGCATTCTTCCCGCTCTGGTCCTACGCCCACCCCAGTGCGATTCTGCTCGCAGAACGACTTGCTCACTTGGCCCCCGGTGATCTAAACCGTGTGTTTTTCACATCCGGTGGTGGTGAAGCTGTTGAAAGCGCATGGAAACTTGCCAAGCAATACTTCAAACTCACCGGAAAACCCACCAAGACCAAGGTGATCAGCCGCGCGGTTGCCTACCACGGCACCCCTCAGGGAGCCTTGAGCATTACCGGTATTCCCGACGCAAAAATTCCGTTTGAACCACTTGTTCCCGGAGGCGTCAAAGTTCCCAATACGAATTTCTACCGCGCTCCCGAGGAGTACCGTGGGGACGAGAAAGCATTTGGTCTCTGGGCAGCTAACAGAATCGCTGAAGCCATTGAGTTTGAAGGCGCAGATAGCGTCGCAGCAGTTTTCGTTGAACCCGTTCAAAACTCGGGCGGTTGTTTCCCGCCTCCCCCCGGTTACCTTGAGCGCGTTCGCGAGATCTGCGACGAATACGACGTACTCATGGTTGCTGACGAGACAATTACAGCATTTGGTCGCATTGGTGACTATTTCGCGATGAACCGCTTCGGTGTTACACCAGACATCATTACCTGCGCAAAGGGCATGACATCGGGCTATTCACCACTTGGCGCAATGATTGCAAGTGATCGTCTGTTCGAGCCTTTCAAAACCGGGACCAATACTTTCCTGCACGGTTACACATGGGGCGGTCACCCAGTTTCTGCTGCTGTCGCAATGGAAAACCTTGATATTTTCGAGCGCGAGGGTATCAATCAAAACGTGATCGACAACGAGGGTGCATTCCGTCGCACCCTTGAAAAGTTGACGGACATTCCCATTGTCGGTGATGTCCGTGGCGCTGGTTACTTCTATGGAATTGAACTAGTTAAGGACAAGAAAACTCGCGAAACCTTCAACGAAGAAGAGTCTGAACGACTGCTTCGCGGATTCCTTTCCAAGGCGCTATTCGACAACGGTCTGTATTGCAGGGCTGACGACCGTGGAGACCCCGTCATTCAACTCGCTCCCCCGCTGACCATCGGTCAAAAGGAATTTGACGAAATTGAAAGCACATTGCGCACAGTGCTAACACAAGCACTCGAAGTTCTGTAGCGAGCATTACGTGAGTGAAATTGCTAGTAGCTCGACCACCAAAATCAAGCGACTACCTGAGAAGGCCAGGACCGACGTCAAGACACTTCACGCAGTGTTGGACGCCGGGATCGTTGCTCACGTAGGTGTCGTTGATCACGGGCAGCCCATTGTTATTCCAGTGGGTTATGCCCGTGATCACAACACACTATTGATCCACGGTTCGTCAGCATCACGGTTGTTCAAACTTCTGGATTCTGGCGCACCCGCCTGTGTCACGGTAACCCTGCTCGACGGACTCGTCCTTGCGCGAAGTCTGTTCGAGTCCAGCATCAATTATCGGTGCGTCATGGTGTTCGGAACCGCCACACGTCTCAAAGGCCAAGCCGAAGTCGACGCTCTAAAAGTTGTCACCGAACACTTAGTGCCTGGTCGCTGGGATGACGCCCGTCAACCCACGGCCAAAGAGCTTAAGGCAACCATGACACTCTCAATCCCCCTCGAACAATCCTCGATCAAAATCAGTGAAGGCCCACCCGAAGACCTTGACGAGGACTTAGAAAGTGACGCGGGAAAAGCAATCTGGGCGGGTCACATCCCAATCTTTGAACAACTCGGTGTTCCCATTCCTGACCAGTTCGTACCGCACGGAACTCCAATCCCCGACTACATGAAAACTTGGAAACGCTGAGCGTTTCCATCAATGGGCTAAAGGTGACCCACCGTATTTCATTACAGCCAACACAAGTGATGTGATGTGAGCCCGCGACAATGCTAAAAATTTAGTTCATATTTGAGATTTCCCTATTGGTGAAAACCACGTGCAGTCGGATTTTCCCCAACTCTTGAGCTAGCAATGTCACGATGCTCATACGGATCGCATCAAGTTCTGAAACCGATTTAGCTCCCGAATACGAGAGTCGAAGGTCTATTTCAATCAAAGATCCTCTATTTACGGCGTAGATATCGGTGACCGATTCAACTTGGTCGCTTAGTAGGTCTCTCAGTAGGTCTCGGATCCGTACCTCGATCGCTCGATCTTGACGTTCACCGGTGATTCGACCGAATTCAGCCTTAATTGTTTGCCACGGCTCAGAGATTAAGAGCAGTACTAAAACGATCACCAAAATAGAGTCGGCGATCTCTCTGATGTCGAATGATTCGCTGGTGAGTACTGTCCCGTTAGGGATGAATGCGATCACAATGAATGTAATTCCTGTTGCCGCGCTCATGATCGCATCCAGGTGAGTCGCTTTTCTTTCAGCGGTGAGTACACCAGAAGGCGCTATCCGTTCCGTTCGAGCGTAATTAAGGGAAAGCAGCAGCAGAATCACCGCGGCAATGACCCCATAGCCCCCCGCTATTCCTAAATGAATTTCGGTTGTGTCCCCATAAACAAAGTAGTCAATAAGTGATACGACCGCTCCAACGAAGGCGAGCCCGATCACTCCGACAATAATCGAGGATCGAATTAATACATAAGTGTTTTCCAGCGCGCCTTTGCCGTAAGGGTGAGTTGCGTCAGGTTTAGAGCGTGAAGCGATCATAACTTTGCGGGCGACAATTGCACTGGCAAAGTTAATGAGTGAATAGGCCGAGTCAACAGATAGTGCCGCAGCACCGGAGAAGTAAAAGGCAGCAAAACCCAAAAATGCAAGTAGCAGCATTGTCCACTGGCCAAGTCGCAGTGCACCCGATTCAGACACCTGTGCAGCATAGTCATCACACCATCGAGATATTGGATACAATTCCTGGTTTTGGATCCAATCTTTGTTTGACGTGCTAGCGTGTCGTCATGACCGTAGCCCCACTTGACCTTTTCGCCCTTGACCACCACTCCACCGAGGAAGACCGAGCGATCGCCGCTGTTGTTAGAGACTATGTGGACACCAACATCAAGCCCCATGTTGCCGATTGGTTTGAAAAAGGTGACATCCCTGCCCGCCAGCTCGCACGGGACTTCGGTTCACTGGGTGTATTGGGAATGCACCTCGACGGCTACGGCTGCGCCGGAACTAGCTCTACGGCTTATGGGCTTGCAGCGCTAGAGCTTGAAGCAGGCGACTCAGGTATCCGCTCACTGGTCAGTGTTCAAGGATCCCTCGCCATGTTTGCTATTCACGAATTCGGTACCGAAGAACACAAGCAAGCCTGGCTCCCCGGCATGGCCAAGGGTGAAATCGTCGGTTGTTTCGGGCTCACTGAAGCTGATTTTGGTTCAAACCCGAGCGGAATGTTAACCAACGCGAAACGTGACGGAGAAGATTGGATTCTCAACGGGTCCAAAATGTGGATTACAAACGGCAGCGTTGCGGACGTCGCCGTGGTTTGGGCACAAACAGACGATGGCATCCGCGGGTTCATCGTTCCCACAAAATCACCCGGTTTCACTGCAAACACGATTCACAAAAAGATGTCCCTCCGCGCCTCGGTCACAAGCGAACTCGTATTCACCGACATCCGGTTGCCAGCAGATGCAATGCTGCCAGGAGTAAAAGGACTACGTGGACCGTTAAGTTGCCTCAACGAAGCGCGGTTTGGAATTGCCTTTGGTGCAATAGGTGCAGCTCGAGACTGTCTGGAAACTGCCATTGATTACTCGGTAAATCGTGTGCAATTTGACCGACCGATTGCCGGATACCAACTCACGCAAAAGAAACTTGCAGACATGACCTTGGAGCTTGGAAAGGGAATGCTGCTCGCATTGCATCTCGGTCACCTCAAGGACACCGTCGGGATTACACCCGAGCAGGTGTCATTGGGCAAGCTCAACAATGCCCGTGAAGCCCTAAAAATTGCGCGCGAATGCCGAAGTATTTTGGGTGGAAACGGAATCACTTTGGAGTACCCAATAATTCGACACATGAACAACCTCGAATCTGTGTTCACCTACGAGGGCACAAACGAAATGCACACCCTGGTGATTGGTAACGCCCTCACTGGCATTGCAGCTTTTAAGTAAATGAGTTCACCCAATCAGGTTCGTGGCCCACTGGACGGTGTTGTCATAGCAGACTTTTCTCGGGTGCTGGCCGGACCCTATGCAAGCATGCTGCTGGCAGACTTTGGTGCAACTGTTATCAAAGTTGAGGATCCAGATCGCGGGGACGACACAAGACAATGGGGTCCGCCATTCACCTCCCAGGGTAAAGCAACGTATTTCGAGTCAGTGAATCGCAATAAGCAATCTATTGGACTGGATCTACGCGACTCGAAGGATTTGTATCGCGCCCAGAATCTTGCACGCAAGGCAGATGTCGTGATTGAGAACTTTAAAGTTGGAGGACTCGACAAATTCAAACTTGATTATCACAGCGTCACGAAAACAAATCCTCAGGTTGTCTACTGCTCGATTAGCGGTTTCGGGAGCAAGGAGGGAAAGGAACTTCCCGGATACGACCTCCTCATTCAAGCCATGGGCGGCTTAATGAGCGTCACGGGCACCGATCAACCCACCAAAGTCGGGGTGGCTCTTGTCGATGTACTCGCTGGACTCCACGCAAGTAATGCAGTCATGGCTGCGCTAATTGAGCGAGAAAAGTCGGGAATTGGTCAACGCCTTGAAGTGAATCTACTTTCCGTTTTACTTTCCTCCATGGTGAATCAAAGCAGCGCCTTCGTTCTTGGTGGTGTCACCCCTCAGCGACTGGGTAACGCTCACCCAAGCATTTCACCATATGAGATATTTGAGTGCTCAGACCGGTCCATCGTTATTGCAGTCGGAAATGATTCACAATTTGTGAATCTCTGTGAAGCATTGGGGGTTCCGGAATTGTCAGCAGACACACGTTTTACTGAAAACAGCAAGAGGGTAGGAAACCGCGATGCTTTGCGTGGTGAGCTTGACAAGGCTCTGGTCGCCAAGACGGCTGACCATTGGTTTGAGCGACTCAATAAGGCGGGGGTCCCCTGCGGTCCGATTAATTCAATTCCGCAAGCCTTTGAACTCGCCGAGCAACTTGGGCTGGAACCCGTGCGTGAGGGCATGGTGGCAAATCCGGTGAGTTTCAGTCGCACGCCCGTTGAGTATCGGATGGCACCCCCCGACCTCGGAGCTTCAACCGCCGAAATTATTTCAGAATTCGGACTGGATATTTAGCCTTGGTCCGATTGCGTATTTTTCTTACGTACTAACCCCCTCTTGGCCGCTGAAGCAAACACTCTCACGACTACGCCGATAAAGACCAGGTTAATAAACATTTGGATCATGGTTACCCAACGAGCCGGGACCGTATTGGGTGCAATATCACCGAACCCCACCGTCGCAAGAACTGTAGTAGAGAAATACATGGCACTAAAGGGGGTCAACGTTTCAGTGAAGGACCTTGGGTCTGATAGAGAAATTGCAACATAAATACTCGAAAAAAATGCAAGAAGCAGAATCGCACTAGAAAAAACAGCCTCGGCCGCCCTAATGTTAGGGAATCTGGACTTCCCGACTGCACGCAATTGACGGAAAAAACGGAATATATAAACAGCGGACAATACAACCATTCCGGAAATGACACCAAGAGTTTGGAAATTTTGCTCTTTAGGTAGTAGGCCAAGCATTAACGCCACGAGGAGAAACAGAAGCGCCGTTCGTAGAACGACAAGAAGGAGTTCACGGACGATTCCTGGGTGTTTTCGCAATTCGTCACGTGCGCCCTTGAAGTTTTCGGACATCTGCTCTCTTCCTATCTGCTAATCCAATGCCGCAAGCTGACCGCACGCACCGTCGATCTCACTTCCACGAGTGTCCCGAACGGTGACTTGCACACCTGCGTCTTTGAGAATTCGAACAAAGGCACGCTCATCTTCGGGGCGCGAGGCGGTCCACTTCGATCCAGGTGTCGGGTTAAGCGGAATAAGGTTCACGTGGACGAGCTGACCTTGAAGTCGTTTGGCAAGGAGCTTTGCGCGCTGAGCTTGGTCGTTGATGTCCTTGATCAGCGCATACTCAATACTCACCCGACGTTTCGTCACGTCCGCATATTCCCAAGCTGCATCGAGTACTTCTTCCACCGACCAACGAGTATTAATCGGGACCAAGGTATCGCGTAGTTCGTTGTCCGGTGCGTGCAATGACACAGCGAGTGTGAGTGGCAGGCCTTCGGTGGCAAGTTGTTTAATCCGCGGGACGAGCCCCACGGTTGACACCGTCACGCCTCTCGCACTCATGCCCAATCCGGCAGGGCCAGGATCTACGATTCTGTGGACCGCACCCATAACTGCTTTGTAATTGGCCATCGGCTCACCCATGCCCATGAACACAATGTTAGATACACGACCTGGTCCCCCAGCTATTTCATTGCGTGCCAACGCCTGGGCGCCGGAAAGCACTTGCCCAAAGATCTCAGCTGTTGAGAGGTTACGCGTCAAACCCGCTTGCCCTGTTGCGCAAAAAGGACAATTCATGCCGCAGCCAGCTTGTGAGGAAATACAGATAGTCACCCTCGAGGGGTAACGCATCAGGACGCTCTCCACGAGCGAGCCGTCATGTAAGCGCCAGAGAGTTTTGACCGTCTCACCATTATCACATTCGATTGACCGCACTGGATCAAGGAGATTGGGGAACAGGTCACTCTGGATTTGCGTCTTTACTGTAGCCGGGATGTCGCTCCAACTCTCTACGTCGGTATTGAGGTGTTCGAATACATGGCGTGAAATTTGGTCGGCACGGAATCCGGGAAGGCCCAGCGCAGTGACTGCTTCCTTGCGTTCGGGAACTCCGAGGTCAAGGAAATGAACAGGTGGTTTACCTTTTTTAGGAGATTCAAAAATCAATTCGCCTGGAGCTGGCATTAGATTCCTGACCCAAGAAACATGCTGAATAGTACCCATGAAACAAACGCGTTGGGAATGAGCGAATCGAGTCTGTCCATAATTCCACCGTGACCGGGAACTATCGTTCCCATATCCTTCACTCCCAGATCTCGCTTGATCGCACTCTCAATGAAATCACCACCGGTAGCCCCAACGGTCATGACTAGCCCAGCGATTAAACCCTGCCACCAAGGGGCATCGAAAATAAAATAAAATGCCAGTATTCCTACGGCGGACTGCAGAACTAGTGAACCCGCGAGACCCTCCCATGATTTCTTGGGGCTTATTGCAGGTGCGATTGGGTGCTTACCGAATAAAACGCCAACGGCATAACCGCCAATGTCATTTGACACGGTCAACAGAACAAAAACAAAAACCCGCCAAGGTCCGTTGTCAGCGGAGAGGGTCAACATGAGGAACGCCGCCATAAACGGCAGATAGGCTACCAATAGGACCGACACACTTACATCAGCGACGAATCCTTCGGATCCTTTTCGCAGCCGCCAGATCATTACCACCAGAATTGAGATCCCGGTGGCGGCAAGTTGCGCCTCGAACCCCCAAATGTAGGCGACACTTGGAATTACGGCCGTTGCCACATATACCGGGGTTCGCGCTACATGAATACCTTGTGAACGAAGCACTGATACGAATTCATGAACAGCAACTAGGAGCGCAATGATCGCAAGGACGCCAAATAGCCATTTCACCGTAGCGAGCGAAACGATAACAAGAACTACAAGGACAACCCCAGACGCAATCGCAGCAGGCAGATTCCTACCCGCCTTGATATTCGGGGCTTCACTCATGGATCAAACCTCGAGCAGTTCTGCTTCTTTGTTCTTCAAAATTTCGTCAATGTGTTCGGTGTGCTTGTGCGTCGCGTCATCGAGACTTTTTTCCGCTCTGCGAACATCGTCTTCACCGGCTGCGCCGTCTTTTTGCATTGCTTCCAATGTTTCTTTTGCTCCGCGACGGATATTCCGGATTGAAATCTTTGCGTCCTCACCCTTTGTGCGGGCTGACTTGATGTATTCCTTGCGCCGTTCTTCCGTCAATTGCGGAAGGACAACTCGAATTACGTTGCCGTCGGTCGTTGGATTGATGCCAAGATCGCTATCCCGCAATGCTTTCTCAATCGCGGCCGCGGCACCTTTGTCATAGGGAGTAATCAGGATCATGCGGGCTTCAGGGGTGAGAAAGGAAGCTAATTGGTTGAGCGGGGTGTACGTGCCGTAGTAGTCAACATTGATTTTATTGAACATGGCGGGGGTCGCCCGACCTGTTCGAATCGTGCTGAAGTCTTCACGGGCGACAGAAATTGCCTTGTCCATCTTTTCTGTTGCCTCAAGAAGCACTACGTCTATGTCCTCGCTCATTTCGTTTCCCTTCAGAGTGACGATACTCAGTGTGACGATACTCAGTTACTGATCAGTGTTCCAATTGCTTCGCCACGGACGGCACGGGCAATATTTCCTTCGTGTAAAAGATTGAAAACCACAATGGGAAGATTGTTGTCTTGGCACAGGCTGATTGCCGTTGCATCAGCCACTTTTAGTCCCTGAGCCAAAACTTGGGCAGGTGTGAGTTGGTCGAACTTGATCGCATCTGGATTAGTTCGTGGATCACTGTCGAAGACCCCGTCGACACCTTTAGCCATAAGCACAACCTCGGCGCCAATTTCCAACGCGCGTTGCGCTGCGGTGGTATCCGTTGAGAAATATGGCTGCCCAAGCCCAGCACCAAAAATTACGACGCGACCCTTCTCAAGGTGACGCATTGCCTTTCGTGGGATATACGGCTCCGCCACTTGACCCATGGTGATCGCTGTTTGGACTCTGGTATCAATACCGGCTTTTTCGCAAAAGTCTTGCAAAGCTAGGCAATTCATAACTGTTCCAAGCATGCCCATGTAGTCGGCCCGCGCGCGCTCCATTCCGCGCTCTGAAAGCTCCGCGCCTCGATGCAAGCGTA